>Ga0163216_100041_pt1 | contig 441967 bp, 368 predicted proteins | sample SynspAceP_FD_167610 | JGI IMG/M metagenome (GOLD analysis project Ga0163216, IMG submission 167610) | Saline lake microbial communities from Ace Lake in Antarctica - Synechococcus sp. Ace-P (Illumina Assembly) | ecosystem: Environmental > Aquatic > Non-marine Saline and Alkaline > Saline ...
TAATTTTTGTTCCATAGTTGTTGTTACTTTCCAAGGCATAATAATCTGAATTGGTGTTCAGATTATACGTCCAAAAGTGTAAACTATGTCTATTTAACTTTGTAAAGGATGTCCCTTTACCGTACCCCAAAGAGTGACAACCTCTCCTTTTCTTTTAAAATTCTCGAATACAGGATTCTTAAACTGAATTCCAACAGTAATATTTTGGCAAGATATATTCCTCAATTCATTTGGTATGGAAGTGAGAATCAATACAGTTATTGGATGACTGATTTCTCTTCCGGAGATTTTGGAACATCCTACAGAGATCGCAAACCTGTGGGATTAAAGGTAGGAACCGCTTTGAAATGGACGTTGATCATTAGTTTGATATCCATACTACTCAGCTACTCAATTGGGATTCCATTGGGTGTATACAGCGCCAAAAATCACAACAGTCCCGTTGAGCGAGTGATCTCAACGACTTTATTTAGCATCCACTCCATCCCTTCGTTTTGGTTGGCTAGTTTGCTCATTATTTTCTTGGCGAGTTATGAGTATTTGCCAATCTTCCCTAGTTATGGACTTGGACTTTTTGATCATCACGAATCCCCTTTTTCTGAATTCGTGGACTTGGCTTATCATTTAGTATTACCTGTCATTTGTTGGTCCTACTCCGGCATTGCTTATATCAGCGAACAAACCAAACGATCGGTATTAAATGAGCTGTCGTCGGATTACATTCGAACAGCAAGAGCGAAAGGCTTGGGCGAAAAACAAATCTATTGGAAACATGCATTAAAAAATGCATCCTTCCCGTTGATTACTCAGTTTGGAAACCTTTTTCCTGCTTTAATTTCGGGCTCATTTGTCATCGAATACATTTTTGCAATCCCAGGAATGGGAAAGTTATTACTAGATTCTATCGCCTTACGAGATTACCCAGTAGTCTTTAGTATTCTGATGATTAGTGCCGTTTTAATCTTAATAGGAACATTGGTTTCAGATTTATTATATCTAAAGTTTGACAAGAGAATTTCACTATCTAAACAAACGGCAGTATGAAACTAATCAACTATATACGCCGCTCATCTCCTATTTTGTTTTGGTCCTTAATCGGAATCTTACTAGTTGGGCTTTTGGCCAATTTCATTGCAAATGATCGTCCACTATTCGCTTCCAAAAAAGGGAAATTTGTGATGCCATTCCTAGGAGAACACAATCCAATGTTGATTCAAGAGTCCTACGATTGGAAAATAATGGCACTTGTTCCCTACTCGCCCCAGTCTTTAGATTACAACAATGTAAAATCTGCAAGTCCCTTTAAAAGTCAGCAAGTGGCGAGTTTAAGATACCGACATTGGCTAGGTACGGATGAATTGGGAAGAGACATCCTTTCTGGGATTATTCACGGCACTAGATTGGCGCTTTTTATTGGAATTGGTTCAATGTTCATTGCTTCGATAATTGGGTTATTTTGGGGTGCAATAGCAGGTTTTTTTGGCGACAATACACTTAAAGTCTCTTGGCTCAATGTCTTTCTACTTCCTATTTTTATTTTCATCGGTTACTTCTATGGTTTTCATCAAAGTATATTCTCCGCTGACTCCACCACCTTTTCTTTGATTCAGATCACAGTGATTAACCTCGCCTTCATAGTCTTATCCATTGTGACTTGCATTTACATTAGTCAGTATTTACATCAAATTCTAAAACTCAAACGACTCATTACCATCCCTATCGATTTAATAATTAGTCGAATTATAGAAATTGTAAAATCAGTCCCTGTACTGTTTTTAGTCATTAGTTTAGCCGCCTTAGTTCAACCATCTGCTTGGAACATTATTGGCATTATCGGACTTTTAGCTTGGACCAATATAGCGAGATACAGCAGAGCTGAAGTACTCAAAGTAAAGAACAAACCTTTTGTAGAATCAGCCAAAGCATTAGGCTATTCTAATGCAAGAATTTTATTCAAACATGTGCTTCCGCTTTCCATACAATCTGCTAGCGTATTTATTGTTTTTGGAATTGCAGGTGCCATTCTAATGGAATCAACACTCTCATTCATCGGCATTGGAATTGCTGCGGATCACGTCAGTTGGGGCAGCATATTATCAGAAGCTCGAAAAAGTCCATCTTCATGGTGGTTGGCCGTATTCCCAGGCTTATCGATATTTATGACGCTCTACCTTTTCAATCGATTAGCTACAGTAATCGAGGACCGAAATCGAAATTAATCTGGATCAGGATATGCGATCCGAACGTGGTAAATATTCATCAACTTCTTCTTAAACATCTTCTTAATGGTACTGATGTCTTTAAAAGTAATGTCTGCATTGGCATACTGACCTTCGTCGATTTGATTTTGAATAATTCCATCCACCAACTTTTCAATACTTTCTGTGTCGTAAACCTTTAAACTTCTAGAAGCCGCTTCTACAGAATCTGCCATCATTAAGACTGAAGTTTCTTTGGAATAAGGTATTGGACCCGGATATCTAAAATCATCTTCATTGATTTCAATATCTGGGTTTTGATCTTTGTAATTCATCAAGAAAAATCGAACCTTACTCGTTCCATGATGGGTTCGGATAAAATCAATTATAATATCAGGTAATTTATATTTTTTAGCAATCTTTATCCCATCTTTTACATGATTGATAATAATCTGCACCGACTCTTCTGGGCTCAATTCATCATGTGGATTGATGTGGGTCGCCTGATTCTCGATGAAGTACATGGGAGCATTCATTTTGCCAATATCGTGGTACAATGCGCCTACTCTCACCAACAATGAATTTCCACCAATGGCTCGAATGGCTTCTTCTGCTAAATTAGCGACCTGCAATGAATGCTGAAAAGTGCCCGGTGCTTTTAAATTTAGCTGCCTCAGCAACTTATTATTGGTATCAGCAGTTTCTAATAAGGTAACTTCTGAAACAAATCCAAACAGTTTTTCAAAAACATAAATCAATGGATAGGCAAACAATGTCAACATGGCACTCCCAAAAAACCATGCAATTGCATTGTAATTGATCGTGGCAATATCACCTTCTTGAACAATGCTAATTCCAAAAAAGCAAACGCTGTATATTCCAAAAATAATAGCCGATGAGATGAATAATTGACTTCGATTTTTTAAGCTCAACACACTAAAAATGGTCACAATTCCTGTGAGCATTTCGATTAAGATAAATTCATAGGGGTTTGGGGCAATAAATCCGACAATTAGAATCGTCACTAAATGAGTAAACAAGGCAGTCCGAGTATCGAAAAATGTACGAACGATAATTGGCAACATACAAAATGGCACCAAATAAATGCTAAATACATCAATGCTCAACGACACTTCAGCGCCTAGCACAAACAGCACAATTAGTAACAGCAAGAAACTCAATTGCAAATCACTAGAAATTATTTTTTTACGAAATAAAAAGAGATAAAGCGCCAACAATAACAGGACTAATGCCACCAGCAATACTTGCCCGAAAAGGATATAATAAAACTGATTTCCTCCACCCACTTGATTTTCAAACTCTTTTTTGAGCGATTGAATCATCTGCAACTTTTTGCCATCAACAATTTCTCCTTTTGAGATGACGCTTTCACCACGCACCACCAACCCTTCGGTCAATGATATTTTTTGAATACTTTCCTGATAGATCTGATTTGTTGTAGCTTCATCAAAAAAGATATTCTGTTCCAACAATTCTTCAAAATAGAGCAAGGCAGTTGATTTAAAGCTCTTTTCTAAATCATCCAAACTTTCATCAAAAGTGGCAAATGCAGTTCTTGCAGTCAACAATTCACGCATTTCTTTGGAAGTAACCATATTCCCTTCAATCAACTCAATGGAATAATCATCTGGTTTATTTTCTATGGAGGGAGTCAACTGAACTACGCCTTTCTTATAGATTGTTGTCACTTGTGCTTGAATCGCCTTTAATTGCACTAAAAACAACTCCTTAGAATTGAAGGCGAATTCTCCTTTCTCAAATTCTTGAGATAACTGCTCTCTTATTTTTTTAGAAACCTTATCAACAACAGCGGTATCTACCTTAAAGTATAATTTCTTATTCTGTTCAAGCTCTTCCTTTTCTTTGGCTAATTTTTCTGCAGGTTTATAAATCGGAAAGTCAAAAGTGGCGATTAAGTCAGAGTGCCCCCACGGCTTCCCTTTTTGGAATTCATATTTAAATTTGGCCTCCTTTGGGAAAATAAATACGATGACAACAATGGCTACAATAAAGATGAACAACTTAAAAAATCCATCGTATTGTTCTCTAAAAAAGTTGAATAATCGTTTCATGCAATTCTATTTTTTGATACTACGAAAGTAATACAATTCAATTAAACCAAGTGCAATCATTCAATTAGAAAAGGTTTCTCTAATAGAACTTAAATAATTAATTTCGCATTGAATTTATTGAATAGAATCTTAAAACAATAATGATGATAAAAGACGTATATATCGTATCCGCAGTAAGAACACCAATGGGAAGTTATGGTGGTGTATTGGCATCTGTGCCTGCTACCAAATTGGGTGCTACTGCAATAAAAGGAGCAATTGACAAAGCTGGAATTTCTGCTTCAGAAGTTCAAGAAGTATTTATGGGCAATGTATTGCAAGCTAACTTAGGTCAAGCTCCGGCAAGACAAGCTGCAATTTTTGCTGGTTTAGGCAACAATGTTCCTTGTACTACAGTAAATAAAGTATGTGCTTCAGGAATGAAATCGGTTATGCTGGCTGCTCAAAGCATCATGTGTGGTGACAATGACGTAGTAATAGCTGGTGGTATGGAAAACATGTCATCGGTTCCTTATTATTTGGAAGATACAAGATGGGGAGCTCGTTTGGGTAACAAAACGGTTGTAGATGGTTTAGTAAAAGACGGATTGACTGATGTGTATAACAATTATCACATGGGAAATGCAGCTGAGCTTTGTGCGACAGAATGTAACATTTCAAGAGAAGATCAGGATGATTTTGCTATTTCTTCCTACGAGCGTTCAGCAAAAGCATGGTCTGAAGGAAAATTTAAAGACGAAATAGTTCCTGTTGAAGTGCCGCAAAGAAGAGGTGATGCTATCATCATTTCTGAAGACGAAGAATACAAGAATGTAAAAATGGACAAAATCAGAGATTTACGTCCTGTATTTCAAAAAGATGGTTCGGTAACTGCCGCCAATGCTTCTACTTTAAATGATGGTGCTTCTGCCCTATTGTTGATGAGTAAAGAAAAAATGGAAGCGCTAGGTTTGAAGCCAATCGCAAAAATTAGAGGGTATGCTGATGCTGCTCAAGCACCAGAATGGTTTACTACTTCTCCATCATTGGCGATGCCAAAAGCAATCGAAAAAGCTGGTTTAACAACTGCTGATGTTGATTTCTTTGAATTAAACGAGGCTTTTGCTGTTGTTGGAATAGCAAACAACCAAAAGATGGGATTGAATCCTGAAAAAGTAAACGTAAACGGAGGTGCTGTTGCATTGGGCCATCCACTTGGAAGCTCTGGTTCTAGAATCATCGTAACGTTGATCAACGTATTGAAACAAAACAATGGAAAACTAGGTGCTGCCGGAATTTGCAACGGTGGTGGTGGTGCTTCTGCCATTGTAATCGAAAATATTTAATTTTTTCTACAGTCGAATTGAAACATTTCAATTCGACTGTATTTTTTCTCTAGCCTTTTATTGATGAAATACGGTATTTGTAATTTAAGTGTTGTCCCCGGACGTCTAGAAGCTTCAGACAAAAGTGAAATTGTGACCCAAGTATTGTTTGGTGAACTACTGAAAGTCTATGAGCCAAAACAATCTTGGTTTCGTTGCAAAACGGTTCCAGATAATTACGAATGTTATATTGATTCAAAGCAATTTAGTTGGATTGAAGAAGAAGAATTTCAACTGTTAAAGAAAACACAACCTGCGCTTTCTGCTGATTTAGTTCAGGTTTCACAACGCGTTTCAGACGATCAAATTATTCCAATTCTAATGGGCAGTAATTTGTACAATCATGAAAAGAGCAAATTTTCAAATGCCAACGAAGAGTACTTATTTGAGGGAAATGTATACCCTTTAGATAAAAAACCCGCCAAATCTCGATTGAAAGAAAATGCATTTATGTATTTAAATGCACCCTACTTATGGGGTGGACGTTCTCCTTTCGGAATTGATTGTTCGGGCTTTGTGCAATTGGTTTACAAATTAAATGGTGTTCAATTGCCAAGAGATGCCTCAGCTCAAGCTAAAATTGGACAAACGTTGTCCTTCATTGAAGAAGCTGAAGAGGGAGATTTAGCCTTTTTTGACAATGATGAAGGTAACATTATACACGTTGGAATAATGTTGGAAAACAACCGCATCATTCATGCTTCTGGTAAAGTTCGAATAGATCGAATAGACCACCAAGGCATCTACAATGTTGATACAAAAAGATACTCCCACCGACTTCGATTAATTAAATCAATCATATAATAGTATGAACTGGAGAGCCTTTTATCCGATCGTTTGTTGTCTACTATTTTTTATCTCATCTTGTCAGGTGAGTAAAAAAGCAGCACCATTGGCCAATGTGCACACCAAAGTGGACAAAGCTGATGCTCCTTTGCCCAAAAAGAATGATAAAAAAAAGGCGAAAGACGATAAAAAAGAGAAGAAAAAAGCAGTTGCTCCCATCATTAAAAAGGAAGCAGAAGATACTCTGGCTTATCTGAGAAAAAAATACGCTCCCCTTTTAAGTACTGTTCAAGACAGCATCCAAAATCTAGAACTGTATAAAGTGATTGATGAATGGATGGGTACTCCATACAAATATGGTGGACAAAGCAAATCAGGCACTGACTGTTCAGGCTTTGCGGGCATTTTATATACCAATGCATTCTCAGTCGCTTTGGCGAGAAGAGTTTCTGAAATCCATAAAACAACACCCACTTTACTAAAGTTAGAAGAACTTAAAGAAGGGGATTTGGTATTTTTTGACATTGGAAAAAGAAAATTATCGCATGTTGGTGTATATTTAACCAATGGTAAATTTGTACACGCTTCTACATCGCAGGGAGTAGTAATAAGCGACTTAAATATGGCCTATTATAAAAAATACTTCCGTTGTGGAGGTAGAATCATTAAATCTTAAAAATCAACAAACACTATGAAAACTAAAAACATCTCGTTCTCTATCTTAACGGCTTTGATCATCATTGCAACAGTTGCCTGTGGAGCAAAATCTACTGATGAAAAAACAAGTAATACTGATCAACAAGGGATGGAGGTTATTACTCCTGCACCAGAAAAAGTAGCAGCTAAAAAAGAGGAAGGTTTATTTGCTGAAATCAATACAACAAAAGGAACTATTCTAGTGAAATTTGAATTCATCAAGACTCCATTAACTGTAGCCAACTTCGTTGGATTAGCTGAAGGAACCATTGAAAATACATTTAAAGCAAAAGGAGCTCCTTTCTACGATGGAATCATCTTCCACAGAGTAATCCCTAACTTTATGATTCAAGGTGGAGACCCAACTGGCTCAGGAATGGGCGATCCAGGTTACAAATTTAGAGATGAGATTGATGCTACATTAAAACATGACAAGCCTGGGATTCTTTCTATGGCAAATTCAGGCCCTGGAGGAACAAACGGAAGTCAGTTCTTTATTACGCACAACGAAACTCCTTGGTTAGATGGAAGACACACTGTATTTGGTCACGTAGTAGAAGGTCAAAATGTAGTAAATGCAATTCAGCAAGGTGATGCTATTGAAACCATCAAAATAATAAGAGTAGGAAAAGAAGCGAAAGCATTTGATGCTGCAAAGGTATTTGCTGAAATGAAGTAATCAGCCTAAGGTATATTTATAAAAGAAACGTCGAATTCCATTGGTTGTCCAATGAAATTCGACGTTTTTATTTTTGTTGGATTTTAAGTTCCATTAACTTGGCAATTTCTAAGCTTTCCGCTTCGGCAATTTTTAATTCTACAATTAATTTGACCGCATTCTTTTCAAACACTTTATATTCTTGTCGCATCTTTTCATTAAAAGCCGGTAACACATTCAACCCAGTTTGAACTCCTATCACTTTGTTTTTAAACTTTCGCATCAAGGCTGCTAAAAATAAAACCGTTTTTCTAGCCTTCACCAATTGAGTAAATTCCGATTTTTCTTGATTGTAGTATTTTAATGATTCTACATAAAAGGCCAAGGATTCACGAATACACTTTTTAAACAATTCAACATTTTCATTGATGCTGCCATTAAAAACTTCAAGTTCCTCTAAAATGAATTGACTCACCTTTTCAATACTGTTTTCTTCCAAATTGGCATCTAACCCATTTTCAATCTCAGATATATTGTTCATTTGGTGTCGAACTCGAGTATTCAAATTGTTGATTTGAATCACCATTTGTCCATAAGTACTGGCTAAATTTTTATATGCATTTCTGCCATTCTCAAGTTGTTCTGTGAATATTTGATCATTATAATCTTCCATTTTTTGTAGGTTAGTGATTTAAATAATACATAACTAATCAACCAATTAAAATACTATCAACCACTAAGCTAATAAAAAGCAATGATAAATAAAATAAGAAAACACTTAGAAAAGGTTAAAAAGCGCCATTGCATAGATATAATACCTTGCAAATCGCGTCAAACCAAACAATGCCAATAATGGAAATGGATAACGAACCATTCCGGCAGTCATACAAACTGGAGAAAAGGGTAAAGGAAATAATGCGGCGAAAACGACTACAAATCCTCCCCACTTTCTGATCAAATCAAAATGTGAAAGAAATTTGTGTTGAATGTATTTTTGAACTTTATGTATTTTGCCAATATATCTTCCGATAAAATAGGCAATCATACCACCACTGTATGATAAAAAGGCCAATATTAACAATAAAGTGTAGGGAGACTCCTTTCCTCCAGCCCAGACGATAAATAGATCAGGAGGAATCAAACCTAGTATAATTTCAGAAAGTGTAAAAAATGTTAGTATAGCTGTATCGCTAAAACTAGAGAACATAAATTCCATAGCGCTGTCGACATCAATTACATATTTATTTAATACAAATAAGCCAACCACAAGGATCCCAATTCCAATTAAAAATCGGACGGTATGCTTTAACAAAAATGGATAAAGTCCTGTTCGTCTGTAATATATATGATACAAATGCATCTTATATTTGAAACTTCTGTGATTGACTGTTGATTCCTTTTTCATGTGTTTATCAGAGAGGGGCATTTATTTACGATTGCAAAAATAGGGTTATTCTTCTATTAGTTGGTAGTTAATTTTAGTTAACTAACTACAAATAGATTAGTTGACTAAAACTGACCAGTTGACATCATTACCAATGTACATGCTTCAAAGGCGTCTACTCCACCATCCAACGCTTTTTTCATGAATGCAGAATTCTCTGTTCCTGGGTTAAAGATCAGTCGTTTTGGCCTTAATTCATTAAGAATGTAATCGTAATATTCCGGTTGATTAGAAGGTCCAACATAAAGCGTAACGGTATCTACACCATCAATTGGCTTCAATTCCTTAACTATTTTCAGGCCATTTACTTCACCTTCTTTAATACCAATTGGAACAACTTCATGCCCATTGGCCATTAATTGATGAATGCAACGAAATGAATATCGAGATGGATTTGTTGAAGCTCCTATTACTACAGTTTTTTTACTTTTACTCATTTCAGCATTTTCAATTGATTTAACATTCTAAGTTAGAAAATCAGAACCATAAAACACCCGTTTTTATTCAGATTTGAGCTAACTTTAACAAAATTTAAATTTCATGAATAAGATACTATTGTTGGGTTCAGGTGAACTAGGAAAAGAATTTACAATTGCTGCAAAACGTTACGGACAAACTGTTATCGCAGTAGATAGTTACCCAAACGCACCTGCGATGCAAGTTGCTGATGGATTTGAAGTCATCAATATGTTGGACGGAGAAGCATTGACTAAAATTGTAGACAAACACCAACCAAACATTATCGTTCCTGAAATTGAAGCCATTCGAACTTCCTTATTCTATGATTTTGAAGCCAAAGGAATCCAAGTAGTCCCTTCTGCCAAAGCGGCGAATTACACCATGGATCGTAAACAAATTAGAGATCTGGCTGCAAAAGACTTGGGTTTAAAAACGGCTAATTATCGATATGCTAACACACTTGAAGAGCTAAAAGCAGCTGTAAGTATAGTTGGAATGCCATGTGTGGTAAAACCATTAATGTCCTCTTCCGGTAAGGGGCAGTCCACTATTAAAACTGAATCCGAAATAGAAACAGCATGGACCAATGCCAACACCAAAGGTAGAGGCGATCAATTGGAAGTCATTGTGGAAGCGTTTATTCAATTCGATTCAGAAATCACACTTTTAACAGTGACCCAAAAAAATGGTCCTACTCTATTTTGTCCGCCAATCGGTCATCGACAAGAAAGAGGAGATTACATGGAAAGTTGGCAACCAGCGCACATTTCTGATGCCCAATTAAAAACTGCGCAAGATATGGCTGCTAAAGTCACTGCGGAATTAAAAGGAGCAGGAATTTGGGGCGTAGAATTCTTTCTTGGTGAGGAAGTTTATTTCAGTGAGTTATCACCACGCCCGCACGATACTGGCATGGTGACGCTAAGCGGATCTCAAAACTTTAATGAATTTGAACTACACGCTAGAGCTGTATTGGGTTTACCCATACCTGAAATCACCCAAGAAAAACATGCAGCAAATGCAGTAATTCTGTTTCAAAAAGATGATGTGAAAACACCAGTATACTCAGGCTTAGAAAAAGCTGCAAATTATCCAAAATCAGACTTTAAGATTTTTGGGAAACCAACAACTAGACAATATAGACGAATGGGAATTGGAATAGCATATGATGCTATTGGAACTGATGTGGATGCATTAAGAAAAAAGGCAAAAGCGATTGCTGACGAAATAAAAGTGGATTAATTGAACCAATGTTAGCCATCTGTATTCCTATATACAATCAACGAATAGAACCTCTGCTTAATGCATTGGAACAGCAAATTGCTGCGATTAATTATCCAATAGAAATTGTATTAATTGATGATGCTTCAGATGCAGCTATTCAACAACTAAATATTGATTCCGCCTCAAAACACAGATACATCGTATTAGAGCAGAATATTGGTCGTTCAAGAATTAGGAATCTTTTCCTAAAACACACCTCCGCTGACTATTTATTATTCTTGGATTGTGATGCTTTGGTTCAAAATGAATCCTTCCTATCCAATTACATATTATCCATTCAGCAGAAGCTTCAGGTTGTTTGTGGTGGAAGATTGAATAGAACAATACCGCCATCTAGAGCGAATTATCTGAATTGGAAATATAGCGTATATAGAGAAAGTAGTTCGTTTGAAAAGCGGAAAGAACAAGCGAATCAATCCTTTATGACGAATAACTTTCTGATTGAACGGAACACATTTGAATCTGTACATTTTGATGAACGTTTAACGGATTATGGACATGAAGACACCTTGTTTGGTTTTGAATTGCATAAACGAGGAATTACCATTTCTCATTTAGATAATCCAATTTTCAATGGAGACATAGAGGACAATGCTACCTATTTGAGAAAAACTGAAATGGGACTAATCAACTTAGGAATGATTTGTAAAAATTTAAACAATGACCCGGAATTCATCTCATCGGTCAGACTTTTAGATTATTACTTCTCTATTCAAAACACATTCACACTTCAGTTTATTCGAAAAACCTATCAATTGTTTTACAAATTGATATTAAATCGGTTAAAATCAGGACATGGCAGCTTAAAATTATTCGACTTTTATAAATTGGGGTACTTTGATAGTATCAGGGGAAATAAATAGTGATAGAAATTAGAATAAGGCTATCCTTTCAATCAAAAACATTAGCCTTAAAATGAAAAGATTAGACTAATTCCTGTGGTAAGTGACTTAAATTTTACAACAGAGTTATTGATGTATTCAACGGTTTCAAAGTTAACAGTTTGTGAATCTTTTCCGGATAAACTAAAAAGTCCTTCATCATATTTGCCAAATAAACCAATACCGATATGATCAGTAATTGAAAAATTAGCTCCCATTTTAAAACCATACACTAAACTCTCTGCACTTTTTTCTACAACATTAATTCTTACATATTTGCTGACATCATTGGGATTTGACTCATCAAAAAAATTATAATGTTGTTCAGGATTAACAAACTTCGCTCTTCCAAAATATGGATTAAAATAAAAATAATGTTTTCCATTGGTCCTTGCTTCTGCTCCAACCACAAATGCAGTAAGGTTATAATCTCTTTTGCCAGTACCTACTGAATTTATATAAAATGAGTTCACACCATATTTTTGATTAAATAGATCCTCATTCATTTTCATTTTACCAGAAGTGAAGCCCATCGTTACTGCTACAATTTTAGATACTGAAATAGCATAATCAATACTAAAACCCAATCCTACTTCTGCAAAACCTACTTCATCGGATGCTAAGTCTCCTAGAGGACTCATTGATCCTAAATTAATTGAAATCCTATTTTTGTTAGGCACTTGGCTTTCTTGAGCAAAAACACAAACAGCGAGCATTGTAAAAAGAGATGTAATGAAAAGCTTTTTCATTGTTATATAGTTGAGATTGGGTATTCGCTTTTATCCTAAAAATTTAGATTGATAAAAATATGAATTAGCTACTAGTTTAATTTTAACTAAATGTAAATAATTTATCAAGAATGATGAAAATAATATCTTAACTAATGCTAAAATGACCTAGAAAAAGATTGATTTTGTTGTAAATCCTAAGTGTTAGAGGATCTTTCAAATATCTCTGTATCATCCTCTAAGCCTTCAAATATTAATGCTTTAATTGTCAAACAATTAAGATTCGAATCTCTCAAGATTAAACTATGGCAACTTAATATTATTCGTTTTTTTACTTTTTACAAAGTGGGCTTTTCGATTCTTATTATTCAGAAGGCTAAATTGAAAACTAAATTCCCTATTTACGATTGTGGAAGTATTCATATGGCTAGAATTCAATACTATAAATAGATTTCATTTTCTGATTACACTTTTTCTTCCAACCCTTCCACATAAGCTTTAAAGTTATTTAAGATAGCTTGCCATCCTCCCTTTTGCTGCTCTGCACTGTTTTGGTCTTCTACCTCGAATTCTGTTACAACGTCAACATTGCCATTCAATTCTTTAAAAGTTGTCACTACTTTTCTGCCGTCAGATAATCCATATGAGAGCTTTTCTAAATCAATAATTTCGTCGTAAACTCCTTCAAAATCAAATCCATAACTACCATCTTTCGCTTCCATTCTAGAAACCATTTTGCCGCCTACTCTTAAATCATTCTCGGCTGATGGACAATGCCAATCGTCAGAAGCGAAATTCCAATTAACAATATGTTTTGGTTGTGTCCAACAGTCCCACACATTCATAATTTCAGCATTTACATTTACCCCTACAACTATTTTTGCACTCATCTTTATTGATTTTTAAAACCGGTAAATTTATCGGTTTATCAGTAAACTTAAAAAGGTTATCTTAAAATATAAGGGAATAATCTCATCAAAAGGTTTGACAATTGTGAATGAAAGGAATTCTAGGTAATTTTATTTTAGTGATTCACTTTAGAATTAAATAACAGGATTTCAATCTTAAAAACCCATGTGCTACGATATAAAAACAAGCCTAAATGCCCAATTAAAAAAAGCAAAAAGAGAGAATAATCCATCTATAATTGCTGAAATAGAAGAGAAAATGGCACCAATGACCGATCTGCCTTTATTTCATTCATCCGGGTTTGATCATCCTAAATTATTTATTTACACCACACAATCGCCTAATATTCCTATCATAGCCAATTGGGGTTTAGTACCCGATTGGATAAATGGAGAAAAACAAAAAAATGACATATGGAACTCCACTTTAAATGCGAGGGGTGAATCCATTTTTGAAAAGCCGTCGTTTAAAGATGCTGCTAAGAATGGAAGATGTATTATTTATATTGATGGCTTCTATGAACATCACTATCGAAGCGGTCAGCGAATTCCTCATCTGATCTTTAATAAAAACAAAGAACCACTCGCAATAGCCGGCCTATGGAACGAATGGAAAAATGAACAAAAGGGATTGGTAATAAATACCTTTTCCATTGTAACTTCCCCTGCCAATAAACTATTGAGTGAAATCCACAACAATCCAAAAATTGAAAGTGCACGGATGCCGCTCATTCTGTCTGAAGCTGATGAAAGCGTTTGGTTAAACCCTAAAATTGAAGAAAAAGAAACGATCAATTCTCTGATAAAGGCTTCTCCAGACGGAGAATTGGAAGCATATACAGTCCGAAAATTAAAAGGCAAATCTTACCTAGGAAATGTAGAAAAAACAACTGAAAGGTTTGAGTACGCCGAAATGCATACATTGTTTGACTAGTCTAAACTAAAAAACCCTTTCAGCTAATTTACATCAACTAAAAGGGTTTCCTCAATCCAAATATTTTTATTTTCTATTCGCTAAACAGACTGTCTACAAATGATTTTCGATTAAAAACTTGTAAATGCTCAATACCTTCTCCAACACCAATGTACTTCACGGGAATTTTAAATTGATCTGAAATTCCGATCACCACCCCACCTTTAGCGGTTCCATCTAGTTTGGTCAAAGCCAATGCATTTACTTCAGTTGACAAGGTAAATTGTTTGGCTTGCTCAAAGGCATTTTGACCTGTGGAGGCATCCAAAACCAATAAGATTTCATGCGGTGCATCAGGAATTAACTTCTGCATCACTCGTTTAATCTTACTCAACTCATTCATCAAGTTAACTTTATTGTGCAATCGACCGGCTGTATCAATAATGACTACATCCGCATCTTGTCCAATCGCAGACTGCAAGGCATCAAAGGCCACTGAAGCAGGGTCTGCACCCATTCCTTGTGTCACCACCGGCACATCCACTCGTTCTCCCCAAATCATTAATTGATCTACAGCTGCAGCTCTAAATGTATCCGCAGCACCCAATACCACTTTGTATCCAGTTTGCTTCAATTGATAAGCTAATTTACCAATGGTTGTTGTTTTACCAACACCATTTACACCAACCACCATAATTACATATGGCTTTTTATCTTTTGGAATAGAGAATTGTGTATAATCAGCGGTATTATTTTCAGCCAATAAGGCTACGATCTCTTCATTTAGAATCGAATTCAACTCAGAGGTATTGACAAATTTATCTCTCGCTACTCTTTCTTCAATTCGACCAATGATTTTCAATGTGGTGTCAACACCAACGTCAGAAGTAATCAAAATCTCTTCAAGGTTATCTAAAACCTCATCATCTACTTTAGATTTACCAATAATGGCACGACTTAGTTTACCAAAAAAATTTTCTTTGGTTTTGGATAAACCTTCGTCAAGGTGCTCTTTCTTCTTTTTGGAAAAAATATCAAATAATCCCATAGGTGTATATAAAAAAAGCTTCCCCCAGTACGAAAGAAGCTATTAATTTTTATGTAAGAACGATTACTTCTTAAAGAAGTCGTTCACATTATCATTCAGTATAATCTCTTGCTTAAAAGCATAAGATCCTGTCTTTTCAGACTTCACCATTTTAATAACTTTAGTGAAACTTTTTGCTCCTTGCTTCTGTAACGATGCTACTACTTTCTTAGCCATAACTAATAACTTTTACTTAATTTCTTTATGAACCGTCATCTTCTTCATGATCGGGTTGTATTTTTTAAGCTCCATTCTCTCAGGAGTGTTTTTTCTGTTCTTAGTAGAGATGTAACGAGAAGTTCCCGCTAATCCACTCTCTTTGTGCTCTGTGCACTCCATTATGATCTGGATTCTGTTTCCTTTACCTTTTTTTGCCATTGGTCTATTTATTTTATAGAGGGGGCAAATTTAAGTAATTATCTCTTAAAGAACCAACCTTTAGAAAAATTAATTTTACTTAAAATTCAGCCTCCATTTTCATCATTTCCTCTATCGCTTCAATTGTTCTTGGAGCTGCTTCCGATAAGTTTATTGGCTCACCATCAGTTATTAAAATATCATCTTCAATCCGAACACCTATATTCCACCATTTTGGATCGCACTCCGAACCTTCCGAAATGTAAATTCCTGGCTCTACAGTAATCACATTACCCGCTTGTAAATTCTCATATGTTCCCCAATCGTGCACATCCAACCCTAAATAATGAGAAGTACCATGCATAAAATAATTACGCACTTCTCGTTTGTCTTTAATGATTCCTAACTTCAATAAACCCTCAGCAATAATTTCTGTAGTAGCTTCATGTGTACTCTTAAATGGATTGCCAGCTTTACATGATCTAATTCCAGCATTTTGAGCTTTCAATACCAAGTTATAAATGGCCTTTTCCTCTTCAGAGAACTTCCCATCAACTGGCAATGTACGCGTTACATCTGCGGTATAACCTCGATACTCTGCCCCTACATCACTTACTAACAAGTGGTCATTTGACAGCTTTTTGCGATTGCTCACATAATGCAGCACACAACTGTTCTCTCCACCGCCCTGTATGGATGGAAATCCAGGGTATTCTGCGCCTTCTTTCTTAAATACATACTCGATTACCGCTTCGGTTTGATACTCCGTCATTCCGTCTTTCAACGATTTCATTAGTGCAATTTGAGCAGAGAGGGTAATGTCGATTGCTTTTTGCATTAATACCAGCTCTTCGGGCAATTTAATCTGTCTCAGTTGTGCCATATAAACCGCCAACTGTTTCTCCGTTTTTTTTACTTTTCTTGATTTTGTATCCTTTTGAAATGACGTTTTCATTTCATGCAGCATCTTGTTGGATGAATTAATATCCACTTTATTCAAATTTTCTGGAATAAAATAAACCATCGAATATTTTTTCCATTTGAATGGATTGAGATCAAAATTAGTATTCGGATAAACGGTTTGAATTCCCAAATAATCAGCAGCTAAAAGTGGACCTAATCGACGGCCATCCCACACTTCTCTTTTTGGATCTCGTTCTGGAATCCATAACACTTCTGATGTCCATTTTGAATCCAACAATATAGAATCTTTCAATAGGATTAATGCAGTATTTGGCTCATTAAAACCCGTGAGATAATAAAAATTAGGATCTTGATGGTATTCAAAATCAACATCATTCGATCTATTTTTAATTGGATTAGCAAAAAATATGGCCACACTATTTTCCTGCATTTTTTCTCTTAATACTGCTCTTCTTTCTGCATGAAAATCTTTTGACAATCCATCAACATCGTATTTATATCGTGACAAATGGATGTCTGAATCATTTTGCTGTCCAACCAATAAAGATGTGCAGCACATGGAGAAGAGGAAGAATAAATTTTTCATAATTTTTTAAGCAAAAAAAAACGTTGCTACTAAGGTAACAACGTTTTTAATAAATATTATTATGAGCCTACTTCATAAAACCTTTTAACTTGGCTTCTTTAATACAAGCTTCTAATCCATTTTTGTTGATGTTTCTGATCGCTGATGCAGAAACTTTCAAAATAACCCATTCGTTAGTTACTTCATTGAAAAATTTACGAGTAAATAAGTTTGGATAAAACTTTCTCTTTGTTCTAGCTTTAGAGTGAGAAACGTTATTCCCTACCATCACTTTTTTTCCTGTTAATTGACAAACTCTTGACATCGTATATATCTTTAATAAATTCTATTATTTTCGGACGGCAAAGATATGTAATAATTCTTTATCATATCAATCATTCTAACAAAAAAATAATGCTTTTTAATCTCCAATTTTATAAGGACTTAGCATTAATAACTATTTTTGTCTAAAATTTAACCCACAGTTCAAATGAAAAAAGCACTTATCCTTTCGGCAATTCTTCTAGTTTCGTTAACCAGCTTTGCACAATGCAAATATAATGAAGCGGTTTCGAATGAAAACGTTATTTTATCTTACAAGTGGAAAAGAGCTAAATTGTTTGATAAAAACAGTGAAATGGAATTGCGAATTAAAATAAAAAACTTAAAAAAATCAGCAATTTTAGTTGATTTCAATGCGGACTACTATTTGGACGGAATTTTACAAGAAACCTCCGTGGTAGAAGATTTTTGCATTAAATCTAAGCGAACAGCTAGAGGAAAAGTAAATGGAATAATCCTGAAACCAAATTCAGCAATAATTGAAATTCGAGAAAAAGAAAACTTTAAACTTGAGTTTAGTGGCCTCTCAACCGAAGAAACTGAAGCTTGTGAAAAATAAAAATAAATCGTTAATATCACTAGCTAAAATTATCGGTGCCGTTGCATTTATATGTGTCTGTGCACAAATTAGCTTTGGTTTACCAGGTGGTATCCCATTTTCAGGACAATCGTTGGCGGTTTTGGCCGTTGCGATTACTATGGGGTTTAGAAAAGGAACCCTCGCAGTTGCGATATATTTAATATTAGGAGCTTTGGGCTTGCCCGTTTTTGCAGGCGGTTCATACGGGTATGAGCATTTCTTCAATCCATTTGCAGGTTATTTAATTGGTTTTTTAATTGCTGCAGCTGTGGTTGGTAAATTGAAAGAGAAAGGATTTGATAAAACATTTTCAAAAAGTTTTATTGCCTTTCTTATCGGACATGCAATCATTTTGACCTTAGGAACTTTTGTTGTTTACCTTCAAAGAGATTGGCAAACAGCTTGGATTTATGGGTTAAAACCATTTTTAATAGCAGCTGTAATAAAATCACTTTTAGGCAGTTTAATTACTCCCATTTATTACCAAATAAAAGATGATTGGTAAGGAATGGTTTCAAATCTGAGTTGAATAAATTAAGTTTACTGCCTACTAAAGCGTAGAACTTGTTAGGAGAAAAATGCTAAAAAAAACCCTTGGTACATTCGGAGCGAAGTTAATTGGCGCTATTCTCAATTTCTTTGTCATTATTCTGCTTTCTCAATTTTTAGGACCTGAAGGGAAAGGTGAAGCTAGTTTAATTTTAACATCCGTTGCGATTGTTTTAATCTTTGGAAATTTAATTGGTGGCGCACCTGTAGTATACCTCACTCCTAGAAAATCTATTTATCAGCTACTTCAAGTATCCTATTTTTGGGCAGTAATAGTAGCTGTTTTAGCCTTTGTAATTCTATCAAATATCACAATTGGAATCGATGCCAACTGGGTAAAACACATCGCCATACTTTCACTGATAGAAGGATTTACTGCAGCCAACTTGGCCGTATTAATCGGAAAGGAAAAAATAGCTCAAAATAATTTAGTCAGCATTATAAAGTCCATCACTTTATTTGGCTTTTTGAGTTATGGTTTTTTTATTGCAAAAAATAGTGATCTAAATACCTATTTAATAGCCCTCTACATCTCATTTAGCATTGGACTTATTTTAAGCCTCTATTTTATTAGCAAAGTCATTGAATTCAAAACCACAGAAAGTACAATCACTTTATTTAAAGCCATTTTCAAAAATGGGTTACTCAATCAATCGGCTTACATTCTTCAATTTTTAAGTTTTCGAATAAGTTATTACATCATCAGCTCAAAATTAGGAGAAGCTGAATTAGGCATCTATTCCAACGCCGTTTCAATTGCTGAATCTATTTGGCTAATTAGTAGAAGTATCGCTCTGGTTCAATTTTCAAGAATCGTGAATTCTGATGATCAAGAAAACAATCAACAATTGACCATCAAATTATTTAAATTCACTTTTGTGCTCACAATCGTTGCATTAATTCCACTGAACATTTTACCAGAATCTTTTTATGGGTTGTTGTTTGGAGAAGAATTTTCATCGGTAAAAATGATCATCTTATTAGTTTCTCCAGGTATTTTAGCGTTTAACTTATTTTTAATCTTCGGACACTATTTTTCAGGAATTGAACAATTTAAACCTTTAACAATCGTTTCTACTATCGGTTTTTTTGTAACACTTATCGCTACCTTAATTTTAGTGGAAATTGGAGGCACGAATGGTGTGGCAATTGCTACTTCCATTTCATTGATAACTGGCACTGCAGTATTGGGATATCTCTTTAAGAAATCAACTAGCACTCCTTGGAGTCAATTTCTAATCACTAAAAATGATGTAGTGGAAATAAAATCAATGGTAAAACGAATCTTGCCTAATTAGTCAATTTCTGCAATTGCCTTCGCTGCAATATATGCAGTTGTCCAAGCTGCTTGAAAATTAAATCCTCCTGTCAACGCATCGATATTCAATACCTCTCCTGCGAAATGTAAATTGGGAATCAACTTACTTTCCATCCGCTTGAAGTTTATTTCCTTATTGTCTACTCCGCCACAACTCACGAATTCTTCCTTAAAAGTAGTTTTACCGTTGGCATTAAAAGTTTGAGCCGTTAAATTTATCGCCAACTGCTCTAAATCCTTCTTGCTGCAATCTCCCCAATTACTTTCAGGCTGAGCTACTGAAGCTTTCACTAAATACTCCCACAAACGGGTAGGAATCGTTGATGCTTTGTGCTTTAAAATGTTTCGTTTCGGAAATTCGTTTTTGTAATTCATTAAAATAACTTCCATGGAATCTTGATCCTCTACCCCACTCCAATTGACTTGATAAGCAAATTGATAATTTCTTTTATTCAACTCTAAGGCGGCATGAGACGACAATTTAAGAATAGCTGGTCCACTCATTCCCCAATGGGTAATTAACAAAGGTCCATCGGTTTCGAAAGTTGAATCACTTAAACTGACTGTCACATTTTCCACCGCTAATCCCATTAATTGTGTGATGGGATGTTTGGGTAGATTGAACGTAAACAATGAAGGTCGTGGCGTTATAATCTGATGGTTTAATTCGGCAATCCAATTGTAAGCACTTTGTTTTGAATTTCCTCCTGAGGCGATTAACACCGCATCAAATTGTTCTGTTTTTCCTTCAAACTCCAAGTTAAATCCATTCGAAAGTGGAACAATTTTCTTCAGTTCAGATTTCATTCGAATCTGAATATTATCGTCTTTACAAGCTTTAAAAAAGCAATCAATAATGTCTTGTGATTGATTACTGACTGGAAACATCCGACCATCTTCCTCGGTTTTTAGCTCCACTCCTTTATTAGAAAACCATTCTATGGTATCGTAAGTCATAAATTGATGAAATGGGCCTCTCAATTCTTTCTCCCCTCTTGGGTAAAATGCGGTTAATTCTGTTGGGTCGAAACAGGCATGAGTTACATTACACCTTCCACCGCCACTCACTTTCACTTTCGTTAGTACTTGATTGGTTTTTTCAAAAATAATCACCTCAGCATTCGGCAACATCTCTTTAATGTTGATGGCACCAAAAAAACCTGCTGCTCCTCCACCAATTACGGCAATTCGTTTTCCTTTTTTCACGCTACAAAACTAGGAGAATTCTCACTAATTGAATTTGGTTTTTTAGATGTGCCAAAGCTTTTTATATATTTACGGTTCATTCTAGTTTTTATGAAATATAAATCCACTCACTTTTTACTCGTTTTATTCCTTACTTTATTCTCTTTTCAGTCGTTTTCACAAGCTGAATCAAAGCCAGAAGTTACCTTCCCCCAATATGTTGTAAAAGGGGTTGAAAGTGAGGTTGTAATTAATTTTCACACGGATAGCTCCGGTATATTTCAACTCTTCTTTAATGGCACTCCTTACGAACTAACCATTAAAGATGGAGTCGGAGAAATCCCGCTTGATTTAAAAGAAAAAACGATTCTCACTCTAGAAATCAACAACCTTGTTTACGAGAAGAGTCTACATCCAATCCCTTTGTGGTGGTCTATCTTTCCTCCACTTATGGCCATCTTAATTGCATTGATTTTTAAAGAAGTAATCAGTGCTTTAGTGCTAGGCATCCTATTTGGCGCCGTTGTTCTAAATGTTTATAGCGATGGTGTTATGGGTCTGCTTTTCGGTTTTATGCGCACAATTGACACCTATCTACTAGGCGCCATAAATGACAGTGGGCACGTTTCCATTATACTTTTCTCTATGATTATTGGAGCCATTGTGGCCATCATTTCTAAAAATGGCGGTATGCAAGGAGTGGTGGATAAAATTTCCCCTTTTGCAAAGTCGTCTAGAACTGCACAATTGAGCACATGGGTGCTTGGCGTTGCCATTTTCTTTGATGATTATGCCAACACTTTAGTTGTTGGAAATACCATGCGACCAGTGACTGATAGAATGCGTGTTTCTAGAGAAAAGTTGGCCTATATCGTTGATTCAACTGCAGCACCGATTGCCGCAATTGCATTTGTAACCACCTGGATTGGTGCAGAATTAAGTTACATAGAAAGTGGAATTGAAAAAATAGAAGGATTAGAAGAAGGAGTTTACGCCACCTTTATCAATTCATTACAATATTCCTTCTACCCGATTTTAACACTCATTTTTATTTTCATGTTAATCATGATGAATAAAGATTTTGGCCCGATGCTAAAAGCCGAAAATAGGGCTAGAGAAACTGGAGAAGTTTCTTCTGTTTCCACAAAAACGATCAGTGATATTGAAACAGGAGAGTCAGAAGATTTATCTATGTCGCCCAATGCTAAAAGCAGGTGGTACAATGCAGCTATTCCGATTTTTATTATTGTAGCAGGAACGATTGCTGGCTTGCTATATACCGGTTGGGATTCATCTATTTGGCATGATGGCAGCATTTCTTTAAGCCGAAAGTTATCTACCATAATAGGAAATGCAGATTCATATAAATCGCTGTTGTGGTCTTCTCTTTTGGCTTTGATTGCCTCTATATTAATGACAGTCACACAGAAATTAATGAACCTTGAAGAAACGATGCAAGCCACATTAAATGGGTTTAAAACCATGCTTTCTGCCATTGTAATTTTAGTATTAGCGTGGGGTTTAGCTGAAATTACTGACGACATGCATACTGCAGATTTTTTAACTCAACTACTCTCGAATAACGTTGCTCCTTGGATCTTGCCTGCGATCACATTTGTTGTAGCTGCTTTAGTTGCATTTTCTACTGGTTCATCTTGGGGAACCATGGCTATTTTATATCCTCTGATGATGCCAGCTGCATGGAGTATTTGCCAAGATGCAGGCTTGGATTATGAAGCCTCATTGAGTATTTTCCATAATGTTGTTGCCAGTGTATTGGCCGGATCTGTATTGGGCGACCATTGTTCACCAATATCCGACACCACTATTTTGAGTTCTTTAGCCAGCTCTTGCCACCACATCGATCACGTAAAAACGCAAATGCCATACGCGCTAACAGTTGGTGGAGTCGCTATTTTTATAGGAATTATTCCTTCTGCATTGGGGCTTTCTTCATGGATTTGTTTACCATTGGCAATTGCTTGTTTATGGCTAATAATCAAACTATTCGGAAAAGATGTAAAAAATTTAACGTTGGAAGATAATTTTTAATTTTTGTATTGGAATTACAGTTACTTTTGCGCAAAATATAAACAACAAAATGAAAAAAATTTTAACACTAGTAGCAATTCTTGCAGTTGCTTTTCAATTCGTAGCATGTAACAATGTTGCTGAAGAACAAAACAAAGAAATCGAAGCGATGAAAGCTGAAGTTATGAAAGTTCATGACGATGCAATGGCTAAGATGGGTGATTTAGGAGCTCAAGAAGTTCGTATTTCTGAAAAAGTGATGGCTCTTAAAGCTGATACTACACTTTCTTCAGATTCATTAACTGCAGTTTCAGTTGCTTCTTACGAAGTAGCAATCGCTAACATCGGTGCAGCTAAAGCAGAAATGATGGATTGGATGAACAACTATGCTGAACCAGCAGAAGATGTAACATTTGAAGAGAAAAAAGCTTTTTACGTAGCTGAGCAAGAAAAAGTAAATGCAATAATGAATGACATTAATGCAACTATCACTGCTTCAGAAGAAGTAAAATAATTTTATCAAATTATTTGAAAGCCGTTGTGAGTCTCACAACGGCTTTTTTTGTGGCTATTTATTGCCTAAAAATGTGGCTACCATTATTCATGGGATTTATTCTTCTCTAAACCATTGATGAAATAATAATCAAACACCACATTATTATTCATTGATTATCACCCTAAAAAATCAATATTTCTACTTATTCATCAATCTAAAAATATTCTTATTTTAGTATTCTTAAAACCACTACAATGAAAAAACAGCTACATACTCTTTTAAGTATTCTCGCCTTAATGACTACCTCACTTTTCGCACAAACCCAAAAGGGGGATGATATTCTTGGCGATACGTTTGATACCGAGTATGGGTACTCTGTAAGCATGCCTGATCCATATACTATTGCAGGAGGAGCATCAAGGCGCAGTTATGTAAAAATAATGCGATGGACATCATCAGGATGGGTAAAAAAAGGCTTAAGAATCGAAAATATTTTTGCATCGGGATTTGGCAAATCGATAAGCATGTCGGACTCTAACACTATTGCTATTGGAGCACCACATGCGGATAGAGCTGGCAATCAAAGAGGGCTCGTTCAAGTCTTTAAATGGAATGGAACTGCATGGATACAAAAAGGATTAGACATAGTTGGAGAGGCGGCAGAAGACGAGTCAGGCACTTCGGTTTCTATGCCCGACTCCAATACTGTAGCTATTGGTTCACCTAAAAATGACGGGAATGGCAACTTTTCAGGAAACGTTCGAATTTATAAATGGAACGGATCCTCATGGATTCAAAAAGGGATAGACATTGATGGAAATAATGCAAGTGAAAGTGCAGGTCACTCTGTTAGTATGCCAGATTCAAATACTGTTGCAATTGGTGCATTTATTGCAAATGTTGGATTTAGCGGTAAAACTCGAATATATAAGTGGAATGGGCTTGCATGGGTGCAGAAAGGAATGGATATAGATGGGGAAAGCCCCGGAGATGTGTCTGGATCTTCCGTTAGTATGCCTGACTCCAATACAGTTGCTATCGGTGCAGAGCTCAATAGCGGAAATGGCACACGTTCAGGTAGTACTCGAGTGTATAAATGGAATGGTATTACTTGGGTTCAAAAAGGAATTGACCTAGATGGTGAAAATGCGAATGATTACTCTGGGGTTTCAGTATCTATGCCTGACTCTAATACTGTAGCTATTGGTGCTTATGGGAATGACGGAAGTGCTATAGATGCTGGTCATGCTAGAGTTTTTGAATGGATAGGAAATGCTTGGGTTCAAAAAGGAATAGATATCGACGGAACAAGAACTAATGATTTATCAGGAAGGTCTGTTAGCATGCCTGACATTAATACTATAGCGACAGGAGCTTTTAAATATGGGTTTAGAGACACTGGTCAAGTGAGAGTATTTGAGTTTTGTAAATATATTCCTGATACGCTTACTCCATCGGTATGTAAAAGCTATACTTCACCTAGCGGAAAATACAACTGGACTAATTCCGGAACATATAGAGATACTATTTTTATTCCTCTTACGTGCGATATTTATTATATCATTAACCTCTCAGTAAATGACAATTCGGATACATTAACCACAGCAGTTTGCGATAGGTTAATCTCTCCGAGTGGAAAATACATTTGGAGTACTTCTGGTACTTATACCGACACCATTCAAAATTCATTTGCTTGCGACAGCGTGATTACTTTTAATTTGACTGTAAATAAAAATGATGTATCAGTCGCTAACTTCACAACATCCATTGCGTCCAATTCTTTTGGAGGTACCTACCAATGGGTAAATTGTGATAGCAACTTCGCCATTGTTCCTGGTGCTAATGGTCAAATATTTGCGCCTACTGTTAATGGAAACTATGCCGTAATTGTTTCTAAAAATGGGTGTATAGACACTTCTGCCTGCGAAACTGTATTGCCTGTGGGAATATCAGAAAATGTACTAAGCAGCATAGTATTCTTTCCGAACCCAACAAATGGAATGACTACCATTAGCTTTGGAAGTGCCTCAGTAAATGCAACGATAAGAATAAATAGCCTTGATGGAAGGTTGATTTATGAACAGCAGAACATTAACTCCAACCAAGTTCAAGTGGATTTAACCAATCAACCACAAGGAATTTACTTTGTTACTATCCAGAATAAAGATGCTGTTCGAGTGATTAAACTGGTGAGGAATTAAGATTTATATTTTGAATGCCATTTAAAAGAATCACAACTTCGTTTTATCCTTATTTAACAACATCAGCACCAATGGCAACAGCATCATGTCTGTAATCACGGCAAACAACAAGGTCAAACTCACAAAAACTCCAATGTAAAACGTACTCATAAAACTGGAAAAAATTAAACTACAAAACCCTCCTAATAAAATGATTGAAGTAATTAAAATCGCTTTTCCGGTGGACAAATAAGTTCGTTTTATCGCATACAAATTGCTCTTTCCTTTCTTTATTTCTTGAGCATATCTACTCAGGAAATGAATGGTATCATCTACTGCAATGCCAAAAGCTACCGTAAAAACAATAGATGTGGTAATGTTTAAATCAACGCCAAAAAAACCAATGATTCCTGCTACCATTAAAATAGGGTATAAATTAGGTATCAGAGAAATTAATCCCATCTTAATGGATTTAAATAAGATAGACATGATAACAGCGATCAGTAAAAAGGCGATCCCTAATCCAGACAAAACATTCATCGCTAAATATCGACTACTTTTATCGATTATGACTGGCGTTCCAGTTAATTTATAGTCGATTAAGGTGGTGTCAATTTGAGTTTCATAAAATCGTTGTAACGTATCATTTCGAAAAAGCACTTCTCGACTTCCAGGATCTACCATTCGGCCACTTAGTCTCGCCATTTTTCCATCCTCAGAAATGATCTCTTTCAATTGGGCTTGCATTCCCATATCTTGAAGCTTATCTGAAATGTATTCATAACGCTTCTCTTTATCAGGAAAGGTATAAAACTCAGGCTTCCCGCTTCGCATGGCACGGTTAATATATTTAAATGGCGTGGTAGGGCTTATCATTTGGCCAACTTGATAATGTTCCGTCAAATAATCTTCCATTTTATTGATTTCATGCATCACTTCGAAATCATACACACTACTTCCCTGCCTCTTAGTAACTATCGCCATTTCAAAAGGTCGTATTCCTTCAAAATTTTCCTCAAAAAATCGCATCTCCTCTGCTAAAGGATCATTTTCTCCCAATTCTTGCATTAAGAAATAATCAAATTTTATCAATGACATTCCAACAATTGATAGAACAGCAATAAAAATATAGCTACCCAATACAGCTTTTCTATGATACAATAGCCACAAAAAGAACTTTCGCAAGAAATGATCCCATCCCGAATTTGATTGATTAGTGTCCACCAACTTTGGAACTTTAACCAAATAGAAAATAGCTGGAATAAAAACTATAGCCACTAAAAAAGCACACATTACACCCACAGCAGTAAATATTCCGAAATCTTTAACCGGTTCCATGTTGACAAAAATGAGGGTAACAAACCCCAACGCAGTTGTAATTGAAGTTAGTAAAGTAGCTAAACCAACATTTTTAAGCATGTTTTTTATCGCATCTAATTTGGATCTGCCTAAACGGATTTCTTCCAAATATTTTGCAACCAAATGCACCACATCACTCATCCCAACAACCAGCATAATCACTGGAAGTAAAGTCGTCATCATATTCAATGGCCTTCCGAAGATCTGCATAATTCCTAAACTCAAAACCACTGAAAGCAATACTGTAGTCATCGGGATTAGAATACCCCAAAAGGAACGATACGCAATGATTAAAAAGATAATGAGAATAATAATTGAAATACCCATAAAGGTTGCAAACTCCACCTTCATGATGTCGATGTAGATCTGCTGTCCTAAAATTTTTCCAATCACATAAATTTGCTTGAAATCAGTTTGATCAACTAGGACTGTGATTGCTTTACTTAATTCATCGGAATCTTCCTTATTGATGAGTTCCTTATTTTTCAAAACGATAACAACTACCCCCTTTTCCAACTCTACAACGCTAGAAATTGGGTCGTTTGAGGTTAAAATAAACAACGAATCTTCTAAATATTTTTCTGGCTGATCAACATGAAAATAGGGCTGTTGAAACTCTCCGATTGATGAGAAATCCAATTTAGGGTATTGGGCTTCAATAGGAGAAATGACTTCACGAACGTGTGGCAACTTTTTAAGTGAATCGGTGAAATCTATTACCTTTTTAAGAAATACTTGATTAAATATTCCATTCTCGCTTTTTAAAGCAAACAATACAAAATCATTGTCGTTTTCAAAAGTGGATCGATATTCCTTAAAAAAATCAAGATCGTCGTCTTCCTGTGGGAAAAACTTTTCAAAATCGTAATCAAATTTTAATTGTATCGCTTGATTGGCACTAAAAATAGTAACCATCAATACCATCGCCAAAGCTATGATACTGTATCTTTTATATTTATCGTTCATTCTAAAAATTAGATCATTCCAAAGTTAGTTGTTTATAACTGCATAGTGCAAAATTTGTTCATGCAACTTTGCCAAATACTATCCGTCTCAAAAGTTGAATATCATCTGTCAATTATCCTTAAATTTACAGATAGTCTATAAACGCTGCTGTGATAAATAAAATACTACAAACTTTTTTATTTTTATTTCTTGGCCTGCTAACTCAAAATAGCACTGCTCAAGGCACGCCTTTCATTCAAAACAAAGGACAATGGCCAGATCATGTATTTTACAAAGCAAACATTCCTTCAGGAGGTTTATTCCTTGAACAAACCGGATTTACTTATTATTTTACAGGCAAAGCAGACCATGCCCATGAAGGTATTGAAGAAAATCAGGATCACTTAGAAGAAATAAAAGAATCTGTTATCAAAACGACCTTTTTGGGTGCTAATATTTCTACTGATGTGACATCTTCAGGAGAACAAGCTCCTTTGTATAATTATTACATTGGTAATCATCCTAAAAAATGGGGCTCAGGTGCAAAAGGTTTTGAAACTGTTTTGTATTCCAATTTGTACAAAGGAATTGACTTAAAAGTTTACCAATCTGCCGAGATTGGTTATAAATATGATTTCATTGTTGACCCCAACACAGACCCATCAAAGATAAAAACGAAATATACCGGACACAAAGAAATTTATCTTTCAGATGGCCATTTAATCATTACACACAATGTTGGTCAGTTAGTGGAAGTCAAGCCTTTTGCGTATCAACTTATCAATGGGGTTAAACAAGAAGTGAGTTGCCATTTCGAAATCAAAGATAGTATAGTTACTTTTTCATTTCCAGATGGATACGATCAATCAAAAGAGTTAGTCATTGACCCTGATTTGATTTTCTCTACATTCTCTGGCTCAACATCGAACAACTTTGGAATGTCAGCAACCTATGATCAACATGGAAACGGGTATGCTGGTGGAGTTGTATTTGGAAATGGCTACCCAACTACTTCTAATATGGCTCAAGATACCTTTGCTGGAGGATCAGTAGATGTAGCTATTTCAAAGTATTCAAGTGACGGCAGTCAGCTGATCTACACTACCTATTTCGGAGGTTCCAATACTGAAATGGTGCACAGTATGGTGGTAAACTCTGCGGATGAATTACTTTTTTTCGGCACTACAAGTTCAACAAACCTACCAACAACCCCTCTATCACTGGACACAACATTTAATGGTGGCACTGCCGTTTCTGCTTTAAATTATTTTGGAAATGGATCTGATATTTTTATTGCCAAAATATCTGCAAATGGCGATCAATTCCTTTCATCAACCTATTTTGGAGGTTCTGAAAATGATGGATTAAATCTACACTCCTTTGATAACGGTTTAAATTATTCCAATCGATTGCTTTACGGATACGGAGATCAAGCAAGAGGTGAAATAAATATTGACCCTTTTGATAATGTATTTATTGTCAGCTCGACCTATTCCAACGACTTTCCTATTTCTACTAATGCGTTTTCTAGCACCTTAAATGGAAAACAAGATGCTGTTGTGGCAAAATTTTCATCTGATTTAAACACATTATTTTGGAGCACATATCTTGGTGGTGCTGAAAATGATGTTGGTTACACTGTTCGAATTAACAGCAAAGGCAATATATACATCGCAGGTGGAACGAAAAGCACCGACTTTCCCACCACCACTAATAGTTTGAGTCCAACTTATAATGGTGGAGTTACGGACGGTTTTGTGAGTAATTTATCTGCTGATGGTTCTTCACTGCTAAATTCTACTTTTATTGGCACCAATGATTACGATCAAACATTCTTCATAGATATTGACAAGTATGATGATGTATACGCCTTTGGACATAGTTTTGGTGGGAATTTTCCGGTAAATAATGTCAATTATGTTAATGCAGGAGCAGGTCAATACATTATTAAATTGGATTCAAATTTAACGACCAACATTTTTTCTACTACAGTTGGCAGCAATGCGGGAACAGGTAGAATTGATATTGCTCCGACTGCTTTTTTAGTTGATCGCTGTCAAAATATTTTCTTCAGTGGTTGGGGAACTAGAAATGGAACATACCCGGGTTTTTCACTTTCCCAATCTTTAAGTTCATCCATGCCAATAACTCCGGATGCATTTAAATCAACTACACATGGTTCGAATTTTTATTTCATGGTTCTCAGAAAAGACGCGGATAGCCTAATTTTCGGTTCTTTCTTTGGAGGTATAGCGCCATCAGGTGAGCATGTAGATGGAGGTACTAGTCGGTTTGATCAAAACGGAATCATATATCAATCTGTTTGTGCTGGCTGTGGTGGGAATAGCAACTTCCCTGTCAAAAATGCATTATTTCCAACCAATGGCTCTTCTTATTGTAACAATGCGCTTTTCAAAGTATCCTTAGAAGTTAATCCTGAAGCCCGTGTATTTCTTGAAAAAGACAGCATTTGTGCACCAGCCACTATTGAATTGGTGAATACAAGTAAAAATATCAATTACTTTTATTGGGATTTAGGTAATGGAGTTTTGGATTCCATTAATAAGAAAGTAAGTAAGACCTTTTCTCAACCCGGCATCTATTTTATAAAATTAGTTGTAGGAGATTCAATTTGTGGCACATCAGATACCCTTATTAAGGAGATAAAAGTATTTAATGCAGACCTCACACTTTCTAAATTTAGAGATACTATTCTTTGTTCCAACGACAGTATTACACTGGTCCCAAATTATGGTGGCACAGTCTTGGACATTATTTGGAGTGATGACAGAAACTTTACAGATCGACTAAATGCTCCAGGTATTTATTCGATTAAATCATGGACTGCCTCACAACAAATGTATTACATTGAAGTAAAAGGTCCTGGTTGTAGTATTTTTGATTCTATTTTGGTGACGAATCAAGTCATCGACAATAATTTCGTTTTAAGTGATACCTCAGGATGTTCTCCCCTTAGCGTTAATTTTAGCAATTTAAGTAGCAACTATGACTCATTAGTTTGGACAAATAACAATCAATTGTTTAGTAATAATGAAAATCCATCTCTAACCTTCAACAATGCCGGTATTTATTCCATTAAATTAAAAACGATTAATACCTTATGCAATACACAATTGACTTCAACTAAAAAAATTGAAGTGTATCAATCCATCAAAATAGATCCGATCAATGACACATCAGCATGCAGTGGTAAAGACTTACTACTTCGGATAAACGACTACAATACAGCCAACCAATTTATTTGGTCAACTGATAATAAGTTCACAGATACCGTATCAAGTTCAAAGTCTCTCCAATTAAGGAACATCGATACACCCAAAAGATACTACGTTTCCATTTCAAACGATTATTGTGATACTACAGTTTCATTTATGGTGAATGTGCCAATTTTAAATATCGAACTCTTAGACTCACTAAATAAGTGTGATAACGATACAATTAAAATTGAGGCAAACATTGGTAACAGTTCCTCCAATTTAATCTACAATTGGTTGCCCAACACCAACATTTTAGGAAGTACCAATACAAATAAGATATTGACCAATACCAAGAACAATATCACCTATTATTTAGATGTTTCTGACAAATTAGGATGTCATTTTAATGATTCAATCTATGTCAAGGTAAGTGCTCCTTTGGTGGATGAATTATTCCCATTTACAATTAGTGATAGTGTGCCTTTAGGCAAAACCATTTTCTTAGAATCTGATCTTAAAAAAGAAAGTTTTAACTACCAATGGATTCCTGAGAAACTAGTTGAATCTCCAAATGCTCCAATTACAAGAACTGTTGCCAACACGGACACATTGTACCAATTATTTGTATTTGATGAAGCATCAGGATGTTCCTACAGAGGGCGATTACGCATAAACGTTTATGATGATGAATGCATGGCCCCACATATTTTTGTACCTTCTGCTTTCACCCCTAACAACGACTTTAGTAACGATGTCCTTTTTGTGAGAGGAGATTTGATCGAGACCTTCGATTTCCAAGTTTTTAATCGATGGGGAGAGTTGGTATTTGAATCGAATGACTTATCAGTGGGATGGAATGGAAATTATCAAGGAAAAGCCGCACAAGAAGGAGTTTATGTATTTCAATTAAAAGCTAAATGCTATAGTGGTCAAGAATATTTCTTAAAGGGAGATGTAACATTGATACGGTAATGAAAAAAAGCGCCATTTTCTTTTTGTATTTATCTTTATTATACACCTTCTCTGTCGGTGCACAGGATCTTCATTTCTCACAATTCAACCAATCTCCACTCAACCTTAACCCTTCACTTACAGGAAACTTCAACTCTTCTTATCGACTGATAGCCAACTATAGAAACCAATGGAGTACGGTAGGAAAACCTTATAAAACATTTTCTTTTTCCGGGGAAGCTCGAGCCTTATTTGGAGTAAAAAAAATAAGTTATGGCCTTTTATTTTACAATGATAAAGCCGGAGAAGGAAACCTTAACAAATCCAACTATGGGGTGAGTTTAAATTACAGTCAAAACTTAAATTACGATTCAAGTTTATCCCTAAGTTTTGGAACTTTATTGGCTTTTCAGCAATACAAAATAGACTTTAGTCAATTGTCATTTGATCAACAATACGACGGGTATTCATTCAACTCCAATTTAGTGAATGGAGAAAATTTTTCTCAAAACAGTTATAGCCATTTCAACCCATCATTTGGAGTGCATCTCAATTATGTGATCAATTCAAGAAATGCCATTAAGATTGGTTACGCCATGCACAATATACTAACACCGAAGAATTCCTTTTTCGATAAAAATAGTGTCATTCTAAAACGCAGAAATACCTACCACTTCTCTTCCAATTTTGGGTTAAATCAAATGCTAGACATACAGCCAACAATACTGTATATGACACAAGGCGATTTTAAAGAAATGGTTGTCGGAACAAATTTTAGATATTATTTAGAACGAACAAAATATTCCAAAAAGGCTTTAACAGCAGGCATTTATTATAGAAATCAAGATGCGGCATTTGTATCGGTAGGGTTTGAAGTAGCGAGCACTACACTAGGTTTAAGCTATGATTTTAATACTTCTGACTTAAATACTGCAACAAATAAAAATGGAGGGTTTGAAATTTCAATTATTCATTTGATCTCCAACTACAAACCATCTTATAAAAGAGGAACGAAATGTCCTAATTTCATGTAATTTATGAAAAAAGTCTTCCTTTTTACTCTGCTTATTTTTCATTTGACAGGTTTTTCACAAACCAAAAAGCAATTGCTACAAATGGCAAACAAAGCATATAACCTACAAGACTACTATTCCGCTATAAATCTCTATGAAAACTACCTACAAGCATTTCCTAACGAAATAGAAATTGAATTTAGACTCGCCAAATCATACATTGAATTGAATGATTTTGAAAAAGCCATTGAGCCGCTTAATCATATTTATAAAATAGACCGTGACAGAAAATATCCTGAAACGAGTCTTCTCTTGGCCAATTCATATAAACAGACCGCAAATTACAGATATGCAAAACGTTATTTTAGACGTGCGCTAACTAAATATAGAAGGCAAAAGGAGAGTTTTGAATATCAAAAGATCAATCAAGAAATAAAATCTTGCGATTTTGCACAGTTGAACTATTCCCTTAATAAAACTGGAGGTCTCATTAATCTTGGAGCTGCTATAAATTCTACAAATGCAGACTTCGCTTTTGCACAAATCAATAGCAATCGAGCCATATTTGCTGCCACAGATACCTTCGGCACAAAAGATGGAACAATAGCCTATTCAAAATTATTTTGGGCAAAAAAAGCTGAAGATGAATGGGTAAGAAATGGAATAATTAGCCTGCCAAAGGAATATGCGCATCACAATGTGGTAAATCCATACTATGATCCAGAATCTAAACTTCTTTATTTTAGTGATTGCGATACATTGCATCAATGTGTGATAAAAACTGGAATTCTTTTAGGTGAATCACTGACTGAAATTAAACCACTTAATGACAAAATTAACCTCCCTTTTACCAATAACACTCAACCGGCTATAGCAATTGTCAAATCAGATAAGTATTTACTCTTTAGTTCTAATAGGGAAGGCGGACTAGGCGGAATGGATATCTGGTATTCTAAATATTTAGAAAGTGATTGGATAGATCCAATAAACATTGGCAGTGAAGTAAACTCAATAGATCAAGAAATCAATCCATTTTATTACGATAATTCACTCTACTTTTCTAGTAATTGGCACAAAGGGTTTGGAGGGTTTGATGTTTTTAAAAGTGAAGGAAATTTGAAGAAACAGTCAACAGCGGAAAATGTATTACAACCCATCAATTCAATCTCCAATGATCTTTATTACAGAATATACGACGATTTCGCCTACCTAACGACCAATAGAACAGGCTCCATGACTTTTAAAAATGACAATTGCTGCAACGATTTATATTCCATCTCATTACAAATAGACACCACTAAAATAAAGCACGAAGAAACCTACCAAACCATCAATGCGTTATTTCCTTTAAAGTTATATTTTGACAATGATTTACCTAAAAAAAATCAGTCTGATACCACAACGAATGCTGTATACACAACACTTCTAGATCAGTACATCAATAAAAAAAACACCTATGTTTCTCACAATCTAAAAGGCCTCAAAAAGGAGGCGGCTATGGATACAGAAGATGAGCTTTTGGACTTTTTTGATTTTTTACTACCTCAAGGTAAAATGCAATTAGAAGAAACTAGAAAATTTATCCAAGAGAAATTAAATAAAAATGAGGACGTAACTTTAATCGTAAGAGGATACTCTAGTGCTTTAGCGAACTCTGAATACAACTTTAAACTGAGCCAAAGAAGAATAAATAGTTTATTTAACTATTTGAATTACTCAACTACTTCATCACTAAATAAAGGTAATTTCAAGATCATTGCGTTACCAATGGGCGACTTGGTTTCTACAGAAAATAGATTAGATGTAAAGAAAGATAAGGTGTTTGGCTTAGATGCCATTTATCAAAGAAAAATCGAAATCGTTGGACTGGTTGGTGCTAATAATGAGCTAGAAAATGATAGAGCTAAAGCCAACTTAAAATTACCCAATCCGATTATTAATTTGGGAAAAATTAAATCTAAAAATCTGAATTACAGCTTAACCATCCAAAATACAGGAAATGCAGAACTTGAATTAATAAAGATCATAGGGGCCGATTTAAAAAGTAACCCAACAACTCAACTCATTCAACCAAATGAATCGACCACATTAGAACTTCAATTTGAATTTTCCGAAAACCGCAAGACAGGAAAGTCTGTTATTTATTTTGTTACGAACGATTTCGAGGGAATAAAAAGTATTGAATTTAAATATGAAAATTAAAAATCAAACTTTAATGACAATTGCTCTATAACCTTTTCTTGCTCTTTTGCCATAGACTTGGTATATGAAGCCACGTATTCAAATTCTCCTTTTTTCTCATTCAACTCAATAATGGTAATTGGAAAATCTAGCTCAGAGGTATCTACACCATCTTTGTATGGAATTAGCTCACAAAAAAAGTCAAAGTTAGCGACCCTATTTTTAATTATTTTGTTTGAAGTAGCATTCACAGCCAATCTTTTAGTGATATACCCTTCTTTTATAACTTCAAAAGTATAATTATTTCCTAAATCGAGCTTCATTTCAAAACCTCCTGAAGCATTGGTTACAAATGTATTGACAATTTCATTTCGCTTGTATAAGTTTACTGTTACATTTGATAAATCGCTATCAGCAATAACTATCTTTCCCTTAAACTTTACCGTTTCTTGTTTGCCGGCAATGGAGTTTATAGAAATTAATAAAAAAGAAAAAGCAAAAAGTGTCTTAAATATATTTTTCATGGGTAATGAGTTTAAGTGGTCATGCTCAAAAATAGACATGACTCTCATTTAATAATTCATGGTATGTCTTATAATGTATAAACTAGGTAAAATACCTAAAGCAGGTGCTCTACCACTAACTTCTTATTACTAACTAATTATCAATCAACATAATTATTGAAATTAACTTAGTTAAATTAAGCAAAAGAAGTTAAATAATTGTTAGATTTACGGTTGTTATTAAAAATTCCCGTTTTTAATAGCTGAACTAGTAAACTATTATTCATTATAACCTTGTAATTATGAGAAAGAAAATTATCTCAGTATTGCTTATGGGCCTTGCTTTTTTTGGTCTCACGCAATCAACAAGTGCACAATGCACACAAGTCTCGCCATATAGCGAAGACTTTTCAACTTATCCTCCAACATGTTGGACTGAAGCTCAAGGCAGACTCAGTAACCTAAACACACTAACCGGCACAACTTCAGATTGGGTTGCCGATGGATTCCTTAATGCAGGAAGCTCTGGTGCTGCTAGAATGAACATTTGGAGTACCACAAAAGACGAGTGGCTAATCTCACCAATACTTGATTTAGGAACAGGGCCTACTTCCTATCAAGTTGAGTTTGATGCTGGTTTAACAGACTTTAATGGATCAGGCACAGATTTAATGGGAGCAGATGATTCATTGGCTGTTGTTATTTCATTGGATAGTGGCGACACATGGTCTTCTGCAAACATTTTAAAATTATATACTGCAGGAAACCCACCTTCTAATTCAGGTGAATCTGTCGTGATTGATCTGTCAGCTTACAGCGGAAAAGTAAAAATTGGATTTTATGCTGCATCTACAGTATCTAACACTGACTACAATGTTTACATTGATAATTTCGCATTTAATCCTCTTGCAACTTGTCCTAAACCAACTGCATTAGCTGTGGCTGAATTGACGACAACGTCTGCAGATTTTTATTGGATGGAAAATGGTACTGCTACTAGTTGGCAAGTTGAATTTGGAGTATCTGGATATACAGCCGGAACAGCTCCAAAAACAGTCTACTCAATGGACAGTATTACTTTATCCGGATTATCAAGCAACACGGTATATGATGCATATGTAAGAGCTATTTGTAGTTCATCGGATTCTAGTGCTTGGGTTGGCCCAATTACTTTTAGAACATTGTGTGCTCCATTTACTGCTCCATATTTCAACGATTTCGAAGCTTCTTCAACTAATATGGCGCCGAGTTGTTGGTCATCATACAAAACCAATTCAGGAAGTTATGCAGAAGTTAGAGCTAGCACACCATATAGTGGTGTAAATGCTATAAATATGTACAGTAGCGGAGCTTCCACTTCAGGAAGTGACAGCTTAATTTTAGCTACTCCACAATTTTCAGACTTAATTGCAGGCGATAAGCAAATCTCTTTCTACGTTCGGTCAAGTAGCCTTTTAAATGCGTTACTAATTGGTACTGTTGCTTCACCAGACCCAACAGCAACCTTTAATCCAATTGATACTGTTTTATTCAGTTCAACAACTTCATATGAAGAAGTTATTATTCCATTTACAACAGCAAATGGATATAATGGTACAGATCAATACATCGTTTTAGTAAGTAATTTAGGTTCTACTTATACCTATATTCGAATTGATGATTTCAACTATTCTGTTATTCCAACATGTCCAAAACCAATCGGTTTGACAGCAACTGCTATAACTTCTAGTAGTGTTAGCTTCAATTGGACCGAAAGCGGTTCTGCTGCTTCTTGGCAAATACAATACGATACGACCGGTTTTCCAATTGGGACCGGCATCAAAAATGTTGTTGCACTTGACAGTGTAAATGAAACAGGATTAATTCCAGAAACTGACTATGACGTTTATGTAAGATCTATTTGTGGATCTAATGATTCTAGTGCTTGGACAGGACCTATTTCTTTTAGAACGTTGTGTGGATCATTGTCTGCTCCGTTTGTGGAAAACTTTAACTCTTTCGTTCCTAATTGCTGGAATGAAGCTGGAAATGGGACACCTAACTCTGGAATTACTTCAATTGGAAGTGGCGACTGGGGTTCAACAAACTATCTAAACTCAGCGTCCAATGGAAAAGGGGCTAAAATCAATCTTTTTTCGAACGTAGATAAAGAATGGATCATCACTCCAACATTAGATTTAACTGCAGGAGGCCCTTTAGAATTAGTTATTTCTGCTGGTGTTACTGACTACAATGGCTCAACAGCTGATAATATGGGTGCTGATGATGAAGTATTAGTTCTTATCTCTGAAGATAATATGCTTTCATGGGACACTTTACTTACATGGAATTCATCAAATCAACCGCCAACAGCAGGTGCAGATTACAGAATTAGTCTTGCAGGTTACACTTCCAACAATAATATTGTTGCGATTTGGGCAACTGATGGTTCAGTTAGTAATACTGAAGACTATGATTTCCACATTGGAAAATTTGAGTTAAGAACTGTACCTTCTTGTTTAGCTGTAACAGCAAATTCAGGAACCAATTCTTTAACTTTCAATTCAGCCGAAGTTAGTTGGGTAGAAAATGGAACTGCAACATCATGGAGAGTAGAATATGACACAATAGGTTATGCTGCAGGAACTGCAAGAAACACTATTGTTGTTACAGACACCTTTTCAATTTTGACAGGACTTTCTGGAAGTACCGATTACGACTGGAAAGTTAGCGCACTATGCTCTGTTAATGATTCTAGTGCTTTCGTTGGTAATTCATTTACAACACCTGCTTCTTGTCTTGCACCTACAGCAAACTCAGGAACAAATAGTTTAACTGCAACTTCAGCAGAAGTTAGCTGGATTGAATCTGCATCGGCAACTTCATGGAGAGTTGAATATGACACAATAGGTTATGCTGCAGGAACTGCAAGAAACACTGTTGTAGTAACAGATACTTTTGCAATTATAACTGGACTTACAGCGAATACTGACTATGAGTGGAATGTTAGTGCGTTATGCTCTGTATCAGATTCTAGCACCTTCGTTGGAAACAGTTTCTATACAGGATATTGCCAAGTTTCGACAACCAATACGGGTGATTATCTTTCTTCGCTTGTGAGTTCTGGTGCGAATACGAATATTTCATACACTGCGACTTCAAATGCGGCTGGTTCTTATTCTGATGAAACAGCTCAATCTATTTCTAGTTTTGCTACAGGGTCATATGATATCACTTCAACTTATGTTGGTGGTTCAAATGGCGTGAATGTGTGGGTTGACTGGAACAATGACTTAGATTTTGATGATGCAAATGAACTTGTAGGTTCTTCTGTTGGCTCAGCTGCTAGCAAAACGATCTCTATCACTACTCCTGGAACTGCAGTAGTAGGAAATTATAGAATGAGAGTGAGAGCTCAGTATGGCTCAACTGCTAATCCGCCAGCGTGTGGAAATGTTTCTTATGGAACCACTCTTGATTTTACATTAATCGTTTCTGCACCTCCTGCTTGTTTAGCTCCTACTGCACAATCTTTGGACAGCCTAGCCTCAACTGCAGTTAAGGTTTCTTGGTTGGAAAATGGTAATGCAACTCAATGGGAAATTGAGTATGACACTGCAGGATTTGTAATCGGAACAGGTAGAAATACAGTTACAGTAAATACAGATACATTTAAAGTGTTGACTGGCCTTTCAGCAAATACTAACTACGATTGGTATGTAAGAGCAATTTGTTCGCCAACAACTCAAAGTACATATGCAGGATCAGCTAGTTTCTTTACAGGATATTGCCAAGTTTCAACCACCAATACAGGTGATTACATTTCCTCATTAGTAAGTACAGGTGCAAACACAAACATATCATACACTGCAACGTCTAATCCTTTAGGATCTTATGCAGATGAGACAGCTCAAATCCTTACTAGTTATGCTGCAGGAACATTTGACATTACTTCCACTTATGTAGGTGGTTCAAACGGTGTTAAAGTATGGGTAGATTGGAACAATGATTTAGTCTTTGACGATGTTACGGAATTAATCGGATATCAAGTCTCAACAGCTGCTTCAAAAACTATTTCTGGTGCAGTTCCAGCCACAGCTACTATTGGAAACTATAGAATGAGAGTTAGAGCACAGTGGGGTTCTTCTGCAAATCCACCATCTTGTGGAAATGTTTCATACGGAACTACTGTTGATCTTACAGTATCCTTAATCGCTCCACCTTTATGTTTGGGAGTTTCAGGCTTATCTTCCTCAGAGTTAACATCTAATTCTGTTGATTTATTCTGGACTGAAAACAACACTTCCACATCGTGGCAATTAGAGTATGATGTAACAGGATATACGCAAGGTACTGGAGCAAAGAGTGTAGTTGTTTCTGATAGTATAACATTAGGTAGTTTGTCATCTAATACAACTTATGATGCATATGTTAGATCTATCTGTAGCTCAACAGACACTAGCTCTTGGGTTGGCCCGATTACATTCACTACATTGTGTGCTCCTTTTTCTGCACCTTATGTTGAAGACTTCAACACTTTTGTTCCTGCTTGTTGGGAAGAGGCATCAACAGGTGACCTTACTACAGGACCAGCAACTTTAGCTGCAGGTGACTGGAGAGTTGGTGATTTTGGTAACAACGCAGCAAATGGTGGTGGCGCAAGAATAAACTTATACACTAATTCAAGAACTGAGTGGTTAGTTTCACCAACGATTGACTTATCAAATGGTTCATATGAATTAGCAATTGAAGCAGCAGTAACCAACTGGAATACTTCTGCTCCTGACAATATGGGTTCAGATGATTCTGTTCAAATTGTAATAAGCACTGATGGTGGTTTAACATGGACAAGTATTTACACTTGGGATGCAAACAATCAACCACCAACTTTGGGTCAAAAGTATAGTATTGATTTATCCAGTTATACTTCTGCAAATAATATCTTTGGTATTTATGCTACTGATGGACCTATTGATGATCTTGAAGATTATGACTTCCACATTGGAAGCTTTGATGTAAGAGTGCCACCTACTTGTCCAGAACCAATTGCAAATGCAACAAGCCTTATTGGATCTGACTCAGCATTTGTATCATGGGTTGAAACAGGCGCAGCAATACAATGGGAAGTTGAGTATGGACTTGTTGGCTATACAGTAGGAACGGGTTCTTCAATAATCGTAAATATTGATACTTTTACTACTATCAATGGATTAAATTCAAATACAACTTATGACTACTACGTAAGAGCAATTTGTGGTAGTAATGATACTAGTACTTGGACGAATTCTTCAACCTTTACAACATCATTTTTATCATGTGTCCTTTCAACTGCTACTACTCTTCCATTTTTAGAAGATTGGGAAAATTTAAATGACACTGTTACAGGTCCAGCAAATATTATTTGCAATCCTGACTATACTTGGCATTTATTATCTAGTAATCCAAACGGTAGAGCGAGATACGGTTCAGCAGCTATTTTAGCAGCAGGAGGAACTGGAGCAATTACATTAGACGCAATAACTAGTTCAGGTGTAATTGCAAATGATTTAATTCTGACATTAAATTTGGCTGCTAATAGTTCTGCATCAAATTTAGAATTAGAATTTGATTTTGCCCATCATGGTGAAGAAAATCATGCGAATGATAGTGTTTGGATTAGAGGTAGCCAATCCGATACATGGGTAGGTATTTATGACTTATTTGCAAACAAAGGAACAATAGGCATTTATAACTCTGTAGGTCCAATTGATATAGACGCAAGATTAGCTGCAGCAGGTCAAACTGTTTCTTCAAGTTTCCAAATTCGTTTTGGACAAGAAGACGACTTCCCTGCTACAAGCCCAACGGCTTCTGATGGTTTTTCTTTTGATAATATTAGTGTAAAATTAGGCCCACTTCCTTACTACCCAGTTGGAACAATAAACACAGAAGATGCGACTACTGGTATTGCCGATTCTTTAGGTGTATTCTGCTGGACTTCTGGTACTGTTGCAGGTATTGATTTGGATGGCAATGTAGGTCTTTCATTCACTATTATTGATCAATCAGGTACTAATCCTGAAGGAATAAACATCTACAACTTTGCAGATGTTAGTAATTATGTGGTAACTGAAGGTGACTCAATTATGATTAGAGGTGAAATCCAACAATTTAATGGATTAACCGAGTTGTTTCCTGATTCTATCGCTATCATCTCAACTGGAGCAGCTATACCGAATGCAGCAATAGTAACCACTCTTGATGAATCTACAGAATCTGCATTAATCAGAATAGAAGATTTAACAGTTACTAGTGTTCCTGCAGGAACTTCGATTAATATCGGGTTAACAGATGGAACAAATAACTTTGTAATGCGAGTGGATTCGGATACAGATGTATTGGATAGCTTGACTTTTACAGTTGGTGACAAACTGTGTTCTGTAAATGGAATTGGTGGACAATTTGATAATTCAAATCCATATTTGAGTGGATATCAAATCTTCCCAATGCGTTATACAGATGTAGTCTTTGCTCCTTCTGTTGACTTAGGACCTGACACTATTGTTTGTGACACTAACAACTTTATGCTTGATGCAGGTAATTTTGCTTCTTATGTATGGAGCACTGGTGCTTTAACTAGAACCATTACGCCAACTACTGCAAATACTACCTATAGTGTAGTTGTTACTGATGCAAACGGTTGTACAAATACAGATACAGTTGATGTAACAGTTTCTGTGTGTGTAGGAATTATCGAAGCAAAACAAGTTGCTGCTTCAATCAACTTCTTTCCTAACCCGAACAATGGTCAGTTTAAACTGCAAATTGAAAATGTTACTGCTCCTAACTCTACGTTAGAAATAGTAAACATTCAAGGTCAAATAGTTTACAACGAGAACCTAATTATTAACGGATCATTAAGTAAAGACATCAACATCAATGTTGAAAAAGGTATTTACTTCGTGAGATTATTAAATAAGAACGGTGTAAAAGTTGAAAAACTGATAATTGAATAAGCATAATTTAAAAGTTTAATTAGTAGCCCGTTTCGAATTATCGAAACGGGCTTTTTTTATTTTAATCACCCCACTTTTTGCGGAATTTATTTAAAAGTTATTAACAATTAGATGCTAGTAATTTTGAAAATAGCATAAAATACTCTAGATTTGAATTTATCCCTTCCCGGGATTACTCACTGCATTCTGACTAGAGAGGTTTATTAAATTGTAACTAATTATTTATTAAACTTTTTTTTATGAAGAAATTATCCTTGTTGATTTCAGCATTTATGTTGTCCTTCGTTATGTTTGGGCAAGTATTAAATGAGGGCTTCGAAGGCAGTTTCCCGCCAACAGGCTGGACACTTGACACCATTTCTGGTTCTGCCAGTTGGGTTGCCGCTGCCAATAATAACAACTCCACAGTTTCTGCCCGAACAGGTAGTAATTTGGCGTATTTTTACTCTGCGAATTATAATGATGACCAAACTGTATTAATTACACCATCATTTGATATCTCTCTTACAAATTCTCCAGAGTTACGTTTTTATCACTCTCAAGTAGATTGGACTGGAGATCAAGACTCATTAAGAGTTTTTTATAAAACGTCAACGGCTGGTGCTTGGGTATTATTAGCCACATACAATACGGCTCAACTTTCATGGATTGAAAGAGTATTACCATTACCAAACCCGTCAAATGATTATTATATAGCGTTTGAAGGAACTTCAGGTTATGGAAGAGGAGTTACATTAGATGATATCACAGTGGCTCAGGCTCCAAGTTGCGTTGCCCCTACTGCACTCGTTTCTTCTAACATCACAAGTAGTGGTGTTGATTTAGCATGGACAGACCCTAACTCCTCATTTGGATGGGAAATACTTTATGGCCCTTCCGGATTTACTATTGGAGTAGGCGATACTGCAGTTTATGTTTACACCACTACTGCTACTACATTGACAGGTCTTCTTTCCAATACTTCTTACGATTATTATGTAAGAGCAATTTGTGGTGTTGGTGATACTAGTGCTAGGTCCGCAGTCGGAACATTTAAAACTGCATTCCAATGCCCTGCTGGTGCTATTTGTGGCACTTATACCGCTGGTGACATTAGTTCTGATGATAGTTTTACATCGTTACCTGGCAATTCAACTTGTCCGGGATCGCTGACTTTAGCTATTCCAATGGGAATGAAGATTGACAGTATTTCTACTTTTTATGATGCAACTGCACCTTCAGCAGGTGGTGGATGGATGAGTGAGCAAAGAACTCGTTTGTATTCCTCAAATACTCTTTTGGGTGAATCTAGTTTAACATCAGGTACTGGAAATAGCGATGGAACTTACAGTTATTCAAGAGATGGATTAACTTTTGCAAATAATGCGATTGGTAATGTAACCATAGATTTAGAGATGGGTCGTACTTATGGTGGTTCCGGTTGTGGAACTACTGTTAATTATATTAATAATAATTCTTGGACTGTTATTGCTTATTACAGTGCAGTTCCTGCTTGTTTAGCTCCAAGTTTACTTTCATCAAATGTTACTAGCTTTTCAAGCGCTGCACTTAATTGGTCAGAAAACGGAACTGCTACACAATGGGAAGTGATTTATGGTCCAGCAGGATTTACGCTTGGGATAGGCGGAGATACAGTAAGGGTAGACACTACTCCTTCAACTTCTTTAACAGGCCTAATGGCTACTACTACATATGATTGGTATGTAAGATCAGTTTGTAGCGTGTCGGACACTAGTTCATTTGCAGGACCTAATTCCTTTACAACTCCATGTGCCACATTTATCGCACCATTCTCAGAAGATTTTGGTGGATTAACATTGCCAGCTTGTTGGAATAATGGTGCAGGAAATTCTGAGAATTGGGAATTCCAACTTACAGATGGACATATTGGTAATGTTGGAAATCAAGGATCTGGAAGCTCTATAAGTGGTAGTGGACTAGCAAGTGTTGACGATTCAAGTCCACACAGTACAAACACAGGTTTAGTTTCTCCGTTAATTGATGTTTCAGGATTAGTAAATCCTAGAGTTACCTTTTTCACTATTAGTGACAATGAAGGTGATGCAAACGGAAATGTTGACTTTCATGTTGATATTTTCGATGGTGCAAATTGGAATGATTCAATTTTCTTTAGCGATACCAATTCCTTAAATGGTACTTGGGAAAAAATAATAATTGACCTTTCTTCACTTACTATTACAGGTCCAATACAAATCCGTTTTGTAGTGGATGAAAATAATGGTACTGGTTTTGATGATGATAGAGCAATTGATGATGTAGTGGTTGAAAAAACTCCTACTTGTATCGCTCCTACATCACTAGTAAGTTCAAACATCACAACAGGTGGTGCTGATTTTGCTTGGACAGAAAATGGAACTTCAACAAATTGGGAAGTTGTTTATGGTCCAGCTGGATTTACTCTTGGTGTTGGTGGAGATACTGTTAACGTAATGACAACAGCTACCTCTACAATATCAGGATTGCTATCTAGCACTTCTTATGATTGGTATGTTAGATCAATCTGTAGTATTTCTGATACTAGTTCATGGTCTTTAAAAAATACATTTACAACCGCATTTCAATGCCCTGCAGGTGCTATTTGTGGCACATACACAGCAGGAGACATTAGTTCTGATGCCTCTTTCACTTCTTTACCTGGCAATTCAACTTGCCCAGGATCGTTAACCTTAGCTATTCCTGCAGGAATGAGAATTGATAGTGTTTCCACTTTTTATGATGCAACAGCTACTGGTGGTGCTTGGACGAGTGAGCAAAGAACTCGTTTATACTCCTCAAATACAATGCAAGGTGAATCTAGTTTAACTTCAGGCTCTGGAAATAATGCTGGTACTTTCAGTTATTCTAGAGATGGATTATCATTTGCAAACAAAGCAACAGGTAATGTTTCCATTGATTTAGAAATGGGACGTACATACGGTGGTTCAGGTTGTGGAATTACTTTTAACTACATCAACAATAATTCATGGACAGTAATTGCATATTACAGTGCAATACCTCCTTGTGTAGCGCCTTCTTCTACTTCAACTTCAGCAATTTCTTTTAACGGAGCTACGTTAAATTGGACAGAAAGCGGAACAGCAACAGAATGGGAAGTGATATACGGAACAGCAGGATTTACACTTGGCGTAGGTGGTGATACAGTGACTGTTTTAACAGACACCTTTACTACGGTTACAGGATTAACAGCTGTTACTGCCTATGACTATTATGTAAGAGCAGTTTGTGGACCTGGAGATACTAGTGCATTTACTAGCGTTTCTACATTTACTACGCCATGCGCTCCGGTAACAGCCCCATTTACAGAGAGTTTTGACAATACTTCTGTTCCAAATTGCTGGTCGAGATACCAAGCTACGGGTTCAGGTTGGGTTTTTGGAACTCCAGGATTTGGTTGGAACACCTCAGGTTGTGCAGCTTCTACACCATCTGATCATACAGGGAATAGCGGAAATTTTGCCGCCTTAGACTTCTCTGTGCCAGATGCAGGTGTGGTATTAGAATTACCTACAGTAGATGTTTCAGCATTAAACATCCCGATGCTTAGCTTCTACTTCCAAATGTGTGGACAAGGATATAGTCCGTTGAATGAACTTTATATTGAAGCTTTTGATGGAACTACATGGAATGTTGTAACTTTAATTCAACAAGGAACCTCCGGATGGGAAAAATTTGAATTTATTGTAAGTTCTTCGATTTTTAACACCAATCAAGTGAAGCTTCGTTTTAGAGCTGAAGATGGTGGTGGAACTCAATTCTATGGCGATATGGCAATCGATGACGTTTCTATAATTGAAGCTCCTACTTGCCCAGATCCAACCAACTTAACAGTTACAGCAACTACAGCAACAACAGCAAGTTTAAGCTGGACTGAGAATGGACCTGCTACTAACTGGAGAATTGAGTACGGTGCACCAGGTTTTACTCCTGGAACTGGAACTTTTACTTCATTAGTAAGCAATCCATATACATTGACAGGTTTAATATCTTTCAACAGTTATGATTATTATGTAAGATCAATTTGCGGTCCTACAGATTCTAGTCTTCAAGTAGGTCCAATGCAATTTACAGTTGGGTCACCACTTTCTGGTGCCTATACTATTGATTCTTCTTTAGCAACTGGCGGAACTAACTTCCGAGACTTTACGGCATTCACTAGTGTTATTAATAGCATCGGTGTTGCTGGTCCAGTTACAGTTGATGTTGTTGCAGGTTCTGGTCCATACAATGAGCAGGTAGCATTTGGAGCAATTCCAGGAGGTTCATCTGTAAATACCCTTGCAATTGATGGTCATGGAAATTCAATTAATTATGAACCAGTTACAGGTGATTATAGATTATTGGGATTTGATGGCACAGAATACGTTTCAGTTAAAAACTTAAATGTTGCTAGTACAAGTACACTTTATGGATACGGAGTTCACTTTATGAATGGTGCATCTCATATCTCTATTGATTCTTGTAACTTCGATTTAAGTTCAGTTAACAGTACAAGTTCACTTAATTCTTCTGGAGCAATTAGTAGTTCTAGTGCTACCTCAACAACAGGTGGTGCAGGATCTAATTTCATTACTATTTCTAACTCCACTTTTGAAGGAGGAACTTCAGCAAGTATGTATTATGGAATGCGCTTTAATGGTGCAAATGCTACTGATATGGATAGTAATATTAGAATCATTAATAATCAGATAAACAATTTCTATTTATATGGAATCGCTTTAGATGATGTTTCGGCTTCATTAATAGAAGGAAATGATGTTAATAGAGCTAATAAGGTTACAGTAAGTACATTCTACGGAATTTATACAACAGGTGGTTGCGAAAGAGATACAGTTAATGCAAATGCATTTCATGATTCTCATACTTCAGCCTCTAGTACAACTGGTACTTCATATGTTATTTACAACACAAGTAATGATGCATCAGCTACAGGACCAAACATTTTTGTAAACAATTTGATTTACAACATTAATAGTAATGGTACTACTTATGCGATTTACAATTCTGGAAGTGATAACCAATATTACATTCACAATTCTATTTCACTTGATGACCAAAGTGCAACAGGTGGAACTACCAGAGGAGTTTATCAAACTACTACAGCTAGTGGTATTGTAGTTCAAAATAATATTATTTCAATCACTAAGGGTGGTTCAGGTGTGAAGCATGGTTTGTATTATAACACTGCTACTTCTACTATAAGTTCAGATTACAATAACATTTATGTAAATAGTGCAGGAACAGGAGCACAATCATTTGGATATGAAAATGCAACTACTAGAGCACTATTAAGCGACTGGCAGCTTTCTAGCTACGGAGCAAACAGTTCAGGCGACGATCCATTATTTGTGAGTACATTAATTGATTTAACACCAGGAAATCCTACAATTAATAACACTGGTGCAAATTTAGGAGTACCTACTGATTTTTATGGCGCTGTTAGATCTGCAACTCCAGACATGGGAGCGATAGAATTTGTTCCACCAGCTTGTATTCAACCGACTGGAACTATGACATCAGCTATTGGTGGTGACAGTGCAATTGCTTCATGGGTAGAAGGTGGAACTGCAACTCAATGGGAATTTGAATATGACACAGCTGGTTTTACAGCAGGTCAAGGTAGATTTTCATTTGTTGTAAATGTGGATACTTTTAAAGTAATTACAGGACTTACTGCTAACACCAATTATGATTGGTATGTAAGAGCTATTTGTGGTTCAGGTGTTAATGACACTAGCGCAGCAGCCGGTCCAAATCAATTTACCACATTATGTGCAGCTTATGCAGCACCATACAGTGATGATATTGAGAGTCATAGTCCAACAACATCGACTGCGCCTTATTTATCACAATGTTGGAACACAACTGCTAATAACACAACAAATACTTGGAACATTACTAGTTCTGGAACAACTCCTTCATTAGGGACAGGTCCATTAACAGCCAACAGTGGAAATAATTTCTTCTACTTTGAGGCTTCAAGTGGTACCGCAGGAAACGAGGCTTATTTAACTTCGCCTGTGGTTGATTTAGCAGCATTAACAACTCCTCGATTAAGCTTCTTCTACCATATGTTTGGTGATGGAAGAGCTATAATGGCAGATTTATATGTTGAGGCGTTTGATGGAACTAATTTTGTTCTAATTGATAGCATCATTGGAGAACAACAGACTGCCCAGTCTGATCCGTTCTATAAAAAGAACATTGACATGTCTGCATTTACCGGTTTAACTCAAATTAGGTTTACTGCAAAATGGAATGGTGCACAATGGGGAGATGTTTCTTTAGATGATATTTCTATTGAAGAAACACCATTATGTGTATCTCCAACGAATTTAATAACAAGTGTTATTACTTCTACATCAGCAGACTTTAGTTGGACTGATGCTAATGCAGCTGCTGCACCTAACTACCAATATAGTTATGGTCCTGTTGGGTTTACAGCAGGTCAAGGAACACAGATGGTAGTAGCTTCTGACTCAGTAACTGTTAGTGGATTAAGTGTTGCAACAGCTTATGATTGGTATGTTCGTGCACTCTGTGGTGGAACAGATACAAGTTCTTGGTCTACTGTGGCAAGTTTTGCTACAAGTTGTGCAACCTTCACTGCTCCATTCTTAGAAACATTTAATGGTGCTTCAACTCCATTGTGTTGGTCTCAATCTGCAGTGCAGGATGGACCATGGGTATTTGGTGGACCAGGATTTTCTTGGAATACACAAGGTTGTACATTTGTTCCAACTGATCATACTGGTAATTCAGGAAGCTTTGCAGCATTGGATTTCTCAGGATCAGGTGTTACTGATGTAGTTCTTGAAATGCCAGCTGTTGATGTATCTGCTTTAACTAATCCATACTTAGAGTTTTACTTTGTAATGTGTGGAACAGGTTATACGCCAATTAACAAATTATATGTTGAAGCATTCAATGGTACAGCTTTCGTTGCGGTTGATTCAATTCAACAAGGAACAAATGGTTGGATGTCTTTTGGATATGATTTAACTAATTTCAAATACAACACGAATGAAGTAAAAATCAGATTTAGAGCTTCAAGTGGTGCAAATACAGTAACCATGTATTTAGGTGATCAAGCAATTGATGATGTTTCAATTAAAGAAGCTCCTGCGGATAATTTAGCTGTAACAGCTATTGTTAATCCAAACAGCGGATGTGGATTAAGTGCTACTAGCACTGTTGAAATGACAATTGCTAACCTAGGTGCTGTTGCTCAAAGCAACTTCTCTGTTGGGTACTCTGTAAATGGAGTAGCAATAACTCCTGAGACTTATACAGGTTCTATTGCTCCAAATACTTCAGCTAATTACATCTTTACCACTACCGCTAACTTAAGCGCAAATGGTACATATGCAATTGAAGCTTATACTTCATTAGCAAATGATTATGACAAGTCAAATGATTCATTGAGCAAATCAATCATTAGCTTATTAGCAGTTAACACTTTCCCTTACGCTGAAAGCTTTGAAACCAACAATGGTGGATGGATTTCAGGTGGAGTTAATTCTTCATGGGCTTTAGGTACTCCAACAGGAGTAATAATTGATACAGCTTCAAATGGAACTCAAGCTTGGGTAACTAATTTGACAGGCCAATATGGAGCTTCTGAATTTGGATTTGTTAATAGTCCATGTTTTGACTTTACATCAATCCCTGACCCGTACTTAGAATTAGATATATTCTATGATATCGAATTCCAATGGGATGGAGCATTGATTCAAGCTTCTAGTGATCAAGGTGTAACTTGGAGCACAGTTGGTGCTAAAGGTGATACTGTAAACTGGTACAACGATACGGCAGACGCTGTTGCAGCTGTAGACCCAACAGGTCAATCTTGGACTGGTGATGCTACATTAGGTAGTCAAAACTGGATTACTGCTAAACATTACCTTAACGGAATGGGTGGTTTACCTTCTGTTCAAATTAGAGTATTGTTTATTTCTGATGGTTCTGTTTTTGGAGAAGGATTCGCATTTGACAATGTGAAGATTTACGACAAAACTCCACCAGTGGTTACATTACCTTACTACCCTATCGGTATAGTTAACACTGAAGATGCAACAACTGGTGTTGCTGATTCATTAGGTGTTTTCTGTTGGATTTCTGGTACTGTTGCAGGTGTTGACTTGGATGGTAATACAGGGATTTCATTCACGATCATTGATCAATCAGGTACTAATCCTGAAGGAATGAATATCTACAACTTTGCTGATGTGAGCAATTATGTAGTAACTGAAGGCGATTCTATCATGTTGAGAGGTGAGATTCAGCAGTTCAATGGATTGACTGAATTATTTCCAGACTCTATCAGAATCATAGCTACAGGAAAATCACTTCCTCCTCACACTTTAGTGAGTTCATTAAGTGAAGCAACAGAATCTCAATTAATTGAGATCAGAGACTTTGTTGTAATTACTCCTAGTGGAAATAATTCTTACAACATGACTGCGACTAATGGTACTGATACTTTAACCATTAGAGTAGATGCTGACACTGATGTAAACGATAGTTTATCAGTAGCAGGTAGAGCGCTAGTTGCAGGAGATACGATTTGTTCATTAAAAGGTATTGGTGGTCAATTTGACAACTCTAACCCTTACTTGAGCGGATATCAAATCTTCCCAATGCGTTTCTCTGACATAGACACTACGTCTTGTATAACCATTATTGGAATAAAAGATGCTGATGCGAATACTTCTTCTATTCAGTTCTATCCAAACCCCAACAACGGTCAGTTTAAACTGCAAATTGAGAATGTTACTGCTCCTAACTCTACGTTAGAAATAGTCAACATTCAAGGTCAGGTAGTCTACAACGAAAACCTAATTATTAATGGTTCATTAAGTAAAGACATCAACATCAATGTTGAAAAAGGAATTTACTTCGTGAAGTTGAGTAATAAAAACGGTGTGAAAGTGGAAAAACTGATTATCGAATAAGTTTAGATTTAACTTAATTAAAAGCCCTTCCTGCGTTTGCAGGAAGGGCTTTTTTTATGAATACAAACCAATAAGCAGAGTACTGAATAAATAGAAATATCTCTACATACTAAAAATATAATAAAACATAAAAGTTATCAACAATTTACATAAAAAAAATATGCACATAACGTAAAATAATCTAGCTTTGGTATAACTTCTTCCCAGGAGTTAATGCTGAACACAAATATTTAGACAGGTAAATTGCTTACAACTAACTAATCAATTATTAAACTTTTATTTATGAAGAAACTTTACCATTCCACCTGGCTCGTATTGTGCCTGTTTTTGTGTGGACAAATTAATGCCCAATATACCTATGATGGGGCAGGTCCTACTGGATTTACATCTGGGATCTTTCAATACATAGGTGGAAGTGCAACAACCACTGGTTTTACAAATTTTCATTTGTATAACGCAGGAGGAACTGGAAACACTTGGTCCAATAAATATACAATGCCATTTGCATTTGATTTTTACGGATCTCCTGTTACACATTTTATAGTGAGTAAAAACTTTTTACTTTCTTTTGATACAACGAATAAGTCTACAGCTGTTAATGCATTACTTACAGACAACACTGCTTTACCTAACCCAAATTTGCCTAATAAAACAATTTGTTACAATTGGGATAATTTTGCCAACGGTGGTGCATTAGGAACTAATGATGATGTATCAATTGGATTGTTTGGAACAGCTCCTAATAGGCAATTATGGATACGAAACTTTAGTTATGCAACTGGCGGCAATAGCTTCAGTTACACACACCTTGTATTAGAGGAGACCACTAATAAAATATATGTAATAGACTGGCAAAATGCAACAGTAAATGGCGGTTCTAGAACAATTGGGGTTCAATTAAATAGTACGACAGCCTCGTCTATAACAGGATCTCCGAATATAGGTGCTTTAGTAACAGGAACCTTACAAGCAGATTTAAAGTATTACACTTTAAATCCCAGACTATTAGTAAATGACAATGTTGGAATCAGTTCAATTAATGCTCCTACCACTCCATTTTCAACTGGATCTAAAAACGTTGATGTTACCTTCAATAACTATGGAGCAAACACCGTAACAAGTGCAACCATTAATTGGTCTGTAAATGGTGTGACACAAACTCCTTTTAGTTACAGCGGATCTCTTCCTGTTTATGGATCTACGCCGCTAACAATTGGAACCTTTAACTTCACAGGTAATTCTGACATTACGGTTTGGTCTACTTTACCAAATGGTAATGCTGATGCTGAGCCAGTCAATGATACTGCTAGAGTTTCATTAAAACTCCCTTTATCAGGCACCTACACTATTAATTCATTACAACCAGTTAGCACTACTAACTTCCAAAACTTTACCACATTTGCGAATGCCTTAAACAGTTTTGGTGTTTCAAGTCCGGTAACGGTAAATGTGGTTGCGGGCTCAGGGCCTTATATGGAACAATTAATTATTGGTCAAGTCCCTGGTACTTCTAGCATTAATACCATATATATTAACGGTAAAGGGAATACAATCATGTATGCTCCAAATGCTACTGATAAAAGAATTGTAGGGTTTAATGGATCAAGATACATTAAATTAAAAAATCTAATCATTGAAGGTATAGATGCTACAAATGGATTCGGAATCCATATGACCAACAATACCAATAACATTATCATTGATTCCTGTACTGTTAATTTATCTGCAATTACAAGTACCTCAACACTCAATTCTTTAGGAATAGGAAGTAGCGGTGATATTATATCTCCAGCAACAGCTGGTCGAAATGCAAATAACATTACCGTTTCAAACTCCACCATTAATGGTGGAACTGGAGCAGGACTGTATTATGGTATTCGTTTTAATGGTTCCTCCGCTACTGTTCAAGATAGTTCAATTCAAATTATCAATAATGAAGTTGCCAACTTTTACAACTCAGGCATCTATCTTACTGACATTAAGAAATCTTATATTGAAGGAAATGATATCCATAGAGCTAATAAAGTAACTGTAACCACATTTGCAGGAATTACAACAACTGGTGGTTGTCAAAGTGATACTATAAATGCAAATAAGATTCATGATTCTCATGGAGCTGCTTCTAGTTTAACAGGCACTTCCTATGGAATCTTTAACTCTTCAAACGATGCTGGAGCTTCTGCTCCAAACCTATGGTTAAACAATATTATCTATAATATTAATTCCAATGGAACTACCTATGCTATTTACAATTCAGGGAGTGACAATCAATACTACATCCACAATACTATTTCTATAGATGACGGTGCTTCAACAGGCGGAATTACTAGAGGTTTTTATCAACTTACAGCTGCTACAGGTATTATTATTCAAAACAATAATATCTCTATCACAAAAGGTGGTTCTGGTGTAAAACACGGATTGTATTTTGGTACTGCCGCTTCTACCATCACTTCGAGTTACAATAACGTATATGTTAACAGCCTTGGTTCAGGTGCGCAAAGTTATGGTTACGAAAATGCCACAAACAGACCTCTTCTGTCTGATTGGCAGCTATCTATATATGGTGCTAACAGTGTTAGTTTTGATCCAATCTTTGCAAGTGCAGCAAGCGACCTCACTCCGGGTAATCCAGCAATCAATAATATAGGAGCAAATTTAGGAGTTCCTACCGATTTCTTTGGTAATCCAAGAGGAACAACGCCTGATTTAGGAGCAATTGAATTTAATCCCGCAACATGTTTAGCGCCATCTAGTCAATTGTTAGATAGTTTAGCAACAACAGCTGCTAAGGTTTCTTGGTTAGAAAATGGCACCGCTACCCAATGGAGAATTGAATATGGCGTTGCTGGTTTTACATTGGGAACAGGAATGTCTGTAATTGCAAATGCAACCCCTTCAGTAATTCTAACGGGTCTATCTGCAAATACAACCTACCAATGGTACGTTAAAGCGCTTTGTAGTGCATCAGACTCCAGTGGATTCTCGGGTCCAGCTAGTTTTTTTACAGGATATTGCCAAGTTTCAACAACAAACTCAGGAGATTACATTTCTTCTTTAGTAAGTTCAGGTGCAAACACAAATGTTTCTTACACTGCAACCTCTAATCCAGCAGGATCTTACTCCAATGAAACTGCTCAAATTCTGACAAGTTTTGCCACTGGCACATTTGACATTACTACGACATATGTTGGCGGTTCAAATGGAGTTAAAGTATGGGTCGATTGGAACAATGATTTAATTTTTGATAACACAACTGAGCTAATTGGATATCAAGCTTCAACAACAGCATCAAAAACTATATCGGGTGTAATTCCTACCACTATTGCTGTAGGAAACTACACAATGAGAGTTAGAGCCCAATTTGGATCAACAGCAAACCCTCCTGCTTGTGGAAGCGTTGCTTATGGTACCACTTTAGACTTTACAGTTGCAGTTACAGCGCCTCCTGCATGTTTAGCACCTGCAGCTCAAACTTTGGATAGCATAGCTTCAACTGCAGCTAAGGTTTCTTGGACTGAAAACGGTACTGCTACACAATGGGAAATTGAATATGACACTGCTGGTTTTGCAATCGGAACAGGTAGATTTTCTGCAGTAGTTAATACTAACACATTTAGAGTTTTAACTGGTTTAACAGCAAATACCACATATGATTGGTATGTAAAAGCTATTTGTTCACCAACAACTCAAAGTACTTTTACTGGCTCTAGTTCATTCAGAACTAGCTGCAATTCAGTTTCTGTTTTTCCATTTTTTGAAAATTTTGAAACTACGAGTTCGCCAAACCTACCTAATTGTTGGTCAAACCAGTTAATTAGTGGAACAACTAATTGGAAAACAACAACTGGTTCAGGAGGCGATATTTCAGCTCCATATGCTGGTACTAACTGGTTAGAAAAGGATTACACCAATTCTGAAGCAATTCTTTTCTCACCTGCATTTGATTTAACTGCAGTTGGAACTAACAGTCGACTTAATGTATGGTTGCACAGACATGCTTCTGCTGATGTTAATGATCAGTACATTATACTAATCAACAATTCAAAATCTCTAATAGGTGCGGATACATTATTGAGTCTTTACTCTAAGACTACTATTGCGCCAACAGCATCTGCTACAGGATGGTACAATTACAATATCAATATCCCAAGCACCTACAATACAAGCACTGGTGCTTACATCATGTTTGTTGGTAAAACCTCAGCAGGATTTTCCTCATATGACCTAGGGATTGATAACTATACAGTAGAAGCACTTCCTGCTTGTTTAGCACCTTCTGCTCAATCATTGGATAGCATAGCTTCAACTGCTGCTAAAGTTTCATGGACTGAAAACGGTACTGCAACACAATGGGAAATTGAATATGATACTGCCGGTTTTGCAATCGGAACAGGTAGATTTTCTGCTGTAGTGAATACAAACACATTTAGAGTTTTAACTGGTTTAACAGCAAATACAAACTATCAATGGTATGTAAAAGCAATCTGTTCTCCAACAGCTCAAAGTACGTTTGCAGGTCCATCTAGTTTTTACACTGGCTACTGCACTCCTGCTCCATCTTCAGTAGATGGAACTGGTATTACGAATGTAACTTTTGGAGGTGTGAATAATACAACAGGTGCTGAAGTAGGTAACTATGGCAACTATACATCTTTAATTGGTAGTGCTGGTCAATCGACTACACTTGCTGTTAATATTACATTTTCAACAGGATATACGTACGAAACTGAAATCTGGGTGGATTGGAACAATGACCTTGACTTCCTAGATGCAGGTGAAAATGTATACTCTGGTATTTCTACTAATGTTATCCCAACCACTTTAAACGCTTCATTCTTAATTCCGACTACTGCAGCATTGGGAAATTATAGAATGAGAGTTGGTGCTGGCGACGATCCTGTTACTTCATGTTACACAGGAGCATATGCTTCATTTGAAGATTATACTTTAAATGTAACCGCTCCTCCAGCTTGTATCGCTCCATCAGGAATTATATCTACCACACCAACAGCAACTTCGGCAAATATCACTTGGATAGACAACAACTCTCCAGCTAGTCCAATGTATCAAATAAGTTATGGCGCTTTTGGATTTACTGCAGGAAATGGAATGCAATTCACATCAAGTACTGCTTCATACGCAATAACAGGCCTATCTGCAGCTACAAGATATGATGTATATGTAAGAGCTATTTGTGGAGCTATGGATACAAGCTCATGGTCTTCTGTAAGTTCATTCACTACACCTTGTGCAACATTTGTTGCTCCATATTTTGACAATGTAGAAGCGCACACAGCGACAACTAGTTTAACGACTTCTTTGTGTTGGACAGCTACAGATAATAATTCATCAGTTAACGACTGGAACATTACAGGAACTGGCACTACCCCTTCTGGTGGAACAGGTCCATTAACTGCTTATAGTGGTTCTAAGTTTTTCTATTTTGAAGCTTCAGGTGGAGCTGCAGGAAATAGGGCATCTTTGACTTCACCTTTAGTGAATATTTCTGGTTTAACAGTTCCAAGTTTGGAATTTTATTACCACATGTTCGGTAACGGATTGGCTGTAATGGCTGACTTGTATATTGAAGTTTACAATGGCACTTCGTTTGTAATAGTGGATAGCATTAAAGGAGAGCAACAACTTACACAAGCTGAACCATTTAAAAAGAAGCTTATTAACTTGTCTGGATTCTCAGGAACAATTCAAGTTAGGTTTACTGCAGTAAGGAATGGTGTTCAATATGGAGATATTTCAATTGATGACATTAGGATTGCTGAACTTCCTAATTGTTTTGCTCCATCTGCATTAGTAGTTTCTGCGATAACAACTACTTCTGCAAATATTAGTTGGACTGGAAACAACACTCCTGTAAGTCCTACTTATCAGATTAGTTATGGTCCACTAGGGTTTACTGCTGGAAGCGGATTAAAGTTCACTTCAAGTACTAATTCTTATGCTATTTCAGGACTTAATTCATCTACTCCTTATGATGTATATGTAAGATCTATTTGTAACGTTGGAGACACTAGTGTATGGTCAATAGCTCGTTCATTTACTACTAGTTGTGCGGCTTTCACAGCTCCATTCTTAGAAACATTTAATGGTACTACTACACCTACTTGTTGGTCTCAATCAGCAGTATTGGATGGCCCATGGGTATTTGGTGGACCAGGATTTGCTTGGAATACGCAAGGATGTCCATTTGTACCAACTGACCACACGGGTAACTCAGGTAAATTTGCTGCATTGGATTTCTCAGGAACAGGAGTTACAGATGTAGTTCTTGAAATGCCAGAGGTTGACGTTTCAGCATTAACTGATCCTCAATTGGAATTCTATTTCGCTATGTGTGGGACTGGATATACACCAATTAACATTTTGTATGTTGATGCTTTTGACGGAACAACATGGAACAGTGTTGGACTGATCCAAAGACAAACCAATGGATGGGAGAAATTTACATTCAAACTAGGTGCATTTAAATACAATACGAATCTTGTTAGAGTTAGATTCAGAGCTAGTAGTGGAGCTAATACAGCTTCGATGTTCCAAGGCGATCAAGCCATTGATGACGTTGCAATTGTTCAAGCACCAGCAGACAACTTAGCTGTTTCAGCAATTGTAAGTCCAATAGGTGGTTGTGGTCAAACTGCAACTTCTAATGTAACCATTACAATTGATAATGTTGGATCAGCTGCACAATCTGGATTTGGAGTAGGCTATAGTTTAAATGGAGTTGCGATTACTCCTGAAATTCATACTGCTTCAATTGCTGCAAACTCTTCTGCAAACTATACATTTACAACAACGGCTAACTTAAGTGCTTCTGGAAACTATCAGATAGTAGCTTATACACTATTAGTAGGTGATGTAAATTTGCAAAATGACACTAATCGTAAGTCAGTTACAAGCTTAGGAAGTGCAAATAGTTTCCCATATGCTGAAAGCTTCGAGAATGGTGCTGCAGGATGGGTAGCTGATGGTAATGCGAATTCAACATGGGCTTTAGGTACTCCAACAGGTGTATTGATCAACAGTGCATCTAATGGTACGAAAGCATGGGTAACTAACTTAACCGGAGTCTATCTAGATGGTGGTGTTGGTTCAGTAAACAGTCCTTGCTTTGATTTTACGAATGTTGCCAACCCTGCTATCACTTTAGACATTTGGTATGATATCGAATCACAGTGGGATGGAGCAATCATGCAAACCTCAATTGACAATGGTACTACTTGGAGCCTTGTAGGTGCTAAGAATGACCCGATCAACTGGTATAATGACACAGCTGATGTTATCAATGCGTTAGGTTTAGACTCTTTAGGTCAAGCATGGACTGGTGATGGTACCGGTGGTGTTCTTGGAAGTGGAGGTTGGATTAAAGCAAGCCACTACTTGAACGGAATGGGTGGATTATCTAACGTAAGAGTTAGAATTCTATTTGCAGCTGATGGTGGTACTGTTGCTGAAGGTTTCGCGTTTGACAATGTTAGAGTTTTCGATAGCGTTCCTGTTTTAACACTCCCTTATTATCCAATTGGAATAGTAAACACCGAAAATTCAACTACTGGCATTGCTGATTCTTTGGGTGTGTTCTGTTGGATTTCTGGTACTGTTGCAGGTGTTGACTTAGATGGCAATGTTGGTCTTTCATTCACAATCATTGATCAATCTGGCACAACTCCTGAAGGAATGAATATCTACAACTTTGCTGATGTTAGCAATTATGTAGTAACTGAAGGTGATTCTATTATGTTGAGAGGTGAAATTCAGCAATTCAATGGATTGACTGAATTATTCCCAGACTCTATTCGAATCATTGCTACAGGCAAATCACTTCCTGCTCATAGAGTTGTAACCACTTTAAGCGAAGCGACAGAATCTCAATTGATAGAAATTCAAGGTTTTGTTGTTATTACTCCTAGTGGAAATAATTCTTACAACTTCACTGCAACTAATGGTACGGATACTTTAACCATTAGAGTAGATGCTGACACTGATGTAAACGATAGTTTATCAGTAGCAGGTAGAGCGCTTGTGGCAGGAGATACGATTTGTTCATTAAAAGGTATTGGTGGTCAATTTGACAACTCTAACCCTTACTTGAGCGGATATCAAATCTTCCCAATGCGTTTCTCTGACATAGACACTACGTCTTGTATAACCATTATTGGAATAAAAGATGCTGATGCGAATACTTCTTCTATTCAGTTCTATCCAAACCCAAACAACGGTCAGTTTAAACTGCAAATTGAGAATGTTACTGCTCCTAACTCTACGTTAGAGATCGTGAACATTCAAGGTCAAGTAGTCTACAACGAAAACCTAATTATTAATGGTTCATTAAGTAAAGACATCAACATCAATGTTGAAAAAGGTATTTACTTCGTGAAGTTGAGTAATAAAAACGGTGTGAAAGTTGAAAAACTGATTATCGATTAAAGTTAGAATTAACTCAAAATTAAAAGCCCTTCTTGCAATTGCAAGAAGGGCTTTTTTAATAAATACAAACCGATAAGCCGGGTTCTGTCATCCACCGAAATGGAGTTCTATCATTTATCTAATCGGTCTACCCTCCGAGATTAGGCGAGCCGCCCTCAAGCCTCGGTATATTTGACTTTTCAACCCGCAAGGTTTACCTAGCTAAAGCCATTACTGACAATACTGGTGAGCTCTTACCTCACCGTTTCACCCTTAACTCGCCGAAACGAGACGGTATACTTTCTGTTGCACTTTCTGTCATACTTCATTTCGAAAGCATGCCCTTAGTCTCTCTAAGGTGCGGCGCTCTGTGTTGCCCGGACTTTCCTCTCCATTATTACTAATAGAGCGATAGAATAGTTTGCGCTGCAAAATTACATTATTTATGAAGATTTCTGATGGTTATTTCAGTGGCGCCAAATCCATATTTTCGAGTATTGGCATCCATATACTCTATATTGGGATAATTGTCTCTAAGAATAGTTCTGATGTTCTGCCTCAAGATACCTTCCCCTACTCCATGAATCACGACCAATTTTGAAATTTTAAAGGCTATTGCTTCATTAATACAATCTCTAAAATGTCGAATTTGAGTTTCTAACATTTCTCCTGAACTTAATTTTCGAGGTTCTTCTACTAGCTCTTCAATGTGTAAATCAATTTCAAAAGGAGCATGATTTTTTCGAGCATCACTATTGTAAGGAATCGATTCGGTGAAAGTTCTTTTTGAATTACTTAATGACTTTTTTTCAACTACAACTTCTCGTTTTTTATAGGTAACGGTATTGTCATCGTTTAGTTTAAGCAAATCATCTTCAGAAAAAGGCAACGCCATTCCCATATCGGTTTCCACCATAATTTGAGAAGGAGAGATAATTTCAACCACAATCCCTTCCCCAACTTCATTCAATAACCTAACTTTATCGCCTACAGTAAAAATCATTATTTAATCATCTAGTCTGAATTGCAAATATCGAATTCATTTGCTTCAGTTGAAAGTATTCTTATGAAACAAAGAGGTTCCTGGAAAATAAAATCATCCAATGAAATATATGACAACCCTTGGATAAATGTAAAAGAGCATCAAGTCATCAATCCAGGAAATGCTGATGGAATCTATGGAGAAATTCATTTTAAGAACATTGCAATTGGAATTATTCCTTTAGATGAAGAATACAACACTTGGATTGTAGGACAGCACCGCTTCCCTATTGATATGTATAGCTGGGAAATTATTGAAGGTGGAGGAAAAATCGGAGTTGATCCCATAGAATCTGCAAAGAGAGAATTGGCAGAAGAAGCCGGGATAGTTGCAGAAAGCTACGAATTGATTCAAAAAATGCACCTAAGTAACTCTGTCAGCGATGAATTCGGATTAATCTACATTGCGAAAGGATTGAGTTTTCAAGAGTCTGCTCCAGAAATAGATGAAGAATTAGTGATAAAAAAAGTTCCGTTCTATCAATTGTACCAAGCTGTAATGAATGGTGATATGACCGACAGCCTAACGGTGGCCGGAGTTTTAAAAACAAAGATTCTAATCGATCAGGGAGTTATCTAGAAATAAATCGGATAAAATGTAACTCCTTTCCCATCTTGAAAACGTAGGGTTGGCATTGGAATTTTAATAAAGTTGAGTGCTTTGAATGCTGTTTTTAAAACTTTTGATTTTGTAGGAATTCGTTCTAAATCAATATCTAAAGAAAGGTAATATTGACGATAACGTTTGACTAATGGAATGGCAGTCCCTGATGAACTAAAAGCAGGATTATTACTACCTCCAAACATACCTGTAGCGCTATAACCGCCACTTACGCTCAACCATTCAGGCATTGCGCTGACACCCGTAATATCCTTTAAATTTAATGACAGCCAATAAGTCTGACCATTGTAATCTTTCAAAATAGAGGAGCCTCTTGATTCACCGAGCACCTCTGGTCGATAGTCAGGAAATTCAGTTGAATGATACGAGAATTTTACAATTGCTATTTGCTTTTTGAACAATAGCTCTTGGCTTATCGCTAAAGATGCTCCTAGTGTATTTGCAGCCATATCTCCCCAAGAGAAACCCCATTCTGAGGAAAACCCATCCAAAACCTCCACTCCACTTAAAAATGCCAAACCTAGAGCGCCGCCAAAATAGGCTGCTTTTTTATTTTCTACACCACTCCACTTCAAAACATCAATTCCCATTTTTCCAGTCTGATAAGCTGAAGCTAAATGACCCAATTTATCCATTTGGAGCCATTGCCGATTATCGTTAAAAAAGTGAAAACTAGATTGCTCATTTTCAGAATACCATTGAGTACTCAATCCCGCCATAATACCGACATACATCACAGACTCTGTGATAATTACAGACTTAAGACGCTTTTTATTTACCCCTGTAGAATCTTGACAAAAACTATTGAAAGCAATTGTTAGAGACAATAGAAATATGATGGCTGTACGAATCAAAATCCTAAAAAGTTTTTCTTAAACCCAATCCAATATTTATCCTCATGCAAAATAACGGGATAGTTCTCCAAATAGAGACCATGACCTCTCCCTGTCTTAAGATCAAATCCATAACGATGGATGGGACAGACCACTTTTCCATCTTGACACTCTGAACGAAATAATGCAGCACCAGCGTGCGGACATTTATCTTTAAATGCATATATGTTATTTTCAAACTTAGTGATACATAACCACTCTTCTTCTACGAAACATCTAATAATTTTACCTTCCTCCAGGTTGTCAATTGTAGTTCTCTCTTCAGCAGTATATATTACTTCCCAGTTGTATTTGCTTGTATCAATATCTTTCACAGGCTAAATATAATTAGAATTTGCTATTCTATTTTTGAAATTCAAGGTATAAAAAAAACGCCTTTCACTTTTAATGAAAGGCGTTAGAATAATTTTCTATTTCTTATTAATCAATCACTACAAGTTTCATGACTTTGTTAACGTTTTTACTTCTAAAACTTACAAAATAAATTCCGTTCTCAAAAGATTTAGAATTTATATTAAAGTTGCTTAAACCTGAATTTAAAACTCCATTGTGAATACGTCTCACAACCTGTCCACTCAAGTTGGTAATAAATATTTCCGCTTGAGTGGAAGTATTTAAATTCATTTGAATTTTGAAGTCTCCATTAGTTGGATTTGGCATCAATTTTAAAGAAATCTCATTTGAATTTTCTGCTATTGAAGTCGCAATACAGTTTGGATCATAATAGGCAGTAACAGGAATTCTAGAAAATTTACAAACTTCTTGTACTTCCCAATCATAGAAAAAATAATAATAGTCCAATGCAGCTCCTGAAGCACTATTGCTAGTAATATTTACAATTCCGTTATTGTATGGATACTGAGCTCCAGCATTATTTCGGTATAAATCAGGATTTGAATTCAACGCGACACCCAACTGATAATCCACTCCAACTGGCACATCAAAATCTAAAGTTACACGTTGCGCTCCACTAGGAATATTAACTACTTTACTTTGCAAAATAGCTCCATTACTATTTCTCAATTGAATGGTTCTGTTCCCTCCTCCATTAGCATATACGAGAACAGATTTTAATTTAAAGGCTTTTAACGCAGTAAAATTTAAATGCTGATCTCCTGTAAAAGAAGCTCCAGATCCAATAGAATTCGATTTAGCTCCAGCTGAGACATTTCCACCTGAACTAGTGGCTTCTGCATAATAAGTAACATCATTTGTAACCAAAGGTGCGGTAAATGGATTTCCTGTTCCTACTAGATTTCCTCCACTAGAAGCATCATACCAATTCATCGTTCCAGTACCTGTGACAGAAAGTTTCGCAGCACCATTAGGGCAAGCAGTATCTGATTTAAAGTTTGTTATTCTTGGACGTCTTACAGTAATATATGCAGTTCGGGTAGTTGAATCTGTACCAAAACCATTGGTAGTTTTTAGTTTAACATTGTACAACCCATTTGTTGTGTATACTTTATTCGGATTTTGAATGGTTGATTGAGTCCCATCGCCAAAATCCCAAGACCAAGATGAAGGGCCATTTAATGAATAATCAAAAAACTGCACTAAACCTGAACAAGTGGTATCTGTATTCACATAAAAACTCGTGGTTGGCGCAGAAGTTGGAAGAATACAACTCCAATTAATTTCAAAACCACCTTCAGTTTGACCTGCATCAGTGATAAACCGCAATGTAATTGCACTTCTAGTTGAAGTTAATGTAGTTGGGATATTATTATTACAGAAAATCCCCAAAGAAGGGTCATTTACGGAAGGCCCATCAAAAACTTCTAAATAATCATAATTACAAGAATTTCCTTGTCCTGCCTCTACATCAAAATTTATAAAATCAAGTCTCACACTACTTGCTCCTGAAGGCGCAATTGTAAGTACTGCATTTGTGTTATCTTCATAATCTGAAGACGAACCACCTGAATCAAATAGTTTACCATTACATCCTGTCTGAGTTACATTGGTACCATTCACTAATTTAGTATTACAAAGGTTCAAAGTATCTACTGAAATATAACCTACTTTCACCACAGAATCTATTCCACATGCACCTCCATCTGTTACCAAAGTAACATCATAATTTCCAATAGCTGTATAGGTTTTAACTGGATTAAATAAAGTAGATGTTGTTCCGTCACCAAACCTCCATAGAAAATTAGTTCCATTGTTACTGTTATTCTTAAAAACAACTCGATGAGGAGCAATACATGAAGAGGTATCTGTAGAATTAAAAATAGAGGCTACACCTGCTTGGTATGGATTACCGACACCAACAGCATACCATGCATTGGTTACAGATTGCACTTGCGGAGAACAAGCTCCGTATAAATCTATCGCAGAACGTATCGAGTAAAAACGAGCATCAGCAAAAGTTGAATTCTGTGATAAATAAACGGTTAATGATCTAAAAGCAATTTTACTTGCAGTATCTATTCCCAAACCATTAACTGAAAATGCATTTGATAAATCGTTTGTTCCAGAACCACCATTTGTCAATAAATAAAACCAATAGTTTTGAACTCCACTGTTAGAGTGCACCCCACAATAGTCATTTGCTTGAGTAGGTGCTCCGCAGTTTGGACTTCTCCATGAAGTTCCACCATAAGTATCAGGATCTCCATATGCATTTGGATTCACCATACTTCTAATGGCATTTCCTAAATCGTCTCCGATTAACCAATCCGCATTATTTGGACGTGCATAAAACTCTATCGCCGTTCCAAAAATATCAGAAAACGATTCATTCAATGCACCCGATTCTCTTTGATAAATTAAATCCGCTGTATTTGATGTCAACCCATGAGCAATTTCATGACCTGCTATGTCTATTGCTGTTAATGGCGCATTTAGACTTGAACTAGGATTTCCATCTCCGTATGACATTCGTTGACCATCCCAAAAAGCATTGGCATAACTTTGATCATAATGAACATAACTATATAATGCAAATCCATTTCCATCAATACTATTTCTATTGTGAACATTAAAGAAGTAATCGTATGTCTGCTCAGCTCCCCAATGCGCATCTGTTGCGTATTCATCCATTTGAGCGTTTATGTTATTCCAAGCATTATCAGTGTCTATAAAATCCACTGCTGCACCATATGATGTTCCTGTATTACAATCTAAAGTGATTATACCGTTACCTCTTTCAGACTCTCTTAATCTAAAATTATTTACTGCAGTACTGTCTGTGGTTATAATTCTACTCCCACTATATACGGTAGTGGCAGTGCCTTTTGAATCGCCGGTGTGAATTTGACCATTTGTAAAGATCAATTCTCCAGTGGTTGCATCAATATAATACTCAGCTCTTGACATTGGATCGTGAGCATAAATATTAAACTTCCATGCGGTTCGATAGTCCTTCTTTTCGTATTCGATATTGTAAGGAAGTATTACTAACTCTCCTTTAGGATAGTAGGTTGCACTTAAATCATCCGTAATCATCTTAAGGTTATTCTCTTCCTCTACTAACTCCCATTTATAGCTAGTAGCACCAATTTTAGACAAAGCTGACTTCAACCCATTTACTTCTGAAAGTGAAGTATTCAGGCTATAATTTGTGAGCATCAAAGCAAATCCACTGATAGATTCAATTTTACCGTTCTTAGAATGAACGATGTATTTAGCATGCTCTACTTTTACTTCCTTAAAATATTGCTGATAAGAAGTGTGAGTATACCCATATCCATCCTTTTCAGATTTTAACAATTTAAACGAAGTTCCAACGCTACTTTTAAAAATGGTTTGCATTAACATGGAAAACTCACTTTCGAGTGGTTGTTCATCAGCTGCAAATTGAATGAAAGCCGGAGCATCCGATTTAGAAGTATATCTAATCTCAACAGCTCCTTTAATTTTAGATCGGGCTGCAGAGCCAAAGATCGAGTTTGCAGAAACTGAAATTGATAATACAAATAAGAAAAATAGACTTAAGTATTTGTTATTCATGTAAATATTTTAAATTGATAGTTTGGTAACTTTTAAGCGTCCCTAAATTAACAATTTATTTACGAAACAGTTTTGTAAACAGATTGACATTTGGGTTATCTTTTAAAAATAATCCTTTTTCTGATAGAGAATAAAGGTGATTATTTGTTTTTCTCCACTCTCTCAATTCCCAAGGCTTCAAATTGGAAGACAAATAGGTGGATGAATTACTATATACTCCCTTCTCAGTAGCTTTTTTATCGATCACAACAATAGTTGATTTAGGATCCAATTTAGCGATCACCGACAAGTCATTTTTTTGCACAACTATCGTTTTATTAATTGTTTGTATCAAGTGATTCTCATAAATATCCGAAGAAATTACCCAATCAACTCCTGCAGTATTATTGATTGAAACATGTGATACGCCAAGGCTATCCAACACAGGTTGAATGGAAAATTTCCAATCCGGTCGATCAGTTATGCTATCAATATCTGAATAAATATAAGCCTCATCAGATTGAATAACAGCAATTACATTTCCATCCCGAATAGAATATAATACGACATTATCTTGATTGTATGCTTGATATGATTTTAATAAAAAGGATAGAAAGACTAGAACTGCACAAGTTAAACTGATAAAGATTCCCTTCTTCCAATATAATTGGAATGCACACACCAGAAAAAATAGAATCGCATAAATTAGAATTAACTGCAATGTAGAAATCCACAACTGATCAATCGATGCTAGGGGCAAACTACTAATCCAACCTATTCCATTGGCCAAAAAGTCGCCCAATTGATCAATTAACCAACCCAACCATTCGGCCAATTGTGTGGAAACAAAATGAGCTCCAATCAACAACAGTCCTCCCGATAATAAAATAAATGCCATCGGAATAGCTATATAATTAGACAATAAAAAATAAGTTGGAAATTGATGAAAGTAAAACAAGGCGATGGGAAAAGTAGAAATTTGAGCCGCAAAAGAAACAACAGTTAGTCCCCAAACTGCGTTCCATATTCTATTTTTACTTTTTAATCTATTAAATAGCAATGGGTAAATGGAAACAATTCCCAAAACAGCCACATAAGACAATTGAAATCCTACATGAAATAGATAATTGGGATTCATCACCAAAATAAAGAATGCTGAAGCTGCCAAGGTATTATACACATTAGGATTATTCAGTTTTAAGTTGGCAACTACAATAAATGAAAACATCCAAACAGCTCTGAGAACAGATGGAGACAGCCCTGTAATAAAAGCATAGCTCCACAATATTAAAAGAATAGAATAGGCTTGTAATTTCTTTTGTTTTTTAGATTTAAAGAAAAGATTGAATAAGAATTCCAACACTTTATAAATAATTCCGACATGCAAACCAGAGACTGCTAAAACATGCATAGCCCCTGCTACCGAAAATCCTTGTTTTAACTCTGCATCTAATTCAGATTTATCGCCTACCACTAACGCACTCACAATAGCCAATGATTCAGCATTGTTCAGGTATTTCTCAAAAATATTTTTTACATACCGCTGGAGTTTTTTAGCGATAATGACCAACGAATAATAACCATCATTATCTGCTAACTTCCATTCTTCACTTGGCAAATAAACTTGTTGATAGATGTACTTTCGATTCATAAAATTAGCATAATCAAAAGTCGCCGGATTCTTTCGTCCTGAAATATGTTGAAAACCAGCTTGGAAATAAACTTTATTCCCGACTTCTAATTTCAGTGAATTATTATCCTTCTCAAAATAAGTAAGCACTTCACTATTGATGTACTTATCTGTACTATCCTTTTCTGAAATTACTTTAATTATAGCTTTTACTGAATTCTGCTTTTCTTCAGGATGATCGATTATTTGACCATAATACAATTCACTCCCCTTTTCAGGAAAGATGACAACTCGTTCGGAATGAAATGAACTGGCAAAATAACCTCCTGCAAATGAAACCAAAAGATAGAATAATCCTGGTAACCATCGACGATAATAACTAAACTTTAGTTTTAAAGACAACAGCAGCAATGGCAATAACACCAAGGATACTATGAGTACAATCTGAAAATCTAAATAGAATTTATCATGGGAAAGAATGCCCAATGCGAATGCAAAGAATAATCGGACTAACGGAACTTTTCCCCAATGAAACACTGCTATATAAATTTATATAGCAGCAAGTTAAGAAATTAATCTTCTCTAAAGAACTCTAAAGCAGAAAGATTGATCAAATGAACCCCTCGATAGTATTTATGCAAGATGTCAGAATAAGAAAAACCTAGTCGAGCCATTTCCATTGCTCCTTGCTGACAAAGCCCTACTCCATGTCCATAACCACGACCTTTCAGAATCACTTTATCTCCTTTATTATAAACTGAAAAATAGGTCGAACGTAATTTCCAGTCGTATCGAATATCTTCTACCGGAAGCATCGATTGATTCATATAACTTAAGGCTCTAGTAGACAAACTAAAATCTTTTCTTAAATCATCCTTAGAAACTTTAGGTGCTTTAGACATTACATAATTGTACCAACTATTCTTATCTATTTCCTTTTCCCAAAACGCATTAGAAGTTTTGATACAAAAGGTGTCTTTCACCACATCTAAATAATATAAATTCTTACTCCAAACATCACCTGACTTCACAGTTTGTCCGCCACAATTGCTGTGAAACGCTGCTGTAATCAACTCAATATCACTATCCACAATTACAATTCCTCTGGTACTCAAACTAGCCTTGGTAATTTGCTCAAAAAAAGTTTTTCCATGATATGCCTGACAATGTACTCGATCACATAAATTATAGCCTTCGGCATAGTGCTTTTTCAAATTCGCCAACGCATATGTTCTACAAATAATAGCTTGTAATTTATGGTATTCTTCCACAGGTCTTCTTCCTACCTCAGCTTCTACTACTCCTGCAATATAATTGTCTAAATCTATGTTATTAACCAACTGAAAACCTCTTGTTGTTAATTGAACCTTGAGGTTATCATCATATCTAGTATCTTTTACAATTGGAGATTTTATCGAAATCTTAAAGTGATTATACCAGCCTGTACCAATAAAACTTACTTTACTGTAATTACCCAAAGATCGATCATTTTGAATCAGTTGGATATGAGTGTCAACATATTTTACTGTGATCACATCTTGAGAATTGATTTCTTTTAATCTTCCCTTTTCAGTAAAAATAGTATACGCACCAGCTCGTGGATTAAACTCAAAATGACTGACAGAATAATCTGTAAAAATGCCGATATTAATCAATTCGGCATGAACAAATAATGAGTTAAAGGCAAAGAATATGATGCAAATTAGCGACTTCAATTATTGTAAATTTTCTAGCATTAATCGGGCTGTCAGTTCTGAAGCTCCTTCACCACCTAAAAGCTGAATAAGCTCTTGGTAATCCGATTGCAATTTATCCCTCTTTTCTCCACCTATCAATACCTTACTTAACTCTTCTTTCAACATCTTAGTGTTGAGTTCTCCTTGAATCAGTTCCTTCACTACTTCTCTGTCCATAATCAAATTGACCAACGAAATGTACTTCACCTTTATCAACTGTTTAGCAATTACATAGGAAATAGAACTTGCTTTGTAACAAACTACTTCAGGAACTTGAAAGAGTGCAGTTTCTAATGTAGCAGTACCTGAAGTGACTAATGCTGCTTCAGATTGTTGTAAAATATCATAGGTTTTCCCAAAAATTACAGAAATCGCATTGTTTTTTAGATAAGGCTGATAGAAACTTGCTTCTTGAGAAGGAGCTCCTGCAATCACAAATTGATGGTTCGGAAAATCTTTTACTACGCTTAACATGAGTGGCAGCATCGTTGAGATTTCTTGCTTTCTACTACCAGGTAATAAAGCTACAATTGGTTTTTCTGATAAATTATTTGAACTCACAAAAGCTTGAAAAGTTGGTTGTTCTTTGCGCTCATTCGCAATTGCATCAATCAGTGGGTGCCCCACAAAGTCAACATCTACATCAAACTTCTTGTAGAACGACTTCTCAAATGGAAGGATAACAAACATCTTATCCACCACTTTCTTAATCTTATGAACCCGATTCTGTTTCCAAGCCCAAATTTGAGGAGAGATATAATAGAAAACTTTAATATTCAAAGTCTTTACATATTCAGCTATTCGAAGATTAAATCCAGGATAATCGATCAAAATCACACAATCAGGTTGAAATTTAGCAATATCTTCCTTACAGAAATCAATGTTCTTTACAATGGTTCGTAAGTTCATCACTACTTCTATAAAGCCCATAAAAGCTAAATCTCGATAATGCTTCACAATTTCTCCACCCTGAGCTTGCATCATTTCTCCTCCCCAACACCTGAACTGTGCAGAAGAATCTTTCTTCTTTAACTCTTTCATCAAGTTAGAGCCGTGCAAATCACCTGAAGCTTCTCCGGCTATTATATAATACTTCATCTAAAGGGTTCCGTTAAGCAATTTATAAACAACTACACCAAAAGCATATAAGAAAGTAGATAAAACTACACCTCTAGCAGCCTTGTCCATCTCTTTGTAATAAAAGAAGAAAAATATTCCCATATTGGAGATGGCACATAAACTTAAAATTTTCACCATGGTTTCCGCAAATGCCAACTTTCTCAAAAAGTCAGGAACCTGAAGATAAGCATAGGTAGATAGGTAAAACCCTCCTAAAACAATAATGGGTAAAATTAAACCAACTAAGAACCCAGCAAAGATGGAATCCAATTTAACCTTCATTTTCAAGTGCTTTTAATTGATCAATCGATTTGTAAGCTGTCACATCATATTGAACTGGAACTATACTTACGAATCCATTTGCAAGCGCCCACTCATCAGTGTCTCTATTTTCAGGTTCATGATTCACAAACTTCCCACTCAACCAGTAATAAGGTTTACCTGAAGGATCATGACGTTCATCAAATTCCTCTTCCCAAACTGCATTGGCTTGTCTGCACACCTTTATCCCAGAAATAAATTCAGCTTTTAAAGCCGGGAAATTTACATTCCAACACGTATGATTTTGCATTGGATTAGCTAAAGCGAACCTGATAATTTGTTCGATAAATGCTTTAGCAGGAATAAAGTCTGCATCTATACTGTGATCGCACAATGAAAAACCTATTGATGGAATCCCTTCAATGGCACCTTCCACAGCTGCCGACATCGTACCACTATAAATTACATTAATGGAAGAATTGGAGCCATGGTTGATTCCCGATAAAATTAAATCAGGTTTGGTCTCCAATACTTTTGCCATCGCAATTTTAACACAATCTACAGGAGTACCAGAACAACTAAATGCCTTCACTCCTTCAATAACTGTCGGAACAATTCGCAACATCGAATTCATTGTGATGGCGTGCCCCATTCCACTTTGTGGCTTATCAGGTGCTACTACAACGATATTATTCGATATTTTCTTTGCTGTTTCAATCAATGTCAAAATCCCTGGAGCAGTGATTCCATCATCGTTTGTAATTAATATTAAGGGATTTTCTTTAGACATAATTCAACCTCTGAAATTGACTTACAAACTTAAGTACAAAATAATAAAAAGCGGTTGCTACTGGAGTGGTATAAACCATACTTTTTCTAAGTTTGCGGTGTGAAGAAAAAAGTAGCCATAATTGGTGGTGGGCCATCGACTTTAATAGCAGCATATTTTTTAAGTGATCAGTTTGAAGTTCATATCTATGAAAAAGAAAAAACGATTGGTCGAAAATTCTTAGTTGCCGGTAAAGGTGGGTTCAATCTGACAAATGCGATCTCTCCAAAAGAGTTACCTTCAAAGTATAGCCCAGAACCGAAGTTGACCAACGCTTTAAATGCGTTTACTAACAAATCATTAAGAATGTGGTTGGCTCAGCTTTACATCCCAACTTTTGAAGGAACTAGTGGAAGAGTTTTTCCTGAAGAAGGAATAAAACCCTTCGAGGTATTGAGAAAGATTGAATATACTTTATTGGAAAAAGGGGTAAAAATTCATACTGATTTCGAATTGATTGATTTTAACGATGATTTAATCCTTCACTTTAAAAATCAAAAAGATTTAAAAACCGATTTTCTAGTTTTAGCGCTGGGCGGTGCCTCTTGGAGCAAAACTGGTAGTGATGGAAATTGGATCAATTGGATCAATAAAAAAGGGGTTACAACTGTGCCATTTCAAGCATCCAACTGTGGAATTGAAGTCCATTGGCCTGCTTCCATTTTAGATGCCCATGAAGGGAAACCTTTAAAAAACATTGCCATTACTTGCAATGGAGTGACGATAAAAGGAGAGGCTTTAATCACCAAATATGGGTTGGAAGGAAATGTAATTTATCCAATCTCTGCAATCATTAGAGATTTGATAAACAAGAAATTGCCACTAGAAATACAAATTGATTTAAAACCACAAAACTCTTCTGAGGAGCTAATCATTAAAGTTTCTCATGCGAAGGATTATAAAGCAGGTTGGCAATTAAGCACTTCTCAATTGGCTCTATTTAAAGCTTATTCAGACAAAGAGAGTTTCCTTTCGGTAGAAAAAGCTGCACATTTAATAAAAAGCTTAACCATTCCTATTATCGGGCTCCGACCGATAGAAGAAGCCATCTCAACAGTTGGAGGGATCAGTTTTGATGCCATAGAAGATGATTTTTCACTAAAAACTAATTCCAATGTATTTGTGATGGGCGAAATGTTAGATTGGGATGCCCCTACTGGCGGTTTTTTATTACAAGGTTGTTTCTCTACAGGATTTTGGGTAGCCAAAAAATTATCTGAAAAGCACTCGAAATAATGCCTTTAAAAAAAGAATTGGTGGAAATGAAAGTATAATTTTTAATTCATCAATTAAGCTACTTTCCTCATCCAAAAACCTAAAAATTCGATCAATCGAATTTCTGGTATACATGGTTTCAAAAAGTGTGGGTCCGCTTTCATTTTCTTGCCTAAGCACCTCTAAAAAGATAGCATCATACCAACGACTCCTTTTCTTCCACAATACTTCATCCAATGGTTGATTGTGAATAATTCGCTGTGTCATCACTTCTGCAAATTTCATTGAAGCTTTAAATGAATAACCCGTGGAGGGTTTCACCCAACCTCCTGCCGTGCCTATTAGCGTAACATTTGGCAAATGATGATTTTCAAATGGGTAATCACTCATTGGAATCACACCTTGTTCAGTTTCAATAATTTTATATTGCTGACACTTTAGCTTTTCCTCTAAATAGTTTTGAATAGCTGAATCATACACATCCTCTCCCACTAGTGTGGAATTAAAAAAGGTAAACTCCAATAAAGCTCGATTGGTGGAAAAAGGCAACACATACATAAAACTACAACTGTTCTGATAGTTAACAGAAAAATCCATCATGGTAAACGAAGAATCGTCGAATATAGCTTGTTCAGTCTCGACAATCCATCCTTTAAAATGCTGCTTTAAATTGGTAAATTTATGTTCCTCAAAAAATGCTTTTGGAACTCGACAATCAAAAACATGTGAAGTAATTAACTCATTTGAGTTTGTTCTAATTTTGACTCCTGCCGACATTTTAGACAATTCCAAAACCTCTGACAACTGAAATGAAAAATGAGGTTTCGTCTTTAAATTCTGGTACGCTGAATTTAGAAATTTAGACGCATTGACAGTATAATAAGTGTAATCCTTTAGTGCTATCCTCCGCTCTAAGTTTTCTGATTTAAATTGGGTACTCTTCCATTGCTTTTCAATAGAATCGGGATACTTAAAAGGTTCTTGCTGCCAAAAACTCCACTTTTTATTAATACTCTTCCCTAAATTAGTATCTAGAACAACGATTCTTTTATTGTCAAAAAAGGATTCTTTAGCAAACGTTAGCGCAAGGTTCATTCCTGCTGCCCCGGCACCAATAATCGCATAATCGTATTTAGACTCTATATTCAATGATTGTTTTTAATTGCACTCAAATTTAAACTAAAGAAATTGAATACAGATTTTGTTTTAAAGCGGAACATAAGCTTATTAATTAAAAAATCGATACAGCATTACTATTCCAATAGTAATAAAGATGATACCTCCCCAATAGCCATTTAAATCAGCAAGTGTAGAATCACTTCTTTTGTCACTAGAATATTTATAGGTAAAATATATTGCTAAGCTGCCTAATAAAATAGATAATAATGCTATAGGAATATCCATATCGCTGATTACAATTTAATTGTCATTGGATTCTTTCGATTATCTCTTATTGTAATGATTTCGATTTCATTACCAGAAATCCTGTAATAAAATGAAGTTTGCTTAGTAATTACCTTTTTATAAACCCCTTTCAGTTCTTCGCTCTCTTTTGAACTATAAGGATAAATTGATACTTGATTGATTGCCTCATCTAATTTGAGAATGAAATTCTCTTGGACTTTTTTAGACCACTTTCCTTCTAAATAAACCAACAAACTATTTAAATTGAGCTTAGCTCGAGTAGATAAGCTAATTTCAAATTTTCTCATCTTAACGATAATCTTTCATGACAGATTCATAAGAAACTTTCTCTCCTCGATCTAACTGATCAATTCCCTCTTGAATTTCAGCTTTTTCCTCTTGGCTAAGCAATGATGACCAATCTGAAGTCTCATCTTCTTTCCGAGACTTAAGTATTGACTTAATGGCTGTTATTAAATCAGGGTCTTTTACTTTCAAAAGCTCTGACTGAATCCAACTCAATTCTCTTTGTACATCCATGTCCTTTTCAATTGATTTTATCAAAGTTAATTATTTTACAATTGATTTAATTTCTACTAAAAATGATCATAAAAAAAGCCCACACTGACTATTCAGTGCGGGCTCATTATTTATTAGAGTTAAGAATTACTTCTTCTCTTCGGTCACTTCTTCGAAGTCTACATCAGTTACTTCATCTTCACCTTGAGCAGCTTCTCCTTGACCTGCATCAGCACCAGGATTTTCTCCTGTATTTTGATACATTGTCTGAGCAGCCTCTTGGAAAATAGTATTCAACTTATCCATTGCTGGATCTAAAGCATCCAAATCTTGTGCTTCGTGTGCAGTTTTCAATTCAGCCAAAGCAGCTTCGATAGGCTCTTTCTTGTCAGCTGGCAATTTATCACCAAACTCTTTCAATTGCTTCTCAGTTTGGAAGATCAAAGTATCCGCTTTGTTTATCTTCTCAACTCTATCTTTTGCTTTTGCATCTGCTTCAGCATTTTCTTCAGCATCTTTCTTCATTTTCTCGATTTCCTCGTCAGTTAAACCTGAAGAAGCTTCGATACGAATAGATTGCTCTTTATTTGTTGCTTTATCTTTTGCAGAAACATTCAAGATACCGTTTGAATCGATGTCAAATGTTACTTCAACTTGTGGTACACCTCTTTGTGCTGGTGGAATACCATCTAAGTGGAAACGACCAATAGTTTTGTTTCCTGCAGCCATCGGACGCTCACCTTGCAATACGTGAATTTCCACTGAAGGCTGATTGTCAGAAGCAGTTGAGAATGTCTCAGACTTCTTAGTAGGAATAGTTGTGTTTGCCTCAATTAATTTAGTCATTACACCACCCATGGTTTCAATACCCAATGATAATGGAGTAACATCTAATAAAAGAACATCTTTCACTTCACCTGTTAGTACACCACCTTGAATAGCTGCACCAATTGCAACCACTTCATCAGGATTAACACCTTTTGAAGGCTCTTTTCCAAAGAATGCTTTTACTGCCTCTTGAATAGCAGGAATTCTAGTAGATCCACCAACTAAGATTACTTCGTCGATATCACTTAATTTTAAACCTGAAGCTTTCAATGCAGTTTTACATGGCTCAATAGTTCTTTTGATTAAAGAGTCAGCTAATTGCTCAAACTTAGCTCTAGTTAAAGATCTAACTAAGTGCTTTGGTCCAGAAGCCGTAGCAGTAACGTAAGGCAAGTTGATTTCAGTTGTTGCAGTGCTAGACAATTCAATCTTAGCTTTTTCCGCAGCTTCTTTCAAACGTTGCAAAGCCATTGGGTCTTTTCTCAAGTCAATTGACTCATCTTTGATAAACTCTTCAGCTAACCAATCGATAATTACTTGGTCAAAGTCATCACCACCTAAGTGAGTATCACCATCTGTAGATTTTACTTCAAAAACGCCATCACCTAATTCTAGGATAGAAACATCATGAGTACCACCACCACAGTCAAAAACAACGATTTTCACATCGTCCATTTTCTTATCCATTCCGTAAGCCAATGCAGCTGCAGTTGGTTCGTTAATGATTCTTCTAACTTTCAAACCAGCGATTTCACCAGCTTCTTTAGTTGCATGACGCTGAGAATCGTTAAAATATGCAGGAACAGTAATAACTGCTTCTGTAACTGTAGTTCCTAAATAGTCCTCTGCAGTCTTCTTCATTTTTTGAAGAATCATAGCTGAAATTTCTTGAGGAGTATATTTTCTATCGTCGATTTCTACTCTCGCAGTATCGTTATCACCTTTTACTACTTTGTAAGGTACACGTCCAACTTCTTTTTCAATTTCGCTGAATTTATTTCCCATAAATCGCTTAATCGAGTAGATTGTTTTTGTTGGGTTGGTAATAGCTTGTCTTTTCGCAGGGTCTCCTACTTTTCTTTCTCCACCTTCAATGAAGGCTACAATTGAAGGGGTTGTTCTTTTTCCTTCGCTATTAGGGATTACAACAGGCTCATTACCTTCCATTACAGATACGCAAGAGTTAGTTGTTCCTAAGTCGATTCCTATAATTTTACTCATAACTTATTATTTTATTCGGTTTTCTAACTATTCAAATTGATTTCGTTTTGACAATAGTCAATGACTGTGCCAATAGAAAATCCAATGAGAATATTGAAATTATGACATAAAATAAGAAATGGGCGTCAGAAAACGACTGACAACTTATGACAAATCGTCAGTCAATTAATTCGGTCGGAAATTTAGATGCTTAGTCAAATCGCTTTCAATCAACTTTTGAATACTTTGCGAATTGAATGGAAGTTGTTTGGAATTATCACTATTATCTCTAACGGCATTCCTCGATATTCTCGAAGAAAATATTCCAATACCATTACTCAAATTAGAATAACTAGATTTATTTTGATTGACATCATTTGCAGGTTTTGTAGCATCTATATACAATGATAAATCTTCGTGTGCTGCAGTAATTAAGACTTCAACCCTTGGTTTAAATCTAACAATATTATCACTAAGCGTTGGTATTGACTCACCTAACTGTGTATAAAATAATTCAGGTGACACTGTAGTTTTTAGTTTTAAATTAGACGTTGCTAAATTGTTAGATACTGAACCAGCAAAATAATCATAGTACTTTCCATAAGTGGTATCATTGGTTCTAATATCTAATTCATTGTAAACAAATCGTAAAACAACTTCATACTTCACAGCATTCGCAGAGGATATCCACTCAATGCCAAAATTAAATCCAAAACAATATCGTTCTGTTGGACAATTTCTAATAAAAGTCACATCGAAACTAGGATTTGGTTCTTGCAAAAATACATTTTCAATTAATTCTGTTTCTCCTCTAATAATCTCTCCTGTTCTATTGTTTGAAACTTTCAAACCAAAAAGTTTACTCCCAGAAGTAAATACTATTGGTGTTGTCGTATAATAAACGATATGATCTGAATTATTAAAGTAACCGTCGGCCTTAGATTTTACGATAGGATTCAATAAAATTGTGTTGTTTTCATCAATTATTTCAACTTTTATATCACCTGATTTATAATTGATCGAATCTGAATATTTTGCCATTTCATCAGCGCTAATAGACCCTAGAAAAGCTCGATTCACTCTTACAAACTGTGTATCTGCATTTTGATCTAACAAACCAAAGACATATGAATTGTTTTGATAAGTGTCATTAAGTTCTACATCAGTTTCACAACCTACTGTAAATAAACCAAAAGCAACAATAATTAAAAGATGTATTTTTTTCATGAATGCTAAATTACCAATTTTATATATTCCCAAAATAGATTTGTAGTTTTGTTTGACAGACTTAAGACAACTAAAACGGAGTAAATGTCTACAGGAAAATCAAAAAACACGAAAAGAATTACCACCCACACCCTGCATGAAATGAAGGCAAGAGGTGAAAAAATATCAATGCTAACTAGTTACGATTATTCGATGGCGAAAATTGTAGATAGTGCAGGCATTGACATCATCTTGGTAGGTGATTCTGCATCGAATGTAATGGCTGGTCATGAAACGACTTTACCCATCACTTTGGACCAAATGATTTATCATGCGTCCTCAGTAGTTCGCGCTATTGAGCATTGTTTGGTAGTTGTAGATATGCCATTTGGTACTTATCAAGGTAACTCAAAAGAGGCTTTATCTTCCGCAATTAGAATCATGAAAGAATCAGGTGCTCATGCTGTAAAAATGGAAGGTGGAAGTGAGATATTAGAGTCTATTACTCGAATCTTATCCGCAGGAATTCCAGTTATGGGACACCTTGGACTAACCCCGCAATCAATTTACAAATTTGGCACTTACGTAGTTAGGGCGAAGGAAGAAGAAGAAGCCACCAAATTAATTGAAGATGCTAAGTTGCTAGAAGAAGCAGGTTGTTTTAGTATTGTATTGGAAAAGATTCCGGCAAAATTGGCTAAAAAAGTGTCCGAATCTGTTTCTATTCCCATAATAGGGATAGGCGCTGGAAATGGTGTTGACGGTCAAGTATTAGTTATTCATGATTTGTTGGGTATCACAAACGAATTTAATCCTCGATTCATCAGAAGGTACAATAATTTGTATGAACAAATCGAAAATTCAGTTTTGAACTACATTAAAGATGTAAAATCTAAAGATTTCCCAAACGAGAACGAACAATATTAGAATTTTGAAGCAACTTCCATTACAAGTTTTATACGAAGACAATCATTTAATTGCAGTTAATAAGCGATCCGGCGACATCGTGCAAGGAGATAAAACTGGAGATAAACCGTTAAATGAAATCGTTGCTGATTATTTAAAAGTAAAATACAATAAGCCAGGAGATGCATTTGTGGGTACTATTCATCGAATAGATCGACCAGTAAGTGGTGTAGTTATTTTTGCAAAAACGAGTAAAGCACTTACTCGTATGAATGCCCAATTTCAGGAAAAAGATGTTCAGAAAACTTATTGGGCTGTAGTTAAAAATCAGCCCCCTCACCAATTTGAAACGGTGACACATCACTTATTACGGAATCGACAAAAGAATAAATCATTCGCTTACGCCCATAAATATAAAGACTCAAAAGAATCGAGTCTAAAATATGAAATAATAAAACGTTTAGACCGGTATTTTCTTTTAGAAATAACTCCATTTACAGGACGTCACCATCAAATTAGAGTGCAGTTATCTACTCTTGGCTTCCCTATTAAAGGAGATGTTAAATATGGTTTCGACCGGACAAATTCTGATGCTTCTATTCATCTTCATGCTCGAAAAGTTCGTTTTGAACACCCAGTTACTAAAGAGTCTATTGAAATTATTGCAAAAACTCCAGATGAAGTCATTTGGAATGCTTGTAATTAGAAATCTTTTCTTCGCAAGTTTTTTTTCTCAGAATGCCTCTTTTTCTTTTGAATTCTTCTCGTGATTGAGGCTTTCGTTGGTTTGCTAGGTTTTCTTTTCTTGTTAACTATTAATGCTTTATTCAGAATTGAATAAAAATTTTCAATAACCAATTCCTTATTTCTCAATTGACTTCTAGTCTCTGAATTGGAGAGTTGTAAAAACCCATCTTGGTTGATTCTATTTTCTAATTTTAATAAAAGTCTTGCTTTTTGCTGTTCAGAAAGCAAAGCAGAATTAGAAATGTTAAATAGGAGAGTTACCTTAGTTTCAGTTTTATTAACATGTTGACCACCTTTTCCTCCGCTCCTACTCGTTTTAAAGGAAAACTCAGTAGATAAATCAAGTTCCTCAGAATTCATAAATCTTTGCAATTTTTAAGGACATATTTTAATAAAACTAAATTATATTTGTCCAATATTTAAAGTAACAAACATACGGAATATGCCAACAGAAATAGAAAGACTATCAGAAGAGGATCAATTGATATTATTAAAATCTCCAGCTATTGTAGCATTATTAGCTGCCATTTCAGATGATGGCATTGTGAGTAAGGGCGAGAAAGCAGAAGCAATTAAATTGGCTCATGTTAGAACCTACTCTTCACCAGAAATATTAAGAAACTTTTATACAATGGCGGAAAGTCATTTTGTAGAAGTATTTGAATCCGAACTAGCTAATTTACCTGAAGGTCAGAAAGAGAAAGAAGAATATTTGGAAGCGAAGTTAACAGACCTTAACCTTGTATTACCAAAGTTAAATCAAGTTTATGCGAAAGAATTAGTTGCTAGCTTAAAAAGTTTTTCAAAACATATATTTGAAGCCAATTCTTCAGTTTTGGAATATTTTCTATTGCCAATATTTATGAACAAGATTGAAAAAGAAAGCTTTAACCCAAAAATTGGAGAATAAGCGTTCAAAAAATAGACGCTTAATCTTAATGCGTCATGCCAAGTCCGACTGGACTACTGGCGTTTCTGATTTCAATAGACCCATAAATGAACAAGGAATAAATGATTTGCAAACTATTGCAAATCATTTTATTACTTTAGATATAAAACCCGACCTTCTTATTTCTAGTCCGGCCAAAAGAACACAAATTACGTCTACTCTTTTGGCAGATTCAATCAATTATCCGGCAAGTAAGATCCGATATGAATCTTCTATTTATGAAGGATCTCCTTCTGACCTTGTAAAAATTATTGAATGCATTGAAAATGAAAATGCAACAGTTTTAATAGTAGGTCACAACCCCACCTTCACTTTTTTAATAGATTATTATTCAGGCTCTTCTATTGGAAACTTACCTACAAGTGCAATGGCTGTAATTTCCTTTAATATTGATGAATGGAAGGCAGTTTCTTTTAATTCAGGAACCTTGGAAAATTATATTTATCCTAAAAAATTTAGGTAACCAACCTTTTAAAATAGTTCATTTTATTATCGAGAATATGAAAATTATACTCTTTCATTTCAACGATCAATCTAAATGATAATTTCATCAAAAGATACTGCTTAATTTTTGAAACCTATCGGAAGTTTAAATCAAAGATTGATTTACCATTTATTACTATATTTGATTTATTCCTAATCTTTTAAATATGAAAACTATCATTTCTTTTGTATTGCTTTTTATTTCAGCTCAACTATTCGCTCAATCATGGGTAATTAGGGATAGCCTGCCTGCTGTTGGTAGAAAAGGTTCATCGGGATGTTCTATAAATGGCAAGGGATATATTATGTTTGGACAAAATGGAAATACCAACTTAAGCGAGGTTTGGGAATACAATCCAATTTCAAACTCTTGGGTTCAGAAGAATAATTACCCTGGTTCTGCAAGATATCATGCAATGTTAGTTTCTAATGACACTATAATATTTGCCGGACTTGGATCATTTGGTGGAAACCAATTTACTGATTTTAGACAATATATACCGAGCACTGATTCTTGGTCAACTAAAGCTTCCTACCCTGGCAATGCAGGATTTGGTTCTTTTGCAGAAATTTTAAATGGCTATGTATATGTTGGTGGAGGAACTAACCGAAGCAATAGCACACAGAAGCAAGATTTTTGGAAATACGAAATCTCTACGAATACATGGATTAGTTTAGGAAATTTACCTTTCGGTAATAGAACAGGAGGTATTTGTGAAGAATCTAATGGAGTAATTTATTTCGGACTAGGTCACAATGGTTCCTCTTCAAATAATGATTTCTGGGCCTATTACCCTACATCCAATTCTTGGTCTCAAAAAACTTCATTTCCAGGAACAGATAGAATAAACTCAATCATTTTTAAAACAAAAAACAACGAAATTGTTGTTGGAGGAGGGTATCAACTACATGGAATAGCTCAAAATGATTATTATCAATATGATCCTAAAAGTAACTCTTGGAGTCAGATAGCAACTAATTTTACGAACTCTAACAGATCATTTGCTGCTAAATTCACAATAAATGATATTGGTTATGTTTTAGGTGGATGGGATAGTACTCAGACAAACGATTTTAATGACTTATGGTCATATAAACCTCCATTTGTAACGAATACAATTGAAACAAATAATACAATAACAAATTTGAAAATATTTCCAATTCCAACATCAGACTTTCTCACTATACAATTTGAAAATAATTTTAACTCTACTCAATTCGACCTTATTGATATTGAAGGAAAAATAATACTTACAAAAGAGTTTACCAGCAGTTCTATTAATTCCAGAATTGAACTGACAGATCTACCTTCGGGGTTCTATATTTATCAGTTAAAATCTCACAATAGTATTGAATCAGGTAAAATATCAGTTATTAGAAATTAAGATTAATTACTTATTTCAAGACCTCCAAAAACACAAAAAGGGGATTCAAAATTGAATCCCCTTTTTAAATTTCTATTAAAGTATTACAAATCATTCGCCTGAGCTATCAACTCAGACAAATCAAAAACTTTTAAATCTTCCTCCTTATTCTTGGTTTTCACACCATCTGTCATCATTGTCATACAAAAAGGGCAACCTACAGCTACGATATCTGCTTTTGTTTCTATTGCTTCTTCTGTACGTTCAACGTTAATTTCTTTATTGCCAGGCTCAGCTTCTTTAAACATTTGAGCACCTCCTGCTCCACAGCACAACCCTTTGCTTTTACAACGCTTCATTTCCACTAATTCTGCGTCCAGTTTTTCAATAAGCAATCGAGGAGCTTCATACACATCATTTGCTCTACCCAAATAACACGGATCATGAAAGGTAATTTTCTTTCCTTTAAAAACTCCACCTTCTACCGTCAGCTTTCCATCATTAATTAACTGTTGTAAAAACTGAGTGTGGTGCATCACTTCATATTCCCCGCCTAAAGAAGGGTATTCATTTTTTAATGTATTAAAGCAATGCGGACAGGTAGTAACAATTTTCTTTACTTCATAACCATTCAATACTTGGATATTTCCCATGGCCTGCATCTGAAACAAAAATTCATTTCCCGCACGTTTTGCAGGATCTCCAGTACAGCTTTCCTCAGTTCCTAACACCGCAAAATTGATTCCAACATGATTCAATATCTTTACGAAGGCTCTAGTAATTTTCTTAGCTCGGTCATCAAAACTTCCAGCACAACCCACCCAAAACAACACATCAGCAGTTTCGCCTTTGGCCATCATTTCAGCCATTGTATTCACTTTCATTCCGTTATCGCTCATAATAATATTATCTTTCAAATACTTGTATTTTCTTTTCTATGTCTACTAAGTTGGTAAACTTACCGTTGTATTTTGTTGCTCTCACTATATGATTATCTATCCAATGGTAATTCCCACCTCGTGGTTTTCCCATTAATAATCCATGATATTTAAAACCTATTCGATTCAACCATTTCTCAGTTACTTCTCTATGCTCTTCAGTTCTAGAAGTAAAATAGGTTATGATGTGGCCCTCGTCAAACCAATTATTTATTGTTTTTAAAGCATCAGGAAAGTGCTCTGCGGTCTCCATTCGTTCTGGCTCTTCATTCGGAATATCATCACAAATAGTTCCGTCAATGTCTATTAAATAATTTTTAATTTCATCTGGCAACACAGGACTGATCTTCTTTCCCTCAACCTCTATCTCTTTTAAGTTTTGATTTGGTTTAGTTTTCATCTCTCCAATTCAATCTGTCATTAGTAGCGAATTGCCAAGGCGCTCCATTATTCTCTATATTACTCAACATAGAAGTCAATTCACTAGGTGCTTTTGAGTCTTCCATAATTAATGAACGACGCATATCAACAATAATTGACAATGGATCGATTCCTACAGGACAAGCTTCCACACAAGCATTACAAGTGGTGCACGCCCATAACTCTTCTTCAGAAATGTAGTCCCCCAACAAAGATTTACCATCTGTAAAATCCTTTCCATGAGTGTCAATATTTTTACCAACTTCTTCCAAACGATCACGAGTATCCATCATCACCTTTCTAGGTGACAATAGCTTACCTGTAATATTTGCCGGACATTGCTGTGTACATCTACCACATTCGGTGCAAGAATATGCATCCATTAAGTTTTTCCAACTTAAATCTGTTACATCTTTCACTCCAAATCGCTCGGGTTCACCTACTGGTTCTGCAGGTGCAGCATAAGGATCTGCCTCTGGATCAAACATCATAGCCACTTCTTTCTGAACAGATTCCATATTGGTAAACTGCCCCTTAGGACGAAGCTTTGAAAAGTAAACATTTGGGAATGCCAAAAGAATATGAAAATGTTTTGAGTAAGGAAGGTAGTTTAGAAAAGCAAAAATCCCAATGATATGAAACCACCAAGTAGCTCGTTCAATTAAAATCAAAGTGGACATTGAAAATCCATCCATTAATGGAGCGATCAAAGTTTCACATATAGGAAATGAACCTGCGTTAACATAATGATCCGCATTCATTTCTTGAAGTAAATAGTCTGAAGCATTCATTGTTAAAAATGCACCCATCAGTAAAACCTCTGCAATCAAGATAATGTTAGCATCTGTTTTAGGCCAACCTAACATTTCCTTTAATCCAAAACGTTTAATTTTTAGGATATTTCTTCGAATTAAGAAAATCACACAAGCAATTAAAACTAAAAATGCTAACCACTCAAAAGAGAAGATTAGTACATTATATAAAGGGCCAAGAAAACTCGCAAAAAACCGGTGTGTGCCAAATATACCATCAATAATAATTTCTAACACTTCAACATTGATGATGATGAATCCTACATAAACAACGATATGTAACAAACCTGAAACAGGCTTTTTTACCATCTTAGATTGCCCAACCGCAACTAGAAACATCTTTTTCCAACGATCTGATTTATTGTCGGAAATATCTAGGTCTTTACCTAAGTTTATATTTCTGATAATGGTTTTGAGGTTTTTTGCAAAAAAAACAACCGCAGCAATCGCAATTAAAATAAATATTATATTACTAATCTCCATACTTTTAAACAATCTATTTATCATTTGGCTCTAAAGCCTTATTGTTGTTTTTATCCTTATTCTTTCTCCCAAAAACAGAAAAGTGAACGTAACGCTCAGGATTTAATCTTAAATCTAAAAATAATTTATCTAAATCTTTAGCTGCTGCTTCTAAATTTGTGTACAAGGTATCGTTATTTAACAATTGCCCAACAGTTCCTTCACCATTTTCTATTTGTTTTAAAACCAATGCAGCTGATTCCATTGCTAATGCCGCATTATTTATGGTTTGCTTCAAATTCGAGTTTGCAAGAGAATCTGATATCTGATTAATATTAGAAATCGCTTGAGTAAGGCTTTCATTGTTGTTCTTCAAATTAGAAGTTATCGATTCAACATTTTGAAAAATTGCATTAAGGTGAGCTCGCTCTTCTTCCATTAATCCATCCAAACGCTTTGCAGTCATTTCAAATGTCTGAAGTGATCGCTTAATACTTCCAAAACTTTGATTTAAGTCGTTTCGAGCCTCTTTATTAAAAACAGCACTTACTACCATGATTGCAGAATCTACTGTTTGAATTAAATCTTCTGCCTTTCTTTTTAATGGCAATATTTGTTGATTTACCTCTTCACTAAGTGATGCTTCAATATCTGAGCTCAATGTATCTCCGTTTTTAACATAAGACATTGCGCTACCAATAACCAATTCTATCGATTTTGACCCTAATATATCTGCACTTACAATTTTTGCTCTGGTATCAGATGGAACCTCAAAATCTGAATTATCAATTGAAAATTTAACAATTAAATCTCCATTCATCTTAGGATCAAAGTAAATTTTTGTAACTCGACCTATTCTAAAACCATTAATAATAACCGGATTAGAAACACCTAATCCATCAACTCGTGGGTAAACCCCATAAAGTGTGATTTCTTTGGTGAATATATCTTTACCCTTCAAAAAGTTAGCTCCCCAAAATAACAATCCTATTGATAGTAGAACAATGAACCCAACTTTAATCTCTTTACTAATTTTCATTTATTTTATTTTAAATACTTTAATGCATCATTGACAGAGATTCTCTTTCCATCTTTAAATGCAATTACGAAGGCATCTTTAAACCCCTTCTCTATGGCTTCCTTATGAAACTTGGAAATATCATCCAACGAATTTTCATTTCCATAAGTATACCTATACAATCCACCAGCTTCATAATAGTTAACGCCTGACAATCGATTAAAGTTTTCAGGTTTTGTTTCTAATAATTTTGATGAAGTGGCTAATTGGACCATAAAGATAATACCTTCATTTGAAGAGGAAGTAACATTTGATAACTTTCGTTCTGTTTTAGTTTCCTTCTCCTTTCTTTCAGGTTTAACTTCTGATTTTTTTTCAACATCATGGATCAAATCAGAACGATGTTCTATCTCTGAATTATACTCCTTAAATGCCCTATAGATAGCTGATGCTAAGTAATCTTGCCCTACATCTGAAAGTAAGAATTTCTCTTCTGATTGATTGGTTAAGAAGCCCGTTTCAATCAATACAGAAGGCATGGTTGTTTGATGTAACACTAAAAATGGCGCTTGCTTCACGCCTCTATCTTTTCTACCTACGCGTTCTCTAAATTGCGTTTGTACTTTTTCTGCAAATTCAATACTTTGATGTTGAAATGCACTTTGCATTAACGTTAAAGCTATGTAAGACTCAGCAGAATTTGGATCAAAATTGTCATATTTGGCTTCGTAATTCTCTTCCAATAAGATAGATGAATTTTCTCGTTGAGCAGCTCTTAAGTTTGTTTCAGACTTCGCATTACCCATCACATATGTCTCTGTTCCGAAAGCCGACGAACCGCCAGCATTAGCATGAATACAAATAAATAAGTCTGCCTTATTTTTATTTGCAATTTTAGCACGTTCACTCAACTCTATAAAAACATCTGTTTTTCGCGTATAAATAACTTCTAGATTAGGAAATGATTCTTCTAAATATGTCCCTAGTTTTAGAGAAATAGAAAGCGCTACATCTTTCTCTCTGCCGGAGGAACCTAAACAACCCACATCCTTCCCACCGTGTCCTGCGTCAATTACGACAGTTTTAATTCCTCCAAAAAAACTGTCATCCGTCCCATTTTGAGCAGACAAGAAAACAATATTTGTTAAAAGGATAAGAAATAGACTTAGAATTCGTTTTGATTTCATTCTGTAAAATCTGAAATTGATTTAATTTAATTAGCTTTGGCACCTCTAAAATAGAGTATTAGTCTAACAACAAAAATAGTATTATTACCTTGTTATATAGGGCATTTTTCACACAGTTTTTCATCTACTTAATGTTAATAACTCAACTATTTTTGAGCGAAACGTTGAGTGCAAAAAGTGCGGCTACTCCTATTTTTTTTTCTCATGAGCTAGATTCTACTGTCACCAAAAATGACTCCACAATAGTCATCAAAGTTGATACCACAATTTCTAAAGACGCTGTTGAAACCAAAACGAACTATAAAGCGAAAGATTCAATGCGAATCGATTTAATTTCGCAAAAAATATATCTATTTGGTAATGCAGAAGTTACTTATGGAGAAATCAATCTAAAAGCAGACACAATTATTGTTGATCTGCTCAATGATATGGTTTTTGCCAAAGGAAAAACAGACAGCTTAGGCAAACCTGTGGGGCAGCCAGTGTTCACAGAAAGTGGATCATCTTACACAGCAAATGAAATGACTTACAACTTCAAAAGCAAAAAAGGAAGTATTTCAGAAGTTACCACACAAGAAGGAGAAGGGTTTGTAAGAGGGGAAAAAGTAAAAAAGACATCAACCGATGTGCTTTATATAAAGAATGGATATTACACTACTTGTAATTTAGATGAACCTCATTTTTCATTGGCTACTTCTAAATTAAAAATAATACCAAATGATAAAATTATTACAGGACCAACTGTTTTAAAAATTGGAGCAGTCCCTACTCCATTAGGTTTGCCTTTTGGATTGTTCCCAAATAAAAAAGGAAGAGCATCAGGAATTCTAATTCCTGCATATGGCGATTCACCTCGTTTGGGATTCTTTCTGAAAGACGGTGGTTATTACTTTTCTTTTGGGGAAAAAGCAGATTTAAAATTAACCGGAGACATTTATTCTAAAGGGAGTTATTCAGGTAGAGTTGAATCCAATTATAGAAACAGATATCAATATAATGGGAACTTTGCTTTATCCTATTCCAATATTAAAGATGGATATAAAGAGTTCCCATCCTATGTAGAAAGTCGAGAATTTTGGGTTAACTGGAGGCATTCTCAAGATCCTAAAGCACGACCAAACAGCAACTTTTCTGCAAGTGTGCAAGCCGGTACTAACAGTAACTTTACCAACAACTTGAATAGTGCGCCAAACAACTATTTATCGAACAACTTTCAGTCGTCGATTACGTATAGTAAAATGTTTCCAAACTCTCCTTTCTCATTGAATATTGGAGCAAATCACAGTCAGAATACACAAACGAAGATCGTTGCTATAAGTGCTCCGAATGTTGGATTAAACATGTCGAGAATCTATCCTTTTAAGGGAAATAGTACAAAGAACAATTTAGGAAGAAACATCGGTGTTTCTTATTCAGGAAACTTCAAGAACTCTATTGCAGTAGCCGATTCTAACTTATCGTTGAATCGCATGGATGATATTATTGCGAATGAAATGCAAAATGGAGTAAAACATAGTATCCCATTGAGCACTTCCACTAAGGTGCTGAAATACTTCACGCTAAACCCTTCAATTTCATACAACGAGTTTTGGTATTTTAAATCCATCACAAAAGAATTCAATACCTCTTCTGGTCTATTAGACACAAATGGCAATCCAGTTCAAACACTAGATATTGACACTACCCTCGGCTTTCAAAGCAGTCGAAATGTTCAATTTTCTACAAGTTTAAGCACAAAGCTATATGGATTGGTTCAATTTAAAAAAGGAAAATTAAAAGCCATTCGCCATGTGATGACACCTCAAGTTTCATACATTTTTACACCTGAAATTAGAGATGGTTTAAAAAGCTATACAGACACTTCTGGAAAAGAGGTAGAATACTCCATTTATGAAAGAGGAGTTTTTGGACGACCAAATACAAATCGATCAAATAGACTAAAATTCGACCTGATCAACAACTTGGAGATGAAACTAGCTAAACCAAGCGATACAGGGATGACAGTAAAGAAAATTTCTATATTTGATAACCTTTTACTAACTACAGCAATTGATTTTGAAAAAGATTCATTGCAATGGGATCCTATTAGTTTAAGCGGTAGAACTCGAATTACTGAAGTTTTAAACATTGCTTTTAATGGAGTTTTTGATCCCTATGCGATTAATGATTCGACTGGTGTAAGAATTAATAAAACCAACTATTCTGATAATGGCAAACTATCTCGATTTACGAGAGGAAATATTTCATTCCAGATGCAATTTAGAGGTGGAGATAAGAAAAAGAAGACAAGTGACAAAGCAACAGAAGAAGAGTTAGATTACATCAACAATAATATGAATCAATACATTGACTTCTCGGTGCCTTGGTCTTTTGGAGTCTCGTATGTAATCAATTATAGTAAGCCTGCATTTAAAGAAACCATCACGCAAACGCTAAACTTTAATGGAGAATTAAAATTAACTGACAAATGGAAAGTTGACTTTAATTCCGGGTATGATTTCGAGCAAAAAGATGTTACCTACACCAATGTAAACATCTACAGAGACCTACATTGCTGGGAACTAAGTTTCAATTGGATTCCTTTGGGTTTTCAGAAAAGTTATTCTGTAACAATTAACGTTAAAGCTTCTGTACTTCAGGATTTAAAACTGAATAGAAGAAGAAATTATTACGATTTAATCAATTAAAAATATGAAAAGAGTCATCAAATCAGCAAATGCTCCGGCACCAATAGGCCCTTATAGTCAAGCTGTATTAATTGAAAACACCTTATACATTTCGGGACAAATTGCATTAGATGCAAATACCGGCGAATTAGAAACTGAAAGTATCCAAAAAGAAACTAAAAAGGTAATGGATAATTTAGGTGCAGTATTAAACGAAGTTGGTGCAGACTACAGCAATATTGTGAAGTGTAGCATTTTTGTGTCTGACATGAATAACTTTGCAGCAATCAATGATGTATATGCCCACTATTTTACTTCAGACTTTCCTGCCAGAGAAACAGTAGAAGTTTCTCGATTGCCTAAAGATGTGAATGTTGAAATTTCTGCCATAGCCATAATTTAATGCCAACGATTTTTGCAACTTCCTATTTTCCTCCTGCTATCCAATACAGTGAATATATAAAAGCTGATGAAGTCTGGATTGACGGGTTTGAGCATTTTCCGAAACAAACTTTCCGGAATCGTTCCTACATAATGACGGCAAATGGTATTTTCATGCTTTCAATCCCATTGGAAAATAGAAAAAATCATCAATACTCAAGGGATATAAAAATTTCGCATGCTGAAGACTGGCAAAAAGTTCATTGGCGAACGATTTCCAATGCTTATCAAAAGTCACCGTTTTATGAGTTTTATGATGACAAAATTGAGCGTCTTTTCAATTTAAAAAAACACCAATATCTATTGGACCTAAATCTTGAAATTGAGGATTGTATAGATAAAATTCTAAAGGTAGAAATCGAACGAAAGTTGACTTCCGAATACCTGACAGTTAATGGCAACAATTGGAGTGACTATAGAACTCAAATAAGTCCAAAAAACAAGACCATAAACAATCAAATAATTCAACCCAATTACTTGCAAGTATTTGCCGATAAACAACCATTCGAAAAAAACCTCAGTATTTTGGATGTTATCTTTAACCTAGGTCCTGAAAGTGTTTCTCATCTGAAACAAATGGCACTAAAAAATTAACGAATCCGATCGGCAGCTCTAATTAATTTTTCATCCTTCTTGATTGCTTTGATAGCAAGAAATAAGAAAATAAAAGGAAATAATGCCAACCAACTACCTGTTTCATAAACCACTCCAACTTCAAAATTGGCAGTAGTGGCTAATTTTGACGAAACTTGATCAACAAAATAAAATATAGCTGCAACAAATGCGGTTTGGAAAAACAATGCCAATTGAGCTGTTTTAACTTGCAAACTACGCTTCTTGAATAAGAATATCGCTAACAAACTCACTAATATCGATGAAATAGACAATACAGGTATCAGCCAGTTTTCAAAAAGCATTTCACCAGTTTCACGATCCAATAGACCGAACATAGAAAAGACATTTGATAGACTTTCGTAATTAAAAGTCGCTAAAGTTAAGCTGTATATAAATGCATTAATAGCAATTGCCACCAACAAGTATATGGTCTGGATTCGTTGTATCATACTTCAAAAATAATTGTTTTTATTGCAATCGGTTGTATCAAGCCAAAAAATAACACCAAAAATAGTTAAACCTCGTTAAGTAAATAAGGAATAGAACGACATAAAAAAAGGTAGATTTGTGACAGACAATAAAAACCACGCTGATTAATGACGGCAAAAGAAGAATTTAAAATTTTCTGTGAACACAATGAATTGCCTCTATTCAGTTCATATTGGTGGTGGGCAACTGTTGTTAAATCAAACTGGGAAGTTTTATTGTATAAAAAAGGTGATCAAGTATTGGCTTGTTTCCCATATCATTTTCGAAAAAAAATGGGAGTAACGGCAATTATCCCTCCTATATTAACTCCTTACCAAGGGATTGGATATTCACACCAACCCGGTGCTAAGATGGATAAAACCATCTCCTTTTATCGCAAGGCACAAGAAGCAATTATTGATCAACTACCAAATAACTCTCTCCTTATCCGTCAGTTTGATTCAAACACGACCTATTTATTGCCCTTTTATTGGAATGAATATGAATTAAAGGTGAGGTATACTTATCTTCTTTCTACCGATAAAGCGGAAAGCGAATTATTCTCTGACCTTAAGGATACATTGCGAAAAGAAATTGGAAAGGCAAAACATGCATTACAACTTTCTAATTCAATAGATGTTAGTGATTTATATCAGCTGAAACAAAAGAACAATGAATTGACATCGGAACCCTTGGCCTACGACTTCAATTATTTAAGTCAGATCTGCAAATTGATACCTCTCAATCAAGCACAATTGACTGAAGTAAAAGACGGAGATAAAGTTATTGCTAGCCTTTTAGTAACTTGGGATCATACTCAGATGTATTACACCTGTGGAGCTATAGATCCGGAATACCGCAATTCAGGAGCATTGAGTTGGTTACTTTGGGAGGCAATCTTAAAAGCAAAAACGCTTCTACTTCCATTCAACTTTGAAGGGAGTATGATAAAAGCAATTGAACGCTATTTTGCTAGCTTCGGCGGCACACCCACACCTTTTTTTGAAGTGAGAAAAATCTCTTCCAAGGTACTAAAACCGTTGCTCAAAAAGTACTAAAGTAACTTCGTAATATCGTCTATTCCTATTGGACGCTCAACAGTAAACCCTTCTGCATATTCTACATTTATCAAACGACCAAAATTAGCCCATCGTCCTTTGATGTGCTTTATGAAGTTTTCAGAAGAAATAGGAGATTCTGGCTCTTTTGAATTTGGATCATAAAACTGAGAAGAAAAAGCCATAATTGCCTCCAATTTGGTTTCTATATAAGGAGTAATGTCAACTACAAAATCAGGATCTAAATACCTATCTTGTATGTAATTGTATATCGCTCTAGGCCGCCATGGTTGCTGCTTTTCTCCTTCTAAAAATGTCTCCACTTTCACCAATCCGGAATAAAAGCACGCTTCAGATATTAATCTATTCGCTCTACCATGATCTGGATGGCGATCTTCAATCGCATTCGACAACACAATATCGGGTTGATACTTTCGGAGTATTTGAGCAATTTGCAATTGATGTGCTTTATCATTTTGAAAAAAGCCATCAGCCATTCCTAAATTTTCACGAATATCTATTCCTTGAATTTTAGCAGAATTAGTGGCCTCAACCAATCTTAACTCACCACTTCCTCTAGTTCCTAATTCCCCCCTTGTCAGGTCTAAAATTCCTACTTTCTTTCCTTGGGAAATTGCTTTCAACAAAGTTCCTGTGGCACTTAATTCTACATCATCTGGGTGAACCCCAATGGCTAAAATATCTAACTTCATCTTCTCTTATCTCGCTTCAATCCAATTGATAATTTCTTCAGATGCAGGACTTTCCTTTGGACTAACCATGCCAACATAATCGCCATTTTGATCAATCATAAATTTTTGAAAATTCCAAGAGACCGGTGCATCCTCTACTCCATTTTTCTCTTTTAAGGTCAACCATTGATACAGAGGATGAATATCATCACCTTTTACAGAAATTTTTGACATCATGGTAAAAGTCACACCATAATTCTTACTGCAAAACGATTTAATATCTTCATTACTTCCAGGCTCTTGTGCTCCAAAATTATTTGCCGGAAACCCTATAATTGTAAACTCATCTCCTCCATATTCCTGATAAACTTCTTCTAAAGTTTCATACTGAGGTGTCAAACCGCATTCTGAAGCTGTATTTACAATTAATACCTTTTTCCCTTTCAAAGACGACAAATCAAAATCATCTCCATTAATATCTTGTACCTTAAAATCGTATAAATTCATTTCTTGTGCATTTAAATTGGTTATTAGCATTGGTAAAACTACCAACATCATTACGAATAGCTTTTTCATTGTTTTTATTATTTGGAACAGAAATATGGTCGAAAGGTTTAGGCAAAGATAAAGCAATTGAATAAATTTGCACAAATACCACAATCCACGTGATTAAACACATTTTAGCTCTTATTCAAAAAGATTTTTTAATGGAATATCGTCAGCGTTACGCGCTTAATGGTATTTTATTATACGTTGTATCTACCATTTTTGTCGCCTATTTAATTTTTAATGTGTTGGATGATACCAAGACTTGGAATGCATTATTCTGGATTATACTGTTGTTTTCTGCCACTAATGCCACGTCCAAAAGCTTTCAGCATGAATCAGAAAATCGCTTTTTATATATTTATTCGTTAGCATCCCCTCAAGCACTCATTATTGCGAAAGCGATTTACAATATGTTATTGATTGTGTTAGTTGGGTTAGTCCACTATACTTTTTTCAGTTTATTAATTGGAAATCCTATCGAATCAAATGGATTATTCATTGCCGGATTATTTTTAGGAAGCATGGGCATTGCTACCGTACTAACTTTCGTTGCAGCTATTGCTTCTAAAACGAACAATAATACTACGCTCATGGCTGTTCTGAGTTTCCCAATAATGCTTCCTCTATTATTAACAGTTATTAAGGTTTCAACCTTAGCCAGTGTAGGATTTGGTTTTGAAGAAGGTGGAATATATTTATTGGTTTTAGGGCTTATCAATGTGGTCATTCTCACCTTGTCGTATATATTATTTCCTTACCTTTGGAGGGCTTAATAATAGCATTTTTATACCGCTCAAAAGGCCAATAGTGATATGAAAAATTGGTGGAAAATACTCGCATTTATACTTCTCTTATTCACCGTTATTGGTGGTTTTTTGATCGAAGTTCCAAGACAAGTCATTCTTTATGAAACGATAAGAAATTTATACTTCCATGTTCCTATGTGGTTTTCTATGATTTTCTTGTTCCTAATCTCTGTAATTTATAGTATAAAACACTTATCAAGTTCTGATATGGGACATGATATTGTGGCCAAGCAAATGGTTAATACAGGAATTATCTTTGGAATTTTAGGGTTAATAACGGGAAGCATTTGGGCTAAATATACTTGGGGAACCTACTGGACAAATGATGTAAAACTAAATGGTTCTGCGATAACTATGTTGGTCTACTTTGCCTATTTGATTTTAAGAAATTCAATGGATGAAGAGCAGAAGCGAGCAAGAATTGCGGCAGTTTATAACATTTTTGCCTTTGTGATGTTAATTGTATTCATTGGCATTTTACCAAGAATGTATGACTCATTGCACCCAGGAAATGGAGGAAATCCAGGTTTCAATTCATATGATACTGATAAGAATATGTTGATGGTTTTTTATCCTGCGGTTTTAGGATGGATCCTTCTATCCTTATGGATTGCAAATATCAATATTCGAATAAATAAATTGAAAGAAAAATAACGATGAAAAAGTTTTCACTTGCCCTATTTTCAATTTTCACCTTTATTTTAGCCAAGGCTCAAGAGTCAATTGAGATGGCTGATCAAATGAGATCAGAAGGTAAAATTTATATTGTTGTAGCTGTGTTAGCAGTAATTTTAACTGGCCTTTTTATTTACTTATTTGCAATCGACAGAAAGGTAAGTCGATTAGAGAAAGAAAATTAAAGTATTTCGATATGAAAAAGATACACATTATAGGAATTATTATTGTTGCCGTATCAATTGGTGTAATATTAAGTACACTTGCAGATGCTGCTACTTATGCAGAGTTTACAGTAGTGGAAAACAACCCTGGCAAAGAATTTCAAGTGGTTGGAACATTAGCAGAAAATAGCAACATTACTTACGATCCAAAAGTGAATGTAGAGTTATTTACATTCAATATGGTAGATAACAATGGGATAGAGAAAAAAGTATTTTTCCATGGTGCCAAGCCTCAAGATTTTGAACGATCAGAGCAAGTAGTAGTTACTGGTAAATTAGAAGATGGAGAGTTTCATGCGAACAAAATCTTGATGAAATGCCCTTCTAAATACAATAATGGAAATGATACGGAATTCACGGAAGTGAAGGCAAACTCTTAACTCTATATAATGGATATTGAATATATTGGTGAAAATATAATTTCCGGTCAACTAGGAAATTTATTAATCATCCTCTCTTTTGTTTGCTCTACCTTAGCTGCATTCTCTTATTTTAAAGCAATAAATTCTAACTCACTAGAAGATGATAACTGGAAAAGATTAGGAAGGATCTTCTTTTCCATTCATGTAGTGAGTATCATAGGTGTAGTTGCCGTTTTATTTTACTTGTTATTCAATCACCATTTTGAATACTATTATGTATGGCGACATTCTTCGTCAGACCTTGCAATGCGATATGTCTTCTCTTGTTTCTGGGAAGGTCAAGAGGGTAGTTTTTTACTTTGGTCGTTGTGGCATGCTGTACTTGGTGTCATCCTAATAAAAACAGCCAAAGAGTGGGAAGCAGGAACACTAGCAGTTGTTTCTACAGTTCAGCTCCTGCTTGGATCAATGCTATTGGGAGTATACATATTTGATGTACAAATAGGAAGTAATCCATTTGTATTGTTAAGAGAGCACCCGGACATGATCAACTTGCCATTTGTTCAGAATCCTGAATATTTGAGTTTCGTTGAAGGGACTGGCCTAAATCCATTGTTGCAAAACTATTGGATGACCATCCACCCTCCTATTCTATTTCTAGGGTTTGCGTTAACGCTTATACCATTCGCTTTTGCGTTTGCAAGTTTAGTTGAGAAAAAGTATACCGAATGGCTAAAACCTGCATTACCATGGACATTTACAGGAATTGCAGTACTTGGACTTGGAGTCTTGATGGGAGGAGCATGGGCATACGAAGCGTTAAGTTTTGGAGGTTTTTGGGCTTGGGATCCAGTTGAAAACTCATCTTTAGTTCCTTGGCTTATTCTTGTTGGCGCAGGTCACCTTATGCTGATAAATAAAGTGAAGCCCAATTCTATGTTGAGCACATATCTATTCGCTTTATTTTCCTTCTTATTGATTATGTATTCTTCATATTTAACGAAGAGTGGAATATTGGGTGAAACTTCAGTGCATTCATTTGCAGATGGACTTCCTGGACAGTTAATCTTCATCCTACTTATATTAGTAATTGGAGCTGTTTCACTTTTAGTTATAAGATATAAAAGTCTTCCTAGACAACAAACAGAAGAAGATTTATGGTCTAGAGAATTTTGGATGTTTTTGGGAGCTCTTGTTCTTTTAATTTCAAGTTTTCAAATCACCTTTTCAACAAGTATCCCTGTTATCAATGCCATTTTTGGAACAAATATGGCTCCTCCAACGGAAGCTAATGCACATTACAATTCTTGGCAATTGCCATTGGCAACTTTAGTAGCTCTTTTTGTAGGGATTGGGCATTATTTAAAATACAAGAAAACGGATAAAAAGAAATTCTTCAAAGAAACTGCTTTTTCAGCTATAATTTCACTGATAATAGCAATTGTAGTGGCTTCACAAATGCAGTTTCAACATTACTATCATGGTCTATTGATGTTTGCAGCAACTTACGCAGTAGTTGCAAACGGAGATTACTGGCTGAGAATCTTAAAAGGAAATGTCAAGAAATCAGGAGCATCCATAGCTCATATGGGATTTGGATTATTACTAATTGGTGCACTTATTTCTGCAGGAAATAAACAAATTATCTCTGTCAACAATTCAGGTATCGAGATAAAAATGAATGAAAATGAGAATGCCAATAAAGAAAACATTATGCTGATAAAAGGCGATACTGTTTTGATGGGCAATCATTTTATAAGCTATGAAGGTCGAGAAAAGGAAGGGCATAACATCTATTATAAAATCAACTACTATCAGCTGGATGATAACGGAAAATATGACACCAAATTTCAATTGCGTCCATTTGTTCAACTGAACGAACAAATGGGTAATGTGCCTGAGCCTGCTACCAAGCATTTTTGGAATAGAGATATTTTTACTCATGTTACTTACGCAGATCTGGATGATCCTTCCTTAGAAGATCCTAATGCTTTTGAAGAGCCAGACACGAATCTTGTAAAAGTTGGTGACACATTGTTTGCAACAAATAGTATTATCATCGTAAGAAGCATAGATAATTCAATTGATTTAGAAGCGAATAATCTTCAACCAACTGATATCGCAGTAGGATTAAATTTAGAAGCGATGAATGTGAAAGGCCAATCGTTTGAAGCGAAACCGATATTGGTTATCCGTCAAAATAGACTATTTAGTATTTCGTCAGAAGTTGAAAACCTAGGCTTGAAATTCAATTTCAAAAACATCAATACAGAAACAGGAGAATTTACTATTTTCAAACAAGAGAAAACTTCCAATGCGTCAGACTTTATAATTATGCAAGCAATTGTTTTCCCTTACATTAATATTCTTTGGTTGGGTTGTATTATTATGACAATTGGTAGTATAATTGCAGTAATTAATCGGGTTCGTTTTCCAAAATTAAAATCTTAAAATCATGGTTATACCAATTAAAAAGAGGCGAATTACTTTGATAGGAGCAGGTAATGTTGCTACTAATCTAGGCGCTGCTTTAAAAGCTAAAGGTCATATTATTCATCAAGTTTTTAGTCGAAGTCACCAAAGTGCAATGATTTTGGGACATGCTTTCAATTGTGATTTTACAACGAAACTAACAGATTTAAATGATAAAACTGATTTAATTATTGTTGCGATTCATGATGATTCGATATACGAAATATTAGAAAAACTAAAAATAAAAGATAAATTAATAGTCCACACTTCAGGAACTACACCACTTTCTATTTTTAAGGATAACAATTTCAAACAATACGGGATTTTCTATCCCTTGCAAACGTTCTCTAAACATGATATCGAAAGCTTGTTACCAATTCCAATCAGTGTAGAAGCTCCAAACAAAAAAATTGAAAACGAATTAATAGAAATAGCAAGCAGTATTTCGAAAAAAGTGTTTTTATTGGATTCTGAAAAAAGAAAAGCATTACACGTTGCTGCTGTTTTCGCGAATAATTTCAGCAATTATATGTTCTATATTTCACAACAGATTTTGGAAGATGAGAATATCTCTTTTGAGCTGATTAAACCATTGATAAAAAGAACCGTTGAAAAACTAGATGGCTCTACTCCATACGAATCACAAACTGGTCCTGCATCTCGAAATGACCAGAAGATTATAGCGAATCATTTGGAATTTTTAAAAGGTAAAAAAGATTTTCAACAAGTCTATGCATTGTTGAGCGAAAGCCTAACAAAAAGCAGAAAATAGATGAGCAACTTTAAGCAATCTCTAAAAAATATCTCTGTATTTATACTTGATGTTGATGGTGTTCTAACCGATGGTTCTGTTTTGGTAATGCCTGATGGTGATCAAATCAGGAAATTCAATATTAAGGATGGTTATATTTTACAATTGGCAGTTAAATTGGGCTACCACATTGAAATCATTTCAGGAGGCACTTCAGAATCTGTTCGTAAACGATTAAATGGCTTAGGTATCGAACACGTCAATTTGGGATGTAAAGACAAAATGGCGGTATTTAACAACTGCCTTAAGGAAAGAAATATTAAAGCAGAGAATGTACTTTATGTAGGTGATGATATCCCCGACTTTGAAGTAATGAGGGCCGTTGGTATTGCTTGCAGTCCTTCAGACGCTGCAGAAGAAATAAAGGCCATATCTCATTATGTTTCTCCAAAAAAAGGTGGAGAAGGCTGTATTAGAGATATCTTGGAACAAACACTAAAAGTACAAGACAAATGGTTCAATATTGCCAACTTTGGAGAAAAGGCCGAAGGTATTGGCGAGCAATTTGGTTGGTAATTTTCAGTATGGAACAAGAAGGCGGTTGAATAATGGTTTACAATTAATTACAAACAAAATTTTTCTCTAATAAGATATTTTTATAGTTTAGACAATTCTAATACCTTTTAGAACCTTTAAACTGGAGACGTTGGACAAAATAAAAATAACTTCATTTTTCGTAAATCTTTCATTCTTATTATTTTGTTCTTATCCGATTTTAACCAATATAACGCTTCGGGGTGTTGTTGTAGGTTTATTTATACTCATTCAATTTTTTATATTTTTCAGTCAAAAAAAACAAGTTGAAAAGAGCTGGTATTATTGGTTAATCATCTCACCGTTTATTTTATACCTCATTAGTTTATTCTACACTGAAAACCTAAAGGAAGGATGGAAAGCAATAGAACGACTACTTACAATATTTCTAATTCCACTGGTTCTATATTTAAATAGAAAAGAAATCACCGTTAAGCGATCTGAAAATATAATGCTTGGCTTCTCCATCTCTTGTTTTCTTTTGGCATTATACTCCATAACAATGGTGGCAAACTCAGCCTATTCTTCCTCCAAATTTGGATACTATTTTATGAGGACCACATTGGAGAATGTGAGCGCAATGCACCCGACCTACTTCTCCCTTACTCTATCTATTGCAATACTTTATTTAATCACTAAAGCGATCAATAAAGAAACGAATCGATCAACAATAATTTATCATTCTATCGCCATTTTAGTAATAACTATTGCATTACTAATTGCATCCTCTAAAATGATTCTATTTGGTGTAATCGTTGGAGTTTTAATTATTCTAATAAAAACAATAAGTATTAAGAAACTACTTATTGTCACACCAATACTATTGGCCACAATCACTTTGGCTGTTTTTTCTATAAAACCTTTGAATAAAAGAGCAGTTCAATTTTACCAGGCTGTCAATTCAAAATCAGCAGATAGAAACAACCCAGACGGAATGAGAAAAATAATCTATAAAAATAGCTTTCAAGCAATTAAAGATAATATATGGCTAGGTGTAGGAGTTGGAGATAAACAAAATGTTTTAGATAGTTATTATCTGAACAGTGGTGAAAAAGAAGCATTCAAATCACACTACAACACTCATAGTCAATTCTTAGAAACAACACTAATTGCAGGAGTTTTTTCACTTATTTTATTACTATCTTCTATTGCTTCAACTATATATATAGGTATTAAAACTCATTCAATATTATTACTTTCTATATCTATACTATTCACGCTTAGCTTTATAAGTGAAGCCGTATTAACCAGACAGGATGGCATTTTTAGCTATGCATTTTTCACTTCTTTTTTGGTCTATTCTACCTGGAATGAGCAACAAAAAATTAAAGTTTAACTATTAAAAGATATAAAACTTAGATCGGTTCTGTTTACTAATTTTAAAGTTAGATTAAGACTTTAAATCATTGTAATTTTGCGGACCTAAGTACAACGAAGAATAAATTACAATGGTTTCAACTACAGAACAAGAACCGAAACGTATCCCTATCATTAGCTTTTGGTCAGACCGAATTGCAGCAGTCAAGCGCAATAAACAACTGATCAATCAGTTACTCTTCCTTAGTTTAACCGAGCAATACAAGAAAACTATACTAGGAAGTGTTTGGTTATTTATTCATCCTTTATTGAGCATATTCATTTGGTTAATAATGAATTACTCAGGAATATACAATCCAGGAGAAACTAATATTCCTTATGTTGGATACATCCTACTGAGTATGTCAATTTGGATATTTTTTACTAGTTTTTTTAAGCAACTAGCAACGAGTGTGACAGAATCAGGCAGGATGCTAATGGAGGCTCCCTTTGAGATGGAAGCCAAAATAGCGGAGAAAGTATTGTTGAATTGTATCAATTTCGCAATTCCATTGGTTTTAAACATAATAATCCTATTAGCAATGGGCGTCAGATTTGATTGGAGCGCATTATTATTCCTACCAGCCTTGATTCCATTAATGCTTATTGGAATTTCTGTAGGAGTTTTCTTTTCATTAATCGAGGTTGTTTTTAATGACATTTTTCTAATTGTTAACCAAGGAATGAATGTTCTAATGTTTTTAACACCTGTAGTTTATACTAAAAATGTGGACAGCGAATTTTTACAGACAGTAATCAAATATAACCCATTGAGTTACTTAATTGATATACCAAGAAATCTATTGGTAGGTGAAGGTGTTGGTGATTTAACAGGTTACTGGATTGCAACCGGAATTGCAGTAGTTTCATTTATTGCGGTCATTCACTTTTTTTTCAACTCTGTATATAAAATTGTAGAACGAATTTTTGAATAGTTATGACTCAAGACCCAATTATTGAAGTAAAAGGAGTGTACAAAAAGTTTTGTACAAACTTGAGGCAAAACATGCTATATGGACTCTATGACATCTTTAAATACAATGATCCCAATGAAATAAACCCATTGAGAAAGAATGAATTTTGGGCATTACAGAATATAAATATGTCCATTAATCGTGGAGAAGTTGTAGGTATATTAGGAATGAATGGAGCAGGAAAAACGACTTTAATTAGAACGATGATGGGTTCTTTTCCTACAACAGCAGGACATATAAAAGTGAATGGTAGAATTACAACAGTTTTTGAACGTACGAGAGCTTTCCAAAAATTCTATAGTGGTCGTGAAAACATTAGAGTAAAATGTGGTTTATTTGGAATGTCGTCGCAACAAATTGATGATACTATAGAAAAAATATTAGATTTTGCTGAAATTGAAAACTTTGAAGATGCTCCATTTGGCTCATATTCCGCAGGTATGCGTGCCAAAATAAATTTTGGCATTTCAATTTTCTCAAACCCAGATTTACTAATTATTGATGAAGGTTTAGCGGTGAGTGATGTCCATTTTAGAAAAAAGTCTATGGAAAAATTACATGAAATTAAAAAAGACATTGGAATACTTTTAGTGTCTCATAATATGGAACAATTTGAGGAACTTGCAACCAGATTAATCATAATGGAAAAAGGACAAATCATTGCTGAAACTGATGACATTGCCTACGGAATCAAACAAGTGATGGACAAAAGATAGATAGCCTTTTATGACCGAAAAAATAAAAAATAATATCTCGTTGGTATCCATTCATATTCCTAAAACTGCAGGAACCTCTTTTAGAACAATTCTGAAGAGTGAATTTGGGAGACGTTCAGTTGCTCGATTCGACATATATCCATCAGGGAAGATTGTTTTAGATGATAAAACTTTTAAAAAAGACACCCTAAATAAAAAAATTGAAGTGATACATGGTCATTACACTTATGAGAGCATCAACAAGACCTTAGCCCTTTCTGAAAATGTAAACTTTATAACTTGGCTGAGAGATCCAATAGAACGTGTAATTTCGAATTATTACTTTTTAAATAAAATCATTGCAGCTCGATTAAACGAATCACCTGAAGAAAACTTGATGAATAGGATGGGGAAAACCATTCAAGAATTTGTATTATTGGAGGAAAATCAGAATGTAATGAGCAAATTCTTAAAAGGTGCTGATCTAAAATCTTTTCAATTTGTTGGCTTACAGAATAACTTTGAATCTGAATTGAAACGACTTCAAAATACCATGAATTGGAAAACAATTCAAAATATTGAACACAATGTTACTGGCAATAAGTCAAAACAAGTGAATCCTGAAATTATTGAGCTTATCAAGACGAATAACAAGCAAGATATCGAGCTTTATGAGCGGGCTCTGACTCTAAATTCATCCATTAATACTTCTCGAAAATGATTTGGCTGTCTTCATTTCCAAGGTCTGGAAATACATTCTTTCGGAACATTCTAGTTGAAGTGTATCATTTAGAATCTAGTTCATTTTACGAAAATATCGGAGAACCGAAAAATTATACTGAATTTCCTTTTGTTAAAACGCATATGCTACCTCAGCAGTTAACTCCTGCAGACCCAACCATACAATCGATTTATTTAATTCGTGATGGAAGAGATGCATTGGTTTCTATGGCTCATCAGCGCAAGGACATTTATGAATCTACCACAAATTTTAGAGAAAACTTCATTGAAGCTATGATCGCTGCTGAAGGAAGTTATTTTGGAGGCTGGAGTATCAATGCTGAGGAATGGGTAAATCGAGCAGACATAGTCATTCGCTTTGAAGATTTAATTGTGGACCCTATTGGTCAAGTAGATCGATTGAATTCAATTTTTAAATTACCGAATAAAGATCTAGAGAAACTTCCAACTTTCGAAAAATTGAAATTTGGGAAACCAAAGTATGGAAGGGGAAAACGGATTGCAAATTCTGAAGAAGAAGAAGAAGAAATCATCCAAAAATCATTCAGGCGAGGAAAAGCATTTGGATGGAAAGACGAATTAGATCGAGATTTACAAAACTTATTCTGGAGCTACCATAGAAATATGATGGACAGAATGGGATATGACATAAAAGGAGAAATAAACCAGTTAAATCCTGACTTTGATTATACTTTAATCAAAGCCTTAGGTGAAGAAATAAAAACCTCAACAACAAAAAAAAACATATTAATTGAGGCCAATAAGTTATCAATGCACTTAAATGATGGTGTAAAAAGATACCTACTTGAATTACTAAAAGCATTGTATCCAGTAGCTATTAACCCCAATGGACAGTGGCAAATAGACTTATTATTTAATAATAAAATAATCCCACTTAGCGATTACGGAGAGACATTATTTGACGTTGAAAAAAGTGAAAACAGTTTTAATCGCTTTGCACGAATCTTTAAGCTATTTAAACGAACTATTAAAGTGGTTATACCACCAAAGTATCAGGAAGAGTTTTCTAAAAGAGCCAAAAAAACGTTCTTGGAAACAGGGATAAAAGTGACAAAAAACATGGCTAGAGTTTCCTACTTTATCAACCGATTTAAATCTGGAGAACAAGCCGCCAAGGAACAATTTGAAGCTCAGATTGCGGATATCAATCTTGATAAATATGATTTAATTCATGTCCCTTTACCGCAACATTACGAACCATTTATTGGACATGACAATCAATTTTTAGTCACTATTCATGATCTAACTCATCAATTATTCCCTGAGTATCATACTTCTGATAATATAAGAGTTGCAGAAAGTGGTTTCCAATTTTTTAAAGAAAAAAAATCACAATACATTTGTATTTCAGAGTCCACCAAAAAAGATGTTCTAGAGCATACTTCAATAGACAGCAATAGATTACATCTAGTATATGAAGCTGCAGACAGTCATAAATTTCGACCAAACCTCAATAATAACAAAGGAAAATATACTCGAAGTATATATGCTATTCCAATATCCCCTTTCTTGTTTACATTGTCAACTATAGAACCGAGGAAGAATTTGTTAAATACAATTAATGCATTTGATTTATTGCTTGACGAATGTCCTGAATTAGATATTAATCTCGTAATTGGAGGAAAAAATGGCTGGAATAGTAAAGAACTGATGAAACTAAGACATAAGAAAAACATCATATTTACTGGTTTTATTAATGAGAATGATTTGCCTATTTTGTACAATGAAGCAGAAGCCTTGTGTTACATCTCTCATTATGAAGGCTTCGGACTCCCGCCATTGGAAGCTATGTCCTGTATGACTCCTGTTATTTATGGGGACAATAGTTCGATGAAGGAATTATTTGAAGGTGTTGGTTTGGCAGCTGATCCAAATGACATTGTATCCATTAAAAATCAGATGAAACTTATTTTAACCAATAAGGAGCAAAAAGAGGAACTAAAATTAAAATCAATTGAACGTTCATTTGACTTTTCATGGAGAAAAACAGCGATAGAAACCTTAGCAGTTTACGATCAAGTAATTAATACGAAAACACACAGCTAAGATGGTATTTACTAGCATTTTATTTTTACTCGTCTTCCTACCGTTGTTCTTGATTTTATATCATATAGCCCCAAATAGTAAAAGAAACATTGTGGCCTTAATAGCTAGTTTAATCTTTTACATCTGGGGTGCTCCTGTTTTCTTTTGGTTATTGATTTCGATATTAATAGTTAATTTTTATTGTGTTAAGCAAATCAATTCAGATACTAACAGGCGAAAAGTATTCCTAACAATTTCTTTAATCTTAAACATTGGAGTTTTAGCTTACTTTAAATATGCCAATTTCTTCATTGAAAATGTCAATCAAGTTTTAGAGTCATTTGGTTCAAGTTCTGTTCAATGGACCAATATAGCACTGCCCATTGGTATTTCCTTTTTCACTTTCCAATCGATTACCTATACCCTCGATGTTTATTGGAAAAAACATGAACCACTAGAAAAAGTTACTGATTATCTATTGTATATATTACTGTTTCCTCAATTAATTGCAGGACCAATTATCCGTTTCAATACTATTGCAGAAGAACTAAAGGATCGCTCACAGAATTACACTTACGAGTATAAATTAAATGGTTGGTATATTTTTACTATTGGATTGGCTAAAAAGGTATTTATAGCCAACGAAATAGGGGCACAAGTAGACTTGATCTTTAGCCAAACAGATGGTGTTTCTGCAGCAATGAGTTGGCTTGGAATCATCGCCTACTCTATCCAAATTTATTTTGATTTCTCAGGTTATTCTGACATGGCTATTGGTTTGGGAAAAATAATGGGATTTAATTTCCCAGAAAACTTTAAGAACCCATATACCTCAAAAAGCATTACTGAATTCTGGCGAAAATGGCACATCACATTAGGCACCTTCATGCGTGACTATCTGTACATTCCATTAGGAGGAAATCAAGTAACAACCAGTAAAATATATCGAAACCTTATCGTTGTCTTTCTACTATCAGGATTATGGCATGGCGCCTCCTGGAACTTTGTAATTTGGGGAGCATGGCACGGTTTATTCTTAATGCTAGAACGTGCGTTCCTAAGTAATTTACTGAAGAAACTTCCATCTTTATTTTCTCTAGCTTACACCTATTTTATAGTTCTAATAGGTTGGGTATTTTTTAGAGCCGAAACTTTTAGTCAAGCAACCTTATACCTCAAAAATATGTTTGGCGTTGATAATTCAATTGTTAAAATTGAGGGGCTCACAACAGACTTTTATACTAGCCTTATTATCGGTTTAATATTCGCTTTCATTACCCTGACTCCCATAGGAAAAAAATTAGAGCACTTTTTCTTTTATTCGAACTACAGCAATAAACAACATATATACTTATCCACTTTCTATGTACTCATTTTTACTGTTTCTGTGGGGTACATTGCTGGTTCAAGTTTTAATCCATTCATTTATTTTAGGTTTTAATGATGGAAAAAAATAGACTTCATAAAAGAATTGCAATTATTCTGTTGGTGTTAATTTGTATCCCAATTTTTACAAAAGTAACAGGCATCAAATTCTCGGGCTCTTTAAGCAAGGCTGATAAAGTTAATTCATTTGATAAATTCTCTCTAGATAATTGGTTTTCTGGGTCATTTCAATCTTCTTATGAGAAATATATCAATGATAATATTGGACAATTTGCGTTCTTTATTCGATTACACAATCAAATTGAGTACGGCTTGTTCGATAAAGTTCATACCGGAGATATTTATAGTGGGATAGATAACTATCTGTTTGAAAAAGGCTATATCAATTCATTTAAGGGGAAAGACTTTGTAGGGACAAAGGTTGCGATCAAGAATGTGGCGGAAATGCGAAAGCTCCAAGATACATTAGAATCAATGGGCAAATCTTTTGTTTTCTGCATGGCTATTGGAAAAGCATCTTACTATCCTGAACACATAACTAATCTTTCTAACACTGAATATGATTCAACCAATTCAAAAGTTTATTCAGTTGAATTTAAAAATCAAGGAATCAATCACATTAATACTATCGATTGGTTTAGAGAATTAAAAGACAGTTTAGGCCATTTTTTATTCCCTAAATATGGTATTCATTGGAGTAATTATGGAGCGATTTTAGTTACTGATAGCATCGTTAAATTCCATGAGGCAAGATACAATTGGGATTTACCAAACCTAAAAATCGTTTCAAATGAAATTAGCAAAAAGACTAAATTCTTTGATAATGATATCGCTAAATCGATGAACCTTTTGGTCAATGTTGAGCCATATCCATACATGAAATATCCAACTGTAGAATGGGAAAAGAGAACAGATAAAACGGACAAAAAGAAGATCTTGGTGATTGGAGATAGTTTTACTTGGGATATTTATAGAAATAGTGGTGTTGTTTCAAAATGCTTCGAATCAGTTGATTTATGGTATTACAATCAAATGGTAAACTCTGAAATCTCAGAAAATGGAGATATGGTCGATGGTTTACCTTTACTAACTAGACATTTAAATCTATCAGAATTAATAGATAGCTATGATGGGTTTGTAGTTATTTCCAGTGAACCTAACCTTGCTGATCTCGGATGGGACATTGCAACAACTCTTTTGGGAACATTGAGGGATAGCACCTATCAACCTGAAGAGAGAAATAATGCTTTTATTCTAAGCCAGTGCTTGGGTAAAAAAGAATGGAGAGAAGACTTAGAGAAAATGGCTGAGAAAAGAAATATTACTTTAGACTCAATGATTTCAATCTATTTACACGACCGAAACTTTAAACTAGACAAATAATGCGCTTTAATTCAATTGAGTTTCTGCTATTTTTTGCCATAGTATTTTTTATACTATGGGGTTTTATCAAATTTAAAAACCTAAACAAAGTCATCTTACTTTGCGCAAGTTATATCTTCTATGGTTGGTGGGATTATCGATTTCTATTCTTAATGTTTATTAGTTCGGTAGTTGACTATACTGTAGGATATTATATTCCAAAAAGTAATAATAAAAAGCTACTGGTTGGTATAAGTATTTTTATCAATTTAGGACTATTGATGTTCTTCAAATACTTCAATTTTTTTATTGAATCTGCTAGTGATTTGGTTGAAATGATCGGATTCAAAGCCAACTATACCACACTAAGTATAATCCTTCCTGTCGGAATTAGCTTTTATACTTTTCAAACTTTAAGTTACTCACTTGATGTATATAAAGGAAAGATAAAGCCAGAGCACGACTTTATAAATTTCTTGAATTATGTTAGCTTCTTTCCACAGTTAGTAGCCGGCCCAATTGAGCGTGCAGCGACTTTTTTACCTCAATTTAGAAAGGAACGAGTCTTTAGTTATGAGAATGCTGTTGAAGGTATGCGGTTACTTCTTTATGGTTTCTTTAAGAAGATGGTCATTGCAGATAATGTCAGTTTAAGAGTTGACCTTATTTTTTCTAATTATCAGTCTTTAAGCAGCCTTGAACTTGTGTTTGGAGGTATGCTCTTCTTCATTCAGTTGTACACCGATTTCTCAGGATACACCGACATTGCAAGAGGTTGTGCCAAACTATTAGGGTTCGATCTAATGCGCAACTTTAGAATTCCACAATTCTCTACCAGTATTCCTGAAATGTGGTCGAAGTGGCATATTTCTTTAACCACCTGGTTCAGAGATTATCTTTTCTTATGGTTGGCCGGAATGAATCGCAAAAGCACACTTTGGAGAATAATTTCAACTATTATTCTATTCCTTGTAATCGGATTTTGGCACGGAGCCAACTATACATTCATCGTATTTGGGTTGGTTAATGGCTTATTTTTTATACCACGAATTTTGAGTCGCGACTATAAAGGGCTAAGAGATTTTTTGAAATTTATTAATACACATGTAGTGATTAACAAATTTGTAATGTTCTTGAACTTTATTGTTTGTTCGTTAATCGTTATCTTTTTCCGATCACCTAACATCACTCATTCGTATCATTATTTTGGTCAAATCTTCTCGTTGGAATCTTTTCATGTGCAACAATTCACATTAGATATTCTTCCACTCTGCTTCGGTTTCTTTGCTTTTGAATGGATTATGAAAGAAAAATCACATCCATTTGATGTATCAGGATTCAATCCTATTCTAAGAAAATCGCTCTATATTGGTATGACCATTGCCATTTTATTATTCGGTTACTTCGGTGAAGATCCATTTTATTACTTTCAATTTTAATTATGAAAAAGTTTGTAATTAGATCCATCCCATTTTTATTAATTGCACTGGCATACGGCGCAATCGGGGAATACTTTTTAATGAAATTTAAAGAAGATGTCTCTATCGAAGAAGTCACCGAAATTCAAAAAGATTCTCCGACTGAACTATACTACGGTCGACAAATCTTGGGGAACTCACTAAGTAACTATAAAGTGACGATGTTCAAAAAGAAACAGCCAGCTGTAATGACCCTTGGCCAATCGGTTACCTTACAGTTCAGAGATTTCATGTTTGAGCCTTATGAAAAAGACTTCTACAACACGGGCTTGATGACAAGGAACTTAAAAGACATCGAATACGTTCTTGAATTATTTGAAAGTGGCGAACAAAAAGTGCCCGAATTTATTTTTTTCGCTACAGATTTATCCTTTGTTTTAGATCCATCTTTTCTTGACCAACAAGAATACACCCGTACTCCTCCGATTGATAGAGCCACTGAATCTCGTTCTCATTTAAAAGGTATGCAGGCCCTATATTTAAGTGCTTCTTTAAGGCGCTCCACAGAAACAGATTTGGGATTTGGAAAATCAGGAATGGAAGGAAAAGGATATCGAAATGATGGAACCTACCGCCATAAACCAAACATTGAGAACTTTATTAAAAATGGAGAATACCACGACGGAGAACTTAGTGAAAAACTAGAAAAGAAAGTGATTCCATTTTTACTACCTATGTTGTATGACACGCAGAAAGAGCAAAACCTACTGGAAATACTAAACCGGATGAAAGCGTTGGACATAGAACTCCTTTTATACATCCCACCCTATTCAGATACTTTCTTTGAAAAAGCGAAGAAGGATTCTGTTTTTATGAACTTTTGGGCTCAATACATGGTGTTTCAGACGAAGTTAATCGACCTTGGATACGATGTAATTCCTTTTACAACTCCAAGTCAGATGGAACTAGATGATACTTATATGGTAGATGCAGAGCATCCTAGTGAAGTGTTTTGTGCGATCCAATTAAGAGATTACGTTAAGAATTCAGGGACGACTAATCCATTTTTAAAAACATTGAGTTTTAAAAAAGTAGAACAATTACTAGCTGCAAAAACCACCATTCCTATTTCTTTTTTAGCCGACGATGCTAGTCAAGAATTAAGAGAAAAAGTACTCTCCGCTAAAAAATAGAAAGTTATGTTTACAATTAATTCTGATAAAGCATGGAACGAATATGGTAAAAATAACCCCTATTATGGTGTTTTGACTTATGATGAGTTTTTGGATAAAAACTTATCAGACGAAAGTAAAAAGCAATTTTTCAAAACAGGGGACCAATTTGTAGAACGTTTATTCAATACCGTTCATAAAAAAGTAGACTCTTCATTTTCACCAAAAAAGATTCTAGATTTTGGGTGTGGAACAGGACGTTTGACTTTGTCTTTAGCCAAGCGAGGAACAGAAGCAATCGGAATGGATGTTTCTACTGATATGCTTTCAGAAGCAGAAAAAAATGCAGCGGAACAACAAATCAGCAATGTCACTTTCTTAAATTCTGATGATCAGCTATCTGCCATTAAAAATGTAAAATTTGATTTAGTCAATTCATACATCGTACTACAGCACATCAATATCGAAAGAGGATTGAAAATTTTTAATTCCCTTGTGGAGTCTTTGAATCCAAACGGAATTGGTGTAGTGCAGTTTACCTATCAAAGTAATAAATCAAAAGCAGTAAAAATTGCGAGTTACTTCAGGTATAGACTACCTTTGATCAATGGTATTATGAACTTGATTAAAGGCAACTCATTCAATCAGCCGCTGATGCAAATGAATTCGTACAATCTCAACCATATTTTTGCCATACTACAGCAAAATGGGATAAAGAATATTTATCAAGAATTAGAGGAACACGGAGACTTTTGGGGAGTAACGATCTATTTTCAGAAGGAGGGTTAAGTAAATAATCTTAATGTATAGGAAAACTAAAGTGAATAGTTTATTTTTAAAGGATTGATTTCAAATCCTATAAACTAATCACTATTCTATGAAAATTTTCAGCTCATTTATTTGTCTATTCCTTTTTAGCAATCTTTTTGCCCAAAGCGGTGAACCATCCCCGGCAGACCTGCTTCTTAAAAGGGGTAAAATAAGGGAGGCTATTGTTCTTTATGATTCAATTTATGATTTAGAATCTTCTAATAGGTCAAACACTTACAATTATGCTTGCGCTTATGCATTAAGTGGAAACAAAGATTCTGCCTTCAAATACTTATTCATTGCCACTGAATCAGATTCTATGGTACAAGCTTTAAATGATCCTGATTTTTACTATTTAATTAATGATGATCGTTGGACAATTTTTGAAAATCAAATGATTATAAAAATTGCTGCAAAACATCAAAAGTACACCAATCCAGAACTTACAAAAGAGTTATGGCGGATGAAAATCAAAGATCAAGCATTCTATTACCACATCAAATTAGCTGATAAGCAAAATGGAATGGATTCACCTATAATTAAAGCATTGTGGGAATTAAAACACCTTATAAATGATGAGAATCTAAAACGAATAGAAAAAATAATCGATGAAATTGGATGGCCAAAACAGTCAGAGGTTGGTAGTAGTGCATCTCAAACTGCATTTTTTATTATTCAGCATGCCAATTTGGAAACTCAAAAAAAGTACTTGCCAGCGATGAAAGAAGCTGCTAATAATAAAGAGGCAAGCTGGTCTTCCTTGGCTTTATTAATTGACCGAATAGAAATGAGAAAAGGAAGACCGCAAATTTATGGTTCACAAATATCAAGAGACGAAGAAGGAAAATATAAAGTATTTGAGATTTTAGAACCTGAATATGTGAACCAACGACGCAAAGAAGTTGGTTTATCTCCGTTGGAAGAATATGTTAAAAATTGGGACATTAATTGGGATGTGAAACAAAAAAAGAAGAAGTAAAAACATTCCTTTTTAACCTGATTTAAATCAATAATTATATTACAAAATGAGACCATTAGCTATTTTCCTCCTTTTATTATTATACAGCAAAGTTGGTTACTCCAATGACACAACAAAAATACTTATTGACTTAAAAAATGGAAAAGAAAACCATTTAAATATTATAGCATACTCTCCTAATATTAAAGAAGATAAAGTAGATTTTATAATCCCAAATATTGTTCCGGGGACTTATATGGATATTAATTACCATCGATTCTACAAAAATATAAAAGCATTTACTGAGGACAATCAGGAATTAAAAGTAAAAAAGAAAGGTAATCACGTTACCATTTTCGCTAAAAAACAAAACTTCCGATTAGAATATGAAGTTTTACAAAGTGAAGGTGATGGTCGGGTTTGGGACAATATAATTCTATGTGCTGGCACTGAATTCAAGCCAAATAGTCGATTCTTAATCAATTATCAATTAATTACTGGATACTTCGAGAATTTTAAAGACACTCCTTTGAAGGTAGAATACTCAAAACCAATCAATTTTTATGGCTCTAGTGGTATAAATCCAACAGTTAGATCCATAAATAAAGAAGTCTACCTTTTCAATAACTATTCTAGCCTAATTGACAATCCAATTCTTTTTTCTGTTCCAGATACGACAGCGTTTACAGTTGACAATGCCACTTTCAATATTGCTGTATATTCTGAAACAGGAGTAGTTACTGCTGAAAAATTAAAACCTACGCTAACTAAACTTATGCAAAGTATCAACGACTATATGGGTCATTTTTTAGTTGATGATTATACATTCATTTTCTACTTCAAGAATTATGAGAATATGACTGGAATGTTCAAGTCTTTTGGATTGGGATCTGCTTTAGAACATTTAAATTCATCTATTTACTACATGAGTGAACCAAAAGACACATCCTACAAACAGTTAAATTGGATTGCATCTCATGAATTTTTCCATACATGGACACCTTTAACTATAAGAAGTAAAGAAATAAGTGACTTTAATTTTGACAAACCCACGATGTCGCAACACATTTGGTTTTACGAAGGTTTTACAGATTATGCTGCATCAATTGTAGCCGAAAGGTATGATTTACCTGTGTATTTTGATTTCAAAAGATCAATTCATAACTCATTTGACTATAATTCAAAACGAAAATTGAGGTCGTTAACTGAAAGCAGTAAGGACATAATTAACAATAGTATTTTTGACTGGTTAGGTAAAATAATTCAACTTGGAAATTTCTATGAAAAAGGTAAACTGATTGCATTCTGTTTAGATGTAGAATTAATGATAGAAAGTAATGGAAAATACCGACTAAACAACCTAATTAACGATTTGAGTGATACTTTTAATTTGGAAACTCCATTCGAAGATGATCAGTTTTTTAAGGTATTGACAAAATTGACTTATCCTGAAACTTCAGTTATTCTAAGTAAATACGTTGAAGGAAAGGAAACCCCGCCCATGGTTAAGTATTTCGATTTAATGGGTTGGAAAACTTTGGAGAAGGGCGATAAAGTCCCAAGCTATGGTGAATTAGGGTTTAGATATGATGTAGAAACAACAAAATTGTATTTTAAAAAAAATACGAAAAATAATTTAGGACTTAAAAAGGGAGATACTTTAATCTCTGTAAATGAGTTGGAAGCTACTAGAGAAAATTACAATAATACCCTTGTAAACTTATTATACCACCCAACTAAAAATCAAGAAATTAAGATTAAAATTTTGAGGAATAAAGAAGAAATTCTATTATCAGGAACAGCATCGGAAACTAAAAAGTTAAAATACTCATACATTCTCAATAACCAAATAGCCACAGAAGAACAAATTCAATTTAGATCCAATTTTTATAATTATCAAGAGTAACCCACAAAAAAACCTCATTCCTTTACAGGAATGAGGTTTTTAGTTTTATAAATTCTCTGCTTAGCTAATCTTAATCGGGTTGTCTACTTTGGTTTTCAATAAAGCCAAATCAATTACTTCAATCATTTCAGTAACATAATGAAACTTTAACCCTTTTAAATAAGAAGCATCGATTTCATCAATGTCTTTCTTATTGTCTATCGACAAAATGATCTCTTTAATATCAGCTCGCTTTGCTGCTAATATTTTCTCTTTGATTCCTCCTACTGGCAACACTCTACCTCTTAAAGTAATCTCACCAGTCATTGCTAGGTTCTTCTTTACTTTTCGTTGTGTAAATGCCGATGCCAAAGCAGTCATCATAGAAATACCTGCCGATGGGCCGTCTTTTGGAGTTGCTCCTTCTGGCACGTGTAAGTGAACATTCCAGTTTTCGAATACTTCAGCGTCCAAGTCTAATGCTTCTGAATGAGCTTTTAAATATTCCAATGCCAATGTCGCTGACTCTTTCATCACATTTCCTAAGTTTCCGGTCAAGGTAAATTTCCCCTTCCCCTTACTCAAACTCGTTTCTATGAATAAAATATCTCCACCTACTGAAGTCCAAGCCAATCCGGTAACTACACCTGCCACATCGTTTCCTTGGTATTTATCTTTAGAATGACCAGGTCCTAAAATGGATTGTAAATCGGATACCGAAATCTTTGGATCGTATTCTTCTTCTAAAGCAATCGATTTAGCCGCATAACGAACGATGCTTGCCAGCTTTTTCTCTAAACCTCTTACTCCTGACTCTCTAGTGTATTCTTCACATACTTTTTCAATGATTTCTTTCGAGATCACCACATCCGTTTTCTTAATCCCATGAGATTCTAATAATCCTGGAATTAAATGTTTTTTAGCAATCTCAATCTTTTCCTCAACTGTATAACCATTGATTTCAATGATTTCCATTCGATCTCGCAAAGCTGGTTGAATCGTACTTAAACTATTTGCTGTCGCGATGAATAAGATTTTAGACAAGTCATAATCCATTTCGATGAAATTGTCATAGAAAGTGCTATTCTGCTCTGGGTCTAAAACTTCCAACATCGCTGATGAAGGATCTCCATGATGATCAGTGCCTAGCTTATCTATTTCATCCAATACAAATACAGGATTAGATGTTTTGGTCTTTTTCAAACTCTGTAAAATCCTTCCCGGCATGGCTCCGATATATGTTTTACGGTGTCCTCTCAATTCGGCTTCATCTCTCAATCCACCCAATGACATGCGAACATATTTTCTACCCAATGCTTCAGCCACTGATTTACCTAAAGAAGTTTTACCAACTCCAGGAGGTCCATATAAACATAGAATTGGAGATTTCATATCGCCTTTCAGTTTCAATACTGCTAAATGCTCAATGATTCTTTTCTTCACTTCCTTTAATCCGAAGTGATCTCTATCCAATACCTTCTGTGCTTTCTTTAGGTCAAATTTATCTTTTGTATACTCGCTCCAAGGTAAATCCAACAGTGTTTCCACATAATTCACTTGAACGGAATACTCAGCAGAAGAAGAATTCATTCGTTGAAGTTTGCCCAACTCTTTCTCAAACCTTTCTTTAACTTCCTTCGTCCACTTCTTCTTCAGCGCCTTTTTCTTGTATTCAGCTACTTCTTGCTCTTGCGGATTTCCGCCCAACTCTTCCTGAATCATCTTCATTTGTTGGTGTAAGAAATATTCCTTTTGCTGCTTATCAATGTCCGTCTTCACCTTACTTTGAATGTCGTTTTTCAACTCCAACAATTGCAAGTCTTTCGACAAATGGGTCAACAACATCAATGAGCGCTCCTTGGTATCTTTCTCAGAAAGTATATGTTGCTTTTGCGCCACTGTTGCATTCATATTACTCGCGATAAAATTGATCAAGAAGGATGGGCTCTCAATATTTTTAATAGCAAATGAAGCTTCAGAAGGCAAGTTTGGTGAATTGTCAATAATTCGCAATGACATGTCTTTAATAGAATCAATCAACGCACCGAAGGATTGATCGGTAGGTACATCTTCCACCTCATAAGCTTCAACTTTTGCTCTATGATAAGGTTCTGTAGCTGTCAATTCTACAATCTGAAATCGTTTTTTACCTTGAATGATCACCGTAGTGTTTCCATCAGGCATGCGGAACATTTTCAAAATCTTGGCTACCGTACCAACGGTATTCATCTGATCAAAAACTGGATCTTCAATCTTATCATCCAATTGTGCCACTACTCCAATTGTTTTGTCGCCCTTATTGGCATCTTGAATCAATTTAATGGATTTGTCTCTTCCAACTGTAATTGGAATCACAACACCAGGAAAAAGTACCGTATTTTTTAAGGGTAATATTGGCAGTTCATCAGGAGTTTCCTCAGAGTTCATATTCTCTTCGTCTTCCGATGTCATCAATGGTATAAATTCTGTCTCATCATCGATCATTCCAGAAAAATGTAAGTGATCGAAATTAAAGCTATTCTTCATCTTATCTCCTCTCGTTTTTTAGTCAAAATGGCAGGCGATCTTTCATCGATTGCCAATTTTAATTCAGGGGTGGGTTATTTCAAGGGTTGTGCCAATTTCAGCAATCGGCAATTCTGTCAATTCATTAATCTCTATATTCAGCAGTCTGATTAAAAATTGCTGTTAAAATGGATTGATCTGTTTCATCTAGGTTGATTCCTCTGCGCTCCATCATTCTTTGGCCTACTTCAAATGCTTTTTCCAATCGGAAAGTTTCAAAGCCTTCGCTTCCTCCCCAACTAAAACTTGGAATGTGTTTCAAAGGAAAGCCGCTGCCAAAAACATTGGCACAAACGCCAACCACAGTTCCGGTATTGAACATTGTATTGATACCACTTTTAGAATGGTCTCCCATGGCCAATCCACAAAACTGTAGGCCTGTATCTTCAAATTGATCCGTAGAATAGTCCCAACAACTCACTGAACCATAGTTGTTTTTCAAATTCGAATTGTTTGTATCTGCTCCTAAGTTGCACCATTCTCCAATTACTGAATTTCCCAAGAATCCTTCATGACCTTTATTAGAATAGCCAAATATCACCGAATTATTTACCTCTCCTCCTACCTTGCAGTGAGGCCCAATTGTAGTTGGACCATAAATTTTAGTAGCACATTTTAAGGTAGCATGTTCGTTCATCGCAAAAGGTCCTCGAACAATACTCCCCTCCATAATTTCAGCGTCCTTACCTATATAAATCGGACCATTTTTAGTGTTCAAAATTGCTGCCTCTACCCGTGCTCCTTCTTCTAAGAATATCAAATCCGCATCACCTAACACTGTATTTGATGCATCAATGGATTGACTTTTTCGGCCTCTAGTAATTTCCTGAAAGTCTTGATTCAATACTGATCCATTATTTTTAAAAATCGACGACCAATGTTGGATGGAGATCGATTCTGAAGAACATAATTTTATTCCTTCCACTTCCTGAATGTTTGTGAAATTATACTGTTGAGTTGACTTAAAGGCAATCAATTCGTCGTTAACAAATAAGGCTACTTCATGCCTCAATTCTTCAATTTCTTTGATTAAATCTGGATTAGGTAAAAACCGACCGTTGATATAGAGGTTCGTTTCAGCAAACGATGTTTTATACTTATTTGATAAATAATCAGCTGTTAAAAAGGAAACAGTTGTTTTTAAGCTCCTTTCCCATTTTTCAGCAATTGTATCAATACCAATTCGAATATGTGCCGCAGGTCTTGTAAAAGTAAACGGCATTAAATCAGTTCGGTAATGATCGTCAAATAAAATTACATTCATCATTTTTGGATATTTAAAGTCAAAAGTAGTGAAAATGGAAGCGTATTAATCCACGAAGAGTTTACTAAATTTGCCGCATGTACAGAAAAGATCAAGTCAAAGGAATTGTCGCCATTATACTGTTTGGCATCATCGGAATTAGCTTTTTTATCTTTGGTGAGGAAAGTGATGTGACCAGATATGTGGCAATAATTGCATGTGCGATGTGGCTAGTATCTATGTATTTTATCAATAAAAAATTTGAAAAAAAAGATTAGAATATGTTTGGAGATATGATGGGGAAGCTGAAAGAAATGCAGCAACAAACCGAAGAAATTAAAAAAAGATTAGATACGATTAGTGTAGAAGGCGAAGCTGAAAATGGCTTAGTTAAAGTAATTGCTACAGCGAATAAAAAGATCACTTCTATTACCATTGCAGACAGCTTAATGGCGGATGGCGATAAAGAGCAAATCGAAGATTTAATGATTGTGGCCATTAATAAAGTTATCGAAAAAGCAGAAAATGTTTCCAATGCCGAAATGGCAGGAGTTGCAAAAGGAATGTTGCCAGGAATGGGAATGTAAAATCTATTGGTGCAGTCCTAATTGAAGTCCTATTACCATATTGGGTAACTCTCCATAGGTTGCTTTTGATTCAAAAACATCAGACAAACGATACCTGAAATCAATAGCAAATCGATTGAAACCCAATCGAGCAGTTACACCGTAGGCATAATCGTTCATATAATCGAGGAAATAATTTTTCACAACAGTTCTTCCTGAACCGGGAGTAATATCTTCGTCTTTAGTGTAATGCACATTCCTGTAATTCCAATTCGCATAGGCACCAAGGTCGATGAAAATTCCAGCTGAATGGTCTTTATTTTTTAGTTTGAATCGATTAAAGAAAACTACTTCTAAGGCGTTGTTTGCCAACATTTCCATATCGTGTTGCACTGCATTTGGCAAATTCTTCAATGAATCTTGAACTGGCAAGTATCTGGTTCTTAAATACGATACTTCATATCCCAATTCATAAAACTTAGAAAGCCGGTACTTCGAACGAATTCCAACGCTAAAAGTAGTTGAGTTACCGTATTTAATTGCGCTACTATCTCCTTCAGAAGCTCCAATTATAAATCCATACGTTAAAAAAGCGTGAGTGTATTTCGCCTTATTGGGTCCTTTTTTAGGAATGGTCAGGTCGTCCAAATTTCGATTATACCCATCAACTCTTTCATTCTGAGCAAATGTAGTAGAAATAAATAAAAACAAAGCAAGGAAGGTAATTAATCGCATAGGTCGTAAATTGGCCGTTAGAAAAACAAGACCACAAATATATGATAATTGATCTTCGAAGTGATACAGTAACACAACCCACTCCAGCAATGCTATCGGCAATGATGCAAGCTAAAGTTGGGGACGATGTTTTAGGTGATGATCCAACAATAATAGAACTAGAAACTTATGCTGCTGATCTATTTGGAATGGAAGCAGCTTTATTCTGTCCATCTGGCACAATGACCAATCAAATTGCTATTAAAGTGCATACCAATAGCCCTGGAGAAGTGATTTGCAGCGACATTGCACACATATATCGATATGAAGGTGGAGGAATCGGATTTAATTCAGGATTATCCACTCGCTTATTGGATGGTGATCGGGGAAGAATTACAGCCGAAGATATTGCTCAAAATATAAACCCGGATGATGTTCATGCCCCGCCCACACAATTGGTCTCCATAGAAAACACCTGCAATAAAGGTGGTGGTAGCATTTACGATTTCGATGAAATAAAAAAGATTGCCGCACTTTGTCAGCAAAATCAACTCCCCTTTCATTTAGATGGCGCAAGATTGTTCAATGCCTTAGTTGAAACGCAACAAACACCTGCTGACTATGGCGAACAATTCGACTCCATTTCTATTTGTTTATCAAAAGGATTAGGAGCTCCTGTGGGTTCTTTATTAATAGGTAATCATTCCTTCATCAAGAGATCAAGAAGAATCCGAAAAATATTAGGTGGCGGAATGCGACAAGCTGGCTTTTTAGCTGCCGCAGGATTGTTTGCGCTCAAAAATAATGTTGAACGATTGAAGGAAGATCACAAATTAGCGATACAATTAGCAGAAATTGTTAACAGTCATCCACTAGTAGAACATGTATTAAAAGTAGAAACAAACATTGTTATATTTGTTCATTCTGATCGAATTTCTACAGTTGATTTTTTGAGCCAACTAAAAGATAATGGAATACTTGCAGTGCAAATGGGGCATAATCAAATTCGTTTCGTTACCCATTTAAACTTACCTAAAAATGTGCTCGAAGAATTTGAAACAGCAATTCAGAAAATTAAGTAGAACAAATGGTTGATAAATCACGAAATTTAGGAGTGCAACAAAAGTGACATCTTTTATAATTTTATTAGTTTTGTCCTCCAGTATATTATCAATTTATAAAAAGAAACAAAATGTCCTATAACAATATTGTAGACTTACTAGGTAAAGAATCAGACTATTTGCTGAATCACAATTGCAAGACCATCAGTAAAGATATGCTTCACTTACCAGGTGCTGATTTTATAGATAATGTGTTTAAGGACACCAACCGAAGTCCACAAGTATTGAGAAGCTTAGCAGCATTGTACGGGCATGGACGATTGGCAAATACTGGTTATGTTTCTATTTTACCTGTTGATCAAGGAATCGAACATTCGGCAGGAGCTTCATTTGCTCCAAATCCAATTTACTTTGATCCTGAGAATATTATCAAATTAGCAATGGACGGTGGATGTAATGCTGTTGCATCTACTTTCGGAGTATTAGCCTCTTGTTCAAGAAAATATGCACATAAAATCCCATTCATTGTAAAGTTAAATCACAATGAATTATTAACCTACCCTGAAACGTATTCTCAAATTTCCTTTGGTTCGGTAGACGAAGCGTGGAACTTAGGTGCTACTGCTGTTGGAGCAACTATTTATTTCGGATCTGATGACAGCAATAGACAAATCGTAGAAATTGCTCAAGCATTTGAAAGAGCTCACGAATTGGGTATGGCGACAATATTATGGTGCTACCTAAGAAACCCAGGTTTCAAAAAAGACGGTGTAGATTACCACACTGCTGCTGACTTAACAGCTCAAGCAAATCATTTGGGCGTGACTATTCAAGCAGACATTATCAAGCAAAAATTACCAACCAACAATGGCGGCTATAATGCCATTAATTTTGGTAAAACACATAAAAACGTTTATTCTGAATTAACAACTGATCACCCAATTGATTTATGTCGTTACCAAGTAGCTAATTGTTATATGGGACGAAATGGATTAATTAATTCAGGTGGTGCATCGGCAGGAGCTTCAGATTTATCAGAAGCTGTAACTACCGCTGTAATCAACAAAAAAGCAGGTGGACACGGATTGATTTCGGGAAGAAAAGCCTTTCAAAAACCAGTTAACGAAGGCATTCAATTATTGAATGCCATCCAAGATGTTTACCTTGCGAAGGAAATCACAATAAGTTAAAAATATTGGAGACAGAAGAGCAAATGAGTTGGTTCAAACGAATAAAAGAAGGAATTCTTACTCCGACTAAGGAGAAAAAAGAATTACCTGAAGGCCTTTGGTACAGTTGTCCTAAATGCAAGCATGTAGTGCCCAATAACGACCATATCGAGAATCAAAAGGTATGTGAAGAATGTGGCTATCATGAACGTGCGAGCTCCGAGGAGTATTTTAAAATCATATTCAATGATGGAAAATACTTGGAGTTAAATGCAGATATGACATCAGGTGATCCATTAAAGTTCACCGATACCAAAAAATATACAGATCGTTTAAAAGCGACTCAAAAGAAAACCAAATTAAAAGATGCGGTGCGAACTGCAGTAGGTTATATCGGCGACACTCAATTAGTAGTGGCTGCTATGGACTTCGCTTTTATTGGTGGATCAATGGGTTCTGTAGTTGGAGAAAAAATAGCACGAGCAATTGACTATTCCATTGCACACAACATTCCTTTTCTGATGATTTCAAAATCAGGTGGAGCAAGAATGATGGAGGCTGCATTTTCATTGATGCAAATGGCAAAAACTTCTGCAAAACTTTCGCAGTTATCTAAAGCAAAAATTCCTTATATCAGTTTATTAACGGATCCTACAACGGGAGGTATTACTGCCTCATTTGCTATGTTGGGTGACATTAATATTTCAGAACCAGGAGCTTTAATTGGTTTCGCAGGACCTAGAGTAGTAAAAGAAACGATAGGTAAAGATTTGCCTAAAGACTTTCAAACTGCAGAATTTGTTTTAGAGCATGGTTTCCTTGATTTTATAGTGAATCGAAAAGATTTAAAACAAAAATTAATTCAAGTGTTGAATTTATTTAAAAAGTAATCTATTTTTAAATAAAATTATTACATTTGCAGCCTTAAAATTTACAAGAATAAAAGAATAGATATGTATCTTACTACAGAAATTAAAGAAGGATTTTTCGAGAAATACGGAGAGAAAAAGACAAATACTGGTTCTACAGAAGGGCAAATAGCTTTATTTACACATAGAATTAGTCATCTTACAGAGCACTTGAAAAGAAATCATAAAGATTTTAACACTGAGCGTTCATTGGTAAGATTAGTAGGTAAAAGAAGAAATCTTTTAGATTACTTAAAAGACAACGATATTAACAAATACAGAGAATTAATTAAAGATCTTGGAATTAGAAAGTAATTTCTTGAACACGACTTTAATTTACATAGCATAAGAATCATTTGGGGGACTGTTTTTACATGTCCCCCTTTTTTTATTTATCAATTGACAACAGAAAACAATAAATTATGTCAAAATTAGGATTTGAACAAACAATCGATTTAGGTAATGGAACGACCATTACGATCGAAACAGGAAAATTAGCAAAGCAAGCAGACGGAGCTGTAGTTGTAAAACAAGGTGATACCATGTTATTGGCAACTGTAGTATCAGCAAAAACAGCTGGTGAAGATGTTGATTTTATGCCTTTAATGGTAGATTACAGAGAGAAGTTCTCTGCAGCTGGAAAATTTCCAGGTGGATTTTTAAAGCGTGAAACAAGATCATCAGATTATGAAATATTAATTTGTAGATTAGTTGACAGAGCATTACGTCCACTATTTCCAAGTGATTTCCATGCAGATACTCAATTGCAAATTTCACTTATCTCTGCAGGAAATGATATTCAACCAGATGCGTTAGCTTGTTTAGCAGCATCTGCTGCATTAGCAGTTTCTGATATTCCTTTTAACGGACCAATATCTGAAGTAAGAGTAGCAAGAATTGATGGAGAGTGGGTAACTAATCCAACTTTCTCACAAATGAAATCTGCTGACATCGATATTATGGTTGCTGCAACTCAAGACAGTGTAGTAATGGTAGAAGGTGAAATGTTAGAAGTTTCTGAAGCAGAGATGTTAGAAGCGATCAAAATTGCACACGAAAAAATTAAACTTCAGTTAGACGGAATAAATAAATTAGCTGCTCAAATTGAAAAAGCAAAAGTAAAGCGTGAGTACAATCACGAAAAAAGTAACGAAGATTTGAATAAGCAAATCGCAGCTGCTTGTTACCAACCTTGCTATGACATTGCAAAAAATGGATTAGCAGATAAATACGAAAGAGCTCGTTTATTTAAAGAAGTGAAAGAAAACTTTGTTGCTACTTTAGATGAAACTATTGCAGGAGAAAATAAATTCTTGATTGGAAAGTATTTCCATGATGTAGAAAAAGAAGCAGTAAGAGACGCAGTATTAAACGAGAAGATTCGTTTAGATGGTCGAAAAACTACTGAGATTCGTCCAATTTGGTCAGAAGTAAATTACTTACCAGGTTCTCACGGATCTGCTGTATTTACAAGAGGTGAAACTCAATCATTAACTTCAGTTACATTAGGAACTAAGTTAGATGAGCAAAGAATTGATGCAGCACTTTTCGAAGGTTCTGATAAATTCATTTTGCATTACAACTTCCCATCTTTTTCTACAGGAGAAACTCGTCCAAATAGAGGTCCAGGTAGAAGAGAAGTTGGTCACGGTAACTTAGCAATGAGAGCTTTGAAACCAATGATTCCAACAGGAAATGAGAACCCTTACACGATTAGAGTTGTTTCTGATATTTTAGAATCTAATGGTTCATCATCTATGGCAACTGTTTGTGCAGGAACTTTAGCTTTGATGGATGCAGGTGTTAAAATTAAGAAGCCAGTAAGTGGAATCGCAATGGGATTGATCAGCGGTAAAGATGGCAAATTTGCGATCCTTTCCGATATCTTAGGTGATGAAGATCACTTGGGTGATATGGACTTTAAAGTAACTGGAACAAAAGATGGTATCACTGCATGTCAGATGGACATCAAAGTAGAAGGATTATCTTACGAGATTTTAGAGCAAGCATTGAACCAAGCGAAAGAAGGTCGTATGCACATCCTAGGAGAAATGATGAAGACACTTTCTGCTCCTAGAGAAGATTACAAAACTAATGCACCACGAATCATTCAAATTACTATTCCTAAAGAAATGATTGGAGCAGTAATCGGACCAGGTGGAAAAATTATTCAATCTATTCAAGAAGAGACTGGTACGACTATCGTATTGGAAGAAGTGGATGGTAAAGGTGTAATTGATATCGTATCTACAAACGGTGAAGGTGCTCAGGATGCATTGGCTAGAATTAAAGCCATTACTGCAGTTCCTGAAGTGGGTGAAGTATACAAAGGAAAAGTAAAATCTATCGTAGCATTTGGAGCTTTTATTGAAGTGATTCCAGGTCAAGACGGATTGCTACACATTTCTGAAATTGCTCACCATAAAGTAGATAAAGTAGAAGACGAATTAAAAGAAGGTCAAATCGTTGAAGTGAAATTGATTGCAATTGATCCTAAAACGAAAAAGCTAAAACTTTCAAGAAAAGCATTATTGCCTAAGCCTGAAAAAGCTGAAGAAAAAGCTTAATCGCTTTTAACTATATTTTAAAAAGAGGAGATAAATAATTTATCTCCTCTTTTTTTTTGCTATTGCTTATAAATGAGATTTCAAGAATCTTGAATTAAAAAAAACTATTGAAGCATTAATAATAATTACGTACGTATAAAGTTTGGACGTTAATTTTCGTTAAATTTATGGGATTTCGTTTTCGAGACCAACTTAAGTATTAACCAAAACCAAACCCATTTCATGAGGCAACTAAAAATTACTAAGAAGGTCACCAATAGAGAAACGGTTTCTCTTGACAAGTATTTACAGGAGATTGGCAGAGTCGATTTGATTTCTGCAGAAGAAGAGGTTGAATTAGCAAGAAAAATCAAACAAGGTGACGCTTTAGCTTTAGAAAAACTAACCAAAGCCAATTTAAGGTTTGTGGTATCTGTTTCAAAACAATATCAAAACCAAGGGTTGGGACTCCCCGACTTAATCAATGAAGGAAATTTAGGGCTAATCAAAGCCGCCCAACGATTTGATGAAACTAGAGGGTTTAAATTTATCTCCTATGCCGTATGGTGGATTCGTCAATCCATCTTACAAGCCTTAGCAGAACAAGCCAGAATTGTAAGATTACCATTGAATAAAATTGGCTCAATCAATAAAATTAAACGTGCATTCTCTGAACTTGAGCAAAAATTTGAGAGAGAGCCATCCAATGATGAGATTGCTGACATACTTGACTTAACTGCTAGTGATGTTAAAGATAACATTAGACATTCAGGTCGCCATGTCAGTATTGATGCTCCGATATCGTCTGATGATGATAGTAGCAATATGTCTGACTTGATGCAGAACATGGATAGCCCAAAACCAGATGATTTATTGTTAAAAGAATCTTTAAAAAATGAAATTGAAAGAACTCTCACTACATTAACTGCTCGTGAAGCAGATGTGATTCGATTCTATTTTGGATTGGCCGGAAAACATCCTTTAACTTTAGAAGAAATTGGCGAACACTTTGACCTGACTCGTGAAAGAGTGAGGCAAATAAAAGAAAAAGCCATTCGAAGACTGCGGATAAATACCCGCTGTAAAAATTTAAAAACTTATTTAGGTTAACAAATATTCACCCTTCTCGAGAATTCGAGAAGGGTTTTTTATGTTTTGAATAGTACCTTTGCAAAAAAAATAGAAATGTCACACTTAGTAGCTCCCTCAATCCTATCAGCAGATTTTGCAAACTTATTACCTGCTTGTGAACTAATCAATACAAGTAAAGCAGACTATTATCACATTGATGTGATGGATGGTGTATTTGTTCCTAACATTTCTTTTGGGCTACCTGTAATCAAAGCGATCAAGAAGCACGCAACCAAGACTTTTGATGTGCATTTAATGATTGTGGAGCCTGATAAGTATATCAAAGACTTTAAAGCTGCAGGAGCAGACATTTTAACCGTGCACTATGAGGCTTGCACTCATCTTCACCGAACCATTCAAGCAATAAAAGCAGAAGGAATGAAAGCGGGTGTGGCATTGAATCCGCATACTTCTATTCATTTATTAGAAGACATTATCCAAGATATCGATTTAGTTTGCTTGATGTCTGTTAACCCTGGGTTTGGTGGACAGTCTTTCATTGAGAACACGTATGATAAGATTAAAGCCCTAAAGGCATTAATCAACAGAAAAAATAGCTCAGCATTAATCGAAATTGATGGTGGCGTAAGCAATAAAAATGCAGCTGAATTAGTAGCATGTGGTGCTGATGTATTAGTTGCTGGTAGTTATGTTTTTGGTTCAGATAATCCAGAAAAGACTATTGAAGGGTTGAAGGAGTTGGCTTTTTAAGAGAGAAATCGCTTCACTATGAAAAAAAGACCGCTGCGCTGTTAGAAGATAGAAACTAGACCTTGGAATTAGTAACTAAATATTGAGTTCAAAATAAATAAAGCTCAAAACGTATTGTTTTGAGCTTTATTTATTTTATAAAAATTACTTTATTTCTATATAATCTCAATCGTTGCATTGATTAACCTTCCACATATCCTTGTAAATACTCGTATTCATCATTTAGTTCACCACGCTCTGTAATTGTAGCTCGATAAATAATTCGATCATTATCTGTTCCTAATAAGTTTGGCAAAATATTATTTATTAATTCGTTACCAAAATCTTCAGAAGCATCTTTTGGCAACTCACAAGGTAGATTGTCTACCGCCATTACCGTAATTGTATCTGCATTAATTTCTGTTGTTTCCTCTCCAGTCATCCTGTTGACGTAGTAAATTGGATCTACTATAGTCGATGGACGAAGTGTAGAAGCCACAGGACCATCAATGTCACAACTAATATCAGCAATTGTTCTAATCTTAAAGTCAGGCCTTTTCATGTCCTCTTTTGTGAAAATAAATGGTGCTTCAGAATCCCAATAATGGCAAGGAATATACATATCTGCTACTTGCGCAAAACGATAAAAATTACTTTCAAACTGTTCAGGTGATTCATAAAATTCACTCGTCTTAAACTCTCCGCCATCTATGCGTTTATTATAGCTCTTTACTCCAAGAACAGTATATACCGGCTCATTAAACGCTTCGTTTAAAAATTCCTTTGGCTTCACTTCTTTCAAGTTCAATTTTCTCAATATCTCTAAAGCTCCCTTGCCAACTCTACCTGTCCCAGTCAGAACAATTTTAAAATTGCGAGGTAGGTTTACTTTTTCCAACTCACCTTCCATCTCCACTCGGTCCGCACATAGATTAGCGGCCTTCAAACCAAAAGTATTGGTTGTTTTACCATATGCTAAAAGACCATTGTATGTGCCTACAATTCCGGCATATCGTCCAAAACCAACCAATCGCTTTCCCTTTTTATCGGTCAAACACTCATAATCAACCATTTTGATACTTCTTTCCATAATGGCCAATAATAACTTTCTATTATAAGGCTGTTCTTTAATGGTATGAGAAAAGAAAAAATGCGTTTTATCAGCATGCAGCATCGCTATTGGCACTTCCTTTACTCCGAAAATAACATCACTATCTGAAATATCCTCCTGCACAGTAATCCCCAAATCTCTATATTCTTGATCTGAAAAGGCTCTAATCGGGCTCGATTGAACAACTAATTCCAATTGCGGGTATCTACTCACCATCAATTGACATTGTTTTGGTGTGAATGGCACTCGCTTGTCTGGTAGAGTTTTGCCTTCTCTAATGATTCCTATTTTCATGACCTAACTATTTAAGTCGCAAAATTAATGATTTAAGCTCAAGGCAAATAATATAAATGTAGAACAGATGAGTAAAAGCGCATACAAAATTCCCAAGATTCCCATTTTAAGACTTGTCTTCTTCCAATTGTCTTTATATACGACTTTCAGAGCTTTCCATAGATTAAAAATCAAATAGATAATAGCTAAAACCAAAAGGGTTGTATTGACGAAATAATAACCCATTTGAGCAATCCCAATACTCGTTAATTCATAAATAATTCCGATTAAAAATACGGTGGAATGAAAATGAAGTGAAAATAGAAAATGTGTCTGAAGGTTAAATCGTTTCTTACGATACAATAGGGCCAGCATTAATGCAAAAATTGGAAGCAAGAAGAAAAACAGTTTCGGCAATAAAGCGCCAAAAAACCGATCCCAAAATGCATCCCCAAAGTCACTATCAAGCGTCGTTTGATTAATTGAATCAACTAATTGATCAGTCCTTAAGCTGGCAGAAATACTCAGCAACAAGAAAAAGAGAATACTTAAAAAGATAAACATCCTTAATGGTTGGATGTAATGCTCTCGTTTTCCGCTTATAAATTGTTGAGTTAAATAACCCGGACGAGTTAACAATGGACGTAAACTTCGACCAATTTTAGAATCAAATGTAAAATAATCGCTTAAAAAGTGAGAAAACAACTCGCTTAATTTGTTTGAAAAGGCAACCTTTTGGCTACAATTGGGGCAATAATTAAACGATTCGTTCAATTCATATTGACAATTTTCACATTTTAATACGGATGATTGGGGCGTTTTATCCAAGTTTTGTATACTTTGCATTCACCTTAACAAGATAAACAGCTTTTCCGATTTTAATGATACGAATTCTATTTTTTATACTTTTTATAAGTTGTGGTTTAGTTTCTAAAGCGCAACAATCGGTGCAATCCAAAGACTCTACTTCTATTCAAATAAAACCAAAAAAGATTCAACCAAAACCTGAGCCTATCATGGATACCAATGAATCTTTAAAATACATGAGTGGTCTATTGTTATTTGAGGTTAAAAAACGACTAAACCTCACTAACGCTGAAGAGGAACAAAAAGCAATCGAGGCGAAAAGCAAAAAAGTTCGCTTGAGTATTGGTGGAATTGTAATTGAAAGATAACCGTTCCCTAATGATTAATCGATTTATTGATCTTCAAAACTAGACGCATGCGTTATTAATTCAGGGAAAAAGGCATCAAACTCTGCTAAATAGAGTGCTTCGTCTTTTCTAAGGTATTCAGCAGCCAGTTCCATTTTTGAGCCACTTAATGTTCGTTGTGACATTCCAGTTAAAGCTCGGTCGATACCTTCAATTTTACGATAGTTATACAACCAATTGTCGCGTTGCATATAACTGAACATATGCAGTGCTTTTTTTGGCAACAAGTGATGAAATTCATTGATAACATCATATGCATTCAATGTAAAATCCTCAAGGTTCTGTTTTGAGTAATCACTCCACCTTTTAGCCAATAAATAATCATAAAACACATCTGCTATAACAGGAGAAAACTTATGAAAAACAGGTCGCAATCGTTTTTTGCTTTCCAATACTACTGGATGTTCATCGGTAAATGTATCGATGGCTCTGTGCTGTAATACTCCTTGCTGAATGGGTTCAGGAAAATCTAAGTATTGTTTGCCAACAATGTGATCGGCTATAAAATTGCCAACCATTAATCCTTTGTTGCCATTAGCGAGATAAAAATGGGCTAAATAATTCACGTTTTAAAGATAGTTTTTAAATGGTAGTGAACGACAGGATTTATATTATTCCTAAAACCACTAAGAACGCTAAGAGTTTCGCTAAGCGCACAAAGAACAATTTAATTATGAATTCATTGCTAGATTGATACATTGTTACATTGATTCACTAATTTTGTCCCGTGTATACGACTCAAGAAACCATTTGTGCATTAGCCACTCCATCCGGCTCTGGAGCGATAGGAATCATCCGATTATCAGGACCTAGAGCATATGAAATAGCCAATACAATTTTTTACGGAAAAGACTTAACGAAACAAGCTTCTCACACCATCCACTTTGGAACCATAAGAGATGACAATAAAATCCTCGATGAAGTTTTGGTGAGTTTATTCAAAGGTCCAAATTCTTATACTGGTGAGGATAGTGTTGAGATATCTTGCCATGGTTCTTCATTTATTCTTGGAAAAGTAATTGCCCTTTGCTTGAAAAATGGAGCTCGATTTGCCAAGGCTGGTGAGTTTACGCAACGTGCTTTCGTCAATGGAAAATTAGATTTAGCGCAAGCTGAAGCAGTAGCCGATTTAATTGCATCAGAATCTGAGAGCGCACATGAATTGGCCATGAATCAAATGCGTGGAGGTTTTTCTGATAAGATTAAAACCTTGCGTGATGAATTGATTCATTTTGCTTCACTAATTGAGTTGGAACTTGATTTTGGTGAAGAGGATGTAGAATTTGCAGATCGAGATGATTTGAAAGAATTGGTGGGTCGATTGACTGTTGTATTGTACAATTTAATTCAATCTTTTTCAGCAGGAAATGTATTGAAGAATGGTGTTCCTATTGCCATCGTAGGCGAACCCAATGTAGGAAAATCTACATTATTAAATGCCATACTCAACGAAGAACGAGCAATTGTTTCAGACATTGCAGGAACTACCCGAGATGCCATAGAAGACGAAGTGAATTTGGGCGGAATAATATTCCGATTTATCGATACTGCAGGATTGCGTGAGACCACCGATGTAGTAGAAAATATAGGCATCACTAAAACCTATCAAAAAGTAGATCAAGCTAACGTGATACTTTACTTGGTTGATGCTAAGAAAAGCACCAAAGTAGAAATTCAGAAAACCGTTGCGACCATTCAAGCTCGAATTGTGGATTCCAATAAACGACTAATCGTTGTTGCCAACAAACTAGAAGACGAACTGAACGAGAAAAAAGAAGTACCGCCTTCTATTTTAGACAAATTTGTAGGACTAAAAGACGTGCATTATTTATCTGCCTTGCAAAAAACCAATGTAGATGAGTTGTGCGCTCATTTGGTGGAATTAGTAAAAAGCAATATCGTCACCAACAGCGATGTTACAGTCAGCAACTACCGCCATTACGAAGCCCTTTCTAAAGCTTATGAAGCGTTAATGAAAGTAACCGAAGGACTAGAAGTCAATATCACCGGCGACTTTTTAGCGATGGACATTCGTCAGTCGCTGCATTATTTAGGTGAGATTACTGGTGAGATTACAACCGATGATTTATTGGGCAATATCTTTAGTAAATTTTGCATTGGGAAGTAAATGAAATAGAAAAGTGAAACCACTTTTCTTAATTTCATTTACCTGAAGACTTTGATGAACTCAGTTGAGCCAGAGCGCAACACTTTCAAGTTAGACTCCTAATTAACTGAATATTATAATAAATTTTTAGAATCCTAATTATTTGTTTTTCATTTCAACATTTTTCTACTGATAGATTGTATTATGAGTACATGTTACATTTACATTGAAATGTAACATGATGTAACACGTAAATTTAATCTCCCCCTTCTAATCAAAAATAACAGGTAACTATTTATTCTTATCAAATTCAATTAAGCTTTCTGCTTCTTTTAGGATTCTGTTTTTCCGGACAGGAGAAAACTCTAATTTATCGAGGATTGCAGAAGAATTCACCAATTCTGACACTAAAATGATGTCATTTTCCATGATTAAATCCTTCTCCCTTTTTGTTAAAGTGGTTAATGTGGTCACCGGATACAAACCGTAGGAGTCAATGTGCTTGTTAATTCCATTGTCTACAGGATAATTCCAGCTCAACAGTCTTAATCCAACGCAATTGGCATACTGAATGGCATCTAAAGTAAATTTTGTATTGCTCACCAACCATCCTTGTTTGAGTTGTGTGCTTTTTTTAGGATCACTATTCCATTTCTTTTGAATATCATTAAACCTTGAATTAATGTAAAGCGGAATTTTTACATTGTTTACAAATTGAGATTTCGCGTGATACTTACATTCTATTGCATAAGTTGCTCCATCCTTTTCTGCCAATACATCAATTTCGTGGGTGACGCACTCACCTTGCAAAATCACACTTACCTCTGTTTGATAACCTCTTTTTCTCAAAAGGGCTGCTATCAGATTTTCAAAATAGTAACCTGCAGGACCTAATTCGAACAGTGCTTTTTTAAGACTGTATTTAGAGGCATACACTCTATTTTCCTTCTTTAATAGTGCATATGCTTTACTGTATATTTCACGAGTGGTGATTCCATCAAACAATTGAGGAGTTATACTTTCAATAACAAACTGAATGTCTGAATCATTGGCACCACTTCTTTCTAACGAACCTCTTAATTTTGAAAATAAAAAAGGTTCATTCTCACCATTCCTTTTACGAATAAGTATACTTTCCATCCAACTACTATTTAATTCAATTCATGTATTGAGTACAGTTCAGGAATAATACAATCCCATCCAAAATGGTCTTTAATCTTTACTCTAAACTTATCAGCTACTTGGGCCTCGCCATGCACAATAAATGTTTGCTTAGGCGCTTTCTCAATGTCACTCATCCATTCCAGCAATTCACTTTGATCTGCATGAGCCGACAAAGACTGTATGTTATATATCGTTGCCTTCACAGCATGGTATTTCCCGTTAATCTTTATTTCGGTATTCCCTTCTAGCAATTGTCTACCTCTGGTTCCTTCTGCTTGGTAACCGGCTAGTAAAACAGCCGTTTCTGGTCTATCAAGGTATTGCTCCAGGTAGGTCAATACTCTTCCGCCTGTAATCATTCCGCTACCAGCAATTACAATTTTCGGTTCTTTAGAGTCAATCACTTCCCATGTTTCTCCATAAGACTCTACTATTCTAAAGTTGTTACACATCTCGGTGCATTGGTCTGCTGTTAATTTATGCCATTTCTCGTTCCTAAGAAAAACATCCAACACATTCACTCCCATTGGACTATCCATAATCATTTCCACGTGTGGAATGGCCTTTTTTAAGCGAAGTTGCCACAAGATGTACATCAGTGTTTGAGCTCTTTCTACCGCAAAACTTGGAATGATCAAAGTTCCACCTTGTTCTACTGTTTTGGTTATGATTTGTTTTAGCTTTTCTTCTAAGTCTTCTTCTTCGTGTAATCGGTCGCCATAAGTGCTTTCTACAATTAGGAAATCAGCTTTCTTAGGTCTTTTTGGTGATTCCAATAATAAATCTTGTCGCCTTCCGATGTCTCCCGAAAACACCAATCGTTTTCCATTAATATCCAGTTCAATGAATGTTGCGCCAATAATGTGCCCGTTGTATTGGAATCTGACTTTTATTCCATCATACAGCGGAATCCATTCTCCTTCTTGGATATTTCTAAAATGTTCTATTGCTCTTTCAGCATCATTAATTGTATAAAGTGCTTCTGCGGGTGCATGCGAAGTAAAGCCTTCCTTATTTGCTTTTTTAGCGTACTCCTCCTGTATTTTCCCACTGTCTTTTAAAATAATAGATGCAATATCCAGGGTTGGGGCTGTGCCTAAAATACTTCCTTTAAATCCATTCTTGACCAACCGAGGCAAATACCCTGAGTGATCTAAATGTCCGTGCGTCAACAATACGATATCAATCGCTTTGGCATTAACAGTGAGTTGATCCCAGTTCATTACCCTTAACTTTTTCAAACCTTGAAATAGTCCGCAATCCACTAAAATATTGTGTTCAGGCGTTTCCACTAAAAACTTCGACCCAGTCACTGTTTCTGAAGCGCCTAAAAAATGTATTTTTATATTTTTATCCATAAATCCAAAGTGTTAATTACCAAAATGACAACGTGATGAACTAATTTAAAAGTCTTACAATCAAGGTTGAATTAAATTATCGAGCGACCACACATGAGGCCCATCATAAATAACATAAAGCATTGCGAGTAATATTATTCTTGGGAAAACGTGTCTCATATCCCACAATCCCTGCAAATAGCCAAAACCGATAGAAACCATAATAAGGTTTATGCCCAATAAGAACATGGTATAACTCTGAAAAAGACCAATTATGAGCATAAAACCAGCGATTAACTCAATGTAAGAAGAAATTATTACGGAACCTTTCATGAACCAAATGGGCACTTTTTTCCGCTGTGCATCTTCTTGAAATACTCGATAACTTTCATCTAATCCGATCCTAAAAAGCTTCTCATAAGCTTGAAAGAAAAATAAACTTCCTAGGATTACCCTGATCATAAATGGTAAGAATGGGTCTACTGTCATTTTTAAAGTATTTAAAAGGTTCAAGTAAATATCATCAACTATTGATAATAGTTCACTGATATTTATCAGCCAAACAACTGATTGAGGTCAGAATGACTAGGCGGCTAATTCAAGTTAAAAAAACTCATTTTGAAAACAAAAAAATACCTCAACAATATATTAATCAACCATTTTTAATTCACCTTGAATGTCACACATATCTTTTAAAGTGTTATAGATTGTTCCGTACTTTTGAATATTTCTGTGCAACAAATCCAAATTAACACCAGTTCCTTTTATTGAAATGATATAACTAATACCAATTAACTTAGTTGGATTCTCCTGACGATCTCCAATAATATCGATGGTTGCTCCTTCATAATCAAAATTTAATATCTCCGAAAAACGTTCTACATTTTTCAAACAACAAGCAGCAAAAGAACCTAAAAGCAATTCTACGGGATTAGGTAGATGATCTGCTCCTTTTTTTACTCCAAAAGAAATCGAGTTTTCCTTTACACTAAACGTTGCATTGTGGTTGGCATCTATTGCACCAGTAATTGTATATTTCATAGGACTTTGTTTTAAACTAAAAAAGTATTTATTTTATTTCTATTACTCAAATCCAAATGGATTCATCACTGTTCAACTATTTTAACTAATAATCCTCCCATCTTCCATCTCGATGATACGATTGGTTTTTTGAGCAAAATCTAAATCATGTGTCACTATCAAAAGGGATAATTTCTCCTCTTCGCTCAATTCTTTCAAAATAGAAAAGACTATCTGCGCGTTTTTACTATCTAAGTTTCCAGTGGGTTCGTCTCCCATAATTATTGAAGGACTATTGATAAGCGCTCTTGCTATAGCAACCCGTTGTTTCTGTCCACCAGAAATACGCATAGAGAGTTTTTTAGCTTGATCTTGGATCCCCAATAATTTTAGTTTTTCCATGGCATCATGTTCTATTTCTTTCAGCGACTTTAAGCCTAATTTCTTCGCAGGAAGCATCACATTTTCCAATACAGTAAATTCTTGAAGCAAATAATGAAACTGAAAAATAAATCCAATTTGTCGGTTGCGAATAGCCGTCAATTGGTCAGGGGATTTCATAGAAAGTACTTCATCATTCAAAATTAGTTTCCCTTCATAATCCGTGTCCATCGTAGAAAGGATATAGAGTAAGGTAGATTTACCACACCCCGACTTCCCCATTATACTCACAAATTCTCCCCGCTCTATCTCAAAACTGATGTCTTTCAACACATGAAACAAGGTCGGATCTCTAAAATATTTATTAATGTTATCTGCCCTTAAAACAATATCCTTATCCATAATTATTGTCCTCTTATTATTTCTACTGGGTCAATATCTCTTGCTTTACGAGAAGGTAAATAACCCGCTAAAAAAGTAGCGATTAAAGCAAATACAATCCCAATAACATAGTAAGCGGGATTAAAATTGACCGGAAATGTAGTAATCGTAGGTAGCGCATCGGTCTCAAAAGGAGTATGATCAATCAACACTGACAATAGGTATCCCATAACTAAACCAATTATTCCTCCGACTACACCTATTATCATTGCCTGAATAATAAAGATAAACTGAACATCTCTTCCAGAAAACCCAATGGCTTTAAGAATGGCAATGTCATTCATCTTTTCATAAATCAACATATTAAGAATGTTGTAAATCCCAAATCCGGCAACAATCAAAAGTGTGATAGATACGGCATAAGTAATTATATTTCGAATAGAGGTTCCTGTTTCAAATTGTGCATTAGCCGCTATAATGTCTTTAGCTGATAAATTAAATTGTTTGCTGAGCTGTTGCGCCATAGCCACCGATTCTTCCATATTGAATAGCTTTATATTTATATCAGTAATATAGCTCCCAGACTGTCCTACAATCCGTTGTGCCATTTTTACATTCACAAAACTCTGTACCTCATCCACATCAGCCATCCCACTTTGATACATTCCAACAATTTTTAGTTGAAACAAAGCGCCGTTGGGAGACGAGATATAAACTCTATCTCCCATTTTTAACTTTAGTTTATTGGCCACTCCCACACCAATAATAATCCCGCTGGGCGTATTCTTCAATTGAGTGACATTCCCCTCAATAATATAATCACCCAAACGGAACAGTCGATCCTCCTCCAATGGTTTGATTCCATTTAGAACTCCGTTTAAATTAACTGACCCTGCTTTATAAAACACTTGAATCGTAATTTGAGGAATGGCCCCTTTTACTCGAGCATCTTTATTCAGGTAATCCAGTATTGGCAGCGCATTATGTATCCGTAACTGGTTGAATTTAGGCTGAACGGAATGAATTACAGACAGCTCCTTTTCAGGATGAGTTATAAAATCAATGGGTTGCTTTTCACTAATTTTCAACTCGTTGTATAAGTGAACATGTGGCGTACGGTTTAAAACTAACCCGTCCAATAATCCATTCAAACCGGTCATAAAACTCACTAAAGTGATAAATGTGCCGATACCAAATGTAACACCCAAAGCAGCAATAGAGGATTGCTTCAATCGAGAGATTAAATGCGTTTTAGCAATACTAAAAATCACTTTATACTCCATCAATTTAAGGCTTAAGAATTACTGTAGAACTATCCAATCCGCTTAAAATCTCTACCCTTTCCAGGCTTCTTAAACCGGTGGTAACAGTCAGTGTTTCTGCTTCCGTTAATACTTTATTCTCATCCATTAAATAGTCCAGAGGAATTGTCAGTGCTCCTTCCTTCTGCACAACCAAAATACTTGCCTCCCCTCTCAAACCAGAATACAAAACAGCTGGCGGATTATTAAAAGTTCCTTCCACCCAAAAAGTTTGTGTAGCTTGATCCATTTGAGGTACTATTTGGGTTACCACTGCCTCAAAAACCTGATTATTATAGGCATCTATTGTAACATAAATTGACTGCCCCTTTTTTATTCGAACTATATCAACTTCATCGACCTGCATTTTTATAATAAATTGATTGTTACTGCCTATGTATGCAATCGGTTCTTGTTCACTTACAGCCTCTCCTTCCTCTTTCAGTAATTCATACACTTTACCATTCATTCTACTCAAGACCATATAATCAGCCTTATTATTTAAGGTATTAGCGTAATTATTTTTCGATTTTTGAAGCATTACTTTCAGCTCATCTTCCTTCCGAATTAACTTCCTCTTGAGGACATTGACGTTATTCAACGCTGTTTCAAAAACCAACTTTCGCTGTTCTAAATCTGTTTGAGCCCCCACCTTTTGATTCCACAGTCGCTGCTGGCGTTCATAATTTATAGAATCATTGATCAGTTTCAATTTTGCTACCGACAGTTCATTTTGGAGATCTTTAATCTGGTTGGATTGACCTTCATAATTCTGTTTCGCTAAGTTCATCTCTAGTTCAGCATTTTCACTCATCAGTGCAGAATTATCATCAACTATCCGAGCTATTGCATCTTCCTTATGGATTAAATCTCCTTCTTTTACATTTATCTCATCAATGATCCCTCTAACAGAAGCATAAACTTTGTAGAAACTATCTGGCTCAATAATTACAGAAGAATATACCGACTCTGTCAATTTGCCTTTTTCCGGTTGAATTCCTTCCTTTTCTTCTTGACAAGCCGCAAAGTTTAAACTGATAAAAAATAGGACGACGAACCATTTTAGGTCTTTCATACAATTAAATTTAACTAACAAAGGTGATCTGAAATCTAGTGATTAGAAATGACAAAAATCAGTAAGTGGAGTGAGTATGGTCAGCGCAAAAATCTGAATAGGAAAATACCTTTGATAAAAATAAGGCCCATGAAAAATATATTAATCCCAACAGATTTCTCTCAAAATGCAAAGAAGGCTACTGATTATGCAATCACCCTCTTTGATAAAAAAGACACGACAATCACATTACTGAATACATTTTCCATCCCCTACACCTCTGTAGAAGTGGCTTATTCAGTAAATGATATCATTTATGACAATGCGAAATTGCTTTTCGAAACGGAAGTAAAACGAATCAAAGAAAAATTTCCAAATTTAGAATCCACGATTACTACAAGCTTTCATGTAGGTAGTGTTCTACAAGTCGTTACTTCTATAGAAGACAAAGAAACTTTAGATTTAATTATCATGGGGACAAAAGGAGCTAGTGGAATGTCTGCTGTATTGATTGGGAGCACAACTGCATCAATTATAAAAAGTATAAATGCTCCATTATTGGTAATACCAGAAAACGCCGATTTAGAAACTCCAAAACGGATTTTATTAACTACTGACGAAGAATTAGTAGGACGAGAGGTGAATTATAGCATATTGCAAGACATTGCTCAGCGAAACCAATCAGTAATTGATGCGTTATACATTTCTAAAAGTATCAATAACAAAGAAGTAATCGAAGCATTCATTGACTACGAATTGGACCTCAACTTTGTTGACATTCCACATCAACTAAAAACAAAATCTGGAAAGGACATCGAAAAAGCAATACTAAACTACACCGACAATAACCCAACCGACTTGGTTGTGATGGTGAGTAATAAAGGGAATTTATTCTATAATATATTTCATAAAAGTAACACCAAGCAAATGGCAATGCATACTAAACTGCCTCTTTTAATCCTGCACAATAATCTAAAAAAATAGAACGATGAACGGAGTAGAACGACTGTATTTTGCATTGGGAGAATTGGCTTATGCTGTAGCCAAAGCAGATGGACAAATCAATTACGAAGAGCGGAATAAACTGCATGATATTGTGGTGGAGGAAGCCAAATGCCATCACCATGAGTTCAATGTATCAGAAATCATCTTCCACATTATGCAAAAAGACCAACTTTTCGATGTGGAAGATTCTTATCGGATGGCAATGAAGGAAATCAATATTTGTAGTAATTATCTTACGGAAGATATGAAAGCGGAATTTGTAGCAGTATTGGAAAAAGTAGCAAGATCATTTGGTACTTATACTGATAATGAGAAAGCCCTAATAGATCGCTTTAGAAGTGAGATTAATCTAATTTAATAACTAATCGATATTTATGAAATGGTTTGTGGGGTTAAAGCACCCGCTTCAAACCATTTATATCTTTTATTAAAATCTCCTTTCCTTTCATTTCTATCAAACCTTCATCTTTAAAATCAGTTAGCGCACGAATTATAGATTCTGAAGCAGTGCCTACCATATTTGCTAAATCACTGCGCAGCAAATCTATTTGGTAGTTTTCATCGTTGGCCCCAAAACGTTGTTTTAATTCTAACAATGCAGTGGCAGCTCTTTTCCGAACGGAATCATATGCTAAACTCAGCAGCTTCTTTTCCCTCTCTACTAAGTCATTAGAAATCATTTTTATAAACTTACTTGCCACATCTCTGTTACTTTCAATCAACTTAAGGAAGTCTTGACGTATAATTTTGACTACTTCGGTGTCTTCCAGGCAAACTGCACATTCATCATATGGCCTATTTTCCATAATAGGTAAGTAACCAAAGAAATCTCCGGGTTTTAATAATCCAGTGATGTATTCTTTTGCATCGTCATTGATCTTATAGGTTTTTACTTTCCCTTTAGTCAAAAGAAACACCGCATTGGGATAATCTCTTTCATAATACAGTGTGTCCTTCTTTTTGTAAAATCGAGCATCTTTATTCACTGTCAGCTCTTCCAATTCAGCTATTCCTTTAACTCGATCTATAAAATCATTAAACCCATCAGAATCAGCAGTAAACTTTTTCTTAAAAACAGCACTTCTTTTCAGCCTACCTTCTATAGCATTTAGTAGATCCATTTCTTCAAATGGCTTGGTTAAATAATCATCAGCACCAAGGGACATTCCTTTTCTTCGATCGCTTTTCTCGGATTTTGCTGTTAGAAATATAAATGGAATTGTGGAAGTCTCTGGATCCTTTCCTAAAATATATAAAACGCCATACCCATCCAATTCAGGCATCATAATGTCGCAAATAATTAAATCGGGCAAGTCTATTTTTGCTTTCTTAACTCCTAACTTCCCATTTTCTGCAGTGATGACATTGTAATTGGCCAATTCTAAAATTTCAGCAGTGTTCTCTCTGATGACCTCATCGTCTTCTATCAGTAAAATTTTTTGTTTCATTGGTCAATTTTATCTATTTGTGTTGATTTATAAAAAGGTAAAAAAAGCATGAAGATGCTACCTTTTCCTTCTGTACTCTCATAATTAATGGTTCCTCCTAAAAGGCGAACATACTGCTGAACAATGTTCAATCCCAATCCAGTACCCTGGATATTATTGGCATTTTTAGCCCTAAAAAACCGATCAAATAGGTACTTCTGTTCTTCTTCCGGTATCCCGATCCCATCATCTATTACTTTCACAGTTAATCCATCTTTTTTTAGTGTACTTACTACCTCAATTTTTTTATGCTCATTAGTATATTTGATAGCATTTGAGATCAGATTCAACAAAATATTTTTTAGTAAATGAGGATCATTAAAAAAGTCATCCACCTCATTTTTATTGGTAAACCTTACCTCTTGTCCTAGCTTTTTTAACTGACTAACTTCTTCAATCAAATCTTTTATAAAAACTGAGAAATCAAATTCAATCGGATTACACTTTATTTTACCTGCCTGCAATTTATCAAAAGATAAAAAATCATTGAGAATTGAAGTTAAGTTCTGCACTGATGAACGAATTCTTTTTACGTGCTTTTGTCTTTTATCCTCCTGATCAGCTGAATTATACTTCCCTATCAAAGTTATCGAGGAAAGAATTCCCGTTAGCGGAGTCCTGAACTCATGAGAAGCCATAGAAACAAATCGGGACTTCAATTCTCCTAGCTCTAATTCTTTTTTTAGCGCTTTCTGCAATTCAGATTCAGCTTCCTTTCTCCTTCCGATTTCCTCTTCTAGTTGGCGGTTTACAAATTGAGTTTCTTCAATGACCTGAGCTAAATCTTCAGTTCTTTCATTTACTTTCTTTTCAAGCTCATCTTTGAGATCCAACAGTCTTTTCTCCGCATTTTTCTGTTCGCTGATGTCATGAATAAAACCAGTAAAGATTGTTTTGGACTTTAGTTTAACCTCACTCACGGCTAATCGAAATGGGAAAGTAGTTCCATTCTTTCTCAACCCTTCCACATCTCTACCAATACCAATAATCTTCTCTTTCCGAGTTGTATTGTAATTCATTAAATAATCATCGTGCTGTGTGCGATGTGGCTGGGGCATTAGCATGCTAATATTATTGCCAATCACTTCATCAGAAGAATAACCAAAAATCTCTCTGGCTGCAGGGTTTATAGATTCTATTATTCCACGATCGCTTATGGTAATAATTCCATCTACTGACGCATTAAATATTGCTAGTGCCCTTAACTCCTCTTCTAAATTTTTTCCTTCCATTTTAAACATTCAGATTGTTTATAAATCTAATCAATAAAATAATGCATTAAAACTAAAAGTTACTCAGAAACTAACCCTACTGATGTTTATCATTTTTTACTTTAAAAGTAATAGTTAAATTTGAGAAAAGTGATAACATGAGTAACATAACGACCTCATTCAGTTCCATAAAGCATTTCTTTTTTTTAGTTGGTGATATTAGTCGTTTTGGTGTTCTTTTCTTCAAGGAGGGTTTTAACCTACCAATAGAATGGAAAGAAATAATGCGACAATCGATTGAGATCGGTTACCGATCCTTGCCATTAGTAGGTATCACGGCTTTTATTATGGGGCTTGTTCTCACGGTTCAATCCCGCCCTACTTTAGTGGAATTTGGTGCAGAATCCTGGTTACCAGCGATGGTTTCTGTTTCTATTATTCGAGAAATTGGCCCTGTAATTACAGCTTTAATTTGTGCAGGAAAAGTTGGTTCTAGAATTGGAGCTGAATTAGGTTCAATGAAAGTAACTGAGCAAATCGATGCAATGGAGGTTTCGGGAACAAATCCATTTAAATACTTGGTGACAACACGGATTATTTCCTCCACTTTAATGTTACCACTGCTAGTTATTCTAGCCGATATTATTGCCTTATACGGAGCATATTTAGGTGTAAATTTAAAAGGTTCTGTTAGTCCTCAACTGTACTTCAATCAAATTGTTGATGCTCTAGAATTTTCCGACTTAATTCCATCTATTGTCAAGAGTTTCTTTTTTGGTTTTGCCATTGGATTAATTGGTTGTTATATGGGTTTTCATTCCAAAAAAGGAACTGAAGGTGTAGGTGATTCGGCCAATTCAGCTGTAGTTGTTGCTTCATTGATGATATTTGTAATCGACTTACTAGCTGTTCAAGTAATAGATCTTTTTTATGGATTATAAAACAGAGTCTGAAAAGGCGAATTATGCCATTGAAATCCATGAGCTTCGAAAATCATTTGGAAGCAATCATGTTATTAATGGGTTTAACTTGTCTGTAAAAGCTGGTGAAAATGTAGCAGTTTTGGGTCAGTCAGGCAGTGGAAAATCCGTACTCATAAAATGTGTCATCGGCTTAATTAAAGCCGACTCTGGAAGAATCACAGTATTGGGTCAAAATATTTTAGAACTCAACCAAACCCAGTTGAATCAAGTGAGAAGTAACATTGGCTTTTTGTTTCAAAGTAACGCCTTGTATGATTCAATGACGGTTAGAGAAAATTTAGAATTTCCACTTCGTAGACTGCGCTTATACAAGTCTAAGTCAGAAACTACCAGCTTAGTAGAAGAAGCGTTGGAAGATGTGGGGTTATTAAAAACCATAGATTTAATGCCGTCCGAATTGTCAGGAGGAATGAAAAAAAGAATTAGCTTGGCTAGAACACTGATTATAAAGCCAAAAATCATTTTATACGATGAGCCAACTACAGGATTGGATCCGATCACTTCCAAAGAAATAAACCTGTTAATGAATAAACTCCACGTCAAATACAATACGGCTTCTATTATCATTTCGCATGATTTAAGTTGTATTCGGCGAACAGCTGATCGCATCATTATTTTAAAAGATGGAATAAACTACAAGGAAGGTACTTTCGATGAATTCAAATCTTCTGAAGATCCATGGATAAAAGCCTTCTTTAATGCTTAATACTATGAAAGAAAAAATAGACAATATAAAACTTGGACTTTTTATAACGATTGGTACTATTTGTTTTGTTTTAGCACTCTATTATATCGGTGCAAAGCAAAATTTATTTGGCAACACTATAGAGATTCGAGTAGTTTTTAATGATGTAAATGGATTGCAAAAAGGAAACAATGTCAGGTTTTCTGGAATTGACATTGGTACAGTAAACGAAGTAGAAATCCTAAATGACACCTCCATTCAAGTAAAAATAGTGATCGACAAGAAAGTACAACCGTTTATAAAAAAAGATGCAATTGCTACTTTAGGAAATGATGGTTTAATGGGCAATAAATTAATTAATATTAGCCCTGGCAGTCCTCATTCTGAAATGATAAAAGAAGGAGAACTTCTTCATTCAGTTAACGAATTAGACACAGATGACATGTTAAGGCAATTGGAGCAATCCAATCGAAATATTGGAACAATTACAGAAAGCTTTGTTGGCCTTGTTCAAAAAATTGAACAAGGCGATGGTGTTTTAGGCAAACTCATCAGTGACAGTGGTCTTTCAGAAGATTTAAGTTTAACAATGAAAAATTTACGTCAGTTGAGTACGGAAACAGCTCAATTAAGTAAATCAATTAGCAATAGCCTTAAAAAAATAGAATCAAAAGACAACACCTTGGGACTATTACTAAATGACACCTCCATGGCGAATGACTTAAAAATAGCAGCCCAAGAAATTCGATCGTTCAGCAAGAATACAGATCAAATCATGGTTGATATTCAACTCATGATTAAAGAAATTCAATCTGGAAAAGGAGCGGCAGGCACATTACTAACCGACTCAATAGCTGATAATAATCTAAAGCAAAGCTTATACAACCTTCAAAATGGCACCAACGCATTCAATAAAAGCATGGAAGCTTTGCAAAACAACATCCTATTTAGACGATACTTCAAAAAACAAGAAAGAGATAAAAAATAATAAATGGCCCATAAAAAGAAAATCCAACTGAACTACATCATTTTTTGATACGCAGTCTTTAACTCATGTTTCAAGTCATCTAAATCGGTGAGTAAACGAAGCTGCTCAGGATAGATTCCTAAATTCTGATGTAGTATATTTCTTATACTATTGCTGACATTAAAATGCACTTGTTCCAAGTTCTTTTGCTGTTTCACATTTTTTACTCGAATGGCTTCTTCAGTTAGATTTACTCGCAACAAATTAGCTGCTAATTCAGTTCCTCCCATCAAATCACTAAAATTGGTATCGATAGGCACTTTTCGCCACTCATGTAGTTCTCTAGAATTCATAGAATAAAGTCCGGAATACCCTGCTTCGTAAAAGCTCGCATAATCTTTAATGTTTGATCGTGCTGCTCTCCTATTCAGTTGTTTATTTGCATCTGCCAATTCCTCTCTCACATCAAATCGGTCTATTCCAGCGAAATGGTTCCGATCTATTCCGTACTGCTTGAATTCATGGAAAATAATATCTTGAAGCTTGACTACACTTTCTTTCTTTCGATCGGCTATTCCCACCAATAAAAAACAGGCAAAACGACTTAAATGAAAATTATATCGCCCTTTTTTAGTGGCAGGAGGAACAGCAATTACATTTTCATAATATGGAATATCAACTGTGTTTAAAATATTCACCACAGTATCGATCAAACTCATAAAGGATTTCCGCCCTTTATAATCTAACAACTTTCTAACATCCATTGCATCCCACAGTTTAATGGGTTCTAATTGTACAGGCTTCAACTTTTCCATAGTAGGTGTTTTATACGTTCCTTGCAGCATAAATTTAAAGTTAATCCACCTTAAAAAAAATAGAATTTCTCATTTTTAGATCTGATTTTTGTCAGGATAGCATTAAATTACTCCCAATTAAATTTCCAGACGAACCAACAAATTTATCCGACCTTCGTCATCCTTTTTCAATAATCAAATAATGGTTAAAAAAATTCTAAAACTCGTGGGAATAACAATAGGTGTCGTGATAATAGCACTTGTAGTAATTGGCTTCGTGTTTATAAATGTGAGTAAAGAATTTGGTGGCAAACCGACAAAAGAACAACTAACAGCCTACAATGATTCCGGACATTACAACCAAAAAGACAATCAATTTGAAAATTTGGTAGAGACTTCCATGGATATGGGTTTTAAATCGATTGTGGGTACCATGATTGAATTTATAAAAGGAAATCCAAATGGACGACCAACCAAAGAGCTGCCACTGATAAAAATAGATTCACTACAAGTAGTAGAGAACCTAACGAAAACGCGATTAATCTGGTTCGGGCATTCTGCTTTTCTATTGCAGTTAGAAGGAAAAAACATTCTGTTAGACCCTATGTTGGGCGATGTACCGGCTCCTCATCCAATTCTTGGAGGAAAACGATACACCAAAGAATTGCCGATAGAAATAGAGAAACTACCAACCATTGATGCCATTATCATCTCTCATGATCATTACGATCATTTAGATTATAGATCGATTCAAAAATTAAAATCGAGGACCAAAGCGTTTTACGTTCCTCTAGGTGTCGGAGCTCATTTTGTGGCTTGGGGTGTAGACCCTGCCATTATTCATGAGATGAATTGGTGGGATGAAACGAAATTGGAAAACATTCAATTGGCCTTTACGCCTTCACGCCATTTTTCAGGAAGAGGATTGACGGACAGAAATTCTACCTTATGGGGAAGCTGGGTGATTATTGGAAAAGAAGACACTTTGTTCTTTAGTGGTGACAGTGGCTATGGCGATCACTTTAAAATAATTGGCGGCAAATATGGCCCATTCGATTTTGCCATGATGGAATGTGGACAGTACAATGAAAAGTGGGCACAAATCCACATGATGCCAGAAGAAACTGCTCAAGCAGGATTAGATATAAAAGCTAAAGTGATTATGCCCATTCATTGGGGAGCTTTTACCTTAGCGCTGCATGATTGGACAGATCCTGTAAAACGAGTAACTGCTGCAGCTGAAAAGCTTAAACTCGAAATCATTGTCCCCAAAATTGGAGAATCTATTTGGTTGGAAGATTTAAAAGTCAGTAATAGCAATTGGTGGAAAGAATTGATATAATCGTTCATAAGAAAGTCCTACCTTTAAGGAAATAATAAATTACCATGAAGAATAATCCAAATACCTTAATCACAGCAGGAGCGTTAATGATTGCTGCAGGCCAAATCATTGCACATTATTTTAATATTCCAGACGTTATCAATGGTGGTTTAATGGGAATTGGCATCGGACTATTAACTGTTGCTTTAATATCGAAAAGAAAAAAGGCGATTATAAAGTAAATCACTTAGCTTCTCTTTTTCTTTAAATCCAAATAATCAATATAATAGAGCACTTTAATTGAGAAATTATTGAGTTGAGGTGACTTGAGAATTTGCTCAACATCTTGCAGATAATGGATATCAAGAGGTTCCCCTTGCTCTAAAATAATGTTCTTCCACACCAAAGAGATTTCACTTCCGGGAGCAAATCGCCAATTATAAGCCAAATCAATATTAAAGGCATTGAAACTAATGTCGTGAATGGATTTGCCATTTGGCTGAAAACCTGCATAATCAGTTGGTAATAGTTCACCATTCCCCGGATCAACTCGATTAAAACGGTCGTAAACCGCAGTTGACCAATAGTGACGCAGCGTCAAATTAAGCGCCATTCGATTGTTGAATATGTAATTTCCAGTAACAGAACTTTCATACTCTTTCACATCTCTGCGACCAAAAATTATGGAATCATTCCTATTGGCCACAAAACCCATTTCATTGTTTCGTGCGCCCCAATTGTGTTCCAACACAAAGAATAGCTTATCATTTGGACGGAAACGAGGAGAGATTTCATAGTAGGTATTGTATCTATTTTGCTCATCAAAAACACGCTGAGTGGTCCTAACGTCCAACGCAAAAGGGCGACTGTAATCGCTAGAGAAAAAACCTCCATAGGTAAAATTGGTCGGAAAACGATAAGATTGGTCGAACGTTCGAGTTTCAAAAAAGTCATTGGTTTCTACTGGCTCTACTGCAAAATTCAAACTGATGGCATGGAAACTCCGCAATGAATAAATGGTGAAATAACTCACTGCAAAATTCATAAAGTCATCCTGACGATAAGAGCGCGTATAGAATACTTCTACATCATGGCGAGCTGAGTTAAAAATAGAAAAAGGCTCGTAAATCGCATAGCGTGCAAACAAATAGGAATTCTTGACATTATTGATATTCAAAAATCCCAAATCATTGGGGTCATAATCGTCAGTAATATTTTCTTGAGACAGTTTTAGTTTAAAGTTTCCACTGATTTTTTCAGCTGCTGCTTGCCACTTATAGCCACTCTTTGTCCCAAAAGTATTCAGCACATGGCTCATTCCTGCTTGCCCTGAAATGGCATACATGTTTTTTTTGTTGGCCAATTTAAAATCCAATTGAGAAACATTCGCATCTCGTGCTGAACCTTCACGGGCAACATTGGTATTGGTCAATGTGATGAAAGAATTCTTGCGCAAAACTTGATCAAATACCAACACATTGTAATTCGTCAATGGATTCACTTCTACCGTTCGTTGAGCCTTACTAATGGTGTCCTCAAGTGTCGCATACACTCGGTTCTCCACAGCATTAAACACACCTATACCCAATCCTTTCTTGTTTCGCCCCGAAACTTTAGTCGCATTTAATAATTTGCTCTGCGCAGGAATCTCGGTTAACTGTTCGTCCACCTCCAATTCATTGGAAATACTTCTGGCAAACAATGGTCGCCCACCTACTCTTCTTGAATAAAAGATTCCGGCTTTATTGAACAGCTCCAATCCTTCCGTAAAAAATTGTCGGTTTTCATTGAACTCAACTTCAAATTGTGACAGGTTTAAAATCTGATTGTCGAATCGAGTTTGACCAAAATCAGGAATCAAGGTCATGTCCAACGTAAATGCATCGCTAATGCCATACTTTACATCCATTCCTCCATTGACGGATTCAGAAGTTCGATTGTCGGCAGAGCTGTGTTCCAAATAAGCAGAGGCATACGGAAAAAAGGACAACCGTACAGGAGGTTGAATATTTTCAATTCCATTCACCAAACCGGTTTGTGTTAATAAGCCATCAATGGCCGGATCTACGAAGTTCCAATAAGAACGTTCTCTATTTCGTCTGATTTCTCGACCAAAGTTCACTCCCCACTGCTGCACCTCCACTTCCGGAAATCGAAGAGCAGAATACGGAATCCGCATTTCCACCGTCCACCCTTTGTCGTCTATGTTGGTGGCCGATTCCCAAACGGCATCCCAAGCCACACTTTCATTATCAGCTGAATATTTGGTATCGATTTGCACCCCAGCTGGCGTTACGATAAAGCCATCTCCATTGATTCCATCCTGGTAATTATTAAAAATCACCATAAAAAAATCGGCATTCCCAATGTCGTCTCTTTCGGTTAGGAAATTATTGATACTATCGGGATTGTCATACAATCGAGCTGCTATATAAACCGCTTGATCGTCATAAATTAGTTGAACCTCTGTTTCTCCTGTTGGCTTCTTCTTGGGTTTTGGATTGGTTTGTAAAAACCCCGACACCTTTGGCTGATTGACCCAGGCTTCATCGTCCAACTTTCCATCGATTTTTGGCGGCACATCCGTTGATACCACAAACAGTTGATTGGTTGTAATTTGATTCTTCTGAGCAAACCCATTGCCTTGAACAAGAAAGGCTAAAACAAAAAAAACGGAAATGTATTTAATCAATATTAAAGTGCTTTTATATGAAACAGATTCATCCGACTAACCGACTGAATGACTGCAAATATAATGAACTGCGATTCATTATTTCAAAGGTATTTGAATGTACCTGATTTCTATTTCGAAAACAGTTAATTTTACGGCATGGAAGAAGCATCAAAAGATCAACTCAAAAACCTGCAAAACTTTTTCAAGCAGCGAAATAAGCAAAATGAAGGTGTCAATAATGAAGTCATTGACCATGTTGGCAAATTTTTATCCGAGGTTGATCATTCCAAATTATCCGAAGTAGATAAAATTCAGAACAACAAAATAGTGAATGCATTGGGCCATTTCATCGTTAAAAGTGGCTTAAAATGGGTCATTAAAAGTCAAGCGCTGAATGGCAGAGATTTTGTCTTGGAGCAGCCAAAATCTAAATTACTTCTACTCGATTTGGAAAAGGAGTCCGATTCTATTAACTTAGAGAAAGTGTTGAATTCATTGGACTCAACAGTCAACTTTCTTGTTATCCTAGTTGGTGATCAACTACAAATCAGTGCAGAAGAGCTAAATAAATTGACCTCCCAATTGAGTTGTAAAGTGTGGTTATTTGACAATGATAAATGGATTATACTAACCAATTGATCCACAAAATGCGCTCTATCCTTCCCCTTTTTATCGGCTTATTTTTAACTACTTCACTGCTAGCTCAAACAGACAGCAGTTGGTCGAAAAAACCAACTCTTAATTTTGGAGGTTTCGTAGATGCATTTTATGTGTACGATTTCAATGAACCTGCCGATAGCAAGCGACAACCGTTTCTTTTCAACCACAACCGGCACAATGAGTTTAACATCAACTTGGCGTTATTCGAAGTAAAATTGAGTCATGAAAAGTACCGAGCCAACCTGGGATTACAAGCCGGAACCTATCCACAAGACAATTATGCTGCAGAAGCCAGTGTGTTTCGAAATGTATTTCAGGCCAATGTTGGAATCAGCTTGAATAAGAAAAATAACCTCTGGCTTGATGCAGGGTTGTTTCCATCCAACTTGGGTTTTGAAAGTGCCATCTCCATTGACAATTTGACATTAACGCGTTCATTGGCTGCGGAGAATTCGCCTTATTTTTTAACTGGTGCCAAGTTAACTTACAACCCAACTTCTAAACTAGAATTAGCCGCATTGATTTCTAATGGTTGGCAACGCATCGAGCGATTGGAAGCCAACTCCATTCCTTCTTTTGGGACACAAGTCAATTATCAATTGACAGATAAGATCAATTTGAATTGGAGCACTTTTATAGGTTCTGAATATCCGGACACCACCAGAAGAATGCGCTATTTCAATAACTTTTACGGCACTTTTGAGTTGACTGATAAATGGAAAATGATAGCCGGAGTGGATGTTGGATTAGAGCAAGCAGGGAAAGAAAGCGACAGATATTACAATTGGTTTGCTCCTACTTTAATCGCTCAATACAAATGGAATAAACAATGGAGCACCTCATTCAGAGCAGAATACTTCTTGGATGAAGCGGAAGTAATATTACCACAAGCGGATCCAAACGGTGTTGGTAATTGGGGAACTTCACTGAACATTGACTACACGCCTAACAAAATGGTAGCATGGCGAATAGAAGGACGTTACCTAGAGAATAAAGACAATGACTTTAATGTATTGACTTCGTCGCCGTATACTTCGTTTTTTATCTCAACGTCTTTGGCGGTGAAGTTTGGGAAGTAGGGGATTATAAGTCCTCCTACAATTAAATTGTAAACCTACTAAAAGACTGATCGGCTGATATTCAAAGCAGGATGCTCCGCAGGCGTTTGCAACCCTGCGGAAATTAGAAGCAGAGTTTTGTTTATTAATTAGTTATATTTAAGCATCAAACAAGGTGTAAAACATACTATTAAAGAGAATAAGTCCTACTATGTAACAATGACAATTGTTGAGTGGGTTGATATATTTAGCCGTAAAGAGCAACGAGATATAATAATCAACTCATTGAGTTTTTGTATAAAATCAAAAGGATTGAATGTATACGCCTATTGTATTATGACGAACCACATTCACCTCATAGTTAACTGTAATGAACCATTTGAACTAAAAGATACTATTAGAGATTTTAAAAAGTTTACATCAAAACAGATCATATCAGAGATAAAAAATGGAACAGAAAGCAGGAAAGAATGGTTATTAACTATTTTTAGAAAAGCGGGATCGGATGATCCTAAAAATAAAACATATAAGGTTTGGAAAAGCGGCAATCATGCAATTGAATTGTACAGCGAGAAATTTACTTGGGAAAAAGTAAATTACATTCATCAAAACCCTGTGAGAGCCGGATGGGTCAAAAATCAAGAAGATTGGTTGTACTCTTCAGCTCCAAACTACGCAGAAGCAGAAATAATTTTACTAAATGAATTAGTATGCTTAACTCAAATGGTAAAGACTATTAAATGAATAAGTTGGCACGAAAAATATTCCGCAGGGTTGCAAACCACTGCGGAGCATCCTGCTTATAATAACATCTTGTGAAATCAGGGAACGGGAGCTTTCTACTTAAAGAATAGATGCTGAAAGGTTGCAAACCCGTCGGAGCTGATTGGAATTAATTTCATAATATTCCAACCAAGCTAATGGTTCAGTTAGTTTTTGTGAATTAAATTCTAAATGTATTACCCTTCTCTTCTTTCCGTTTGTAGTTCTGTTAGAAGAGTGTAAAGTAAGAGGTTTCATTAACATTGCTCCACCTTTTTCAACCTCACAAACAACTTCGTTTTCAAGAATCCAATCTTTTGATTCTGCACGAATGATTCCTTTTAAGTGAGATTTGGTAATCACTTTCAATGCTCCATTACTATTGTCTGTCTTGTCCAAGTGAATTCGGATTGTTATTGTGTCTTGCAAAATATCAATCGGTGGTTGAACGCCATATTGCCCCTTTTTAAAAGTCCAGTTTGAGTAGTTTTCCAATTCTACTTTTTGGTCAACCGAAATACTTAAATCTTGGTGATAAGCAACGAACCAATTTGATTCACTCGGTTTGTCAAAATAGATTGCTTTGGTCAAGAAATATTTGGAATCCGAAAGTTCGGCAAGTAAATCAATCAGTTTTTTATTAAATAATATGTCGCTCAATTCAGGCACATTATTAATTAATTGCCTGATCGCAAACAAATCCGAAGATTTCATAAATGAATTTCCGACCTGCTCAGCATTTTCAATACAAGTAATAATTTGGTTTATTTCACCGTCTGAATACAAGTCAGATAAAACGGAATATCCATTTTCTTCAAGCTCTATTTTGTTCTTTCCGTAATTCATTTTAAGATTTCACTTATTGTATAAATAGGAAGCACTTTGTGCGTCATGTCCAATTCTAATTCAATCCAAATTAAATAAAAATTATTCTTCATTATTTTGAACGGAAGAATTATAAAATTGGATACTTAAGCATATGAATAGCGGAAAATATGTACATAATTGATTTCATAAGGAAGACTAGTCCGTTTGCACGGGGCTGCCAACAAAGGAACTCTACAATTACTTAGTTTCTTGAATTTTAATTGGCTCCTGTCTTGTATCAAAGACATTTGCGATCTCAATTCTTTTGAATTCTTGGTTTACCCAATAAACTATTTTGTAATGCTTATAAATCAAGTACCTGAAATGTTGTCTCCTGTGAGATAAATTCTCTTCCGTTTGACCGATTAACGGATTTTTGTCAAGATCAACAGTTACGTTGATTATTCCATTGACAATCTTTTGAGCTGTCCTTTTACCTGCTTTTAGTCTATAATAAGAATGAATGTCAATTAATTTATCTTCTGCAAGTTGTAACCAAAATATATTTAGTCCCATTGTTGGACTTTAGTTTTTAAATCCTCAAGGCTAATCATTCTACCATTTTTAGAATCATCCATTGCTTGATCAATTTCCGCATCATATTGCTCCATCGACATTGGCTTTAAATTACTATCTATCATTTCTGTTTTACTCTTTCTCAATAATTTCTCAAGTCCGCTAACAATTTCCTCGTTCTGTAACCTTAGAAATTCTTGAATAAAAGATATTTTTCTTGATTCTAAATCCATGATTTTAGTCTTTCCTCAAAGATACTTAAATATCAAGTTTCAAAATAAAAGTTTGATAAATTCTAAAGTTAGTATTGTAAGTGATTAAATTCAAGCATACCGACTGGTGCAAACCCATCGGGGCTGAGATATGTGAGAATTCTAATAACGAATAAGTTTTGTCTTCGTTGTATGATTTAATTGAAGGTCGTCACTATTCTCTGCTCGTTTAAAAGAATAAATAATAGACTCAAGACTACATAGAGCCTGTTTATTTGATAGCTTTTCTCCCATATACATAGAACCTAAAGAAAAGAAAGTTTTAGCAGTTTCATGACTAAGTGTTATTTGTAGGCTAATACTAGAATCCTCATTTAAAACTAAATGCCAATAGCCTTCCAAGGAATCAATAAGTAACTGCCCATTTTCTAAGACATTATAAGAGGTATCAATTTCTGTCATTTGTTCCTCCAAACTAGGCCATGGCTGGATTTTCATAAGTTGACAAAATGTGACAGCAAAAACCACATCTTCCATTAAATTGGTAATTGTCACACATGCACCATTCGTATCATGATCATAATAAGGAGTCCAAGATGAGTCAGGAGTCATAAATGAATAATTCTCAAACAAATCCATTACTTCAACTCCATTGTCGAGTGAGAATGTATTGCAATCACAATCTTCAAATATTTGTGATTGATACTTGTTGTTGCAGGAAAAGAATATTAGTACCAAATAGAGTATTTTATACATATGGTTATCTTTAAGCATCTGGTTTTCTATCAAATAGAATTTATATAATTAACAAAAATATAGATTTATTGACTTACACTTTTAATTGATGGATTTAAAATCTCCATCAATTAGATCGCAAACGGACTACAAATCCATTCGGCTGATATTTTAAGCAGAATGCTCCGCAGGCGTTTGCAACCCTGCGGAAATTAGAAGCAGAGTTTTGTTTATTAATTAGTTATATTTAAGCATCAAACAAGGTGTAAAACATACTATTAAAGAGAATAAGTCCTACTATGTAACAATGACAATTGTTGAGTGGGTTGATATATTTAGCCGTAAAGAGCAACGAGATATAATAATCAACTCATTGAGTTTTTGTATAAAATCAAAAGGATTGAATGTATACGCCTATTGTATTATGACGAACCACATTCACCTCATAGTTAACTGTAATGAACCATTTGAACTAAAAGATACTATAAGAGATTTTAAAAAGTTTACATCAAAACAGATCATATCAGAGAAAAAAATGGAACAGAAAGCAGGAAAGAATGGTTATTAACTATTTTTAGAAAAGCGGGATCGGATGATCCTATAAATAAAACATATAAGGTTTGGAAAAGCGGCAATCATGCAATTGATACCAATGTGAATAATAATTTCGTCTAAGTTTAATATTCCTACAATGGTACATGCCGATGAATACAATTACCAGTTTAATGAGATGATAATCGAAATCGAACTGTATAATTGTTCATTTCGGTATGAATTGTATAGTGAGAAATTTACTTGAGAAAAAGTAAATTACATTCATCAAAACCCTGTGAGAGCCGGATGGGTCAACAACCAAGAAGATTGGTTGTACTCTTCAGCTACAAACTACTCAGAAGCAGAAATAATTTTACTGACTATATAAGTATGCTTAACTCAAATGGTAAAAACTATTAAATGAATAAGTTGGCACGAAAAATATTCCGCAGGGTTGCAAACCACTGCGGAGCATCCTGCTTATAATAACATCTTGTGAAATCAGGTAACGGGAGCTTTCTAGTTCAAGAATAGATACTGAAGGGTTGCAAACCCGTCGGAGCTGAGGGAAAGGGAGCTTTCTACTTAAAAGAACATCCTGCGAAACTGGGCACACTTTATTTAGCAGAAATCCCTTATTTCTTATAGCATAACTGAAAACCGTTTTTTAATTTAATACGGGTATTAGTAGGCCGATATATATAATCACAGCTACAATAAAAGGTAATCCATATTCATTTTGTATAAATTTCGCAATCCCAAATTCCTTATGTTGAGCATTTGATTTATTCACCCAAACTGTAATTTTTCTGAATTGCTGAAATTCATAACTAATAATTGAATGATACTTATTGTCTTTAGTCAGAAATTGTAATATTTCGTAATCAAAAAAAGGATTTTCGCGTCTGAGTAAAACCTGAAAATACTCAATTTTAGATTGGTCATAGATATATTTTCGAAGTGAGAAAATTCTTGATATTATTAAGTTTCCATCTTTGATCTGTATTCTTTTAGCCCTAAAAATAAGTGTCATTAAAAGCCAGAGTCCAAGTACACCAAACAGAGTCATAAAAACATACACTCCGACAGGGGAATCTTCCTTAGAGTCAATAACTAGACTATAAATGAATCCAAATAAAGTCAGGGACAACATTGGGGTGACGACGAATGCAATTAATATTTTCCAGTGAAATTTAATCTTCATTATATATAATATACAACGTTTATGTAGATGGTCTAGTGGAATAGATAAAGATACAAATACAATTTTCGAATAGTAAAGAATGCTTATTGAATATTTTTAGATAATAGGGATCGGATGATCCTAAAAATAAAACATATAAGGTTTGGAAAAGCGGCAATCATGCAATTGAATTGTACAGCGAGAAATTTACTTGGGAAAAAGTAAATTACATTCATCAAAACCCTGTGAGAGCCGGATGGGTCAAAAATCAAGAAGATTGGTTGTACTCTTCAGCTCCAAACTACGCAGAAGCAGAAATAATTTTACTAAATGAATTAGTATGCTTAACTCAAATGGTAAAGACTATTAAATGAATAAGTTGGCACGAAAAATATTCCGCAGGGTTGCAAACCACTGCGGAGCATCCTGCTTATAATAACATCTTGTGAAATCAGGGAACGGGAGCTTTCTACTTAAAGAATAGATGCTGAAAGGTTGCAAACCCGTCGGAGCTGAGGGAAAGGGAGCTTTCTACTTAAAAGAACATCCTGCGAAACTGGGTAATCGAAATCGAACTGTATAATTGTTCATTTCGGTATGAATTGTATAGTGAGAAATTTACTTGAGAAAAAGTAAATTACATTCATCAAAACCCTGTGAGAGCCGGATGGGTCAACAACCAAGAAGATTGGTTGTACTCTTCAGCTACAAACTACTCAGAAGCAGAAATAATTTTACTGACTATATAAGTATGCTTAACACAAATGGTAAAAACTATTAAATGAAGAAGTTGGTAAGAAAAATATTCCGCAGGGTTGCAAACCACTGCGGAGCATCCTGCTTATAATAACATCTTGTGAAATCAGGTAACGGGAGCTTTCTACTTAAAAGAATAGATACTGAAGGGTTGCAAACCCGTCGGAGCTGATTAAATCACCTCCAATTCCGCCCATACTATCGTCAATGATTGAAAAATTAACCTCGCCAATTTTGTCGTTATCTATGTATAAAAACCCTTTCATTAATCTTCTCCTTCAATTGTAATATCCAAATATTCACTTCCTATTTGCAATCCAAGAAGTAAGTTGATCGTTTCATTGTCACCTGAGACAATCACAAGGTTGTATTTATTTTTTTCGCTTGAAATTTCCACCTCTTCTATTGCTGTAATTCTAACTGTCATTGAAAATGACTTGTTAAGTGGTACATTAACAAACCAATTTTCTTTCATTGCACCGTCTTTCAATTGTCCAATTAGATAAAATTCATTTCTACGCCTAATAGCAAAACTGTCAATTACCTCAAATTGTCCTTGTCTTATATTTCTGTTCATTTATTGTTTATGGAATAAAAGTCTCTTCAATTAGTTTTCAAATTGTGTAAGTTCAAGTCTGCTCGAACGGTTTAAATAAACTTTCTTGAACTACTTATTAACAATGCACCATATTTAATATTGTGTGTTGACCCTTATTATATCAATTGGATAGTGAATAATACTCCTGAAATTATTAAATAAATTAATAAAATTAGTCCTAACCATAAGCCTAAATAAACCAACCAATTATTAGTTGATTTTTCTTTCTTGGGTTGAAGTAACTCTGACTTTGGCTTATTTGTTAATTCTATAAATTGTATATCTAGATCGTTATTTAGCCATTTCAATTCGCCTGATTGTAAATTCATTTTCGTACCATCAATATCAGACTTACAAACCTCTAATAGCCCTATAGCAAATGATTTTAAACCATCTTTGTTAGCTTTTATACAAAATTCATGCGGTGTCCATTCTTTAAAACCAAAGTAGGCTTGATCATTGTCAATAGATTGGAAAAGCTGCTCTGTTATAATATCTAGTTCTTTATTTGTCATTTAATATTATCTATAATCGCTTTTATTTCAACTCCTAAAATTTTTCTGAATTCATTCTCCAAATTTTTCTCTAATTCAAAGGTGTTATCTAAAAGAATGTCACTTCTTTCTTTTAACTCTTTATATTCATCTATGCCATTATTTATGGCATCAATTTGTACTTCAATGGTCTCAAAATAAGATAAAAACTGTTTGGTTTCCTGATTTATTTTGCCCATCTCATTATTTATTGTATTCATCAACTCTACTTGTTCTTGAGAGAAATATATTTTGTTTTTATGGAAAAGTGGACTAAAAGTCAAAACTACTTTTGTCCAGTTGTCAATTTTATGTTTAAAATGATCTTTGGGTTTATCAGTATTAAGTTCGCCATCGAAAAAGTCGATTATTGCAATTTTATAATCATACAATGAGAAATAAATTTGTTTAATAATTATTGCTCTTTCCTTGTGAAGCGAAGAGAATTGAATTTGGTGAGATATATTTAGTTTTTCCAAATCACTTTTATGCGACTCCATACGTTTTTGAAGATAACTTTCAAAAATCTGTTTAGATAAATATCTAATCAGTCCAAAAGCAACAAGTCCTGCAGTAGTGAATATACCTAATAGTTTGAATATATCGTTCATTATTTTGCGTTAGCTAATATACAACACTGGATATAAAACACATAGTGCTAGATATTATAATTCAGCCCAAATTAACCAAAAACTTCCAAACTCTCACTTTACTCCACTGACTGTTAGAAATATAATTCAAAAAAGCTAACCAACAACCCCAAACCTTTCAAATTCCCAATTTAAAAATAAAAGAAATCCATCAATTCACTATTCGACGGAGTTCAATTATGGTCAGTATATTTATGGCCTAAATTAGTTTAATGTCGGTTTCAGATTATTCCAAACGTACTTATGGGTTAGATGTTTTTCGAGCGGTGGCGATACTCCTAGTCGTGCATGGCCACGCCATTGGCATGCTCGAATACACTTTCTTGGATGGTTTTCCGTGGATTAAATTGATTGATGGAGTGGAGTTTTTCTTTGTATTGAGTGGATTTCTAATTGGTTCCATCCTCATCAAAGAAGTAGCCAAAAGTGAGTTCAAGTTTAGTCCTTCTCAATTGTACACTTTTTGGAAAAGACGTTGGTTTAGAACGTTGCCGACTTATTATTTAATACTTCTTGCCAATTATTTGGTGGTAAAACTGGAAGTCATTCCAGGTGACATTTCTCAATTCAGTTGGAAATTCATTTTTTTCCTGCATAACTTTTCAAGTCCTTTTTACGATTTCTTTTGGGAGTCTTGGAGTTTATCCATAGAAGAGTGGTTCTACATTTTTCTGCCTTTTTTATTGCTCCTCATTCTAAAGTTGCTGCCATCACGCAAAGGAATTTTAACGGTCATCATCATTATGTTGGTGGTTCCACTACTCTACCGTTTCGCTCATGCTGATTTAGTATTGGACGATTTTTGGAGAGATGTCACTTTTAGAAAAGTAGTATTAATGCGATTAGATGCCATTATGTATGGCGTGTTAGCAGCTTACATCAAGTTTTATTATTTGGATTCTTGGAAAAAATACGCTCCTCCATTGTTCATTTGGGGCATCATTTTAGCCTTAACCATCCCTTACTTTAATTTCCCCAATTGGTTTTCAAACACACTAGGATTTAACTTAGTCGCTATTTCTGCTACATTACTATTGCCTTTAGCAGATGGATACAAATCATTCAAAACAAACATCGGAAAAGCAGTCACCCACATCAGTTTGATTTCCTATTCCATGTATTTGATCAACTTGGGATTAGTCTCAGTGGTAATCAGTACAAACTTCCCCATTGAAGAAAACCCAACAGATGGCTTGATCAAATATGGTATTTATTGGGTGATAGTGGTTGTGGTTTCTAGTTTAATTTATAAATACTTCGAATCGCCATTCACCAACTTACGGGATAAGAAATTCTTTAAATAGTGGAATTGGTTTTTGCCAAAACAAGGAAATAGTTTAAATTGAGTCGAATTTAAAAACCACTTAAAATGAGTTCATCCACCGTTATTCTTCAAGCTAAGTTCAATCCAAAAATAAAATCTTACATCCTTTTCGTTGGTGCAATACTATTGACAATCACCATATTCGGAATTCCATTGATTTTAATCTGGTTATTGGGTTTGGGACAATTTGTAAGTAGAAAGTTCTATGACAACCTATCTTGTCAGCTGACTTCTCACCATTTGGAGTTTAAAAAAGGCGCTTTTTTCAAAATTGAGAAAACCATTCCATTGGAAAACATCCAAGACTTGACTTTTATTCAGAACCCCATCCTCAACTTATTGGATCTAAAAATCCTAAAAGTAGAAACTGCGGGAAATGCGCAAGCTCATGGATCAGACATGAAATTGGTGGGAATCATAGATGCGGAAAACTTTAAAAAACAAGTGTTGCTGCAACGTGAATACCTGCAAACTGGTCGTCAATCTTCCTCTAATGTGACAAGTAACCAACCAGATTGGCAAGAAACCAATGATTTATTGCGTGAGATTCGAGACCTCTTAAAAACGAAAACAACTAATTAATAAAATCAACGTTTTTATCCAAACCAACGCTTTTGAGAAACTTCCTGATTATCCTATTTACATTTTCTACATCGCTAACTTTTGCTCAATTATCCTTGGACACCAACACCACATACCAAGAAATGGTGAAGGAATATTTAATCGGACCTACCTCAGGAATCATTGTGAATGCCGTTCAATATCAAGGTCATCGAAAATCGATTGCAGGCTTCAATGATCCGAGCAATTACGCCATCATTTCCAAAGGAGTCGCGATCAGTACAGGAAATGTGTTTGATGCCATCGGCCCCAACGATTCTGATCATAAAGGAGAAAGCAGCAGTGGCTTAAGCGATGAGGATTTAGAACTTTTGGGAAACGGAAAAAGCTATGATGCTGCCATATTGATCATCGATTTTATTCCAACTTCCAATTCATTTTCATTCGATTACTTCTTTGCTTCTGAAGAATACCCTGAGTTTATCAATAAAGGAGTGAATGACGTTTTCGCATTTATAGTAAAAAGAGTGGGAGATTCAGTGGGTCAGAATTTAGCCGTTTTCGAAAATGCGGCTATCCCCATTTCAGTCGATCAAATCAATGCACAAAAAAACAACCATTTATACATTGCCAATTCTTTTTGGGACCCCAAAGACATCAATAAATGGAAAGATGACCGAGCAAAAGGCGAACGTTCATTACAGTATCAATTTGATGGGTTTACACGCTTGATTCATGTGAAAACAAAAGTAATCCCAGGTGAACGGTATCAAATCAAAATAGCCATTGCAGACATTGGCGATCGAATCTATGACTCGGCTGTTTTTCTAGAAGCCGGCTCTTTGAAAAGCGATGGAGAAAAATTAGAAGGCATAAAATACTTAAAGTTGATCGCTGAAAATATAACCTGGGAAAACTCACCTACGTTCAAAAAAGTGAATGAAAACTGCTATGCAATCAGCGCAAGAATCAATTACCAAACAGATGAATACCATCTGAGAGCTGACATGCGCCCCATGCTCAACAAACTAGTTTCCTTATTGCAAGCTGATGATCGAATCCGACTAAAAGTAATCGGACACACCGACAACACAGCAAGTGCTGAATACAACAAAACACTTTCTTCAAAACGGGCAAATGTGATTTACAATTACTTGATTTCTTCAGGTATTGCTCCAAATCGACTGTCGTTTGAAGGAAAAGGTAACACTGCACCAGTTGTCCCTAACTCATCAGAACCTAATCGTTTAGAGAATAGAAGAGTGGAATTTCAAATTAGAATGAATTAAATATCGTCGTAAGAAACAATTACTCCTGCAGACTTTGGACGACTGCAACAAGTCAATACAAAACCTTCTGCTATTTCTTCATCATCCAATCCAAAGCTTTCGCCCATTTCTACTTCTCCTCTTGTCACTAGAGCCTTACAAGTTGTACAAACTCCTGACTGACAAGAATAAGGAGGATCAATACCTTGACGATCTGCTGCTTCTAAAATGGTTTCTCCTTTTTGAAGAATTAATTTGTGCTCTACACCATCTAAAATAGCAGTTACTTCATTGACTTCGCCTTCATAAACGGTCTCTTTGCCTTCGTCAATTGCTGAATTAGTAAAGTGCTCAATGTGGATAACATTAGAATCAATTCCTGCGCTTTTCAATGCTTCATTAGTTCCTTCAATCATTCCTTCAGGACCGCAAATGAAATACATTTTAGCCGCAGCGTGTTGTTGCTCTTCTGCTACTATTGCACTTACAATTTCAGGAGTGATGCGCGTATTGTTTCTTCCGCCATCTATCGCTCCTTGGCTAATAATATACTGTATCGATAATCGACCGGAATATTTAGTGCTTAAGGCTTCCAATTCATCATAGAAGATAATGTCCTCGATATTTCGATTTCCATAAACCAAATGAACAGCACTTCTTGGTTCTTCTTCTAGAGCCGTTTTTAAAATAGAAATAATTGGTGTAATCCCACTTCCTGCAGCAAAAAGTACATACCGATTGCTTCTGATGGCATCTGTATCTAATACAAAATTACCGTCAGGCAACATCACATCCAAGGTATCACCCACATTTACGTGGTCGTATAAATAATGAGACATTTTTCCATTTTCTACTTTCTTAGAAGTCACTTTTAGAAATGAATCAATTGTTGGAGATGAAGACAACGAATAAGAACGTCTTACTGATTCTCCCTTGATGTCCGCTTTGATGGTTAAGTACTGACCTGCTTTGTATTTAAAGTCTTGTTTTTGATCCGATGGAATTTCAAATACTATTGAAACAGCGTCTTTGGTTTCTTTTATTACTTCTTTGACTACTAGCTGACGAAAATGCTTGCTCATATATTTCTATTTTTACGACTGTAAAGATACTATTTGTAATTTCCTTATTCCAATTGATTTTGAGAGTTTATTCTAATTTAACAATACAACCAATGCACAATATTTTAATTTTCATGCTTCTGATTTTACCTTTTTATAGTTCTGCTCAAGGTTTGCTAGATGGCTATATGAAAGGCAAGGGCAAAACAGACATTGCGCTTTCAGGTGCATTTGAAACTGGAAGTAAATTTCTACTGGAGGATGGCTCAACTAATATTTCTCGTTCTATTGCAAGCGTCAATTTATTTGCCGCTCATGGAATTACCAATTGGCTGGATGGTGTGACTTCTCTTCCTTTTATTTCAAACGGTGGTAAAGAATCAGGACTTCAAGATGCATCCTTTTTTATTCGTGCAAAATTAATTGAAACTGACATCAAGTCGGTAAAAGCTCGGTTTATGTTGGGGGCAGGATATCAATTTCCAGTTACTGATTATGAAACTGAAAGCTCATTCGCAATTGGACAACAAGCAGAATCGAAAGAAATTAGAGGAATAATTCAATTAGAAAAAGGAAATTATTTTTTGATGTTAAAAGGCGGTTATAGTTTTAGAAATAGACCGAATACAGATGCACTTCCGCTTGTAGCAAAAATAGGAATAGCCAAAGAAAAGTACTACGCCGATCTGTTTGTAGACTATCTAGAGGCCGATGGAGGAGGCAATTATTTACCTCTAAATGAACGCACCACATTCAAAGAATTAGGAGTTAGCTACCTTAGAGTTGGAGGAAATTTATACCGTCCTTTTAGTGATTTAATTGGCGGAGTAGTTGGAGCAGCCTATACGCTTGATGGAAGAAATATTGGACAAACCCTTCGAGTTTCAGTAGGTTTAGTGGTAAAGTTATAGTTAGATAAATGTTTAATATTTGAATCAGGCAATTGATTAATAAGTGAATATCTCAATCAACAAACTGTTTATTCAGTGAATGATTACCGAAAATCAGGTTAATAAAAACCAAATTCGTTGAGCTACCTAAAACTATTCTGAAGGGTTGTGTATTATTTTAAAGTAAAGCTGAATCAATCAATTGGAAGATTTATTATATTTACTTTGTTAACCTACTATTTACCAAACAACAACTTAATGAAAAAAGGACTTCTTTTACTCATTTTCCCATTATTTTTGAGCTCTTGTTTATTTTATAAACCGGCAAAAGTCAATTCCCCGCTCTTACAAGAAAAATACGATGGAGATATATCGGTAAACGTTGGTACAGGAGCTAACATAAACGCGAGCTTTAGTCCTGTAAATAATATTGTTATAATTGGGAATTATAACAATGCTTATAATTCTACTGCTAGTTCAGAAAACCCCAATACAGGTAATCAAACGGTTTACTATGATTACATCAATAGTCAATTAGAAGCAGGGATAGGCTATTACAACGCCAAATTATTTGAAAATTTTTACATTGATCTAATCGCTGGATATGGAAAAGGACAGTGCGGAACTGCTTCTAACATCAATTTTTTTTTTGAAGACTTAGAAGGTTACCAAGCCGATTATAGAAACCATTTCTTGCAGTCTACTTTTGCGACAGATTTAGATAATCCACTTGTATTCGGAATTGGGGGGAAAGTTAATTTCCTAGACTTTTACAATTACCAATCAACGGATAAAAGGAGTGGGTTTCCTGAAAGAACCTATTTTGTTATAAAATCTAAGGTACTGTTTCAACCCTTCATATCATTAAGATATAAAACTGGTTTCATTGGATTCGAATCTTATTTTGGATTGGCTTTTTCTGATAAAAGCGAATATTTCTCCTTTCGTCCACTTGATATTGGAATCGGTTTAAACTTTGATATCAGTAAATTTAGGGCGCAATTAAAGGATAAGAAAACCTATTAACCCTCTTTCACTTCCACTCCTTTCCAAAAAGCAACATACCCTTCTATTTGCTTGGCTCCCTCTTTCGTTTGAGGATAATACCATGCGGCATCTTTATTTTGTTCACCGTCTACTTCTATTGTATAATATGAAGCCGTTCCCTTCCACGGACAGACTGTATGTGTTTCCGACGGTTTGAAAAATTTAGAATCAATACTCTCAGCCGGGAAATACTGATTCCCTTCTATATTAAACGTCTTGTTACTTTCTGCCAAAACTTGGCCATTCCATATTGCTTTCATCGTCTTCTATTTTTTTCTCCAAAGAGTGTCCGTAAATAAATGCTTGCAGTCGTAGTAGTTTTTCTCTACTTTAAATCCTGATCGTTCTGCCAATTGTTCAACTTCTTTAATGCTGTACTTCTGTGAAATTTCCATATCAATGGGCTCTCCTTCTTCAAAATGCAGTTGTAAATCAATGGAACTAATGCAAACCGTTTGTTCTCTTTTACTGATCAAATAGCTTTTTGTAGCTCCACTTACTGGATCATAAATGGGAAAATGTTCAAAATTAAACATATCAAAATCTCCACCTAGCTCTTGGTTAATTCGATTCAATAGGTTCAAATTAAAAGCTCTAGTGATTCCATTCTTATCGTTGTAAGCTGCTAGAATCACATTTGGATCTTTTTTCAAATCTACTCCCATCAAGAATAAATCATCTTCATTCATCCGATCAGAAAGTTGCGTCAAAAATCCAGGTGCGCTGCTCTTCGTAAAGTTTCCAATATTGGAACCTAAAAACAAAATCACCTTTCGGATATTGTTCGTTTTTAAATCTTCCAATGCACTGAAGTAGTCTTTTGCGATGGGTCTAACTTTTAAATCAGGCAACTCTTCTGCTAAGCTACTCTCTAACTGCTCCAAAGCCGTACTTGAAATGTCAATGGGCATGTATTCAAAATCAATTCCACTTTCCAATAAAAACCGCAAAAGCACCTTGGTTTTGTAACCATCTCCTGCTCCAAATTCGATCAACTGAAATGGAGATTGCGCCAACTTCATATCGGCCACCATTTTCTCTTTTTGCATGGAGAATATTTCGTATTCTGCTGCAGTTAAATAGTATTCATCCATTTTCATAATGGATTGGAACAACTCGTCCCCTCGCTCATCATAAAAATATTTTGAATACATTTTCTTGGGCGTTTGGGCCATTCCTTCTATTAAATCGGCCGCAAATTGCTTCTTAAAATCAGATTCTAATTGTTCGTTTTTTGCTTGTTCGGTTTCCATTCAATTATTATTGTTGTCGTTTTTTATAAAGATTTGGCCAATCGAAATCCATTGAACAACCACCTTAAATGTGGGTGAAAAAAGTTTCGATATGTAGGCCGATAATGATTTTCAGGAGTTGCAATTGAACCGCCACGAAGTACCATTTGATTGATCATGAATTTTCCATTGTATTCTCCTAGTGCTCCATCAGGCGGCGTATAATTTGGATAAGGACTGTAAGCACTAGAGGTCCATTCCCAAAGAGAACCAAAATAATGTTGTCCTTCTGCTGATTGCACCACTGGATCCAATCGGCCACTTTCTACAAAGCAGTTATCCTTAATCTTCCCCAATTGTTTTGCTGCAATCTCCCATTCAAATTCAGTGGGCAAACGCATTCCTTTCCACCTCGCATAAGCGTCAACTTCAAAAAAGCTAATGTGGGTAACAGGTGCTTCCAATTCGATTGGCTGCAATCCTGACAAAGTATAAGCGTGCCATTGGCCATCTATCTTGTGCCAATATTCTGGTGCTTTTATTTGATTGGCATTTACCCAATCCCAACCTTCTGCTAACCAAAACTGAAAAAAAGCATATCCACCTGCTTCTATAAATTCTAAATATTCTCGATTGGTTACTAATCGATTGGAAATCTCAAATGGATTCAAATACACTTTATGCACTCCTTTTTCATTGTCAAAATGAAAACCATCTCCTTCATGTCCAATAGTATAAACTCCTTCCTGAATCGTTTCAAAAGTCATTGCTGTGGCTTTCAAATTAGACTCAATTGGGGATGTATCTTCCAAGTATACCGGAAATAATGGATTGTTTCCTAAAATATATTTGATGTCGTACATCAATAATTCTTGATGTTGTTGTTCGTGATTCAATCCCATTTCTAGTGTAAAATGTACGTTTTCAAGTTTCCCTTTTTCAGATTGAATCAATTGCTCCATGTATTGATTGACATGCGCTCTGTATTGATAAACTTCATCTATAGTTGGTCTGCTCAAATTTCCACGATCGGTTCGCAACACTCTTGCCCCAACACTTTCGTAATAACTATTAAAAACATAATTAAAGTCAGTGTGAAACAATGGATAGTTGTCTAAAAAGGGAACCAACAGGAAATTCTCGTAAAACCAAGTGGTGTGCCCTAAATGCCATTTGGGTGGACTCACGTCAACTATTGGCTGAACCACATAATCCTCCGTCTTTAGAGGTTTACAGATTTGTTCTGTCCGAGAGCGAATCGTTTTGAATCGATTCAAAAAATGGTCTTGCATAATGTGTTAACGGCTAATAAAAGCAAATGTTCAATTGTGAATAATCAACAAAATGAATTTCTTTTGATAAAAATCACAAATTACCCATATTCTAACGGATTAAAAAGTTTGGTAGTTTACATCTGAAAACATTTAAAAAAAATTAACTTAGTACAATGGAATCAGAACAACACTATTTATTTCCATAATAAAAACAAAGACATGAAATCAAATCTTGGGAAATTCGATCGAATAATAAGAATACTAATTGCGGCAATCACCTCTACCCTTTATATCACTGGAATTATCTCCGGAACGCTAGGAGTTGTATTGTTGATTGTTGGTGCTGTATTACTCCTAACTTCAGTAATTAACTTTTGCCCCCTATATAAAATATTCGGAATCAGCACTTGCAAGGTCAAAAGCAACTAATAAACGACAGATTCCTTGAACTGTAATTCGAAGAGTTTACGATAGTGTCCATCATTGGCCAATAGGTCTTGATGACTTCCTTGCTCAATGATTCTTCCTTTTTCTAAAACTATAATCTTATCCGCTTTTTGAATGGTGGATAAACGGTGTGCTATAACTATCGAAGTTCGGCCTTTTGTCAAAACATCCGTTGCCTTTTGAATCAACAATTCTGATTCCGTATCTATGGAAGAAGTGGCTTCGTCCAAGATTAAAATTTTCGGTTTGTGCACGTATGCGCGAATAAATGAAATCAACTGACGCTGTCCAACAGATAGCATCCCTCCACGCTCTCTAACATCATAATCATAACCACCCGGCAGTTTAGAAATGAATTCATGGGCTCCAACTGATTTAGAAGCTTCTATCACCTCTTCAATACTGATATCATTATTGTTCAGCGTGATATTGTTATAAATGCTATCGGAAAATAAAAATACATCTTGTAAAACCACTGACATACTAGTACGTAATGAGGGCACCGTATAGTTTCTAATATCTATTCCATCTACCTCAATTGCTCCCTTTTGGAATTCGTAGAAACGCCCCAATAAATTAATCGTTGAGGTCTTTCCTGATCCAGTAGCGCCAACAAATGCAACTGTCTCACCTTCCTTAACAGAAAAAGAAACATCTTTTAATACATAGTTCTCATCAATGTAGGCAAACCAAACATTCTTAAAAGTGATGTCGCCCTTAACTGAATCAGCTACTAAAGTCCCCGTATCTTCGATGGAAGATTCCGTGTCCAATACTTTAAATACTCGCTCTGAACTCACCATTCCCATCTGAAGGGTATTGAACCGATCAGCCAACTGACGAATAGGACGATACAACATATAGATATACAGAATAAACTGAAACAGCACTCCGATTGTTACTCCACTTCCTTCTTTGACTACTTCTCCAGTTCCCCACCACACTAAAAGGGCTAACGAACCTGCAGACAACATATCGACTACAGGAAAAAATACGCTATACGCCCAAACTGTTTTAATGTGCGCATTTCGGTGTTTTTTATTAATCTCCTCAAATCGAGACATTTCTACCTTTTCTCTGTTGAAGATTTGAATAATTTTCATTCCAGTAACGTGCTCTTGAACAAAAGCATTCAACTTTGAAACTTGTGTCCTTACATCTTGAAAGGCTGATTTGATTACTCGTTTAAAAACAGAAGTAGAAGCTATCAAAATCGGAATCGGAATCAAACAAATCAGCGTCAGTTTCCAGTCGGCATAAAGCATAACGCCTATCACCACTATCAATTTCAGAATGTCACCGATAATTTCTAACAATCCTTGCGAAAAGACATCAGCTATGGTTTCAATGTCTGACACTACACGGGTCACCAAAGTTCCTAAAGCGGTATTGTCAAAATATTTTAATCGGAATCGAGTGACCTTTTGATACAATTGAGTTCTCAAGTCTTTTATTACAGACTGTCCCAACCAAGAAGTTAAATAGGATTGAAAAAACTGCACGATCGCTTCTACAATCAGGACTCCGATCAAAATCATCGTCATGTTCCATAACCCTTCCATGTCACCACTCATCAACTCTTCATCGATGATTTGCTGAATCAGCATAGGTCGAATTGGAGCTGCAAAAGCTAACAAAATCGTTAAAAACGCCGTTAGGCAAAAGACGCCTTTATAAGGTTTTACAAATCCTAAAACTCTTTTTAATATGGGTAAATCGAGGGCTTTTCCAGAAACTTCACTCATGGATGCAAAGTTATTTAATTAAAAGGTTGAATTGGGTATTCAACGCAACTTAGATATAAACCACAAGCTGGAACAGATGTTCCTGCTAATGACCTGTTTTTTGACTGAATAATCTGATGAAGATCATTTATTTCAAGTTTCCCGGCACCAATTTCCAACAGAGTACCCACAATGGCTCGAACCATATTCCGTAAAAAACGATTAGCGGTAATGTAAAAAATTAAACCATCTTCGGTTTTTTCCCAATAGGCCACTTTTATGTCACAATTATTAGTGAAGGTCTGTGTATGCGATTTACTAAAACAAGAAAAATCCTCGTATTCAAAAAGGATCTTCGCCGCCTCATTCATTTTTTCGATATCCAACTCCTGATTAAGGTAATAGGATCGATCCAATTTAAATGGATTTTTTATTTGATGTAAATGGTATTCATAACTTCTAGCTGTTGCAGAAAATCGGGCATGCAGATCATTCGGCACCTCAACTATTTGCTGAATAGCGATGGAATTTGGTAATAAACTATTGACTTTATATGCCAATTTATCCAGTTCTGCGATTGGCTCCTTAAACTCGAAATGTGCCACCATCATCTTCGCATGCACCTGAGCATCGGTTCTTCCTGCACCATAGACTTCAATAGAAGTCCTCAAAATAGTTGATAACGCCTGCTGAATTTCATCCTGAACAGAATGAGCATTCTTTTGGATTTGCCAACCATGAAAAGAGGTTCCATCAAATGAAAGTTGAATAAAATAGCGTGTCATGAATCAATAAGTTCAACCACAAAAATAACCTTACTAATTGAGTTGATTGTTACCGATGGCCTAAAAATTGTGATAGAAGTTGTAATTTCATCCCCAAATAAAATAGTCTCATCACATGAAGAATTGGAAAACACTTATTATCGCACTTAGTTTATTTGCTTGTAAATCTGCCGAAGTAGTGACAGAAAAAAAAGTAGAAGAGCCTAAAGGGTATACGATTGACAAACCAATAAAAGCAACGGCCAATCAAGGTAACGAATGGAAGATTTGGTTTTTTACAGACAACACAGCCACCTTTGTAAAAAACGAAGATGTAATTTTCGAAAATCGAGAAGTTCTAACTAGCCGAAATAAACAAGGCAATGAACAAATTATTAATATTCACGATGAAGAACGAATTAAAATGGTCATCAGAAATGAAAAATGTTTTGATGAAGAAACAAATAAAACACTTTCCCAGTCAATTACTTTAAACTATGAAAGTGATGAATTTACAGTTTGCTACAAAACTAATTCAGACGGCTTTGCAGATTCAGAAAAATGGGACCTTACTTTTATTACTGGTTTAGAACGACAACTAATTTATGATTTGCCGAATCGTCCGTTTGTTCAGATCAATTCAGAAAAGAAAAGTATTTCTGGAAACAACAGTTGCAATAATTTTAATGGCACATATAAATCAAAAGCCGGAAAGATAGGTTTTGGTCCATTGGTTCAAACAAAGATGGGCTGCCCTGACAGCAACATAGACGCTGAATTTATGGAAGCATTAAATAGAAGTAATAATTTTGTGAGAGAAGATTATTTATTGAAATTTTTAGAAGGCGAAGATGTATTACTGGAATTTAGATTATCAGAATAGTCAGAAACTTATCAAATAAAAAACGCCGATTTAGTACTACTAAATCGGCGTTTTTGTTCATCAACTTTTCCAATGATTAATTGTAGTTCGGTAAGAATGAATATTTCTTTCCGTAATACATCATTTGCTCTTTAAAGCTCATTGGATATTCTACTTTAACATCGGTTATGTTTCCATCAGCATCCATTTCTGGAGTTAACACCGGATTGATAAATCCACCATAAGCTGCTTGATTCAATGCCTCATAACGATCCAACACTTCTTGGTGCAATGCAGCGTCTACTTGAACTCCGTAGGTTTCTACTAAGTTTTTTCCTGCTTCATAATCACCTTCACTTTTGATGCGTTGTAATTCACGCAATAAATCGCCAAAAAGCACTCTTAACTTACCGTAATCGTTCACTACAAAATACGTTTTACCGTCTTTCATTTTCTTTTCGATTACATTGTCAGCTTTACCTTTTTCAAAAGCCCAACCAGCGACTAACTGACGGTTACGCATGTGCGCTTCTTCAATTACATCGCCTTTTTTGATTCTTCTCAATTGCAACATCATTCCATTTCGGATATAATCGTCGTAAGCAGCTTTTCCGACTTCATCAGAATCTACCAATCCCATTTCGATTAATTTTGCATCAGGCAAATAATACAATGCCACTAAATCTGCACGACCTTCTTCTAACGTAGAAGCATAGTTTTTCAACGTTTCTTTAGGCGTTCCGATTCCATCATTAATCACACCTGAAGCATGTCCAATTACTTCATGCAAATCAGTATGTAGCATATCTGCTAATGAACCATGCTTCTTTTGACGATCTATCGATTCTTGATCGTAAGCAAATTCAGCCAATGCACTTTTTCCTTCTTTCGCTGCCATTTCATAAGCATGAACGATGTTTCCTAAGTTCACTGATTTAGAACCATGCTCTTGACGAATCCAGTTGTTGTTTGGCAAGTTAATCCCAATCGGAGTAGAAGGCGAAGCATCTCCACTTTCCATCACAACAGTGATTACTTTTCCAGTAATTCCAACTACATTTTTCTTCTTGTGTTCCGGCATTAATGGAGAATTGTCTTCAAACCATTGTGCCTCTGAACCTACTGCAGCAATTCTCTTTGTCGCTTCTTCATCTCTAAATGAAATTACCGATTCAAACGAACCTTTATAACCCAATGGATCATTATAGACTTCAATAAATCCATTTACAGCATCTACGCTTGCTGCGGTGTCTCCTACCCAAGAAATGTTGTACAAATCCCAATCAGTTACTTTACCGCTTTTGTAGTAGTTTACTAATTTTTGGAATGTTTCTGCTTGGTGAGGAGTTTCCGCAACTGCCACTGCTTTTTCCATCCAGAAAACAATTTTCTCGATAGCTGGGGAATACATTCCGCCTACCATCCATTTTTTCTCCACTACTTTTCCATTCTCTTTTACCATCTTAGAATTCAATCCATGTTCTGGTTGATTTCCGTCTTTTGAAAACTTAGAAAAATAAGATTCTACTTCTTTCTGTGTTACACCTTCGTAAAAGTTAATTGCAGAAGCAGCTACTAAATCTCCCTCCGAATCAGAAGATACTTTTTTAGGCGCAATCGCTGGATCAAACATAATTGGAATCAAACGGTCTGCTAATTCCACAGCAGTTTCTCCATTGCTCAATGGCAATTTGTCGCCATCCAATGCGCTAATTTGTTCTTTGAAAAACTCTTTTGAAAATTCTGGCGTTAATTTCTGATTCCCATAATGATGATGAATTCCATTTGAGAACCAAACTCTTTTGGTATACACCATAAAGTTTCTATAATCCTCAGAAGCAGTATCACCTAAATAATTCTCAACAATGGCTTCTAAACTTCTTCTAATGGTTAAGTTGTGTTTGAAGTTTTGGTCGTACATAATATCACGACCTGCAATAGCTGCTTGTGATAGGTAATACAACAATTCCTTTTGTTTCAATTCTAGATTTTCCCATCCAGGAATTTGGTAACGAACCAACTTTAAATCAGCAAATTGCTCTGACAAATACTGAAAGTCAGATGATTCTGTTTTTACTTCTTCTACCACAGTCTCTTCTTGCTTTGGGGCTTCACCACAAGCAGTTAAGATGGCAAAAGTTACAGCCGTAACTGCAAACGCTATCTTCTTCATATTAAAATTAAAATTTGATTTATGTCGCTAATTTAAGCGGTTTGGAAGTATAAAAAAAGGCAGAAGGAATTTATTCCTTTCCTTTCTCTATCAAATAAAAGGTATAATCAACCCCACGAACAATTTTTCCGTTGACTTCAGTCCTTAAATCTTGAAGCTTACGATATACTAACCCGTAATTTCTACTATAATTCGTTGCCTTATATCGTTTCTCAATTAAGTTTTCTTCGTCTTGAGTCACAACAGTAATTGTAGAGTCAAAACTCAACGCTCCATTATTGAAATTAGATTGCACTTTGGTGATTTCTGCAATCACTGGATCAAGTGTGTTTTTATAATTGATGTCCCACTTCAGATCTTCTTCTACTGGAAATATCAACTGCACAATGGGTTGGTTTTCTTCTACTCGTATAAATTGGTTGACGGTTTTATAGGCTACCCACACATTCTTAATCTTCCAATTTTGATTTGAATTGTTTCGTTGAAAACGCTCAATTCGATAACCAGTTTCTCCCCCAAGTAATTCGTATGATGAATCGATTACTTCCTTCAATTGAAAATGAAAAGTATCCACTCGATTGGCAAAATCATCGTAATAAATGGAATCAATTTGATAAATGAAATAATCACCAACATTCAATGGTGCATAGTTGTACCCAAAATCCAATTCTGTCTTATTCTCTTCCTTTTTGCATCCAGAAAAGAAAAGCACCAAAATCAATAGAGAATAGAATCCTGTTTTTTTCATTTATTCGCTTATAAAACCACCGCCTAGTAAATCATTCCCTTCATAAAATACAGCCGATTGTCCTGGAGCAATTCCTTGCACTTCTGCAAAGAAATCAACCTCTAATTCATTGTCTGCAGTATACTTTACTTCTGCCATTGCTCCAGCATCTTTGTATCTAATTTTAGTTAGAATCTCAGTTCCTTCAGGCAATCGATCGTATTTACCCAAATTTGGATTTTTAACCTTCATGGTTCTTCGATTCAAATCATCTTTACTTCCTAATACAACAGAATTATCAGAAGCATTGATTCTGATCACATATAACGGATCGCCAACAGCAATGCCTAGCCCTTTTCGCTGACCAATGGTGTAAAATGGATAACCTTCGTGCTGTCCCAAAATATTTCCTTGCATGTCGATAAAATCTCCACCTTTCACTCTCTCCTCCAATCCATCCACTTTTCGTTTGATGAATCCACGGTAATCGTTGTCAGGCACAAAACAAATCTCGTAACTCTCCGATTTTTTGGCCAATTCTTCATGTCCTCTATCCAGGGCCATTTGACGAATGGCCTTCTTCGTGTATTTACCGAGTGGAAAAATGGTTCGAGCCAAAGCTTTTTGAGTCAATCCCCAAAGCACATAAGACTGGTCTTTGGTTTCATCCAATCCTTTTGAAACGACATATCTTCCATTTTCTTGACGCACATTGGCATAATGCCCGGTTGCAATAAAATCACAACCCAACTGATCTGCTCTTCTTAGCAGCGCATCCCACTTGATGTGTGTATTACATAAAACACACGGATTTGGCGTTCTTCCTGCCATGTATTCTCCTACAAAATTGTCAATGATATAATCGCCGAATTCTTCTCGAATATCAATAATCATATGGTGAAAACCGTATTCCACTGCTAGTATTCTAGCATCATTGATATCATCCAAACTGCAGCAACCAGTGGTTTTACTGCTCCCACCAGAACTTGCATAATCCCATGTTTTCATGGTGACACCAATCACTTCATACCCTTCTTCATGCAATAATAAAGCAGTTACAGAACTATCAATTCCACCACTCATTGCTACCAACACTTTTCCTTTCTTGCTCATTTCTTCTAATCGTACTTTATTCGTCCTTTCAGATCTTCTAATTCTAATGTTTCTTTTCTTTGGCTCTTTACTACTTCAGGAATTTCTAGATCTTTTGATGGGTTATTCAATGCTTTCCCATCTTTATAATCAACCATTTTATCAACGGTTCCATTTGTATTGTAATAAATCCACTTCCCGTTGCGCATGGATTTTTTATAGAATCCTTTTAATTGTTTGTTGCCATTTTCATCATAAAAAGTAGTCAACCCTTCTTTAAACCCATTTTCAAATTGAGTTTCTTCCTTGAGATTACCATTTTCATAAAAAGACCGATAATCATCAACTTCTATGTCATTTCTATATTGAACTCTTTCAGCCACTTTCCCATTCGGGAAATAAGTTTCCCAATTTCCAGTCTTCGCTCCATTTACATAGCCACCTTTAGTGACCAATATTCCTTCAGCTCCGTATGTATTCCAAACACTATCTTTCTGTTGCTTGTGGTATTTCCCTTCTGCCATAATATCACCCGTAGAGTAATACATTTTTGCATAGGCATAGTCCTTTTTTAAATGAACCATTAACGTTTGTAATTTACCATCAGGATAATAATAGTAAAAGGTGTCAATAGGAATATCATTCTTAAAATGCCCCACATACCTCAACTTTCCAGTTTTGTAATAATCTTTCCAAAGCCCAGTTTTATTTCCTTGAGCGTCTTTTCGATTAATCGGAGTTCCTTCCTGAGAAATCCCAGAAGCAGAAAACAAAAACAGAAGAAGGATTGTTGTTATAAAATGTTTCATAATAGGGTGCAAATTTAATAATAAACGATGAGCCCTTTACAAATTTTAGTCCATTCCAGAATGGATTGACGAGTAGATGACAACAAGGTAAATAAACGAACGGCTTTCCCCACTTGAATCGTATATTTGCCAAGCAATTTTTAGAATTAGATAATGATACGAATTACAAGAAGAGAACGATTTAGTGCAGCCCACCGATTGGCTAAAGATGAGTGGAGTATAGAAAAAAACTACGAAGTTTTTGGAAAATGTTCTAATCCAAATTGGCACGGACACAATTACATACTTTATGTAACAGTGGAGGGCGAAGTGGATGAAGTAACTGGATATGTAATTGATTTATCTGAATTGGGAAAAATTGTGAAAGATAACGTAATCAAATATGTAGATCACAAAAACCTAAATCTAGATGTTCCATTTTTTAACGGAGTAATGACTTCAGCAGAAAACATAGCCATTAAATTTTGGGAACAACTCGAAGATGCTGTTGGGAAAACAGGAGCACGCTTACATTGCGTAAAAATACAAGAAACAGAAAATAATTATGTAGAATATTTTGGCAAGTAACCAAAATAGATAACCTTTATACTTTAGAATGGATACATCATTTGAAAATCAAACTGAAGCTTACAGAAAAGTGGAAAATTACAACGAAGAGAAAATTAATAGAATCGCATCACATTACTCTGAAATAATTACTGAATTAGGTGAAGATGTAAACCGAGAGGGAATTTTAAAAACTCCTGAACGTGTGGCAAAAGCCATGGCCTATTTAACGCATGGTTATGACCTTGACCCAGCAGAGATATTAAAGTCTGCCATGTTTCAAGAAGAACACAACCATATGGTCATCGTAAAAGACATTGAAATTTATTCGATGTGTGAGCACCACATGTTGCCTTTCTTTGGAAAAGCACACATTGCTTACATCCCAAACGGATGGATTGTTGGTTTGAGTAAAATACCAAGAGTCGCCGATGCTTTCTCAAGAAGATTGCAAGTACAAGAGCGTTTGACTGATCAGATAAAAACATGTATACAAGACACATTAAACCCTTTAGGTGTGGCGGTAGTTATCGAAGCCAAGCATTTGTGCATGCAAATGAGGGGAATTCAAAAACAAAATTCTGTGACAACCACCTCATCCTTTACAGGAGAATTTGAGAAAGATGCAACAAGAAAAGAATTTATCCAATTGATTAGTTCAAAGTTGCATTAATCAATTAAAAAAATAATTGAAAGCCGTTTCTTTTTGAGACGGCTTTTTTTGTGTTATATACTCCCATTTTAGGAATTAAAACACCAATTAAATTTTGTTAAGGACATGTGATGTTTGAATTTATAGAAGCACTTTGATTAATTTAGCAGCAAATTAAACACGATTATGAAAGATTTTAGAAATTTCGATAGCAATGTACAGAGCGCTCAAGCGAATGCTTCTACTGGTACATTAGCAAAAACTTTTATGGCCAATGTATTCACTTACATGGCAGGTGCAATGGCAATTACTGGAGTTATTGCCTATGCATTTGGTACGAGTCCAGCATTATTGAGTTATTTAATTAATCCTGAAACAGGCGGCATGTCCATCTTTGGTTATGTTGTCATGTTTGCGCCATTGTTAATGGTTTTTGGGATGTCGATGGCATTTAACAAATTATCTTCTTTTGTTCTTCTGATGCTTTTTGTGGTATTTTCTGTTTTAATGGGAATGAGTATGAGTTTTATCTTTTTAGCTTATACAGGGTCTTCCATCGCAGCCACATTTGGAATCACTGCCGGAACTTTTGCCACTATGGCCGTTTTAGGTTACACTACCGATACAGATTTGACCAAGTTTGGCGGAATTCTTTACATGGCATTGATTGGTGTCATTATCGCATCTGTGGTGAATATGTTTATGGGCAGTGAAATGATGGAATTCATCATCAGTATTGCTGGAGTTTTAATCTTTACAGGATTAACTGCTTATGACGTACAAAAATTGAAAAGAATTGGTGAAGGTGTAGAATATGAAGGACAAGAATCAAGTAATAAGTTGGCGATAATGGGTGCATTGACCCTTTATCTTGATTTCATCAACTTGTTCTTATTCCTACTGAGATTCATGGGGGATAGAAAATAAATCAAAAAATAAATCGAATTATATGAAGAGATTGGAGCAGCATTGTTCCAATCTTTTTTTATTTTGCAGTAGAATTTAAAATGAAGGATATGAAAGCATATGTATTCCCTGGACAAGGGGCACAATTTTCAGGAATGGGGAAAGACCTATACGAGCAATCGGAAGAGGCGAAGCAATTATTTCATCAAGCGAATGAAATCTTAGGTTTTAACATCACCGACATCATGTTCGAAGGAACAGATGAGCAGTTGAAGCAAACCAATGTAACACAACCAGCCATATTTTTGCACTCAGTGATCTTGGCAAAAGTGTTGGGTGATCAATTTCAACCAGACATGACTGCAGGTCACTCATTGGGTGAGTTTTCAGCATTAGTAGCAGCAGGTGCGATGAAATTTGAAGACGGATTAAGATTAGTTGCTGCGAGAGCCAATGCCATGCAAAAAGCATGTGAAGCTGAGCCTTCAACGATGGCAGCAGTATTAGGAATGGAAGATGCAGATGTAGAGCGTATTTGTGGAGAAATTGACGGTATCGTTGTTCCTGCGAATTACAACTGCCCTGGACAATTAGTGATTTCAGGGTCTGTGGATGCAGTTGAAAAAGCGTGTGAAGCATTGAAAGAAGCAGGCGCAAAAAGAGCGTTGATTCTTCCTGTAGGTGGAGCATTTCATTCTCCTTTAATGGAACCAGCAAGAGCTGAATTAGAGGCGGCCATAAAAGCCACAGAAATCAACACCCCTATTTGCCCAGTGTATCAAAACGTAGTGGCTAAAGGAATAACGGATCCCAACGAAATCAAAACCAACTTAGTCAACCAATTGACTGGAGCCGTAAAATGGACTCAAATCATGCAACAAATGATTGCAGATGGTGCAAGTGAGTTTATCGAAGTAGGACCAGGAAAAGTATTGCAAGGGTTGGTCAAAAAAGTGGATCGTGCTATGCCGACTGCTTCTGCGGAGATTTAAAATTTAATTGTGAATGGTTAATTGTTAATTATCAATTGTTAATTGTATTGCCTACCGGCAATCGGGTTAATGGTTCATTACATTTTGCTCCTTTAAATTATATATTGGATCTTAGGTAAATGATAAAAGAAAACGTCATAAAAAGTAAAAGCTTTCTCTTTTCGATAAGGATTGTGAATATCTGTAAAGTTGTAATCTCTGAGCATCGAGAGTTCATAATAAGCAAGCAGCTAACGAGATCAGGCACAGCTGTGGGGGCTTTATACAGAGAAGCTGAACATGCTGAAAGCAGAAAAGACTTCATTCATAAATTAGCTATTGCCCAAAAAGAATGCAATGAGTCAATTTACTGGATAGAGCTACTTCATGCCACAGATTACATAGAAAAAGAAGATTTTGTAAGTCTGAAAAGTGATGCAGAAGAATTACTAAAACTACTTACCTCAATAATTAAAACCTCTAAGAAAATCATATGAATAACCATGTTGCTCCGCTCGTTCTAAGCTAGAATAGATTAGCCTGACAAAAAAGTAGAATTGCGGAGCAATTCAATAATTAACCATTCACAATTAATAATTCACAATTAACCATTCAACAATTAATCATTAACAATTAGTAGGGATCCACATCAAAAATTACACGAATTCCTTTGAATTCACTCCGATTGATAGCATTAGTATATATCTTCATCAAATGATCCTTAGTGGCTTGGATGGATGCTGACTTCTCCACTTTCAAAATAATCTGTTTGTGATAGCTATTTCTAATCTTAGCTATAGCCGGATACTCTGGGCCCAATACACGATTTCCAAAAATAGCTTGCATGTCTCGTGCAAAAAAGTCGGCAGCTATATTTAATTCTGGGGCTTGTCTGTGTTTTAAGGTAATCCGAATCAATCGATAATAAGGCGGATATTTAAAATTTCGACGATCAATTATCTCGTTTTTAAACATGGTCTGGTAATCGTGGTCAATTACGTTTCGGATAATCTGATGGTCTGGATTGTAAGATTGTATAATTACTTTTCCTCGTTTGCTTTTTCGTCCCGCTCGCCCGGATACTTGTGACATCAACTGATAACTGCGTTCATAAGATCGAAAATCAGGAAAATGCAGCATATTGTCTGCGTTTAGAATCCCTACCAAACTGACATTGCTAAAATCCAGCCCTTTGGTAACCATTTGTGTTCCAATCAAAATTTGAACTTCTTGATTTTCAAATTGGTTTATGATGGTATGATAGGCATTCTTAGCTCTGGTAGTGTCTAAATCCATTCGGGCTACTTTCACATTTGGAAAGTAAATCCCAATCTCTTCCTCTATTTTCTCAGTACCAAATCCCTTTACTTTTATGGCAGTATCGCCACAAGCAGGACAAACTTTTGGTGTCGGAATGGAATAACCGCAATAATGACATTTTAATTGATTCGTGTATTTATGATACGTCAAGCCGACATCACAATTCTTACACTCTGCAGTATGACCACAAGTTTCACAAATCATAATGGGAGAATATCCTCTCCTGTTTTGAAACAAAATAATCTGTTCCTTATTTTCTAGTGCCTCCTCCATGGCTTCAAACAGCATAGGAGAAAACAGTGATTTCATCTTTTTCTTTCGAGTAGCGTCTTTGATATCCGCACACAAAATCTCCGGCATTTGAACGTTTCCAAAACGCTTGAACATTTCTACCAGCTGGTACTTTCCATCCTTTGCATTTCGATAGCTTTCTATGGAAGGCGTTGCAGAACCCAACAATACATTGGCCTTGTGCATATTTGCCAAAACAATACTCGCATCACGAGCTTGGTATCTCGGAGCAGGATCGTATTGTTTAAATGTATTTTCATGTTCCTCATCCACAATCACTAATCCCAAATGGCTGTATGGTAAAAACATCGCAGAACGTGCACCCAATATTATTTGAAAGCGGCTATTTTTATTCTCAGGATCAAACTTTAATACTTCATTCCAAACCTCAGCTCGCTCATTTTCATTGTATCGAGAATGGTACACCCCAACTTTATCTCCAAATACCTTTTGCAATCGACCAACAATTTGTGCGGTCAACGCAATTTCTGGCAATAAATACAGCACTTGCTTATTGGCTTTTAACGCTTCTTCAATCAACTGGATATATACTTCCGTTTTTCCCGAAGATGTTACTCCATGCAATAGCGTTACTTTCCCTTCATTAAAGGCCGATTTAATCTCTCCAAAAGCACGCAACTGTTCCTCGTTTAAGTCATAAGATTCTTGCTGCGCTTCCGCCATCTTGATGCGATTGACTTCTTCTTCGTAAATCTCAAAAATTTCCTTCTTTACTAAAGTGTTGATCGTTGACGGAGAAGCATTGACTACTTTTTGCAAATCTGCTTTACGCACTACTTTTGGTTGCTTGGAATACCGCTGATTCAATTGAATGAACCCCATCAGCACTTCAACTTGCTTTGCTTTTTTCGCCAGTTCATCAAAAATGATTTTCAACTGCGCTTCATCATTGGCTTTGGCAGTCAGACGAACATAGCTTTCCATCTTCGGTTTGTACCTTCTTTTGAGTTCTTCCTCTACAACAATCGCCTTTTTCTCAATCAGTTTTTTAATGTAACCGTGAATATTTTTGATGCCCAAAATCTCAGCAATCTCTGCTACATTCAATTCATTTCGAACTTCTAATGCTTCTACAATGAGGTATTCATTGTCGGATAATTCATCAATAACATCCCGGAAATTTTCGTGCAATAAAATCTTTGTTTCACTCGCCAATTTCAATGAAGAAGGCATGGCGGCATTCATCACATCTCCTGGATTGGCCATGTAATAAGTTTCTAGCCATTTCCAAAATTTCAATTGAAATGAATTCACAATCGGATACTCATCCAATACAGCCTCTATGTATTTGGCTTCATACTCAGGTGCTGTTTCGTGAATTTTTATAATGATACCGGTATACAACTTCGTGCCTTTGCCAAATTGGGCAATCACACGTTTTCCGATTTCAATTGCCTCATTGAATTCCACAGGCACACGATACGTATACAAATTGGGTATTGGCAGCGGTAAAACTAGGTCAACAAAATAGGTAACTCGACTCATTTAACTAGATAAAATTTCTGCTAAACGAAGCAAGTTCTCATTCAATTTATTGTGGTGTTTGATGGCCTTTTCGTATGGCGTATGGGCAATTTGATTGTTTACCACTCCGACCATTTGATTGGTTTTTCCAGCCAACAATGCTTCTACGGCTGCAACCCCCAATCGACTCGCCAACACTCGATCGGCAGCAGATGGGCTTCCACCTCTTTGAATGTGTCCTAAAACGGTCACTTTGGTATCGTAATAATCAAACTTCTCTTTTACTTTTTTGGCCACTTCTGCCGCATTTCCAGCATCATCGCCTTCAGCAACCATTATAATGGCGCTGCTTTTATGCTGATCTCTCCCCTTCTCCAACTTTTGAATCAATGCATCAATGTATGTCGGAGTCTCAGGAACCAAAATAGCTTCTGCTCCAACACTGATTCCGCTTCGAAGTGCGATAAAACCAGCATCTCTTCCCATCACTTCCACAAAGAATAACCGATCGTGTGAACTTGCCGTATCTCTAATTTTATCGACAGCCTCCACAACCGTGTTCAAAGCCGTGTCATAACCAATCGTATTGTCCGTTCCAAACAAGTCATTGTCTATCGTACCCGGAACACCTATGGACGGAATTCCATATTCTGCTTCAAAAATCTTCGCTCCTGTAAATGTTCCATCGCCACCAATCGCCACTAGCCCTTCAATTCCATTTGCCTTTAGATTTTCGTAGGCTTTCTTTCTACCTTCTTCTGTTCTAAAAGCACTACTTCTCGCTGATTTTAGAATGGTACCACCACGTTGAATAATCCCACTCACATCATGTGATTGCAATGGACGAATATCGCCTGAAATCATTCCATCATAAGCCCGATAAATCCCAAACACCTCAATATTATGATAAATGGCAGCACGAACCACCGCTCTAACTGCAGCATTCATACCCGGAGAATCTCCTCCAGAAGTAAATACACCTATTCTTTTCATACCAGATTGGATTGAAGGATAAAATTAACGCTTTTCTGATGGTTTATGGGCATTGAGTAAAGGTTAATTATTGAATTGCTACACTACAGAACATTGGGAATGCTCTTCATTTGAAATCAAGCTTTAGAGCAGGGATGAATTATTCGTCGCACAATTTGCAACGATTAAGCGTTTATTCGTTGCAAAGGGCAGTTATTACACCCCAGCTTTAAACTTTCGAATCACTTCCATAAATTCCTCTCCGTATTTTTCCATTTTATTCATCCCCACTCCAGAAATAGACAAGAACTCACTTTCTGTAACAGGAAATTCACTTGCCATTGCCTTCAATGATTTATCATTAAAGATAATGTACGCCGGCATATTCTCTTTTCGAGAAATGGAATACCTCAACTTCTTTAATTCTGTAAATAAATCGGTGTTTACATCTGCATCGTCAGTTATTTTCAGGACCTTTTGGGGGCTACTTTTTTTCTCTTCAGCTAGTACTGGCAAAGTTAATTTTACAGTCTGTTCTCCTTTTAGCACTTTCCACCCAATTGGCGAAATCTTTAATGCCGAACTTTCGCTGTACATGATCTCTATCAAACCTTGATTGGCCAATTGAATGATGTAATCTCGCCAATCATAATAACTTTCACCCTTCCCTACTCCATAAGTTTTGAGTTTGAAATAACCTCCAGCAATGACCTCTGCATTGTTGGAGCCTCTCAATACATTAATCAACATCGTAATCCCTTCCTTCTCCTTCATTCTAGCAATTCCTGAAAGTGCTTTCTGAGCCAACAATGTGCCGTCAAAGTCCTTGGGCGGATTGTCACAAACATCACAGTTTCCGCAATCGGTGGTCAGGTGTTCTCCGAAATAAGAAAGCAGTATTTTCCTACGGCATGATTTTGCTTCAGCAAATTGCAACATACGGCTCAATTTGTCCTTTTGCATGGTTGAATTAGCCCCACCATCCGCAAACTGACTGTATAAAACAAAATCCCTCATGTTGTAATACAATCTTGTTTCAGAGGGCAACCCGTCACGACCGGCTCTTCCAATTTCTTGGTAATATCCCTCTAAGTTTTTTGGTAAGTTATAATGAATCACCCAGCGCACATTCGATTTGTCAATTCCCATCCCAAAAGCAATCGTAGCTACAATTATTTTGGTGTCGTCATTTATAAAATCTGTTTGTACCCTTTCCCGATCCTCAGCATCCATTCCTGCATGATAAAAAGCAACTGAATGTCCATCGGCTTTCAAATAATCGGCTACTTCGGCTGTATTCTTTCGACTCAGACAATAAATGATTCCACTTTCGTTCTTTTTCTGTTCTACAAATCGCTCAATTTCTTGCAATTTCTGCTTCTTAGGAACTTGTCCTCTGACCTCAATACTTAGGTTTTTCCGATCAAAAGAAGAGATGAATAATTTAGAGTTTTTCAATCCCAATTGTTCTTCAATGTCTTTTCTAGCCGACTTATCAGCAGTGGCCGTCAACGCCATAAATGGAACCTCCGGCAAGGAATTTCTAAATGCTTTTAGTTGCGTATACTCTGGTCTAAAATCGTGGCCCCACATGCTAACGCAATGCGCTTCGTCGATGGCTACTAATTTTATATTTAATTTTTTCAACCAAGTATCACTCACCGAAATCAATTTCTCAGGCGACAAATAAAGCAACTGAATTTCACCTTTTGTAGCTCGGTCAATCACCTCATTTTCGGCTTGTGGAGAAATAGAGCTGTTGAAAAAATCTGCTTTTATTCCATTTGATTGCAACGCCTGAACTTGATCTTTCATTAAAGAAATAAGCGGTGAAACCACAATGGTGATTCCATCAAAACACAAAGCCGGAATCTGAAAACACATCGACTTTCCTCCACCTGTCGGCATCAGCACAAAACTATCTTTACCCGCTAAAGTGCGATCAATAATTTCTTGTTGCAACGGACGAAATTCATCGTAGCCAAATGTATTTTTTAATAACGTTTGTGGGTTCTTTTCCATTCTCAACTTTTAGTTCATCTTTTCGATTAAAAAGCAATAAACACATTGTTTATTTAGTATTCAAGTTAAATAAATGTGTGTCCTTTTATTCTTAACAGCCTAAATATAAAGAATATTAACTAACATGGTTTGTCCACTATTCTTACAAAAATACATTTATCCGCTACTAGGAGGAAATATATATGGAGAAATTTGCAATTTTAGAGAATTCTTGGAAGCGGGCTCTTTTGTACTGAATGTGATGGTTCTGAATCGCTTTCTTCCGAGCAATAGCGAAAATACGATTCCCGAAAACAATAAATAAGAATGAGTAAATTGTAATTTAGTCCCGAACTCATCGGGATGAATCGCTTTCTCCCGACCAAAGGGAGAACATGAATACCCGAAAAAATAGACAAGAATGAGTAAATTGAAATTTAGCACAGCAACGGTTCAGAGCCAATGTAACGCTGAGTAGTTGTGAATCGCTTTCAAATTGTAATTTAGCACAGCTGTATTCTCTTAAGCACACATTTAATACTAGTTGTGAATCGCTTTCAAATTGTAATTTAGCACAGCAGAAAATCCCACAAGAAATTCGCGACGCGGGTTGTGAATCGCTTTCAAATTGTAATTTAGCACAGCAACAGTAGATTCTTTAGTGGATCATTTCAAGTTGTGAATCGCTTTCAAATTGTAATTTAGCACAGCCAAATTGCCATTGATGACACAACGGGCGAGTTGTGAATCGCTTTCAAATTGTAATTTAGCACAGCCAACTTATTCGGGTGCCCATCCTTCACATTGTTGTGAATCGCTTTCAAATTGTAATTTAGCACAGCAATAGCTTTTTATTATTGTTAGCTGTGTAAGTTGTGAATCGCTTTCAAATTGTAATTTAGCACAGCTTTTGCCTGTGTTTGAGTGTGAGGGTGTGCGTTGTGAATCGCTTTCAAATTGTAATTTAGCACAGCGGTGCTGCAGGAACTACTGGTGGATTTCTGGTTGTGAATCGCTTTCAAATTGTAATTTAGCACAGCTATGTTTACACCAATACTGCGTTAAGCTTGGTTGTGAATCGCTTTCAAATTGTAATTTAGCACAGCCTTGATTGAAAAAGTAAAGACCACTTATGGGTTGTGAATCGCTTTCAAATTGTAATTTAGCACAGCAATGAGAACCAAACAGTCAGACACGTTGTAGTTGTGAATCGCTTTCAAATTGTAATTTAGCACAGCTAATGAGCTGCGAACTGGTTAGTGAAGTACGTTGTGAATCGCTTTCAAATTGTAATTTAGCACAGCATGCGCATAGTGTTGTATTTTCCAATCCGAGTTGTGAATCGCTTTCAAATTGTAATTTAGCACAGCGTATCAAAGAAATCTGTGATCACCTTACCTGTTGTGAATCGCTTTCAAATTGTAATTTAGCACAGCCCATCACTATTTTTTACAACCTATTAAAAAGTTGTGAATCGCTTTCAAATTGTAATTTAGCACAGCACTAGAGATGCGAATAGTTAATATTTACTAGTTGTGAATCGCTTTCAAATTGTAATTTAGCACAGCATCCAATTGGTAATGAGATCGGTCTTCACAGTTGTGAATCGCTTTCAAATTGTAATTTAGCACAGCAGAGCTCACGGAAGAACGTGTAAACTGGATGTTGTGAATCGCTTTCAAATTGTAATTTAGCACAGCGCTGCAATTGCAACCAAACTAACCATGTTAGTTGTGAATCGCTTTCAAATTGTAATTTAGCACAGCAAGAACTGTTAAATAAAAACCAATGGCAATGTTGTGAATCGCTTTCAAATTGTAATTTAGCACAGCTGAGCAACAGCAGTAATGTTAGGAGAGCTAGTTGTGAATCGCTTTCAAATTGTAATTTAGCACAGCCCATACTTTTGATTTACTTTGCTCATTATTGTTGTGAATCGCTTTCAAATTGTAATTTAGCACAGCTCGCTAAAATCAATGAAGAGTACTTAACGGGTTGTGAATCGCTTTCAAATTGTAATTTAGCACAGCTTTAATTTAGTTACAAATATTAGAATATAGTTGTGAATCGCTTTCAAATTGTAATTTAGCACAGCTCTCTCCACCAAAATATGTAAGGGCGTAATGTTGTGAATCGCTTTCAAATTGTAATTTAGCACAGCTGCAGGTGTACCATCGAAAACAGAAGCAAAGTTGTGAATCGCTTTCAAATTGTAATTTAGCACAGCCAAAAATATGGAGGAAAATCTTTAATGGGTGTTGTGAATCGCTTTCAAATTGTAATTTAGCACAGCAGGATTGATTTTTTTAGGGATAGCAGCGTTGTTGTGAATCGCTTTCAAATTGTAATTTAGCACAGCAGCGAAATAATTAATAAAGGTTATATCTACGTTGTGAATCGCTTTCAAATTGTAATTTAGCACAGCGGGAGAGTTTCAACTAAACCTGGTTATCGGTTGTGAATCGCTTTCAAATTGTAATTTAGCACAGCTTACCCATGCGACGAGCAAGGTAAATTTCTGTTGTGAATCGCTTTCAAATTGTAATTTAGCACAGCTACGTTCGTCGCTTACTTAACATCGACTCAGTTGTGAATCGCTTTCAAATTGTAATTTAGCACAGCCTGACATATACTGACATATACTGACATATAGTTGTGAATCGCTTTCAAATTGTAATTTAGCACAGCAGGTAAGTGTATCGCAACATCCTTCTCTAGGTTGTGAATCGCTTTCAAATTGTAATTTAGCACAGCAAAAAATGGCTGATTTGCTAGAGAGAGAGCGTTGTGAATCGCTTTCAAATTGTAATTTAGCACAGCGCAACCAGTAAAGGAAATACTGCAGCTCATGTTGTGAATCGCTTTCAAATTGTAATTTAGCACAGCCGTGGCCTTGTACATAATCGTAAACCGTTTGTTGTGAATCGCTTTCAAATTGTAATTTAGCACAGCGAAACCGAAAATTTACAATGGAAAACTGTGTTGTGAATCGCTTTCAAATTGTAATTTAGCACAGCCGAAACCGAAAATTTACAATGGAAAACTGTGTTGTGAATCGCTTTCAAATTGTAATTTAGCACAGCGTATGCGATTACGATAGCGATTATTACCAAGTTGTGAATCGCTTTCAAATTGTAATTTAGCACAGCTTTTCTTCGGAGTGGGGCACTGTCAACGTTGTTGTGAATCGCTTTCAAATTGTAATTTAGCACAGCTATATTAGTTTTTTAGTAGCCATTTTATAGTTGTGAATCGCTTTCAAATTGTAATTTAGCACAGCGCCAAAGCATGGGTTGACGGGGCATTATGAGTTGTGAATCGCTTTCAAATTGTAATTTAGCACAGCAACACAAGCTTTGCCCCGTATGTAATGCAGGTTGTGAATCGCTTTCAAATTGTAATTTAGCACAGCGCGTGACATCACTCCACATAGTAGACCTGGTTGTGAATCGCTTTCAAATTGTAATTTAGCACAGCATAGATCAGTGAAGTTATTGGCTGACTGGAGTTGTGAATCGCTTTCAAATTGTAATTTAGCACAGCAAATCATTTTTAGCAGGTAATGAGGTTAGTGTTGTGAATCGCTTTCAAATTGTAATTTAGCACAGCATACCAAAGCAAAAGGAAGTGAAGACCAAAGTTGTGAATCGCTTTCAAATTGTAATTTAGCACAGCCGCGGCGCGCCCGAAAGCCTTACTCAATCAGTTGTGAATCGCTTTCAAATTGTAATTTAGCACAGCAGTGGCGGGCGCTATAGCTACAGCTACACAGTTGTGAATCGCTTTCAAATTGTAATTTAGCACAGCAATAACGGGAGCGGGTACACTTGATGGCTCGTTGTGAATCGCTTTCAAATTGTAATTTAGCACAGCAACCCATTAAATAATGGGTTGCTGCTCTGCTAATTAAGTCTATATTTTTATTGTAAAAAAGTGATTTAATTCTAGAAATTACTACAATCTCACTACTTTTTGAAACTAAAAAAGCTCCAATTGTTGATGAGATGGCGGCAATTCTTCCTTATTTTGAGATAAAAAAACTTCCATCATTCCAAATTGCTTGTCCGTTAAATGCAAAATACAAACGTGCCCCATCGGTGGTAAACTTTTTTTCACTCTTTTTATATGTACTTGTGCATTCTCCATGCTTGGACAATGCCGCATAAAAATACTCCACTGAAATCTGGTAAAGCCGTCCTCTTCTAATTGCTTTACAAATTTTCGATAGTTGCGTGTATCCGTCTTGGTTTGTGTTGGAAGGTCAAAAAATACGATTACCCACATAATGCGATACTGATTAAAACGACTACTTAAATTTCCCATACTGGAAGTTTCAGATTCTTCCGCTCTTTCAAATAACATGCCGCTAATGATGCAGTGGTCTGTTGCACAGCTAGCATCAATGGTTTTTTCTTTTTATTTATGGTTACATCCAATGTAGGAATCGTTAATAACACACTTTTAATGTCCCACGTTAATTCACTCCAATCGTCTTCCGTTTCCATAATTTTCAACACCAATTGATCCACAAAAGGGCGATACGGTTCCATTATATCATCAGCCAAACAATAGGCGTTGTATTTATTGTGATGATGAATTCCCATAGAAGGATGCAAGCCAGAGCCGACTAAAGAACGAGCCACCACAGCTCTCAATATGGCATAACCATAATTCAGAATTGCATTGGGCTCTGCGTCAAACCTCCCTCTTGTAAATCCTTCTATATAATCTACAAATACCGTCTTCCAATAATGAGCAGCTGCCCGACCTTCATAATTTTCGGGATCTCCATTTTTAACTTGGCCGGCCCAATACTTCATATTCTCCACTGGCTGACCTGTTACTTTTAACACTGCTGCCTGGTTCAATATTTTCTGTTGAATCACTGTTTTCCACAGTCGGTCTTTTAATGCAGGGGTTGCATCAATTTGAGCCGAAAGTTGAGCCTGTTGCGTATGATGTCCATCTAAATTTAGCATCAACCCTTGCGGCAAATGTTTTTCGTTGCAAGTAATTAAAGCTATATTATTGTCCAATAGCTTACTAATTAGCGGCTGAGTAATCGTAATTTGAGGGTGATCTAAAAAAATAATGCCTACATCTTCTATTGGAAGCGTTTTAGACTCCTCTACTTTTGGATAATTGACTACCAATTGCTGCTTACTCGTTGAAAGATAAGCAGGGCTCCCAAAATACAACGTTCGTTTAATCATCTTCAATAATTATTTCATTTAGCAACTCTTCGTTCAACTTTCTAGTTTGGTGTACATGTTTAAAATTCTCTAAATCATCGAACAATTCGATCACTTCACTTCGTTGCAGCAAAGTTGGTTTTACAGATATAATTCCATTATAGGACGAATGAGGGTAATTTTTAAAATCATCACACACTTCGTGACTAAATGGATTTAGATGGACATAAGTGATTACTTGTTTGAGGTATTCATTTGTTGAAATGAGCTTTCGTTTAAATCGAGGGTTAAATAAACTGCCACTTCTATTATATTTTTTATTGTAGGCCTGAGTATACGAATTGAACAAATGTCCAAACTGTAAACTAACTAATCCCTCAGAGGGTTTCGACCCCTCTGAGGGATTTTTCTTAGCAAGCTTTTCAGAAAAATAATTCTTCAACTCCGACTCATTTTTAATCCTAACCACCAGGTGAAAGTGATTTGGAATTAAACAATATGCAAATACATCAGCTACAGGAACAACATACTTTTTTAGTTGCTTCAAAAAAAAGCTATAATTCTCAGCTTCTTTAAAAAGTAACTCTTTATTGATGGTTCTGTTAAAAACATGATAGTATTGCTCTGCTTCCATTTTTTAGTAAATATATCCCTCAGAGGGTTTTGAACCCTCTGAGGGATGACATTCATTTTGACGTGTCCTCCTTTTCGGAGAAAACCCTCTTAGGACTTAATTAACTTCGTCATTAATCATCAATCTTGAAATTTCTAGGATCATTCACCTACCTTTAAAATCAAACCTATATGATTAATTTTTATTTTGGTTAATCTACCCAAATGATTATTTGAACCGTGCTCATCCCAGGTTATACCTTTCAGATTTATACTACTTCGATTTACACTTGTTTCTAAATGATGTCTATATGCAACTTCAAAAGTTCCTTTACTTTTCTTAGACATTTTCTGAACTCTAAAAAGCTTTTTACTAATTATCTCTCGATTTTGGGAGTCAAAAAAATCAATCTCATTCTCTTCTTGAGGATTAATTGTGTGCTTTAAATCAAAAACAAACAAGTCATTTATTTGCATTGAAAATTGAAATGCTCCTAACTCAGGATCATCATTCCTAATAATAATTGGATAAGGTTTTCCGATTTCTGAAATATTTAATAAACCAATTTGAACCGCTTCATTGAAAGAAATTACTTTATCATTATACTTTCCATTCTCATCTTTAAAAATTAATGCATGATGATTACCTCCAGTTTTTGCAACACCATCTCTTACATCAATAGACTTACTTTCATCGTAAACTGAAAAACTCTTTATAACAATACCCTTGCTTTTGTTGAAATAAATAGGATCATCATCTATGTTTTTGAAAGCGGCTTTTATTCCACCATATTCATCAACCCTAGCTTTCAATATCTTTTTAACTTCTTCATCTATTATTTTATCCAATTGTGCTTTAGTTACGCTATCAGAAATTGCAACACGTTTAGAATTTGTATTCTCAAACACTTGAACCTCCTTTAACACCTCACCATTAAACATCAAAGGATTCTTCTTTAAATTTTTAGAATCAAATGCCTTTAAAGGGTCATTGCCATATTTATTTAAATACTCCTTTATAAATTCTTTTATCTTAGGTTCAATTATATTTTCTAAGTTGTTAAACTTTTTATTGATAAGTAATTTCTTTTGTGAAATACGTTTTCTCTTACCCATAATTGTATCCTCATGCAAAGCGGCTCTTGGCACCCAGGTTACTTGAGAATCTGCATTTTTAACTCTATTTACATTCTTCGTCAATACTTTTGAATTACTCTTTTTAAAAGAAATAAATATTTCGTTTAGATGTTTCTTGACAATTGGCCTTAAATTCTCAATTGGCTCTTTAAACTCATAGGCACCTTGAGTAAAAAATTCTTTTAGATCATACTTATTTTCATTTATTCTTTCCATTTCTGCAAGTTCTTCTTTGCTGAGTGTTTCTCTAGAGTACTGAAATATCTTATTGAGATTATTGAGTTTAAAAATTATTTTTTGATCAGTTAAGGCACAAATTAAAGCGTCTACAGCATGATGGCGATGATCATCTCGTTTAGTCCAATCTTTAATTTTTTCAATCGTCTTGATGTTACCTTTTGAGTCCTTTATTTCTTTTGTTTCAATCAAACCAAGCTCTCTGTATATAGGCTTCCCTAACTCTTCTAAAACATTTTTTAGCCCCCACTCACTTCTCAATAAATCTGTTACTTGACCAGTAGTGGTATATGTGTTCTCACATACTGTTCTCAATAACTTCACGGTTTCTTTAGCTATATACTGAGAATCCTTTTTCATTCTTTCAACAAAATCAGATGGAATTTCATCTCCAGAACACATCAAGTTTTCGAACTTTGTCCTACTGATTTGCCCTTTCCCGTCATTATATAGCTTGTTTACTTTTTCTGTATAAGCCTTTAATGCATGCTCTCCTTTAGATTCCATAAAATCAAAGGCAGTCATCTGATTTTTGCTTGCGTTACACTTTTTATGAGCAAGAATGAAATTTGTCATTGCATTACTGAAAGACCTTGATTTTGGTAAAATATGCTCTATTTCTGCATTACCACTCATGAAGTCTGTTTTGGTAATAGGATTTTCACAATACAAGCAACTACAATTAGTTTCTTTCCAAAGATTGTAGCGTTTTACATCTCTTCCATTAACTACCTTTAAGCCGTATTCGTCATGAAGCCTTTCTCGAATCTTTTCGTTATCCTTCTTATTTGATGAATTCAGTCTAGAAATTCTACTCCTAGATTTTGCACTATTTCTAAGCTCTCTAGCCAATTCGACTCTAACTTCATCAAGTTTACCATACTTTTCAATAATTAAATTAACTGAATTAACTACTTGATTTAATACTTGTTCTACTACAGGATTTCTCAGTGAATTGGGAGAAACTGCATCTAATTTCTTTTTAAGTTCTATTTTTGTTTTGTAGCCGCTATGATCATAACCAACTTCATCACAAGCTGAGCTATAATTTAGTCCACTCTTTAAATGAGGAATAAGTTTTCTGATTGCTCTAGTTGATAGTTTCCCGAAGTCCGATTTGTAATGAACATTATCAGCGATAAAAGATGCTTGTTCTTTGGTAAAAGGAAATCTTCGAGTCAAAGTTCTAACAATATCATCAAATGTGGGCAAAGAATAGGTAATATGCCATAATTCAAAAAGTCCTCCCTTCTCATCATTTATACTAGGATCAAACTTTAGATACTTTTCAAAATTTTCAATTCCGGCTCCTTTAAGCGCTTTCCTTAGCTTATATGCAGTTCTGCTACCTTCCAATTCTTCAAAATTGAAATAAACCTTCTCGTTACTCTTACAACCTAATATGGTCTTTATACTTTTTTGAGGTAAGTTACCTTGCTTTGTTAAATTTTCGCCAAGTAATAGAGCTTTAATTAACTCATCCTTTTGTTCTTTAATTGGGTATAACTGTTCACCTTTATCATTTTTCCAACTTAAATCATTCACCCTTTGATATGCTCTATACATCTCAAAAAATGGAGAACTTTTAGAAGTCGCTTTGTGAAATCTTTCAAACTCACAATCTGAAACTAATCCCTTCTGACTTTTTAATGGTCTTTGATAAAATATTGTATTGTTTCGTATCTCATAATAAAGAGTATTTTTATTTGTTTCCTGCTGAGAGTTCCCGGCAAGAACTGAAGGGTAAAACTCATGTTGCTTATCCCATATTCTATCAAATTCCTCTAAATAACTACTCCTTAAATAAGTTCTTTCACGCAACAATAAGTTTTGAATATTAGAAGAAGAAACCAACTCATTGTATAAACCTTGTCCAATAGTCTTTTCTCCTAAGTCATCTTCGAGGTCTTCAATTTTTTGTTTGTACTCTGTAAGATTTTCTTCAGATGAGTCTGCTTTTCTATTACTTAAGAAACCTCTCCTCTGATTTATTAGAATCAAAACTCTTCCTAATTCTTCTAAAGAAATTTTCTCACTCACGGCTTTAGCTCTCAATTCATACAAAGGAAGTGCCTCTAATTCAAACAAACTTTCTGATGGAAACATTTTAACTTCATTTAGAATTCTATAGAGTCTATCTCTTCTAAGTTTAAATCTTTGATTACTTCTTCGAATTCCTCTTTTTGTGGTTCTAGCTAAATTTTTACTTGCTGTATTTCCTGAATAAAATTTGCCGTGAAAATCAGGATCTTCTGGAACAATTCGTACTGCAAGTTTTTCGATAGATTTAATATTATTCTCATCTTCTATGATTAATGCTAATCCAACGGATGAAACTCCAATATCCAGTCCTAAAATTTTCTTTTTCCCCATTTGTATTATTTTTTTGCTATTTTTACTTCACAATTTGAAAGCGATTCACAATAAGGATTATTCCGTTGTGAAAACATTTAAGGCGGGGTAACTCGCCTTTTTTTATTCTCCAAAGCGTGATTTAGTTCATTTATATTTTCAGTTATTCGGTTATTCTAACACCAAATTTTAGTTTTCTACTAATCAGTCATTAAGGAAATCAATAATACTACTTAAAATTGATAATCACAAGACTAGCAATCCATTAAAATTGAAACTCCATTTCCAATAAGAATACTTGAAAATAAATTGATATTCTCAAGCTAGTTGGAGCTAATAAAACAAAACCGCTAACGGACTATCGGAATCCTCCAGAGCTATTCACAATAAATTTCCAGTTTCACTTTTCGACCTTCCAATTAACTACTTTTCTATATGAGTTAATTTTCTATCTTTGGTCGCTTTACCATCTTTAATAAGATCAATTGAAAAAGTTCATTCTTCTTTTTACTTTGCTATATTCCCTTTGCGGTTTTTCCCAAGGTGGAAGCTACATCAATGATGCTGTCAAGCTAAACATTAACAAGATCCTTGAGTCAAAAAATATTGAGAACTTAAGTGTCACTGAAATTCTTGAGCAGACTGAATTGAGCATAAACAAGGTAGGGATGATTACTATCCCTCCTAATGCGACTGAATTGGAGAAAGCAATTTTTACCACCCGAAGAATTCAGCACAACGATAGTCAACTTGTTGCCATAAAGTATTTAAAAACCCTCTTGGACTTTGAATGCTACCGAAATGAAGGCGAAAAATTATACCTTAAATATTTATTGGCTTCTAGTTTATATTGGATCGGAGCACCATTAGTTGCGAATAGTTATATTAATGAGGTATTTCCAAAACTACTATCCTATATAGATGATGAATCTATTAAAGGTCACTTGATTGGATATTATGCTATATTTATGATTCGACAAGATAGTTTAGTAAAAGCGAGTGATCTCTATGCTAACAATCTTGATAGGTATGAAAAATTAGGTGATCTAAAAAAAATATACAGTACTAGAAACAACTTGGGGTATGTTTATTACCTACTTAAGAATTATGAAGACGCAAAATTACTCTACAGAGCCAATCAAATTTCAGATTTCAAAGAGGTAAACTTAACGCTCCACGCCTATTCTTTTGGTAATTATGGTTCCATTCTTCAAGATGAAATGCAATACGATTCTGCCCTCTATTACTTTAACAAAGAAATTTCGTTGCTCAAAAAATACAACATAGAAGAAGGCTTCATGGAAATTAATAAGAGTTTGGCCAAAGCTTATGAAGCAATTGGTGATCCAGATTCAGCTCTTCACTATTATAATAATTCAATTTTATTTGCTGAAAAACAAAGAAATTTCAAAGCTGTTGTTGACGGGCTTGAGGGCTTATTGAGAATTTACAGCTCTCAATCAAACAATAGTTGGATTAAAAATACACTTGAGAAATACTACCTCTTTAATGACAGCTTGAAGAATGAGGTGAGTATGAAAGCTAGTAGAGATGAGGTTCAAGTTTCTCGTTTTTTAGAAATTTTAGCTGATGCTGAAAGGGCACGAAAAACAAATGAACAATTGGAATCCAAAAATAGGGAGCTATTATTTACCACCTTCTTTTTGGTAGTGATCGTTGTGCTACTAATCTTTCTCATTACACTGCGAAATAAGAATCGCAAAAAAATGGAATTGAAAAATATCCAATTGGAAAAAAACAATTCAGCATTGGAGAATTCACACCTCATTATTTCAGAATCATACAATAAAAATGAATTGCTTTTAAAAGAGCTTCACCATCGAGTAAAAAACAACTTGCAGATAATAAGTAGTTTATTTAGTTTACAACTAAATGCAAAGAATTTAGATGTTAAAACAGCAGAAGTTTTTCAAGATGCCAGAAACAGAATTCATTCCATTTCACTCATCCATAAAAAGCTTTATCAATCCAACAACTTTGAGAATCTTGACTTTAAGGCCTATCTGGAGGCGCTTTCCGATGATATTATTGCAAGTCAAGTGAATAAAGTTTCTGTTAGCATAAAAGTCGATTGCCCTCCAATTTCAATCGAAACAGCAATTCCTCTTGGTTTGATTTTTAATGAACTTCTCACCAATTCTTTAAAACACTCCATGAATTCGGACTCTTTAGAAGTCTCCATAGAGTTTGAAAATAAAAACGATCACGGATGTTTTATTTATTCAGATAACGGAATTGGAGTACACGACATCGAAATGATGACAGAAAAAGAAGAGTCTATTGGAGTCACATTAATCCATCTATTGGCGGAACAACTTGATGCCACTATTGAATACCAAGAGTCGTCTGCCGAAAACAAAGGCTTTTGGATTAGCCTTTCAGGTCATTTTTCATAAATTTGGAAGGAAATGGAAGCTACAACTGCTAAAACCGATGTAGTCAAATGCTTTTTTACCCTTTCTTATTTCTCAATCGCTGGTTTAAAAACTCTACCAACAAACTAAATACTAGAGAAAAGTAAATGTATCCCTTTGGAACATGAACGTGAAATCCATCTAGGATTAATAATGTACCAATCATAATCAAAAATGACAATGCCAACATCTGAATGGTAGGCTGCTCATTGATGAACTTGGCAATTTTACTCGCAAAAGCCAACATCACTCCCAGCGAAAGAATAACTGCTGCGATCATGACTGGCAAGTGGTCAGACAAGCCTACTGCTGTTAAAATAGAATCAAAGGAAAATACCATATCTAAGACTATAATTTGAACAATTGCTGCTTTTACAGTCATTCTCTTGCCTTCTTTGGTCCCTAACTCCGCTTCATCTCCATTCACTTTATGGTGAATTTCTGTGGTACTTTTTGTCAGTAAAAAGAGTCCTCCCGCTATCAAAATTAAATCTCTTACGCTGATATCTAATTCAAATATGGTAAATAATGGGTTGGTTAAATGAACAATGTAGGAGATTCCCATCAACAAAAAGATTCGAATAACGATGGCCAAGATTAAGCCGATGTTTCTAGCCTTTCCTTGCTCCTCCTTTGGTAGCTTATCAGCTACTATTGATATAAATATGATATTGTCTATCCCTAAAACGATTTCTAAAAAGGTTAATGTCAATAAACTAATCCATATTTCAGGCTGCAAAAATATCTCCATGGTACCATACAATTTAATTTCAAAATTAGATAAGTGAAGCGATTTATCGTCACCATTCAGCGGATTTCTTTTTCCATTCATCATTCTTGAGAACCATTTAAAAGAATAAAATAAAAAAATATGGTACTATGTGTTGCATAATACCTTCCTTTAAACATATCTTTGTAAAACATTTATAAACCAATCGACATGAAAAAAATCGCATTAATATTAATCGTCGCTTTTGCAAGCGTTCAGTTAATGGCCTCAGAAGGAAGCAAATCAAACAAAATATTTGAAAGCCTAAAATCAGAAAATGACTGTTTTAGCATGAGTCTTTCAAAGGAGATAATTGATGCTTTTGACATCGATTTAGACCTAGACGGCAAAGAAAAGTGGATTACAGGCGACTTTAAAGAAGGACGTTTCTTGGTCATTAACGATTACATAAATGGAAGTAACGTAAAAAAAATGTTCCAAAAAGAAGGGTACGAACTCATCGATATGGAGGACGCCAATGTAGAAAGCGATAATGAAATCTACTTATTGGTGAGCAGAGTTGGAAAAAATATCAGCGAAGCACATTTTATTGTTACCAGTGAAGACAGCACAGTATTGCTTTCCATATTTGGAAAGATGAAAGTTGAAAAAAAATAAATTTAAGCGCATACTAGATTATGAAACTCGAAAACACACAAGCTCAAATGCGAAAAGGCGTGTTAGAATATTGCATTCTTTCCATCCTTTCTTCTGGCGAAGCTTACCCATCTGAAATTATAAATCAATTGAAAGAAGGGAAGTTGATCGTAGTAGAAGGAACGCTTTATCCCCTATTGACGCGATTAAAAAATGCTGAATTACTTTCCTACAGATGGGAGGAATCTAAATCAGGGCCACCAAGAAAGTACTACCAACTAACAGACAAGGGAAGTAACTTTTTGAAGGATCTAGACGTCACATGGAGTGACCTCATGAAAGCAGTAGAATTAACCAGAAAACAGAACCCATAACCCGACCAATATAAACCGCAAAAAAATGAACAAAACAGTAACCGCCAACATCAGTGGAATTGTATTCAACATAGAGGTTGATGCATACGACAAGCTAAATAATTATTTAGCCACTATAAAGAAATACTTGGGCAATACAGACAGTCGTGATGAAGTCATGGCCGATATAGAATCTCGTGTAGCAGAGTTATTCAAGGAGCGATTCAACAATGAGCGCTCTGTAGTTATTCTGAGTGATGTCGATCACATTATATCAGTAATGGGAGAGCCAGAACAATACTTTGATGGAACAGAAGAAGAAAGTGATTGGACTGAAAATAAAAACACCGATTCGAAAAAACAAAAATCTAAGCGAATATTTAGAGATGAAGATGACAAAATAGTTGGTGGAGTTTGCTCGGGTGTAGGCCACTACTTTGGAATTGATCGAATCTGGATTAGAATTATTTTCCTATTTGCCTTTTTTGTTTGGGGAGTTGGTTTTATCCCTTATTTGATTCTTTGGATAGTGATTCCAAAAGCAAAAACTACAGCCGAAAAACTAGAAATGAAAGGCGAAGCGGTTAATGTAGACAACATTAAAAAAACAGTTGAAGATAAATTTAACGACCTGAAAGATTCTTTTAATGGTGAGGGCGCTAAAGATGCTGCCAATTCTTTGAGCGGAGCACTCTCTAAACTATTCACTTTTATTGGCATGGTGATACTATTCATTTTGAAGTTTGCGATAAAGTTCTTTGGGCTCATCTTCATCATTATCGGAATTTCTATTCTTATAGCACTAACAGCGACTCTATTCAATTCTGATATTGTAACTGTTGTCAGCAACAATGAAATTTTTACCATTCCGTCACACGATATTTTAGAGGCGTTAATTGGAACAGGCTTCAACTCTACGTTAGCATTAATCGCTCTGATCCTAATCGTCGGCATACCAATGATTGGGTTGATTTATAGCGGAATCAAAATGATTTTCAAGTTAAGAACGAACAACTCGGTGATTGGAATTTCGATGGGTGTACTTTGGATCGTTGGTATCATATTAGCCTCTTATGTTACAATTATTTCATTAAAAGAATTAAAATCTTCTCAGAAATCACTGTCTACTATAGAATGGACGAGCACCTCTAATATTATTTACTTAAGCGATTTAAATGAATCTGACAATCAGTTTAATGATTTTGACATCCCCACTTTAGAAGAGGGGTTATGGATAGAAGACGGAAAAGTGTATTACGACAATCTAGAAGTGGATGTATTGCCTACTCGAGGCGATAAAATAAAAATTATGGTTGAAAAAATATCGAAAGGTTCTAACCGAAAAGATGCAAAAGAACGGGCAGAAAAAATAGATTTTGCTTACCATATTGAAGATTCAATCCTGAAGTTTAGCCCTTTCATTCATTTTGATTTGGAAGACAAATTCAGAGTTCAAGAAGTGAAGGTTCATATTATGTTACCTGTAGGCGCCAAGATCGCTCTAAAAGAAGGGTCTGAAAACATTATCTATGACATCAAAAATGTAGGAAATGAATATGATTTAGATATGATCGGTGAAACATGGGTGATGTTGAACGAAGGATTGACTTGCCTGGATTGCAAATTCATAGATGGCGTAAATAGCTCTATCCTCAATAAAGATTCTGTTAATAATCGTTTTCCATAATTAAAAACCTAAACCCCATGAAAAAGAAACGAATTACCAAGACAATCTCAATACTATTTTGGTCAATAATTATAAGTTGTTTTATGATTGTTCAAAATAATTTAAGTGCTCAAGAGTCTACTCCCATTGAAAACAACACAACCGAAGAAAATGATCACCCTACGAAATACATCTTCTTCATTGATTTATTTAATGTTAACAATTACTAGAAAATCAATTCAAAAAGAAAAGTGATTAAGGAGCAATTTATTCAAATAAAATCCTTAATTTCCCATGTGCCTTTCAGCTGATTAAAAAAACTACAGTTAAACAATTTAGTCAACCTTATCTTATCAGAGGCACATTAAACAGGAGGGCAATCCCCTCCTGTTTTCTTTTTAAACCCATTGGATTTAGCCTTTATAAAAAGCGGTTTTTTTGGTAATTTCGCAAAGCAATTTTTTAAAGATACCACCATGAGCAAAGAGGCGACATTAGATACCCCAGAGCAAAAAAAGATGACTCAAGAAGAATTCAAGAAAGATATCCTAGCTGATTATTCCTTAGCTGTTTTAAGTAGAGAAACCTCTCTTCTTGGTAGACGTGAAGTCCTTACAGGAAAAGCGAAGTTTGGAATTTTCGGTGATGGAAAAGAAGTTCCTCAATTGGCAATGGCCAAGTTTTTCAAAAATGGTGACTTCCGTTCTGGTTATTATAGAGATCAAACTTTTATGATGGCGATTGATCAATTGACGATTCGGTCATTTTTTGCTCAATTATATGCCAATCCTAGTGTAGAATTAGAACCTGCCTCAGGTGGTAGATCTATGAATGGTCACTTTGCAACCAGAAGTTTAAACGAAGATGGAAGTTGGAAAAACCTAACTCAACAAAAAAACTCTTCTGCTGACATCTCTCCTACTGCAGGCCAAATGCCCCGATTATTAGGATTAGCGCAAGCTTCTAAAATATATAGAAATGTAACGGAATTAGCAGGAGAAAATAATTTCTCCAATCAAGGTAACGAAATTGCATTCGGAACCATTGGTGATGCCTCTACTTCAGAAGGACTTTTTTGGGAAACAATAAACGCTGCAGGGGTATTACAAGTCCCTATGGTAATGTCAGTTTGGGACGATGGTCACGGGATTTCAGTACCTAAAAAATATCAAACCACGAAAGAAAGCATTTCAGAAGTATTGAAAGGATTTCAACGTGATGGCAAAGGCAGCAATGGCTTTGAAATTTTAAAAACAAAAGGTTGGGATTACGCACACTTAATGTCTACTTACGAGAAAGCAACTAAAATTGCTCGTGAAGAACACATTCCTGTTTTAATTCATGTAGAAGAAGTAACTCAGCCACAAGGGCACTCTACATCTGGTTCACATGAGCGCTACAAATCTAAAGAGCGTTTAGAGTGGGAAACAGAATACGATTGCATCAATCAATTTGGAAAATGGATTGTCTCTAAAGGTATCGCAACTGAAGAGCAATTGAATGAAATAAAAGAAACTGCTAAGAAAGAAGTTAGAGATCAAAAGAAATTAGCTTGGGAAGATTTCATCCAACCAATTAAGGCCGATCGTGATGCTGCAGTTGAACTATTAACCAACTTGGCAGGCGAAAGTCAGAAAGGTGCTGAAATAAATGCGCTAATTACTGATTTAAAGGCAAGCACTGAACCTTCACGAAAAGACATAATAAGTGCGTCAAAACGAGCACTGAGATATGCAAAAAGCGAACAGCTTTCTCACAAACAGCCTTTATTAAATTGGTTGAATCAGTCAGCTGAACTAAATGCAGATCGTTATAATTCACATCTATATTCTGCTTCAGCAGACAGTCCGTTGCTTCAAACGGAAGTAAAACCAACTTATGATGAAAATGCAGAGCAGGTAGATGGTCGAGTGGTATTGAGAGATAACTTCGAAGTCTTGTTCAACAAGTATCCAAATACTTTAATTTTTGGAGAAGATGCCGGTAAGATTGGTGATGTAAACCAAGGCTTAGAAGGAATGCAAGAGAAATTTGGCGAATTAAGAGTAAGTGATGTCGGAATTCGAGAAGCAACAATCGTTGGTCAAGGAATAGGAATGGCGATGAGAGGCCTTCGCCCGATCGCTGAAGTACAATACTTAGATTATTTGTTGTACGCACTTCAAATAATGAGCGATGACTTAGCAACCTTACAATACAGAACAAAAGGTGGACAGAAAGCGCCATTAATCGTTCGTACTCGTGGACACCGTTTAGAAGGAATTTGGCATTCAGGTTCTCCTATGGGAACCATCATCAATAGCTTGAAAGGAATTCACATTTGTGTTCCTAGAAATTTAACCACAGCAGCAGGATTATACAATACTTTATTGAAAGGTGACGATCCTGCTTTGATTATAGAGCCATTAAATGCCTACAGAAGTAAAGAGCAAATGCCGACAAACTTGGGTGAATTCCAAGTAGAATTGGGTGTGCCTGAAATCGTAACTGAAGGTAATGATGTAACACTGGTAACTTATGGCTCAACTTGTAACTTAGCAGAAGAAGCGGTGAAACAATTAGCAGCCGAGGGTATTTCTGTAGAATTAATCGACATTAGAACGTTGATGCCGTTTGATAAAAATGGAATGATTGGAGAGTCGATCAAGAAAACCAGTCGAGTGGTATTTTTAGATGAAGATGTTCAAGGTGGTGCTTCTGCATACATGATGCAACAAGTATTAGAAGGTCAAAAAGCATACTTCAAGTTGGATTCTGAGCCAGTTACTTTGGCATCAAAAAACCACAGACCTGCTTACGGTACTGACGGAGATTATTTCTCCAAACCAAGTATTGAGGATATTTTTGACACGATTTACAATCTAATGCATGAAGCAAAACCTCAACAGTTTCCAAAAATCTATTAATAGATAATGGTATTATACAATCCCAAAGATTGGTGGCGATTAATTTTTACGTTTCACAAAAGTGATACTTTTAGAAGAACCTTCCCAGGGATAATTGGAGTGGCTATTTATACTGGTCTAATCAATTATCTAGAAAAGGAAATTCTAGCTGTTGAATTTACCAATACGCTAAATATCCACTCATTGGTGGGATTTGTCTTATCGTTATTACTAGTATTTCGTACTAACTCGGCTTATGAGAGATGGTGGGAAGGCCGGAAGATTTGGGGCAGCTTTGTCAATAATTCAAGAAATTTAGCGCTTAAAATTGATGCATTAATCACTGATCAAAAGGTAAAAACAACCTTCAGTATTTTGATTAGCAATTATATTCTAGCAGCAAAAGATCATTTGCAAGACAAAGCCGATTATAAATTATTACGTGAGACTGAGAAGTATCCTTTGGCTTATTATTCTAAGTTCAAACACCTCCCAAATGCAATTGCAAAAGCAATGTATAAAGAGATCCAAGAATTGAGGAATGCCGGAGTTTTAAGTGATGAACAACTACTTTACCTTAATCTGGAGCTGAAATCCTTTACAGATAATATTGGAGCGTGTGAGCGAATCAAAAAGACACCCATCCCCTTCTCCTACAACATTTTTATTAAAAAGGTCATTTTCTTATACGTCTTTACAATGCCAATTGGGTTCGTACAAACATTTGACTATTGGGCCATGCCAATAGTTGCGTTAGTATTTTATATTTTCAGCAGTATAGAATTGATAGCTGAAGAAATTGAAGATCCATTTGGTGAGGACGCCAATGATTTACCTATCAATGACATTTACCTAAACATAAAAGGGAACGTTACAGAAATACTGGAGTAATTCTACTCCTATTTATTCTTGCGCTTTCCTTTCTTCTTTTTGTATTTACCGAACTTTTCTACCTTATCTCGAATTCCGTAATTGTAGTCTTTGGAGTTTTTTTCCTTCTTCTTGTGGAATGCACCCTTATTAGGGTCATCACTGATTTTAGAAACCTCTTCCACTTCGATTCGCTCTACATCTCCTTCGATGATAGTTCCGATTGGTAAATCCTCGATAGGCATAACAATATCTGCCGCTTGCTCAATCTTTCTTAATGTACTTACTTCATTTTGGGTCGCGAAAAACAATGCTTTTGCATCTTCAGGAGTATTTTCTTGTCTCACTACTCGATTGATGATACTGTCTTTATCATCCTTCAAATCAAAATGAATAATATAAGACAATCCGCTTAAGTCAAGGGTTTGTTCTAAATCTTCAGTTGACACTACTAACACTCTATAGAATTCAACTTCCATGAAATCTTCTACAGAAGAAACTCCTCTTTGGTCAAAAAATGGAGCATTTAGCAATACAATTTGACCATCATTTCTTTTATCTAAACTCTTATATACCTTACTTGCGTTTAGCTTGTTATTGACAAAAACGACCACCTTTTGATAAGTAGGCGCATCCCCAATTAATACATTCAGTAGGTTTAATTTTGTTTTAAAGTTTCTTACTTCGTACAATACCGAATCGATCAAATCCAGATCTGCTTCCTTTTGTGCTTTTACTTCTATGAAAGTTGGGAAATTCAAAAAGTCCTCAATCATATTCTCCACTTTGGGATGAATAACTTCCGTGAAAACGATGTGCTGACACTTGGCTGGCATATTCTCTCCCAACTGTTTGGTTTGAGTATGTGTTCCTAAACGTGTAATTTGATCAGCTCCATCAATTACAAACATTTTAAGTTGGGTAACATTAATTCCTGTTTTATAATAAAATGGCTGCAAACGTTCAGGAGTACCTATCACAACATCAACTCCTTCAGCTAACAAATCACGTTGAAAATCAAAATTACTACCTTTTCGAATTATTTCTACTCGTAAATCTGTGTTGACTCCTAATTGCTCAAACAACAGCACCATCTCTTCTACTTTCTCTTGAGTAGGAACCAAAACTAGAGCCCTTGGAGCATCTCCCTTTGCATAAATCAATCGTGCAATAACACCCATTACCAACGCCGTTGATTTACCAGTTCCTTCAGGACCTATAGCAACAACATCATGACCGCCAATAATACGATTGATAGTATTCTCTTGAATTTCTGTTGGATAATGTGCTCCAATAGCATTCAAAGCAAGTTTTAATTGTTTGTTGATTTTTAATGAATCTAAAGACACGGTGGTTTGGATTTTGATTTAGACTCGCAAAATTAAGCAAATCAATTGCCATTCTTATAAATATTAATCAAACAGCAATTAGAAGGCTACTCGTTTCCAATATACTGAATATAAAACAAAAAGAGGAGCGATAATGAATTACCGCTCCTCTCCAAACCTAAAACTATATAAAAATATAGACTATGATTTTGGCAATACTACTGCATCTACAACATGAATGACTCCATTGCTTTGGTAAACATCTGCTATTGTCACAGTAGATGCATTCCCATTTTCATCAACAATAATTACTTTATCTCCTTGCATCTTAGCAATCAACTTTCCACCTTGAACAGTTGTTAAAGTCGCTTTTCCTTTTCCATCCTTAATCATTTTGGCCAATGATTTAGAATCCACCTTTCCTGCTATTACATGATAAGTTAAAATTGCAGTCAATTTCGCCTTATTTTCTGGCTTCACTAATGTTTCAACAGTTCCTTCAGGCAATTTATCAAATGCAGCATTAGTTGGTGCAAACACTGTGAAAGGGCCTTCTGATTGAAGTGTTTCAACTAAACCTGCGGCTTTAACTGCAGCCACTAAAGTGGTATGATCTTTTGAATTGACAGCATTCTCAACAATATTCTGTGTTGGATACATTTCAGCTCCACCCACCATTTTGGTTTTCTGCGCCATTGACGATCCGCCCATCAATAATAAGACAACTGCTGCTGTTACTTTTAAAATTTTTCTCGTTTTCATAATTGTTTGTATTAATAAAATTTGTTCGTTTTAATTTATACAACAACTACGATAGAAGTAACTAGGATGGATTTATCAACACACTAAATATTTGTTAAACCGTTGCCTCTTCAGCTTTTAATTTCTTTTCCAAATAGAAAGTACCGAATGGAATCAAAGACAAAGCGAAGAAAAGGATGAATCGTTCAATTGACCATTTCATCAAATAAGTGGCTACCATAAGTTGACCAACATATGCAACGAATAAAATACCATGCGCCCAACCAACATATTTAACAAACTCTGGAATTCCTGCCATATATTTCAATGGCATTGCAATAAATAATAATACTAGGAATGAAATTCCCTCAGCAATTCCAATTTTTCTAAACCGATTGACATTCTTTATCCGATCCATTTTTTTATTTGCGAAGTTAATTATGCTTTATCATTTAGATCTAAAAACTAAAAAAATCTTAAAAAGTGCAGCTTAACTAAGAATTTCGACCATTCATCTATTAATTGACTTGCATTATGGAAAAAACATCTTATATTTGAAGCGTCAATGAGTTTAAGAGTAGCTCATTTGATTTAAGTAGTAGGTTTAGTTTTTAGAGCAGCGAGGGGTCGCTGCTCTTTTTTTATGCCTTATTTTAATTTGTTCTCTTTTCGCATCAGACTCTATCCAAAAGCAATTAACTTTGAATCAATATTATTGAGTTAAATCAATTTTTCATTTTAATTGTTGACTTAACTTAAATCACATAATTTTCATATACCCTTTTCGATTGATACTATTTGACGAACAAACTGCTGAAGATTTAAACCTAAAAGACATCACTGACCGATTGGTTCATTTTTGCTATGGCGATTCAGCAAAAGAAAAATTTGAAGAATTAGCTCCATTAAAAAATTTAAATTCAGCGTCTCATCAACTCACATTAGCAACGGAATTATTAGAGATTCGTGAAAATGGGATTCGTTTTCCTAGATTAGAATTCAAAGAGTTACTTTTTGAAATAAAGTTACTTGGAATTCAAAGTACCATTCTAGAGTTAGAAAATATAATAAAAGTGCTTGATGCAAGCAGGTTAGTTAACGAATTGCTGCAATTTAGTTTTAAGAACAAAACAGATTACCCATTACTCTCACAATTAATTCAACAAGCTGAATACACCACTGAGATAGTAGAATCGATTGAGCAAATATTGGACAATAAACTTCGAGTAAAAGACAATGCCACTCCCGAATTGTACCAAATTAGAATGAGCATTTTTGCCACTCGAAAACAAATCACCAAAAATTTTGACATCGCTTTAAAGCGAATGAGATCTAAAGGCTATTTGGCTGAATCCAACGAAAGCTTAGTCAATGATCGACGAGTATTGTCGATTGTTTCATCATACAAAAGACAGGTAAAGGGGAAAATTATGGGCTCCTCGAATACTGGTTTTCTTACCTATATAGAACCAGAAGAGACAGAAGGCTTAAACTTTGAACTGGAGCAATTATTAGATGATGAACGCAAAGAAATAAAAAAAATATTTAAAGTTCTCACTGCACAAATTCGCAATCAATTACCATTAATCATCGACTACCAGAAGGTGCTTACTGAGTTAGATTTCGTACAAGCAAAAGTGCGATTGGCTCAATTAATAAATGGTATAAAACCTCAATTAGTTGACGAAAGTTACATTGATTTAATTGATGCTTATCACCCTTTACTGTGGTTGAAGAATCAAGAGTTAAAAAAGAATACACTTCCACAAAGTGTAAAAATGGATAAGTTCAACCGGATGCTGGTTATTTCAGGACCAAATGCCGGAGGAAAATCCATTACGTTGAAAACTGTTGGGTTATTGCAACTAATGATGCAATGTGGACTTCTTGTTCCCGTTGATTCCAAAAGTAAAATGGGTTGGTTTCACCACATTCTTTCAGACATCGGCGACAATCAAAGTATAGAAAATGAATTAAGTACATACAGCTATCGCCTAAAGCGAATGAACTATTTCTTGAGTATAGCTAATAAAAGAACTTTGCTACTCTTAGATGAATTTGGCACAGGTTCAGACCCTGATTTAGGCGGAGCTTTAGCTGAAGTCTTTTTTGAGAAGTTGTACAGCAAGAAAAGTTTTGGTGTCATCACAACCCATTATGGAAACATAAAACTAAAAGCGGCACAATTGGCAAATACACTTAATGCCAACATGCTTTTTGATGTGAAAACGTTACAACCGATGTTCAAGCTTTCTGTTGGTCAGCCTGGCTCTTCATTTACTTTTGAAGTAGCTGAAATTAATGGAATTGACAAAGAAATCATCGAATTGGCTAAACAGAAGGTCGATATCAAAAAAGTGGAAATGGATCACCTGATTGCTGAACTACAAATAGAAAAGGCAGAATTTGAACACATCAATGCGCAAACTCGAATTGCTAAGATTATAGCTGAAGATGAGCGAAAGGCTTACGAAATCAAGCAGCAGCAGTATGAAGAAAGACTTGAAAGACAGCAAGATTCGATTGAAAAGAATAATAAATTCTTAACAAGCGGAAAGAAAATGATGCAATTTATTGATGCTTTTGAATCAAAAAAAGGAAATAAAACGGTTTTGGCCGACATCAAAAAATACTTAGCTATAGAAAAAAGCAAAAAAGAGGAAATTGAAAAAACAGCTAAACTAAAAGCTGCTGTTCAAGAAAAATCAAAACGAAAGAAACCCGTTAAAAAGAAGGATACGAAACCAATTATTGTCGGTTCAACCGTTAAATTGATCGATGGAAAACAGGGTGGAAAAGTTTTAGAATTGAACGGAAATGAGGCTGTAGTTGCCTTTGGCAACTTTAAAACTAAGACAAATCTCAATAAACTAATTCTGATCAGTTAATTTCTTTATCTCAACTTTCATTTATCGAAAGAAATCGCCACTCAACTTACTATGCATGCATAGTATCGAAAACAAATAAAAAGCTCACTTCTTCGGGTTTAACTTTATACTAGATATAAAAACAACAAAAGATGAAGCGATTAATTTTCCTATTCATTTCTATTCTATCTTTCAGCATAAATGCTCAAATAATCAGTCAATTTAATTGGAATTCTGGATCACCAACTGCAGCAACAGTAGGTCCGAATGCTATTTCCGTGAGTAGTTCGGCATATATCTCCGCTGGCGGGAAAGGCGGTACAAATGGATTGAATGCTGGCACACCAAAGATGGATATCAACCTCACCATACCTGGATCTCCAACTTTTGATGTTCAAGGCATTGATTTATCAATTGATTATCACAGAGAAGAATCTCAAATTGATTTAGTTAAAAGAGGATCAAGCTTATTAATTAGAGTGTCAGGAGGAAATCTATCAGTTAGTTACAGAGTGAAAGATGGAGCGGGTAGTTTCACCACGGTGAATTCAGGGAATATTTATAGTATACCAAATGATGACGTTTATAGAACATATCGTTTCTATTACCTCCCTAGTGCAGGTGTTGGACGATTCTTGGTAGATAATGTAGAGCAATGGACCAATGATGGAACAGACAATCGTGATTTGTACTGGACGCCTTCTGACGATGTCGTAATTGGTGCTCTTGCCGATGGTAGCGGAGCCAACAAAGCTTTTTTTGACAATTTGATTGTGGGCTCAATATCCACGACACCTTTACCCATTACATTAAACTATTTCAACGTAAAAAAACAACTTGGAAATGTGCTATTGGAGTGGCAAACTGCCTCTGAAATAAACAATGATTATTTCACTATTGAAAAATCTACTGATGCATTGCGATGGTCAACCCTTTCAAAAATTAGCGGAGCCGGGAATAGCAATCAAATTATTAACTATCAATCAATTGACAATGAAAAACTTTCAGTAACTAACTATTATAGACTAAAACAAACTGACTATAATGGAGATTACAGTTATTCTGAAATTCAAACTATTCAAGAAAATCCTAAAAGTAGTAGAATAGTCGTTTATCCAAATCCTTCTAGCGAATTTGTAAATATTGAATCTAATGAAACAATTGTAAGAATAGAAATCTATAATCTCAATGGAAGACAACAACTAATTGAAAAGCCGAATCAAGATTATTATTCAATAAACGTGAGCACTTTTCCAAAAGGCATTTATGTTTTCAAAATAATAAGCTCCACTAACACCACTATCGAGAAGGTAATTTTTAATTAACTACTTCAACCGATTTGCTCTCCAATTCGAACTAGAAGACGATCCGCTATCAGCTAATTGAATCGCAGCTTTTTTATCTGTTTCAAACAATTTTACAGCCATCAAGCTTGCGATCTCTGCCTCTATAGAATCTTCAGATTCTAGCTTTTCAGGAGTGAAGTAATGCTTAACGAAGTTGGTATCAAAATTTCCACTTATAAAAGCCTCATGACTCATAGCGAACTTACAGAAAGCCAATGTCGTTTCTACACCGCTAATCTCATAATCTTCAATGGCTCTAAGCATTCTTAATCGAGCTTCTTCTCGATCTTTTCCAAAAGTGATTAATTTAGAAATCATAGGATCGTAATAAATAGGAATTTCCATCCCCTCTTCAAATCCATCATCTACTCGAACACCAAGGCCTTGTGGTCGCTTATAGGTGTGAAGTGTCCCAATATCAGGCAAAAAATTATTCATTGGATCTTCCGCATAAACTCTCACTTCAAAAGAATGCCCATTCATTGGAATTTCTTCTTGCTTATATTCAAGCTTTTCGCCTCTAGCAATATTTATTTGTTCTCTTACTAAATCTAACCCTGTGATTTGTTCAGTCACCGGATGCTCCACTTGAAGTCGAGTATTCATCTCTAAAAAGAAGAAATTTTTATTTTCATCTAACAAAAACTCAACTGTACCTGCACCAACATAATCACAAGAGCGAGCTACATTCACTGCGGCTTCTCCCATGGCTTTTCTAATCTCAGGGGTTAGCACCATTGATGGAGCTTCCTCTATTACCTTTTGGTGTCTTCGTTGAATAGAACACTCTCTTTCTTGTAAATACAAAATATTCTGATGCTGATCAGCCAGTATTTGGATTTCGATGTGACGCGGAGAGCCCACATACCGTTCAATAAAAACGGCACCATCTCCAAAAGAAGAAATAGCCTCAGAAACAGCTCGATCCATTTGTTCTTCAAAATCTTCTACTCGTTCAACGATTCGCATTCCTTTCCCCCCGCCACCGGCAGAAGCTTTCACTAAAATAGGAAACCCGACCTCGATTGCTCTTAGTTTTGCTTCTGCGATATCCGTAATGGCTTCATCGGTACCCGGCACCAAAGGAATATTATAATCTTTCACCGCAGCTTTTGCAGCCAACTTACTCCCCATCACTCGCATTGCTGCAGGAGAAGGACCTATAAATATAATTCCTGCATCGGTTACTTTTTGAGTAAACTCAGCATTCTCTGATAAGAAACCGTAACCAGGATGAATTCCATCAACGTTCAATTCCTTAGCAATAGCTATTATTTTATCACCCAATAAATAAGATTCTGAAGAAGGAGGGGGTCCTAACAACACCGCCTCGTCTGCGTAATGCACAAATGGCGCTTTCCGATCGGCTTCTGAATAAACAGCTACCGTAGCAATTCCCATTTCTTTACAAGTTCGCATAATTCGTAATGCAATTTCTCCTCTATTGGCTATTAAAATCTTCTTCATCAAAAAAATATTTCCGCTAAATTATGAATTAAAGCCTTTTCAAAAAATTTGAATGAATATCTTTCAACAATATTACCTTTGTATTCGATGCAATTATTTTATTCCACATCTATCCAATCCGCAATAATCACTCTAGATGAGAATGATTCGAAGCATGCAATCCGTGTTCTGCGCTTAAAGGAAAATGATTCAATTGATGTTATTGATGGCAATGGCTCCTTATACCACTGCTCTATTTTAGACGCACACCCTAAAAAATGTACGCTGACAGTTATAGAACAGAAAAAAGAAAGTAACCCTTATCAGCAACTCCATATAGCAGTCGCTCCAACCAAAAATAACAACCGCTATGAATGGTTTCTTGAAAAAGCAACGGAAATAGGTATCGGAAGTGTCACTCCAATTGTTACTGACAACTCAGAGCGGAAAGTAATTAAGCATGATCGGATGGAGAAAATTATAGTCGCAGCTATGAAGCAATCGCTGAAATTATATTTGCCCGAATTAAAAGAAGTACGGTCATTTAAAGATGTACTTCAAATGCATCCAGAAGCCAATCGATTAATTGCGCACTGTGCAGATGACCTCGACAAAATCAAATTGATGGATTCAATAGATATTCGAAAAAACACCTTTTTATTGATAGGTCCTGAAGGAGATTTTAGTTCAAAAGAAATTGAAATGGCAAAACAAAAAGGATTCCAATCAGTCTCTTTAGGAAGTGCCAGATTAAGAACTGAAACCGCAGCAATTGTCGCATGCACACAACTAAATTTGAGTTATGACTAAATCTATTTCAACGTTTTTGATAGCACTTTTTCTTGTGTTTTTTGCAACAGGACAAAATGTTCAATTGGCTTTATTAAAATACAATGGAGGTGGCGATTGGTACGCCAATTTGGAAACCTCTTTGCCCAATCTAATCCAATTTTGCAATAAGAATATTGGCACAAACATCAATACCCAACAAGATATTGTAGAAGTTGGAAGCAGCGAACTTTTCAACTATCCATTTGTACATATGACGGGTCATGGGAATGTTGTTTTTTCATCTCAAGAAGCAGAAAATCTAAGAACTTATCTGTTGTCCGGAGGTTTCTTGCACATTGATGATAATTATGGAATGGACAAGTTTATTCGGAATGAAATAAAAAAGGTTTTTCCTGAATATGAATTGCTCGAAATTCCATTTTCTCACCCCATTTATCATCAACAATTTGATTTCAACAATGGATTGCCAAAAATTCACGAACACGACGACAATGCGCCTCAAGGATTTGGGATAGTACATGAAGGACGATTAGTGCTCTTTTATTCTTTTGAGAGTGATTTAGGTGATGGCTGGGAAGATCCTGAAGTACACAATGACAGTGAAGAAAAACGAATTTCAGCCTTAAAAATGGGAGCAAATATTATTTCCTATGTGTTTTTGGAAATGAAAGCGAAGTAATTCATGGAATTGACCAAAGAGATCAAAGCGTTTATAATGGCTCATAAAAATGACAATGTTCAATCATTGGCATTGAAGTTAAGTAAACAGTCCGAACTCCCGCGACAGCTAATTTTGCAACAAATTCAAGGATTACAAATTGCCAAAAAGAAACTCCCTTCTTGGGTTCAAGAAGATATTCTTTTCCCTGCAAAGGTTGCTTTAGAGCAATGCTCATCTGAGATCACTGCACAATACAAGAGCTCTATCTATTCTTACACCACTTTTGCAGACCTTAGCGGAGGTTTTGGAGTAGATACGAAGCATTTTGCAGATCATTCCGAAAAAGGAGTGTACGTGGAGTCTTATCGAGAATTATTTGAGCTTACTTCGTATAACTTATCCCTGTTTCATCCTAAAAAAGTCGATTACTTTAATGAAACAGCAGAGTCGTTTTTAGAAAAAAACAATGCCTTTTTTGATCTAATCTACCTTGATCCAGATCGGAGAAGTGACAAACACACCAAGGGTGTAGCTTTAGCGGATTGCACACCAAACGTTATCGAAATCAAAGATCAACTATTTGAATTTGGCAGAGTAATTCTCATTAAAGTCTCTCCACTAATAGATATAAAAACTACCATTCATCAATTGAAGGAGGTTAGTAGAGTCGATGTTATCTCCGTTAATAATGAGTGTAAGGAGGTTTTATTCACCTTAGAAAAAGAAACATCCAAGTCTATTAAAATACATACCATCAATTTCACGAAGAATGAATTGGAAAGATTTGATTTTGATCTAATTTCGGAGGAGAGAAGCAACAATACATATAGTCTTCCTAAGCGTTATTTGTTTGAACCCAATTCAAGTATTTTAAAAGCTGGCGGATTTAAAACGATCGGCGATGAATTCGATTTATATAAAATTGCTCCAAATTCTCATTTGTACACTTCCGATATTCTCCTCAATGAATTTCCGGGTAGAATATTTGAAATTGTTTCAGTCACCTCAAAAATAAAACGATTACCAAAGAAAGCAAACATTATCAGCAGGAATCATCCGTTTACACCTGAACAAATAAAAACAAAAGGTAAGATTAAAGATGGTGGTGATGACTACATTATAGCATCCAGTGATTTAGAAAATAATCCCATTTATATAATCGCAAAACGGTTAAAATAAAAAAAGCCTCCCGAAATCGGAAGGCTTTGTATTTTATGCCATTTTGGGTTGAGGAGCACCAAGCTCCTTCAACAATCTAACATGAGATGCAAATGCTTCCCAGAATGATTCATACTCATTATAAGGCACATTAAATTCTTTTGCAGTTGCCTGAACTATCTTTGAAATTTCAGGATAATGGATATGACTAATGTTAGGAAAGATATGATGCTCTACTTGATAATTCAAACCACCAATATACCAACTTAATACTTTGTTTTTTCTTGCAAAGTTGGCAGTAGTCATTAATTGGTGAACTGCCCATGTATTTTCAATAGTACCTGTTTCATCAGGCAAAGGCTGTTCAGTACTTTCAACAACGTGAGCTAACTGGAAAATAACTCCTAAGGTCACACCACAAACAAAATGCATGATACTAAATCCGATAAGGACTCCCCACCATGGAACACTGTCAATTACCAACATCGGAATCACCAACATGTATACAGTATATATCGCTTTACCTAGAGTCAACTTAAAAATTTCACTTTTAAGATCCATTTTCTTTCCATGTTGCAAACCTCTTTTGTGAAAATCAGTAAGCTGTTTGATATCTTTAAACGTATACCAAAACATAGTCATTAAACCATATAAAAAGAAAGCGTAAATATGTTGAAAACGATGCATTTTTTTGCGCTCTGCATGAGGAGACATTCTAATTAATCCATTTGCATCAATATCTTCATCTACTTCAAAAACATTAGTATAAGTATGATGTAGAACATTATGCTGAATTTTCCAATTTGATTTGTGACCTCCAACTAATATAATGGACGACCCCATTAATCTATTTAACCAACCTTTACTCGAAAAAGTACCGTGGTTTCCATCGTGCATAATGGCCATACCTATTCCTGCCATTCCTATACCCATAAATACCGAAAGAAGTATCATTCCCCATATTGGTACGAAGTCTAAAAGCAATAGCGTATAAGGCACAAAATAAAGTGCAAAAACACCAATCGACTTCCAAACTAAACGGCTACTACCATACTTAGATTGCTGACTTTCTTTAAAATAACCATCTACTCTTTTCCTTAGTGTAGAGAAGAATTTTGCTTGGTCTTTGTTAATGTATTTTATAACTGGTTCCATTCATTTAATTTTAGAATTGCTAAATTACGATTATATAGTTTATTTAAACTGATAATTATCACTTCCAATATATACTATTCTTGTTTTTTTCATTGTTTTTATTAAACAAAGATATAGCCAGGCCGACTCTTAACGTATTCATTTTTAATTTAAAATACTCTGAAAATGCTTGCACTTTCACGGCTGATAGAGACCTTTCATATTGAACAGAAAAAATTAAAAATTTATAAGAATAACTTGCAGACAGATTCAAACCTACGCCAAAACGCTTGTAGAATCTAATCGTATTGGGATATTCTCTCTTAGTCCCATCCTTATAATCTGTTCTAGAGTTAATGGCCAGATTAGTATTAAAACTAGGACCAACTAGAAAATGATATTTTTCCTTATACTCCACTCCGAATAGAAATGGTACCTCAGCTCGAAATATCTGATCAGTAAAACTTTCTATCGAGGATCTTGATGGGAAAGAATTTGTCAACATCACATGATTTGCAATTTTTGCCTCTACCTGCACTACAGGTCTAAATAGATTATTACGAGACACTTGCTCTCTTGAAGGACTATATCGAATAAACAATCCACCCGTTGCCCCATAGTTTAGAGGATACTTTAAATTCTTAGAATAACTACTCCCCTCTCTAAATGAATAATTAGAAGAAGTCAAGGTTCCTGACAGTCCATAAACAATTGACTGAGAATAACCGAGTGAATAAAGGCTAAAAAAGAATAGAAATGGAATAATTCTCAATTTAATTATTGTTGTATTTATACTAAGACAAAGAAAGTAACATTTTTGTTGTCTTCTTAAAAAGATTTCTACTTTTCAAAAAATAATGGATCAGGGTATATAAACTTATAATTGAACTGTTTTTTTAACCTATCGCTGCTAATAACCTTGTGCGAAATTTTACTATTCTGGGATTGATCATCAAAGCAAGGAGGCTCTAGCTTATAGTGTTCCGCCATTTTATTGTAATAGTCCTTTTTTCTAGGATGCTCATCTGCTGCTGCATTGAACACTTCATTTAACTGATTGTCTAACGCTAAGAGAGATATTTGAACACAATCGGATAAGTGAATTAAGTTGACAGGACTATCTTTTCCTTCGAGACCTTTCTTTCCACTAAGAAACTTTACCGGATTCCGATCTTTTCCAACCAAGCCAGAAAATCGGATAATGGTGGTGGTAAAATGGAGCGAGTTCATAAAAACATGCTCAGCATCTATTAATCGTTGCGCCCTATCAGAAGTTGAAAGCTTACTCTCTTCTGTTACTCTTCCATTATTATCTTCATAAACGGAGGTAGCACTGATAAAAACCACATGCTTAATCTCTGATTTTTCTATAAAAGGAAGTATTTTTTTAAATCCATTCGCATAGGATTGAGAGGCATTACTCGCTTTAGTTGGAGGCAAATTTATAAATAATGCGTCCACCCTTAAAAATTCACTCCAAGTATCTGAATACACTTTGTCAGTAATACTTAATAAGTAGGGATTAATCCCTTTTGATTTCAAATCGATTATTTTATCTTTAGTAGTGGTAGATCCGTTAACATCAATATGATTACTAACCAATTCGATGGCCACCTCCATTCCTAACCAACCACAACCCAGTACTCCAATTCTCTTCTTTTTATTATTCATTCCTATAAATGTACTATTCATTCAGGTTTACTAATATTATAATTTTTAATTTTGTCCCTCAAATTCAACCAATGGCATTCGATTTTCATAAGGATAAAGAGCGATACTTCAAGATGCAAACAGAAAATGCAGTAGAATATATGCTGCCTTTTATTGAGAAGGAGCTTCCCATTACCAAAGGTATGAAAGTGTTGGAAATTGGTTGTGCCGAAGGTGGAGTAATTAAAGCTTTCATTGATCGCGGCTGTATCGGTTATGGCGTAGAACTTTCACCTTCTAGATTAGCTAAGGCAAAACAGAACCTAGCAAAGGAAGAAAGCGAAGATCGAGCCTTCTTAATCAACAAGAATATTTATGATGTTGATTTCGAACAAGAAATGCAAGGTCAGTTTGATTTAATCATTCTAAAAGATGTCATCGAACACATTTTTGATCAAAACAAATTGATTCATAAATTGCGCGATTTTTTAAAGCCCGAAGGTCACATCTTTTTTGGTTTTCCTCCATGGCAAATGCCATTTGGAGGACATCAACAGGTGGCGAAAAGCAAATTACTTTCCAAGTTTCCTTATTTTCATTTGTTACCGACTTCCATTTACAAAGGTGTTTTAAAAACATTTAATGAATCGGATGAAACAATCACTGAACTATTGGAAATTAAAGAAACCGGGATCAGTATCGAACGGTTTGAAAAGATTTGTAAGGAAAACAATTACTCCATCAAACAACGCACATTTTATTTAGTGAACCCAATTTACACCTATAAATTCAAAATGAAAGCGCTAAAACAGCTTAGCCTGATTTCAGCATTACCTTGGGCTAGAAATTTTGTAACAACTTGTATGTATTACCTCATAAAAAAAGAGGAGCTCAATTGAGTTCCTCTTTTCACTTTTAAAAATTCATTCTCCAACCAACACTTACTAAAAAGCCATTGGAATAAATGGGTTCAAAAGGTAATTTATCGGCAACAGCTCCAGTGCCTACTCCACCTAGCTCTATAAAGTAATTGAATTCAGGAACAAAAAAGAATTCAAAGCCAAAGATCCCATAACCCCCGATATCTATATCTGAAGAACTAAACTTAGACGAAGGCAAAATCCCAATTACACCACCTTCTCCATACATTGCCATAAAATCAGCCACTTTATATTTCTTTGATGAAACTCCTAGCATGACATTTGAATAAGGGGTCCATTCAGTTTTACCTGCTATTACTTGCTCAAAAAACATCATATTCGCACGTAAACGAATTACCAAAGCGTCCTTAATTATTGATGGAAATGCCACATTTACTCCTAACCCAAAATCAGATTGAAATTGATTGAGTTGAAATCCAACATTCCATTCTTTCGATGCTTTTTCTTCTTGTGCACTAAGTTGGTAAAAGGAAAAAAATGCACTCAATAGTATTAGACAAATTTGCTTTTTCATATCAATTAGTTTTAGAATCTATGATGGCCTTAATAATATAACCCACTCCAATACCGATAAGGGTACCTATTCCTGTGGAGTGAAAATACATCCCGATGCCAATACCTATAAACATGCACCCGACAAAAATTACATTTCCAGGTGTTCCTTTTTTTCGTTGTTTCACTTTTTCCATCTTTATTGTGTTATATAAGTTTTTAAAATAGCTACATATTTCTCAAAAGCCTTAATTCCAACAGGTGTAATTTTACAAGTAGTCAGTGGACGTTTACCTTTAAAGCTTTTGGTTACTTTTATATAATTGGCCTTTTCTAGTTTGTCAATCTGTACACTAATATTCCCTGCAGTAGCTCCTGTTTTGTCTTTCAAAAAGGTAAAATCGGCCTCTTCTAATCCAATCAAAAGTGAAATAATAGATAACCTTAACTGAGAATGCAATAAAGGATCTAAGTCTTTAAACATTTTTTTTTGGTTTAGCAGCTAGTAAATGTCCTGGAATAATATAAGATACAATCATTGCGAGTGCTATTAAAAGTAATTGTTGTGAGAAGTTAGCATGAACTGCAATGGCTCCAATGATCCAACACAAAATCCCTCCTATTATAAGCGGCTTAAATTTTAAAATCCCTCCACTCACAAATGTTCCTAGTCCGTATAGTAAAATTAAAATAGGATATGTTTTAAGTACTCCTAAATACATCATTGAGAATATCAATACTAAAAGTGTAGCTCCAAATCCCACCCAAAGAAAACCAATCGCCCTATCGACATAGGTTTTAACAGTTCTTTTACGTTCCATTTTAAATCCAACTATGCCACTGATAATCGCCCCCAAACTCATTAAAACAGGCCATCCAATCCAATGATGAACGTAATCTGTATAATTTAGTAAAGAATAGTTCAAAAGTGCTGCCGCTAAAACCAACCATCCCCAAATTAAATAAAAGATACTACCCTCCTTCAGATTCCCTTTGGCTGTAGAAATCATTTCTTCTATTAATTGCAATTGCTTTTCACTTTCCATAAATGTAAATTTATTCAATTAGTAAATTAGTTTATATTATAAACCAAAAGTACAATAAAAATTGAAACTGACAATTTTATTTTAAATTAATAGCCCATGGCTACTTCCAGAAAGTTATTTAAAGGTTTCATTATTAAGAAGTATTCCTCTAATTCCTCAGTAATTGAATCTGAAACTATGACAGATGGCGGGAGTGAATACTGAAAATAAAACTGTTTATTATAGATCAAAGGTTGCTTTTCTGCAACATCTTGTAGCTCCTTTGGAAGTCGAACATTTTTCGCTCCTTGAATCGTTCCGAATGTAGAAGTGAACATTTTATCTGCAATTAATAAATTGAAAGCCTCCATATTGTTAGCGATGTAAAACCGAATATCTTCCAACTGCTCTTTATTGGGACTGAAAGCACCTCCATAAACCATCAAACCTTCCGGCCCCAGTTCAAAGTACATCCCAGGTGTCATTTTATCCTTCTTGCCCCCTGTTGAGATAATCGCAGATACAAAGGTTTTATATGGTCTTTTATCTTTTGCGAATCGAATATCTCGATTAATTCTGAATATTAAATTTTTAGGTTCCAATTCTAAGCCAGGCTTGTGCTTGGATAAATGAAATGCTAGATCACCAACAAATTTTTTGAATGGATCTTTCACTACTTTTTCATACCGAGATCGATTTTCATCAAACCAATCTTTATGATTATTTGGTGCTAATTCTTTGAAAAAATTTATAAAATCTGTTACGAAATAAGCCATATTAAAAACAAAAAAGTCTCGTAGGAGAATTCCTACGAGACTTTAAAATTATTTATTTTGTTTGGACTATGCCAATACTTCTTTAATTCTATCAGCCGCTTCTTGCAATTGAATTGCCGAATGTACTTTCAAACCAGATTCATCAATAATCTTTTTGGCTTCTTCAGCATTTGTTCCTTGCAATCTTACAATAATTGGAACTGGAATATCTCCAATATTTTTGTAGGCATCAACAATACCCTGCGCAACACGATCGCATCTTACAATACCACCAAAAATATTTACCAGAATTGCTTCAACGTTTTTATCTTTTAAGATAATTCTAAATGCTTTCTCTACTCTTTCAGCATTGGCGGTACCTCCAACATCTAAGAAGTTTGCAGGATTTCCACCACTCAGTTTAATAATGTCCATAGTTGCCATTGCTAAACCCGCGCCGTTTACCATACAACCAACATTACCGTCCAAGTTAACAAAGTTCAAACCTGCTTCACCAGCTTCTACTTCAGTAGCATCTTCTTCTCTTACATCTCTCATTGCAGCCAAATCCTTTTGTCTATATAATGCATTTGCATCAATAGATACTTTAGAATCTACTGCGATGATTTTATCGTCAGAAGTCTTTAACACTGGGTTAATTTCAAATAAAGAAGCATCAATACCATCATATGCAGCATAAAGCGCAAAAATGAATTTAACCATTTCTTTAAATGACTGGCCAGACAAACCTAAATTAAAAGCAATCTTTCTTGCTTGAAAACCTTGCAATCCAACGGAAGGGTCAATTTCTTCATGAAATATTAAATGAGGTGTTTTCTCAGCAACCTCTTCAATGTCCATTCCACCTTCAGTAGAATACATGATCATATTTCTTCCCGTAGCTCTGTTCAATAAAACAGACACATAAAACTCTTCCGTTTTACTTTCGCCAGGATAATAAACATCTTGAGCAACTAATATTTGATGTACTTTTTTACCTTCTTTAGATGTTTGTGGTGTAATCAACTGCATACCCAAAATCTGAGATGCAATTTCTTTAACCTCGTCAAGCGACTTTGCCAACTTAACTCCGCCACCTTTTCCACGACCACCAGCATGAATTTGAGCTTTAATCACCCACCAGCTAGTTCCTGTTGTTTCTGTTAATTTTTTTGCTGCTTCTACTGCCTTTTCAGGTGTGTCTGCTACAATTCCTTCTTGAATTGCTACGCCGAAGCTTTTTAAAGTTTCTTTCGCTTGATATTCGTGAATATTCATTAAGTATATTTTTATTATCAACTAAAATATTGGAATCCCAAAAGTAGCACTTATTTAGTTTTTAGAAAATAAAAAAATGGTTGAATTGTAAAGAGGTTGAAAATATTATTTAGTATTTTGGTCATCATGAATAATTGCATCTTAGAAGCACAAAATATTCGAAAATCATACGGTGATTTACAAGTTCTTAAAGGAGTTAATCTTTCGATTCAAAAAGGCGAGATTGTTTCAATAGTAGGTGCTTCTGGTGCAGGAAAAACAACTTTGCTTCAAATATTGGGCACTTTAGAATCTCCGGACTCAGGTCATTTAATCATTAAGGATTCGGACACGACGTTATTAAACGATAAAAATTTATCCAAATTCAGAAATAAAAATATAGGTTTTGTATTTCAATTTCATCAACTTTTACCTGAATTCTCAGCTATTGAAAACATTTGTTTACCAGCTTTCATAAATGGTGATTCAAAAAAGGCGGCCGAACAAAAAGCGATAGAATTACTAAATCTATTAAATTTAAAAAATAGGGCAAATCACAAACCATCTCAGCTGTCAGGCGGAGAGCAACAGCGCATTGCAGTTGCTCGAGCGCTGATAAATGAACCTTCCATCATTTTCGCAGATGAACCAAGTGGTAACTTAGATTCTAAATCTTCAAAAGATTTGCATCAATTGTTTTTTACTTTAAGAAAAGAGCTTGATTCTACCTTTGTAATTGTCACCCATAATGAAGAGTTGGCCAATATGACTGATCGAAAATTGACAATTGTTGATGGGCTGATTTAAACAATCAATTTCTCAAAATTAATATTCTAAAAAAACGAAACAACACCTTCTTTTGTTTCAATATAATTCTCAAATTATTACCCTTCTTATTTACAATCAGCGAATTAAAAATTAGTTCGAAATAGATAATAGTTTTCAACAAAAAAACACTAAAGACTTGAAAACGAATATTTTTTTCTTAATTTTAGCTTTCATTTATATTCTAAATACATAATTAACTAATAATAAATACTTTATGAAAAAAAGGCTACTATCAGTAGGTCTTATGATTTTAGGTTTAGCTAGTTTTAGCCAAACCTATTTTGATGAAGACTTCGAAGGATTTACGGTTGGTCAAACTGGACCGACTTATACTAACGGATGGACAGCAGCAACAACAAATCCAAGATGGACAGTTCAAGCTTCTACAGGAGCAAACGCTAATTCTACAGGAACAGGGCCATTTTTTGATGCTACCTCCCCAATTGCTTCAGGAGGTAAATATCTCTTTATTGAAACCTCTAGTGGTGCTCTCAATGACAAAAACACTTTAAACTCACCAGCAATCTCACTTCCTTTGGGAGCGGACTCCGTGCAATTGAGTTTTAGTTACCATATGTTTGGAGCAACTATGGGTACACTATATGTTGTTGTTGATACCAACAATGTGCAAGATACTATTGCAACTATTTCAGGACAGCAACAAACAGCTGGTTCAGACCCTTTTCTTGTTTCCACTTCTCCTCTTTATGGATATGGCGGTAAAACAGTCACTCTTAAATTTATTGGTGTAAGGGGCTCAAGTTACACAGGTGATATTTGCATAGATGAGGTTCTTATTTTTAGACCAGTTCCTCAAGAAATTGGTATCACTAAAATTACTTCTCCGAATACACAATGTGGTTTAACGGCTACAGAGGTGGTTGACATAGAAATTGAAAACTATGGGTTAAATGCAGCAACTGGTTTTACAGCTAGTTTCACTGTAAACGGAGGCACTCCAGTTACAGAAACTGTGACCGCATCAATTCCAGCTAATGGTTTAATCAACTATACTTTTACAGGAACTGCTAATTTAAGCGCTGTTGGTCCTCATGAAATAGTGACATACGTTACTTTATTGAATGATCCAACATCTGTAAATGATACTATGGTAAAAACAGTAACCAATATTCCTATCCTTTCTACATTTCCTTATTCCCAGGGTTTTGAATCTGGAAATGGTGGATGGATTGCCGGGGGAGCAAACTCTTCATGGGCACTTGGTACTCCTGCTAGTTCAATAATTAATTCTGCAGCAAGTGGAGTAAATGCATTTGTAACCAATTTAACAGGTAATTATAATGCAAATGAAAAGGGTTTTGTCGTTTCTCCTTGTTTTGATTTCACGACATTAACCGCACCTATATTTTCTGCTGATGTTTGGTGGAATTCCGAATTTAGTTGGGATGGAGCTATACTTCAGTCATCAATAGATGGTGGAACAACGTGGCAGAAAGTTGGTGCTAATGGTGACCCAAATAATTGGTACAACGACAACTCTATTAATGGACTATCAGGCCTTTCAGTTTCTCAAGAAGGTTGGACAGGAAGAAACAGTTCTTCTAACGGCAGCGGCGGCTGGGTAAATGTTAAAGCTCCTCTTACAGGTCTTGGAACCGTTGGCGGAGTTATTTTAAGAATCGCTTTTGGTTCTGATGGGTCAGTGATGGATGAAGGATTTGCATTTGATAACATTCAAATCTATCAAACTCCTGCACAAGATGCTGAATTGTTTTCTATAAACTCTCCAATCAACGGATGTGGCTTAACTGCTACAGAAGTAGTAGAGGTTGAAATAGTTAATGCAGGATCAGCAAGCATTTCAAATTTCCCTGTTTCAGTTTCAATTAACGGAGGAACAGCAATAACAGAAACTGTCGCATCTACTATTCTACCATTAGATACCTTGACGTATACATTTACAGGTACAGTTAATCTATCAACTCCAGGCAATTATTCGGTAAAAGCATACACCGGTTTAACAGGAGATGGTTTGAATACTAATGATACTACAGTTAAAATAGTAACCAGTATACCAACTATTGTAACATTTCCTTACTCCACTAGTTTTGAAAATGGAAATGATGGCTGGCTCTCCAGCGGAGCAAGCAATTCTTGGGCTTTGGGTACTCCTTCTGCAACTGTGATTGATACAGCTTCGAATGGAACCAAAGCTTGGGTAACTAACTTAACAGGAAATTATAATAATAATGAACTTAGTTTTGTTGTTTCTCCTTGTATGGATTTTACAAATTTAGTTGCACCAATTATTTCGTTAGATATTAGATATCAATTGGACAATTCTAATGATGGTGCAGTTCTTCAATCTTCTATTGATGGAGGAGCTACTTGGCAAAAAATAGGTGCTTTTGGGAACCCAAACAACTGGTATACAGACAATACAATTGCAGGATTATTACCTATTGAGCCATCGCAAGAAGGTTGGACAGGAAGTGTAGGTGTGGCAACAACTAGTTGGGTAACTGCTAGAGCTTCATTAGCGTCCTTATCAGCAGAGCCTGATGTACTTCTTAGAATTGCATTTGGATCAAATGGGTTTACTGTATTTGAAGGCTTTGCATTTGACAATGTTGTTATTCAAGAGGCTCCAAATACTGATGCAGGTGTCGCAGTTATTGTTGACCCATCTACAGCTTGTGGCTTAACTTCCGCAGAAACTGTTACTGTTAGAGTCGTTAATGAAGGAGCAGTTAGTATTTCAAACTTTCCTTTATCTGTTGCAGTAAATAATTTAACAGTACTTACAGATACTATAACTTCAACAATCTTACCTTCTGATACATTGTTCTACACGTTTAATGGAACAATAAATCTTTCTAATCCAGGAAATTATAACTTAAAATCATACACTAGTTTACTTGGTGATGGTTTAGCAACTAATGATACTGCTAGAAAAACAGTTGTAAACATTCCAATTTTGGCAACTTTCCCTTACAACCAAGGATTTGAAACCGGAAATGGTGGATGGACAGTTGGAGGGATTAACTCTTCTTGGGCATTAGGAACACCAAATAATACAATTATAAATTCTGCGGCAAGCGGAACTCAGGCATGGGTTACTAATTTGACTGGAATTTATAATGTTGATGAGGAAAGTTTTGTTATCTCTCCTTGTTTCGATTTTACATCTTTAGCATTACCAGTTTTATCCATGGATATCTGGTGGAATACTGAAAATAGTTGGGATGGCGCTGTAGTGCAATCTTCCATTGATGGAGGTACTACATGGCAAAAAGTTGGAAACTTTAATGATCCAAACAACTGGTATAATGATAATTCTATTAATGGCCTGAATTCAGGGACTACTATTCTTGAGCCTTCAGGCGAAGGCTGGACAGGAAGAAATAGTTCTTCAAACGGTAGTGGAGGCTGGGTTAAGGCTAAGGCTTCTCTAACCGGACTTGGAGCAGTGAGTGGGGTTATACTTAGAGTTGCTTTTGGATCAGATGGATCTGTAACGGATGAAGGATTTGCTTTTGATAATGTTCAAGTCTATGATACTCCCGCCCAAGATGCAGAATTATATTCTATTGTATCTCCGTCTAACGGTTGTGCATTATCAGGAACAGAGTTAGTAGAAGTTCAAATTGTAAATGCTGGAACAGCGAATATTTCAAATTTCCCAGTTTCTATTTCTGTTAACAATGGAACTCCATTAACAGAAACAGTTACTGCTATTATTCTACCTCTAGACACTTTACTTTATACTTTCACAGGAACTGTTAATTTGGGTACTGCTGGAAATTATAATTTGAAAGCTTATACCGGTTTAACTTCAGATGGATTAGCATCAAATGATACAAGTTTAAAAACAGTTACTAATATACCTGTTATCACTACATATCCATATACTGAAAGCTTTGAAGCAGGTAATGCTGGATGGACTTTAAGTGGAACTAGTAGCTCATGGGCATTGGGTGCTCCAACAGCTACTGTGATTAATAGTGCTTCCCAAGGAACTGCTGCGTGGGTAACTAATTTGTCTGGAAATGCCAATATCAGTGAAGAAAGCTTTGTACAATCCACTTGTTTTGACTTTACAAGTTTAGTATCCCCAATAGTTGCTTTAGATATCTGGTACGAATCAGATAATAGTAATGATGGAGCGGTATTGCAATCGTCTATTGATGGTGGTGCAACTTGGCAAAAAGTTGGAAACTTTGGAGACCCAGACAACTGGTACAATGACAATACTATCTTTGGTTTAACTAATATCGAACCATCTCAACAAGGATGGACAGGTAATGGAACAACTGGAAGTGCAGGTTGGATTACAGCGAAACATAAACTAAACGGTTTAGGTGGAGTTTCAGGAGTATTATTAAGAGTAGCTTATGGAGCGAATACATTTACCGCAACAGAAGGTTTTGCTTTTGATAACTTTAAAGTATACGAGTCTCCTGCTGTTGACATTAAGGTAGCAGAAATTACACGACCACTTGTTGGTTGTGGGTTAGGTGCTACTGAAGTGATTGCCATGGCTATTGAAAACCAAGGTACAGACACCTTGATGAATTTCCCAGTAACCTATAGTTTAAATGGAGTTTCTATTGCACCAGAAACTTATACAGACACCTTATTGCCAAATGCAAAAGCGGTATACGAATTTACAACTTTAGCAAATATGGCTGCTATAACTACTTACACTATTGAAGGTTGGGCTGCAATTCCATTGGATTTTGATAACTCTAATGATACTGCATCTGTTACTTTAATAAATATAGCCGCAGAAACGAATCCATACACACAGACATTTGATTTGTTGCCTGATGGTGCTTTTGGAAACTATTCTGCAATTAAGTGGACACCAATTGATGCAGGAACATTTAGATGGCAAGCAGAAACTTCAACAACTTCCTCTACTGCAACAGGACCAACAGCTGACCATACTTCTGGAACAGGGTCTTATGTTTATTCTGAAGCCTCTTCAGGAACTGTAGGAGATACTATTTATTTAGAATCAACTTGTATTGACATTACTCCAGTAAATGGAGTGAATAGCTCAACAAGAGTTGATTATTGGTATCACATGTATGGAGCAGATGTAGTTGCTTTAGGTCTAGAGATAGATTCAGCAGGACGTTGGATTCAAATTGATACCATTATTGGTCAACAACAAACCGCAAATGCTGATACTTTTAGATTGAGAAGTTTGGATTTAAGTGCTTACCAAGGTTTGGGAGTAACTACGTTCAGGTTCTGGACAGTAAAAGGAGCGTCATTTAATGGTGATGTTGCTATCGATGACTTTAGAGTATATGATACTGTTGGAGTGAATGCTCAAATGGATTCAATTATTTCTCCAGTTTCAAACTGTGGTTTGTCAGCTACCTCTAATGTTACTGTTAAGATTAGTAACGTTGGTTTATCAGCGGTATCTAACTTCCCAGTATCTTATGTGTTGAATGGTGGCACACCAGTTACTGAAACAGTAACAGCTACTGTTATTCCGGGTACTAGCTTAAATTATACCTTTACATCTACAGTTAATTTACAAACTGTAGGAAGCTATTCATTAAAAGCTTATGTAGCAGTAACAGGTGATGGAGACGTATTGAATGACACAATTTCATCAACTGTGAACAGTGGATTTGCACAAGCATTGAATCTAAATTTCCCAAGTTACTTCAACGGCTTTGAAGGAGCTACGAACAACTGGGTAACTTATGGAACTAATAATTCGTGGGAAATTGGAACACCAAGTACGTTCTATATTAACAAGGCCGCAAATGGAACTAAAGCTTATGTAACATCAGCGGCAGCAAATCACAATGCTAATGAATTGTCTTATATCGAAACTCCTTGTTTTGATTTGACATTCTTTAATGCTACAGATCCTTTCGAATTTAGCTTCCAAGCGTTGTTTAAGACTCAGTCTGATTCAGACCAAGTATGGATGGAAATGACCCTGAATAATGGCGCAACTTGGACTAAAGTGATGCCTGATCCAGTATTATCGATTAACTTCTACAATAATACAACTGACAATACTTGGGATGGATTTTCTAGCGCGGGTGCAGGAAACTACATTCCAGTGTTGAACACATTGACCGGTATTGGTGGAAATTCACAAGTGAAGTTTAGATTTGTTTTCAAATCAAATGGAACAAATGAAAATGATGGTTTTGCATTGGATGACTTTAAAATCTCAACGATAATTGGATTGGAAAATCAAACTACAGGAGCTGCAAGCTTTGGTTTATATCCAAACCCTACAAAAGAGAATGTAACGATATCATTTAAAAATGTTGAAACAGGAAATTACAACTTATCTATTGAGGACGTAAAAGGTCAGAAAGTAGTGAATGAAGTGATTACTTTGAACAATAGTAATTCAACTAAAATGATAAATACTTCTCAGTTTGAGAAAGGAGTTTATTTTGTAAGATTGATAAACGGTTCTACAATCGTAACTAAAAAGTTAGTAGTGAACTAAGAAAGTTCAATCATCTATAACATTCAAAAGCCCTCAAGATTTTAATCTTGGGGGCTTTTTGCTTTAATCAGTTTATCTATTTTGATCTTTTGAATACTTCTGACCCCTCATATCCTCTTGGTTCAACTCAGTTTAAACTCTCTAATTCATCGGAAGCAAAACATTCCATACTTTAATAGAAAATGATTCTACCTATAATTCAACACTTATTAACTTAAAAAACTATTCATTCATCAATTAGTCAAATGGACTCTTAGACAAGATGAGTTCGAAATGTTAAAAAAACTAAATACATTAGTAAAATTGATTAAATTGCATCTCTCCTATCTCTAATTTAAACTAATTAACTATGAAAAAAATGAAACCCTTTTTAGGAATATTAGTGTTCACACTATTGTTCACAAACCTAAATCTTAATGCCCAAGTGATCTGGCAAGATGATTTCGAAAGTTATGTTACAGATTCAATTATTGAACCTCAAAGTCCATTTTGGAATGGATGGGGCAATGCTGTTACAAGCGCCCTTGTATCCGGAGACTCTGCATACAATGGCGTCAATTCACTAAAAATTTGGAATGGATTACCTCCAGGAGCTGCGGTTGCCCTATCTGATGTACTACTGGATTTAGGAGATTCTACATCCGGAAGGTATGCTTTTAGTTTTAAGGTGCTAATTCCTTCTACTCTTGGTATTAGCGGTGCAGGTGGATATTATAACATTCAACACACAATAGATGCTGGAAACAACGGAACTGAATATGCTTTCGAAGTTTATCTTGGTCCATCAGGTCAGTCTTATATCTCAATATTTGCACAACAATTTCCAATTCCTGAAAGAATAGATGAGTGGGTGACCATTACACATGTTTTTGATCTAGATCGTGATCGACATGATTTCTTCTATGATGGAATCTGGATTACTTCTCAAAAATTTTCAGTACAATCCAACACCACCGTACTAGGAACTAACAGACTAGCTGGAATGGATTTGTATGCCGCATGTAGCAACAGTTGTCCTGAGTTGGCCTATTTTGATGACTTTGAGTTAAAGAATTTTCCAGATCAACAAAATGATGGTGGAATTTTAGCCATCAATTCATCCAATTATTGCTTGGGAGATTCTATTCCAATTCAAATAGATTTAAAAAACTGGGGATTCAATGCCATCACAACTGCAACAATTAACTGGTCAGTGAATGGTGCATTGCAAACTCCTATTTCATTTGTAGGAGCAATACAACCTGACAGTATTGAATTAATAGATTTAGGTAAGTTCAAATTTCCAGGAGTTTTTCCTTACAATGTAAAATTCTGGATAGCAAACGTAAATGGAGTAGCTGATACAGTTGCATTTAATGACACCAATAAAGTAGAAATTGGTGGTCCGGGTGTAAGTGGAAACTTTACTATAAATTCTTTGGCAGCTCCATCAGCCACAAACTTTGTTGATTTTAATTCCTTTTTTGCCTTCATTAACCAGTCTAACGTATGTGGAGATGTGATAGTAGATGTAGTGACTGGTTCTGGTCCATATATGGAACAAGTTAATATTTCAGGAATTCAAGGCTCTGCAAATGCTAAACTTTACATCAATGGAAATCGTGAAATACTAGATTTTCCTGCCACAATTTCTGCAGAAAGAGCAACATTTTCAATATTCAACTCTTCCTACATAATAATGGATAGTTTAACAGTAACAGCAAGTGGAAGCTCATATGGTGTAGCTTTATATCTAGATGATATTGATAATGTAACTATAAAAAATAGTACATTCTTGGTAGATAGCTCATCCACTACCACAGACTTCGCAGCAGTTAGAATAAGTGGATTGCAAACTAGCCCGTCTTCAGGGTCTAACTTTAGCAACTTCACCTTCGAAGGGAATACTGTAGTTGGTGGATATTATGGTTTTTCATTTTACGGAATTTCTGCTTCTCCTTCTACGAACATCTTAATCAAGAACAATAAATTTAGAGGATTTTATTATTATGGAAACTACCTATATTATTCTGATGGAATGACCTATGAAGGAAATGATATAAGTCGTCCAAATAGAACCATCGTTACCACCACTTATGGTATGTATATGTTTGGTCACACGAATCAAGTAATCAATAAGAATAGATTTCATAACCTATTCGATGGAGCGCCAACCTCTACTTCTACCTGTTATGGATTTTATAATGGTAGTGATGCGACACCTTCTAACTCAAATGTGGTAATGAATAATTTATTCTATGAATTCAATCATAGAGGAACTGTATACGCCCTTTATGATGGAGGTAGCGATAATACTAACTACTATAATAATACAATTTCATTAGACAATACAAGCAATACTGGTGGAAGTTCTTATGGAATCTATCATCCAACCGCATCTACCAACACTGACTTTAAAAATAACATTGTCTCAATCTCGAGAGGTGGTAATGGAACCATTTATGGCTTGTACTTTAGTCAAGCAGGTGGAGATTTAGATTATAACAATGTGTTCATTAATTCTAGTGGAACTGGAAGTAAATATTATGGATACAATGGTTCTGCAAAATCTACTTTAGCCGATTGGCAATCCTCTGGTGAAGGAGCAAATGATTTAGATACAGGCCCAATGTTTGTTAGTATTGTAGGAAATGATTTCCAACCAACAAACATCAGTTTAAACGCTGCAGGATTTTCTGCGCCACAAGTTACCGAAGACTTTAATGGCGCTCCAAGAGTGGTTACGGCAAATGACATTGGTTCATTTAATATTCAATCACCTCCTTTAGATGTCGCTGCAAAATCAATTCTTGTTGCCACTCCGTTTTGTGCAAGTACTCAACCAGTATCTGTTATAATATCCAACAATGGTTCTGTAAAAGTTGATAGTTTAGTTGTTAATTGGACTATTAATGGTGTGTTACAAACTCCGATAGATTACAAAACAGTGATTGATACAGCAGGAGCTATAAATGGAAATTTAGATACTGTTTTATTAACTAATTACACTTTTGCTACAGGTGTAGGAGCTGATTTCATAGCATGGTTAAGTGCTCCAAATGGCACAACTCCAGATTCATATTCCCCAAATGACACTGCAAAAACTTTTGTGGGTGCTGCTTTGGTCGGCAATTATACAGTAAATCCAAGTGTAGCGGCAAGCGCGACTAACTTTGTGAATTTAGCTTCCTTGTCTAGTAGTTTAAGTTCCTTTGGGGTGTGTGGTCCTGTAAATGTTATCGTTTCGTCCGGAACATATACCGATAATATTTCACTTGATTATGTTGAAGGATCAGGCCCTGCTAGCCCTATTGTAATTGACGGGGTAGACTCTTCATTAACCATTATTAATTATAACGGGAGTGGAACTGGTATAGGTGCATTATCAATAAACCAAACAAATAATGTAACCGTTAAGAATTTTAGTTTAAAAGCAACTCCAATCGCGAATGGCGCAGGAGCTATTATTGCTAATTCTGCGAACATTATGGTGTCCAATTGTTATTTGCAAGTAGACACTACTCGAACTTCTTCCACATTAAATGGAATTGTAATCTCTTCAAATATTTCATCAGCTTCATCAGGTGGTAGTGGTAGTAATATCCGTTTTGAAAACAATACTATAAAAGGTGGATACTATGGATTTTACGCTTATGGATCTACAGGAGAAGCCATTAGAAACATACAACTAATTAACAATGTATTTAGCCAAGCGTATTATTATGGGCTATATGCTTATTACTGTGATACTGTAGTGATGATTGGTAATGACATTAACTTGATGGAAAGAGCCAATATCAATGCAGATGGAGTCTATTTTTATTATTCTCAAAACTTGACCATTAAAGAAAATAAAATCTTTGCGCCAGATTACGGATTGTATAATTATATATTCACTTACTACTGGCCAAAAACTCAGAAGAATGAATTTGTAAACAATATGATTTATTCAGATACTGATTTTGGATTATATCTATACTATACAGATAGTGTGACAATGTATCACAATACGGTGGTTTCAAACAGTGGTTCTATTCCTGCGGTTCAATTATTTGGAACAGGAAGCAATAGTCAGGATTTTGATGTAAGAAACAATATTTTTTACTCCAATGGAGCTGAAGCGTTAAAAACTAATGTTTCAGATTTAACCATGTTTACAAACCTTGATTATAACAACTATTACACGACAGGATCAAGTGTTTTAAACATGAGCAATATTGCTTATCCAACACTGGCTTCATACGTTAGTGCACAACCATCATTTAATGCGAATAGTATTGAAGGTAATCCAATTCTTGTGAATGTCAACTCGGACCTTCATATTTTAGGAGCACTTATAAATGGTCAAGGTGACAATTCTGTGGGAGTAACCAAAGACATTGATGGCGATTTACGTCCTCTTGCAGGTTCTACTATTGTGGATATGGGAGCAGATGAATTTGACCCTCCATCTTGTCCTCCGCCAACTGCAGTAATTTTCCAAAATGTTGGTTTCACTTCTGCTGATATGGTAATAACTGGTGGAGCTACATCTACTTGGAGTTATGAAATTGGTAGCGTTGGCTTCACACCTGGCACAGGAAATTTTGGAACAGCCGCAACTTCTACTTCTACAATTGGTGGTTTAACTTCAGGAACAGCTTATGAATTATACATTCGTGAGATTTGTAGTCCTACAGATTCTTCCCCACAAATTGGTCCTTATAGTTTTGGAACTGCTTACGGAATCCCTTACCATGAGAATTTTGAAAGCTTTGCTCTTGCTCTAACAGGACCAGTTTTCCCTAATGGATGGACTAGTTCTGGCTATTCAGGCTGGGGTTGGGAATCTGAGAGAGGTACAGGAACAAACGCCAATTCTTCGAGTACTGGCCCATTATGGGATAGAACCAACTTTGGTGTAACCAACGGAATGTACATGTATATGGAAACATCTAGTGGTACAGCCGGCGACACTACCTACCTCTCCTCTCCACCTATCTTCGTAGACCCAAATAAGACTACATTACTCTTAGAATACTCCCTATTTAATTACGGAACAAACGTGGATAGATTGGATGTTTTAATTGATACGAATGGAGTGTCTAATGTGGTGGCAAGTTTTGTTGGACCACAACAAGCTTCACAAAGTGACAATTGGATTGATACTTCAGTGGTGCTAACGGGCTACCAAGGAAAATCTATCCAAATTAAGTTTAGAGGTGTTAACGTGGCTTGTTGTACAGGAGATATTGCAATTGATGAAATTCGATTATTCGATACTGTTGCCGTTGATTTGGCAATTGATTCAATCGTTTCACCAGTTTCTAATTGTGGTTTGTCTGCTACCTCAAATGTTACCGTAAGTATCAGCAACGTTGGTTTAACTGGCATGTCAAACTTCCCAGTTTCTTATGTATTAAACAATGGTACGCCAGTAACAGAAACGGTAACTTCAACCATTTTACCAGGAAATAACTTGAACTACACATTTACTTCAACAGTAAATATTCAAGCGGTGGGTAGCTATTCTCTTAAATCGTATATAGCCGTTCCTGGAGATGGTGATTTATTGAATGATACTGTTGGCTCGATTGTTAATAGTGGTTTTGCTCAACCCATAAACACAATGTTTCCGAGTTATTACAATGACTTTGAGGGCACAAGCAACAACTGGATAACCTACGGAACCAATAACTCATGGGAAATTGGAACTCCAAGTACTTTTTATATTAGTGGTGCTTCAAGTGGAACTAAAGCTTATGTAACCTCGGCTGCAGGAAATCACAATGCAAATGAACTATCATACATAGAGACTCCTTGTTTTGATTTATCATTTTTCCAATCAACAGATCCCTTTGATATGAGTTTTGAAGTGCTCTTCAAGACCGAACAAGATTCAGATCAAGTTTGGTTGGAAATGACAACCAACAATGGAGGAACTTGGACGAAAGTTTTACCTAACACTGGATCTGTTAATTTTTACAACAATTTAACTGATAACAGTTGGGATAATTTCTCTAGTGCAGGTGCTGGAAATTACATTCCTGTAGTGCGTTTATTTACAGGAATTGGAGGACTTTCTCAAGTGAAATTTAGATTTGCATTCAAATCAAATGGCACAAACCAAAATGATGGATTTGCAATTGACAATTTTAGAATCAATACGCTTATTGGAGTAAATGAAAACACATTTGATCAGAATAGTTTCGGCTTACACCCTAACCCTGCTAAAAACAATGTGACTGTTTCTTTTAACAATGTAGCTTCAGGAAATTATGAAATGACTATAGAAGATGTAAAAGGTCAGAAAATAGTAAATGATTTGATTTCTGTGAGTAATGGAAACACCTCAAAAGTGATCGATGTATCGCAATTTGAAAGTGGAGTATACTTCGTTAAAGTGGTAAATGGATCTTCCATTATCACTAAAAAATTAGTGGTGAACTAAACATTGATTGAACAATAAACACATGATGCCCTCAAGATTTTTATCTTGGGGGCTTTTTTTAATCAATTGATTTGCTTTTAATTGATATAATCACGTTCTTTAATCTATCTAAACTTCAAATCAATACCCATGAAAATACAACAAACCAATCCCTTTCGATATTGGATCACATCCATAGCCATTCTAATCTTATCTTTTAATAGTTTCGCTTCTGTTGATTTGTCAGTGGATTCTATTCTTTCACCGGTTTCAGACTGTGGAATTTCAACCTTGTCATTTGTTGAAGTAAAAATTCACAACCATGATTCGGTGCCCATTTCTAACTTTCCGATTTCTTATCGTATCAATGGAGGAGCGCCAGTAACAGAGACAATCACATCATCTATTGTAGGCGGAAATAGCTTTAACTATACCTTCACCTCTACTGCAAATTTGCAAACCAATGGAGTTTACGAAATCCAAGTATATGTCGCTTTGAATGGAGATTCCATCCAAATGAATGATACATTAAATAAAACGGTAGTGAATGGATATTTTCAACCAATCACACACGCATTTACCAATCTAAATGACTTTGAGGGAGCTATAACCTATTGGCATACTTATGGAAAAAATAACACCTGGGAACAAGGAATCCCCAATACACCGTTTATTAATAAACCATCATCTGGAGTTAAAGCATATGTAACTAACGCCAATGGAAATTACAATCCTAATGAAATTTCCTACTTAGAATCTCCTTGTTTCGACTATTCCTTTTTTACTATTACTGATCCAATAAATGTGAGTTTTAAACTACTTTTTAACCTTGAATCAGACTCTGATTATGTTTGGATGGAGCTATCAATAGATGGGGGCCAAACTTGGAGTAAAGCACTGCCACACCCTATATTGTCTATTAACTTCTATACCGATACTTCAAAAATGGTATGGACTGGAATCTCTAATGCTGGTGCAGGAAACTATATCCCTGTACTTAATTCTATCAACTATTTTGGAGGCTATCCAAAAGTAAAATTTAGGTTTGTTTTCCATTCCAATGGCACCATCCAAAAAGATGGATTTGCGATTGATCGCTTCTATCTTGACCCCTATTATGTGGTTACAGGATTAGAAGAAACCAATTCTATCTCAAATAACTTAGTTCTGTACCCTAACCCTGCTAAAAACAATGTGACTGTTTCATTCAACAATATGAATTCAGGAATTTATGAAATGACTATAGAAGATGTAAAAGGTCAGAAAGTAGTAAATGATTTGATTTCTGTGAGTAATGGAAATACTTCAAAAGTCATCGATGTATCGCAATTTGAAAGTGGAGTTTACTTCGTTAAAGTGGTAAATGGATCTTCTATCATCACTAAAAAATTAGTGGTGAACTAAACATTGATTCAATAATAAATGTTATCAGCCCTCAAGATTTTTATCTTGGGGGCTTTTTTGTAATCAATTGATTTGTTTTTAATTAAAATAATCACGTTCTTTAATCTGTCTAAACTTCAAATCAATACCTATGAAAATACAACAAACTAAACCCTTTAGATTTTGGATCACATCCACAGTTCTTCTGCTCTTTTCTTTTAATAGTTCCGCTTCTGTTGATTTATCTGTGGATTCCATACTTTCACCGGTTTCAGACTGTGGAATTTCAACCTTGTCATTTGTTGAAGTAAAAATTCACAATCACGATTCTGTGGCCATTTCAAATTTTCCGATCTCTTATCGTATAAATGGTGGAGCAACAGTAACAGAAATAATCACTACTCAAATTACAGGCGGTAGTAGCATCAACTATACCTTCACCTCTACTGCAAATTTGCAAACCAATGGAGTGTATGAAATCCAAGTATATGTCGCTTTGAGTGGAGATTCCATAAAAATGAACGATACATTAAATAAAACGGTAGTGAATGGTATAATTCCATGGAATCAATCCATACAGACAATAGGTAACTTTGAAGGAGCAACAACTTATTGGCATTCTTATGGCAAAAATAACTCTTGGGAAAAAGGAACCCCAAATACACCATTTATTAATAGTGCAGCATGGGGAGCAAATGCATATGTCACCAACGCCAATGGAAATTACAACCCAAATGAGATGTCCTATTTAGAATCTCCTTGTTTCAATTATTCCAATTTTTCTATTGGAGATATCATAGAAGTGCGATTCAAAATACTTTTTAACCTTGAATCAGACTCAGATTATGTTTGGTTGGAGCAATCCGTAAATGGGGGGCAAACATGGACAAAAACTCTTCCTTCTCGACGTTCTATTCACTTCTATACTGATACTTCAAAAATGGTATGGGCAGACAATTCTATTGCTGGGGCTGGAATCTATATTCCTGTAATCAATGATCTAGTAAAGGTTGGTAGTTATCCAAAAGTAAAAATTAGGTTTGTTTTCCATTCCAATAGTACCATCCAAAAAGATGGATTTGCTATTGATGATTTGAATCTCTGGCCTTATCAAATGATTATAGGATTAGATGAAACCAATTCTATCTCTAATAACTTAATTCTTTACCCTAACCCTGCTAAAAACAATGTGAACATTACTTTTAATCATATGAATTCAGGAATTTATGAAATGACTATCGAAGATTTAAAAGGTCAGCAAGTCATGAATGATTTGATCAATGTGAGTAATGGAAACACCTCAAAAGTGATCGATGTATCGCAATTTGAAAGTGGAGTTTACTTCGTTAAAGTGGTAAACGGATCTTCCATTATCACTAAAAAATTAGTGGTGAACTAAACATTGATTCCACACTTAACATATGAAGCCCTCAAGATTTTTATCTTGGGGGCTTTTTAATTCGATGAACACAAATACAAACCTGATTGTTTAATTATATTTGAACTTCAAAGGATAAAATACAGCTATGGCGAAGAAGATAGATTTAGAGAAAAGTAAAAATGACGACAGCATGCGTTTGTTGATCTCTCAGATGAACAGGAAATTGGAAGAAATCTATAAAGGTGGTGGAGAAAAGCGAATTGCCAAACAGCATGCAGAAGGCAAACTCACTGCAAGAGAACGAATCGATTTTTTATTGGATAAAAAAACTAAAAGTATTGAAATTGGAGCCTTTGTAGCCAATGACATGTATGAAGAATATGGCGGCTGTCCTTCAGCAGGTGTAGTCATTAAAATGGGATACGTATCAGGTAAGCAATGTCTAGTAGTAGCCAATGATGCAACTGTAAAAGCTGGAGCGTGGTTTCCAATTGCTGCAAAGAAAAATTTAAGAGCACAAGAAATTGCCATGGAAAACCGAATTCCGATAATTTATTTGGTAGACAGTGCAGGTGTTTTCTTGCCTTTACAAGACGAAGTATTTCCTGATAAAGAACACTTTGGTCGAATATTTAGAAACAATGCGAAGATGTCGGCAATGGGAATTACCCAAATAGCGGCCGTAATGGGTAGCTGTGTGGCTGGTGGAGCATATTTACCAATCATGAGCGACGAGTCTTTGATCGTCAACAAAACAGGAACTATCTTTTTAGCAGGAAGCTATTTGGTGAAAGCTGCAATTGGTGAAAACATCGACAATGAAACGTTGGGTGGAGCCACTACTCAAAGTGAAATTTCAGGAGTAATCGACCATAAATGCGAAGACGATGCGGCTTGCTTGAATTCTATCCGAAACATTATGGACAAGATTGGGGACTTTGATAAAGCCGGGTTTAACCGTAAAAAAGCAATTTTGCCAAAAGCTCCTTTAAAAGATATTTACAGTCAAATTCCGGAAGATCGATCGAAACAATACAATGTAAAAGATGTCATTTCAAATTTAATAGATGATGGCAGTTTTGAAGAATTTAAGGAATTATACGGTCAAACATTGGTGTGTGGCTATGCTCGAATTGATGGTTGGGCGGTTGGAATTGTTGCAAATCAGCGGACATTAGTAAAAACCAAGAAAGGAGAAATGCAGTTTGGTGGAGTGATTTATTCTGACTCTGCAGACAAGGCAGCTCGATTCATTATGAATTGCAACCAAAAGAAAATACCATTGGTGTTTCTACAAGATGTAACCGGCTTTATGGTGGGTTCTAAATCTGAACATGCAGGAATCATAAAAGACGGTGCTAAAATGGTAAACACCATGGCCAATTCAGTGGTTCCTAAATTTACCATTTTAATGGGAAATTCATACGGAGCAGGAAACTATGCCATGTGTGGAAAAGCATACGATCCTCGATTAATTGTGGCTTGGCCAACAGCAAGATTAGCGGTAATGGGCGGTTCTCAGGCGGCAAAAGTATTGTTGCAAATCAAAGTGGCATCACTAAAATCAAAAGGAGAAGTAATCACAGATGAAGCCAAAGAAAAGTTATTAGAAGAAATCGAGTCAAATTACGACACTCAGACGTCTCCTTACTACGCAGCATCTCGTTTATGGGTTGATGCTATCATTGACCCTAAAGATACCAGAGATTGGATCTCAATGGGTATAGAAGCCGCAAACCACGCTCCTATCGAAAAGCCTTTTAATGTGGGCGTAATGCAGACGTAGAAGTAGCAATGAATATTCAATAGAAAACGAACAAATCCTCATCAGAGTTAAAAATACTTTGATGGGGATTTTTTATTTCAGTTATAATTGTGGTTTCAATGAATTAATTATTATTTTTAGACTACACTATTACAAATAGTTAGTTTTTTGACAATTCCTATCGATACCGATACCTAGAAACATGAAGTATTTAATATCATTAATAATCGTTCTTAGTTCTTGGATAGTTATAAAGGCCCAATCCTCTGCCTACTACATCTCCAATACCTATCCAGATACCATCACTCTAGGAGATACTTTAATTTTTGAAACTTTTTCAGGTTTAAAAGATAATGGTCCGCCCCCAACTTTTTGTAGTCCACTTTATAGTCTAACCGATTCATTAAAAGGTCAAGATATTATTTTTGATTTAACATTTGACTTTTCTGGTGCATCCTCCATGTATTGTGGAGGCAGAAAAGATACACTTCAATTTATTTTATCACAACCAGGAGATTACAACCTGCAATGTCACTGGAGTTGGATAAATCCTTCAGTGAACCCTCCCGATGGATATAGAAGATATGGCTCTGACACCATTCAAATTCATGTTAGAAACACAACATCTATAGCAGAATTGGAAAAGAAACCATTGAGTGTATTCCCCAATCCTGTTGATGATGAAATCACTCTTTCTCAATATAGCGGTCAAGATAGTAGGATTGAAATAATTGATCTTAATGGGCGTATTTTAAGAACAACTTCCACAATCAATGGGAGAGTTTCAGTTGCTGATCTAGAGCCGGGGATTTATTTTTTGAGAATAAGGGAGAAATCTAATACAAAGACGATGAAATTTGTAAAGAAATAAAAACGGCTCTTTCAGAATTTTGAAAGAGCCGTTAACTTATATAAAGAAATCGGTTATTATCTAATATCCAATGTCAATTTAAATCGCAACACTCTGCCATTTCCGGCATCGGCTACGTATAATATACGGTTGTTATAAGCCACTGAAGTAGGATTCCTAAATTGGTTCAATTCAGAACCTGTTCCTCCAAATGAAGTTTTTACAAACTTGGTCTCTCCTGAAGCAGGTGGTGGCGTTACTCCTTCAAAGCCATTTCCCGAAAACTGATAAATAGAATCTTTTAATCGGTCTGCAACAAAGATGTAATTGGTTCCGTCTCCAGTAATTGTTACGCCATAAGGCTGTTCAAATTTATAAGGTGTAAACAAAAAACCATCAGCTTCTGAATCGTCTCCGGGAACTGATACAGCAGAATTGTACTGACTCCCAAAATCAGACTCTGAATACTCAATTTTTTGAACCTTCAACACCGTTTCGTCATTCAAAGAAGTTACAATAAAATCCTGACTAGAAGAAGCATTGATTTGTGGTGGTTTTACCAATGAAGAAATAGCGTAAGGTTTCTTAAAATAATCACGCACGTTAGCACCACTAACAGTTACTGCTATTGGAGTAACATATGTATCATTGGCGTCAAATAATAAAACAGCGTCATCAGGAGTTCTTGCTGAATTGGGATTATTGACTGTTCCCTGACGTGTCACATAATATTTATTATCCGCTAAAGTTCCAATCCCATTGAAAACAACCAGTGAGTCCGTATTTTGCAGGGTCACACGGTCGTAAAAAGGATGAATAACTTGCTTCGTTATTTTTGCATATTTAATGCCATACCCTAATGGAGTTGAAAGATCTAGTCGATAAATACAAGATAACTTTCTTGTATTGCCACTGATAATAGTGTCCTTCCTTCCTATCGCTAAAATGTCCAATCGTCTATCCTGAGCAATTGAGATCACCCCTGGCACAAACTTTCGCCCCAATTCTCTACCGGATTCATCAAATGCTATTATTTCTTGTGTGCCTTGATCTACTACATAAATCAATTCATCAAAACCAGCTAAAACAAAAGTAGGTCGAACAAAATTTACTAAAGCAGGCTGCACAGGAACATACGCCACTTCTCTATAATTCTGGGTTGGTACTTCTATAAAGTCCAAGTCTGTTTTATCTCCAAAATATTTTTCACATGAAGTGAAAAGCAAAATGGACGTCAACATTAATACTTGAATAATTCTATTTTTTATCATTACCGTTCCTCCATTTTATTAAATGCCATAGACAATCCAATCATGTGTTGAAATCCAAAATATTCTGTTGGATTTGCAGCGTAATCAATGTGAATAGGAAACCCAGCCACATTGGCTCGAACGCCTAAACCAAAAGTTGGATAACCTTGTCCGTCAATATTCAACTTAATTCCTGATCGTACAAATAGCAATTTCATGTACTCAAACTCCAACCCTACTCTATAATTCTCAGCATTGTCGTTCGGATGATTCAACTGTATTGCAGTTGTTAATGAGTATCTGTCCTTTTTCAATGGAACGATAGATGCGCCCAATTTGAACACAGTAGGCACCGTATAGTCTTGCAATTCCAATGAATTTAAATCTCTATTAAAGCTTACTTGAACTTCGTCGCCACTTAGCGCAGAATTACCTCCAAAATTTTGCACCATTACGGCAAATTTCAAATCTTTATAATCGGTGTAATACAAGAAAGAAACATCTACTGCAACAGTCGAGTTGCGGTATTCTGCAATTTGCTCATAGATGTATTTAAAGCTCACTCCTGCCGAAAACATATCCGACAATTTCTTGGAATAGGTCAATCCTAACGCCATATTGGTTACATAGAATTTTTCACCAGTTCCTTCAGGCTGAAATTCTGTTCGAACATCCATTTTTCCTGAATTTAAAATATTCATGCTTACGCCAAATGCCGATTCATTTTTTCTTGGAAAAATAGCAGAAACATAGGATTGTTGAACTCCTGCTCCTAAACTCAAATTAGAAGTTGCCAAAGTAAAACCTTTTGCATCTGTGGCTGAAGCCGGATTAGAATACAACGAAAATGCATCGCCAGAAAGCGCAACACTTGTTCCGGATAAACCTGCAGATCTTGGACTCATGTCATTTTTCAAAAACGACAATGACGACAATCCCGCTCGTTGACCTCCAAAGTTTGGCAGCAGTTGAGCTGAAGCACTATTGAATGCTACAATGCCTAAAACTAGAAGGAGTATATATAAAGTTCTTTTCATGCTTAAAATCTAAATGCGATTCCGTATAAAATGTGTCTTGGTGCTAAATATCTAGCGGGGTTATCAGAAGGCACTCCGCTTTCTTCAGGACCAATGTATCTTGGATCTCTCCATTCGTTCGGCACATCATCTCCTATTTCATAGCCTTCGCCAGTAATCGGGTTCACAATTTGTGCGTTTTTATTATTGAATATATTTCGTATTTCGATAGAAAGTGTAATACCGGAGTTCTTATCCTTTAATGAAATGTCTTTGCTCAATTTTAAATCTCCACTGAACCAAGCTTTGGCACTTTTAGACAAATATTTATCTTCTTCCAATCGATACAAAGGTCTACCCAAATCGTTATAGCCATCAAACGCATAAGGAGTATATCTAAATCCAGATTGATAATTGGCTGAGAAAAAAGCTCTAAAGCCATTGGTAGAAACACCTAAGATTCTAAGAGAAGTATCTCCCTTTAAAATAATCCCTCCTGTGATGTCCCAAGGTCGGTCAAAAGCTAAATACTGTTCAGAAGTTAAAGGAACCGATCCATTTTGCTCAATCTGCAATCCTGACTCTCTAGCAGAGTTTGATTTCCCTCTAGCTACTTGATACGTTACATTCAAGAAGGTTCTCACAAACTTTCCAAAACGATTAGATATCCCAACCTCAACTCCGATCACTTTTGCATAATCTTGATTGATGTACATTCTTTTGGTTACTGGTCGTCCAGTTTGATCGTTTACGATCACACTTCGCTGCACGATGTAATCAAATCGGTTGTTGTTAAATGCGGCTACATTCACCCCAAAATCCTTTGTAATCTGAGCTTTATATCCAATCTCGTAAGAAATATTTACTTCAGGGTCGATGTCGGGATTTCCTAAGTTTGATAAGAAGGATTGATCTTGGTAATCAGGATCTAAACCTGCATACAAGAACCGTGGATGCGGCAATTTCATTGAATGTCCGTAATTAAAATACAGCACATTGTTTTCTGTCACAGGAAAGGAAACGTTGATTTTCGGCAATAATCGAGTCTTAACTCTATATCCTGCAACATCAATTGTTTTGTCTTTATAATCTTCTCTTACTTGATCAATCACTGGAGAGTTTGGATCGTTCACTGCATTATCAGCAAATTTTCCTGGTGCCCAATAATTCAATCGCAAACCCACTGTGGCTATGATTCCTTTGTAATGGATTTCATCAGCAACAAAGAATCCACCATTAAAAGGCTTTACCGCCCAAATATCATTCGACGAACCAACACTAGTCGATGGCGTTGTTAATGAATCATTGATTACAATAGGTGCTCCAATCCATGGCTTAGTTACATCTACCCATTGGTAAGCAGTAGACTTATGCTCGAAACCAAAGGATAATTTATTATCACCACTTTTAGAATATCTCGAAAATGAAGTATTTAAAGTTAATTCTCTAGCATAGTGATCGTGCCAAACTGGCGAAATTCCATTGTTGTTGTACAAACCTGGTCCAGGCAATACATACTGCACATCTTCTCCCGGATTGAATATTGTAACCGGATCAGTAACTATTGAACTTTCATCGTAGATCTGATCAACAGTTGGATATCTAAAAGGTCGCCCATTGGCATCAGCCCTCAAGTTGGTAAACAATCGACCCACTGAAACATTAACCCACCATTGTTCATTAATGAGGTGCTTTAAGTTTAAAGCAGTCAAATTAGATTGGTGTGTATAGGTGGTCGCATTGTCTAAATTCAAACTTCTTTCCCACTGAAAACCTGGTTGAAGTATTGCGTCGAATCCAACAATTTGTAGCGTCCTTGTATTCTGATTTACTCTTAAACTGTGCTGATTGGTAATGGTGATTTTTGTTCCCTTCTTAAATTTATAGGCCAACTTCACCGTATTTGTGTAGGCATTGTCTTGGCGCGGCGACCAAAGTGAGTCATTCCCTGTAAAGAGGGATGAGTGCAACTGATTGGCTGTAGGTCCAAAATAATTGTCTGATAAATTCATTGTAGCGTTCACAAAAAAGGAAAGTCTTTTGTTTGTGAAAGGCATTGGGCCACCAATAGAAAATTCTGCTATATCAGTATTCCAAGCTGTTCCTTGGTTTTCATTAAATCCAAAATTATCTCGCATCCAGCTTCCAGAAACTTCCACTTTTTCTCCACCTTCTCGAATGGTAGTGGAAATAATTCCAGATGAACCATCGCCATATTCGGCTCCTACTCCACCAGTAATGATGTTCAGGCTTTCAATAGAACTTGAAGAAACATCTAATCCAAAACCTGTTCCGGCCAATGGATCTTGTGCAGAAATCCCATCAACGATGTATCGAGTTTCATATACTCTTGCACCTCTGATCTGCAATCCATCCGGCGTTTTAGAAACTCCTGATTGCATGGCGGCCAATTCTTGAACGTCTCTCACGTTCATTTCTTTAATCTCTTCTCGAGAAATGGTCACTTCTGTGCTAGCCGATTCTAAATTGACAATACTTTTATTTCCTACAATGGTCACTCCTTCTAGCGTTTGCGATGCTGGTAGCATTTTTACATTTAAAGTCGTTGTTTCACCGGCTTTAACGGTTACTCCATTGTATTGCTTCTCTCCAAAACCAATAAAAGTAAACTTTAAGGAATAATCCCCTGGTTTCATTTTTAGAAATTCAAAATTTCCATCCAAATCAGCTGATGCTCCACGGTAGGTTCCTACAATCAAAACAGTTGCTCCAATTAAAGGTTCACCCGTCTGTTCGTCTATTATTACCCCTTTTATCGTTCCAGTATTAGCGGCATCTCCTTTATCCTCTTGAGCAAAAAGAGGATTAAAACTCGCTATAAGAAGCGCTATTATTAACTTAAATTTCTTCATCTATTAATTGAATTCTACATTCAATACTTGATTAAACAATGCGTCTAAATCTGATTGATTTTTTTTGAACTTCCACAACTGTACTGAAAAGAAAACTTGATACGCTTTTCCATTTTTTTTCCGAACCGATGCTACAGTATTTGGGCCTCTCCAACTGGTATTTGGCTTCTTAATCTGAGCGGTATAAAAAACAGCTGCATCAGAAGTGGGATAAAAAGTATTTACCCCATCCACAAAATTAGTTGGCTTCAAAATAGGGAAGTTACTATCTGTAGGAATAATTGCACTGTCATTAAAAATACGAACTCCAAAATCGGAAGATTCTGCCAAAGTATCAATTGGCATTACTCCATAAATAGGTTGCATATTGGAAGTCGTTTTAAAATCGGTAGTGATTAAAAACTTACCACCAATGTTTGCATATTCTTGAAAAGAAGGAGCAGCAAACTCCAATAACATTCCAGATTGCTGGTTGTAAGGATTAATAACTGCTGATTCATCTGAGAAGAATACCACCTTTTGGTATTGCAACAACATCAACGTAAAGGTAGGGTTCCATAAACGAGGTAAATTTTGTGAATTATTTGCCAAAAAGTCGATGTAATCATAAGGAACACCAATGTTGTTCATGGTATTTTTATAAATGTCAGAAGGAATGGCTGAAAGTCCTGCAATCAAAAGCACATCATTATTTTTCCCCCTCAAGTAAAAGGTTTTAGAAGTATCTACTTTACTTTCGGCATTGGAGACGTCTACTACTTTTAAGTAAAACGTATTGGTATCATTCACTCGAATTCCATCTAAAATAGTAGAACTCGGATTTTTATCATTTTCATAGTAAATCAATGCATTCCCTCTGCCACTCACTGTTGGGTTCTGAGGGATGATTGAAAATGTTTTTCTATCTCTATTGATTTCAAACCACTGACCATCATTAATTTTCAGGTAAGCAGCTTTAATAGATTCATTGCCGTCTACATCAGTCGCAGTCCATGCGCCGGTAACCACAATGTTTGCACTATCCGGAAACTCCAATTGTTCATTGAACATTCCTTCAGGTGGTGTATTTTTTAATGGGATTCTTAAATAAGCAGGAGTAGGATCTACAAGACCTTCGTTGTCTACTGCTCTTACATAAATATTGATGTCTACTGTATCAGATTCCGCAGATATTGAAAATCTAAAAGTAGAATCTTGATTGGTGATGGAACTCCAATTGGTGTTGTCAAAAGACAATTCATAGCCTTTTACATAGCCATCTGGATCTTTACCGTACCAGCTCAATCGAACAACACTGTTCAATCGATTTTCACCAGATAGGTTGATTTCCTTAACGGAAAATTGTGTTTCAGGAGCTTGGTTAAACTCTTTCTCTCCCTTGTCGCAAGCGACTAAAAATAAGAAACAAAAAATGATTGCTAAATGCTTCATAAGTAAAAATAAAGGGGAGTGGATAAAGTCCCACTCCCCAATAAAAGAAATTATTTTGAAATAACCAATTTAGTAGTTCCTACTACTTCATTGCCATTCATTATTCTAATAACATACACACCGTTGTTAAAATTAGATACGTTTACGTTTGTTGTCGTATTTCTCAATGATTCAGACTTCAACAATTGTCCTTTTAAATCATAGAAAAATGCTTCGTAGTTTACGCCTTCTGCATTTTTCACTTCAATAGTCACATTGTTTGAAGCAGGGTTTGGATAATACTTCATTTCGATAGTATTATTCACTACTTCATTAACACCTACAATTACCAATGGTAAAGAGAAGTTAATAAAATCTGCATTGTTTCTTGGAGTTAATTTATAAGAATTAAAAGATTCCCAAACAATACCAATTAATGCATCCATATCTTGAGTAACAGATGTATCAGTAATAATAGCAGGAACATTCATTACTCCTTGATTTTGGATATAGAATGTATCCGTAATCAAAGACACATTTAAAGAAGAATGAGCAAAGGTACCACTTACTCTTCCCGCTAAAACTCTAACAAAGTCAGTTGAACCTGCTAAACCAATTCCGTATTCTCCATTCCCTAAATCTTCTTCAATCACTTCAATTTTTCCATTGTTTGGATCATCCAAGCTAATCAACATGCATTCATACATTTCACCTTTAGCTGCAAAACTTGCATCTGGAGTTACTGAAATTGGAGCAATATTGAAAATGGCATTTAAGTTAGTAACATTAGTAACAGCTACTTCTGTTACGTTACGATTCTCAATAACATTTCCCGTTACAGTTACCACGTCTCCTATAGCTAAACCACCCAATGCGGCATTCGTTGTTACACTAATTCCTGCATATTCTGTTCCTGATGTATCTTGGATATAAACATATCCTAAGTTATACTGATTCAAAGAAGCAGTAACTGCACCTGTTATTGTTACAGTTTGTCCTTCGTATGGAGAGTTATCGTTTGTATTGTTTCCAATATTCTGAACATCCATAATTGTTAATACTCCATTCTGACGAACAGTGTACAAACCATAATTTGTTAAACCAGGGTAGGTTGCTACATTTGCGCTATCGTCAATTGCTTCAATAAAATATCTCACCATAGTATCCAAAGGAAAAGCCGGAATAGTAGCACTATATGAGCTACCGGTTGCAGTCATGTTTACAGAAGTAAAAGTGGAACGTGCAGCAGATGGATCTGCAGAATAAAACAATGTTGCAGAAACTACGACACCATCAGCATCAGCAATATTAGCCGTAATATTAACCGTTTGTGTTGGATCTGGCACCATTGGGGTTCTCACTAAATTCGTAACACGTGGAGGAATGATTCCTTTTACATAATGAGTTGAATCAAATGGATTCAATTCGTATCCTCTACCTGATCCACCAGTACATCCGTTTTCAGAATGTCTGATCATTCCTTTGATTGAACTAAACACTGTTCCAACTACCGGAGGAACAAATGTACCTGTACCAGGACCACCATTCGCTACTGAATTAGGTGAGTTTGGGTTTACCACAGCATGTGAAGTCATACGTTGTGCTAAAAACTCATCTGAAACATTGATTTGATTTCCATTGGCATCAGAAACATCAAAACTAACTCTTGTTCCACTTTGGAAAATACTTACAGCAGTAACAGTTACATTCTGAAATTCTACGAAAGAACCTTCCCACTGCTCTCCTGTAGGCAGTTTATTCACTCTACTTTGGTCATTCAAATCTCCAATAGAGATCAATGCTGGAGTTGGAATTACTGAAGATGGAGAAATTAATGTTACTGAGCTACTATTCAAAGGAGCCATCTGAAGACCACCCTGATACTGAGTCACTTCGCCTATTATTTCTAAAATATCTCCTGCTTGTGCATTCTCTATCGCAGTTACAGGAGTTAATGGACTACCAGTTGCACCCATAATTTCAATTCCTCTGAATGATCCCGCAGCACCATTGGCAGAAGCAGTGTCCATCAAATAAATAAATGGTCGTGAACCACCTGTTACCGAACCTGATCCTACTTCAGATAAATTTCCTGGTGTAACTACGTACCCTCGTGTTTTTACTACCGTATTTAAGTAAATATTCGTATCGACACATGCAGCTAACTCTGACGGGCTAACATAACTGATGTCGTATATGCTCACAGGTGTTGGAGTTTGAGCCATTGCCCAAGTTCCTGCTGCCATCGCGACTAAAGAAAGTAAAATTTTTTTCATCATTTTAATTTTTAAATTTCTATTACTATTTAATTATTGTGAATTTTCCTCTATATGTTTCGTTGTTGTCTAAATTCTCTACCGAGAATAAATAAATTCCTCTACTGATAATCTGAGTAGATTTCGATAGTAGGTCCCAAGCATGTTCCCCACCAGAAAATTTATTGTTCTTTTTGTTTTCTGCCCCAAATGTATCAAACCATTTGATATCACTACCATCGTATTCTAGGTTGTGGTATATCTCATCGATTAAATCTCCTGCAGGTGCAAATACCCGAATCACACATCTTTTTGGTAGATTACTAAAAATCAACTTTCTACTTTGTTCTTGAAAGTTACTTCTACCCTCCCATGATGCTCCTAAGTAATAAGGATTTGGATAAGCGTAAGGTTCGTTTTCATCAAATGATTCTGATGGCTTTTTTCCAGGAAAGACTCTAAAGTTATTTCCTAAAATACTTGATTCCAATGACTCTAAATTGCTTTCTTCGTCACCAGTATCAAATGCAGAAACGGCCACGGCATATTGCCAACCGTCCAATAAATTGTCAATGACATATTTATAATGATAGACGTTGGTATCTCCTGTAAATAATACAGGAGTTGACAATCGAATGTCATCCAAACCAATGTCCTTAAACTTTCCATTGTTTGGCAAATCATATTCATCCAATGCCACTAAATCTTTCGATAAATTCTGAACGCCAGTGACATCAAATCCTAATTTGGATAAATACACTCGATACCCTTCAAAATCTTTTTTATTGGTAATTGGATCAATGGACTCTTCTGAGTTATCTGTCCAATAGATTTCAATCTTCTTGTCTTGCGCTACTACTTTCGTTCTAGGAATGGCAGGCGGTTCAGGCAAAATAAATCGAGTTATTTTTCCATCGTTATTGTTGTCTTCACCTGGATCCAAGACCCCATTAAAGTTGATGTCTTCTCCATAATAAGCCAATTGTGCTCGATCGGAATTGGCAAATAAGTTCTTCTTTTGCAACATCGTATTGTCTGAAGTTGGCAAGCCATCATCAAACTTTTTCGCCATAATAATGGCATACGAAACTCGAATCGTATCTCCCTTTTTAAAATCTCTAAACGGACCAACAGAAACTAAATCTGATCGATTTCCTGCTTCATTTAGAGATTGCTGGTAACTTTTACCAGTACATGAAGATCCATCTTCCCAACATGGACTATCATTTAATCCTTTCGCCATTTTATCGTAACGTGCTTTATCATTTGCAGGTTGAAAAAATATTGGATCAGATGAACTGTTAAACGTCCAAGCACTGTAATGTGAGTCAAACGTTGGATCTAATGTTGGATGGTGAAACCCGAACTTGTCTTCGGCACCTAAGAACTTCTGACCAATATAACTGTCCGTAAAACCAACATCTCCGGCTTTATCATAACAATAAGCAATGTCTAAAGAATCTTCAAACCCATTGCCCCCTTTGTCATAAAAAGAAACCCCACCGGAACCAACGGGGGTTATATTGGTATTTCGCACTACGGTGTTGGCATAAAAGGCAAAAAAGGCACTATCAATTGCATTAGTTGCTGAACCAGGACGCCCTAAATTAATAATCTCAAAATCTAGAAACACCAAGAAATCGCTAAACGTAAAGTTCCAGTTATACGTTTTCTGAATAATCTTCACATTCAATGGTTGGGTGTGACTTGCTATTGGAACACTTGTGCCTGGAACGAATAAATTGGTATCAGTATAAACAGCCACAAAATCTTCATGAGAAACAGCTTGCGGGTTAAAATTCGGACTATCGTACAAAGAGGATCGAACATTCAGACGACTCCCAATGGCTCCCGTAAATTCATATCCGCCTCTTCCTGTAGCATACCCTTGTGGTTGGTCAAAAGCTGAAGTAGAGACTAATTCTTGTGCACCCAATATTCCCCCAAACCAAACGCCACCCTCAAAAAGATGCTCAATTCCTGAACCTGCCGGATATTCGCAAGATTCATTTCCGCTTCCATCACGGTACCCTCTAAAAGCATTTCCGAAAGTACCAACGTTGGTAACTGTTAATCTTGTATTGGATAGAGACGTCACACGCTCCTCAAAAGAAGCCGTTTGACCAATAACCAAAATACTACTGAAGAGAAATAATATAGATAATCCTTTTTTCATAAGCGTTGCAAAGTTCCTTATTATAAAATCGGCAATTTGATTGTTGTGTTAAATCTTTATTAACTTTTGAATTTTTACCAATTCTTTTCCTTCATATACTTTTAAAATATATGCCCCTCTTTGCAAGAAAGACGTATTAATTCTAATAAAAGACGACTGATTACTGGATTCATCAATTAACAATCTGCCATTCATGTCAAACAGTTGAATCGTTGCTTGATTAAAGTTAGCTCCCTCTTTAGTGATTGCTAAAACACCATTGATTGGATTTACCACCCGAATCTGTTCATTGTTTTGAAAAGAAGCAACTCCAGTTGGAATAGAAAAGTCTATCTCATAAGAAGAAATCACCGGCAAGTGATCACTCATATTATACAGCGCATTCGCAACAGCAATAGGAACCAACGTATTCAAAGGAGAATTAATATTTCCATTAAATCGATTCCCATCTTGACCTAGGGCAGAATATGAATTAGTGATGTACTTCATCCGATCAACATTATTCAACACCTCATCTGAAACCAAAGTAAAATCAAATCGATCATCCATTCCACCACCAGCGGCACAACCATTACTCGATGAACGAACAGATTGAGTGTGAACCGAAGAAAAGCTACTGTTGTTGTTCCAACTTCCAATGGCATTAATCGGATCAAAAAAGCGTACGGAAGGATTTGCTGTATAATTAATTAGGTTTTGAAATGCGCCTTCAGAACCTGAGTACACATTAAAGTCTCCAGTGATGAATACATTTCCTTGCACATTATTATCATCCAAGTACTTCATAACTGCAGCGGTTGTTTTTTCACGCTCCAATCGATCAGCAGCAGAATTGCTTGCTTTTAAATGTGCTGCTAAAACCGTAAAAAAGACAGTATCTGTTTGAGCGTTCATGTTCGGCTGTTTGTAATACAATCGGTACACATCAATCAATCGGACGATAAGAGAGTTATTCGTATCACGCTCAATTTGATCTTGAGAAGCTAAACCTAATTTTGTCGTATTGAAATACAACATATTACTAAGGCTTGAGCCAGAAGTCGCAAAATAATTGGCTTGCGCCCAATGACTCACTCCATTCACATTTAGGGAGTTTTGCATTAAATAATACCCATTGGCAAAATTGGCACCGATTTCATTGCAAACAATGACATCTGGGTTGACATGTTCGACAATTGTCGTTAAATAACTCTCCTTACTAGAAGTGTTATTGTTTGAATTGGTGCAGTAAGTAGTGGTGTTTCTATAATTCAGCAAGTTATAAGACATGATCTTTACAGTGTCAAGTTGTTGAGAACTAACACTATTTATAGCTGATATAAAAATGAACGCAATCGAGAAGAACTTCCCCATTATAATAGTTATAATTTTATGCAAAAAAACTTCTATTCCGCTGAATACCGAAATAATTTAACAAGTATTTTTGAACAATTTATCAAGACAATTGAAGAGAATAAAAAAGGGGTGAACAATTATTCACCCCCTCAATCATAAAATATTTTATTCTAATGTTTCACAATCTTCTGTTGGTGAATCATATTTTCATTATCAAATAACACAACTGTATATAATCCATCAATCAATTCAGACAAATCAATTGAATTTGAATAACTCCCTTCCAATACTTTTTGGCCATGGATATTTAGAACTCTGTAATTACTAAATAATAAGTTATCAGGAAGATAAATTGTTCCTGATGTAGGATTAGGGTATAATGAGAGTGTCATTTTGTCTTTCGAAGTATTCCGTAATCGTCCTTCTGACTCACCTTCTCCTTCTCCACCTTCAGAATCGGGTTGATAAATAGTTCTTGTGTACTCAACACTTCCACATGGACCAGTTACGATATGTTTAATCTTGTACACAGTACCATTTTGATTAAACGCCCAATTTAATGTTCCAGTAGCAAATCCCCCTTCATCATGCACTAATACATTACCTTGCGGAGTTACTTCATACACCTCCCAAGAATAATCTAAACATCCTAATTGTGGTGATTGTTGTGACATTACATCAACTTGAAAAGTTACTCCTCCACCAGTAGAAGTTTGAATACTACTAAAATTTGCATTTAATGTGATATCACACGCATAAGGATTGATAGTGATGCACTCTGTATATGCGCAACCATTAAGGTAATCTTCAATGGTTACACAATATTCTCCAGGTCCGTTTGCCACAATCGGCGAGCCATTAGAATAATGACTTCCATTCTTTGTCCAACTTACGTAGGCTACTGAATTACCCGGATCTTGATAATATGCTTGAAAACCAATTGTAGGATAATTCCCATTGCTGCAAGAGTAATTACTAGTGGTATTAAACTGAAATTGAACCGCACCAATAACATTTACAGATTTATAAATTGTATTCTCACAACCAATCTCATTAGAAACGAGAACAGAAATATTATTTACTCCATATGAAGCAGAAGTATATGTCGCACTATGAGAAGTTCCATTATTACTCCACAAATAACTTAAACCAGTGTGATCGTATGCGTCATACAACGCAGTAAAAGTGTTACCTGCACAAACGTTAACTGGTGTAAGAATATTTGCATTTAAATTAACCTTATGATTATAATTTTCATAATTCATATGACTTGAAATTGCATATCCGTCATCTTCTGTACTTGAGTAAAATCCTTCTCTTTTGGCTATTAAGAAACTAAGCCCATTTGCGTCCCAACTTGAATTGGGATCATTACTATCATCAAGCACTCCTAAACCATCTTGAGATGCAAAGTAGAGTTTATTACCATTACCTCTTTCAATATTTCCACGCTGAAATCGACCTTCATCATTATAATTTAATGGTTGTGCAATGAAATGATCACCACCATTCAAATTATTCAAGTCAACATAATACAATTGATTATTATTTGTTGGAGCCGAAATATATAAATAATGGCCATCATTTGAAAATTCCAAACCCTTAATTTCAGCGGTTGACGGAAGAAATGAACTTGGCAACTTAACACCATAATAATCAGAAATATCTCCTGAATTCCCATCAATATATGCAAGCATTACGTAACAATAATCTCCCCAATTATTTAGATTGCCGTCTGTCCATGATGGAAAATTTGTACCTCCTCCGTTGGTAGGGAAAGCAATTTTATAATTTCCATCATCATCCTTATGTATATCTGAATCAACAAACGAATTAAATCCAGAACCAGTTGTAAAAATTCCAACAGGAATATTAGGAATAATAAAATTTAAGAAATTTGAAGCATCATAGTTATCATATACAAAACCTTGATTGGTTACAATCCAACGCTCTAAGCCATAAAGACCGGTTAAATACATATATCTTTGATTATTTTTCAATTCAGTAAAAAGACTAGTAAAACCACCGAAAACGGTATTGCTATTTGAATTTACATTCCCTGCTGTTGACATCTGTTTAATAGGCTTTACAAATCCATGAGCTGCAGCTAATCCATTTAACTTGTGATTAATTGTAATAGCACCTTTTCTGTTTGGATAATAATAATTATTCGCTTGCATATCCAGTTCAACATAAAAAAAACCACTTTCTACATTAATTCCTCTACCTTTTCTAATGTTATTAAAATATACAATAAAATATTTCTCACATTCACCTGGTACATTAATGATTGAAACTGTATTTTCAGGTCTTAAAAGCCCTTCATAACTACCGGGAGTATTTTCCGAAGTCAAAGTATCAATTAAATATCCATCTATATCAAAAATCTTGTCATCGACTATAAAGAAATTTAAATCCCCATTATCATCACTTGAATTAGCATAACAATATACTGGATTTGCACCTTGATAATCTTCTGGGTTTGGACCGGTGGGTATACCACTTAGGTTAAAGTTAACATTATCATAAATCATGTTATCGGCTCCAGGAAATACCCATTCTGGAAGCCCTTGTTGAGCTGTTAGCGTTGTTTGCATTAGAATTCCAACACAAATCTTTAAGAGTAATTTTTTCATGTATAAAAGTTTAGTTATTAATAAATTAGCAACAAGTATAATTAAAAATTTTAATATTTATATTTTTTAACAAAATAATTTATTCGTCATACTTTTTATAACTATTTAATTAACCTCCCTATATTTACCATATAATCTCTATCCATTGAAAAAAACAATCGACACCACTATCTTTTTAGATCAATACAGAAATGACGATGAATTAAAAAAACAATTGTCGATAGCTTCAGGAATTCCAATAAAAGACATCCACTCTTTTAAAATCATCAAGCGGTCTATTGATGCTCGAAAAAGAGATATAAAAATGAACTTAAAGGTAGACATCTTCACGACAGCTCCTGAAGAATCTGCACCTTACAAAACAAACTTTAAAAAACTAAAAGCCAACAAAGAAGTCATTATTATCGGGTTTGGTCCTGCCGGAATTTTTGCGGCTATAGAATTATTAAAGCAAGGAATTAAACCAATCATCTTTGAACGAGGAAAAGACGTTCGTGCGAGAAGAAGAGACTTGGCATCGATTATAAAGGCGCAAACTGTAAATCCTGAATCTAACTACTGTTTTGGAGAAGGTGGAGCAGGAACTTATTCTGATGGAAAACTATACACCAGAAGCACGAAACGCGGCGATGTAGACGAAATTCTGAACTTATTTGTAGAACACGGAGCTAGTTCAGAGATCTTAGTGGATGCTCATCCCCACATTGGCACCAATAAATTGCCTCAGATTATAGTAGCGATGCGTGATCGAATTATAGAAGCAGGAGGCGAAGTCCATTTCAATTCAAAAATGACAGACATATTCTATTCCAACAATCAATTGGAAGGAATTGAAATCAACAACGATAAAAAAATCAGTTGCAGTAACTTGATTTTAGCAACAGGTCATTCTGCCCGTGATATTTTTACCTTACTACATGATCGTAAAATAGAAGTTGAAGCCAAGTCTTTTGCCATGGGTGTTCGAGTGGAACATCCACAAGAATTAATAGACCGCATGCAGTATCACGGAAAAAGCAGTGACGATGTTTTACCTCCTGCCGCCTACCGAATAGTGAAACAAGTAAATGGCAGAGGAGTTTATTCTTTCTGCATGTGCCCTGGAGGAATTATTGCTCCATGTGCCACCAATGCCGGAGAAATTGTTACCAATGGATGGTCTCCTTCTAGACGGAACAATCCATTTGCCAATTCAGGAATAGTAGTACCTGTAGAAGAAAAAGACATTCATCAATTTGGATTTAGTGGTCCGCTCGGAGGAATGCATTACCAACAATATGTTGAACAATTGGCTTTTAAAATTGCGGGAAATGATACCTCTACTAAGATTGGTCAAATAGCTCCTGCTCAGCGTTTGAAAGATTTTGTAAAACAACGAAATTCCTCTTCATTACCAAATAATTCTTATAAAGCTGGAACGAAAGAAACCCGACTAGATTTAGAACTGCCAAAACCAATCGCTTCCCGACTAATAAAAGGATTTGAATTGTTTGGACAAAGTATGCGAAACTACCTCAGCGACGATGCTATTATTGTAGGGGTGGAAAGTAGAACTTCATCTCCTGTCAGAATTCCTAGAGATAAAATAACGCTAGAGCATACCACTTTAAAAGGATTGTATCCTTGCGCAGAAGGTGCAGGATATGCGGGAGGAATTGTTTCTGCTGCTATAGATGGAATGAAATGTGCTTCAGCTATCGCAGCGAAATTTGACGCATAATTTCACTCGCAAAAACAGAGCAAGCTACTGATACATTTAATGACTCAGCCCCTCCCCTTTTCGGGATTTCAACTGAATGAGTTGCGTTATTAATCATGCTGTCAGATAATCCTTTACTTTCATTACCCAACAATAAAATTCCTTTTGAATCGAAGGTGGTTTTATATAAACTTTCACCTCCTAAAGCTGCAGCATACACTGGTCTTTTTTGCGAAGAAAGCCATTTTTCTATATCGTGATACTCAACAGAGACTCTAGCAATTGAACCCATTGTAGATTGCACCACTTTTGGATTATAAACATCAACAGAGTCTTCGCTCAATATGATTTGATTAATTCCAAACCAATCGGCAATGCGAATAATGGTTCCTAAGTTACCGGGATCTTGTAATTTCTCAATCGCTATCGTCCAATCTAGTTGGTGATTTTTAACGGTTGACATTTTAAGTAATAAGAGTACTTGATTGGGTGTGGTCAAAAAAGAGATTTTATCCAATTCCTTTTCCGACACTTCACAAATCTCCATTATTGATTTTATAGAAGATTGATTCTCTTGAATCCAACCTTTAGTTGCAAAAACAGTTTCTATTTCAAACGATTGATTTTCTATTATTTCAGCAGCTATTTTCTCACCTTCGGCGACAAATAATTGATGCTCGATTCGAAATTTCTTTTGCTTGAGCGATTGGATTAGTTTAATTTGACGATTTGAAAGCATGCTTATTATTAATTTCGCAGAAAATGAACATCTAAACTTTTCTCATTCAGTTGAATTTCAATCGCCATTTATTAATTTTTTTCGCAATCGTTACTGCGCTGTTAATGAATGCATGTAAATCTACTCGACACCTCAACGAGAATGAGTTGTTGGTGAGCAAAGTTAAAGTAAAAGTTACGAATGATGAACTCGATAAAGAAACCATCTATGGTTTAGTAAAACAGAAACCTAACCGAAGACTTCTTGGCGTATTCCCATTATATTTAGGAATATACAACCTATACTACGACAAGACTGAAAGTAGAATTAAAGATGCAATCGGAGAGGCTCCAGTTATTTATGATTCCTTATTGACCAGAAAAACGGCGAATCAACTTAAATTGTACCTCAACAATAGGGGCTTCTATGATGCGAAAGTAAGCTATACTACCTCAATTAATAACCAAAAGATAAAAGTAGAATATCATATAGACGAAGGTGATCCGTATCGAATTTCTGACTTAGATTACTCCATTACCGACAAGACTATTTATTATCACGTAGAAAGAGATAGCTCTAATTTATTGATAAAACCGAAAAAACGCTTCGATGTAGATTTATTGCAAGAAGAACGAAACAGATTGACGCGACTATTGAAAAATGAAGGTTATTTTTACTTCTCGAAAGAATACATTTTTTATGAAGCGGATACGACCAATAAAAAGGCGTCGATTCAATTGGGGATAAAGGACGTAGAAAAGAAAACTTATGAAGGCGAAATTTACTTCGAGCCTCACGAAAAATACACCATAAACAATGTATTTGTTCGATTTAATTATGACAATCAATTAACCTATCAAATTGCCAGTGATACGCTTTTTGAAAAAAACATCTACTTTATTGATGAGGGTAGTTTTAAATTTAAGCCCAAAGCCATTGCTCGATCTATTTTCTTAAGAAAAGGAGAACTGTATCTATTAAAAAATCAAGACTTAACCTATCGAAATTTATCCGCACTACGAGCGTTCAACTTTATCAGCATCCGTTTTGAAAAAGATTTTGAGAACCCGAACACCTTAAACTGTTTCATCAGTTTATCCCCTCGAAAAGCAAAAAGTTTTTCCATAGAAGCTGAAGGAACAAACAGTGGTGGAAACTTGGGTATTTCAGGAAATGTTGGATTTCAAAACGCCAATGCATTCAAAGGGGCTGAAACTTTTAGTGTAAGGCTAAAAGGAGGTTTGGAAGCACAACAGGTTTTAGACAATGAGTCCAATTCAAGCATTACCAATGGCCTCCCATTTAACACCATTGAATTTGGACCAGAAATCAACCTGGATATTCCACGTTTCTTATTGCCCTTTTCTGCAGATAAATTTTCGGCAAGGACCAATCCGAAAACCACCATTAACTTATCCTATAATTTTCAGCAACGCCCAGATTATACGCGTAGAGTTTCAAAAGTATTTTTGGCCTATTCATGGAATGAAACACCAGAAAAAACACATATTATTCAACCTATTGACATTAGTTATATTAAACTAGACAAAAGCGAGAGTTTTAATAAACGATTGGAATCAATCAACAACCCGTTTATTCAAAACAGCTACAGAGATCACTTTATATCAGCTACTAAATACAGTTTCATTTTCAATAATCAAGACTATACCAAAAAGAGAAATGCTCATTTTTTTAGAGGGAACATAGAGTTTGCCGGAAATACGTTAACCGCCGTAAATAAATTATCCGGAACACCAAAGAATGAAAGCGAAACATATGACATTGCAGGAATCCGATATGCGCAATACATTAAATCAGATATCGATTTAAGAATTTACCGTAATTATAGGTTTACTTCATTAGTTTACCGCTTTGCTGCAGGTTTAGGAATGCCTTATGGCAATATTAATGTAATGCCTTTTGAGAAAAGCTTTTTTGCAGGAGGAGCAAATGGAATTCGAGCGTGGCAAGCAAGGGAATTAGGTCCAGGCTCCTTACCAAATGATGAAGAAAATCAAGTGGATCAAATAGGTAATGTTAGCCTTGAAGCCAATGTCGAATATCGATTTGATATTACAAAAATAATCGAAGGTGCTGCATTTGTTGATGCAGGAAACATCTGGGAATACAAGCAAGGCGATAATCGTCCCTCTACTGAATTTAAATTCAATAAGCTATGGGATGATTTAGCTATTGGTATTGGTGCAGGAATCCGTTTAGATTTTACCTTTTTTATTCTACGTTTTGATGCCGCTACTCCATTTAAAGATCCAGGTGCTCCAAAAAATCTAACATATGATGTTCGAATTAAGAATACTAATTTCAATATTGGTATTGGGTATCCGTTCTAAGAATTAAAATCCTAGTCCACCCGACTTCGTATGCTCTACCATTACACCAACACAACCAACTTCTTTAATTTTTAACTTTTTCTGAACAGCTTCTCCAGGAACTTTCACTTCAATGGTTAAACTTTTTGTATTCTCTGCGGTAAATTCAATTTCTTGAACCATCCCATCCTCTTTATTATCATACAATAATTCTTTAACCAACTTAAACTTGGTCTCCTTATATTCTCCACCGCCAGAGTTATTATTACCGCCGCCAGAATCACCCCAACTGTCATCACTGTATGAATCGTAAGATGCTGTATTGCCCCAACCATCGTCATCGGCAGTGGCTTCTTCTTGCTTAGCTGGTGCAGGCTCTTCTTTTCGAGCTGCTTCTGCTTCTGCTGCAGGGTCAATTCTTACCCTCACCTTTTCGTAAATTCTAAATTCCAATGGCTCCGAAAAAATTTCATCCGTACACAGTACAATTCTATAATCTTGACCTTTGTAGGCGACCATATTAAAATCTGATTGCTGTCCTTTAGAAAATAAAGCACTTTTTGATTGGGTGTCCTCCTGCATAGGAATCTCACTTTCAGAAACACAGTTCCGCTTATGAAAATAGTTGCAAGATTGAGCCTGCACTCCACCAATCAGGATTGTTGCCATTCCAAAAAGAGCAACTGAAAGTATATTGTTTTTCATTTTCTTAAATTGATTCATTTAACATTGATTTTCTAACCTGCTCTACACTTGCTTTCAATTCTTTGAATTGATCTGCAGACATGTAAATTTTTGTCCCCCCACCTAATATCAACTTTTTCCCTTTCTTTTCATTGGTAACCTTACCCACTTTTATTTCTTCAAAGCCTAAAAATACATCCCTCACCGGACTTATGGTTTCCATTGTTTCTAAAACCATTTCATCATCACTGTGCATTTTTAAATAGGCTAATAAATTTCCAAAAATTAGTTTCTGATCGGCAATTCGTTGCATCACTGGATTTGATTCATCGTATTTAGGAATAGAAGATAGTACAATGTGCATACTTTCAATCCAACCGCTTGCGGCAATAATTGCCATTATATTACCACGTCGATTATTCTCTAAAAACTCAACTGACTCTCTGTAAGAGTTATTTACAATTTTCATCAATGAATCCGGTTGATCCAAATTAGCTTGAATATTATTCATCGTTTTGTCCGAAACAGCTCCTTCAATCCCCAAATCAATTCCCAGTTGTCGAATTGTTTTGTAGTAAGTGATAGACTTTTGAAAATCCTCAAATGAAGCTACGTAAGCTAAATTTGTGGAAAACATTCCGAAAGCTATGGCTTTTTGTTGCTCTGATAAAAATGATGAAATATCATTTTTCATCACTTTTGATGGGTCATACTTTAATTGGTTGGCTTTAATAAACTCAAACATTTCTTCTGGTGAAGGAATGGGATAATAATTTTCATCCGGTTTGATTGCTGAAGTGGCAGCCATCTCTAATGAGTCTACATTTTCAGTTTTGCTTTCCGATTGGGAGGTTTGGGGTTCTGCACAAGCTACAATTGTACTAATTGTTAAAACGGCAAAACTAGTTGATGCGATTTTTAATATGTTCATTTTGAAAACAAATAAAGTTTTGAGTCATCTAATTTAGAAATAAGAAGTGGGATTCAAAATTGTTGAGCAAAAATAATGTCATTACTTTTCAACTACTCTACTTTTTATTAGGTACAGCCCAACAAAGGTAAGCCCTCCATTAAGAATCAATAAATCATATCCAAATTGATATCCATTCAACAATTGAACAGAATTGGCATTAATTACATAACATATTATTGGAGATGCCAAGCAAATTAGTGGCACCCATTTGTCTTTTACATTCAATTTGGTAAACAATCCAAACGCATAAAGTCCCAATAGTGGACCATAAGTATAACCTGCTGCTTTAAATAAAGAATCGATAACACTGTCATCATTGATTATCTCAAACAACAAAATCACTAAGAATAGTACAAATGACATTCCGATGTGAGTCATTTTTCGCAATGACTCTTTTTTGTGAGCCGGTTTCTTATTAATGTCAATAATATCTACACAAAATGAAGTGGTCAAAGCAGTTAATGCACTATCCGCACTAGAATAAGCTGCGGCAATTAATCCCAAGATAAAACAAACAGCTACTGTATAACCTAAATAGCCTTCTGTTGCTAACATTGGAAACAGTTGATCCGCTTTCTCTGGTAAAACGATTCCTTTTTGAGCTGCATATAAATACAACAATGCCCCTAAAAATAAAAAGACAAACGTTACGAATACCATCACTATGCTCATGGAATACATGTTCCATTTAGCTTCTTGAATATTTTTACAGCTCAAATTTTTCTGCATCATGTCCTGATCCAGTCCAGTCATTACTACAGTAATAAAAACTCCACTTAAGAATGATTTTACAAAATACTGCTTGGAGTTCCAGTTATCGAAAAAGAAAATCTGAGAGTAGTCGCTTTCCTTTACTTGGCTCACCATTTCTCCAAAACTCCAATCCAATTGATTCGCGATAACAAATATGGTTACTCCAACTGCAGTTAACATGAAAAAAGTCTGAAGCGTATCTGTCCATACAATTGTTTTAATACCTCCCTTAAAAGTGTAAACCCAGATCAAGAGAATGGTTATTGCAACGGTGATCCAAAAAGGGACACCCCAACTTTCAAAAATGGACAATTGAAGCACACTTGCTACTAGAAACAATCGAAACGAAGCGCCTATAATTCTTGATATTAAAAAATAAAACGCTCCAGTTTTGTACGACCAAAAACCAAAACGCTGTTCCAAGTAGGTATAAATTGATGTTAGATTTAATCGATAATACATTGGCATCAACACATTAGCTACGATGAAATAACCAAACAAATACCCAAAAACCATTTGCATATAGGAAAATTGACTCGTGTTGACCCATCCCGGAACAGATACAAAAGTTACTCCCGACAATGAAGCTCCAACCATTCCAAAAGCAACTAAATACCATTTAGAGTTTTTGTTCCCCACAAAGAAGGAATCATTATCTGCTCCTCTTGAGGTGAAATAGCTGATTCCTATAAGTAGGAGAAAATAAGCAATAATGATGGACAGAATAACAATAGGACTCATAGATCAAATTTAAGCCACGAAATAAAGCTTTTTTTCTGTAATTGACCGAAGGAACAAACGGAAATTATGAATACTTAAAACTGATATTCCAATAAAGATGGTAATTTTGAATCAATCTAAAATTTTAGCCTTTCTGTGGGAAATTATCCTTCCAAACTTTTATCGAATGCCGTAGAGCAATTTAGCACCTTACCAGGTATTGGTAGAAGAACTGCACTGCGACTAGTGCTTCATTTACTTAAAAAAGAAAAGGAAGAGGTCAATTTATTCGGCCAAAGCTTTATCGATTTAAGAAATAACATTTCGTATTGTCAAAATTGTCATAACATTTCTGATACCCCAATGTGCGACATTTGTAGCAACATGAACAGAGACGGATCTATTGTTTGTGTAGTTGAAGATGTTCGGGATGTAATGGCCATTGAAAATACCCAATTATTTAAAGGTAAATACCATGTTTTAGGTGGAATCATCTCCCCTATGGATGGTATTGGCCCAAACGATTTGAATATAGATTCTCTCGTTAAAAACGTGGGCAAAGGGGAAGTAAGAGAAGTGATCATGGCCTTAAGTGCAACGATGGAAGGTGACACCACAAATTTTTACGTTTATAAGAAATTAAAACATTTTGACGTTAATCTCTCCACTATTGCAAGAGGGGTGGCAATTGGAGATGAATTAGAATATGCAGATGAGATCACACTTGGACGCTCGATTCAAAATAGAATTCCGTTCGAACAAACCTTCTCTACTTAACTTATCACATGAAGCTATCCGTAATTATAGTCAATTACAATGTTCAATATTTTTTAGAGAATTGTTTGCGAACGGTGCAAATCGCTGCAAACAAGCTCGGAGAATGTGAAGTTTTTGTGGTCGACAACAATTCGGTAGATGGCTCCATGAAAATGGTAAAAGACAAGTATCCGGATGTTATTCGAATTGAGAACAAAGTAAATGTAGGTTTTTCCAAGGCGAACAACCAAGCAATTCTTCTGTCTAAGGGTGAATTTGTTTTGCTTTTAAATCCTGATACAGTAGTAGAAGAAGATACATTTTTAGATTGCTATAATTTTATGAAAGCCACTCCAGATGCAGGTGGTTTAGGAATCAGTATGATTGACGGGAAAGGAATTTTCCTACCCGAATCTAAAAGAGGATTGCCCACCCCTTCAGTTGCCTTTTATAAAATCTTTGGGCTTTCTTCACTTTTTCCAAAATCTAAGAGATTTGGAAAATACCATTTAGGCTATTTAGACAATAATGAAACAAATGAAGTCGATGTACTTTCAGGTGCTTATATGTGGCTCCGAAAAGAAACACTGGATAAGGTGGGCTTATTGGATGAAAGCTTTTTCATGTACGGAGAAGACATTGATTTAAGCTATCGAATTACTCTAGGAGGATATAAAAATTACTATTTCCCAAAAGCTAGGATTATCCACTACAAAGGAGAAAGCACAAAAAAGAGCAGCATCAATTATGTGTTTGTGTTTTATAAGGCAATGGTCATTTTTGCTAAGAAACACTTCTCTCAGAAGAATGCAAAGCTGTTTTCATTCTTTATCAATTTAGCTATTTACCTTAGAGCTACAATCGCACTTATAATGCGATTCGTACGCCAAATTGCATTACCCATTTTAGATGCACTGATCCTTTTAGTAGGGATGTATTTTATTACAGATTATTATGAAGAAAATGTGCGATTTATCGATGGAGGAGCCTACCCAGACGAACTCATTAATATTGGATTTATAGTAATGATAGCCATCTTTATTGTGGCCAATATATTCAGTAGCGTTTACAGTAGAAAACATAAAATAGCAAACCTTTTTAAAGGAATATTCTTGGGTGGAATAATCATTCTTTCCTCTTATTCACTACTCGATGAAGAATTTAGATTTTCAAGAGCCATTATTGTTTTCAGTATACTCTGGGGATTAATAGCGCTGCCAATTGTTCGATTTATTTTACATTTATTGGGCATTAATAAACTGAGGGGAAAACAATCGAAACGCATAGCAATTGTAGGTAACAAAAGAGAAATTAAGCGAATTGAGCAGTTTTTAAAAGAAACGTTAGTTGAAGCAGATTTCTTAGCTAGAATTAATCCAAATAAAGAGGGCAATTTAGAAGCCGATAATTATTACCTCAGCCGATTATATCAACTAAACGATGTAGTAGAAATCTACAAAATCAATGAAGTCATTTTTTGCAGCAAAGATATAGGTGCCAACGAAATCCTATCTCAGATGTCTGAAATAAAAGACAAAAGTGTAGAGTTTAAAATAGCACCTCCGGAAAGTTTATACATCATAGGTAGCAACTCCATTCAGAATAGTGGAGAGTTTTATATTATGGATACTAATGCCATTAGTAAACCAACTAATCGCAGAAAAAAGCGAGCGTTAGATATCGGAATTTCTATAATGTCGATACTAATTAGTCCAATCCTACTTTTAATTGTTAAATCAAAAGCCCAATTTATTGCAAATATCTTTATTATTTTGAGGGGTCAAGCTTCATGGGTTGGTTACCATTGGTCAGACAAAATTGGTGACCAATTGCCATTGCATAAAAAAGGAGTACTTGCACCTGCAGACAATTTTGATAGAGAATTAATTGATCCAGAATTAATAAACAAAACAAATTATCAATATTCTAGGAATTATTCTACAGCGAAAGACATCGAAATTATTATAAAAAATACGGTAAAGTTAGGGAACTATCCACATTAAAGCTTGACAAACTTTTTGGTCTTTACAGTTCCATTATCAATATTTTTGAGCTCCAAAATATAAACGCCAGCGTTCAATTTAGTTGCATCCCATTTTACATATTGCCCAGAAGTTTTCAAACTTGACACAAGCACATTGCCTGAAAAATCTATAATCCGATATTGAAATTGTTGTCGCAGATTGTTTTCAAACCAAAACTCCAATTGTTGTACTACTGGATTTGGAAAAAGATTAATTTCTCCAAATAATACCTTAGAATTATAATCAACTTTTACAGCTTCAGTATAATCTACCCCTTCAATTTTCATTCGGTAATAATTTAAACTATAATTTGTTGGCGAACGATCTATCCAATTGTAAACAACTGGTTCGTCAGAATCTCCACAAATGGATGGATATAAATAAACATCTCTAAATTCTAAAGAATCAATACTTCTCTGAACTACAACTTCCTGGCAAGTAGATCCTGCCCCAACTACCCAAGTAACAATTACACTTTCACCAGACAATTCTGCAGAAAATTTCACAATGCGATCAACTTGCGAGAAAGCACTATTAGTTAAATACAAAGCGAAATAAATGACAAGGATATATTTTTTCATACGGATATCTAAAGTTAAGTAAACGAAAAATAATTGACCATATTTTAACCGAAGTGATTTTTAATGATTCCTTCTCTGTGAAAACTATTATTTTGGCTAATTTTGCATCGTTATTATTTAAAAGAAACAGATGGCAGAAGTAGAATTAGTTATGCCTAAAATGGGCGAAAGTGTTGCAGAAGCAACTATTATTAAATGGTTAAAAAGCGAAGGTGACAGAGTAGAAGCCGAAGAAGCTATTATTGAAATAGCCACTGATAAAGTTGATTCAGAGATTCCTTCGCCTGAAGATGGAATCATTAAGAAGCTATTATTTAAAGAAGATGACGTAGTTCAAGTAGGACAAGTTATCGCAATTATAGAAACTGAGGGATCTAGTTCAGCTACTTCAACCGCTCCAGTTGCTGCTACTTCGTCCACTGCACCAAGTCCGGTAAAAGCAGAAACTCCAGTAGTATCAGCTACATCTGAAAAATTAGAAAAAAACACCTCAACGGGGAAATTTCTTTCTCCATTAGTTCGAAGTATCGCAGATACTGAAGGTGTTACTTCAGCTGAACTTGATCAAATTAGCGGCACAGGCAAGGATGATCGAATTACGAAAGATGACCTATTGGGTTATTTAAAAAATAGAGGAAACAATACAGCTCCAGTTGAATCAAAGCCTGCTGCGGCTCCAGCTCCTGCAAAATCTAGCACTCCTACTCCATCTGCTCCAGCGGTAAGTATTGGCGGTGAAGATGAAATTATAGAAATGGACCGAATGAGAAAGCTGATTGCTGAACACATGGTTCGTTCTAAGCACACTTCTCCTCATGTTACTTCTTTTGTAGAAGCGGATGTAACAAACATAGTGCTTTGGAGAAACAAAGTAAAAGACCAATTTTTTAAGAGAGAAGGTGAAAAAATCACCTTTACACCGATTATTATAGAAGCGGTAGCAAATGCAATTAAGGATCTTCCGATGATCAATATTTCTGTAGATGGAAATAACATCATCAAAAGAGGGCATATCAACATTGGTATGGCAACAGCACTTCCTTCTGGCAACCTTATTGTTCCCGTAATTAAAGATGCCGATCAAAAGAATTTATTAGGTCTTACTAAAGCGGTTAACGACTTAGCCAATCGAGCAAGAAATAATAAATTACAATCAGATGATGTTTCCGGTGGAACATTTACAGTAACAAATGTTGGTTCTTTTGGAAATGTAATGGGGACACCAATAATCAATCAGCCACAAGCTGCAATTATGGCGATTGGAACCATCAAGAAAAAGCCGGCCGTAATCGAAACTCCTTTTGGTGATACCATTGGAATTAGACATATGATGTATTTATCATTGTCATATGACCACAGAGTTGTTGATGGTTCTTTGGGTGGAAGCTTTGTAAGAAAAGTAGCTGATTATTTAGAAAACTTTGATTTGAATCGAGGTTTTTAATCGACGAAACCCAACACTTCGTAGATTATTTACTTTTGATTCTTTTAATATTCCTCATTTAGAATATATTTGTAGGATATTAATAATCCCTTATTATATCTTTTTATGAAAAAGACGCTTTTTTTATTGTGTATTAGTTTATTTACAATAACAACTTTTGCACAAAAATCCTTCCGCGATAAATTTGTTGAAGCCAACTATTTAATGGAAGAAAATAATTATAAAGTAGCGCTTCCAATCTGGATGGATTTGTACTCAGGGAATAAGGACAACGCCAACATCAACTATAATGTTGGTGTTTGTATGTTGAACTCTAATAGCAACAAGTCTAAAGCTGAGTCAATTAGTTATTTAAAAGTAGCAGCAAACGATGTGGCTAGTAATTATGATCCCTATTCAACAAGTGAAAAAAGTGCTCCTATCTATGCAAATTATTATTATGGAATAGCACAGCATCTAAACTACAAATTTGATGAGGCTATACTAAGCTTTGAAAAATTTGAAAAGGCAATTACATCAAAAAACTATTTGTACGACAATAATAAGCGAAGAATTGAACAAGCTAAATATGCAAAATATTCTGTAGCTCATCCAGTAAATATTGAGGTTACAAATTTAGGTGGAGAGTTGAACTCTGAATATCCTGATTATAGTCCAGTTGTTAGAATTGATGAGTCTGCTATTTACTTTACCTCAAGAAGATTGTTGGATGATAGCTCCAATTTATATTTAAAAGATTACAATGATGCATTGTATTACGAAGACCTTTATGTATCCTACAATGATGATGGCTCATGGGGAAAACCAGAGCGATTAAATATAAATACAACAGGGCACGAAGCCACAATAAACCTTTCAATTGATGGCAGAACGCTTTATATCTATAAAGATGACAATGGTGATGGTAATTTGTATTACTCTAAATTAGAGTCGGATTCTGCAGGTATTGAAATGTGGTCTACCCCTACAAAATTTGGATCAAATATTAATTCAGATGCTTATGAAACTCACGTAGCGATTTCACCAGATGGAAAGAAGTTGTTTTACGTAAGTGATCGTGAAGGTGGATTTGGTGGCAAGGATGTATATTTCTGTAACCTTTTACCTACAGGAAATTGGGCAGCACCTCAAAATGCTGGTCCACAAATTAATACTTCTGGGGATGAGGATGGTGTATTTATTCACCCAGATGGAGTTACCATGTATTTTAGTTCTAATGGACATTCAAGTATCGGAGGATATGATATTTTTAGTGTGGTTTATTTAGAAGATAGTAACAAATGGGCAAAACCAACAAACTTAGGCTATCCAATAAATTCAGTGGATGATGATGTGTTTTTTGTAACCACTCCTGATGGTAAAAGAGGATATTTTTCTTCGTTTAAAGAAAAGGGTTACGGAGACAAGGACATATACATGATTCAACTTTTCGATGCAAAAGAAACTGGCCTTACTTTATATACTGGAGAATTTACTTTTATAGATCGAATGACTCCTCCCGAAGGCGCACAAGTTACTATTGTGGATAATTCTACTGGAACTTTAGTTGGGTACTACACGCCAAGACAACGTGATGGTAAATTTAGTGCTATACTTCGTCCAAATACGAGCTATCATTTAGTTTATGAGGCGGATGAATACCAGTCTTATGAAGAAGATATTTTCGTTCCTGACGGTTCTATGTATCAAGAAATCTATAAAGCAATTCGCTTGAAACCTGTTCGCGTTGGGAAAAACGGTGAACTTATCGCAGGAGAGAAAGAAGACATAAATGGTGTTTTAACTGTTGAAGGTGCTAAGAAAAGTGGTGTATCAATAGACCTTTTAAGCATGGACAAAAACTTGTTAAACAGCTCTACAACAGATGATGCAGGAGTTTTTAACTTCGCTAGTTTAGACCCTGATAGCATTTACTTTATCAGAATAAATACAGAAGATCCTGAGGTTTTACGTCGAAATGAAGTAGTCATAATGAATGAACAAGGTGAAGAACTATTGTTCAAAAAGATTGGCGAAGGGCTTTATCAATTTAACCCAAGGAAGGCCGCTGAGAAAGCAACTTACACAACTGATATAGCAGGGTTGGCTACAAAAAATGGAATGCCTTTAAAGAAAGTTAATGTTAAACTTTTTGATAAAGATGATGACCTCATTGCCTATACAGAAACTGATAATGCTGGAGTTTTTAATTTTAGTAAGTTAAATTCTAATGAACGATATTTAATTGTTTTTGATGTAGAAAAAGAACAATTGCCTGACGAGAACGATATTTCAATCGTGAATGAAAAAGGTGAGGTACTTATCTTTAGAAAAATACGTGAAGGAGAATTTGAGTTCATTCCTGATAACATAAAAACAACTGTGGCTAAAGAAGCGACAGTTCAAGGAGCAATTGCAAGCAATGGTGAACCATTGAGAGGTGTAAGTATTGATTTGTTGGACGATAAACAATCTTTACTATCTTCGTCTACTACTGATGATGCAGGAGTATTTAATTTCTACAAATTAGATCCGACTAGAAAGTATTTGATTCGAATTAATGCACCAGACGAGCAATTGCCAACAGATGATAACATAGTTATTATGAACAAAGATGGCAAGCCGTTAAACTTCAAAAAAGTGGGCAAAGGGTTGTATGAATTTGTTCCTGAAGCAGACAAGTCTCCTGTTTATGTTACTAACGTTGGTGGATTACTAACCATAAATAATAAACCAGTAAGCGGAGCTAACGTTCGATTATTAAATGATGAGCAATCATTATTGGCCTCTGCCACAACTGACCAAGTAGGTTCATTCAACTTCTACAACCTTTCTACCGACAAGCAATACTTTGTTGAGTTTGATGCTGTGGATGGAGAGTATCCGCTAGCTAGTCAAATTTTATTGACCAATGCAGATGGAGAACCAATGATATTGAATAAAGTTAAAGATGGATTATATGTTTTCAATCCTACTGTTAAGAAAAATATTGGTTTGACTTATTCTATTGGACCAAAAGGTGAACGAATTTACAATACAAAAGCATATAGCTTAGAAGCAAGAGAAGGAATTAAGTATGATGAATCTTACCCTACTCCTGCTGAATTAGAGGGTGTAATTGTATACTTCCAAAAATTCTTTACATACAATGTAAAAGACATTAGTGAAAATAATCAACAGTTCTTAATGTTTGCGAACGACATAGCAGAATTAGTAAGACAAAGAGGTTACGCCGATATTATTATTACTTCTAGTGCATCTAAAGTGCCTACAAAAACTTGGAAAACCAATACAATAGTGTCTTCTAAACGTGCTTATGATACCAAGGCTTTATTAGAGCGAGTGATGTTGAAAAGAGGATTAAAACCTAGCCAATACAACTTTGTAGACATTAACACCCTAATTACAGGACCTGAATACAAAGGAGATTACTTAACCAATAAGAAGGTTTACGAAAAATTCCAATATGTAAGAGTATTTGTAAAATAGGAGCTCATATGAATTGAAAAGAGGGAAACTTTAAAAGTTTCCCTCTTTTTTTTTAATAAACTATTAAGTTTGTAAAAAATCAAACCAATGAATTTAGAATTAAATAAGCCCATTGTATTCTTTGATCTAGAAACTACCGGAGTGAATGTTGCTTCAGATAGAATTGTAGAAATTTCTATATTGAAACTGCATAAAGATGGAAAAAGAGAAATTAAAACAAGAAGAGTAAATCCGACTATTCCTATTTCGGCGGAGTCCACGAGTATTCATGGAATTTCTGATGAGGATGTTAAAGATGAACCAACCTTTAGAGCATTGGCAAAAGGGATAGCACAATTCATTGGCAATGCAGATTTAGCAGGATATAACAGCAATAAGTTTGATGTGCCAATGCTAATGGAAGAATTTCTAAGAGCAGAAGTTGACTTTGATCTTTCTACTAGAAAATTGGTGGATGTTCAAAATATTTTTCATCGAATGGAACAAAGAACATTAGTAGCTGCCTATCGATTTTATTGTGATAAAGAATTAGTTGGTGCTCATGGAGCAGAAGCAGATAACTTGGCAACATATGAGGTCTTAGAAGCACAAATCAAAAAATACCCAGAACTAGAAAATGATGTTAACTTTTTGTCTGAATTTTCAAAAAGAGGAAACAATGCAGACTTGATGGGTCGAATTGTATTTGATGATAACAATATTGAAGTTTTCAATTTTGGAAAGCACAAAGGAAAATCAGTAGAATCAATTCTTAAAAGTGAATCATCCTACTACGATTGGATGATGAAAGGGGATTTCCCCCTCTATACAAAAAAAGTATTGACCGCGATTAAAATGAGAAGTTTTGGTAAATAAGATCATATGAAGATAATTTGTATAGGCAGAAATTACGCCAAACACGCCAAGGAGTTAAATAATCCATTACCGACAGAGCCCGTTTTCTTTTTTAAACCGGACACTGCTCTATTGCCAAAAAAGATGCCATTTTTCATTCCTGAATTCTCAAACGAGATCAATTATGAAACTGAAATTGTAGTTCGAATAGATCGATTGGGCAAGAATATTGAAGAGAGATTTGCTCACAAATATTACAATGAAATTAGTTTAGGAATTGACTTTACAGCAAGAGACATACAGAATGAATGTAAGGAAAAAGGGTTACCATGGGAAAAAGCAAAAGCATTTGATGGCTCCGCTCCAGTTGGAAATCAATTTATTCCAATTAGTGAATTTAAAAACATTAATGACATCGACTTTTATTTAACAATCAATGGTGAACAAAGGCAAATTGGAAATAGTGTCGATATGATTTTTTCAATCGATCAAATTATAGCTTACATCTCACAATTTGTAACGCTCAAAATCGGCGACTTAATTTTTACAGGAACACCAGAAGGAGTTGGAAAGGTGAGTATCAACGACCACCTCGAAGGATTCCTAGCCAATCAAAAAGTATTGGATTTGAAGATAAAATAAAAGGCTCGGCGATATCGCCGAGCCTTTTATTTTATTGGACCATTTTCTCCTTGAAATTAACTCCATATTTTTTCAATTCTTCCAAAACAGGTTCGTAGATCTCCTTTGCAATTGGAATTTGAACACCCGGCATATCAATTATTCCCTTCAATAACATTTTTGCAGCAATAGCCACCGGATAACCTACCGTTTTAGCCATCGCAGTTCTTAAACTATCTTCTCCTTTCACCACCATCGACGAATGTAATTCATGTTGCTCCCCATCCAATTCGTATACAAACTTGTGCCACATTACAATCATGTCCTTGTCTTCTTTATTCAACGTCCATTTGCGTTCTAAAATATATTGTAATATTTGAGCAGGAGTTGCATTCTTTAAAGGAATTTTTATTGGTTTGAAAATATCCAACCACTCTAACTTACTAAATAATTCCACGTCATCCTGACGCATATTTAAATAATATTTCAGTTTCAATTCCACTGAATCATTTGGGTTATAGGCCAAAAAAAGATTTATGAAATCTCTAAATGTCATTTGATCAGAATTCTCAATTTGATAGGAGTCATCGGTTGCACCTAACTGAACGAACACATTCCAAGCTTTAGAAAACCCAGGTCTCCTCAATGTACCTCGATACATTGTTTTAACATCCTCTAGATGGTATACAGAACGATAGGTTAAAGAATCTCTATTAGCGTATCCTTCAAATTTTCCATATCCTTCCACATCTATAATTTCAGTTCTTCTGAATAATTTATGATAAGGAATGTATTTATAAGTTCCACTTTGGATAAACTTTACAGCTCCACCTTGTCCAGCCAATACTACATTTCTTGGATTCCAAGTAAATTTATAGTTCCAAGGATTATTGTCGCTTTCAGGCGCAACTAGGCCACCGGTGAAAGTTTCAAACTCAACGACATTCCCCCCTTTTGCTCTAATCTCATCTATCACTTTCATCGCAGATAAATGATCAATGCCAGGATCTACACCAATTTCATTGATAATCGTCACTCCATTTGCAATAGCTTCTTGTTCCAATGCTCGCATTTCTTTTGAAACATAGGAAGCAGTAACCATATTTTTCTTAAACCGGATACAATCTTTAGCAACAGAAACATGCATATGAGCAGGCAACATTGAGATTACAATATCCGCTGCCTCAATTTCCTTTGTCCGCTGATCATCGTTAGTAACATCAAATCCAATAGCAGTGGCTCTCTTATTATTTCCAATTTTAGATTCAGCGAAATCGATATTTTGATCCCCAACTAACAATGTCCAATCTTCCTTTTCCAAATTTTCTAGCAAGTAATCAATCAACGAAATAGTGGATCGCCCTGCTCCTATCAACAATATCTTTTTCATGTGAAATATTTTCTCTTTTGTGAGTAGGCTAAATTAATGGTTTACCTTTGTCAATATCAAATTATATTACAGTTAAAACATTTTCTCTAATGAAAAACAATGCATTTATTTTTGGATCAGCATTCGGCCTATTGGCTGTTATTTTAGGTGCGATGGGTGCTCATGCACTAAAAAGTCACCTTTCAATAGAGCAATTAGAAAGTTTTCAAACTGGCGTTCGATATCAATTGTTTCACGCCATCATGCTTTTTTTCATTGGAAGCAGAATTAATTCTACTTCTAAATCACTAAATATTGTCACTAATTTATTTATAATCGGCACCATTCTATTTTCTTTCTCCATTTATATATTGAGCACAAAAGCTCTATTAGGTTTTGATGGATTATCCATATTAGGCCCAATTACTCCATTAGGAGGATTACTTTTAATCTCGGGATGGATAATTTTATTGGTTGAATCAATTCGAAAAAAAATATAATAAATAGTTGTCCATACAAATTAGCATAACTACCTTTCTTTCTCAATAGAACAGCCTTTAATGATTTCTTAAATGTGTGGAATTTGCGGAATATTAGCTTTTAATGAAAGTGGACAATTAAACATTGACCACGTTGCTAGCGCCACAAAAAAATTAGAGAAAAGAGGCCCAGATGCAGAAGGAATTCACATTGACAATACTGTTGGATTAGGACATAGAAGGTTATCGATTATTGACACAACTGACCAATCCAACCAGCCATTTACGGATGAAACTGGCAGATATATTATCGTTTTCAATGGGGAAATATTCAATTACCTAACGTTAAAAGAGAAACTAATTAACTTTGGTTGCCACTTCAAAACTTCGAGTGATACAGAAGTACTTCTCCAAATGTACATTCATTATAAAGAAAAATGCCTCACATTTTTAAACGGATTCTTTGCATTCGCCATATATGACAATCTAACTAAAGAGTTATTTTTAGCAAGAGATCGTTTTGGAATTAAACCTTTGATCTATTTTAAGGATGAAAATCAATTCATCTTTTCGTCCAATATGGATAGCTTATTAGCATTTCCAATAAAGAGAGAATTAGACCATTCTTCGTTAAATATCTATTTGCAATTAAATTATTTACCGGAGCCCCATAGCTTTATTCAAAATGTAAAAAAACTTGACAGTGGAAGTTTTGCCATTATTCAATCTGATGGTAAAATCAAAATGGACACTTATTATCAACTTGAGATTACAAGTGAATTACCTTCTAATAAAACACTTGATTACGAATCTGCTCAAAAAAGACTGATCTCAATTCTAGAGGAATCCGTTCAACAAAGAATGATAGCAGATGTTCCCTTGGGCACCTTTTTAAGCGGAGGTATTGATTCTTCATTAATTACTGCCATAGCTTCCAGATCATCTAAAAAGACCATCGAGACATTTTCAATTGGGTTTAAAGACGAACCACTTTATGATGAAACAAAATATGCTGAATTAGTAGCCAATAAATTCCAAACAAATCACCATACATTCAAGCTTTCTAACGCTGATTTATTAGACAGTTTTTATGACTTTATGGAGAATATCGACGAGCCTTTTGCCGATTCTTCAGCATTGGCCGTAAACATTTTGAGTAGAGAAACTAAAAAGCACGTGACAGTTGCATTATCTGGAGATGGTGCTGATGAAGTATTTTCAGGCTATCATAAGCATATGGCGGAATTTCAAGCAAGAAAAGGAAATCTAATCAATAAGATGGTATCTAATCTTGGCCCAGTCTGGCAGTATATGCCACAATCTAGAAACTCTAAAACTGGGAATCTCTTTCGAAAACTATCAAAATTTAGCGAAGGGCTTCAACTTAGTAATAAAGATAGATATTGGTCTTGGGCGTCTTTAATGGATGAAGCATCTGTGACAAATATGCTATTAAAAGAAACACCAATAAATACCTATTTTTCAAGAAAAGAGAAATTGCTTTCGTCGATCAATAGTGCTGATTTTAATGAAGTTTTACTCACTGATGTAAAAGTAGTGCTTAAAGGCGATATGCTTAAAAAAGTAGATAGCATGAGCATGAGGAATGGTTTAGAAGTTAGAGTTCCATTTCTAGATCATCGTTTAGTTGAATTTGCATTTTCATTGCCTTCTCATTATAAAATTGACGGGAAGATGAAGAAAAAAATTCTTCAAGATGCAGGTAGACATCTATTACCGAATGAAATTTATAATCGTCCAAAACATGGCTTTGAGGTTCCGTTAGTAAAATGGTTCAATAAAGAACTTAAATCGCTTATTCATGATGATTTACTTTCAGATGAATTTATCAAAAACCAAAACCTTTTCAACTTAAAATCCGTAAAGGAACTTAAGAATAAGCTACAATCAACCTATCCAGGAGACAGCCCAGCAACTATTTTTGCGCTACTTATCTTCAACAATTGGTGGAAAAAATACTTATCATGACAGTTCGACGATTAATGTTATATATTCGACCAAAGCAGTTTATATTTGTCTCAAAGTTTTAATTCATGGCTAAAAAGGTACTTCGTATTATTAATCGTTTCAATTTAGGTGGACCAACCTTCAATGCAGCCTACTTGACTAAATACCTTGAGCCTGAATTCGAAACACTCTTAGTCGGTGGGCAATGGGATGAGTCTGAAGAAAGCTCACAGCATATTCTAACTAATTTAGGAATTAAGCCAACCATAATAGAAGAAATGAAACGCGAGGTTAGTATGTCGTCCGACAGAGAAGCCTACAAAAGGATAAAAAAGATAATCAAGGACTTTCAACCAGACATCATTCATACTCATGCTTCCAAAGCAGGTGCGCTTGGTCGATTAGCTGCAATTAATTACGGAAAAGCTAAAATAGTTCATACATTCCATGGTCATGTATTTCATTCCTATTTTGGAAGTATTAAAACAAACATCTATAAAAATATAGAACGTGGTTTGGCACTAAAAACTGATAAAATAGTAGCCATTAGTGAGCGTCAGAAATTAGAACTTACAAAAAGATATAATATCTGCAGTGCAGACAAAGTGGAAGTCATCCCATTGGGATTCGATTTGAATAAATTTCAAGTTGATAACATAGAAAAAAGAGCTTCATTTAGAAAGCAATATTGTATTCAAGAAGATGAAGTCGCTGTTGGAATCATTGGCCGTTTAGTACCGATTAAAAATCATCATCTTTTTATAGATGCTATTAATGAAGTTAGAATCAGAACTAATCTTAAAGTGAGAGGGTTTATTATAGGTGACGGAGAAGAAAGAGAGAATCTAAAAGCATACGCCAATCAAATTGGCCTACCACATGTTAATGGTGAATTCACAGGAAACAACCCTGCTCCTCTTCATTTTACTTCTTGGATTAAAAATATTGATTGGGCCAATTCAGGTTTAGATATAATAGCACTAACTAGTTTTAATGAAGGAACTCCGGTTAGTTTGATAGAAGCTCAAGCAGCCAATAAGCCGATAATAAGCACTAAAGTTGGTGGAATTAAAAACACTGTCCTTCAAAATGAGACAGCTATACTGGTCAATCAAAATGACAAAGAAGATTACATCAAAAATCTAATCAAACTAATTGAAGACAAAGAATTAAGAGACCGTCTAGGTGCAAATGGATGGGAACATGTGAAAAGCAAATTTCATTACGAGCGATTAGCAACAGATATGAGTAGGTTGTATAATGAATTATTAACCAAGGGTAGATAAGCTTTTGTTACTCCAAGTTGATATATTTTAATAGCTTTGCAACTCATTCATCAATAGTCAAAACATTCATGAAAAAAATTCTTCATTTATTAGGGTTTGTAGCATTCCTAGGTTTATACTCATGCAACCCTTTAAACCCTAGCATTATGCTAAAAACAGATAAGAATTATGAATTCGACGAACCTCCCAAAGAAAGCATATTAGAATACAAGATTGCTCCGAATGATATGATTAACTTTCGATTATATACTAATGATGGATTTAAGTTAATTGACTTCACCACATCTAATTCGAACAATTCAAATATGAATGTGAGAAATGATGGGTCATTGGAATATCTTGTTGAATTTGATGGTTTCTGTAATCTTCCGATTTTAGGAAGAACCAAAATATCAGGGATGACATTAAGAGAAGCTGAATTACTTTTAGAAGAAAAATATGCAGAACTCTATATCGACCCTTTTGTCTTACTTAACATTACTAATCGTAGAGTTACCATATTTCCTGGTAGCGATGGAAGTGGAAAAGTAATAACACTTCAAAACAACAATACTACACTAATTGAAGCAATTGCACAGGCTGGAGGTATTTCTCAAGAAGGAAAAGCTTACCGTATAAAATTAATACGTGGAAACTTAAAAGATCCAGAAGTTTATTTGATAGACCTTTCAAAAATAGAAGGATTAAAATATGCAGATATAATATTACAGGCAAATGATATTATTTATGTAGAACCAGTCGGTGTAACAAGAAGACAAGTTATTTCTGAAGTTGCTCCTATTTTTAGTCTAGTTTTATCAGCATTGACTTTGATGTTTTTAGTAATTAATCAATCAAAATAATTCAAGCTGAATTTATTTTATGGATGAAAATTCTAACCTATCCTCACAAAATAGTTCAAACAGTGCGAATGAATTCGACCTTGGGCTTTTGTTGTTCATTTTACGAAAGAATTTAATCTGGATAGCTTTAATTCTGTTGATTGCATTTATTGCAACCTTTTTAACTTTAAGGTATTCAGTCCCTACTTATCGAGTAAATGCAGTTATTCAAATTGAAAAAAATGATAGAGCCAATCAATTATTAGAAGTTGAAGGATTCAACGAAACAAGTGACATTTCTGGAGAAATAGAACTTTTAAAATCAAAATACCTCATTCTAAAAACAATTGAAAATCTCCCAATGGAGGTTAGTTATTATTCTCAAGGCAAATTCTTGGAGAAAGAGTTATATGTTGAATCCCCATTTTCAGTCGAATTTGACCTAATTGATTCTAGTTTAATAGGCAGACAAATTTATATTGATTTTAAAAGTGAACGTAAAGGAACAATTCAATACATTACTCCTAATCAAGTAAATATAAACAAAGATATAACATTTGATAAATGGATTGAAATTCCGGAAGGACGTTTAAAGATTAAAATAAAAAACTTTGCATTCATTAAGAATTTCAATAACCAAATAAAGCAAAATCAATTATTTTTTAAACTGAATAATAAAGAAGTTCTGGCAAGTGATTTTGTAAAAAAACTTTCTGTATCCATACTAAATCCCGCAGCAAAAACAATTCAAATTTCATTTATTGATGAAAATGCCTTTAAAATTCAAGATTTTGTTGAGGCATTAATTAAGGAATTTCAAGTATATGATATCAATAGAAGGAAAAAGAGTTCTTCTAGAATTCTTGACTTTATTAATGAACAGTTAGGAACGGTTTATCAACGTCAACAAAAATCAGAAAAGACAATACAAGAGTTTAAAAGAGATAATAAAGTTTCTGGGGTAAAAGAATTTTCATCGTTATATATTGAAAAGCTAAACCAATTAGATAACGCGATAATTGAAGCTACTATTCAGAAAAATATTCTCGAAGAAATTCACAAGCAAATCGATGTAAATCCTGAAAAAATTGATGTTTATCAAATAATCCCAGTCTTAATGGGCTCTGATTTTCAAGGTTCATTAGAAGGGCTTATGCAAGAATTAAATAACCTTTTAATCGAAAAGCAAAATCAACTTTATTCCAATACGGTTTCAAGTGATCAAGTAAAAAACATTAACTACCGAATTGATATTCAAAAAAAGCTGTTGCTCACCACCGTAAAAGCAATTTCTTCAAAAATGAACAACCGAGTTAGCGAACTTGAAAAAACACTAGAAATTGCAGAAAAGGATTTCTTTGGTGTTCCAGAAAAAGAAATAGAATTAAATCGCCTCCAACGCACATTTGATATAGATGAGAAATTTTATACAATGTTGCTTGAAAAAAGGACAGAGTATTCTATTTCAGAAGCAGGTTTTGTTTCACAAATGATTATTTTAGAAGAACCCTCAACTCCAAGAACACCAATTACACCAAATAAAGAGTTTATTGTTATTGGATTTATACTTGGTGGCCTTTTCTTAAGTATTGTTTTATTGGTAATCAGGTATGCTTTACACAATCAAATTACTACCATTGCTGATATTAAAAAGTATTCAAAAGTTAACTTTAGTATCCTCGGAATCATACCAAAGTACAAAAAAGATATCCCAGTTTCGCAACTCGTTGTGAACGAAAACCCAAAATCATTAATTGCAGAAGCGTTTAGAACAATTCGAAGTAACCTTCAATTTATTTCTGCTAAGGAAGGCCCAAAATTGATGGCTGTCACATCTACCATTTCAAGAGAAGGTAAAACATTTGTTGCTATTAATATTGCTGGAATTATCGCTTATTCAGGTAAAAAAGTTATTCTACTTGATTTAGATATGAGAAAACCTAAGATTCACTTGGGTTTTGGAGCAGAAAATATTAAAGGAATGAGTACGCTTTTAATTGAAAAAGATAACTTGGAAAGTTGTATTCAACACAGTAAGCAAGAAAACTTAGACTTTATTACTGCAGGTCCTACTCCACCCAACCCCTCTGAATTAATCATTAGTGGAAAGTTAGATGAACTAATTGAAACGTTAAAGAAGACATACGATTTAGTAATAATTGATAACCCTCCAGTAGGGTTGGTGACAGATGGTATTAGCATTATCCAAAAAGCAGATTATCCGCTTTACATCGTTCGATCTGAATATTCGAAAAAGAACTTTATTCAGAATATTGATAAATTAATCACGGATAATAAAATAACGAAACTGTCAGTAATTTTGAATGGATTTAATGCCAATTCTGCAGGTTATGGATACGGTGGAAAGTATGGTTATGGATATGGTTACGGCTATGGCTACGGTTATGGTTACGGATATTATGAAGAAAGTAATGACCAAAAAGACAATATATTTCAAAGAGTATTTAAACGAAAAGACAAATGAAGATAACCACTACTCAAATTCCTGACTTACTAATTTTAGAACCGAAAGTATTTCATGATGATAGAGGATACTTTTATGAATCTTACAATGAAACTAAATTTATCGATTTAGGTTTCACGGTACAGTTTAAACAGGATAATATCTCTCGTTCGATAAAAAATGTACTCAGAGGGTTACATTTTCAGCGTCCACCTTATTCTCAAGGCAAATTGGTACAAGTATTAAGAGGATCAGTTCTTGATGTGGCGGTTGATCTTAGAAAAGATTCTAAAACTTATGGTCAACATTTCAAGATTGAACTTTCAGAAAAAAATAAGAAACTATTCTACATTCCTCCAGGCTTTGCACATGGTTTTTTAACTTTAGAAGACGATACTATTTTTTCTTACAAGTGCACAAATGTTTACAATAAAGAGTCTGAAGATGGTTTGATGTGGAACGATAGTAATATCGGTATCGACTGGGGTATTCAATCGCCTTTGCTATCAGAAAAAGATATTGATTATACAGATTTCAAAAGCTTTACAAGTCCTTTCTAATGGAAAACATATACGCTAGTAAATATCTTATTTTTTTATTCGTTGCCTTTTGTTTTTCATTTTTGATTAATAAGTTGTTTCTAAACTTTTCTAAAAATCTAGGTGGACGGTCAAAAAATGAGAACACAGTACGATGGGCCAGTGTAACTAAACCAGCCTTTGGAGGTATTTCCTTTTTTATAGTTTTTTTACTCTCCTACTCTGCCTATCCCCTTTTTTTTGATCATGGATTAACTTTTGCGAGGCCAGAGACATTAGGTATATTAATAGCATCTACTTTAGCCTTTTTAATGGGACTTGCAGATGATGCGTATGACACCAATCCATCACTCAAGTTTATTGTGCAATTTGCAAGTGCCATTGTATTAATTATTAGCGGCACTTACATTCAATTATTTGACTCTACAGTTGCAAATTACGTAATTACTATATTATGGGTAGTAGGAATGATGAATTCTATAAATATGCTTGATAATATGGACGCAATAAGCACATTGGCCTCTATTTTTGCATTTGCCTCTATGCTAATAGTTGGAGCCTATTCTACTGACACACAATCGATCTATTTTTTACTCACTTCTTGTATGATTTCCGGCTTAGTTGGATTTTTGTATTTTAACTGGAACCCATCAAAAATGTACATGGGTGATACTGGCAGTCAATTTCTTGGTATAATTTTAAGTGCGATGTCCATTCATTTTTTATGGAACCCTATTAGCATTGTTGAAGAAGTAGCGATTTCAAAACAATTCGTATTTGTGGTTTTAGCATTTTTAATCCCATTAAGCGACACCACAACTGTGGTCATCAACAGACTTGCAAAAGGTAACTCTCCATTCATCGGTGGTAAAGATCACACAACACATCATCTGTCTTATTTAGGTTTCTCAGACCGTCAGGTCGCTCTAATCGTAGGATTAATAGGGTCTTTAAACACATTGTTAATAATTTACATACTATCAATTGAAGATTGGTCGGGAATGTTCACATTTTTATTTGGTGGATACGCTTTTTTGGTATTCTTATCGTTATTTTTAATAACTAAAAGAACGAAACCAAAATCAATCCAAACATGAAAGACACATACTCAAAAATAGGATCTTACCTTCTAACATTTTTAGCGGGAATAGGAATAGTTAGTCTTTTTAGTTACTCCTTTGATACTTCAAAAGAAGAAAAAACATATCAAGAGCGAATTGACCTAAATTATAACATCTATTCTCTTTCAATTCCTGATCAAGTTTCTTTTGCTGATGAAAACATCCCTTTGACTGATTTTGAAATTAGAGAGCGGTTGGATCGTGAACTTCATGTAAACACTTATTTTCATTCTCAAACAATATTGTTTTTTAAAAGAGCTAATAGGTGGTTTCCTATCATTGAGCCGATTTTAATAGAGCAGAACATTCCTGAAGATTTTAAATACCTCGCGTTAATAGAAAGTGGGTTCGACAATGTAATTTCACCAGCAGGAGCTACAGGGTTTTGGCAATTTATGAAACCCACAGCCTTAGAATATGGTTTAGAAATTAATGATGAAGTTGATGAGCGTTATAACGTTGAAAAGTCGACTCTCGCAGCTTGTCAATATTTAAAAAAATCATATGCAAAATTTGGCAGTTGGAGTCTTGTAGCAGCTTCATATAATGCAGGTATGGGAAGAATTGAATCTCAAATGAGTCGTCAATTGGCTACTAACTATTGGGATTTATTATTAAATTCTGAGACCGAAAGATATGTTTTTAGAATTGCTGCATTAAAACTTATTTTCGAAAATCCTGAGAATTTCGGATTTAACATTCGAAAGAAAGATTTGTACAAAAGTTTTAGTTTTCATAATGATACAATCATCGGTAGTGTTGAAAATTTTGCCACATATGCGAAAGAGAAAAACATAAATTACAAAATATTGAAGTTTTTCAATCCGTGGTTGCGTGAAAATTACCTCAAAAACAAAAATGGCAACACTTATGTTATAAAACTACCTAATGAAGGGGAGTTAAAATAACTCTTACTTTAAAGTTAGAGACCCTATTTCTAATAATTTATGCCAAAACCAACCATTGAAACTGAGCAAGTGGAACCACTTGTTGTATCAGGTGCTCGAGTTCATAACTTAAAAAACATAGATGTCACAATACCACGTGAAAAATTTGTGGTCATCACTGGCTTAAGTGGTAGTGGAAAATCTTCTTTAGCTTTTGATACTATTTATGCTGAAGGTCAGCGGAGATATATAGAAAGTTTTGCATCATATGCTCGTCAATTCTTAGGAAACCTAGAACGACCAGATGTAGAGCAAATTACTGGTTTAAGCCCGGTAATTTCTATCGAGCAGAAAACTGTGAGTAAGAATCCAAGATCTACAGTTGGAACCATCACTGAAGTTTACGATTTTCTTCGATTGCTATTTTCTAAAGTTTCTGATGCCTACTCCTACAATACAGGAGATAAAATGGTAAAATACAGTCAGAACGAAATAGTAGATTTAATTTCAAATGACTATAACAACCAAGCCATCTCAATTCTTGCTCCTATTATTAAAGGCAGGAAAGGTCATTACAGAGAATTGTTTAGACAAATAGTCAAAATGGGATTTCTCCGTGTAAGGGTAGATGGAGAAGTAAAAGAAATAACCAACACCATGCAATTGGATCGTTACAAAGTGCATGATATCGAAATTGTTATTGATCGGTTAGAAATAAAAAAAGAAAATAGAAAAAGACTAGACGAATCAGTTGCCACAGCTATGAAGCATGGTAAAAATTCCATTTTGATTTTACCAAAAGGAGAAGAAGAAGAGCCCAGACACTTTAGTAAAAACTTAATGTGCCCTGCTACCGGAATTAGTTATGACGAACCTGCGCCAAATTTTTTCTCATTTAATTCGCCATATGGTGCTTGCGAAAATTGCGGTGGCCTAGGAAAAGTATCTGAAGTAGACCTAGATAAGATAATTCCATCCGATAAAAAGTCGATCAAACAAGGAGCTTTTGAACCCTTGGGAAAGTATACTGACAAATGGATTTTTAAACAGTTAGAGGCCATTGGTCGAAAATATGACTTTAAAATAACAACACCAGTCAATGAAATAAGCGACGAAGCCATGCGAATAATACTTTATGGCACATCATCTCCGCTTAAGATGGAGGATACAATCGCAGGGGTCAACAACTCCTATTCATTTGAATTTGAAGGAATAGTTAATTTTATTAGTCGACAATTTGATGATAATCCATCAAGTTTAATTACCAACTGGGCAGTTAAGTTTATGAATAAAATAGATTGCCCTGAATGCAATGGTAATCGATTAAAAAAAGAAGCCTATTACTTCAAGATAAATGAATTCAATATTGCTGATGTTTCCAATATGAGTATTGAAGACTTGAGCATATGGATGCTTTCTATTGATAAAAAACTCACTAAAAAAAATCAAGTCATTGCTAAGGATATTCTTAAAGAAATTAACACCCGACTTCAATTTCTTCTTGATGTAGGGCTTAATTATTTGAGTTTAAATCGACCATCAAAATCATTATCAGGAGGAGAAGCTCAGCGGATTCGTCTTGCCACACAAATTGGATCTCAATTAGTTGGAGTACTCTATATTTTAGATGAACCAAGTATCGGATTGCATCAGCGAGATAATATCAGATTAATCAATTCCTTGAAAGACTTGAGAGATTTGGGTAATTCTATTATTGTAGTAGAACATGACAAAGAAATAATGTTGGCTGCTGATCACCTAATCGACATTGGTCCTAGAGCTGGTGTAAATGGCGGTCAAATAATTGGAGAAGATTCTCCTGCGAATTTTCTTAAAAATAATACTACAACAGCCAAATATTTAAATGGTGAATTGGAAATCCCGTTTTCAAAAAATAGAAGAAAAGGAAATGGAAAAAAGTTAGTATTGAAAGGAGCTACAGGAAACAATCTAAAATCGGTAGACATCACATTGCCATTGGGTCAGTTTATCTGTGTGAGTGGTGTTTCGGGAAGTGGTAAATCTACTTTAATCAACGAAACACTATATCCTATTCTTAGTCAACATTTTTATAAGAGTAGAAAAAACCCTTTACCTTATCAAAAAATAACAGGATTGGAGCACATTGATAAAGTAATTGACATCGATCAATCTCCAATTGGAAGAACGCCAAGGTCAAATCCTGCCACTTACACTGGTGTTTTTACAGATATAAGAGCATTATTTAGTGAATTGCCGGAAGCTAAGATAAGGGGTTATAAACAAGGCCGTTTTTCTTTTAATGTATCAGGAGGTCGTTGTAATACTTGTAAAGGAGCAGGTCTCCAAACAGTTGAAATGAACTTCTTGCCAGATGTATATGTTGAATGTTCCGAATGTCACGGTAAACGATACAATAGAGAAACATTAGAAATACGCTATAAAGGAAAATCAATTTCAGATGTTCTAAACTTAACAATCAATGAAGCAGTAGACTATTTCAGTCATATCCCTTCAATTCTGAATAAAATTCAAACATTGAAAGATGTCGGATTGGGTTATATTCGACTAGGTCAAGCTTCCACTACCTTGTCAGGAGGAGAAGCTCAACGTGTAAAACTAGCGACTGAGTTATCTAAAAAGAATACAGGTAATACATTTTACATATTAGATGAACCTTCTACAGGATTGCATTTTGAAGATATTCGTATTTTACTTGAAGTATTGAATAAAATAGTAGATGCCGGCAATACCGTTTTAGTGATTGAACACAATTTAGATATCATTAAGGTAGCTGATTATATAATTGATATAGGTCCAGAAGGTGGAGAAAAAGGCGGAAAAGTAATTGTAGAAGGAACACCCGAAAAAGTAAGTCTATCTAAAACAAGCCACACCGCTCCATTTCTTTTAGAAGAATTAAAAAGTAAATCATGAAAGAAGACGAAAAAGATTTTAGAATAGCAGATAAATTTGAAGATAAGGATTGGAACGAGATTAAATCCAATGATTCTTGGGCAATATTTAAAATCATGTCTGAGTTCGTAGAAGGGTATGAGAAGTTATCTAAAATCGGACCTTGTGTTTCTATTTTTGGATCTGCAAGAACACAAGAAGATCATAAATATTATAAGATTGCTGAAAATCTAGCATATAAATTATGTAAAAAAGGTTATGGAGTTATTACTGGTGGTGGTCCAGGCATTATGGAGGCCGCTAATAAAGGTGCACATGAGGCAGGCGGAAAATCAGTAGGATTGAATATTGAATTACCTTTTGAACAGCACTTTAATCCATATGTTGATGATGATAAACGATTAAATTTTGATTACTTTTTTGTAAGAAAAGTAATGTTTGTGAAATATGCTCAAGGATTTATTGTTCTACCGGGAGGTTTCGGAACATTAGATGAACTTTTTGAAGCAATAACTTTAATACAAACCAACAAAATCGCAAAATTTCCAATCGTGTTAATGAGTAAATCATTTTGGGGAGGTCTAATTGAATGGATGAAAACTGTGCTCCTGGAAACAAATAACAACATTCACAAAGACGACTTAAACCTATTCTTTTTAGCTGATACAGAAGAGGAAGCTGTAGAATACATTGATTCTTTTTATAAAAAGTACCTATTAAAACCTAACTTCTAATCTCAATTAGCCTTTTGAACAAAAAAGCGTTAATAACTTAACTACAACCATCATTTTCTCTCGGATGTTAATCTATAGCTTTGTTTTAGCTGTTATTAACAATTGTTGAAAACTCTGTTTGAACTATATATTAACTCAAACATCAAGTAGAAAATAAGTTACAAAAGTAAAATTCTATCTTCAACAGTTAACTAACACCTTATTAACAAATACAAAATACTATAGAGATGGTAAAGTCGATTATTCTATTATTAAACCTTATTGGGGTTGTTATTTTTGAACTATTTTATGGCGAAGTAGTTACAGTAAAGCAAGACTTCCCAACCAATATGGAGATCAATGTAACAGATACGATTGAAGTAACCATTACAAAAAACGAATTAAATGGATTCGCTAAACTTCAACAAGATATACCAAGAGGATTTAATGTTGAAATTATTGATTCAAAAGGAGGAACATTTTCATTTAAAGACAATATTTTAAAGATTATTTGGATTGCTCTTCCATCAGAAAGTGAAATCCTAGTTAAATATGCTTTAACACCCAATAGTGAAGTTAAAAGTCCAGCCTCCTTTTCAGGTAAATTTTCATACATCGAGGAAAATGAAAGGCAAAATATTGATTTTGGTCCCTCATCTGTTACAATAGGTAAAGTAAATGCTGTCGCAGAGGAAACAAAAAAGGAGAAATCAAGCCCAAAAGAGGAGAAAAAAGCTATAAAGCAGAACAAACCTAAAAACCAACTGGTTGCTGAAGGAGATGACTTTTTAATTTATAGAGAAATTGCACAGATCCCAAACAAAACAAATCAATTCAGAGTGACTCTTATTCTTGAAAAAAATGAAATAAATAGTTTTGGGAAAATTGAAGAAACAATTCCAGGTGGATTTGTTGCATCTGAAGAAAATTCTAATGAAGGTTTCTTTTCATTTAAAGATAATAAAGTAAAGTTGCTATGGATGGCTTTGCCATTTGGCGAGTCTGTAACTTCAACTTATATAATCGAAGCTACCTCTGAAATTAAGGGAGAACCAGAAATAACTGGAAAATTTTCCTACTTAAAAAATGAAGAGACCTATGCTACTAATTTATCCGCTTCAATCATAAACACTGACAATATAACCGAAGTTGATGAAACTGAACAATTAGCTGACGTTGCGCCGGAAAAGATTGAAGAAGAAATTAAACCTGAGGTGATTAAAGAAGCAAAGAAAGAAGTAGCACAAGTCAAAAAGGAAGAAATAGTAGAGTCGCCAATTCAAACAAAAGAACCTAAAATTAAAGAAGAAAGACTTGTAGAAAATATTACTAATATCCCATCTCCGGAAACAGGTATATCTTATAAAGTTCAAATTGCTGCTGGACATAAAGAAGTGGCAACTAACTACTTTTCAAAAGCACATTCAATATCAGATCCAGTTTCTATAGAGTTTCATGAAGGATGGAGAAAATATACTATTGGTAAATTTCCTGTATATAAAGAAGCTAGGGATAAAAGAAACCAAGTTTGGGCAGCAAACAATAAAATTTCTGATGCGTTTGTTACCGCATACAATCAAGGTAACCGAATTACAGTTCAAGAGGCTTTAATGATTAGCAAACAACAATGGTTTAAGTAACATTCTGGGCTTGCTTTCTTCATAATTACAAAAAAGCACGTATATTTAAATCCTGATAACCAGAGTGCAAGCCAATGAAAATCTCATCCCTTTCCATAACGATACTATTCTTGTTGTTTTCGATCAACTTATCGGCTCAATATGAGTCTGATACTACAGAAGCAACAGAGAAATCTCCATCAACCTTCACTCCCCCTACAATTGGTTTAGGAGTTGGTCTTATCTCATTTTACGGCGATCTTAGGGATTACAAATATGGTAATCCATTTGTAAGCAATCCTGTTTATGAATTATATGTACATCAGCCTATTTTAGATTATTTAAGTTTGAATGTTTATTTCATGTTCGGAAAAATGCGCGTTGAAGAAAGACGTGTGGAGAGAAATCTAAACTTTGAGACGACAATTAGAGCAAGTGGATTAAATTTTGAATACAACTTTGGTAATTTCTTAAACCCAGATAGAAATTTCAGTCCATTTATCACTGCAGGAGTTGAGATTTTTGAATTTAATTCTAAAACTGATCTACTTGACAGTAAAGGAAACCCTTACTATTACTGGAACGATGGTACCATAAGAAATATAGCTCAAGATGATCCAAGTGCAGAATTTGCAGTGGAAGTAACTCGTGATTATTCTTATGAAACTGATATTCGACAAGCCCAATTTGGTGGGAAGAGTTTATATGCAGAAAGAGGTGTTGCTATTCCTTTAGGAGTAGGATTTGGTTTAAAAATCACAGATCAAATCAATTTTAGATTGGCATCTACGATACATTTAACCTTTACTGACGATATTGATGGAATTGATGTGCATTCACCACCAAGTAGACTTGCCGGAGACAGAGCTAATGCGAACAATGATTACTTTTTAGCATCCACAGTTTCTATTACTTATAACTTTAGAAAAGTAGACTCATACAAAGATGGATTTGATAAAGATGAAGTAATTGACTTTTCATTATACGATAATAATGATTATGATGAAGACGGCATTATTGATTTTTATGATAAATGTCCAAACACTCCACCCGGAACTGAAGTGGACACTTTAGGCTGCCCTATTGACACTGACGGAGATGGATTGGCCGATTACCTAGATAAAGAAATTAACTCGCCAGGAATTACTGTTAATGCTGAAGGAGTTTATCTAACTGACGAAATGATTTATGAATCTTACCTTAGGTATTCTGATACTACAGGAGAATTTGCAGACGTTGTTTCTACAAATTTCACAGGTAAATCAAAATCTCAAAGTAGGTTCAGAATAAATGTTGGTGAATATGCTAGAGGAATGGAACCTGAAGGAATAGAGCAGTTATTGAACCTCCCTGATTTAAAAACCGAAGTGAAAGATTCTACTGTCGTGTATTCTGTAGGAAGTTCTAATAATCTACAAGATGTTGTAAACCGTAAAACCGAAATTTCTAAATTGGGCTTAAATCCAACCATTGAAGAGCGTGCTAAAAACAACAGTTATAATGACGCAGGTCAAAGAGTAAATGAATTGAAGCCGTTAGATAACAACTCCACTTCGACTATTGACCCTAACAAAGTAATTTTTAGAATTCAATTAGGTGCATTTAAATCAAAACCAGAAGATTCTTACTTTAAAGATATCGATAATTTAATAGTGATTGAGACTGATAATATTTATAGATATTATTCAGGTGCATTTGATACTTTCGAAGAAGCAGCAAAACACAAAGTAAAAATGTCCTTTTCTGGATTTAAAGGTGCTTTTGTGGCTGCATTCAAAGGTGGCAAAAAGGTTCCATTAAAATCAGTTGGAGTTAATCCTATTCAACAATCGCCTTTGATTGGAAATTAATTTCATGAATAGTTTCTGGGAAAATGAGTCACTCCTGTCATATGATGTTGGAATAATTGGAGGTGGGATAACAGGATTATCAACTGCTATTTCAATCAAAGAAAAAAGTCCCGATACTACTGTAGCTATATTCGAATCAGGAGTATTTCATTCAGGAGCTTCAACCAAAAATGCAGGTTTTGCATGTTTTGGAAGTATCACTGAACTTCTTGAAGATGAAAAGAAGATGGGTTCTTCAAAAATGGTTGAACTTGTTAGAAAAAGATGGAGTGGTCTTAAATTATTAGTTTCTCGTATTGGCGAATCCAATTTAGATTTCGAAAATAATGGGGGCTATGAATTGCTTTTCAAACCAATTCCTCAATCTGAGATCGACAGGATTAATCGCTTACTCAACCCTATTTTCGGAGATGATGTATTTTCAATTGACAACGGATTAATCGAAAAGTTTGGATTTGATTCAAATCGCATTAAACAGTTAATCGTAAATCCCTACGAAGGTCAAATAAATACTGGAAAAATGATGAACTACCTGATAAAGATTGCAGGAAAGCTTGATATCCGACTTTACACAAACACACCAGTATTAGAGATTCTAAGCGAAGGAATTAAAACAAAAGACACCAACTTTCAATGCAAACAAATTGTAGTTTGTACCAATGCATTTACTAAAAAAATAATACCAACTATCGATTTGGTGCCTGGGAGAGGGCAAGTATTGATTACTAAACCCTTAAAAAAACTTAAGTTCAAAGGCGTATTTCACTACGATGATGGGTATTTTTACTTTAGAAATGTTGGAAATAGAGTTTTATTTGGTGGAGGAAGAAATATAGATTCTCAATCTGAAAAAACCACTGAGTTATTATTGAATCATAAAATCCAATCTAAATTAGAAGAAGATTTAAAAACCATTATACTGCCCACTACAACTTTTGAAATAGATCAACAATGGTCAGGGATTATGGCTTTTGGCGATGATAAGTACCCAATAGTGAAAAGAATCAATAACCAATTAATCGTAGCAGTTAAATTAGGAGGAATGGGTATTGCCCTTGGAAGTCTAATTGGAGAAGAAGCTGCATTATTAACCTTAGAAAACATCAAAAAATGAAAAAGTTATTTTTAATCCCAGTATTGTTATTTTTAGCTTGTAGTACTGTAAAGGATTCATCAAAAAGTTCTGATTCGAAAATATATACAATTGGTTTTTATAATGTAGAAAATCTATTTGACATAGAAGATGATCCACAAATTAATGATGACGAGTTTGTTCCTGGATCAGACAAACATTGGGACGAAAAGAAGTACTTAGATAAGATTCAAAAAATTAGTACCGTTATTCTAAATTCAGGGCAAGGAGAATTCCCTATTGCTTTTGGTTTATGTGAAGTTGAAAATAAACAAGTAGTATCCGATTTAGTGAATTCAGACCTATTGAAAGAAGGAGAATACGGTATTATCCATTTCGATAGCCCTGATGAAAGAGGAATTGATAATGCCTTCATTTATAGAAAAGACTACCTAACTATAGTTAACTCTACTCCAATAGAAATTGATCTCGAAAAATTCAATTCAGATCATACGAGAGACATTTTACATGTTGAAGCAACTATTAAGAATACAAAAACTTCGGTTCATTTTTTTATTAATCATTTTCCATCAAGAAGCGGTGGACAGGAAACATCTGAACCAAAAAGAATGGAAGTAGCAAGAATTCTCAAAAATCAAATCGACTTAATTGTTGGCAATGAAAAAGATCCGACTATCGTCATAATGGGTGATTTTAACGACATGCCTGATAATTCTAGCATAAGAGAAGTTTTAAATGCCTGTCCATTACAAGAATCCTGCTTTTTAAACAACCTTTCATATGCTGAAGCGATGGAAAAAAGAGGCACTTATAATTATAGAGGAGAGTGGAACATGTTGGATCAAATAATTGTCTCAAAAAACCTAACACAAACTACTAACTCAATGCATGTTGAAGGTAATAAAGCCTTAATTTATAGAGATGGAATCGTAATGTATACAAATGATGCTGGGGAAACATCACCAAGTCGAACTTATGGAGGCAATAAATACTTTGGAGGATACTCCGATCACTTAGCCACTTATTTTAGACTTATTGTAACAAAATAGCTAACCAACTATAGCTTAACTTTTCTTAACTGAAATAGCACTCATTTTTAATTAAATTTGATCTCTTTGAATTATAAATTATGACAAACAACTTAAAAATAAGTTTCTGTTCGCTCATTCTTGCAGGAATGTCTATCACTGCTTCTACCGCTCAAACAATGAGCGCAGAGCAAGAAAAAGGAATCCAAAAATTCAATACCTTATTAAGCATTGTAAATTATGCTTATGTGGATACAGTAAATAATTCTCAAATGGTAGACAATGCAATTGTTGCTGTATTGAAAGAATTGGATCCACATTCGGTATATATTCCAAAAGATGAGTTGCAAAAAATGAATGAGCCTTTAGAAGGTAACTTTGAAGGTGTCGGAATTCAATTTAACATATTAAATGATACTATTACTGTTGTTTCTCCAATATCAGGAGGCCCTTCTGAAAAATTAGGAATTCAATCAGGAGATAAAATAGTCAATATTGAAGGCGAATTGGTGGCTGGTGTTAAAATTTCAAACAGTGGAGTTGCAGACCGATTAAGAGGAAAAAAAGGTACAATTGTAAATGTAGAAATCAAAAGATTTGGTGAAAAAGAATTGATACCTTATGCAATCGAGAGAGACAAGATTCCAATTTTTAGCCTAGACGCCGCCTATATGGCCACTCCAGAGATTGGGTATATTAAGATTAATCGTTTTGCTAGAAACACTACAGAAGAGTTTGATGAAGCATTACTAAAACTCAAAAAACAGGGTTTACAAGATTTGATTTTAGACCTAAGAGGAAATGGTGGTGGATACTTAAACACCGCATTTACCCTGGCAGATGAATTCTTAGGCGACAATAAGATGATTGTCTACACTGAGGGTGATAAACAAAAAAAAGAAGATTATAAAGCTACCTCCAGAGGAAACTTTGAAAAGGGAAAGTTAGTAGTATTGATTGATGAAGGTTCTGCCTCGGCTAGTGAAATTGTTTCTGGTGCAATACAAGACTGGGATAGAGGCCTAATTATTGGTCGACGATCTTTTGGGAAAGGTTTAGTGCAAAAGCCATTTCCACTGCCTGATGGCTCTGCAGTAAGATTAACTACAGCAAAGTATTATACACCAACAGGAAGGTCTATTCAGAAGTCATATGAAGAAGGTAAAGACGCCTATTATAAAGATATAGTGAATAGATATAAGCATGGTGAATTATTCTCATCGGATAGTATCAACTTCCCTGATTCATTAAAATATTACACTCCTAATAGAAGAACTGTATATGGAGGTGGTGGAATCATGCCAGATATGTTCGTACCAATTGATACTTCTTTATCATCAGATTATAATTCAAAATTGATACGTACTGGAGCTTACAATCAATTTACTTTAGTTTATTTAGATAAAAATAGAAAGAAATTAGCTAAGGAATATCCAACATTTAAATCTTATAATTCTAACTTTGAAGTAAATGCAGAACTTTTGGAAGATTTTTATACCTATGCAGAGAAAAAGAAAGAAATTGAACGCAACCAAACAGATATTGCAACGTCAGAAAAACTAATTAAGATTCAATTAAAAGCACTTTTAGCAAGAAATTTATATGATGTTTCTGAGTACTTTGAAGTCATCAATGAATTGAATGAAGCTTATCAAGAAGCTTTAAAAGTTTTGCAGAAAGATGATTTTATGGGATTACTAGAAGAGAATAAAAAATAGTTCATAATTTTACAACAACCAATAAATTTTATTTAAAATGAAAAACAACACACTTATAGGAATTGTAGCCGGAATTGGTCTACTTACAGTAATTAACTCTTACATGATCTTTACCGACAGCGGTGTAGATTATCAACAAACAGAAGCGGTTACGCCGACCAATAATTTAGCAGCTACACCAGCAAACAACGACATGGATATGCAAAGTGCTCCAGAAGTGCCATCAGGACCTGCTACATCTATTGCTTTCAAAGAAATGGAACATGATTTTGGTGCAATCGATCAAGATACTAAAAACACAAAAATATTCACATTTACAAATACTGGTGAGAATCCTTTGATTATTTCAAATGCAACTGGGTCTTGTGGTTGTACCGTACCAAACTACCCAAGAAATCCAATCGCTCCAGGCGAAACAGGTGAGATTGAAGTAGTCTATAGTCCAGGGAAACAAGTTAATCAGCAAACAAAAACTGTAAGTATTACAGCAAACACTGAGCCTTCAACAACTGTTTTGAGAATTAAAGCAAATGTTAATCCAGGTGAACAACCAGAGGGTTAATATCCAAATTAAAACTATTCAAAACGCCTTCTTGAAAAATCAAGAAGGCGTTTTCTTTTTAAAATGCTTCCCCAATTGTTAAATAAAATCCGCTTGTATTTTGGCCAAACCCCATATCCAAACGAATATTAACTTTGTCGTCCTCATCTAAAGCAAATCGAAGTCCGGCACCATAGGATGGTTTAATAGTGTTAGCTTTAAGTTCATCAAATTGATTTGCTACACATGCTAATCCTCCAAATGCAACAGCACCAAATTTCCAAAATAGAGGCACTCTATATTCGCCTTGAAATACTAATAAATTTCGATCTCGATACCTTCCTTCATAATACCCTCTCATCTTTCTCCGTCCTCCTAGCAATGCCATCTCATTAAAAGGTGGTGCACCATACATGTTTACAGCATAAAAATTCATTGCGAGCACTTGTTTATGCAATGTTTCAATGTATTTGACGTAATCAATTGAAATTCGTGTAAACTCAAAAGGGCTTCCAAAATATTTACCATTTTGAGTAACCACTAGTTCAAGGTAAGTCCCTTTTAATGGGAAATTATAATTATCTCTTGTATCATAGATCCCAATAGCTCCCAAACTAGAAACAATTCCACCTTTCGACCCATTTACTATTTCTCTATCTAAGATTCCTCCCGCTAGTACATCCCCTACTTCATAATTATCAAACCAATATCGAATCCCAGCATAAACATTTTTACCAAATAGTTTAGTATAATTTAATCGAACGCGTGGGAAATTCACTTCATAATTTTCCTCTGAAGTGGCCTTTGAATCGGATCCAACACCCCAAAAATTATAGGTATAGTCGTAATAACCTACTTCTCCAAAGGCATAATATTGATCATTTTTCCAATATAACTGAAACGGTAGATAAAACAAGGATTGTTTTTCTTGAGTATATGCACCTCCTAACTGAAACTGAGAATTACGAGAGGATTTAGATTGATCTTTAAATCGAAATGAAAAAAAACCAACGGCTCCATATGCCCATCTAGTTTCTGGGGTATAATAAACAACAGGCAGTGGTGTAAAATGAAATCTTTTAACACTATCTGTTTTTTTATTCACTTTATTGTCTTTACTAAATCCCGAAAGAGTAAAGAAAGTGAAGCAAGTGAAAATTATAAGTTTCTTCAAATATGAATTATTTTGAAGATGAAGTTAAATAATTCCGTATAAAGAAGCTCCTTTTTCTCCCAAACGATCCACTCTTTTTTCAATGTTAGGATCCTTTACTAATGGAGGAGCGTGATGTGGTTTGGTTCTAGAATCTATAATTACTGCTGTTTTGGCTCCCCAGTGTTTATTGATAAAAGTTTCATCTACTCCATAAATATCATGAGAAGGATTGCTCTTCGTAAATGTTTCCCAAAGGAAATTATTTAAAGTAGCTGCAGTAAATTCACTAATATCCGAAACTAGAATAAGTGGAAAACCTTCTATTTCTTCTCGATAGTCTTCTAGGTATTTTGATAAAACTTGTATTCTATCTTTTTCAATTGTATAGGATTCAAAGGAAATTCCAGAAAATGCAATAATCCCAGGCAATACAACAACAGGATCACAAAACCCTTCAGGAATGTATTCAAAATTTGGACATTGATTTCCTAATGTTCTAATTTTATCTCCTGAAGCAGCAACAACTAATTTAGAGCCCGTATTTAAACCATCTCCACTATAATCTAAAGTATCAATACTTGTTTTAGTATAAAAATGAAGGTCTCTTTGCAAATCAATTCTTTCTAATATTCCTTTGAGAAATTCTGCCTCTTCATGAATATCCATAGAAGGATTGTCAGCCTTATTAGCAATAAATAAATACTTAGCAAGACTCAGTTGACCTGTTCCTAAAATATGATTGGCTATTGTGAGCAATTCTTTGGGTGCTTTATCCTTTAAGTAAGGAGTATATCTTTCACTACCAATCGCGAAAAGCAATGGGTGCACACCTGCAGCATCTACTGCATGAACAGCGTGCAAGCCTGGTATTTCTTGAGGAATAGCAGCACCTGTCAGTTCATGAATTAAAGCACCAAAACTGGTGTCTTCCTGTGGTGGTCGTCCAACCACAGTAAATGGCCAAATAGCACCTTTTCGATGATACACCTTGCGTACTTTCATTAACGGAAAGTCGTGCTTTAAACTATAATAGCCTAAGTGATCACCGAACGGCCCTTCGGGTTTATTCTCATTTGGGTATACTTCTCCTGTAATTACAAAATCTGCTTCAGAAGATACAGCAAAACCATCCTTATCATAACTATATCTGAATCGTCGGGCTCCTAAGGCTCCTGCAAAAGTTAATTCTGAAATACCTTCAGGCAATGGCATCACGGCGGCAAAAGTATGTGCAGGTGGTCCTCCGACAAAAATACTAACCTTTAATGGTTCTCCAATTGAGTTTGCTTTAGTTTGATGAACACCAATACCTCGATGTAATTGATAGTGCAAACCAATTTCTTCATCTTGGATGTATTCATTGCCTCCCAATTGAATTCGATACATCCCCAAATTTGAATTCATCACTCCGGGTTTATCTATATCCTCACTGTAAACAATTGGTAAGGTGATAAAGGGTCCTCCATCCATTGGCCAACATTGAATTTGAGGAAGAGCAGAAACAGAAGTTTCAAATTCCATAACAGGGTTCTTTCGTGTTTTTCTTGGCAATGCTGTTAAGGCAGTAAAAGGAACAGAAATGTTCTTTAAAGGGTGTTTTAATGCAGAAAGTGGATCTCCTTTTAAATGTATCAATTGCTCTACTTTCTCTATCGTATCTCGAAACATAAATTTGGATCGTTCTATTGAACCAAATAAATTGGACACAGTTTGAAATTCACAACCTTTTACATTTTCAAATAGTATCGCTGGTCCATTTTTTTCAAATACCCTTAAATGAATAGCCGCCATTTCAAGATAAGGATCGACCTCTTCTTTAATGCGAACAAGATGTCCATTTTTTTCTAAATCAGAAATGCATTCCTGCATGCTTTTGTAACCCATACCCTATTCCATTTACCAATAAAACAACCTAACTATATAAGAGTTTTCTAAAATAAAAAAAGACCTAAAGTGAATTGTCACGATAGGTCTTTTTATTATAACTTAATAAGTTTATCTTTTTTCCATCGGAACGAAAGGTCGCAAATTAGCACCTGTGTATATTTGTCTAGGTCGGCCAATTGGCTCGCCGTTCTCTCTCATTTCTTTCCATTGTGCAATCCATCCAGGTAATCTTCCAATGGCAAACATCACTGTAAACATTGAAGTAGGGATTCCGATTGCTCTATAGATAATTCCTGAATAGAAATCTACGTTAGGATATAATTTTCTTTCAATGAAATACGGGTCACTTAATGCAACTTCTTCCAATCCTTTTGCGATTTCCAAAATTGGGTCGTTGATTCCTAATTTTTCTAATACATCATCAGCGGCTTTCTTGATAATCTTCGCTCTAGGATCAAAGTTTTTATAAACTCTATGACCAAAACCCATCAATCTAAATGGATCATCTTTATCCTTCGCTTTTGCCATGTATTTTTTAACATCCCCTCCGTCAGCTTGAATAGCTTCTAACATTTCAATTACAGCTTGGTTTGCACCACCGTGAAGTGGGCCCCATAATGCATTAATACCGCCAGAAAGTGATGCATAAAGACTAGCATGTGAAGAACCTACCAACCTCACTGTTGATGTAGAACAGTTTTGTTCATGATCAGCGTGAAGAATTAATAATTTATTAAGTGCATCTGCAACAACTGGATCTACTTGATAGTCATCAGTTGGAAGCGCAAACATCATTTTCAAAAAGTTCGAACAGTAGTCCAAACGATTATCAGGATAATTTACTGGATGACCAATTTCATTCTTATATGCCCAAGCTGCCATTGTTGGCAACTTTGCTAAAATCCTCAAGATACTTAGATTAACTCCTTCAGCAGATCTATTCGGATCTAAAGATTCAGGATAAAAAGCAGTCAATGAAGACACTAATGAAGATAACACCCCCATTGGATGAGCATTAGATGGAAAACCATCTAAAATACTTTTAATATCTTCATGAATTAAAGTATGATGAGTAATATCAGATCTAAACTTTTTTAGTTCAGCATCTTTAGGCAATTCTCCATTGATTAATAAATATGATACTTCTAAGAAAGTAGATTTCTCAGCTAGTTCCTCTATAGAATACCCTCTATACCTTAAAATACCCTTTTCGCCATCCAAGAAAGTGATTGCACTTTCGGTTGATCCAGTATTTTTAAAACCAGGATCTATCGTTACCAAACCAGATTCTGCTCTTAGCTTTGCAATATCAATAGCACGCTCGCCCTCGGTTCCTTCAATAATAGGCAGTTGGTATACTTTATCACCAACCTTAACTTCTACAAATTCAGACATATATATATTTATGTTTAAAGTTTTATTTTAAAAAATTCAATCCACACAAAGCTCGAAATTCATGTGTTATTCTGTTTGCTAATTTAGTCAACAAACAAGCAAATCACAAATACTTATCTTGCAAATTTGAAGCTTTTTCCAGGAAAAGTTGCACCATTTCCTAATTCTTCCTCTATTCGCAACAATTGGTTGTATTTAGCCATTCTATCAGATCTCGAAGCTGAACCTGTTTTAATCTGACCGGTGTTTAAAGCAACCGCTAAATCAGCAATAAAACTATCTTCAGTTTCACCAGAACGATGACTCATAACTGCCAAGTAAGAATTAGTTTTGGCCATATCTACAGCATCAATCGTTTCAGTTAGCGTTCCAATTTGATTTACCTTAACAAGAATTGCATTCGCAATGTTCTCATCAATTCCTCTCTTTAGTCTTTTTACATTAGTCACGAATAGATCATCTCCTACCAACTGGACATCTTTTCCGATATAATCTGTCAACTGTTTCCATCCCTCCCAATCGTCCTCAGCTAAACCGTCTTCAATAGAAATAATAGGATACTTCTTAGACCAATCTTTCCAATAAGTTGCCATTTCAGAAGGAGTTAATTTATCTCCTGTGGATTTATGAAAGTGATAGACATTCTCTTCTGCATTATAAAATTCAGAAGCTGCAGCATCCATTGCAATGTAAACATCTTCTCCAGGTCTATAACCAGCGGCTTCAATAGCTTTTAATACATATTCAATCGCTTGTTCATTGGATTTTAAATTCGGTGCAAATCCACCTTCATCTCCGACATTTGTGCTATAATTCTTACTTTTCAATACCGCTTTAAGATGATGAAAAATCTCTGTTCCCATTCTTAAAGATGTACTAAATGAATCAGCTCCCACTGGCATCACCATAAACTCCTGAAAGTCTATACTATTATCAGCGTGAGACCCCCCATTTAATATATTCATCATAGGAATCGGAAGTGTTCTCGCGTTAACTCCTCCTATGTATTTATGTAATGATTGACCAGAAGATAACGCTCCTGCTCTTGAAATAGCTAAAGAAACACCTAACATCGCATTTGCTCCAAGATTTGATTTATTCTCAGTACCGTCAAGTTTAATCAGATGATTGTCTATTGCACTTTGTTCAAATACCGAGACCCCGGTTAACTCCTTTGCAATTGTAGTATTTACATTTTGAACAGCTTTTAATACGCCCTTCCCCATGTAAATCCCTTTATCTCCATCACGTAACTCCACAGCTTCATGAATACCTGTTGAAGCACCCGAAGGCACTGCCGCCCTTCCAACGGCACCATTTTGTGCGGTAACTTCAACCTCAATTGTAGGGTTTCCTCTTGAGTCTAATATTTGTCGAGCATGAACTTTAGCTATGTAACTCATATAACTAGTTTTTATGTTGTTTAATTAAATCTATAAAATCATCAAATAAATACCTTGAATCATGAGGTCCAGGTGAAGATTCAGGGTGATACTGGACAGAAAATACTGGCTTGTTTTTTAATTTCATTCCTGCTAATGAATTATCATTCAAATGAACATGAGTCATTTCAACTTCACTATTCACACTCAAAGAATCTACATCAACAACAAAACCATGATTTTGAGAAGTAATCTCGCCTTTAGTAGTTAATAAATTCTTAACAGGATGATTGATTCCCCTATGACCAGTATGCATTTTTAAGGTTTTCAATCCATAGGATAGTCCTAATAATTGATGACCTAAACAGATCCCAAAAATTGGAATTCCTGATTCAACAAAAGACTTAACGATTTCTACATTAGCCATCATTGAAGATGGATCTCCAGGACCATTGCTTAGCATAATTCCATCAGCACCCCATTTTTTAATTTCATCTAATTCTGTATTCATTGGAAATACACGAACAGAGCAATTTCGATCGGTGAGGCAGCTTAGAATATTTTTCTTTGTTCCATAATCTAAAACAGCAACTTTATAGGGAGAAGACACATCGCCTAAATCATAAGCAATTTTGGTAGATACCTTAGATGACAACTCTAAACCTTGCATTGAAGGGGTTTCCTTTAATAGATTTTTTAATTTATCAATGTCTTCAACTTCTGAGGAAATGATCACATTCATTGCACCTTTATCTCGAATATATCTTACTAAAGCACGAGTATCAATATCAGAAATAGCAACGATATTATTACTTTCAAAATAATGCTGCAATGAATCAGTAGCCATTGTTCGACTATATACGCTGGCAAACTTTTTACAGATTAAACCATTAATCTTAACAGCATCAGACTCAACTTCATTTTCATTTACTCCATAATTACCTATGTGAGCAGTAGTACACACAATAATTTGACCTAAATAAGAAGGATCTGTATAGATTTCTTGATAACCGGTCATACCTGTATTGAAACAAATTTCGCCAGTTGCTGTACCTTTCAGTCCAGCTGATTTACCATAGAAAGTTGTTCCATCTTCTAAAATAATAACTCCTGGAGAAGTATTTAAGTATTTCATAATAAATTAAAATGTTTAAAAAATTACTCAAAAAAAAAGATAAAACGGTTGTTTTATCTTTTTTATATTATTTATGAAAACCAATTAGTCATTCTTAGTATTGTCAGACTCTTCAGCTTCGTTAGTGTTTGCTTCAACTTCTTTATCAGCAGTCTTTTTAGCTCCACCTCTTCGGCTTCTTTTTGGTTTAGCAGCAGCTTTTTCAGCTCCTCCTACATATATTTCATTGAAGTCTACTAACTCCATCATACACATTTCTGCATTATCACCTAAACGATTACCCGTTTTAATGATACGAGTATATCCTCCTGGTCTGTCAGCAACCTTTGGCGCAACGTCCCTGAATAATTCAGAAACAGCATCCTTACTTCTAAGGTAACTAAAAACAGTTCTACGCATGTGAGTAGTATCATCCTTAGATTTAGTAATCAAAGGTTCAACATAACCTCTCAAGGCTTTTGCTTTTGCCAATGTAGTATTAATTCTCTTGTGCTCAATTAAAGAACAAGCCATATTCGAAAGCATTGCTTTTCTATGACCACTTTTTCTACTTAAGTGGTTAACCTTTTTACCGTGTCTCATTTTCCTTAGTCCTTATCTAATTTATACTTCGCTACATTCATACCGAAATGAAGACCCTTCTTTTCAACTAATTCGTCTAGTTCGGTTAATGATTTCTTTCCAAAATTTCTGAATTTCAATAGATCACTCTTGTTAAAAGTAACAAGTTCCCCTAAAGTTTCAACATCAGCAGCCTTTAAACAATTTAAAGCTCGAACTGAAAGGTCCATATCAACTAGTTTGTTTTTCAACAACTGTCTCATGTGTAATGAATCCTCATCAAATTCTTCAACTGCAGACTTCTCTTCACTATCAATAGTAATTTTCTCGTCTGAGAACAACATAAAGTGCTGAATTAAAATCTTCGCAGATTCCTTTAAAGCTTCCTTTGGGTGAATTGAACCATCGGTTTCGATAGTTAAAACTAATTTTTCATAATCAGTTTTTTGTTCAACTCTATAGTTCTCTATATTATACTTTACATTCTTAATTGGGGTATAGATTGAATCAATTGGAATAACTCCAACTACTGATTCAGGAAGTGCATTCTCTTCAGAAGGAACATATCCTCTACCTTTATTAATAGTAATCTCCATTGTTAACTTAACAGATGTTTCCATACTGCAGATAACTAAATCTGGATTTAAAACTTGAAACGCTGATGTAAATTTACCAATGTCACCTGCAGAAAAATTATCTTGGTTACTAACAGTAACTACAACTTTTTCGCTATCGGTTCCTTCTATTTGTTGTTTGAAACGAACTTGTTTCAAATTCAAAATAATTGAAGTTACATCTTCTACAACACCTTTGATGGTAGCAAATTCGTGATCTACGCCTTCAATTTTTAAAGAAGTAATCGCGAATCCTTCTAAAGAAGAAAGTAATATTCGGCGAATAGCATTACCAATAGTAATTCCATAACCTGGTTCTAATGGACGAAACTCAAATTGACCTTCGAAATCGTTAGATTCAATCATTATTACCTTGTCAGGTCTTTGAAAATCTAATATTGCCATGTTTATTTTTTCTTGTGAATGAATAAATTATTTAGAGTACAATTCCACGATAAGCTGCTCCTTAATGTTCTCAGGAATCTGCTCTCTTTCTGGAGATATGATAAATCTTCCTTTCATTGAAGAATTATCCCACTCTAACCAATCAAAATTATTTTTTCTTGAAGATAAAGATGCAGTGATAGTTTCTAATGATTTAGATTTTTCTCTTACTTCAATAACATCTCCTGCTTTCACAGTATATGAAGGAATGTTCACCACACTACCGTTTACTACGATATGTCTGTGTCCAACCAGCTGGCGAGCTCCACTTCTAGTTGGAGCGATTCCAAATCTAAAAACCACGTTATCTAAACGAGCTTCACAAAGCTTCAATAAGTTCTCTCCGGTAATACCTTTTGCACGATTTGCTTTTTCAAAAAGATTAGCAAATTGTTTTTCCAGAATACCATAAGTGTACTTTGCTTTCTGCTTTTCCATTAATTGAATAGAATACTCAGATTGCTTTCCTCTTCTTTTGTTAGGACCATGTTGTCCAGGAGGATAATTCTTTTTTTCTAACGCTTTGTCTGCACCAAAAATCGGTTCTCTGAATTTTCTTGCAATTTTAGATTTAGGACCTGTATATCTTGCCATTTCTAATATTTATTTTTCTTTATAAAAATCTAAAGTATATGTTAAACTCGTCTACGTTTCGGAGGACGACATCCATTATGTGGCACTGGTGTAACGTCAATAATCTCTGACACTTCAATACCTGCATTATGAATAGTTCTAATTGCAGATTCTCTACCCGCACCTGGACCTTTTACATAAACTTTTACTTTTCTTAATCCAGCCTCATGTGCTACTTTAGAACAATCTTGTGCTGCCATTTGCGCAGCATAAGGTGTATTCTTCTTAGAGCCTTTAAATCCCATTTTCCCAGACGAAGACCAAGAAATAACTTGTCCTGTAGCATTCGTAAGTGAAATAATTATGTTATTAAAAGTAGCGTGTATGTGAGCTTGCCCTACAGCTTCAACCTTAACTATTCTTTTCTTTTTCGCAGTCGATTTTGCCATCTTCTATCCTTTATTTACTATTTAGTAGCTTTCTTTTTGTTTGCAACAGTCTTCTTCTTACCTTTTCGAGTACGAGCATTATTCTTCGTCTTTTGTCCTCTTAAAGGCAATCCAACTCTGTGTCTAACTCCACGATAACAGCCAATATCCATTAATCGCTTAATGTTCAATTGAGTTTCTGATCTAAGAGCACCCTCTACTTTAATACCATCGGTGATTACCTTTCTAATTGCAGAAAGCTCATCATCATTCCAGTCCTGAACCTTAGTGTTCCAATCAACCTTAGATTCTGTTAAAATATTCTGGGCGGTCTTTCTACCAATACCATAAATGTAAGTTAAACCGATTTCACCTCTTTTGTTCTTCGGTAAATCTATACCTGCTATCCTAGCCATATATGCTTAATTTATTTCTTAATTACTATCCTTGTCTTTGTTTGAACTTAGGGTTCTTTTTGTTGATCACGTAAAGTTTTCCCTTTCGTCTAACAATTTTGCATTCCGCACTTCTCTTCTTAATTGATGCTCTTACTTTCATGTTTACCTATTTTTCGGGGCGCAAAGTTATGATTTTTATTTTATTATTTATACCTATAACTAATTCTTCCTTTCGATAAATCATAAGGTGACATTTCAACCTTAACCTTATCTCCCGGCAATAGCTTGATATAGTGCATTCTCATCTTACCTGAAATGTGAGCAATTATTTCATGTCCATTTTCAAGTTCAACTCGAAACATTGCATTTGACAATGCTTCTACTATCACTCCATCCTGTTCTATTGACTTTTGCTTAGCCATAAATTTATTTCAATTGTTTATTTAATGCTTCTTCAATATATTGATGTGTTGACAATACTTCGGCTTTACCTTTTCTTACTACCACATCATGCTCATAGTGCGCTGATGGCTTATTGTCTGATGTTATTATCGTCCAACCATCTTTATCTTGACGTACTCCTTTATTCTTCAAATTTATCATTGGTTCAATTGCTATCACCAACCCTTCTTTCAATATCATTCCTGATCCACGTTTTCCATAATTTGGAACTTCAGGCGCTTCATGTAAATCACGACCTAAGCCATGACCAACTAATTCTCTTACCACTCCATATCCATTCGACTCTGCATGGGTTTGAATCGCGTTACCGATATCTCCTATTCTATTCCCTGCAACAGCAGCATCTATTCCTAATTGAAGAGCTTCTTTAGTAGTTTTTAATAACAATTTAATGTCATCACTTACCGTACCAACTTCAAAGGTATAGGCCACATCTCCATGAAAACCATTCATAAAAACACCACAATCTAGAGAAATAATATCCCCATCATTAAGTGGCTTTTTATTAGGTATCCCATGAACTACGGCTTCATTTAAAGAAGCACATAAGGTATTTGGGAACCCATTGTAATTTTTAAAACTTGGTACACCTCCATTATCTCGAATAAATTCTTCTGCGATTTTATCCAATTCTAATGTTGAAACTCCGGGTTTCACCATCGGTGCAACCAAAGCCAATGTTCTACAAACAAGTAAAGAACTCTTTCTTAATAATTCAATTTCTTCTTCAGTCTTCAAATAAATCATTCTATCCTGCCATGTTTACGCTAGATCGTCCTTTAATTCTACCAGACTTCATTAATCCATCATAGTGACGCATTAATAAATGACTTTCGATTTGTTGAAGCGTATCTAATATAACCCCTACCATAATTAGTAAAGATGTTCCCCCAAAGAATTGTGCAAATTGTCCATTTACTCCAAATATACCGGCGAAGGCAGGCAATATTGCTACCAACGCAAGGAATATAGATCCTGGAAGTGTAATTCTAGACAATACATTATCTAAAAACTCTGCAGTTCTTTTTCCAGGTTTAACACCAGGAATAAAACCACCATTCTTTTTCATTTCATCTGCCATCTGATTCGGATTCACAGTTACTGCTGTATAGAAGTAAGTAAATGCAATAATCATTAAAGCAAATATAAAGTTGTACCAAAAGCCTGTATAGTCACTTAAAGCAGCTGCAACTCCTGATAAACTCTCTGAGTCAGAAAACCCAACCAAAGTAATTGGAATAAACATTATTGCTTGAGCAAAGATTATAGGCATTACACCTGCAGCATTCACTTTTAAAGGTAAATACTGACGCACTCCACCGTATTGCTTATTTCCAACTATTCTTTTTGCATACTGAACAGGAACTCTTCTTGTCCCTTGAACCAATAATATAGTACCAACAATGATTACCAAGAGTAAAACTAACTCCACTAATAAAATAACCAAACCACCATCTTTCAGTCTTGATGCAAACTCAGCAACAAAAGCAAAAGGAAGGTTAGCAATAATACCAATCATAATAATCAATGAAATACCGTTACCAATACCTTTCTCAGTAATTCGTTCTCCCAACCACATTACAAACATGGTTCCTGTAATCAATATAATAACTGTAGTAAACCACCAAAAGAAAGTATCAGGACGAACCATGGCACCTCCTCCGGTAAATTCAGGCACTTGAGATGCAATATAACCTGGAGCTTGAAATCCAACGATCGCAATAGTTAAAAAACGAGTAATTTGATTGATCGTTCTTCTTCCACTTTCTCCCTCTTTCTGTAATTTTTGAAAATAAGGAATAGCGATACCTAATAATTGCACCACAATAGATGCACTAATATAAGGCATTATACCTAACGCAAAAATTGATGCTCTAGAAAAAGCGCCACCAGCGAACAAGTCTAAAAGACCCGCAATACCACCACCGCTTCCAGCATTTGCTACTTGTAACGCAGCAGAATCAACTCCTGGAAGCACTACGTATGAACCTAATCTATATATCAATAAAAAACCTAGGGTATTCAAAATACGCACCCTAAGGTCTTCAATTTTAAAAATATTTTGTATTGTCTCTAGGAATCGCTTCATTTTGGGATTAAATTAATTCTGCTTTACCACCTTTGGTTTCTATTGCTTTTTTTGCTGTTTTGGAAAATGCGTGAGCATGAACTTCAACTGAAGCATCCAATGTTCCTCTTCCAAGAATTTTAACTAAACTATTTTTAGAAGCAAAACCGTTAGCGATTAATGCATCAAAATCTATTTTAGTTAATTTCTTAACATCTACTAGAGTTTGTAATGTATCTAAATTGATGCCTACAAATTCTTTTCTATTGATGTTAGTAAAACCAAATTTAGGAACACGTCTTTGAAGTGGCATTTGACCACCTTCAAATCCAACCTTCTTAGAATATCCAGATCTAGATTTTGCACCTTTATGGCCTCTAGCAGCTGTACGTCCTTTTCCTGAACCAATACCTCTACCTATTCTTACTTTAGCACTTTTATTTGAACCTTCTGCAGGTTTTAGATTACTTAAATCCATTCTAAAAATATTTTATATCTCTTTTACAGAGACAAGGTGTTTTACTTTATTAACCATTCCCAAAACTTGAGGAGTTCCCTCAACCTCTACAGATTGATTGTTTCTTCTTAAACCTAGAGCAATCAATGTTCTTTTTTGTCTCTCAGGTCTTCCAATGTAACTTCTTACTTGTGTGATTTTAATCATTCCCATCTCAATCAATATTATCCGTTAAAAACAGTATTCAAATCAACACCTCTGTGTTTCGCTACTGTATAAGCATCACGCATTGTTGCTAGTGCTTGTATCGTTGCTTTAACAACATTGTGAGGGTTTGAAGAACCTTTAGATTTAGCAAGTACATCAGTTACACCAACACTCTCTAATACAGCGCGCATTGCACCACCGGCGATTACACCAGTACCATGAGCTGCAGGCTTCAAGAAAATCTGCGCTCCGCTATACTTTCCGTATTGTTCATGAGGAACAGTCCCGTTTACAATTGGAACTTTAATTAAGTTCTTTTTTGCATCATCGATTCCTTTAGCGATAGCCTCAGTTACTTCATTAGCTTTACCTAATCCGTGACCTACTACTCCATTTTCATTACCTACAACAACTATTGCAGAGAAACTAAAATGTCTACCCCCTTTAGTTACCTTAGTAACTCTTTGAATTCCTACAAGCTTATCTTTCAATTCGATTTCGCTTGACTTTACTCTTTTTATATTCGCGTTTGCCATAATCTAATCTTATTTGCTAATTAAAAGTTTAAGCCACCTTCACGTGCACCTTCTGCCAATGACTTAATTCTACCGTGGTATAAGTAACCATTTCTATCAAAACTTACCGTTTCGATACCGGCAGCTTTTGCTTTTGCAGCGGCAGCTTTACCAACTAAAGCGGCTTTTTCTACTTTATTAGCTTTTGACTTTGCTATTTCAGCTTCTGAAGAAGAGGCAGTCAATATAGTTGTTCCCGTAGCGTCATCAATCAGCTGTACGTAAATTTCCTTATTGCTTCTGAAAACAGACATTCTAGGTCTATCTGAAGATCCTTTAACGACCTTTCTAACTCTTCTTTTAATTCGAATTCTTCTATCTTTCTTTGATAAAGCCATGATATAATATTATTTAGAGGCTGATTTACCAGCTTTTCTTCTTAATTGTTCTCCTTTAAACTTGATACCTTTTCCTTTGTATGGCTCAGGTTTTCTAAGTGATCTAATTTTTGCTGCAACTTGACCGATCAACTGCTTGTCATATGACTCTAAAGTAACAGTTGGGTTTTGACCTCTCTCACTTGCAGTAACTACAGATACTTCTTCTGGAATTTCAAATACAATATTGTGAGAAAAACCTAAAGACAATTCTAAACGTTGTCCTGTATTTGCAGCTCTATATCCAACACCTACTAATTCTTGTACAGTTTTATAACCTTCAGATACACCAACAATCATGTTGCTAATCAAAGATCTATATAAACCATGCATTGCCTTGTGAGGCTTTTGCTCTGTGTGTCTTATCAATTCAACCTGACCTTCTTTCACTTCCACAGTGATAGCGGTATCAACTTGCTGTGTTAAAACGCCCTTTGGTCCTTTTACAGTTACTAGATTTTTATCTGAAACTGTAATTTCAACGCCTTTCGCAATTTTAACTGGAGCTTTTCCTATTCGTGACATAACTTAACTTATTTCAATTCTTAGTAAACGTAACATAAAACTTCACCACCAACTTTCAAATTCTTAGCTTCTTTGTCGGTCATTACACCTTGAGAAGTAGAAAGAATAGCTACACCTAAACCGTTAATTACACGTGGCAGGTTATCTGATGGTGCATATTTACGAAGACCAGGTTTACTAATTCTTGTCAAATTTCTAATTGCTGATTCTTTAGAAATAGGGTGATATTTCAAAGCAATTTTTATGTTTCCCTGAGTATTTACACCTTCTTCAAACTTATAATTCAAAATATAACCTTTTGAATGAAGAATCTTTGTAATCTCTTTTTTCAAATTAGATGCAGGAATATCTACTACTCTATGTTTAGCAGCTACTGCATTTCTAACTCTTGTTAAATAATCTGATATTGGATCTGTCATTTTTAAACTATTACAATATTACCAACTAGCTTTTGTTACTCCTGGTATTAAACCATATGAAGCCATCTCTCTAAATTTTACCCTTGAAACACCAAACTGACGCATATATCCTTTTGGTCTTCCTGTTAAGCTACATCTATTGTGCAATCTAACAGCAGAAGAATTTTTAGGTAATTTTTGTAATGCTTCCCAATCACCTGCCGCTTTTAGGGCTGCTCTTTTATCGGCATATTTTTCAACCAGTCTTTGTCTTTTACGCTCTCTGGCTTTCATTGATTCCTTTGCCATAACTATGCTTCTTTATTAGTTTTCATAAATGGTAAACCAAATTCTTTCAATAAAGCTTTTGCTTCATCATTTGTTTCAGCAGTAGTTACAAAAGTTATGTCCATACCGCTAATATTATTTACTTTATCAATATTGATTTCAGGGAAAATTATTTGTTCTTTAATACCTAAAGTATAATTTCCTTTTCCGTCAAAACCCTTATTGTTAATTCCTTTAAAATCTCTTGTTCGAGGCAATGAAACTGAAATCAAACGATCTAAGAATTCATACATTTTTTCTCCTCTTAAAGTAACTTTAACTCCAACTGGCATTCCTTTTCTTAACTTAAAGTTAGAAATATCCTTCTTAGAATAAGTTGCAATTGCTTTCTGACCAGTAATCATTGAAATCTCACTAACAGCAGAGTCAATTAATTTCTTATCAGAAACTGCCTTACCAACACCTTGGTTGATACAAATTTTTGTCAATCTTGGAATTTGCATTACACTTTTGTAATCAAATTGCTTCATTAAAGAATCCTTAACGGTTTCTTTATATTGATCTTTTAGTCTCGGTGAATAGTTCATTACTTAATTACCTCCCCTGATTTTTTGTTAAACCTTACTGTTTTACCTTCTTCCATTTTTCGTCCTGTTTTTGAAGCAACTCCTTTAGAGTCAACAACCATTAGGTTCGAAATATGAATTGGTGCGTCTTGTTGAACAATACCACCTTGTGGGTTTGCTGCGTTAGGCTTAGTATGTTTACTAGCCTTTTTAATTTCTTCGCCTTCAACAATCGCTCTTTTGGTGTCAGGATAAACTTTTATTACTGTACCAACCTTATTCTTAGATTCGCCAGATAAAACTTTAACTTTATCCCCTTTTTTTATATGTAACTTAGACATAGTCTTCTTAGATTTCAATTAATTTATAATACCTCAGGAGCTAAAGAAACAATTTTCATAAACTGTCTATCTCTTAATTCACGAGCAACAGGACCGAAAATTCGAGTACCTCTCATTTCACCAGTTGCATTTAGAAGAACTACAGCATTATTATCAAATCTGATATAAGATCCGTCCGGTCTTCTTATTTCCTTTCTTGTTCTTACTACAACTGCTTTTGAAACAGCTCCCTTTTTTATGTTACCAGAAGGGATAGCACTTTTTACAGAAACAACTATCTTATCTCCAATTCTAGCATAACGCTTTCCTGTACCACCTAATACGCGAATACATAAAACTTCTTTCGCACCGCTATTATCTGCAACAGATAACCTTGACTCTTGCTGTATCATCTTACTTAACTTTCTCTATGATTTCTACTAATCTCCAGTTCTTACTCTTACTTAAAGGACGAGTTTCCATGATCTTTACAGTATCACCAATGCTACACTCATTCTTCTCATCATGAGCCATAAACTTGGAAGTTTTCTTAATAAACTTACCGTAAATTGGGTGCTTTACCTTACTTTCTACAGCAATTGTAATAGACTTCTCCATCTTATTACTAAGAACAACACCAATTCTTTCTTTTCTTAAATTTCTCTTTTCCATCGAAGTAATTTTCTTATTTAGCTACTTGAAGCTCTCTCTTCCTAATTTCAGTCTGCAGTCTAGCAATTGTTTTTCTTGCAACTGTTATTTGTTTTGGATTTTCCAAAGGAGAAACTGCATGACTCATCTTTAACTTGTCGATAAGTGTTACATTTTCTGCGAGCTGCTCTTGTAGATCATCTGTAGAAAGATTTTTTATATCTGCTTGTTTCATTTGTATCCTGTTTATAGATTATGCGTTATAATCTCTTCTAACAATAAATTTAGTCTTAACCGGTAGCTTTTGTGCAGCCAACCTCATTGCTTCTTTAGCAACTTCCAAAGGCACACCATCAGCTTCGAACAAAATACGACCAGGCTTAATTGTTGCAACCCATAATTCAGGTGCTCCTTTACCCTTACCCATCCTTACTTCTGCAGGCTTCTTAGTAACCGGCTTGTCTGGAAAAATACGAATCCATATTTGACCTTCTCTTTTCATATATCTTGTTACTGCAATACGAGCAGCTTCAATTTGTCTAGCCGTAATCCATGCAGATTCCATAGTCTTGATGGCAAAACTTCCAAAAGCAATCTCGGAACCTCTTCCGGCATTACCTTTCATTCTACCCTTCTGCATTTTTCTAAACTTCGTTCTCTTCGGTTGTAACATCTCTTTCTACTTTATTCTATCGTTACTTAAATCTTCGAAATATTATTTTCTTTTCTTTCCTCTAAATCTGTTACCAGCATCTGCTCTACCTTGTCCACCTTTAGTCGGTTTATTAGAACCTATGTTTGGTGACAAATCTCTCTTCCCGTATACTTCGCCTTTACAAATCCATACTTTCACACCAATTCTACCATAAGTAGTATGTGCTTCAGCTAAAGCGTAATCAATATCCGCTCTAAATGTGTGTAATGGAGTTCTACCTTCTTTGTATGATTCGGTACGAGCCATTTCAGCACCACCTAATCTACCTGCAGTAGAAATCTTGATTCCTTCAGCACCCATTCTTATTGATGAAGCAACTGCCATTTTAGAAGCTCTTCTAAAAGAAATTCTCCCTTCAATTTGGCGAGCAACACTATCAGCAACTAATTGTGCATCAAGTTCAGGACGTTTAATTTCAAATATATTAATTTGAACATCCTTTTTCGTCAACTTCTTTAACTCTTCACGAAGTTTATCAACTTCTTTACCACCTTTACCGATGATAATACCTGGACGCGAAGTGTTAATAGTAACAGTGATTAACTTCAACGTTCTTTCAATAATAATCTTTGAAATACTAGCCTTTGCTAAACGTGCCATCAAATATTTTCTTATTTGATCATCTTCTGCTAACTTATCGGCGTAATTTCTACCACCATACCAATTTGAATCCCATCCTTTGATGATTCCTAATCGATTGGCTATTGGATTTACTTTCTGTCCCATTATATACTGATATTCTTCGTAAACAATTATTATTTCACACTATCAACAATGATAGTAACGTGGTTAGATCTTTTTCTAATTCTATGTCCTCTTCCTTGTGGAGCAGGTCTCAATCGCTTCAACATACGTGCGCTATCAACTTTTACCATACTTACCACTAATTTGTGATCTTCTGGTCTCTCTCCCTCATTCTTAGTTTCCCAATTTGCAATAGCAGAACGAAGTAATTTCTCCATTTTACCAGCTGCATCTTTAGAGCTAAACTGCAACATATATAAAGCTTTAGTTACTTCCTCGCCTCTGATCATATCAGCAACTAACCTCATCTTTCTTGGTGAAGTAGGGCAATTCTTTAAACTAGCAAAACTTACCGTTTTGTTTGCTTCTTTTCTCTCGATTGCTCGTAATCTTTTTCTAGCACCCATAGTTCAATTTTTTACTTTCTTCCTTTATCCTTTTTATTACCACCATGGCCTCTGTAAGTTCTTGTTGGAGCAAATTCTCCTAACTTATGACCTACCATATTCTCTGTAACATAAACAGGAATAAATTTATTGCCATTGTGTACTGCTATTGTTAATCCTACAAAATCAGGAGTAATTAAAGAGGCTCTTGACCAAGTTTTAATAACATTTTTCTTTCCTGAACTTTGTGCGTCTTCAACTCTAAGAGCTAATTTATAATGCACAAATGGTGGTTTCTTTAATGAACGACTCATATTCTAGCTGTTATTATTTCTTTCTTCTCTCGATTATATACTTACTTGATTGCTTCTTAGGAGCTCTTGTTTTATATCCCTTAGATGGTAATCCTTTTCTTGATCTAGGATGACCTCCTGAAGAACGTCCTTCTCCACCACCCATTGGGTGATCAACAGGGTTCATAACAACACCTCTAACTCTTGGGCGTCTACCTAACCATCTAGACTTACCCGCTTTTCCTGAACGTTCCAACATATGGTCAGAATTAGAAACAGCTCCTATAGTAGCTAAACATGTAGTCAAGATCATTCTAGTTTCTCCTGAAGGCAACTTAATCACTACGTACTTTTCTTCTCTTGCTACTAATTGAGCGTAAGAACCAGCACTTCTAGCCATTTTCCCACCTTGTCCAGGTCTTAATTCAATATTGTGGATAATAGTACCTAAAGGAATCTCTGAAAGCAACATTGCATTACCAACTTCCGGCTCTACACCCTTACCTGATAGTACTGTCTGATCTACAGCTAAACCGTTTGGCGCAATAATATATCGCTTTTCACCATCCGCATAAACTAACAAAGCGATTCGAGCTGACCTATTTGGATCATACTCTATTGAAGCTACTTTTGCTGGAATATTATGCTTATCTCTTTTAAAATCTATTATTCTATACTTACGTTTGTGACCACCACCTATGTAACGCATCGTCATCTTACCAGTGTTATTTCTACCACCTGATTTAGATTTTGTAGCGATCAAACTCTTTTCTGGAGTTGATTTAGTGATTTCTTCAAAAGTCGAAGCAACTTTAAATCTTTGCCCCGGTGTAGTTGGTCTTAACTTCTTTACTGCCATCTTTACGCTCTATTAAATATTACTGTAAAAATCAATTGTCTCTCCATCTTCTAGAGTCACAATAGCTTTTTTAGTACTATTAGTTCTTCCTTCTACCCATCCTGTTCGGGTATATCTTGTCTTCTTCTTACCGAAGATATTCATAGTGTTTACATCTTTCACTGTAACACCATATGCTTTCTCAACAGCCTCTTTGATCTGAATCTTATTTGCTGATTTCTCAACAATAAATCCATATCTACCAAGACTTTCTGTTAGGTTAGTCATCTTTTCGGTAATTACCGGCTTTTGTATAATACTCATGGCTATCTAGCTTAATAATGTTTGAATTGACTCTAAAGACCCTTCACTCAGCAAAATATTTGAAGCATTCATCAAATCATATGTGCTTAAACCTGAAGCAGTTACTACTTTAGTGTTTTTCAAATTTCGGGACGACAAATATATGTTTTTATTTAAATCTGAAAGCACAATTAATGATTTTTTATCATTTACTTTCAAATTTTCTAGTATCGACTTGAATTCCTTTGTTTTAGGAGCGTCAAAAGTGAAGTCTTCAATAATAGACAATCCACCGTTCTTTGCTTTGTAAGATAAAGCTGATCTTCTAGCTAAAGCTTTCAATTTTTTATTCAATTTGAAGCTATAATCTCTAGGGCGTGGTCCAAAGATTGTACCTCCACCCTTAAAAACAGGAGACTTAATACTACCAGCTCTCGCTGTACCAGTTCCTTTCTGCTTCTTAATCTTTCTTGTACTACCAGTAACTTCAGCTCTTTCTTTCGCTTTGCTTGTACCTTGTCTTTGATTTGCTAGATATTGTTTTACATCTAGGTATATCGCATGATCATTAGGTTCAATACCGAAGATACTATCCGAAAGATTTACCTTCTTCTTGGTATCGCTACCCTTGATGTTCTTTACAGTTAATTCCATATCGTGATTCCTCCGGATATTTTACTTGTTAATAGTTACGATTGATCCTTTTGCGCCTGGCACAGAACCTTTCAACACAATCAGGTTTTTCTCAGGATAAACTTTTACAACTTCTAAGTTCTCAGTTGTTACTCGTTCGTTACCCATTTGTCCTGCCATTCTCATCCCTTTCATTACTCTTGAAGGTGTAGAAGCAGCACCAATAGATCCTGGAGCCCTAAGTCTGTTATGTTGACCGTGAGTTTGTCCACCAACACCGGCAAAACCATGTCTCTTAACAACCCCTTGGAAACCTTTTCCTTTTGAAGTTCCAGTAACGTCTACCCATTCGCCCTCTGCGAATAAAGTAACATCTACTGAATCTCCAACTTTCTTATCGTCAAAACCTTTAAATTCTACAGTTTTAACTTTTGGAGTTGTACCTGCTTTCTTGAAATGTCCTTTCATAGCAGCAGAAGTACGCTTCTCTTTTCTTTCTCCGTAACCTAGTTGAATAGCTTCATAGCCGTCAACTTCAGATGTCTTTACTTGTGTTACGACACAAGGACCCGCTTCTATAACTGTGCATGGGATATTTTTCCCCTCGGCACTAAAAACGCTAGTCATACCTATTTTTTTACCTATTATACCTGGCATCCTATTGATTATAAATTATTACTAATTATACTTTTATCTCAACATCTACTCCACTTGGCAATTCAAGTTTCATTAATGCGTCTACTGTTTTAGAAGTAGAACTATAAATATCTAATAAACGCTTGTAAGAACTTAATTGAAACTGCTCTCTAGCTTTCTTGCTTACGTGAGGAGATTTCAATACTGTGTAAATTCTTTTATGCGTAGGCAATGGAATTGGACCACTAACTACTGCGCCTGTAGACTTTACTGTCTTAACGATTTTTTCTGCTGACTTATCAACCAAGTTAAAATCGTATGATTTCAGTTTTATGCGAATTTTTTGATTCATTCTATATATCTTAAATATTAAGCTTCTACTTTTCCGTGTGCTTTGTCTATAACTATCTTTGCTAGTCCTTGTGGCAATATATCATAGTGAGAGAATTCCATTGATGAAGTTGCTCTACCTGATGACATTGTTCTCAATGAGGTTACATAACCAAACATTTCTGACAAAGGCACTTTAGCTTTAATAACTTTAGCTCCATTTCTATCATCCATACCGTCTACTTGACCTCTTCTTCTGTTCAAGTCACCAACGATATCTCCCATATACTCTTCAGGAGTTACTGCTTCCATTTTCATGATTGGCTCAAGAATTACTGGGTTTGCCTTAGGCATTGCCGATCTATAAGCCATTTTTGCAGCTAATTCAAAAGATAACTGATCAGAATCCACAGGGTGAAAAGATCCATCATGCAATGTCACTTTTAAGCTATCAACAGGATAACCTGCCAATACACCATTCTTCATAGCTTCTTTAAACCCTTTCTCAACAGATGGAATAAATTCCTTAGGTACATTACCACCTTTAACTGCGTTGATAAATTCCAAGCCTTCTTTTTCAACGTCCTCTACAGCTTCAATAGTAACTTGAATGTCTGCAAATTTACCACGACCACCAGATTGTTTCTTGTAAACTTCTCTGTGTTGTACTGAACCTGTAATCGTTTCTTTGTAGTTTACTTGAGGAGCACCTTGGTTACATTCTACCTTAAATTCTCTTTTCAGACGATCCAAGATAATATCTAAGTGTAGTTCACCCATACCACTCAAAACAGTTTGACCTGATTCTTCGTCAGTATGTATAGTCAACGTTGGATCTTCTTCAGATAACTTAGCTAATGCCATACCCATTTTATCAACATCAGCTTGAGTTTTTGGCTCAATTGCGATTCCGATAACTGGATCTGGAAAGTCCATAGACTCCAATACGATTGGATGAGCTTCATTACAAAGTGTGTCTCCAGTCTTAATATCCTTAAATCCTACTAATGCAGCAATATCTCCTGCCTGTAGTCTTTCAATTTGATTTTGTTTGTTTGCATGCATCTGGAAAATACGTGAAATACGTTCTTTCTTTCCAGTTCTTGCATTCAATATATAGGATCCAGCTTCTAATACACCAGAATATGCTCTTGTAAAACATAAACGACCTACGAAAGGATCTGTTGCGATTTTAAATGCTAATCCTGCAAATGGTTCGTCAGCACTTGGCTTTCTGCTTGCAGGTTGATCTGTATCAGGATTAATTCCATCAATAGCTTCAACATCCATTGGAGATGGCAATAATTCCATCACATAGTTCAACATAGTTTGAACACCTTTATTCTTAAAAGATGAACCACAAACCATAGGAACAATTTTCATAGAGATAGTTGCTGCTCTTAATGCAGCTAAGATTTCTACTTCAGTAATTGAAGCAGGATCTTCAAAGTACTTCTCCATTAAAGTATCATCAAATTCAGCGATAGCTTCCAATAACAATTCTCTATATTGAGTCGCTTCTTCAACCATATCTTCAGGAACGTCGATTGTCTCATATGTCATACCGAAATCATCTTCATTCCAGATAATTCCTTTGAAATTTAATAAATCAACAACCCCTCTAAATGTTTCTTCAGCACCAATTGGCAACTGCAATGGCACAGCAGTACTACCTAACATTTCTTTAACTTGCTTACATACTTTCAAAAACTCAGCACCCTGACGGTCCATTTTGTTTACGAAACCAATACGAGCAACATTATAGTTATTAGCTAATCTCCAGTTAGTCTCTGACTGCGGCTCTACACCATCAACAGCACTAAAAAGAAATACTAAACCATCCAATACTCGCAGAGATCTATTTACTTCAACAGTAAAATCAACGTGTCCTGGAGTGTCAATAATGTTTATGTGATATTGCTGGTCTTTGTATGGCCAGAATACAGTAGTCGCAGCAGAAGTAATGGTAATACCTCTTTCTTGCTCTTGCTCCATCCAATCCATTGTAGCACCACCATCGTGAACCTCACCAATCTTGTGACTTACTCCTGAATAGAACAATATACGCTCAGTGGTAGTTGTTTTACCAGCATCAATGTGTGCTGCAATACCAATATTTCTGGTGTATTTAAGATCTCTTTTTGCCATTGTATTATTTTCTTCTTAAGTATTATTTAGAATCTAAAGTGAGAGAAAGCTTTATTTGCTTCCGCCATTCTGTGAGTATCTTCTTTCTTTTTGTGTGAAGCACCTTCTTCTTTAAAAGCAGCGATAATTTCTCCGGCTAATTTATCAGCCATTGTTTTCTCGTTTCTTTTTCTAGCATAACCAATCATTGCCTTAACAGCCATTGACGTTTTTCTTTCATCACGGATTTGTTGTGGAATTTGGAATGTTGCTCCTCCTACTCTTCTACTTCTTACCTCTACTTGTGGGGTAACATTCACAACAGCTTTTTTCCATACTTCTAACGCATTCTCATCTTTCAAACGCTCTTGAATAATATCCATTGCTGAATAAAAAATGGTGTACGCTATACTTTTCTTACCGTCATACATTAAGTTGTTTACAAATCTTGTAACATCAACATTGTTAAATCTTGGATCTGGAAGAATTGGTCTACTTTTAGCTCTAGTCTTTCTCATGGTTTCTCTACCTTAATACTTTTAAAGTCTTATTATCTTATTTCTTTGGTCTTTTAGCACCATACTTAGATCTTCTTTGAGTACGTCCGGCAACACCAGCTGTATCTAAAGCTCCTCTAACGATATGGTAACGAACTCCAGGTAAGTCTTTCACTCTTCCACCTCTTACTAACACTATCGAGTGTTCTTGTAAGTTGTGACCTTCACCAGGAATGTAAGCATTCACTTCTTTTTGGTTCGTTAATCTTACCCTTGCTACTTTTCTCATCGCTGAGTTAGGCTTCTTAGGTGTTGTAGTATAAACTCTTACACAAACTCCTCTTCTCTGAGGACAAGAATCTAAAGCAGCAGATTTGCTTTTCTTCTCAAGCTTTACTCTACCTTTTCTTACAAGTTGTTGAATCGTTGGCATACGTTATTATTTATATAAATGCACAAATTATCCCAAATTTTTGGGGACGCAAATGTACAAGATTTTTTATTTAAAGCAATGATGCAATTAATATTTTTTAATTATTTTATGTAGTTTTTTTCTACACCGCTATTTAAAGCGCAAAATTGCTCATTTTTTAGTTCATTTTTGCATGAAATAAAATTCATTTCCAAGAGATGTGAATTAAATCTTGTCAATCTCCTTTATAAAATTGAGTGAATCGCTAATTTTGCACCCATGGATTATTTAGAAGGATTAAACGAAGCTCAAAAAGCTGCGGTCATCAATACCGAAGGCCCTACTATGGTAATAGCGGGCGCTGGGTCAGGAAAAACAAGAGTTTTGACTTATAGAATAGCTCATATGCTTCAAAAAGGTGTGGATCCTTTTAGTATACTTTCATTAACCTTTACGAACAAAGCGGCCAAAGAAATGAAAGGTCGAATTGCAAAAATTGTTGGTGGCAGCGAGGCTAGAAATTTATGGATGGGCACATTCCACTCCGTTTTTGCTCGTATTTTAAGAAGTGAAGCTGAGAAATTACACTATCCCTCCAATTTTACTATATATGACAGCGCCGATTCAAAGAGTTTAATTAAAGATATTACGAAGCAATTGGGGTTAGATGACAAATCATACAAACCTGCATTGGTCCTCAATCGAATTTCTTCTGCCAAAAACAATTTAATGTCGGCGCAAGCCTATTTAAATAATGTAACCATTCAAGCGGAAGATAGACAAATGGCTAAGCCTAAGATTGGCGAAATCTATAAGCTTTATGAACAACGTTGCTTTAGAGCCGGAGCAATGGATTTTGATGATTTATTATTCAAAACCAATGTCCTTTTAAGAGATTTTCCTGAAGTGTTGCACAAATACCAACACCGTTTCAAATACCTATTGGTAGATGAGTACCAAGATACAAACTACTCACAATACTTAATCGTTAAAAAGCTAGCTGCGGTGAATGAAAATATCTGTGTGGTAGGTGATGACGCTCAAAGTATCTATGCTTTCCGTGGTGCAAACATTCAAAACATTTTAAATTTTGAAAAAGATTATCCGGACTTAAAGACTTTCAAGTTAGAGCAAAATTACCGATCTACTAAAAACATAGTAAATGCTGCCAACTCTGCTATCAAAAACAACAAAGAACAATTAGAGAAAGAAGTTTGGACGGCGAATGAAGAAGGCACTAAAATTAAAATTAGTCACACACTCACTGACAATGAAGAAGGGCGAATGGTCGCCAATTCTATATTTGAGACGAAGTTGAACTTTCAGGCACACAACGAAGATTTTGCAATTCTTTATAGAACGAATGCACAGTCACGTTCTATGGAGGAAGGGCTTAGAAAGCAAGATATACCTTATAAGATATATGGGGGTTTGTCTTTTTATCAACGTAAAGAAATTAAAGACTTATTGGCTTATTGCAGATTGGTGATTAATCCTTCTGATGAAGAAGCGATTAAAAGGGTAATCAATTACCCGACAAGAGGAATTGGCAAAACCACAATTGACCGTATTTTGTTTACCGCATCAGAACAAGACACTAGCCTATGGGAGGTTATCAAACATATTAAAACAACAAATGTTGGAGTAAGCGCTGCGGTTCAAAATAAAGTAATGGACTTTGCGGTGATGATTCACAACTTTTCCAAGATGAATGACAAAATGAGTGCTTATGATTTAGCGAGTAATATCGCACAATCAACAGGCATTCTGAAAGAGCATTTTTCAGATAAAACACCGGAGGGTATTGCTAGATATGACAATATACAGGAATTACTGAATGGAATCAAAGAGTTTTGTGAAGACAAACCTGAAGGAGATACTACCTTAAGAACATTGGATTTATACATGCAAGACATTGCATTACTAACTGATGTAGACAATGAAAAAGATGACGATAGAGATAAAGTGAGTTTAATGACTATTCATGCTGCTAAAGGACTAGAATTTCCTTATGTCTACTTGGTAGGTTTGGAAGAAAATTTATTCCCATCACAAATGGCACTCAATTCTCGATCAGACTTAGAAGAAGAACGTAGATTGTTTTACGTAGCAATTACCCGTGCAGAGAAGCAAGTTAATATTAGTTACGCATCTTCTAGATATAAGTGGGGCAGTTTAATTAGTTGCGAACCGAGTCGTTTTATTGAAGAAATAGATGATAAATTCGTTGAATACGACACACCACAACCAAGAAGCTCAAGAACACATTCGGGATACAGCAACTCTGCTGAAATAGAAAATAAACCAACACCGCAATTCGGTAAAAAGTCCATGGCATACACCAAGAAGAAACAAGAAGCAAAACCACCTGCAGTAATTATACCACCACGAAAGAAAATGGTAAAAGTGACAGACAACATTCCAGACGATCCTTCGTTTACTACTCTTGCAAATAATATTGAAGTAGGATTTAGGGTGCAACATTTGCGATTTGGAAAAGGAGAAATTACTGCATTAGATGGCACTCCGCCCAATGTAAAGGCAACAATAACGTTCGATACAATCGGAGAAAAACAGTTATTGTTAAAATTTGCCAAACTCAAGATAATTAAATAACTCCTTTATTGTAGTTTCAACTGGAATCATTATTATTACTTTTGAAGTTGATTTTGAAAATTAAAGAATGAATTATAATACATCAAGACCACACCTAATCATCCCTGAATATGGAAGACATATTCAAAAAATGATTGATTATGCAGTTGGAATAGAAGAAGAAGACGAAAGAGAAAAAGTGGCACATGCTATCATAAATGTAATGGGCACACTGAATCCACATCTACGCGATGTGCCGGATTTCGCGCATAAATTATGGGACCACTTATACATAATGTCTGATTTCAGATTGAAGGTTCCTTCACCATATCCAATTCCTGCGGTGGAAGAATTGATAGAAAAACCGAAACACATGGCCTATCCACAAAACGATATCCGTTTTAAGCATTATGGCAAAGGTGTTGAGAAATTGATAGGGGCTGCTATAGAGATGGAAGATGGAGAAGAAAAAGTAGCTCTAACGGAATCTATTGCTAATCTGATGAAAAAGTTTTACCTAAGTTGGAATAGAGATTCAGTAGACGACAAGGTGATAATTAACGATTTGAATAGACTATCTAAAACCAAATTAAGCTTACCAGAAGGAACAGTTCTTGAGGCGACTCAAGACATTCAGAAAGCAGCGCTCAATGCTCCGAAGCAGAATTTTCCTAAAAAAGGAAAAAAGAGACCAAAATCAAATACCAATTATAAAAAGAAAAAATACTAATAAAACTAGCACATGGGTACTTTTGAAATTGAAGGTGGTAAACGTTTAAAAGGAGAATTAACTCCTCAAGGAGCTAAAAACGAAGCATTACAGGTTTTATGTGCTGTTTTGTTAACTCCTGAGAAAGTCATTATTCGAAAAGTTCCTAATATAGTTGATGTTAATAAACTGATTGACCTACTTCAAGATTTGGGAGTAAAGGTTGAAAAACTAGGCCCAGAAGAGTATTCCTTTCAAGCAGACAATATTGATATTGAATACCTGAACAGCCAAACGTTCAAGAAAAAAGGAGCTAGTCTTAGAGGTTCTGTTATGATTTTAGGCCCATTATTGGCTCGATTTGGAAAAGGATATATTCCAAAACCTGGTGGTGATAAAATTGGAAGAAGACGGCTAGATACTCACTTTCTTGGTTTCGAAAAATTAGGTGCTGAATTTGTTTACAACGAAAAGAGCAAGTTCTACAAAGTAAATGCTAAGAATTTACAAGGCACTTATATGTTACTGGACGAAGCGTCAGTAACAGGAACAGCCAACATTATTATGGCAGCCGTAATGGCAAAGGGAGAAACTCAAATATACAACGCCGCTTGCGAACCTTATATTCAGCAATTGTGTAAAATGTTGAATAAGATGGGTGCCAAAATAGATGGTGTTGGCTCTAACTTGTTAAAAATTGAAGGCGTAACAGAATTGGGTGGTTGTGAGCACAAAATCCTTCCAGACATGATTGAAATTGGAAGTTTCATCGGTTTGGCTGCAATGACACAATCAGAAATTACCATAAAAGATGTTTCTTACCCTGATTTAGGTCGAATTCCTTCTGTGTTTAAAAGTTTAGGCATTAAGATGGAATTGAGAGGAGATGATTTATTCATTCCCGCTCAAAAAAGCTATGAAGTACAACCCTTCATTGATGGTTCTATTTTGACTATTGCAGATGCACCATGGCCAGGCTTTACACCAGATTTATTAAGTATCATCTTAGTGGTAGCTACTCAAGCAAAAGGATCGGTTCTGGTTCATCAAAAGATGTTTGAAAGTAGATTGTTCTTCGTCGATAAATTAATTGACATGGGTGCACAAATAATATTGTGCGATCCGCATAGAGCTACAGTTATCGGAATGGACAGAAAGACACCTTTAAGAGGAATTCAAATGACTTCACCTGACATTCGTGCAGGCGTTTCATTATTAATAGCAGCAATGTCGGCGAAGGGTAAAAGTACCATTCACAACATTGAACAAATTGACAGAGGATATCAAAATATAGATGAGCGCTTAAATGCTTTAGGTGCTAGTATTAAACGAATTAATTAAAAATTTACAAGATGAAAAAATTTTGGACAGTATTGACAATTGTTTGTTTCTCAGGATTTGTGTACAGTTTTATCCCACAACCTGAACCAACATTTGAAGGCGAGAATGTAGGTTTAAAAATAGGTAACATTGCTCCTAACATCGCACTGAACGACCCAAATGGAAAGAAAATAGAACTAAAAGACTTAAAAGGTCAATTGGTGTTAATTGATTTTTGGGCGAGCTGGTGCAGACCATGTAGAATGGAAAATCCGAATGTAGTGGCCAACTACAAAAAATTTAAAGACACAAAATTTAAAAATGGTAAAGGGTTCACAGTATACAGTGTATCATTGGATCGTGCGAAAGCAGCATGGCAAAATGCCATTATGCAAGACGGCCTAATGTGGTCAAATCACGTAAGTGATTTAAAATACTGGCAATCAGAAGCAGCAACACTTTATGGAATTAGATCTATACCTGCAGCTTACTTGATCGACGGTGATGGCATTATCATTGGAAAAGGCCAATCGTTGAGAGGACAAGGTTTATCGACGACTTTAAGCTCTTTTGTAAAGTAACAATAACCGATACATAAAATAAAAGACAGGTAGTTTTATCTGTCTTTTTTGTATTTAACCAATTTGTAAACTGTCAATTTGACGCAATATTATGTTTGGCAAAGGAATTGACAAATGGTTAAAACGAACCATAGTAAGATTGAATATGAAAGCAGCCGATAATACGCAAGAAGAAGACTTGTTGAAGAACGAATCTGAAACTACTGAAGAGACTACCGAAAATAAAGAAGAAACTGTTGAACTTTCTCCATTGGAAGAAAAAGAAATTCAAGTAAAAGAATTAAATGACAAATACTTGAGGTTGTATTCTGAATTTGATAATTTCAGAAAAAGAACTCAGAAAGAGCGATTGGAGTTAATTCAAACCGCTGGAGAAGATGTAATCAAAATGATGCTGCCCATTATTGATGATTTTGAAAGAGCTCAAAAATCAATGGATGAGAAAGCTGATTTTCAGCAATTGAAAGATGGAGTAGATTTGATCTATACTAAATTACTAAATACACTAGCTACTAAAGGATTGACTCCAATGGATAGTTCAGTTGGAGAGCGATTTGACAGTGATGTTCAAGAAGCAATCACGCAAGTACCTGCTCCTACCGAGGATTTGAAAGGTAAAATAATAGACGAAGTAGAAAAAGGTTATATGCTCAAAGAAAAAGTAATTCGCTTTGCGAAGGTAGTAGTAGGGCAATAATTCCAATTAACCTTTTAAATATCGCATGAGTATTATAAACCCATTTATTTAAAAGGTATATTCCGATAACTATCGGAAGTTAAGTGCCGAGACAACTAACAAAGGAGTATACGAGAGTTTATGGTGAAAAGCTGAATTCAAGCTTTAGCAAAAGTAAAGTATACGACATTTGAAAGTGCAATCGGTATAATTCTGAAAAATTTAAGATGGCAAAAAGAGATTATTACGAAGTATTAGGTGTTACAAAAGGCGCCACAGAAAGTGAAATTAAAAAGGCTTATCGAAAGTTAGCATTGAAATTTCATCCAGATAAAAATCCTGATGACCAAGCAGCTGAAGATAAATTTAAAGAGGCTGCTGAAGCATACGAAGTGTTAAGTAATGCTGAGAAAAAACAGCGATACGATCAATTTGGACATGCAGGAGCACAAGGCGGCGGAGGTTTCGGCGGTGGCGGCATGAACATGGATGATATATTTTCACAATTTGGTGACATTTTTGGCGGCGCATTCAGCGGCGGCGGAGGTTTTGGTGGCTTCGGCGGCGGAGGTGGCGGAAGACGTCAGCGTGTGAACCGAGGAAGTAACCTACGCGTAAAAGTGACTCTTTCTTTAGAGGATGTGGTGAAAGGTGTAAAAAAGAAAATTAAACTAAATAAGTATGTGAAATGCGCCCCTTGTTCAGGAACTGGTGCAGAAGGAAGCAGCGGATTTTCTACTTGTGACACCTGTAAAGGAAACGGCCAAGTCAACCGAATTACCAATACCTTCTTAGGTCAGATGCAGACTGCAACTACCTGCCCTACTTGTGGTGGCGATGGGAAAATTATTACGAATAAATGTAATAAATGCCATGGAGATGGAATTGAAAAAGGCGAAGAAGTAGTAGAAATCAACATTCCAGCTGGAGTAGAACAAGGCATGCAACTTTCAGTGAGTGGCAAAGGGAATATGGGACCAAAAGGCGGTATTGCAGGCGACCTAATAGTTGTAATTGAAGAAGAAGAGCACACTGAACTAAAACGAGATGGATTGAACCTACTGTATGATCTATACATTAGTTTTACAGATGCCGTTTTAGGGGCTAGCGCAGAAATTCCAACTATAGGTAGCAAAGTGAAAGTAAAAATAGATGCAGGTACACAAGGTGGAAAAGTACTGCGCTTAAAAGGCAAAGGAATTCCAGAATTGAATGGTTATAGAACCGGCGATTTATTGGTAAATGTGAACATTTGGACGCCACAGAAATTGTCCAAGAATGAGCAAGAAACCTTGGAAAAGTTGAAAGATTCAAAAAACTTTCAGCCGCAACCCACCGATAAAGACAAAGGATTTTTCGAACGGATGAAAGATCACTTTAGATAAATACCTAGTTATTAATACGTAAAACGGCCTTTACTTTAAAGGTCGTTTTTTTTGATTTGTTTTTAACAGTACATCCTTTATAAAGTTAATGCTCAGCGCACTTTAAAAAGACATATTGTCATAAATTTACCATTAATACAGATTGTCTAACTACACTAATGAAGTCAACTCTTCAACTATTTCTGCAAATAGTTGTGATACTAGTATTGCAATTTATTCCGACCTCACTGATTGGACAAGCTCAAGAACCCATTACTTTCACGACTGTCATTAAGGATTTAGACATTTCTCATCAATTGTTCCATTTTGAAGACACAACAAATTCTTTAGATGTAGCATCAGTTAATAAGCTTTACAAAGCCGGCAACTTTCGTCAAATTGATGCGCCTTTCAAAAATTGGGAAAAAGAAAGTTACAACCAATGGTTCAGACTCAAATTTTTGAATGAAGTTCCTACTATTCAAGATTGGATGCTGGCGGTGGAATACCCTCCATTGGATACCGTAGAATTGTATTATCTGGAAAACAACAAATGGAGCAAGATCCTTTTAGGCGGACTCACAAAAGCTTCCAATAGAAAATTTAACAATCGATTCTATATTTTCCCTATTCGTGTTCCTTACAAAAACATTGAGACCTTTTATCTAAGAGTAAAAACTGAAGGTGCTTTGCAACTTCCCGTAAAAGTTTATAATCCATTCTATTTTTATGAGATTAACTTTAATCAGGAAGCTCCATTTTTTATCTTGTACGGGATTATCATCATTATGATGATATACAATTTGATCATCTATTTCTCTCTGAAAGACAAAACTTACCTCTATTATGTGTTTTTTACAGCCTCTTTATTTTTATTTTTCAATTCAATAAATGGACATTTATACCACTATGTAGTGGGTGAATTTCCTTATATTTCCAAGTTTGCCAATACGATTTCACTTTCCTTAATCGTGACCACCTCTTGCCTATTTGCACGTCAGTTTTTTGGATTGACTGCAAAAAACAACATTTGGTTCTATTTGCTCAATGCCGGGATAGTTGTGGGGCTAATTAACATTATCCTCACTCCTTTTTTATCTACCGTTTCCTCGTTAATCAATGGTACATTGTTGATGCTAATCTTCGCAACGAGTATTTTAATTTTTGCAATCCGCAGTGTAAAAAAAGGAGAACATTCATCTACAGCATTTCTGATTGGTTGGATCGCTTTCTATGTTGGAACAATTTGCCTTTTGCTAGAAAAAACTGGCTATATCCCCTTCAACTCCATCACTTCAAACTTACCAGGCATTTCCACAAGTATTTTAGTCGCATTATTATCGATTGCATTGATTAATAAATTTCGATTAATTAAAGAAGAGAAAGAAAGAGCGCAACTAAAAGCACTAGAGTTAGAAATACAGACAAGTGAAAATCTAGACAGAAAGGTAAAAGAACGTACCATAGAATTGGAGAAGCAAAAAGACATTGCTGAAACCATAAAAGAGGAATTGCTTTCTAGTATCAATTATGCGAAAGGAATACAGAAATCGATCATGCCACCTAGGAATGAACTGAAGAAGTATTTCAAAGATGGTTTCCTACTTTTCAAACCGAGAGACATTGTAAGTGGAGACTTCTATTGGTTGTATAAAACCAAAGACGACATCGTATTGTGGACGGTTGCTGATTCTACTGGTCATGGGGTACCGGGAGCTTTCTTAAGCATTATTGGGAGTTTCCTTTTGAATGAAGTGGCCATAGACAAAGAAATCAATACCACCAATAAAGTATTGGACTCCATGCGAAACTCTGTTATAAAAGCATTGAGCAATAATTCTAAGCCCGACAAACAACTGAAAGATGGCATGGACATGGTGTTTTGTGCCTGGGACATGAAAACCAATCGACTGCAATTTTCAGGAGCGAACAATCCACTGTACTTAATTAGAGACAAAGAATTGATCGTATACAAAACAGACCGACAACCCGTTGGTTATCATTTAGGTAAAGCCACGCCATTTACTTCAAGAGAAATTCAATTGGAGAAAGGGGATAAAATCTATTTGTTCTCAGACGGCTACTATGACCAATTTGGTGGAGAAAAAGGCAAAAAATTCAAGGTAACCAACTTTAGAAAACTCTTGTTGAGTATTCAAGATAAATCAATGAGTGAGCAGTTGGTTGAATTGAGAACCACCTTAGAATGGTGGATGGGTGAAGAATCTCAAATTGATGACATCTGTGTGATGGGAGTGGAGATTTAGAATGTTAAAAATAATTTTTCATTTTCATTTGATCCAAAATGAAACAACCGTTCCTGTGGCAGACATGAAGAAACAATCTTTGAATTTCCTTCTGCTAAGGAATAAGGAATGCGAACTCTCGGAGGGTTAGTATTTAATAGCTTACTAACCCTCCGAGAGTTAATCGCAAACTGAATGTTCTCATTTATTTGTCAGACTGAGCATTTCGGCTATAGCTTGTGCTGAGTTATCGAAGTGCTCAATACAGACTCTAGAGTTCACTGAGCGGAGCCGAAGTGAAGTCTAGACTAAAAAACCCCTACCTCAATATACTCAACGTCCCTTTATACGTTTCTCCATCGTGTTTGATGATGTAGAAATAAACAGCAGTAGCACAATTATTTCCATCCCATGACGGATTGTTTTTCCAATGTGCGACTTTCATGCCCCATACATTGAAAACAGTAATGTCTAATGGCAAACCTTTGGTATTACCCAATTCCCAAGTGTCATTGTTTCCATCGCCGTTGGGGGTGAAAATGTTTGGAATAATTAACGCGCATGGTTCTACTTGTACTTCTATTTTACTTCTTTCCTGCGCAACACAGCTATCTACTTCCGTTTCTAAATAGAACGTTTGGTTGTTTTTAACTTTAAAGGAATAAGTAAACCCTTGAAAAAATGGGATAGTTGCTGTTTGAGAATTGTACCAATTGAGTACAGAAATGTGTTTCGGAAAATTGGGCACAATGGTTTCTGTAATGTTTCGACAAAAACTAACCGAAGTATCTTTCATTACAGGCGGATCAATCACTTCTACCTTTAAGGTATCAGAATAATAATAATCACAAATTGAAAACCGATAGAAGGTAGTTTTTATGGGCTGATGAGTGGCAACAGTATCTTCCTTTAGTGGAAGCCAATCGATTTGGTTTATACTGAATTGCCATTGTGGATCGCCCTTACTGTTTTCACTTTTTAAAGCAACAGAAGTTCCTATACATATTAATGAATCGCTGCTACTGATTGAACCAAGAGACAGATTATTGACAATGACTGTATCCAAAAAGTTATTCGTAGTGTCTTCATCTGCTTTTAAGCGAGCCACTATTTTAAGTTGATAAGACCGACCCATTTGAGAAAGATCAATTGGGTTTATAGGGAATGAAATACTGCTGTCTTGCCCCAATAAATGGCCGTTATAGTTAAATGAATTATTGCTTATTTCTTGCTGAAAGCTCTGTATCACATTTCCATTGTCTAAAACTTCTGCAAAAATTACTACTGTATCTTTGGTGAAATCAATGGAATCTAATCCGTTATTTTTTAGGGATAGATTGAGTAGCGTATTCTCGGTATAACAAGCCGTTTCATTGAACAATGAGTGGATTGAAATATCTTTTTTAAAGGGAATACTGTCACAGTGGCTTAGCCACACATTGTCAATGTAATAATAGCTTCTTTTAAACGATAAATGCTTCCCTCCACTTTGTAGAGGCAATGTATCTACAAAACTATAAGGTCGAAAATTGCCCATTGTCATGAATCGTTCTCCACCTTGGGCGGTGTATTGAAAGTTATACTCTATCCAATTGACTTTATCCGTAATGTAAGTCGTTGGAGAAACTATGATTTGGGGAGTAAAGTTTAATACTTCCTTATTGTTGGTATTAATTAGATTGTTTGAAAAGTAGATCCCATATTGATTTCGAGAAGCCAGTTGGCAAGAATCTGCTAAACTGATGTAAAATTGCAAACAATAAGTACTGTCTTTTTTTAGCGTTCTTTTCAATCGAGCTTGTAAATACTCTCTTAAAACATCTGGGTTTGTTGCATACCCATTTAAGACTAATCCCATGTAAGCAATACCAGTTTTAGGATACTGGTTACCAAACGCATTTAAAGGCATTCCATTTGAAAAAACACCTCCGGGCTCCCCTATTTCCTTATTCTTTGGAGAAAAATAATCGGGACTTCCTTGATTGGCGTATGTCCATTCAGTAGGTAAATTATAATAATAAGGCACTCCAGGAGGAATAGGAACGGTATCCTCAAAAGAATAATTCGGAATCAGATTTTGCCCCAAAACTTGGGGACAAAATCCGATTCCGAATAAAATAAATAAGGTTATTAATAGTCTCATTCAATAATTAACTTACCACTGTGTATTGTTGCATCGTTTTTAACTAAACGGTAGAAATAAATTCCAGTATTTAGTTCATTCAATTCTATGGTGTGGAATGACGAAGTTCTTAAACCTTTTACAATTTGAACTTTACCCATCAAATCAATGATTTCAATACTCACCATTTCATTGTCGGAAACACTAAAATCAATGTTCACTACACCCTTGGTTGGGTTGGGGTAAATTTTAAACTGTTCAGCAATTTCACGCTGATTCAATTCATTCCCATTCCCACTCTTATTCCCGTTTTGATTAACACTCTTCACAGGTCTTTCAACCAATTCGCATGGATTTACAAAAGTTTTCTCACCAAGAGCTTCTAATACATAGCGTGCGTGATAAACTGCGATTCCATCATAATACGGACATTCTAAAGACATCAGACGTAAATGATCCAAATCAGTTGCACTTAATTGAGCACCTTGTTCAAAGCGTTCTACTATTGGATTTATTTGCAATAAGTTGGCATCAAAATTAGAGGCATTGGTAGAAACCGAATTTCTTGAAGTGACTCCTGTAGATTTTCCCATAGGTGTCAACTTCATACTGTCTGCAAAATGCTTCCATTGTTTAGAAGCCATCAGAGCGGAGTCTTTTGCCAATCTATAAAAAGTCATTTGGTTTTGATACATCAATGCACTGTCTGCCGCATGCACCATGTATGGCTTTCTACCTAGATTAGGAGTCAAACTGCTAAAGCTGTTTCCACCTGATTTATTCAAATTCTGATTGGCAGTAGTAGTGTTTGGATTGCCTACTCTAGTTCGTGTATTGCATCCAGCACTCTGAACTGTATTTCCTGAATTATCTTTAGAGAATGCCGTATAAGCAAAACCACCCGAGGTTTTATCAGCAAGATCAATATAAGGATCAAAAGCACCACCACCACCTTCGGTATAAAGTGTACATGCAGCAGCATCAGAATAAGAGGAGTATGTGGCACTGCCAGCAAACGTACCAACAGCAAATTCATTATGTCCGGCTGTACCGTTATTACCTACGTTATCTAAAGAACCATTATTCGCCAAAACAAAACCATAATAATTGTCAGCCATTTTGTTGTCATAAATTTTTCCAGACATCCAGTTACTTGCAGAAAATTTAATTCCAATACCAGTATTTTCTACATTATTACAGTTAATTCCATCGGGATAATTCGTGTTACCTGCGGTATATAACATTGAATTGATTATTTCTATACCAGAAACATTTGTATTGGTTTTCGGCTGAACGCTATATTGATTGACATAGTTTATTACCTTATTTCTAATAATAGTTGCTTCGCAATTATTCACAACTATGCCGTAAGCAGGATATGCAGGGCAGGGTGGCATATATGGAAAACAGGAAGAGGGTGCAGCAGTCATATCATTCATGTCTTCAATAGTATTATCAGTTATTTCTACCTGTGCAAATTTAGCTAAAATTCCAATTTTAGAATGTTTAATTGTATTACTGCTAATCGTATTTGTCGGATCTAAATATGATGTTGTAATTCCAAGATTATTCAGATCTATCCCTTTTCCGTAAACATTATTCTTGGAACTAAATGAACTTGTAGATTGAGTTTCGAGATCAATATAATTCCCACTGATTACTGTTCCTATTGTATTGATTAATTGAATGCCAATTTCTACATTATAAATTTTTACACCTTTTATATCAAGTATATTATATGTATTTATTGAAGTATTGTAATGATAGTTGTTAGAAGCTATCAAGAATTTGGAATTCGGAAATCCCTGTATTGGTTGATTTAAACTCCGATCAAAATTAACAACATCATTATAAGGACTTCCTCTAAAATGAACAATTGCCACATCATTAATATTTAAGCTTACTCTATTTAAATTAAAAGTATTTTCAGAAAAGTAAACTCTATTATATGGCTGAGAAGCTTGAACAACTCCTTTTATATCTATTGCTGTTTCATTAATCATTAATCCATTATTATAACCAGTATTATTAAAATTTTGAAATAAATTATTCCTTAAACCAACTAAACTATTCTTTATAAAAAGTTGACCTGCTTTCCCATTGATCTCACAAGAAAACATTTTCACTCTCTCATCGTAAATATTAGTACCAACTTCAGTTGCATTATCAATAATAATTGACTTTTGAGGATAATAATTAACCCCTAAATTGTCAATTAATGGACTGCTGCAATCAAAAACACATCTCTCTATAAAAACAGAGATTCTAGATGAAGGAATCAAATTAGGTAATGTTTGAAGTGCAATATTATTTCTATCAAACATAACATCTAAAATTATATTGACTGCTTTATTTTCTACAACAATTCCATTAAAGGCGTTCTCAAATTTGAAATAATCAATTGAGCCACCAGTATTTTTATAAGTTCGGAAATTACCACCTGAAACTCCATCAATATAAATTCCATCCCAAAATTTATTTTCATTACATGACTTTATGAAGCGTTCCTGATTTCCATTAATAATTAAACCCTTTTCTACAATTATTTTAGCATTTTCACCCATTAGAATTCTGCAATTTTTAAAAGCTATATTTTGTTCAAATATTATATTTCCTTTAAAATTTAAATCCATATCATTAATCTCAATATAAGTTTCACTTGGCTGAGAAGGATTAATATTTGAATATGTTGTAGTAGTATAATTAGCGGAAGTGATCAAATTTTTTAAATCTTGAACATTTCCATTTTCAAGTGTAAAATTTCCATTGCAACAAGCGTCCAAATCTTCAACTGATACCTCATCAATATAGAAATAACTAATTCCATAATTTCCAACATTAGAAGGTGCAACACTTTGATTATCTGGCAAAAAATTAGCGATTATGAAATGAGATTCATTTCCAGTAGCCAAATAGTCTCCGCTTATTTCAACCCATCCTCCACCTGCTTGTTGCACAGTAAAATTTTGGATATCCGCAGTCATACTATTTATGTCCCATGGGCCTAACGACAGATTTAAACCATTTACAAACTTTAGTCCCGGAGCAACACAATCATAGCCATATAATGGATTTGTAGTCAAACTAACATAATACTTCACTTTGTAAGTATGGTTTGCTATCAGTGTATTTTTTAATGTTCCATACATCCACTCTCTGTATTGATATGGCGATGGCGAATTGGAAGAATTCATACTAGTAAACATTGAAAATAAACCTCCGTATGCATCCGTTCCACTTGTACCAACTTTAGCGGCCTGATTGCCGAGATTATTAACAGGGACTCTTGAATTTATATGTGGTGCATTTGAATGAAAATAATCAGCAGAAAAATTATTTAATGCTGGTCCGGTCCATCCTAAGCTATAATCAATGCGTCTATCTAAAGAACGATAAGTTGAGTTCCCTAGATTTAGATAAGATTCAAAACTACCATTCACAACCTCGTTACAACCAAAACTAGCCGGATAAGAACTTGAAATCGACATATAGTTAATGTCAATATTTGTTACTGAATTTGCCTTATTTTGAAAAATTTTCAAAATGTAGTTTCCATTTGGAACAATTTGATAACTTTTTAACTCAAGCAATTGAACATTATTCGAATCTTTATAAAGATTCGCAACTTCTATTGGCTCAGAATCACAATTTTCATAATAGAGTTCTAATTTGATTGGCATTCTTCCTGCCGAATTAATATCAAAATAAACGACTGAATCAGTAGTTGAGAAAGAGAAATAATAATCTTGTCCCGCCATATTAATTGAAGAAGAACTCATTTCATTATTAACTTCTATTTCTGTTGGGTCCTCGCAGCTATTTGAGGCTGCTTTACTCATTAATGAAAAATTGAAGACTAAAAACAATAAGATTCCTAATCGTTTTAGTGGGCTACTTGGGGAATAGTTCTTATTGGGTAATTTGCAATCGACATTGGTATATAAAGTCACTGCTGTATTGGGTAAATATCTCATAAGTATAATATTAAATAGGTAAAAATTCATAACATTCATTGTTTTTTTCAGTTAACAAACACGTCAATAAAAATTACCACTACTATAAATCGGATATTCTAAAATAATAAAATTTACAGGAGGTAGAAGCCTGCAAACTAAAGGAGCCATTAAAGAATCAATTTCTAAAAAATGGTCCGAGAATTTAAAGCAGGCTGGTTGGGTAAGTAGCATTAATTTGGGGTTTAGCTTAAGATTTTTCTAAATTAGTATATAAATTTTTAATTTTCAATACACTAACAAAAATAAAATTAAAATAATTAGAGAATCCCCATTTAGCAAAGGATTCAAGATGGATGATATTTTCAATATTCTCACTACAATTCTTTCAAATTTTATATAAACGGTTTTGCGCTCGAAATTGATTTGATTAGTTTAGACCCATCAAATTCAATACCTATGAGTCACCTATTAGTTGCTGACAAAATCACCAAGAAATACCAATCTCATTTAGCATTAAATGAGGTCAGTATAGCGGTTCCTGAGCAGTCCATCTTTGGATTATTAGGTCCAAACGGAGCAGGAAAAACCAGCTTAATTCGAATCATTAATCAAATTACTGGTCCAGATAGTGGAACCATCCATTTCGAAGGGAAACCACTTTCCAAAAAACACATCGAGCAAATCGGGTACTTGCCAGAAGAGCGTGGATTGTATAAGAAAATGAAAGTGGGCGAACAAGCGTTGTACTTGGCTCAGTTAAAGGGCATGGAAAAGTACGAGGCAAAAACCAAGTTGAAAAATTGGTTCGAAAAGTTTGACATTGCACCTTGGTGGAACAAACGGATAGAAGAACTTTCAAAAGGGATGGCGCAGAAAGTTCAGTTCATCGTTACAGTATTGCACGAACCTAAGCTGCTCATTTTGGATGAACCTTTCAGCGGGTTTGATCCCATCAATGCCAATTTGATCAAAGAAGAAATATTAAGGTTGCGAGATAACGGTGCTACGATTGTTTTATCTACTCACAACATGAGTTCTGTAGAAGAAATTTGTGAGCACATTGCACTGATTAATCAATCGAATGTGGTGCTGAATGGCGCAGTGAAGCAAATTCAGCAGGATTTTAAAGAAGATATTTTTGAAGTCACTTTTAAAGGAAATAAAATTGCATTCACCAATGCCATGTGGACTGGAGCAGAATTAATAGATTCCAAAGAAAGCGAAGGAATTACCACTTCAACCGTTCGTTTATTGAACAATTTAAAACCAAACGACCTGCTAAAAGCAATACTGCCGGAAGTTGAAATATTAGGTTTACGAGAAATTGTACCCACTATGAGCGAAATTTTTATCAAGAAAGTTCAAGAAAAAACACAAGGAAGCCATGAATAAGACCGTCCTAATTATACAGAGAGAATACCTGACAAGAGTTCAGAAGAAGTCGTTTATTATCATGAGCATTCTCGGTCCACTTTTGATAGCGGCTTTGATGGTTGTGCCAGTTTGGTTGGCTACACAAGATGAAGACAAACAACTAATTGAGGTTGTAGATGAGACTTCCATTTTTATCAATAAACTAGAGGATACCGAGAACTTATCGTTTGAATATAAATTCAGATCACTCAGCGAGGCCAAAAAAGACCTCTATTCTGCGAAGACTACGGCCATTCTGTTTATTCCAGATGTAGCGATTACGTCACCTAATACGATCCAGATTTTCTATAAAAAGAAGCCGAGTACTTCTTCTATGGGTTACATTAGATCTTCTCTATCGAATACGATTGAAGATAAAAAGCTACAAGACTTTTACAAAGTCAGCAAGGATGAAATCAATGCCATTAAAACTCCTGTTCGAATTGTGAGCAGCAAACTGAAAGAAAGCGGTGAAGAACAGCAGTCAGGCGGTGGTGTAGCAATGGCTGTGGCTTTTGCGTCAGCAATATTTATCTATTTTTTCATTTTTCTTTTCGGCGTGCAAGTGATGCGAGGAGTCATTGAAGAAAAAACCAGTCGGATTGTGGAAGTCATCATTTCATCCGTTAAACCTTTTCAGCTGATGATGGGTAAAATCATTGGAATTGCTTTGGTTGCCTTGACGCAATTCTTGCTTTGGGTGGTTTTATCAACAGCTCTAATCACTGGCGTATCTACTCTATTTGCAGATGAATTCGCGGCAGCAGAAAGAAACAAAGCGACCATCGAACAAATGAATCCTGATGCGTCACAGTTGAGCTTGGACAAGAAGGAGAATTTTATTGCAGAGGTTAAAAACAATATAGAAATGATCAACTTTCCGTTGATCTTGGGATGTTTTATGTTCTATTTCTTGTTTGGATATTTATTGTATAGCGCATTATTTGCAGCTATTGGATCGGTGGTAGACCAAGAAGCAGACAGTCAACAATTCATGATGCCGGTGACTATTCCCCTTATTTTCTCATTTGTGATTGCTCAAAACGTGATGGACAATCCCGATGGACCACTTGCCTTTTGGACTTCGATTATTCCGTTCACCTCCCCCATCATTATGATGGTTCGAATTCCTTTTGGAGTTCAATGGTGGGAACTGGCCTTATCCATGGGATTATTGATTCTGACTTTTATTGGAGCAGTTTGGTTTGCAGCAAAAATTTACCGTGTAGGAATTTTAATGTATGGCAAAAAAGTAAGCTATAAAGAAATCGGTAAATGGTTGTTTTATAAAAACTAGAATGAGAATAGCCATAATTGACATTGGTACGAATACATTCAATTTATTGATTCAAGAAATTGATAAAAATACTACCACCCTACTTCACAAAGATAAAATCTCTGTAAAACTAGGAGAAGGTGGCATCAATGATGGAGTGATTCATCCCATTCCATTTCAAAGAGGATTGGATGCGATTGGTGTTCATTTGGCAACAATCAATCAATTTGATGTCGACAAAATAGTAGCCTTTGCAACCAGCGCTGTTCGGTCTGCCAAAAACGGAGTTGAATTTAAAGCAGCCATTTTAGAGCAATACCATTTATCGATTGACATCATAGAAGGAGATCGAGAAGCCGATTTGATATATAAAGGAGTGAAAGAAGCTTGCGATTTAACTTCTGACACCATATTAATCATGGATGTTGGTGGTGGCAGTACGGAGTTTATCCTCGCCAATCAAAATGAGATATTCTGGAAGAAAAGCTACAACATCGGAGCAGCTCGGTTATTGGATCGATTCAAACACTCAGAACCCATCACTAATTCGGAAATTGAAAGCATCCAAGATTTTCTAGATTCACAATTTGCTGAATTAATAGACGCATTGAAAAAATGGCCAACTGCAACACTAATTGGATCATCAGGATCTTTTGAAACTTTAGCTGATATATTGGCGCATAAACATTTAAACAGAAGTATATTTGATACACCATTTACTTCCATTCCTATGGATGTAAATCAATTGAAAGCGTTGTTTCCTGAGATATTGAGCAAAAATATAGCTCAACGAAGGGAGATAAAAGGAATGCTAGAATTAAGGGTTGATATGATGGTGGTGGTGACTATTTTCATCGAATACATCATAAACACTTTTCAAGTAAAAGAAGTTATTTTATCCGACTATGCCATGAAGGAAGGCATATTGAAGGAAGTGATACAAAAAGACATTTAAGAATATGAGCTCGATATTAATTATAGATGATGAACGTCCGATTAGAAGTGCAATGCGCGACATTTTGGAATATGAAAAATACAAAGTAGATGAAGCCGAAGACGGCGCCATTGGAATCGAAAAAGTGGCCGCTAACAAATACGACTTGGTATTGTGCGACATAAAAATGCCTAAAAAGGACGGTTCTGAAGTACTTACTCACATTTTGGAAAATCATCCCGATGTTCCTGTAGTAATGATTTCAGGACATGGAACCATAGAAACTGCTGTGGACGCTATTAAGCAAGGTGCTTTCGATTACATCGCCAAACCATTAGATTTAAATCGTTTGCTCATCACTGTTCGAAATGCCTTGGACAAAGGGGTATTGGTAGAAGAAACTAACAAGCTTCGAAAAAAGGTGACCCAAAACAAGCTTACAGACATTGTTGGCGATAGTGAAGGAATTCAAGAAGTGAAAAACATGATTAACAAAGTGGCTTCTACAGATGCCAGAGTATTAATCACAGGAAGTAACGGAACAGGAAAGGAATTAGTCGCGAGAAGTTTGCATCAAAACTCTTCTCGTAAAAATGCGCCTTTCATCGAAGTAAACTGTGCTGCTATTCCATCAGAATTAATCGAAAGTGAATTATTCGGACATGAGAAGGGAGCTTTTACTTCTGCAATTAAACAGCGAAAAGGAAAATTTGAGCAAGCAGAAGGAGGAACACTATTCTTAGATGAAATCGGAGACATGTCTGCTTCGGCTCAAGCGAAAGTTCTTCGTGCATTACAAGAGAATAAGATTACCCGTGTTGGCGGTGAAAAGGAAATAAAAGTTAACGTTAGAATACTAGCCGCGACCAACAAGGATTTAATCCATGAGATAAAAGAGAATAACTTCAGAGAAGATTTATACCACCGATTGAGTGTGATTTTAATTCATGTTCCTTCATTGAATGAGCGAACAGACGACATTCCGGTATTAGCGAATTATTTTCTTCAAAAAATATGCGATGAGAATGGGATGCCGAAGAAAGAGTTTACCAAAGACGGCTTAAAAGCTTTACAGGATATTAACTGGACAGGAAATATCAGAGAACTAAGAAACCTGGTAGAACGTCTTTTGATTTTGAGCGATCAACAAATTGATGCAAAAACGGTTAATAAATACGCCAATCCAAAGTAAATTTTTAGTGACTTTTAAAGTTCTGAAAATTAATAAATCATTGCTGTCCGATTAAAATTTTAAATTGAAAACGAATGCTAGTTTTGATGTTGTCCCTTGAATTTTTGTTTTTGTAAAATGAAATAAATTCTTAGAGAAACCGGGAAGCTCCAATCGGTGATTGGAGATCACCCGGCTGAACTTAGAATTTATAAAATTTGGAGGAAATAAAAATCCAAAGGACGAGCTTTTTTTGTTTCGTTTTTTTGGCGGACAAAAAAATGAAAAATCTAAATCAAAAAAAGTAAGTCCTATTTAACATCAATTTAATTGTATCCCTACTTTTAATAAGTTATGTATTGATTATAATTTAGATACATTTTAATGTCAATTCTATTTAATATTCTTTATTATTTTATCGGACAACAGTGTTAATAAATAGTGTGGTACAGCGATAAACTACTGCTAAATTCAGCTTAAAATTGTACCATACAAAATAAGATATGAAGGTACATTTTATTGCAATCGGCGGAAGTGCCATGCACAATTTAGCATTGGCACTACATAGTAAAGGTTATACTGTTTCAGGATCTGATGATCAAATCTTTGAACCTTCATACAGTCGTTTAGATAAAGTGGGAATATTGCCTACAGAAATGGGATGGCGTCCAGAGTTAATCTCAGCAGATTTAGACGCGATTATTTTGGGCATGCATGCTAGAAGAGACAACCCCGAATTGCTAAAAGCTCAGGAATTGGGTTTGAAAATATACTCCTATCCCGAATATATCTACGAACAATCCAAAGACAAACAACGAGTGGTGATTGGTGGAAGTCACGGTAAGACCTCAATTACCTCTATGATTCTTCATGTGCTGCATCATTTAAAAATTCCATTTGATTACTTAGTTGGGGCTCAATTGGAAGGTTTTGAACGAATGGTTCAGCTTTCTGATGCTCCACTGATTATTTTGGAAGGAGATGAGTATTTATCCTCCCCGATTGATTTAACTCCAAAGTTTTTATGGTATAAACCACAAGTTGCTTTATTGAGTGGAATCGCTTGGGACCACATCAATGTATTTCCAACTTTCGAAATTTACAAACACCAATTTCAGTTGTTTGCCGAAACCATTCAATCCAATGGAAGTTTGATTTACTTTTCAGGCGATGACAATTTGAAAAAAATAGCCGAGAGTGGACTTGAAAAAATCAATCTTCTACCGTATCACACACCTGAACACATTATAGACAATGAGAAAACCTTTCTAACCACTGCAGATGGAAACATTCCACTCTCTATTTTTGGGAATCACAACCTTCAAAATCTAGAGGGTGCTCGATTGGTTTGTCAGGAAATAGGAATTTCATCGGCTCAATTTTATGAAGCGATCCAGTCATTTAAAGGAGCAGCCAAGCGACTGGAATTGATTGGACACAAATCGAAGACAACCGTCTATAAAGATTTTGCACACTCTCCTTCTAAGCTAAAAGCAACAGTTAATGCTGTAAAGAATCAGTACAGAAAAAGAAACGTAGTTGCCTTAATGGAATTACATACGTTCAGTAGTTTGAACAGTGAATTCCTGCTGCAATATGAGGGAAGTATGAATGAAGCGGACGAAGCAATTGTGTATTACAATCCAAAAACAATTGCACATAAAAAGCTCGATCCTATTTCAATTGAAGAAGTGAAAGCCGCTTTTAATCGCTCTGATCTGAACATTTACACTGATTCCAAACAACTACAAGCTGATTTACTCAGTAAGAATTGGGACAATAGTGTTTTACTATTGATGACCTCAGGAAATTTTGATGGGGTGAATCTGAATGAGTTTGGAGATAAAATTATAGAAACGGTTTAATGTCCGAATCCTTTCATTTTTCTTACAAAGAAGGTTATTAAGGCCGAATAGAACCCACCAATAATTATAAATATTACTAGCGAAACGGTACTCTGAAAGTATGGAGACAACACAAATTCTCCTGCTTTTTGAACGTCTACCAAATTAGTATTTCCTGCTGCTTCAGCTTCTGCAACTTTTTGCTGAAGCATTATCGTGAAGTAATCGGGATCGATAAATGTGTAATAAGAATAAATAAAAGCAGACATCAAGATCGCATAAATTGCTGTCACCTTCATGCCTGCTTTAAAGTCATCTACAAAGTCGGAGGTTCCTCCTACTTTCAATTTGTGATTTCTAATGGTAATAAAAATAGCTGTCATCAATAGAAAGACATAGCCCAAACCTAAGTATAGGTCAAAGTCTGTAAACTGCTGACCGGTAAAGAATACAATCATCTTCAAGACCACAGAAAATACTGTGAACCATACTGCAGTAGAAAAAACTGTTTTAGTCATCTATTGAAAAATTTAAACGAAAGTCGTTTAGCTATTCATTGAAATTAAAAACTCTTCGTTATCCTTCGTCTTCGTAATTCTATCTTTCATGAATTCCATCGCTTCTACAGGGTTCATATCGGCGATATGATTACGTAAAATCCACATGCGCTGAACAATATCCTTAGACAATAACAATTCTTCTTTTCTTGTACTAGAAGAAACAATGTCAATGGCAGGATAAATTCTACGGTTAGAAATCTTACGATCCAATTGAAGTTCCATGTTACCAGTTCCTTTAAATTCTTCAAAGATAACTTCGTCCATTTTAGAACCTGTTTCAGTTAATGCAGTTGCAAGAATAGTTAATGACCCACCATTTTCAATCTTACGGGCTGCTCCAAAGAAACGTTTAGGCTTGTGCAATGCATTCGCATCAACACCACCTGAAAGCACTTTACCAGAAGAAGGAGAAACTGTGTTGTATGCTCTTGCCAATCTGGTGATCGAATCCAATAGAATCACAACATCGTGACCACATTCTACCATTCTCTTAGCTTTCTCTAATACCAAATTGGCCACTTTTACGTGTCGTTCGGCTGGCTCATCAAATGTAGAAGATACCACTTCAGCATTTACGCTTCTAGCCATATCTGTTACCTCTTCAGGACGCTCGTCAATCAACAAAATCAACAAATAAACTTCAGGGTGATTGGATGCAATCGCGTTAGCAACTTCTTTCAATAAAGTCGTTTTACCAGTTTTTGGCTGTGCTACGATTAATCCTCTTTGTCCTTTACCTATTGGTGTAAACAAATCTATCACACGAGTTGAGATACCAGACTTTGAATGGCCGGTTAAATTAAATTTCTCGAATGGAAACAATGGTGTTAAATAGTCGAAAGGCACTCTATCTCTTACGAAATCCGGGGTTCTTCCATTTATTTCATCCACTCTGATTAATGGAAAATATTTTTCACCCTCTTTAGGTGGACGAACGCTTCCTTTAACTGTATCACCTGTTTTTAAGCCAAAAAGCTTAACCTGTGATTGAGATACATAAATATCATCAGGTGAATTCAAGTAATTGTAATCAGAAGATCTTAAAAAACCATAGCCGTCAGGCATCATTTCTAAAACACCTTCACTAACAATAATTCCATCGAAGTTAAAGCCATAATCTGCTTTAGACTTGGATTCTCTTCGTTGATTTGGATGTTGATTGGGGTTTTGATTGGAGTTGTTATTTTGATTCCCATTCTGTTGTTGATTGGGATTCGAGTTATTCTGCGAATTCGGATTCTGATTCGGGTTTTGATTTGGATTTGGCTTTTTGGGCTGCCTTGGTTCCGGTTGAGCTTCTTTTGGGCTCGCAACCTTTTCAGCTGCTTTTGCTTCAGCTCTTTGTTGCTGATGCTGCAGTTTCTGCTGAGGATCAGCTCTTGGCTTTTCTTCAGGAGGCGTTTCCTTTTTCTTAAAACGAATTTCCTTTCGTTCTGTATTTGGCTTTGGCTGTTCCTTAGGTGTTGGCGCAGCTACCACTTTTGAGGCTTCCTCCCTTTTTACAGGCGCCTCAGTTTTCTTAGCTACAGTTTCTACCTTTTTAGGTTCAGCTTCTTTTGGCTTTCTACTTCTAAGCGGTTTTTTTGTATCGCTAGGAGGCGTATCCTTTTTATCTGATGGCGCTTTTTTTATCGGCTGAATAGCTTGTTGATCAAGTATTTGATAAACCAACTCTTCTTTTTTCAGTTTATTAGATTTTTTAATATCTAATTCTTTGGCAATTTCTTTTAGCTCAATTACCGTCTTCTGATTTAACTCAAGAATGTCGTACATTAATATGAAAATGTTGAAATAATAAATTTATACTTTGAAGTTCTTTTAGTGAACTGACAACGTGAGAACGTGTCACTAATCCAATACCCAAATCAAGAATGTCTGAGTAAATAATCAATGCAATTATACTAATTTATTTAACAACATTAAGATTTCAATCGATATATATTCTCAATAATTTCAACCACCTTCAAGCCTTCCAGCGAATTGGTAGAAACAAAGTTTCTGCCTTTTAACGTTTCGACTACATTATCAATAACAAAATGATGATTGGCAGCGCTTCCTTTATATTTTCCGTAATCATTGGCCGGTAAAGTTTCTTCCAAAGTAGGCATTTCATATCCCTCAATATTACAAACTTCCACTTCATTCATGTATTGGCCACCCACTTTTATACTTCCTTTTTGACCTATAATTGTAATGCTACTTTCCAAGTTATTGTTCCATACAGAAGTGGAGTAATTGATACTTCCTGCACCTTGCTTTACGAAGTCAAAATGAATGATTCCTGAATCCTCAAATTCAGTAGTTTTTTGGTGGTTAAAATCATAAAATTTTGCTCCAATATTTTTAATGTCACCAAATAACCAAAACATGGTATCAATAAAGTGACTAAACTGAGTAAATAAAGTTCCTCCATCACTAGAAAGTTTTCCTTTCCAATAAGCAGGGTCGCCTCCTTTGTAATAATCATCGTCTCGGTTCCAATAGCAATTGATCTGAACCATATAAATTTCACCTAAAATACCTTCTTCCACAACCGACTTTAACCATTGTGCAGGGGGACTATATCTATTCTGCATTACACAAAAAACCAACTTATTTCGCTTCAATGCTCTAAATAATACTTCTTCAGCATCTTGTTTTGTTAAAGCCATAGGCTTCTCACAAACCACATGAAAATTAGCATCCAATGCATCTATTGATTGTTTTGCGTGCTCCCCATTTGGAGAACATACATTCACCACATGGATCTCTGGATGATTGGCTAACATTTCCTGATGAGTAGCATAAACAGGAACATCAAACTCTTGCTTCAATTCTTCGTGTACTGATAAATCAATATCTGCGAGCGCTACCAAATTTGAGAATTCATTTTTCACAACCATAGTTGCATGTCTTCTTCCAATTCTTCCAGCGCCTACTACAGCAAAATTCACAATTCCATCAATCATAACTTACTCACTATTTTAAAAACCCGAAATTACACTATTTTAGAAATAATTATAAAATTTTTTTACCAAATGCAAATCTCTACTTTTGTAGCTTAACAATTCTCAAAAATGACAGTATTAGTAACGGGAGGAGCTGGTTATATTGGTTCTCATACGATTATCGAATTAATTCAAAAAGGGTATACTAAAATTATATCTGTAGATAATTATTCGAATTCTGAGGAAAAGACTTACGAGCGAATCAAAAGAATCACAAATCACCAAATTGATTTTTATCATGTAAACCTTACTGATAGCGCTGAATGCGAAAGAATATTTACAGAGCATAAAATCGAAGCCATCATTCATTTTGCAGCATTTAAATCGGTTCCTGAATCGGTTGAAAATCCAACATTGTATTATCAGAATAATTTAAATTCCCTAATAAATATACTTGAATCGGCAAAGAAGCACAATTGTAATCATCTAATTTTCTCTTCTTCCTGTTCAGTTTATGGCAATTCAAAATCATTACCCGTAACAGAAAATACCATATTAGAGCCAACCGAATCTCCTTATGCAAGAACAAAGTTGTTTAGTGAGCAAATTATTAATGACTTCGTAAAAGTCAATCCTTCATTCAAAGCAATAATACTTCGATATTTTAATCCTGTTGGTAGTCATATGTCGGGTTTAAATGGGGAACTACCTTCTGATCGACCAAACAATCTAGTCCCTTTTATTACCGAAACTGCAATCGGAAACAAAAAGGTTTTGAAAGTTTTCGGTGGTGATTACAACACGAAAGATGGAACGTGTATTCGTGATTATATTCACGTTACTGATATAGCCGATGCCCACATTTTGGCCTTGAATTATGTATACAATACTGATAAAAATTATGAAGTATTTAATTTAGGTACGGGAATTGGCGTAACGGTTCTTGAAGTTATTGAAAGTTTTGAACGAATGAATAATTTAAAACTGAATTATGAAATTGTTGAACGTAGAAAAGGTGATGTAGAAGCCGTGTATGCTAATAATGAGAAGGCACTTAATCTATTGAAATGGCACCCCAAATACAGTTTGGACGACATGATGGAAAGCGCATGGAAATGGCAACAACATTTATTGAATGAAAAAGGTTAATGATGGTATTTTTCGCCTTTGATAATGGTGTGAGCTCTATACAATTGTTCTAGAAAAAACAAACGCACCATTTGGTGTGTCAGTGTTAATCTAGATAAACTGAACTGATAATTAGCTCTAGCATATACTTCCTCACTAAATCCAAAGGGTCCGCCAACCACAAAAACAATATTGGAAAGTCCGGAATTTAGCCACTTTTGAATCTGTCCGGCAAACTGTTCCGACGTAAGGGATTTTCCTATATCATCTAACAGAACTAAAAAATCTTGCTTTTCAATATTTTGGAGCAATAATTTACCTTCTTCTACTTTTTGCATTTCTTGAGAAGCAAATTTCAACTTCTTCGGGAGCTCAAGAATTAATGTATCAAATTTAGTATAGTGTTTTAATCGACTTTCATATTCGGCAAAACCCTTCGAAATATAATTTTCCTTGGACTTGTTAATTAGTATCAGCGAAAATTTCATGAAGAAAAACTATTTTGATTAACTTTAAATTTTAAACGGCATTTTTAGCCTTGGCTTAATTATTGTCAAATATAACTCATGAAATTAAAACAATTACTCCCTCTTATATTTTTAGTTGCTATTTCTATTCAAAGTGCAATTGGCCAAGATAATACTGAAATAAGCAATGCTTTGAGTAATGGAAATTCGAAAGTGCTAGCAAAATATTTCAATGAAAATATTGACCTTAAAATCCCCGGAACTGATGGTGTTTTCAATAAAATGCAGGCAGAATTAATTTTAAAAGATTTTTTTAATCAGAATAAAATCACTGAATACGAAGTAAAACACGAAGGCAAATCAAAAAACGATTCTTACTATTTGATAGGTGAAATGTCTCTTTCCAATGAAAAATACAGAACCTACATCCTATTAAAGAAAAAAGATAACTCATTCAAAATATTAGAGTTTAATATTGAATTAGACGAATAATTCCCTATGAATATAGATCAACTGATTGAAGCGGCATTGACAGAAGATATTGGCGATGGTGACCACTCTTCCTTATCATGCATCCCATCTGAAGCTCAAGGAAAAGCAAAATTATTAGTAAAAGAAAAAGGCGTTTTAGCTGGAGTTGAAATTGCAAAAAAAGTATTTTTAAAAGTAGACCCTACCCTAATTATAGAGCAAATCCTTAAAGATGGCGATGAAATCCAACCAGGCGACATTGCTTTTTATGTGGTAGGATCTTCCCAATCTATACTTAAAGCTGAACGATTGGCTTTAAATTTCATGCAACGTATGAGTGGAATTGCCACTCATACAAATGAGCTAGTGTCTATTGTGGGTGATTTGTCTTGTAAATTGCTTGACACTCGAAAAACAACCCCGGCCTTGAGAGAAATCGAGAAAATGGCAGTTAAGATTGGTGGTGGCAAGAACCATAGATTTGGACTGTATGACATGATTATGTTAAAGGATAATCACATTGATTATGCGGGTGGTATTTCGAAAGCCATTACAAAAACTAAACAATACCTTTCAGACAACAATAAATCGTTGAAAATAGAAGTAGAAGCCAGAAACTTAGACGAAGTAAAACAAATTCTAAATGAAGGTGGAGTCGATCGAATTATGTTGGACAATTTTAACTATGAAGATCTTAGAAAAGCCGTTTCACTTATTGGTGATTCCGCAGAGACAGAAGCTTCAGGTGGAATAACCAAAGAGACATTGAGAAACTACGCAGAATGTGGAGTGGATTACATTTCTGTGGGCGCATTAACCCATCAAATTAATAGTTTAGATTTAAGTTTGAAGGCAGTATAATTATGATAGAAAAATTAAAGAAGTGGGCTTTAAATCTTCCATTCGTTTCCTCTGCAATTGCATTGTCTAAAAGATTAGTATTGCCAGGTTTCGATGGTCTTCCAATATTTTATGTTGGAATATTCTTTTGGAACGGAATTCAAAAAGGACTATTGGCAACAAAAGCCTCTTCTCTAGCCTTTAAGTTCTTTATGGCTATATTTCCTACTATTATTTTTTTAGTAACCTTAATACCATTGATTCCGATTAATAATTTTCAATTGGAATTATTGGCCATACTAAATGATTTACTACCAACTTCTGCCTATAATTTTGCTGAAGAAACACTCATAGAAATTATAATTCAGCCGAATCAAGGTTTGCTATCTTTTGGTTTTATCTTCGCGATATACCTAGCTACAAATGGCTTAGATGGCTTATTAACAGCCTTTCAGGATAGTTATAATACTACTTTTAAAAGAAGTGCTTTAAAACAGAAGTTACTTAGTGTTCTATTGTTGTTTATTATTACACTTCTATTGGTTATTGCAATTGCAGCGATAGTCAGTTCTGAAGTAATCCTGTACTACTTCCTAGATGAAAAGCAAATCTTTGCAACCTACTTATTAATGGCTGGTAAATGGATAATAATTGCAGCGCTGTGCTTTTTTGCAATTTCATTCATGTATTATATCGGTGGAAACCGAAAAATGAAATGGCGCTTCTTTAGTGCAGGTTCATCTTTAGCAACCGTTTTGGTTTTGATTGTTTCTTTAGGGTTTGCCTTCTACGTTGATAATTTTGCGAACTACAATAAAATCTATGGATCTATTGGTACACTAATCGTGATTATGCTTTGGATTTACTTCAACTCACTCGTTCTCCTGATTGGATTTGAATTAAATGCGAGTATCCAACAAGCAGGATCAATTCGAGAAGTGAAAGAAACTTTTGAAGAAGAGGCTATTGCTAGTCAATCAACTTAAGATTTTTTAGCCCTTTCCTGTAAAAAGAGGTAATATCTTCTGAGATATTAAAGGCTAAAACAGGAACCGCCACAAACAAGGTGATGATGGTGCTTTTGTATAACGTATCTAAAATAAAGTTATCCAAATCAGGAAGATAAGTTCCTAAAACAAATGCCAATAAAAGTACCACTAAGGCTTTCAATGTGGCCCAGTTGAAAGGTTGGATACCTAATTTATTCTGCACATAAAAATATCGTACAACATTAAATACAAGAATTGAAATTAAAGTTGCAGCAGAAGCACCTTCTATTCCCCATATTGGAATCAACAATGCGTTTGACATAATTGTAAACGCAGCCAATAAAAGACTTGTAGTGGTATCAAAACGATAATATTTAGTGATGAATAAGATTTGAGAATTTAGTCCAAAACTCATGTTAATCACTTTTGATAATCCCAATAATAAAAACACATACTTTCCAGTGGCAAACACTTCTTTTTGTATAAAGTAAAGATTATCAAGACTAGACCAAATAAGAATAAACAAAAGACCCCCAATTAATAATTGGTTCAAAGAAGACTTCTGATACAACTCCCCTATTTTATCAATTCTCTTCTCCTTCCAATAATTTGAAATTAACGAAATAGAGATTTTTCCAATGGCATCTGCAGGTAAGTAAATCAACGTACTAATAAAATAGGCATTGGTATAAACCGCATTAGAAGTCAAACCCAAATAAAAACCAATCATGATGGCATCAAACTTATTGATCAAGGCGGATGAAACTCCACCTAAAATAGAATATGCACTGTAATTGAAATAAATGCGACGTACTCGTTTGGTAAAGAATTGATTTCTAAATTGAAAATTAAATTCACCTTTCCAAATAAGATAGCCGATAAAAAGCAGCACATTTAAAGCATAACTTCCAATCACCAATACAATAAACCCATAGAAATCAATCCAATGAACGTAGTACAACACCATTAATATTGTAATTACTAATCGATTAAATACATTCTTTAGGAAAGCCGAGAATATTGTTATTGACTTTGCTTGGAGGTAACTTTCAAAAATAGACTGATATAATATGAAAAATATGAGCGGGAAAATGGCCCAATAGAATTGCTCGAATAAGGTGGAGTCTCCATCAAATTTAGCTATGACATTGTCTTTAAAAACAATTAAAAGTAAGGCAGAACTTAGAAACCCAATAAACGGGATAATTAACCCAATTGAAAGCAGACCATTATCGCCTTCTTTGGTATTTCGATTGAAAAATGGAAAAAACTTTACTAAACTCTGAAAAGTTCCCAAATGGGCAAATTGTGCGACTACGACAGCAATATCCAAGATAAAATTTCGTAATCCTAACTCCTCAGGGCTGAACCAATTCGTCATCAGGTAAGCAACATTCACAAAGCCAATAGCGAACCCAAAATAGTTGAGAAAAGTGGACCAACTAGCTTGCCTTGAAACAATACCCAAAATCTAAAGTTTAGTATGTAAAATGATCTGACAAAAGATCAAATGTCTTTAAGAGTGTTTACTTTTTAATAGATAAATTATCAGTGATGTAGTGCAACAATAGAGAATGTCCGATCTCTACTCTTCCATAATGCTCACTGTTTAACCACAAATTGAAGTGCCCCTCAGACCGAAGCGGATTGTGTGACTTAAAACCAGAAAAAGAAATCACCTTAGCTCCTTTATCCTTTGCCACTTTACATGCGTTAATAATATTTATAGAATTTCCTGAACTGCTGATTGCAATGACTACATCATTCGGTTCAATTAGCGTTCTAAATGGCTGAGCAAATACATTTTCATAACCATAATCATTCGCCATACAGGTCAATAAACTATTGTCGGTAATGGCATGAGCCTTAAATCCACAAGCGTTCAAAAAGTCGATTGCTCCATGAGAAACAATACCGCTACTTCCACCATTTCCAACTAAATATACGTTTCTTCGGTTAGTACGAGTTTCTTTCAAAAGTGCATTTATTTGACTAAATGCCTCATCTAAATCTACTGAAATCTCATTTTCTACGGAAGCTTGAGTCTCCGTTAATACAGAATTGAAAGAGTTTAAGTATTCTTTAAACATGATTTTAAGCTAATAAGGTTTTTATATATTTTAATAAATCTGTACGTTGAATGTAAGACTTATTTCCGATTATTTTAACAGCCATTGCACCTACCGCATTTCCAACAAAAGCAATTTCTTCATTAGTTGCACCTAATTCAGCTAACAATGAAGTAATGGAAAGGTAAGCATCACCTGCTCCAATAGTATCAACTACATCTGTGTTAAAAATCGGTGCTTCAACATAATTCCCATCTAGAGACATTACGCTGGTTCCGCTAACACCTAATGTAATTGAAGAAATCTTCGCATTAGTTAAGACATTTAATTCCTGTTGAATTAGTTTTATATCTTCAAATTTATTGTGAACTGCTAAATGTGCTTCTCCTTTATCTATAGAGAAATAATCACATTTTGGATATTTAGTCAAAAGATTGTAGCCTAAATTTGCACTGTTTGTTTGTGCATTTACTGCTAAAAATGAGGCATTTTTAGAGATAGAATCAATTACCTTTTTACTCAAAACTCCATGACCAAAATCAGCAATTAAACTTAAATCGCAGCCTTTGGAATATTTTTCTATTTCTACAATTAATTTATCTTCTATTTCTACAGAAAGTGGATTGTCATTAATTTCAATAACTTCGAACAGTTTATGTTTAAACACTCGATCCACTATTCTAGACTTAAGAACAGTTGGTCGTTTCGGAGTAAAAACAGTAACCAACTTTACTTTATCGTGAAGGTTTTCATTGATTAAATCCAAGTACTCTTTATCTCTATTTTTGCCATAAGTGGTTACCAATATCACTTCTTCTACAAAATCGGCAACATGATTGGCAACAGCTAAAACTCCACCAGCATAAACTTCATTCTCACACTTTATTGCAGTAATCGTTGGTGATTTAGATGCTTTTCCAATTGGATCGACAAATTGGTATTCATCCATGATGATATCCCCAACAATCAATACTTTCTTATTTGAAATTTGATCAAATAAACTTTTGAAATGGTCAGCGCTGTATTTATCCTTTATATTGGCTAAAAAGCTCTTTGCTAAATCATCTTTATCATCAAAGAATTGATTGATTAAATTGGAAGAACTAAATTGAACTTCTTCAGTAAAAACTAGCTTTCCTCCTTCTTTTTCAACAGCATTCTTTTCCAAAATAATACCACCAGACACATCTTGAGAAGAATCTTTATAGTCTTGTCCTTTTACATAAAAGTCGGGCTTAATTGCTTCAATAGCGGTAATTGCAGTTGGCGAATAGTTCACCGCAACAAAATCCACAATTTGCAAGGCTGCTAAATTATGAGCTCGAATACTGTGATTAAAAAATGGACGGTCAGGCCCTTTATTCACGAAACGATCTTCGGTAACGGTAACTACTAAAATGTCGCCAAATTTCTTAGCAGCCTCAAAATGCTTCAAATGCCCATGATGAATTAGATCAAAACATCCATGGCAATGAACCACCTTTTTACCCTTTAACTTCTTTTCTTCTAGCACTTTTCCAATACTAGATAAATTCATTACTTTCTTCTTCACAGTCAATTTGCTTTCTAAGATAAAATCCTGATTTATTCCTCAGCGTTTACTTTAGGTATTTAAACCAATCTTTGGTGGCTTCTTCGATGGAATTACTATCCCAAACCGGCGCTTCTCTCCAATAATCAATATTGTCAATCATATTTTGAACACCTTCCTCTAAACTCACTTTAGGGCTCCAACCTACTACATTTTTAATTTTGGTAGTATCTGCAAAAGTACAATCGGGCTCACCTGGACGTTTTGGTATATACGTCTTTTCGCCTCCTAATAATTCAACTAATCGATTCACTGAATAGTGATTATTACTTCCTACATTAAAGTCTTCACCAATAGCAGCCTCACATTCAGAAGCTGAAACACATGCATCTACGATATCTGTTACATAGGTAAAGTCTCTTGTTTGTTCTCCATTTCCAACAATGGTGTATGGCTTTCCTGCTAATTTCTGAGCTAAGAAAACACCAAATACAGCACCGTATGTTCCACTGGTTCTTGAACGTGGTCCATATACGTTGAAAAAACGCATAGACGTGGTTGGCAAATGGTATATTTTATTCCAATGTTTTACATATTCTTCTCCAATATACTTGGTTAAAGCATACGGATACTGAGGATCAATTGGAGTATTTTCAGGAGTTGGATACACCTCTGGAATTCCATAACATGAAGATGAGGCCGCATAAATAAATCGTCCTATTCCATGAATTCTAGACGCTTCAAGCACATTAATAGTTCCATCTACATTTGATCGGTGATACTTTTGAGGCATTTGTATGGAGGGTACAATATCAGCCAAGGCTGCTATGTGAAATACCTTGTCTACTCCTTTGAAATGAGGTTCAATTTTCTCAAAATTGGCGATGTCTTCAATCACAACTTGCAATGAAGTATTCCCTTTCTGATGCGCTAAGTTCTCTATTCTTCCCGTAGAGCAATTATCGATAACGATCACCTCATGACCATCACTCAATAAACGATCAACCATGTGACTTCCAATGAATCCACACCCTCCTGTAACTAATATTTTCATTCTAATTTTTTATAATTAATGCACTACCAACTTTATCAAAAAGCGGAACTACAGTGATATTATTTTTTGAAGCAAATTCATCAACTGCTTTTTTTGTACCTACATAATTTCCATTATAATCGTGAACTAGCATCACACCACCTCTCACAATATTCGGATAAAAATGTTCTAACCCAGCCTTAATCGGATTGTATAGGTCAGCATCTAAATGAACAAATTTCCATTTAATGTTTTCATGTCCTTTAAACGTATCAGGAAAATATCCTTTTACCAATTTTAGAGTTTCAGAGTTGGTTTTTCCATCGGTAACTTCACGGGTTACTGTGTCAATTGAGGTGTTTGAAAAGTGACCTTTTTTCGTTTTTACACCAATAGTACTTTCAAAAGCAACATCTTTTTCGTCGAAACCTTCAAATGTATCAAAACAATATAAAGTCTCTTTTTGATTTTTATATTTATACATTAATCGTGCAGTTCCTCCACGATGTGTTCCCAACTCTGCCAGTTCCCCATCTAAATGGCGAACTCTTTCAAGCAGGAGGATAAACATAGCAACACGATTAGAATCAGCTAGAGTCCACCCAAAACCACTATTAAATCTCCTTTGAGCTTTTCTATAATAAGCTCCATTGTCTTCAAATAAGCGATCAGGAAGTTCTTGTATATAACATTCTCGAGGAAGAAATAAAGATAAAGTCTTTACTGCAATCGTATTGTAAATGTGACGTACAAGAATTAGATTCTTTTTTATTCTATGAATCATGATTGAAAAAATTATTCACTGACTCACAAATGTAATTCACCTGATCATCTGTTAATTTGGGATAAACTGGAATGCTTAATATTCGTTTTATTTGAGATTCCGTAACAGGATAACTGCCTTTAGCGCTCAAGTTATTCTTAGCAGCTTCTTGTTTGTGAATGGGAATTGGGTAATGAATTTTAGTATCAATCCCTTTATCTTGTAGATACGCTTTCAACTCATCCCTTCTATCTGTTTTAATGATAAAAGTATGGTAAACTGCTTTTTCGTATTCTTTATCTTGGGGCACTTCTACTAAATGCCCGAATGAACTTCTATATTTTTCGGCTATAGCTCTTCTTCTATCCGTCCAATCCGGTAAACGAAGAATTTTAATATTCAGAATAGCAGCTTGAAGTGCATCAATGCGGGAATTCATGCTCCAAAACTCACACTCATCTCTACTTTTATGCCCATGAGAACGAGCCTTTAGCAAATACTTATAATATTGCTCGTTATTCGTTGTAATCATCCCGGCATCGCCAATTGCAGAAAGGTTCTTTAGCGGATGAAGGCTAAATGAACCCATATCACCAATTCCCCCTACTACTTTACCTTTATATTCAGCGCCAACGGCCTGTGCCGCATCTTCTATCACAAATAGATTGTGCTTCTTTGCAATCGCCATCAACTCATCCATTGGAGCAGGTCGCCCAGTTAAATGAACAGCAATAATCGCTTTAGTTTTGGCAGTTACTTTTTTCTCTACTTCTAAAGGATCAAGATTGAAATCATCTCTTACATCTGCAAAAACAACTGTCGCACCAATCAGTTCAATTGATGATGCTGACGCTAGATATGAATTTGGTGCGGTGATTACTTCATCACCAGGACCAATCCCCATCGCCTTCATTGATAGTATAAGACTATCCGTCCCATTACCAACTCCAACAGCATACTTGGTTCCACAAAGTGTGGCAAATTGCTTTTCAAACTTCTCTACTTCATCACCCAAAATAAACATTCCACTGTCTATCACTTGAGATACTTTCTCTAAAATCGCTTCTTTGTCTTTAATGTGTTGAAGACTCAGATTTATATATGGAACTCTCATTTTTATACCAATTCGATATTTTGCATCAATTTTACATTAAAGTACTTTTCTTCGTCAAACGAATTAGGAATTAAGCCTTTATCAAATGCATCTTTTAAGTCTCTTACCGCATCTTCAATAGAATGTTTTGGTACAAACCCAATTTCATTTTTAATATAATCTGAAGAAATGTGGTATGATCGGTTGTCATTGGTTGGCTCTACTTTAATGTCAACCCCTTCTCCAACTACATTTTTAACCATTCCTGCAATTTCATTCACGGTAAAGTTTTCATATCCTGCATTGAATATCTTACCATTAATTTTTTCCTTCGGAAGATTCAATAATAAAATATACAGATCAGTCATGTCCTGAATATGAATATTTGGGCGTTTCTGATTACCACCGAACACCTTAATAAAGCCTTTATTAACAGCAAAATTTGTCAATATATTTACAGTTAAATCCAATCTCAATCTTGGAGAAAATCCGCAAACTGTGGCCGGACGAATAGTTACACAAGTAAACTCTTCACTTGGATATTTTGCTAAAATTTCTTCGCACTCTGCCTTAAATTTAGAATAATCAGTTAATGGATCTAACTCCATATCTTCTGTTACATTTGGCTCATCTTTAATTCCATAAACAGAAGAAGATGATGCATATATAAATCGCTCTACTCCATTCTCTTTTGCTATTTGAACCATTGGCTCAAAAGGATCTAAATTAATCGACTTTCCTAAATCAGGATTCAATTCAAAACTAGGATCATTCGATATACACGCTAAATGTATCACCGCATCATGTCCAGGAATTAATTTTTTCATTAATTCAATGTCACGAATATCTCCTTCTACTGCATTCAATTTTTCATGCATTGGTAATACATCGCGTCCATAGATCATTAAATCAACCACAGTAACTTCATATCCCTTATCTAAAAGCTTAGGCACCAAAATCGCACCTACATAACCTGCTCCACCGGTAATAAATATCTTTTTCATTTCGTCTTGTTAATTATCAATTATAAATAACCATACTTCTTCAATTCAGAAAAGGCTACTTCTTCTATTGTATTTTTATCTTGTTCAGAAGTGACCGGCTTGGTACTTCTTCCCCATCTTTCTTCTATCGATGCAATCATCTCTTCCTCAAAGCCGATTTCAAGGAATTTGCAAATTTTCAATACTTCTGCTCTGGGATTATTTACTAGATCTTCGTACTTCACCAATAAGTATTGTTTAGAATACTCATTATTCAATTCAAAAAACTTTCGAATTCCAGCATTCAACGCCAACCAACTTCCAGCCACTTTTACGGGATCGTCGTCTAGTTCGTGTCTAGAGGTAAATGAGGGAAAAGATTCTACCGGATTTCGCACCAAGTGAATCGTTTTAAACTCTGGATTTGCTTGATAGACACTCTTTAAATCCGCATATTTAGGTATAGGTGAACCCAAACATACTTCACCAACAATATGACTATAATGATCTTCTTTAGAAATATAAGTTTCCCTAATCTTATCGAAATAATACTTCAACCCTTGAATTCTACCAAAATCTGTACTCTCTTTTAGTGCATTTAAATGCAACTTCAATTCAGGTAGTGATCTCGCTTTATGCACTTGCGCAGTAATGTCCAAATCAAGTGTCATATCAGAAGTATTGAAAATCCATGGGTGTACTAAAGCTGTTTCTAAAACAGATGAGTGCTTTTTTAAAATACTCCTGCACAACCACCTGCCACCAGAATGTGGCCACCAAATTACCCCCGCCATTGTAATATTACTCATTGTAATCTGCTACTTTAGTCTTAATTATTTGCTTATAAAATGATAGAACCCTTTGCATTTGAATATTCAATCTAAATTGATTCCGCTTTGTTTCTAAATTGTCTACTAAATTAGGGTAATTATAATTATTTAAGACTGATTTCAAGTCATGAAAATTACTTTTTGTTACACCTATCGCTAGGCCATATCTTTCTAAAATCCATCGTTGATGTCCCATATCTTTAGAAATTATTGTTGGCAAGCCAGACTCTAGATAATTGAATATTTTTAAACTAGATGAATAATAGCGTTTTAATGGCGATCGTTGAGTATCCTCATTAAAAAAAGGAATTAATCCAAAGTGATATTGCGCTATTTCTTTGTTCATTTTCTCAGGAGAAACAGATTCATGCATGTGAAAAAATGGAAGCTCTTCCGACATTTTAAAATACTCCTCGTATATAGGACGAGCTAAACTTGGATTTGGATAAATATGGAAGTGAATTTTTTGCTTATTGAGCGATTCTATTAACCAATGCATCTGAATATTGCCATGATCTGCTTTTGAGTCTTGACTACCACGAACTGCACCAACATATACTAGATGAATCGCTCCCTCCGTCTTGTTTTTGTCGACAGGAATAATCTTTGCATCTTCACATAGGTTCGGAAAATAGATTCTTTTTGGTTTCTTTTTGCTTTGAAATAAGCGGTAGGCGTAATTTACTTCTAAACTCTCAGCTAAAATTCCATCAACATTTTCAAAAGAATACTTTTCAGATGGTATTTCTTTTCTCAAATACCATCGAGGAGGTTCCAATCCAAACGAGGCGACTGAAGTATCTTTCACGCTTATCACAACAGGCACTTGATATTCCTTCAATAAGATTTCGATAACATAACATCTTCTGGTAAACCCATGAACGATATCAATATTCTTTAGTTGGTTTAATTTGTTCCTAAAATCCCAGTGATTTCTAAAAAAGATAACCTCTTTAAATCCTGCAGTCAAAAACAGTCCATCTAATTTAGTATGTGGAATCATTACCCTTACCTCACCCCTGAATGATTCTTTAAGTGCACTATAAAATCTTAAAATGTCAATTCGTGGATCTTCTGTAACAAATAGAATTTGATTCAATTGATTTTCACCAGACCAAATTCTAGCTTTTCTATCAAATAGATTTATTAGCCGATCAAAAGCACTAGAACTATAAAACAAAAAGTGATCTAGATATTTTTGATAATTTGCTTTGGCTTTTCGAAAAAGTAGGCTCATCGTGCAAAGTAATGCAATTCTACAAGTTTATTAAACCAATTCTTATCGAAAATCACAAATAATTACTATGAAAAACATAATATCAAATGACTAATCGTAAAATTAAAAAAATATATTATTTGTAAAATCCATTATATTAACATTAATCTAAAAGGCACAAGTGATCGTTTATAACCATATCACTTCAAGAGAATAACTTTTTCATTAAATACTTTTTCGTTTGTCCTGATAGTTATAAAGTAGGTGCCATTGTTCAATGTTTCTATGTTTATCGATTCTTCATTTGGTTTAAAATTGAGTTTAGAATAAACTAATTTCCCTTCTTGGGAATATATTGCCAAAGAAGAAACTATTTCAACATTATGAATGCTCTTTATATTTAAAACTCCTGAAGATGGATTTGGATAAACTACCATATTATTCTTAGTGATACTTTTCTTAATGATAGATGTAGGAACAGGTTTTAGAGCCCAGAACATTTTTGTATCACCTAAAGTAGAATCATAACCACAAGCTAAATAACCTACATTATTTACAGTAAAATCGGCACCAGTAGAGTTAGAAGGCCCCGCAACTAATTGCACTAATGGACTCCAACTGTTTGTAAATAAATCATATATATAATAGTCCAAAAATGGGGTACTATTACTAAATTGATGACCACCACCAACTACCGCTTTCCCGTCAATAATAAAAACAGAAGACTGTATCCTCGATGCTCCAGGGAAGCTGGCCTTTTGTGTCCATGAGTTATTGACTGGATTATACGCCCATAAATCATTAAAATTAGTTCCTCCATTATGTCCTAATCCGGCAAAAATTAAATTATTTAAAGTAAAGGTTATTGCTCCTGTTCTTGCACCAAATGGAAGATTTGCCTTTGCTGTCCATATATTTGACTGAGGATTATACTCATAAAATTCTAATGAACTTGGTGTAGAATTTACAGTAGTTCCTCCACCAACATATCCCTTACCATTTAGCCCAACTGCAATATTTGCTACAGCGTCTGAGCCAGGATATGGCATTCTTAATGACCATGTATCTGTTTTAGGATTATATTGATAAAAATCATATACGCTTGAACTACCATTATAACCACCACCAGCATATGCAAAAGAGTCAATATCAAATGCAAATGCATTATATCTCCCTACACCAGGAAATGAACTTTTCATTATCCAAGAATCATTACTTGGGTTATACTCATATAATTCTTTAAACTCTTGGCTTCCGGCTTTTCCAAACAACAAATACCCTTTATCTTCAATAGAGAATCCCGAAGTCCTAGATCTTTGCGAGCCAGGAAAATCACTCATCTGAAACCATTTCTGACTAAATACAGTTAAAAAAAGAAGAGAAAGCGATAATAATAAGTACGTTTTTTTCATGGCTTAGTAGTTTTTGATAACAGTCAATTTTCCACTGACAATATTTTGGTTTGATTTAATTTGATAAAAATAGATTCCCGTTGTAATATCAGTTAAGCTTATCCTATTTTCTAAGGATTTGCCATTTAGATTCTGAACAAACACTTGATTACCTTTTAAATCGAAAAGCATAAATTGAGTATTACCATTTTCAACTTCAAAGTTTAAATTTATATAATTGCTTGCAGGAATTGGATAGATTTTAAAATTTAACTTTTTAGATTCCAAATCAGAAGTACTCGTTACAAACGCAGGCTTATACGACCATAAATCGCGCAACTCAAAAGTTTGAGAACTATGCCATCCTCCCATTACATATCCTATGTCATTAATTGTAAATTGAGCCGCTACGGATCTATTGGCATTTAAAAGGCTATTTGATATGGTATCCCAGACATCATTTATCGGATCATATTTATAATAATCACTTTGCGCAGGACCTTGTAATTGATAACCAGCTCCAACGATCAATTCATTATTAGAAGTTTTAAAGTTGATAGGATTTAGTCGATCGATGCCAGGAAAGTCGACTTTCTGTGTCCAAGTGTTAGATACTGGATTGTAGGCCCAAAAATCTTTTTTTGAAAGAGAACCCGTATGCCCAAGTCCAAAATAGATTAGTCCATTACTTTCTCTACAAAGCCCCCCGGTTCTGATTCCAAAAGGGAATGAACCTAAACTAGTCCAAGTATTTGTTGCGACTTCATACTTCCAAAAATCAGCTTTATTAAGATTTTGTGATAAATCAACACCTCCACCAACATATACAAAACCGTTAAAGATTTCTGCAAATCCTATAAAACCGCCTAATCCAGGATAAGAAGCTTTAGTAACCCATGAGTCGGTTGCAGGAAAATACTGTCTAAAATCAGTAAAATTAGTTGATCCATTTGATCCAAGACCGGCAAATACTAATGTGTCATTCGAGACAAATATCCCACCTCTTCTTGCTTGGCCGGGGTAATCGTTTTTTTGCACCCAACTATCAGTTTGCGGATTATACTCCCATAAATCTTTGAGGTTTACATTTCCTTTTATCCCAAACATGACATAGCCCTTGCCTTGTGCGGAACAACCAGACGAAGTTCTTCTTTCAAGACCTGGAAGATTATTTCGAACTATCCAAGACTGAGAAAATAATGTAATTGAAGAAAAAATGAATATTGAGAGTAATAAGTTTTTCATAGAGTAAGATTTTAGATAATAATATACAATAATAATATTAATTTTTCTTATCTCGTTAATCCAAACCCAATTAGATAGAATAATTATTCAAATTCCCATTCCAGAACTTCCTCAACAAATCAAAAAGCTGTTATATGTCTCTTTTGAACTTAGATTTGATGGTAAAAATCTACTAGCTCGACAATCTTATTTTTCAATGAAAGAGTTTCTCTATTTCGCTCAATTTCAGTTACCAAATATTCATAATCGATACTACTAAGTTTTGCTTTTAGATTATCAAATTCTTCCCATTGAGTTTCAATTACGCCTCCATACTTTCTTCCAATAAAATTTTGAAAAACAACATCCTCAGTAGTAATAATAGGCAAAGTAGCTTCAAAATAATTAAACATTTTTAAGGTCGTGGAATAGTATTGCTTATCAATTAACCGCTTATTTGAACGGTTGAAAAATGGTAAAATTCCAAAATCATATTGCCCTAACTCTTCTGACAAATCCGACTGACTGACAGACTCATGCAAGTGGAAATAGTCTAATTTCTTATCAAACTCTATAAAATCAATGATGTGCTCCTTTAATTGCGAAGGTGATGGATACACGTGTAGGTGTATTTTTTGCTCATTGAGTTTATGCACTAACCAATGAATCTGCATTATTCCATAGTGATCACTATTTCGATAGGCTGACATTACTCCACCGACATACACTAGGTGTAAATTATTGAAATCAATACTTCTCTTCTTGTATTTATAAAAATGGTCATTATCGGCATAGTTTGGAAAAAGGATTTTCTTAGCTGTTATTTCCCCGTAATACTTTTTAGCAGATTGCAACTCCAAACTATGGCAAACGAGACCATCAACCTTGTTCAATACATTCTTTTCTAAAACAATATCATCTTTCATATAGCTAAAAGGCGGTTTTTGTCCGTAATTTGTAATGTTTAAATCTTGAAAATCAAACAAGACTTTCCCAAATTGAACAAATTCGACAACTACATTTGCGGCTTGAAAAGGAGGACCAAAAGAATGGAAAATCACCGATTTTCCATCTAATCTCTTTAGAAAAGATTTCAAGTGCCATTCATTCCTATATGTATATACTTTTGAGAAGGAGGAATTCAGAAACTTTTTAGAAAACCCTACCTCACCACAAATCAGAATTAATTCGTGATCTGTGATTCTCGATAGCCATTTGGCAATACGTGCGACTCGCCCATGGAGAATGGTTCCAACGAATACAATTGTCTTTTTATCATTCACAATTTTAGCTGTGAACAAAAATTTGATATAATCAGGAATAATAAATTTTACTTCATTATAACGACCGATAATCTTTTTATAAAATAATTGAATCGAGCCATTCATCGTATTTTTTATTGAATGATTCTATTGAGCCGATTTGCGATTGTAATAAAACAATCCACCTGCACTTGCTAAAAGTAAAAATGAGGAAATATAAGCAAATGTGCTTCCGATGTCATGAGAATATGGTTCAAACACAAACTCTATTTCACCATTCCCGGCAGGTATTGGTAATCCTCTTAAAAGATAATCTACTTCCACTATTTCTATTTCTTTCCCATTTACAAAAGCCTTCCAACCCTTGCTATAATATATTTCAGAAAATACTCCAAATTGATTGGAAGCTGCATTATATGTATACTTCAGCTTATTTGGACGATAACTTTCTAATTTTAAAAAGTCCCCTGAATTCCTGGAGTATTGTTCCCCTTTAGTTTGATTTGAAACGACTGAAATCGCAACATTCTTTAAATCATATTTTTCTAATGCTAGAATAGCAGAATCAGCATTTGGAACGACTTTTAATTCGTTCACAAACCATGCATTCCCGTTGGCATTTGGATTTTCGATCAAAACTTGACTTTGACCCTGTCCCGAATTTACAACACCAATAACATACTTCGCATTCAACATATTTATCACATTCATCTGTGGCAAATAGGAATTAGCCATATCCTTTCCACCTTGAGCTATCGCTTGCTGCATAGTATATTGCTCTTGACCCAAATGAAAATCGATTAACTCTTGATACTTTTTCATTTTAGCACCATGATATCCGCCTAGTGTTTTATGAAAATAGGCCGTCTGAGCATCTGCATCTAATCGAGCGGTTGTGTTTAAAACTCGATAATGGGTTTCTCTCATCAAAGTACTAAATTGAACACTTTCTGTCTCGCTTTGAGATAGGCGACCTACTTGTCCATTCTTTTTCTGAACAATCGCCATATTCTGTTGAACCAATTGCTGAATAGCGGGCTTTTTTGCCAACTCTCTTTTGAAAATTTCGTTATCAACAGCCCCTGCAGCATAAGGCGTAGCTAATTTCTCTTTTTTATCCCATGAAACAAACTCACCAGCTTTTGTCTTTTCATTATTGACATAACGCTTATCATTCATCCAAAGATCAATCAATACAAGCGCAGTCAATGAAACAACCACTAATTTCCACTGCACTTTATCCTTTAAAAACAGAACCAGTAATATAACCGCTATCAAAATAAACTTCAAGCTTCCAAAAGCACTCGATTGAAAAACATCCACCCTATAATCTATCAATGCATTTCGTGACACTTCAATTGATTGAGGATTGACTTGACCTGCCTGTTGAGTGAATTGAATTTCTTCATTCGCAGATGTAAAGCTTAAGAAAGTTTCTGGAGTGAAACTAATCGCCAGAAAAACAATTAAGAATCCTCCGATAAATTTATAGAGCTTGTTTTGGTGAGCTACAAAATCAGCTTTACGAGCAACCAATTCATGCAAAAATAGAGCGGCCAATAAAGGAAATGCTAACTCTACTAATATCATGATAATAGTCACCGCTCTAAATTTATTGTACATCGGGAAATAATCAATGAACAAATCGGTAAACCACATTAAATTTTTACCCCACGAAAGTAAGATGGCTAAAATGGCAATTGCAAAGATTGGCCACTTTAAGCTATTCTTAACAAAGAACATGGCAAGAAATGCCAATAAAAAAACAATAGCTCCAATATACACTGAACCAGAAGTACCGGGTTGATCACCCCAATAGGTATTTATTACGTTCCCGTTTTTCTGATATTCATTAACTAAGTAATTAAAAAAGGTAGGATTATCTGCTCTCAATCGTTCAATTTCCTCTTGATCTCCTAATACAGCACCAGAACCGGGGCCTTTAGCATCAGGAATCAATAATGAAAAAGTTTCTTGCTTCCCATAACTCCATCTGGTTATGTAATCCCTGTCCAATCCATTTTTAGCAATATCTTCTTGTGGGGAATTTTTAGGCGAAATGGTTAACTCAGATCTACCTCTTGTTGACACTTTAGAGTATTCATAGGTAGAATATAAATTACCAAAATTGGCCATTAAAGCAATCACCAATCCAACTATTAGATAGGAAGAAGTCTTTATAAAGTCTTTAATCCGATTGGATTTTGCATAATCTATCAGAAAGTACAAACCAAGAACAATCACTAACATTCCCAAATAATATGTTACCTGTAGGTGATTAACATAAATCTCTATGGACATAAAAAAGGCGACAATTAAAGCGCCAAGGAAAGGCTTTCTCCGATATGCTAAAATTAAACCTCCTATTACAGGGGCCATATAAGCAATGGCGAATGCTTTTGAATTATGTCCCGCTTCAATAATTATAAAGAAGTAGGATGAGAAACCAAAGGCAATTGCACCAAAAACTGAAATCCAGGGAGAGATTCCAAGGCAGGTCAATAAGATGTAAAACCCTATCATGTACAAGAAAGTAACACTGATTGGGATAGGCATAATTGCATTTATTCCATCATGAATATAAGAGAAAATATTCCCATCATATTCCACTCTTGAGGTCTGATAACTGGGCATACCAGCAAACATATTTCCCTGCCACAATGGGTCTTCATCAAAAATAACCTTATGAGTTTCTATTTCTTGAGACATTCCTTTGTGTTGGGAAATATCTCCTTGTTTCACCCGGTATCCTTGCATTGCAGGATAATAATAAACAGCTGCTAACAGCCAAAAGAGACCGATCGCTAAAATATGCGGCAAATACTTTTTAATCTCAAAGTTCATTATCTATCTTTTTTGTCATCGGAAAGTTCCTCGTAATCGACATATTCTCCTAAATCATCTGTTTTATTCTGATGAGAAGGCCTTGATGTTATCTTCACTTCTCCTTCTCGACTATCATCAGTTGATTTATTCTGATTAAATTGATTACCTGTTTGACCATAGAATTTTTCTTGCTGTTTATTTATAAACCTTTTCAATAAAAAAGGAAACAAATACTTCGCTAAAAACTTCAATCCATAATAGACTGCTAATATGACTAAAATAGTCTTTATAACATTGACCAAACCCGCTTCTTGAATCATTATTTACTCAAATATAAGTTTCTTTCGGAATAAATTTCTCTAAAAAACTTATCCTTCAAATTCGGAATAAATCGAATTGCTTCACCAGTTGATTTCATTTCAGGGCCCAATTCCTTATTTACATTCGGGAATTTATCAAATGAAAATACAGGAATTTTAATAGCATACCCATCTAACTTAGGTGTGAAATTAAAGTCTGTCACCTTGGCGCCTAACATTACCTTTGTAGCATAATTAACATAAGGCTCATCGTATGCTTTTGAAATAAATGGTACCGTTCGAGAAGCTCTAGGATTTGCTTCAATGATATAAACGACTTCATTTTTTATAGCAAACTGAATATTGATTAGCCCTTTTGTTTTTAAAGCAACTGCAATTTTTCGGGTATGATCATCAATTTGTTTTAAGACATTCTCGCTTAAGTCAAATGTAGGTAAAACTGCATAAGAATCTCCACTATGAATACCTGCAGGCTCTATGTGTTCCATTACTCCAATGATGTATACATTTTCGCCATCACAAATCGCATCGGCTTCTGCTTCAATGGCGCCTGACAAAAAGTGATCTAATAATATTTTATTGCCAGGTAAATCTTTTAGGATTTCAACAACATGTTGTTCTAGCTCTTCTTGGTTGATTACAATTTTCATTCCCTGACCTCCTAATACATAGGATGGTCTTACTAATAATGGGAATCCAATTTCTTTGCTTAATTCAACTGCATCATCAGCATTAGTAATTGATCCATATTGAGGGTAAGGAATGTCATTATCTTTCAATAAATCAGAAAAACGACCTCTATCTTCAGCTAAATCCAAAGCTTCATAACTAGTACCAATAATTTTAATACCGTATCGATCTAATTTTTCAGCCAGCTTCAACGCAGTTTGACCGCCTAGCTGAACTATTACTCCTTCAGGTTTTTCATGAAGGATAATATCATAAATATGCTCCCAGAAAACTGGTTCAAAATATAATTTATCAGCAGTATCAAAATCGGTAGAAACTGTTTCAGGGTTACAATTGATCATTATTGTTTCATAACCCATCTCTTTAGCAGCTAGGACGCCATGAACACAGCAATAATCAAATTCGATTCCTTGTCCTATACGGTTTGGTCCACTTCCTAAAACAACTATTTTCTTTTTGTTAGAAACTACTGACTCATTTTCTCCTTCAAAAGTGCTGTAATAATAAGGAGTCTTAGCTTCAAATTCAGCAGCACAAGTATCTACTAGTTTGTACACTCTATTGATTCCTAAATCATGTCGACGCGTAAAAACTTCACTCTCCATGCAATTTAGAAGGTGTGCAATTTGTCTATCCGCGTATCCTTTTTGCTTTGCTTCGTACAATAATTCTTTAGGAAGTTTTGCTAATGTATATTCTGAAATTTTATTCTCCAAAGCAACCATTTCTTCAATCTGGGATAAAAACCACTTATCAATTAATGTTGCACTATAAACTCGAGACAAGGGTATGCCCAATTTAATGGCATCATAAATATGAAATAGTCTATTCCAACTAGGATTTTTAAGACTGTGCATGATCTTTTCTTGATCTCTTAGCTCCTTTCCATCAGCACCTAATCCATTTCGTTTAATTTCTAATGACTGACATGCTTTTTGCAATGCTTCCTGGAACGATCGTCCAATTCCCATTACCTCACCAACAGATTTCATTTGAAGACCTAGCGTTTTTTCAGGGCTATCAAATTTATCAAAATTCCATCGTGGTATTTTAACAATCACATAATCCAAAGTTGGTTCAAATAGTGCTGAAGTGGTTCCCGTAATTTGATTGTTTAATTCATCCAAATAATATCCGATGGCCAACTTAGCTGCAACTTTAGCAATAGGATAACCTGTTGCTTTTGATGCTAACGCCGAAGAACGAGAAACTCTTGGATTAATTTCTATGGCAATAATATCTTCGTTTTCATCATTACTCACAGCGAACTGAACATTACAACCACCTGCGAAATCTCCAATAGAACGCATCATATGAATGGCCATATTTCGCATCTTCTGGAATGTGGTATCAGATAGGGTCATAGCAGGTGCAACAGTAATAGAATCTCCTGTATGAATTCCCATAGGATCCATATTCTCTACAGAACAAATAATAACCACGTTATTATTTCTATCTCTCAATAATTCCAATTCAAATTCCTTCCATCCTAAAACGGCCTTATCAATAAGAACCTCATGTATAGGAGAAGCATGCAACCCTCTTGTTAATAATTTATCAAATTCTTCTGCAGTATGTACAAATGAAGCCCCAGTTCCACCTAAAGTAAAAGATGGACGAATCACTAAAGGAAAGCCAATTTCTTGAGCAAAGTTTTTACCTTCTAAAAAAGAGTTTGCAATTCTTGAGGGAGCAACTGGAATTCCAATTTCTTGCATTAATGTTTTAAACTCATCTCTATCTTCAGTAACATTGATTGCTGCTATATCGACACCAATCATTCGCACATTATACTTTTCCCAAAGTCCAATCTCATCGCATTTAATGGCCAAGTTAAGTGCAGTTTGGCCTCCCATTGTTGGCAAAACGGCATCTAGATCTGGATGTTTAATTAAAATCTCTTCAATTGACTCTGGCTCTAAAGGAAGCAGGTAAATATTGTCTGCAACAACTTTATCAGTCATAATCGTGGCCGGGTTAGAATTAATTAATGTCACTTCTATACCTTCCTCACGTAATGATCTTGATGCTTGGGAACCCGCATAATCAAACTCACATGCTTGTCCAATTACAATTGGACCGCTTCCAATAATCAAAACGTGTTTAATACTATTATCCTTTGGCATTACTTTTAGTTTTCTTAAAATTAGTTTGATTAATTAGTTTGCAAAACTACTATTTCTAGATAAATTTTTCGATTGATTTTATTAACAAGAGGGCATAAAAAAAGCGGAACAAAATGTTCCGCTTTTTCATTATTCCTAAGCTTACTTAGCAACTATAAACTTTGCTGTTTTAGTTTCAGTATCACCTCTTAATGTTAAGAAGTAACTTCCATTGCTTAAATCACTCAATTGCAATTGAATTTTTTGAGCACCTTTTGGCATATTTCCTAATTGTTTTGTTTGAACAATTCTTCCTGAAAGATCATAAACTGTAATAGTTAAATTTTCAGACTTTCCTATAGTAAATTCTATTGTAGAATTCGATTCAACAGGATTCGGATACATTTTAATTTTAGATTCAAATGTATTGTTTGACGCATTGATTTCTTTAACACTAACAAACTTATCAGATTTAAATATTCCTCGACCATGACTTCCTGCGTAAATCATACCTGAATTAGACGCATACTGATATCCAAAAATTTGTTGTTGAACCTCATAAACAGGAACTCTTGCCAAGCCGGCATTCTCTTCAGTCCAAACGACATCATTTGCATTAGCAGTAAAGGCATTATCCGTTGCATATACTCCGAACTCAGTTCCAATTACAACACTATTGTTATTTACTTTATCAATTACTGCTGAGTATACTGGAAAAACACCTAAACCCGTTCCTTGAATTGACTCAAATGATGTAACAGGATCTCCTGCTGTTGTTGCAAAAGTAGTTCTATAAACATATACCTGATTACTATAATTACCACAAGTTACAATCACATTGTCTGAATTATTAGGATCTACTGCTATTCCTGTCACTGCTCTACCTGAAAATCTTCCAAACTTTTTACATTTGATAAGGCTGGATGCAGTTGTAAAGGAATAATCTTTAGCAGACCATGCAGCATTCAATCCAGAAACTCTATAGACATCTCCACCCGAAGTACCTGCGTAAATAATATCTCCGTCTCTAGACACTGCCATTGAAATTACAGTTCCATCAAAACCATCAGGCTTTGAAGTTGACCCCGCAATTCTATTCCAACTAATTTCTGTACTGGCGATACTTTTAACTGCATCACGAGTGATGTGCAAACTACTTGAACCTTGTGAAACAGCAGCATTTGCTAAAATTGCCATTGATTGATAAGGATCCACAACACCTGAAAACAGAACTTGGTTATTCATTAATATGGTATCATTAGTTACCGTTTTTATGAACCTATTTCTGGTTTGACTAGGCAATAATACTGAATCACCAGGATAATAATCTTTATCTGCTCTAAATGTTAAATCTAAAGTATCTCTTGAGTTTACATCATTGAATGTTTCCCACAATTTAAAGGATGTATAAAATGGACCACAACCAAGAAAATTAGTCAAACATCTACCTGAAAGATCTGTATTGTAAAAATTACCTTCGTTAATATTTAAATCCAACACATTGTCTGCAAGACCGGTCATCTTAGCCACCTTACCATAATATAAAGAAGCAAAACCAACTTCAGGCACCAAGGCTGATAATTCACTATCAAAACCATCACCACCACGTATCTGCACTCCAGTTCGACCTTGACCAACGCTAAACCCGACCAAAATAGATCCATTATCTTGCGTACCACCTAATACTTTTCCAGTTGGACCAACCCCAATATCATAAAACTGAGTAACGTTATAACCTCTATTCGTAGATACGAATTGAGGAGTCTTATCTGTTAAATTAGATGATCTAAAAATTCCACCATCAGTACCAATTAAGGCTTCACTACCACTTGTAAATGTAATTCTATGAATATCTGAATGCACATAATTCGGATTACCAGTAGAACCAAAGTTGTATGCTATTTGAGCCCAAGAACCAGTAAAATTATCATTTGGCGCTTGCTTCCATTCCCACAAAGTAACACCACCAACTAAAATGTGGCCTGGGTTAGTTTTTGAAACTGCGATAGCATTATCATAACCACCTTGACATTGCTGTGTACTACAAAACGGATCAAAAGAAGTAGTACCTCCTGGGCCAATTACAGTCCAGTTAACTCCACCATCAATTGATTTTAATATTCCTGACAATCTACTTACTGTAGCAGAAGCATAAACCACATTCGGGTCAGAAGGAGCAATTGCAATTTCAGTTCTTCCTGAAACAATTGGTAATGGTGAATTAACAAAAGTACCTGAGTCACCATTTGGAGACAAATAGATATCTTGACCAAAAGCAGCAATTACTTTACCATTCGAAGCAACATCTACATCCTGACAAGCTCTAGTAATGGCTGGTATTGCCGGCTTCCAAGTAACTCCTGCATCAGCGGACATCATTAAACCATCAACTTGTGCAACGTAAATTCTGTTTGAATTTGTTGGATCTACAGCCAAGTGATTAACTCCTGACCATCTTATTCCTCTATTATTTGAGAATGAAGGACCAGCGAGTTGTTGAACTTGACCATTGCCAATTAACCTAAATACTCCTTCACCAATCATCTCTGAGCCAAGCCCTTTGTTATTAATTCCTCCATCAAACAATGGCCCTGTACCGAAATAGATAGTTCCATCAGGAGCTTGAGCTAAATCTGCAATAGCCATATTATCTAAGCTATTGTTGTAAGCTGTCCACGAAATACCTTTATTTTCAGAAATCCATATTCCTCCAGAAACAGCACCTGCAATGTATCTATTCGGATTTTGATTGTCTACAATTAAAGCCCTAGTTCGTCCTCCCACATTGTCAGGACCCATTTCTTGCCAATTAATATTGGCAGCTTTTGGAAGGTACTTAGCTTGAAGCTCTTTTCTTACCCTTAAAACTTCCCCAACAGGAATTTCACCAGATGCATCAGCACGAAGCATTTTGTAATACTCTGCCATGCCTTTTGCTAATGGAGCGGATGCAGAAAGTGTTGTATTTTTAGGATAATAAGCCTGTTCTTGATTAGACAACATGGAGTTGGCACCTAAAAAGACACCGCCTAACGCTACTAATCCAATGGTAAACTTTTTGACTTTCATATTATTAATTTTTTTTAAATAAAACTACAGAAAACAGCCACAAGATAAGTAAATTTAAAATAAACAAAACTACTCTTAGGACAATTTTACACTTTATTACTTTAGACTACTTTAACAACTAAAACGCTGCTTTGTTTATTCATTTTTTTTAACGCCATAAAGCAGATTAATTGATATACTGTAATAAAACTGCTGATTCTCTGAATAAGCCATTATTGGAATTTTTCTGGCAAATCCATCAAAAGTAAAACCTACTTCTATTGCTTTTAGCACATTATTGCTATTCGCATATTCAAAATTCAAACCTAATTTGGCATGAATACCAGGCTCTAATTTTATTTTTTCGATTCCCTTTAGTATTGATGCTCGACCATATATATCACTTGATTCATGATCAACAGGATCATACCTTTCTGTAGAATAGTAACTATTAGACAGAGGGTCAGTGGGGTCTGTCTCATCTTTGATAATAATTAAATATACGGGTTTTAAGAACGCAATCGTAGGACCGATTAACGCTGTATAATTAATTGAAACTCCGCTGATACTTTGTTTAGAAATAAATGATTTATGAACACCTATTGATGGCCTCAATAAAGTCAATGTATTTAATTTACCAAAAACATATCCTTTTGCATCTTCATGAAAGGGGTGATAAGTTTTAATTTCTCTGTGATTTTTCCAATTCACAATCTCTATTTGATACAACCGTTGTTTAAATCCAGTTAAAAATTTTCCATATCTAAAGTTTGCACCAAAACCATTTGTATGAATTAAAAGTCCACCAGCTACTTCAGTATTGTACTTTACTACCGTTTCTTCAAAAATAGTTTCTTGAGCAAAAACAGAGTTAAGAATTAGTGATAAAAAAAATGTTATTATTGCTTTATTCATAATTTCAAACAAAAATAGCAATTAAATGAATAGTATAAACGAGATACCAACCATTAAAGGAAAGTATGTCAAAAACCTGAGAACAGAATTGTTTCATCAAAAGTCCGGAGCTAAGATTTTGACAGATGCCCCACCAGATAACAATGGAAAAGGCGAACAGTTTTCCCCAACTGATTTGCTGGCAGGAGCTCTAGCATCTTGTATTTTAACGGTGGCAGCAATTAGAGCAACTGAAAATAATTTTGAAATCGGGGAATGTGAATTTAATGTATTTAAAAAGATGCAAGCGGAACCACGAAAAATAAAGACTATTCAAATCCAATTTATTTTCCAGAATGAATTTAATGATTTACAAAAGCGAATTATTGATAAGGCAATTAAGACTTGCCCGGTAGCGCTAAGCTTAAATCCAGATATCAAACAAGAAATAATAACTGTCTATGACAATGCGCTTAAGATAGATTGAGGCACGATGGAGTTATGTGATGCGGTATATAAAACTTCACCATTTTTTAAAATCAAAACTTGAGGACTTTCATGTTCCACCGAGAACTCAGTAGCTATGTAATTAGATAAGTCCCGATAACGGATCAAGTCAAGATAAAGAAATTGATCAATTGGAATAGATTCAATCCACTTATTCTCCAACCTATTTTTGGCCATTGAACTTATGGAACATCTAGTGCTGTGTTTAAAAAGCAAAAACAGTTGTCCTGAATTGTCTTTTTTAACATTGTCAATAGATTCTATTGAATTCACTTCAATCCAATTCATTTTTATGAAGGTGAGTTTGATTTCACAATCTCTGCTTTACTATATGCAGCACATTTGTGAGAAGATTTACATGAAAATAAAACTACTGCTAAAACTACTAGAGAAAATACTAATGCTATTTTTTTCATCTTTGAAATTTCAAATTATTTTACAAATGTATGAATTAGGAAACTAACAAATTTAAATAATTGTTATTTTATGAACATCAAATATTGAATAACCCGAATTTAAAATCTATGAAATTAAAAAATAGTGAATGGCTTAAATGGCTCCAGAATGAAATTGACAAAGGCTATTATAAAAAGTTGGAGGAGTTTCTTGAGCTTGAATATGCGAATAAAACAATATTTCCCCCACGGAGTGATATTTTTAATGCTCTAGAAATAACCACTCCTCAAAAAATTAAATTAGTTATTCTTGGACAAGATCCTTATCATAAAAAAGGTCAAGCTCACGGATTATCATTTAGTGTGAATAATGGTATTGCAATTACACCAAGTCTCAGAAATATTTTCAAAGAAATAGAAAATGATTTGGCTGTTAAAAATATAAATACCGACTTAACACCTTGGGCTCAACAGGGCGTTCTATTGTTAAATACAGTTTTAACTGTAGAGGAAGGAAAGGCTGACTCTCATAAAGAACAAGGTTGGGAGAAGTATACAGATTCCATTATTTCTCAGATTAGTAATAATAATAAAGGTGTCATTTTTTTGTTATGGGGTAGCAAAGCCATCAAAAAGAAAATATTGATTGACATTACAACACATTTCATATTAGAAGCCCCTCACCCTTCTCCACTGTCATCTTACAGAGGCTTTTTTGGTTGCAAACACTTTTCAAAAGCCAATAAAATATTAGTTGAATTGGGAAAAGAACCCATAAATTGGCAAACTTAAATAGACCGATAATTGAAACTCATTTTTTCTATACTACTAGTATTCATTCTCCATTTAATAACGGTTGCGCAAAAGGTGTCGATTCAATATTTCAGTGATATAAAAATTGATAATCGGATTGAACTTCCAAAAACTGCTAAAGACTCCATTGACGTAATTCGAATCGCACAAAAAATTATTAATCAATACAGAGACAATTCCTACCTCACAGCATCGGTAGACAGTATTATTTATAACAGTAAAGACTCAGCAACACTTTTCCTAAACATAGGCAAAGTGTTCTCATGGAGCAAATTAAGCAAAGGAAACATAAGTGATGAAGCACTAAGTAAAGTAAATTACAGAGAGAATATTTATTTCAACCGACCATTTAAAGGGAAAGAAACTGGGATCTTTTTGGAAAATCTATTGAAATACTATGAAAACAATGGTTTTCCATTTGCTCAAATAAGACTAAACGTTAAGGAAATAAACAACAGTGGGTTAATTGCAGACTTAAATGTTGAAAAGGGTCCGGAATATAACATTGACAGTATTTTAATTTATGGAAACTCCAAGGTTGGAGAGCGATTCTTATACAATTACATTGGTCTAAAGCCAGGCAGCGTATATAACGAGACTTTAATAAATGACATCGGAACTCGATTGGATGAGATTCCATTCCTTGTGCAGACTAGACCATATGAAGTTCAATTTTTTGAAAAGGAATCTAAAGTGCTGATATACCTTAAAAAGAAGCCTGCGAGCAGATTTGATGGGATTTTAGGTGTGTTAACCAATGAAGAAACAGGAAAAATTGACATTACTGGAAACATTGAATTAAATCTAAAAAACGCAATTGGAAAAGGAGAAGCATTCGATTTAGAATGGAGAAAGCTAATTGGTGAAACACAAAACCTTAAAATTCATCTAAACTATCCTTTCTTGTTTAATACTCCATTTGGTGTGGATGCAGGATTTGAGCTTTATAAAAGAGATACATTATTTTTAGATGTTTCTTTTAAATTAGGTTTGCAATATGTCTTTAAAGGGTATGACTATATTCAGGTTTTTATAAAAAATAATTCATCACGGAGACTTGGTTCAAATACAACATCATCTGCTCCACTTCTTAACCTGCCTCCATACGCTGATTATAATTCTATATTATACGGTATTGAGTATAATAAAGAAAAATTGAACTATAGATATAACCCACAGAGAGGTTATCAATTAAACATAAATGCTTCAACCGGAAATAAAAAGATTCAACCTATCCCATCACTGCAAGAAACAAATCCGTCAATTTACGAGGATATTCCATTAAAAAGCAGTGTTTTTCAAGGGAAATTTGATGGCAGTTATTACATCCCAATCGCCAAAAGAAGTGTCATTAAATTAAGAAATCAGATGGGATACTTATTCAATGAGTCATTATTCGACAACGAATTGTTTCGAATTGGAGGAATAAAAACGCTTAGGGGATTTGATGAGGAGTCTATTTTTGCTTCTAGTTATATCATTGGAACGATAGAATACAGATTTATTCTTGACAAAAATTCAAGTATTTACCTTTTTACTGATGGCGGATATTATGAAAAAATAAAAACCACTATAAACGATACACCTATTGGCTTTGGGGTGGGAATGAACTTTCAAACTGGAGCAGGTATTTTCTCAATAAATTACGCCGTTGGAAAGCAATTTGACAATCCAATTGACTTTAGGGCGTCTAAAATTCACTTCGGCTTTGTTAATTTTTTCTAAACCAATTACATTTGCTCAAACTCAAATGATTTGAAATCTAAATTCACCTTCGCGATACTGTTTTCATTTTTAATCAATTTCAATCCTGTTTTAAAAGCAGGAGGAATTGCAACATTTATTGATGATTACATTAATATAAAATACCAACGTTCCTTCGATTCATATCTTTTTGTTTCCGTGAAACGACAAAAAATATTTTATATAAAGAACGGGGATGTGGAGAAAATCTTTCTGATATCTACTGCAAAAAAAGGCTTAGGTCAAGAAATTCACAGTGAAAAGACCCCAGAAGGATTGCACCAAATCAAGCAAATGATAGGGAGTAATCTTCCGAAAGATGCGATTTTGAGGGAAAGAGAATACAGTGGAGAAATAGCTACCATTTACACAGACGAAACAGATGTTGAGGATGATTTTGTGACTAGCCGTATAATGTGGTTAGAAGGATTAGAAAGTGGAATTAATAGAGGTGGAAATGTAGATTCTTATAGTAGGTATATCTATATTCACGGCACACCTGAAGAAGGGTTGATCGGGAAGCCTGCTAGTCATGGATGTGTGCGAATGAAAAATAGTGAAGTGATTGAATTATTTGATCTAGTTCAAGTAAATACTCCCGTTCTAATTTTGAACTATTAAATTTCGTCCATGGAAATCTTCATTTATTCAATCGTTTCTATCCTAATTGGAATTATCGTAGGATTTGTTATTCATAAAAAAATACTTCCGAAAGTTGAAAAAAGTGAATCCTTTTTAAGAATGGAAGCCGAATACAATTCTATTCTATCTCAATTAATGGAATTGAAAAATGAAAAAAACAACCTTCAAGGAGAGAACAATTTACTTCTAGCAGCAAAAAGTTCCTTGGCAGAAAGAAATAATCAGCTAACTATTAATCAAGAAAAGCAGAAGGAAGATATAGAGAAAATGAGTATCCGCTTTCAAAATGAATTTGAGCTACTTGCAAACAAAATACTTTCAAAAAACACTAAAGATTTTTCAGAAACACATCAATTGAAACTAGCCGAGATCTTAAATCCACTGCAGACCAAAATCAAAAACTTTGAAGAGTCGATAGAAAAAAAATACATCGATGATACCAAAGAAAGGGCTGGATTAAAGCAAGAGTTGAAACAATTGCTATTATTAAATGAAACACTAAGAGACGAAGCGAACAATCTGACTAATGCCTTAAAAGGAGAGTCGAAAACTCAAGGAAATTGGGGCGAGTTGGTTTTAGAGCGGATTCTTGAAAATTCTGGGTTGCAAAAAGGTGAAGAATATGATACTCAGTTTAGCGGAAAGAATGAAGCAGGCAAACGGCTACAACCTGACATTATCATTAAGTTGCCTGAAAATAAACATTTAATTATTGATTCAAAAGTTTCATTAACTGCTTACGAGCGCTTTTCTACATCAGATGATATCCTAGAAAAAGCGACTGAGTTAAAGTCCCATATTGTGTCTATAAAAAGTCACATCAAATTATTATCTGAAAAACATTATCAAAATATAAATCACCTAAATACTCCTGATTTTGTGATGCTTTTTATTCCCATCGAAAGTTCTTTTGGTATTGCCATTAGAGAGGATAAGGCCCTTTTTCAATATGCATGGGATAAGAAAATCGTCATTGTCTCCCCTTCTACCCTACTCGCTACTTTGCGCACAATAGCTTCAGTATGGAAATATGAAAAACAGAATAACAATGCGATGGAAATAGCCAAGAAAGCCGGTCAATTGTATGATAAATTTGTAGGCTTTTTAGATGATCTAGAAAAGCTAGGAAAAAACATGGATCAGTCCAAATCCAACTATGATCAATTGATGAATAAAATTAGCTTAGGAAATGGTAATTTAGTAAAACGAACCCAAGAGTTGAAAAAGCTTGGAATAAAACCGACAAAAGATATTCCTAAAAACTTTTTAGAACCTAATGAAGATTAAAAATCAACTACTTCCGTTATTACTATTAACTATTATACTGTTTAGTTGTAGTACTACACAAAACACGTCAAATATCAATTTCGCCTACATGTATGATCCAGATCCTGCGATCATCCGTCCAAATTTTAAAATTTTCCATTTAAACGAGACTGAATCAAACTTCTATTTTGGGATTGAATCCACGGAAGTTTTGTACAGCAAACTCGAAAAAGATACACTTTCTGTAGCAAATTTAAAAATTAAATATAAGCTATTCGAGCAATCCAATTTAGAAGTCATTATGGATAGCACCACTTTTTACATGAGAGATACTGTGGGTGTAAAAGTCGCAAAAACACTATATGGAGGATTTCTTATTCCTGCAGCAGCGAACAAAAAATATTTCTTAGAAGTAAGAATCAGAGATGTAAATAGAGATTTGAATACCGTTGAATTTTTTACTTTTGTGAAGTATCAACAAGTCGATGAAAGCAACTTTATGTTGTTAGATACAAATAACCTACCCATTCTAACTAGCATTGTTAATCCCAATCAGCCTATTAAAATTGTTAAGAGTCCTTGGATAGCAAACAAAGAGTATAAGATTGAACAATACATTGAGCCATTTGCACTTCCTCCTCCGCCTTTTGCAGACAAAGGTTTAGCATACACTTTGCCTCCAACCTCCGACTTTGAAAAGGTGGTGTATCTAGAGGATACAATAAATTATACTTTTATAAGCAATGGTTTATATACCATTCGCGATGATAGTTTAAATCAAGTTTATGCTATATTATGCTTGCATGAGGGGTTTCCAAAGCTCAATAAAGTGGATTATTTAATAGAACCTACCAGATATATTTCAACTCAATCTGAGTTTGAAAAGTTAAATATAGATCTTGACAAAAAAGCGGCTGTAGATAATTTTTGGTTAACCATTTCAAATGATTTCAATAGAGCGAAACAGATTCTAGGAGAGTATTACAAACGAGTAGAGAGTGCCAACAGATATTTTACTGACGTACAAGAAGGTTGGAAAACAGATAGAGGATTGATTTACTTAATTTACGGAACTCCATCAACGATTTATAAAGGTTACAATTATGAAAATTGGGTGTATGGAGAAGAGACCAATATGCTTTCCATCACTTTCAAATTTAGACGATTAAATAGTCCATTATCAAAAAATACATACATTTTAGAACGCAGTCAAAGCTTCAAGAGTGCTTGGTATAGAGCAGTAGACAATTGGAGACAAGGACGAGTATATTAAAACCATGAGAGAAAACGAAAACGATAAAAAAAAGCCGAACGAATTATTCTTTGGTATCCGAGCAGTAATTGAAGCGATAAGAGCAGGGAAAGATGTAGAAAAAGTATTGGTTCAACAAGATTTAAGAGGCCCATTACTAACTGAGTTAAGAAAAACCATAAAACAGTATGGTATCCCAAGTCAAAATGTGCCCGAGAACCGTTTAAAGTATATTGATGGAAATCATCAGGGAGTTATCGCTTATCTTTCTCCTATTGAGTTTTTTGATATCGACGATTTATTAGCGGGAATCTACGAAAGAGGTGAAAACCCATTTTTGTTAATTGCTGATCGAATTAATGATGTGAGGAATTTCGGAGCCATTTGTCGTTCGGCAGAATGCGCTGGAGTTCACGCCATCATAATTCCTGCAAAAGGATCAGCAGAAATCACAGCTGATGCTGTTAAGACATCAGCTGGCGCACTAATGCGAATTCCTGTTTGCCGTGTTAAAAGTTTACCAGCTTTAGCTGAGAATTTAAAAAACTCAGGAATTCAATTGATCAGCTGTACTGAAAAAACAGAAAGATCGATGACTGATGCAAACCTAAAAGGTCCAGTGGCAATAATTGTTGGAAACGAAGAAGTTGGAATTTCTTCGACACTTTTAAATTTATCAGATCAGTGTGTCAAAATTCCATTGAAAGGCGAGATAGGTTCGTTAAATGTATCTGTAGCTGCTGGAATTATTGTATTTGAAGCCTTGCGCCAAAGAGATCTATGAAGTTTGATGAGAAAACAAGTGTAAAGTATCTTCTATGGCTGATTGTTCTTCTTGGAACTGCTTTGCGGCTCTTCCATTTGAACGATTGGAGTCTGACTAATGACGAATTAAGTGCAATAACCAGAACTCAACATGACTCAAACCTATCACTATGGTTGTCGTACGCTTCTGCACCTGACACCCACCCTCCTCTAGTTCAGTTTTTTATATATAATTGGACTTTACTATTTGGGTTTAATCAAGTAGCTTTAAGGATCCCATTCATTATTTTTGGAATCATTTGTATTCCACTCAGCTATCGTGTATTTAGGATGTGGTTTTCTGACATTACAGCAGTTTATGTAGCTGCCGGTATCGGATTATTGCAGTACCCTATTCTATACTCTCAAATGGCCAGACCTTATAGTGTCGGCCTGCTATTCATGTTATTATTCACTTATTACTGGACCAAGTTAGTTTTACTAAATCGGTATAATTTTAAAACTTACCTTTTATATATCCTCATTGGGATCTGCTCACTTTACATTCATTATTTTTTATCTTTAAATATTTTCATTCTAGGAGTTTCAGGATTATTCCTAATAAAAAAATACCGTAGAAAAGCCTATTTAATAATTAATACAATTGTTGCAATTGGCTTTCTACCTTATTTGAAATATTTTCTTATTCAGCTCAAAATTGGTGGAGTTGGTGATTGGTTGCCCTTACCTGAATTCAACTTCTACCTTACCTATCTATTTTATACTTTCAATTATAGCTGGTTAACAATCCTAATAATTGCAACTATATCTATTTTAGGATTGGTGTCTTACAAAAACAAATTCAATAAAAACTCTTGGGTTCTGCTCGTTTTGATTTTGGCTCCTTATTTAATTGGTCATCTATATTCAGTTAAAGTAAATCCAGTTATTCAGTACTCGACCTTAATCTTTAGTTTTCCATTTTTATTGGCCTTCGTTTTCTCGTCAATAGAGGGCAAAGACTTGAAAGGTTTGTATGGTATTTTATTAATTATTTTTATTGGGGTTGTTACTTTCACTTCTTATAGAACTTGGGATAATTATCATATCCACCCATTCGGCAATTTCAAAAACGCTTCTACAGTGATGCACAATTGGGCTGATGAGTTGCCCGAAAATAGTAGTGATATTATTATAAATGCTGTAAATTATAACTATTACGAATACTATTTAAAGCAGTTAGATTGCCAACATCAATTTCTAAAAACTACAATAAAAAGCGAAAAAGACTTGGGTGATTTAAGCAAGCATTTTGCAAACAGCAAAAAGGAAAATTTAATCTTTTCATGGTCTGCGGTCAATAATTTTTACGAATTAAAGGAGTTGATGCGGTATTACTTTCCAGAAATTAAAAAAATTGATGGTCATTTTAACTATGAAGTTATTCATTTTACTAAGGGAACACCTTCAGTAAAAACAATTGATTATTATTCTAGCTTTGAAAGCCCTAATACAGAATGGAATTTCAATACCACCTTTATTGATACAACGAATAGTAAATCTGGAATCAAATCCATATTAGTAACTCCAGAACAGGAATATCCAGTTTCATTGAAAGATATTGACGCATCAGATTTTAATCCTGGAGATGCCAATATCATCACCTTTTTAGTGCATTTTAAGTCCAACCAACCGATCGATGCTTTACTAGCCATTTCAATTGATAATGAATCAGGCAATCAGAATTGGCGTGGAATGTCGTTAAAGGAATTCAACCAACAAGGACAGTGGTCAATGGGTTTAGTTTCTATTTTTTTAGATCACCCCTTGAAGGAAAATGACAAAATAAAGGCTTATGTTTGGAACCGAAATCATGAAACTTTTTGGCTCGATGATGTCTCCTTTTACGCCTATTCAGACAGTAAATATTATCTAAAAAAATAACTCTTGCTTTACTATTTCATTAAGTACATAATGCGGTTTTCGTTATTCGTTTTTTATAAGCGAATCATTAAAAATGGTTTTGAAAACATCCCATTAAACAAACCGAGCATTTTTGCCTGTACCCATCCCAACTCTTTCTTGGATGCCATTATAATTGGAGTTTATAGTCCTCGAAAATTATATTTCTTAGCACGATCAGATGTTTTCAACACTCCGTTTAAGAAGTGGTTGCTTTCGAAAATGAACTTGATTCCCATCTATCGATTACAAGAAGGTAGCGAGAATTTGCACAAAAACGAAGATACTTTTGCCAAGTGTTTTGAGATTATGAAAAAAGGGGGATCTATCCTAATCTTCTCGGAAGGAATTAGCATCACCGATAAATTGGTGCGTCCATTAAAAAAAGGAACTGCTCGAATTGCTTTTGGAGCAGAATCTTACAACAACTTTTCTCTCGATTTACAAATCGTGCCGATGAGTTTAAATTACACTTATCCTGCAAAATTTAGAACCGAGGTTATTGTTGGCGTTGAGAAGCCGATTGCATTAAAAGATTATAAAGCATTGTATTTAGAATCAGAAGTAAAAGCAATCCGAAAATTTAATGAAGCGTTGCTTGAAGGTATAAAAGCAGCTAGTATCATCGTAGATGTAAAAACAGATATTGGGAAAACCTATGAGATTATTGCGCCTATTTATCGGTCACAATTACTAGATCAAACGGTTCGTTTGGATCAAGAACAGCGTTGGGCCAATTTAGCAGAACTTCCAAAGGTGATCGAAACGGCAAAAGAATATTCAGTGTCAGTGTTGAAGAATGGCATCACAAATGAAGAGGCGATTGAAGAAGGAAAAGTAAATCCGGTATACAGATTAGGGATTCGTTTAGCTTTTTATCTATTCTTTATTCTAGGTTATGTTCCAAATGCTTTACCCTTCGTTTTAGCTGAAAAGATTACAGACAAAAAAGTTCGCCTTATAGAATTTTATGCTTCGGTAAGATTATGTTTATCAGTATTAATATACCTCATTTATTTACCGACTGTTAGTTATATTATTGGTACACTATTAAGTATACCTGCAATCATAATCGGGTCCTTCTTTATTCTTTCAGGAACTTTATATACTTCCATAAGAGATACTTTTAGGAAGCAGCAACAATCCAATCAATTCTTCTCATCAACTAATTTTGAGAAGGCCATTGTGTTAAGAAATAAATTATTGGATTATCGAAAAATAACTGAGTAGATTCTAATCTTTCACCCGATTAAATCGCAATGCTTTAACCATCCAAGTAGGTAAACTTTTTTCAGGATTCCGATTCTTCAAATTCAAGTACCAACCCATTTTTTTCATGATTGGAATTTTATGTGTTTCCACAAATTCTATCAAAGTGCCATCAGGATCTGAAATGTAGGAGAAATGCCCTGCAGCTTCACCCATATCAAAGCTATTTTGACTGTCTACTGTAAAAGGAAAACCCTTTTCTTCGCACTCATTTCGTAAGGAATCCATGTGTCGAATATCGAAACAGATATGTATAAATCCAAGGTCGCCCCAATACCTATCTTTGTATATTTTAGTTCCCTTTTCTTCAGTTAAAGCAACTAATTCAATCGATGATGGCCCTAACAATTTACTAAAGCTCCCCTTTCTTAATGAGGTATGTTTTAGTTTAATTCTTCTTGCTTTTCTTTTACCACCGTTCAAGTTGGCAAAATCTTCAAAAACTCCAGTTTCGTCGTAAACAACTTCGTCATACTCCAAAATATCACGATATACTTTCAATGCAGCATCAATATCAGAAACACCAATGATAGCACCACTCGCTCCTCCAGTTGAATAACTATTGCGGTCGAACCAACCATCGGCTTCTTCCATTTGGAAAATATTTCCGTACAGGTCTTTAACAAAAAAGTGTTTTTTTCCGGCAGGATCTTTCATCACATCGGAAAGCACCTCCAATTGATCTTTTTTATATTTTTTGTGTAAAGCATCTACATTCACTACTTTCATTTTAGCTGCGTAAATGCCATGATCTCCAAATTTAATTTCAAAATTAGCCGGCTCAGGCAAACGAGAAGTAAACTGCCATATTTCAAAACCTCCACCACCTTGCATATTTATGGCAAGGACAGCGTTCCGTTTATGAACCTCGTTACCAGTATAATTGATCATTAACTTTGCCTCTGCCTCTTCTTGAAAAATAGGCACGTCCATCCCAAAATTTTTGCGATACCACGCCCATGCTTGAGGTACATTTGGCACTCCAATTCCAATCTGCTGAATTCCGCTAATTATCTTTCCTTGCTTTTCCAATATGATATGAATTAAACTGGTTTGATATTTTTTGCAATTTTAAAGAAAATTGACGGGGTAAACCGTCGAATTGCTAAAAGTAATAGTTCTCGCTTTCCAACAAAAATTTCTATTCGCTTTTTTTCTAATCCACGAACAATCTTTTTTGCACATTCAGTAACATCCATGCCATTTTGAAGTCCTTCATCCATCTTTTGGTGAGAATTGCCTTTCCCATCTATGGCATGTTTCGAAATTTCTGTTTGAATCCTTCCCGGGTAAACGATACTCACCTCTATGCCATTGTTATTTTCTTCTAAATATAAAGTCTCTAAATAGCCTTTCAACGCATGTTTTGATGCTGAGTATGATGATCGTAAAGGGAAACCAAATTTCCCAACGATACTGCTCACTCCAACTATATGCCCTGATTTGCGCTCAATCATTTGGGGCAAAACCAGTGATGTTAACTCTACCGCTCCTAAATAGTTCACCTGCATTAATTGTTGATGAACGGACAAAACAGTATCCCGAACTAGTCCTCTTTGACTCATCCCTCCATTATTAATGAGCACCTCAACTTTAATGGATTTTGATTGGATGGACTGAAATGCCGATTGAATGCTGTCTGAAATCGCCAAGTCTAACACTTGAACGATTACTTTTGAATTATAGGATTCACATTCTTTCGCTACTAGGTCTAAATCAGGTTTTTTTCGAGCTGAAAGTATCAAGTTTGCTCCCTTTTTTGCCAACTCAATAGAGAGCGCCTTTCCTATACCTGAAGAAGCCCCTGTAATCCAAACCCATTTATTTTGAAATGTTTTTTGTCCCATTGATATCACTTAAAAAGATCAAAACCTATTTCTTAATTCTTGATGTACTTTTTATAAGTGTTTATCAAAACATCTTGAGAAACGCCCGCAAAAAACATCAGAAATACAATTAAGTTGATAGAATTTACACGAAAGTAACTGTTTTTATCATATTTCCTTGTAGAAATCAAACAAGCCTTCGACATGATTTTTAATTTTGATTTCTTCTTTGCTCGCCTAATCAAATCGTATTCTTCCATTATTTTCATGGATTCATCATATCCATTCAGGCTATTAAAGAAGTCTTTTTTGACAAATAAAGTCTGATCTCCACCTCTGCAAATCATAAAATCAAATTGAGTAAAAAATTCATTCATCCGCATACGTTTTGAATTAGTGTCAAATCGACTTTGATAACAGCCAAATTTATATCCATTGATTAATGACTCTTCAATATCTCCAATATAGCTCGAGGGCGGCAGTGTATCTGCATGAACAAAATACAAAACATCTCCTTTCGCTATTTTGGCTCCTTCATTCATTTGATTGGCTCTAGATGACTTCGTTAATTTTAGAACAACTGCACCAAATGATTTTGCAATGGCAACAGTTTGATCACTGCTACTTCCATCCACCACGATAAGTTCTATTAATCGATGATCGCCGTTAGCTTTCATATACTGAAGTAACTTTCCAATATTACTTTCTTCATTTAATGTCGGAATAATGACACTCAAATTCATTCCACCAATTTTTTTAATCCAATTCGATACCTTTGTTCACAAGGAATTCATCCTTTTCTAATGAATCTACGTAATTAGGCAAACGAAAGTAGACAAATATTAAAAATCACACAATGAAGTTTAGATTCATCACCATATTATTACTGACAATAATGACCTCGTGTCAAACGAAAGTAAAAGCAGAGAGTTTCGAAAGTTCTAAAAAGACTAGCCCAAATTCTGAAATCAGTTACATTGAACTTTCGGCTCAATTACTTGAAAAAATAATCGCTAACCAAGAAACTGCAAGTATTCAAACTCAATTGGCAACTGTTTCAGTTGAAGAATTATCTGCTCAACTTTCCAATGACATTCAGAAAAAAGCATTCTGGATTAATGTATACAATGCTCACATTCAAATCATACTAAACGAAAACCCAGACTTATACAAAGATAGAGGGGCATTCTTCAAGAAGGAGCAGATCACTATTGCAGGTGAGTTACTAAGTTTTGATGATATTGAACATGGAATTATAAGAAGTTCAACTATTAAATTATCTTGGGGACTATTAAAAAATCCATTTGTTGGAAAGTATGAAAGAACATTTAGAACTGACGACACAGACCCAAGAGTTCACTTTGCTCTTAATTGTGGTGCGAAAAGTTGTCCGTTAGTCGCTATCTATTATCCTGAAAATTTTGACAAGAAAATAGATGCAGTTGTAATTAACTTTCTTAAAAAGGAGACAACTTACAAAAAGACTGAAAACAAAGTGATGATTACACCATTGTTTAGTTGGTTTCGTGGAGATTTTGATGGAAAGAATGGAATTAAAAAATTCTTGAAAAACTACCAACTTATCCCTGAAGATTCAGATCCTGAATTAATTTTTATTGATTACGATTGGACACTAAGTTTAGGCAACTATTATGAAGAATAAACTAATCATCTTTACATTTTGTATAATGTCATTTTTCAATTCCTTTTCTCAAGTAGAAAGCACCTCCTATGGATTAATGCTAAAAGCACTGATCAATAAAAGCATTCCAATAGTTGCGGTTGCTGACTTAAGTCCGAATCAAATCTCCAAAGCCACTTTTATTGATTCTAGAGAACAGAATGAATATGAAGTCTCTCATATTGAAGGAGCAAAATGGGTGGGTTATGATAATTTTAAACTTTCAAGTATGAAGAGCGTCAAAAAAGATGCATTCATAATTATATATTGCTCGGTAGGCTATCGTAGTGAGAAAATCGGTGAAAAATTAATTGAAGATGGATATACCAATGTTTCAAATCTCTATGGAGGAATTTTTGAATGGGTCAATCAAGGAAAGCCAATTGTGAATCAAAAAGGAGAACCTACTCAAAAAATTCATGGTTATAGTAAAGCCTGGGGAATTTGGTTATCCAAAGGCGAAAAGGTTTATTAACCAAAGACCTGCAAATAGAACAATCTAATAAAACTATTTGTTTATGCAATAAGTCATACAGCTTACAATAAATTTTACTTAAAAGAAGTAATTTTATGCAACTGTAGTTTTCACTTTTTAAAAATAACTCTCTAATTATGATTAAGAAAACCCTTTTATCGGCATTTTCTATGCTGATTATATATTCTGTTTCTGCGCAAGAATTTGTAAAAATGATGCATGAAGAAGCCACTAATTTTCATCAAATCCAAGAAGCTTTCGAATCGTATTATGAAGGTAAGCCTTATGAAAAAGGAAAGGGTTACAAACAATTTAAGCGGTGGGAATGGTTTATGGATCAGCGAACATTCCCTACTGGTGAGCGATTTTATTCCACTGCAGCATGGAATAATTTCATGAGCTATAAAAAACAACATCAGGCAGATTTTACTTCCGATAAAAGCGCTGGATGGGTTGCTTTGGGGTTAAACGATTTTATCAACTTAAGTTATAGTCCTGGACAAGGTAGAGTGAACGTAATCGCTGTAGATCCCGTAAATGCAAATATAATTTACTTAGGCGTGCCTGCCGGTGGACTTTGGAAAAGTATTGACGGTGGAAACAATTGGAATGTGTTAACCGATAATTTACCTGTTTTAGGAGTTTCAGGAATCGGAATTGATCCGAACAATTCAAACATTATCTATATCGCAACTGGTGATGGAGATGGAAGTGACACCTATAGTATTGGAGTCCTTAAATCTACCGACGCTGGAAATACTTTTTCTCCTACTGGAATGGTGCATACAATTTCTCAATCTATTCGCCCTACAAAAATATTAATGCATCCGACCAATTCTAATAAACATTGGGTAAGCACCAGCAATGGTTTATTTATCACACAAGATGCAGGTCAATCATACAATAGAGTGCAGACTGGATTCATCCGAGACATAGAAATGCACCCAACTGATACCAATACTATTTATGCTTGTTCCAATGAATTTTTTAAATCTACCGATGGAGGTTTTAGTTTTACTAAAATAACTAATGGATTACCGTCTGCGAATGCTGTAAATAGAATGTCTATTGCAGTTTCGATTGATAACCCCTCTTTGGTTTATGGGTTATATGGCGATGCTTCGGATGCATCATATTATGGTTTATACCGCTCTTCAAACTTGGGAAATACGTTTACTCAAATGAGTAACTCTCCTAATATTTTAAGTAGTTCTAATGATGGAATGGGTTCAGGAGGACAAAGTTGGTATGATCTAGCTTTGGCAGTATCTCCTGATAATGCCAATGAGGTTTTTGTAGGTGGAGTAAATGTTTGGAAGTCTATAGATTCAGGAACCGTATTCAATATTATTGCACATTGGGCCTTACCAAATAATATAGGTTACACGCACGCTGATATTCATACCTTAGATTTTTACAATGGGAAATTGTACTGTGGTTCTGATGGTGGAATTTATGAATCAACAAATAAAGGTAGTACGTGGGTCGATAAATCGAGAACGCTTGAAATTTCACAATTTTACAGATTGGGTGGCTCAGAATCAGATCCAACTAAAATAGTTGGCGGAACCCAAGACAATGGTTGTTTCAGAGGCTACACCAATTCAAAAACTTGGACTCATGTCTATGGAGCAGATGGAATGGAGTGTGCCATACATCCTACTAATACAAATATTCTATTTACATCCTCTCAAAATGGAGGCTTAAGACGTTCAAATGACAATGGAAATTCTTTTACTGGAATTGCAGGATCAATAAGAAATTCAGAGTCTGGCGCATGGCTGACTCCATACTCACTAGACCCTAACAATACCGATAGAATCATTGCAGGTTTTGAGAATATTTGGTTGTCAAACAATCTTGGTGACAGTTGGGTTAAGATCTCGAACTTTCCTGGTGGACCAACATTTAGGTCTTTAGCAATTGCGAAATCAAATTCTAATGTTATTTATGCGGGTACCCAAAGCTCTATTTTTAGAACAACTAATTTAGGTTCTACATGGACGGATGTAACTAGCAACTTATCCGTACTGTCAAAAACGTACATTGAGGTTGACCACCAAAATCCTAATAATGTATGGGTTACAATTTCAGGATTTAATGCAACTGATAAAGTCTATTATTCGACAAATGGTGGGAGTAGTTGGAAAAACATTTCTTACAATTTACCTAACCTACCGGTGAATTGCATTGAGCGCGATGAACGAAATGGAGTTTTGTATGTGGGAACTGATGTTGGGGTATATTATTTGAAACCTTTTACTTTTGAATGGTTGCCATACATGACGGGGTTACCAAATGTGATTGTGAATGAATTGGAAATGAATTATGCCACCAACAAATTAAGAGCTGCTACCTACGGAAGAGGAATTTGGGAGTCAGATCCTTTCGAATATCCTACTAATAAGCCAGTGTCAAGATTCAGTATCCAAAAACAAGTGAATTGTCCAAATGTATCTGTTCAATTCACAGATCAATCATTAAACAATATTACCAGTTACCAATGGCAATTTCCGGGAGGAACTCCTTCAACGTCTTCAGCTGCCAACCCAATCATTTCATATTCGGCCCCAGGTGCATATGACGTAACACTTATTGTTAGCGATGGAATCATAAATGATACTTTAACAATGAGCAACTTTATAGATATTCAGAATCCATATATGGAACAAATGCCGTTTGTAGAAGACTTTGATGTGGCTACTTTTCCTAGAAGACCTATTGCAAAATCTATAATTGAAAATGAAGACGGTGACAATACATGGGAACATAGTTTTAATATTCCTGCATTGACGTATGTTTTAGGAATAAACAACTTCTTAAATTTTACACCTGGCAGAAAAGATGTTCTTGAACTTCCAGCTATCAATATGGATACAGTTAATTATCCTTTTCTTTTTATTGATCGAGCATATACTTCCAGAACAATGAATGATTCTGATACTTTGAATTTCTATTATAGTATTGACTGTGGAGCAACTCGTGTAAGGTTTGCCTCATTTTATGGAGCTGCATTAAGAACCGTAAACCCCTCTCAAGTAGAATACAAGCCAACCAATGCCTCTGACTTCCAAACTATTTTTCACCTTATTGCTGGAGCAGCCAATCAACCAATTGTTAAATTGTACATAGAAAATGTGTCAGGACTTGGTAATAACCTATACATTGACAACATCAATATCAAATCTCTACTGACTGATATTACAGAAAACAAAATTCCTGATGCTTCATTTAATGTGTTTCCGAATCCTACATCAGATAAAATACAGATAAATTGGACGAACTATACTGAATCGCCAACCATTCAAGTATTTGATAATTTAGGAAAGTTAGTAACTACAATAAATACAGCTAAAAATAATGGCACAGTTAATTATGACTTAAGCGGGTTTAGCAAAGGATTGTATCTAATCAAATTATCTACAAAAGAGAGTGAAACATCAACAAGAGTTATCTTAAAATAATATCAAATAACTATAAAACCGCTTGAAGTAAGCCTGAACCGTTTATCTTCAAGCGTTTTTTTTATCTCATAGATTGATGTAATTTAGTCGATCGAAAAATTAATTATTCATAAATAGATAGTACAATGAAGAAGATTGCATTAGTTTTTATTGCAGCAATGTTTTTACTAGGGGTTCCCAAAGTAAAAGCAGATGAGGGGATGTGGTTGCCGATGTTTATCAAGCGACTGAATTATGTAGACATGCAAAAGCAAGGTTTACAGTTAACTCCTGAAGAAATATACAGTGTAAACAACTCTAGCTTGAAAGATGCAATTGTGCGTTTAGGTGGCGGGTTTTGTACTGGTGAAATCATTTCAGACAAAGGTTTAATGTTGACCAATCACCACTGTGGATTCGGTGTGATTCAGGAAAACAGCACGAAAGAGAACAATTACTTGAGAGATGGTTTTTGGGCCAAGGAAAATAAGGATGAAATTCCTGCAGGTTTCAGCGTTTCATTTTTAGTAAAGATGGACGATGTCACTAAAGATATTATTCCATTTTTAGGTGTTGAATTAACTGAAGCTCAAAGAACCACGAAAGCTGATTCTATCATCAAAGTTTTGGAAGAAAAAGCGAGTGAGGATAATGAGTACGACATCCAAGTTAAAAGTTTCTACAATGGAAATGAATATTATTTATTCGTATACGAGACTTTTGGTGATGTTAGATTTGTAGGGGCTCCTCCATCATCTATTGGAAAATATGGTGGTGATACTGACAACTGGATGTGGCCTCGTCACACTGGCGATTTTACATTATTTAGAGTTTATGCTGATGCTGAAAACAAGCCAACAAAAGAGTATAGTGAAGACAACAAGCCATACACTCCTAAGCACTCTTTACCTGTAAACATTGCAGACAGAAGAGCAGGAGACTACTCTATGATTTTTGGATACCCAGGGAGCACTGATCGTTATTTGAGTTCTTATGGCGTAGAAATGGCTGTAAATATTCAGCAGCCTTCTATCGTAAAATTAAGAAGACAAGTATTAGACATTTATGAAGCTGAAATGGCTAATGACGAACAAACTTACATCAACTATGCTGACAAGCAAGCATCTGTAGCTAACTATTGGAAATATTTCCAAGGTCAAACTGCAGGTTTGAAGCGATTAAAAATTTACGACAAAAAGAAGTCAGAAGAAGATGCTTTTGAAGCTTGGATTGCAAAAGATGCTAAAACAGCGGATGAATACAAAAATGTAATCACTAATTACGACCAAGGTTATAAAGAGCTTTCAAAAATTATTTTAAAAAGTACTTATGACATCGAAGCAATTTACAGAATCGAAGCGGTTTCATTTGCTTGGAGAAGTAGAGGTTTATTAGGCGCACTTTCAAGCGATGATGAGGAAAAGCAAGCAAAAGCAGTTGAATCTTTCAAAGCAACTGCAGAAAAGCAGTTTAAAGAATATTCTTACTCTATCGACAAGCAAGTTTTTGCTGCGATGGTAAAAGCTTATGCTACTGACATTCCTGCTGATCAGCAACCAAAAATGTTCAAGGATTTAGTATCTAAATTCAAAGGAGATTATGCTAAGATGGCTGATAAAATTTACAGCAAGTCAATCTATACTTCGAAAGAAAGAATGATGAAGTTTTTAGACAAGCCAAAAGCATCAACTATTGAAAAAGATCTATTGTACCAATTGGCGAAGACTATTATCTTAGAAGATTATGTTCAAGCGTTAGGTGCTCAGAAAAAAGAGATCAACGAAAAGTTAGACAATGCAGGTCGTTTGTACTTGAAAGCTTTACGTGAAATGAATCCAAATCACGCATATGCGCCTGATGCGAATAGCACAATGCGTGTAACTTATGGTTCTGTAAAAGATTACTACCCAAGAGATGCCGTATACTATAACTACTATACGACTATCGAAGGAATCATGGAAAAAGAAGATCCAAAAAATCCAGAATTTGTTGTTCCTGCTAAATTGAAGGAATTATACAAAGCAAAAGACTACGGTCAATATGCAAACAGCAAAGGAGAAATGATCGTTAACTTTATTTCTAACAATGACATTACGGGTGGTAACTCAGGTTCTCCAGTAATCAACGGTAGAGGTGAATTAATCGGTACTGCATTTGATGGTAACTGGGAAGCAATGAGTGGTGATATCGCTTTTGAAACTGAATTACAACGTACAATTTCAGTTGACATTAGATATACTTTATTCATTATTGACAAGTATGCAGGAGCGAAACACTTAATTGATGAAATGAAAATCATTAGAGAAGTTAGCCCAAATGCTACTGTGAAAGCTCCTGTGAAAGAAGTAATAGAAGAAAAAGCAAAAGAAGCTAAGAAGAAATAAATCTTAAGGTTTAATACTAAAAACGCCTATTTCGAATTGTCGAAATGGGCGTTTTTAGTTTCTTTTCAATCTATATTTTAGAAATTCCGATACTTGGTGGTTTCTTCAAAGATGTATTCTAAAATTGATTTATCGGCATCTGTAAAAGGAACATGTCTGCGTTCCATCATTTTCTCAGCCACTTCAAATGCTTTATTGGTTCTGAAGGTAATCCATTTATCCGCACCACCCCACGCAAACGAAGGAATGAAGTTTCGTGGAAATCCTCCCCCATAAATGTTTGCACTCACACCAACTAAGGTTGCTGTATTAAACATGGTATTTATTCCACTTTTAGAATGATCACCCATCATTAGCCCGCAGAACTGCAAACCGGTGCTTTTAAAACCTCCTTTAGTATAATTCCAAATCTTTACCTCAGCATAGTTATTCTTTAGATTAGAAACGTTGGTATCAGCACCCAAGTTACACCATTCACCCAACACTGAATTTCCGAGAAAGCCATCGTGCCCTTTATTGGAATAGCCAAACATGACAGAATTACTCACCTCTCCTCCTGCTCTGCAATGAGGACCAATAGTAGTGGCGCCGTATATTTTGGAAGCCATTTTTAATTGAGCTCCTTCACACAATGCCAGAGCACCACGAACAACTGAGCCTTCCATTATTTCTGCATCCTTTCCGATATATATAGGACCAGTGGAAGAGTTCAAAATGGCACCTTGCACCTTTGCTCCTTCCTCTATGAATAATTGATTTCCAATATGAGTATTCGTATCGTCCAAAGGTTGAGAAGTTCTACCATTGGTCAGCAACTCAAAATCTAATTTTATAGCAACATCATTCTTAGAAAAAATATCCCACACTTCATTTATGGCAATGATTGCCAGATCACAATTTACTTGATGAAATCCATGTACATCAAATGCACCTAGCTCTACTTTTTGAGAAGACCTAAAAGCAATAATCTTTTCTTCATTCTGGTGATATAACATTTCGCCTTCTTGCAAATCATTAATGCAATCTAACAATTCAACTGAAGGAAAAAGAGTACCATTGATGTAACAATTGTCTGTATCGTACTCTAATTTGTATTTTACTTGTAAATAGTCAGCCGTTAGAAAAGAGATATCTCCATCTAAATAATGTTCCCATTTTTCTGTGAGAGTCAAAATGCCACATCTAATCTCTGAAACCGGACGTGTATATGTAAAAGGCAATAAATCAACCCTTCTATCATCAAATAAGATATAATTCATAGTAAAATTGTTTTGTAAAATTCCAGATGAAAGTTAAGCGGAGGAAACGAGTTTTACAACCATAAAAAAAGGTCTTCCAAAATTGGAAGACCTTTAGATTTTAATATTTCATTGCTATTTATTGAACAATCAACTTAATGTTCCTTCTTTCATTGTTTGTATTCACTTGGAGGAAATAAATTCCTTTTTCCCAAGCGCTCAAATCTAAATCAACAACTGATTGTGTTGCATTTTGCTGAACGACAATTTGACCTTTACTATCAAAAACAGTCATTTCTGCTGACTTCTCGCTTCCTAAATTAACTGTAAACTGTCCCTTACTTGGATTTGGATAAACTTGAATAGATGAAAGGCTATATTCATTTAATCCAACTGCAGCACCAAGGTCTTCTAATTCAAAATCGTCAATTGCCATATCAGAAGTAAAACCATTACCAGTATTTGCTCTAAATTTCACATTGACTATGCTCCCAATATATGGCGTCAAATTAATATTGGCTAGTTTCCAAGTATTCCCTTGATTAAACTCTACGTAAGGAATAACATCCTCTATCAATTCGCCATCAACTAGCAAATCAAAATGCAATTCACCCATCGTAACTCCATACATGTGATACCAAACTGAAACCTTAGGAGTAACAGCACTTGTTAAATCAATACAAGGTGAAAACATATGGGCAGTCTTTTCAAAACAACTTGAGGTTTCGAGATATAAATAATTACCTGATGCGGTTCCCGTTGTATGATCTGCAGAAGGTCCTGTATTATTTGAAGGTGTACTTCCAGAATTTGTTCTAAAATCAAACTCATCCCAAATCGTGTTGGTTAAGTTCATCCAACCTTGCGTAAGTTGACAAACCCCTTGTTCGCAATTGCTGGTGGTAGTACAATTGGAGAAATTATCAAAATTTTGCGTGTATGGAGCAGTTACAGTAACCGAATTCGCATACAATTGGAATCTAGAACTAGCGGTATCATTATAGATGTTCAAGTCTGAAGAGTCCACTATTACCTGAAGATTGTGAATTCCGGAAGGAATATTCAATGTGTTGATAAACTCATAGATCTTAGATTCGCTAGGATTAATTGTATCTAGATAAAGCTCTTTTGGTGAACTCACCCCATTTAGACTAAAAGATAAATTAAAGTTTGTTTTGATAGATTGTCCATTATTTTTAATTGAAACTTTCACTTTGGTTGCAGAAGTATTGGCACAATCAAAAAGTGCATTTCCTCCTGGAGATATAATCGATTCAATCGAAATATCATCGTTCAACACACAGTTAGAAACCCCTGCTCCTTTAAATATTGCAACAGTTCGCTTTCCAACTACATTATTCCCAATTGCTCTGATGGCTACCCAAGTTTCTTGATTTGAAGGGTATGAAATCACAGCAGGTAAAGATGTTATCGTAGTAATTGAATCCATAAATTTTGCACCTAAAACAAACACTTCATAGGCAGTTGCTCCGGGAACAGTGTCGAAATTCAATGTAAATTCATTTGGACAAACCGCACTAATCGCCAAGTTATTTGGACGATCAATTATGTTAAATGGCTGTTGTGATACTCCAGAAATACCGTTTCTAGAAACTCGAATTAAAGCTTGTCCGCTTACTACATTTGGCGCATTAAAATAGTGATACCTTCTACTAGCAGGAACATTCGTAGATAAGTTCGTCCAAGAAGAACCATTATTTAAAGAATACTCCACTTGAAAATTCCCAGTAGTATCATAAGTATCCCAGCGAACGATGTTAGATGTACCAGACTCCAAGCTCTCTCCAGCCGCAGGGTAGGTTACAACAATATCATCCATAATAAATGAATAAACCACTACATATGCTTGTGGTCCTTGTGGAATGGAAGTTCCTTTTACATTAATCTGCAAATTTCCAGAAGCAGGATTGTCAATCGAAATCTGCTCCATATTGTTTTTTGAATCCACTCCATTTGTTGCTGGTGTATTTAATGCCGTTGCATTAGGCGTAGAATTCAACACATATGGCAGATAGTTTACATTATTTACATCCTTACCTGTCATGTCCAAGTTATTCACCAAAGCAGAAGTAGTATTTACAGAAGCTTCATAATCTGTCCAATACACCATTACTTTTACTTGTTTTACGCCTGAAGGAATTGCAATTGTATGAGAATTAGTGTCTCCTTGAGCGATGGTATCGAATAGGTAAGTATTATCTTCTATAATTTCTAGTACTTTTCTCGCATTTAAACGTCCCCAACCAAAACTAAAGTCCGGTCCTTTATTACCTAAATCATCTGCAGAGTTCAACATCGCAGCTTTCATTAATGAAGAAGCAGGTACTTGGCCGTTGTTAAATTCCTTATACGCATGCACCAATGCAGTATAAGTCCCACTCGCCCCTGGAGCGGCCATTGAAGTTCCAGTATTGTTCACATAATTGTTATTCGGAAAAACAGAAAATACATTGGTTCCATTTGCACAAATGTCAGGCTTGATTCTACCGTCGGTTGCAGGTCCGCGACTACTTGAATTTGCTAATCCGTCAGTCAACGTAACATTTCCAATGGCCATTACATTCTTTCCAGATTTAATACCACCGGTAATATTTCCCCAACCTGCTCCAGCACCATAACCGCAATCTGAAGTTCCAGAATTACCTGCTGAAAAAACATGCATAATAGTATTTAACTGACGTACTTGCTGATCGGCGGTTTGTGCAAAAGCATTGTAACCAGCATTACATCCATTTCCATAAGAAGCTGAAGTAACTACAATTCCTGGATTAGTGACAGATGTTGGAGCGCTGTAAATAACATCCCAAACATCATAGACTTTTAAGTCCGCTGCCCAAGCCATGCCTTGCGCATCTGGGTCTAAGTTTCCGGCTCCTATGGCAATTCCACATACATGATCCCCATGCTCGCCACGACTAGCACCAGAAACGGTTTGATCTGTTCTTCCTTCAAAATCGATATGTGGGCCAATTGCTCCATCATCACCAACTCCCATCCATACACCTTCTCCATTATAAGCAATGCCATTGATTGCCTTATTTCCAATCCAGTTTACACGATGATTGGTTCTTCCTACTAAATCTTCCTTCACGGGTTCAGGATCGATTGGTTCCATATACTTCACCATTGGATGTCCTGCAATAGCAATTAAATGCTTTGGAGAAACTGCAATGGTTGTCAAATTTGAATATTCATATTGACTCAATATATCAGCACCAAAATTTTGCAAATACGACTTCCATACTTCATTATTGAATTCGGGATTTGTTTGCACGATTACTTGTACTTTCTTCCCCAACTTCGAATGTTCAGGATAGTTCTCAGTCGCTATATCATGGTGCATTTTAAACATTGGAGTCACTACATACAACCCATCAATGTTGAAACTTTTTGCAATTTTAAAGTCAATATTTTCTGATATTTTCACCAAAAAGGTATTATTTGTAATAAACCCTTCAACAGAAATACCTACTGCTTCTAAAGCCAATTTATCAGCTTGAGTTGGAATGGCTGTAAAATGTGCATACACATGGTAGACATTTTTATACTTCGCCAATTCCAGATCAGCTGCTGTGATCTGTTCGATGTTTGGTGTTAGCTTATAATCTGCTGACTTTAATTTTAGAATAGTCTCTTGACTGTATCCTGAGAAGCTCAGGGCAAAAAAACTAGCGACTAATAGTAAATATGATTTCATGGATTTAAATTAAATGTTAATTCTTAGCCCATAAATTTAACGATTTAATAAGGTAGATTTTGTCTTATAGCTTACTTTTACGTAAGTACAAATGCGTATATTAAACAAACTATAGAGATACATTAGCTGCTAATGATTTAAGAAGAATGGTTGATTAATTTAACTAAACAAAAGACGATTTAAAATTGAGGCCTCTTAACATTTAGGAACCATTAGAAGATTATTTACTTCTTGAATTCATCAATTTCATTTGTCAGGCAGAGCACAAAAGTTTACACTGAGCTTTGAAGAAGTGATGCTTCAAACAAATTAATTTAACTATTACTATACTTTATGCCTATCCTTAATTTCGGCTATCACCCTAAATGACAGAGGCCAAGAAATTTACACTTCTGAGGATTAACCAAACAAAAAGAGCCTTCCAAAATAAAATTAGAAGGCTCTTAGATAAAAATATGAGGGTTGGTTTACTTCACCAATTCCATTTCTTTAATTAATCTCGTTGCACCGGCATATTTATCTACTACCCACAAAATGTATCGAGCATCCACCGCTATGTTTCTACATTGATCTGGATCGTACATGATGTCGCTCATGGTTCCTTCCCAATTCCGGTCAAAGTTCAATCCGATTAGCTCTCCATTGGCATTCAACACTGGTGAACCAGAATTTCCTCCTGTGGTATGATTAGATGCAATAAAACAAACGTGTAATTCGCCGTCTTCTGCATAATCGCCAAACTCTTTGTTATTGATCAAGTCAATCATATCGGCAGGCAACACAAAATCCTTATTCATAGGATCATATTTTTCAATGATTCCTGTTGCTGTTGTAAAGTAGTCGTACTTCACTGCGTCTCTTGGCTCATAAGTATCTACTTGTCCATAAGCTAAACGTAATGTAGAATTGGCGTCTGGATAGTAAGTTCCTGGCAATAGTTCACGCATTCCTTTTACATATATTTTGCTCCATTTGTCAATCTCATCGTTCAGTCGATTGTATTCAGGGCTAATCTTGTTTAAGTAATTGCTCCACAAACTTTCTGAAACTTGATAAGCAGGGTCTTTTAGCAATTTCTTAGCGGCACCTTTATCGTAGTTATTCAACAATTCCATTACTTCCTCTTGACTGTCGAAAATGGTCTTTTTGTACACCATGTCTGTAAATGCAGGAAAGTGACCTTTGTATTTACCATTGATTTTTTCGAATACATCAGGCAGATAGCTTTTAGGTGCTTCATTCGCGTATTTAAACATCAATTGATTGAACAACTCCTTGTCTAATTGTTGATCGTAATCTTTATAAAAACGCTCTAAAGTGCTCTTTAATCCATCAATGTGTGCTTGGTCAAATGTTTTTCCTGCAGATAAATCGGTAATGTCTTTTCTGAATGTTCTGGCTATGGAAACGATATCTAATCCACGGTAAGCAATCTCAATAAAGTAATCACGAGCCAATGCTAAATCTTGCAATTGATCATACAGCTTTTTCAACTCTGGCAAAGCCATTTCGTATTCTTTGTTTTTACTTTTCATGGCTGCAATTTGGAAAGCTTTCTCTTTCTCCAACTTCACTTCAACTGCATTCAATCGGTCTAAACCTCTGTTCTCACCAATCCATTTTTTCCAGTAATTACTTACTCTAGCATATTTAGCAGAATACTTAATTCTCACCTCATCACTCTGACGCATATTGCGATCCATGATGTCGAGAATAGATCTTCGAATATCAATCATTGCAGGATTTTCTACATTCCGAATCAAATCTACCGCGTAAGAAGTCAAATACTGCTGCGTTCTACCAGGGAAACCGTACACCATAGTAAAGTCACCTTTTTGAACACCTTTTGTAGAAACTTTTAATGATTTTGGCGCTTTAAACGGAACATTGTCTTCACTGTACTCAGCAGGCTCATTGTCCTGACTTGCATAAATTCTAAACATAGAAAAATCACCGGTGTGACGAGGCCACATCCAGTTGTCTTCATCCCCACCAAACTTTCCAATGCTTGATGGTGGTGCACCTACCAATCGAATGTCTTTATAAGTTTTTGTGATGTACATATAATATTCATTGCCATAGAAGAATGGCTTAATTACCGCATCGTAAATGGTTCCTTCTGTAGCTTCCTCACCAATTCTTTTGATGTTCTTCTTGATTTGACGTTCTCTTTCTTCATCGGTCAACTCCACTCCTGCACTGTCCAACACTTTTGCTGTTACATCTTCCATTCTAACAATGAAAGTGGCAGTTAAACCCGGATTTTTCAATTCGTCTTTCAATTCTTTTGCCCAATATCCATTGGTTAAATAGTCATTCTCAACAGAAGAATGGAATTGAATTTGACCATACCCACAGTGATGATTCGTTAAAATCAATCCTTGATCGGAGATAATTTCACCAGTACAAAAACCGCCGAAAGAAATAACGGCGTCTTTTAAACTAGAATTATTTACATTATAGATGTCTTCTGCCGAAAGCTTTAAACCCATGGTTTGCATATCACTTTCGTTCAGACTTTTTAAGAGTAGTGGCAACCACATGCCCTCTTTGGCAATATTTACGGTATTGAGCACTAAAAGTGCGGTCAAAAAAGTGGCTAACTTTTTAATCATGCTTAAATTTGTTTAAGATTAGTTCTTGAATTAAACGACTAAAATAGTCATTGCTACTAATCTTTGAAAAGAAACTCGAGCAAAAAGCTGCTTTTATAGAAATAATTAGAAATACAATTGGATGACAGCAACAGAACAGAACATTGAAATCAGTCGATTACAGAAAGAAATCGAGAAATACATCGCTTTAAAACAAAGCAACATTATTTTTGACTTTCACAACCACAACGATAAAGTTGTGTTGGATGTGGTGACGGTAAATCCTAGACACCACCAATCGTTTTTATTTCACAGCACCGAAGGATCGAATAAAGTAGAAGCGTTATCAAAAATGCTTCATTACATTAAAGAATACAAAGACAAAGAAAGTTCGTACACGATTCAGTGGGCATTAAAAGACCAACAAGAATTACATACCTCTTACTTTATGGCCAACAACATTATGATGGCAATTGAGAAGTGTTTCTATGGGAATGATCCTAGCTCAATGATTATTTTTAGTGTTGTATTGAATCCGATTACATAAAGATGATTGAAAAAACATTCGTTCCTTTTCATGAAATAAAGGACCAAGAAGTTATCATTGTTGATGGTTTGCATCCACGTGGTTTAATTTTATCCCATTGGAAAGCCGGAAACATTCATTCGGAAATTACGGACGATACTTCTGGTGGAATTGTTCTCAATGCCATTGAAAAGAACTTCCCGGGAATTGACAATCCATTGATTTCGGCAACTCACTTTGACATAGATGGATTCGTTGGTGTTTGGGCTTTATTTGAGCCTGAACTTGCCATGCAGTATAAATCAGTGTTGCATCAGATGGCCGTTATTGGAGATTTTAGAGAATTAAACCTCAACAACCACGGAGCCGATCACGCCTTAAAGTTGGTTTGCTGCATCAATGCTGTTGAAAAAGAGAAATTCTATGTTCCTTTTGGAGAAGCTGACGAGATTAAATTGTGCGTGGAGAAATTTGAATATTTCATTCCAACGTTCAAGGAGCTTTTGTTGAATACTGATCAATTTCAAGCCACATGGCAAGAAGAATACAAGCATGCTTTAGCTGATTACAATCGAATTGATTCGGGGGAGTATCCGGTCAACAGTTATCCAGAAATTGGATTGCAATGCATTCATGCGAAAGCACCGATGCATTATTATGGATTGTTTTCGAAAAGTGATGGATTTGATATTGTCATGAGTATCTATCCAGAAAACAAATACGAAGTAGAATACAAATACACCACTTGGGTAGACATTACTAGCCGCCCTACTCTACCAAGGATTTCATTCAAACCACTTTTACAGCAACTCAATATATTGGAGCAAAACCAATACACTTGGCATTCGGATGGAGTTTCGGATACAGGCCCAATTTTACGCTTAGAAAAGAATAACTTATCTAAAGCAGAACGTTATGCCAATCCTACAGAAAGAGCCATTTATCCTTCTAGCATTGACTCCTATATTTTTGAACGATTAATCACGGACTTTTTTAAATTTGCTTATCGGAATATTTCACCGAAAAAGAATTGGACTTGGAAGGAAATAAGAGCAATCAGTGTCACTTTATAATCCATAACAGGGATTCAATGTTTGATCATTAATTTTTGATTGAATTAGTAACTAAATTTTTGAAATACATTAAAAAATGAGTCAGCTTTTTGAACTTTATAAAGACCAAATCTACACGGGGATCATAATTATTCTTTCCGTATTTATTCTTCAGGTTGTTACCAAAATCCTTTACAATTGGCTGATTAAAAAAGAAAAAAAACGTTTTCCAGGCGAAGACCCGAATACCTTGACTTTAGTCAAACGCATTTTGAATGCGTTATGGATGGTTTTAGGCATCATTGCATTTAGTTTTCTGTTCGCTGCACGTGATAAATACGCTGTTTTATTAGATAACTTTAAGCTTGTATTGTACTTGGGATTTTTGGCGATTGCTACAATCGTAATTGCTGCGACCACAAACATGTGGTTCAAAAGAAGTATAAAACGAAAGATCGTGGCTGGAGAAGACCCGACTAGCTATAAATTCCTGCGATATGTAGTGGTTTTTAGCATCTACTTTGTTGGTGCCCTATTTGGGTTGCTCGCCTTCCCATCCTTAAGAGGAGTTGCTCAAACTGCTCTAGGTGGTGCCGGTGTTGTCGCCATTATAGCTGGTGTGGCATCACAGGAAGCACTATCCAACTTAGTAGGAGGAATTTTTATCATATCATTTAAGCCATTCAAAATTGGAGATATCATTAAGGTGACCGACACCATGGTAGGGACTGTTGCTGATATTACCTTGCGCCATACGGTGATTCGTAATTTTGAAAACAAAATGATTGTCATCCCAAATGCAATGATCAACAAAGAGAAATTAATCAATTATGATTTAGGCGAAAAGAAATGTTGCGAACGAATAGAAATTGGGATTTCATACGACAGTGACATCGATGTAGCAAAAAAAATCATGCAGGAAGAATGCGAAAAGCACCCTTTCATTATTGACAATCGAACAATCGAAGAAAAAAAAGACAAATCTCCAATTGTTAAAACAGCGGTTGTCAGTCTAGCTGATTCATCTGTTGTAATTCGAGCTTGGGCTTGGTGCAAAGATTTTTCAGATGCATTTGAATTGAGAATCGATGTATTGGAAAGCATCAAAAAACGATTCGATAAAGAAGGCGTGGAAATTCCTTTCCCTCATCGAACCATCGTGATGAAGAAGGAAAAAGTGAGTTCTATAGAAAAATGATACCTAAAATCTCGTGACTTCAGGTGGCTTTAAATAACACCAAAATCAGCAAAACAAAATAGCTAAAATTTCATTTTTACACACAACGCATCAACAACACTAAACATTAAAAATGAAAGCAATATATTATTATAATTTACAAAAAAGCATAATAAACTAATTTTAACACAACGCAATAAACTAATTATCGAACAACACAATAAACTAATTTTAGCACAACACGATAAACTAATTATCGTACATTTGTGGAAGGAATAAATTGTTGAACAAATGACAACACCTTCTGAAAAATTAGCAGACTCACTTGTGAAGTTAAAAGTACTTCAAGGAAAAGGCTTATCCGTATTAAAAACCAACCAACTAAGCAGAACTCATCGAGAACGACTGCTTGCAAACGGTTTTATCAAAGATGTGTTTAAAGGTTACTATATTTCTACAAGACCCGATGAAACAACAGGTGAAAGCACCTCATGGTATGCCTCCTATTGGGAATTTTGTAGTGCATACCTCAATGAACGTTTTAAAAAAGATTGGTGGTTATCTCCAGAGCAATCGGTAGCCATTCACAGCGAAAACTGGGCTATTCCGCAACAGTTATTGATTAAATCATCGAAAGGAAAAAACAATAAAACTGAACTCTTATTCGGCACTTCAATTTTCGACATGTATTCCCCATCATCATCAAATCTGAATCTGGAAGTAAAAAATGATTTACGAATCCTCACTTTAGCTTCAGCAGTAATACACTGCTCGCCAAATACATTTTTGCAATCGCCAATTGAAATGCGAACAGCATTGGCGCAAATTACAGATACATCAGAGCTCTTAAGTATTTTATTAAACGGCGGACACTCAGTAATAGCGGGCAGACTAGTGGGAGCATTTAGAAACATGGGGAAAGATAGAATGGCCGATGACATCCTATCTACCATGAAATCTGCTGGATATGATGTGAGAGAATTGGACCCTTTTGAGGAACCAACACCTTCCATTTTCGACATCAGGGAAAAGTCGCCATATGTCAACCGTATACGAATGATGTGGCATGAAATGCGAACTCAAATAATTTCATACTTTCCTGAAGCGTGTGAATTACCAAAAAACAAAGCGCAGTTTCTAAAGGAAATAGATGAACTATTTATAACGGATGCCTATCATTCTCTTTCCATTGAAGGGTATAAAGTTTCAGAACAATTAATTGAAAATGTAAGAATTGGAGCATGGAATCCAGATACAAATCAAGAGCATCTACAACAAAAAAATGCAATGGCAGCTAGAGGATATTGGGAAGCATTTCAATTGGTAAAAGGATCTATAGAAAAAATATTGTCGGGGGAAGATGCTGCGAAAGTCATTGATTACGATCATTCCAATTGGTATCGAGCTTTGTTTGCTCCAAGTGTAACTTCAGGTTTATTGGATGCTTCAGATTTATCCGGTTATCGGAATCGACCTGTCTTTATTAAAAACTCTTTACATGTGCCTTTAAGCAAAGAAGCATTGAGAGATACGATGCCTATTTTATTTGAACTCATCAATAAAGAGGAAAATGTAGCGGTGAAAGCCGTTCTAGGCCATTTCATATTTGTATACATTCATCCATACATCGATGGTAATGGTCGGATTGCTCGATTTCTTATGAATACAATATTATCTACTGGCGGTTATCCATGGACAATCATAAAAGTAGAAAACAGAGATCAGTACATGCAAGCACTTGAATCGGCTAGCACAAAAAAAGACATACGCCCTTTTGCTCAATTTATTAGCGAAAGCGTGAAAGAACAAATAAAGTCAAACCAATAAATAGAACAATTAATACTTGAAAATAATCTTGGTGCAATTAATTAAGATTATTTTTAGGCTTCAATATAAAAACCAACATGAAAAATATAGCTTTCGTTTTCTTGCTAATCTTAACTACAAACCTATCGGCACAAGATTTTAACATTGAAGAACAACTGTACAATTTACCAGACATCATCTTCAAAAAAATCAATACACCATTGGGATATGAAGCTGCTTATGAATTGAGAATTAAGCAAGAAATTGACCACAAGGATCCAACAAAGGGCTATTTCTATCAGCGAGCCTATTTAAGTCATCGAGGGTTTAATCGTCCAACGACAATGGTGACTCAAGGATATACGAGTAGCAGCAATCGAATTTCTGAAGTTTCTGAATTGATTCAATCCAATCAAATTGATGTTGAGCATCGCTTTTTTGGAGAAAGCATCCCCGATTCATTGGAATATAAATATTTAACATTGGAGCAAGCTACGGCAGATTTGCACCGCATCAATGAAATTTTTAGACAAATCTACCCCAACAAATGGGTGAGCACGGGAATCAGTAAAGGTGGACAAACTACCATTTTCTACCGTTATTTTTATCCAAAGGATGTGGATGTAAGTATCCCTTATGTAGCTCCATTAAACAATAGTTTAGAAGATGAACGCATTTATACTTTCTTGGACACTGTTGGGTCAGATGAATGTAGAGCTAAAATAAAAGCTCTTCAAACTCGTCTATTGAAAGAAAGGGAATCAGTACTCCCACTTTTACGTTGGTATACTTATGGCGCAAAACTGAACTTCAATTACTTGAAATTTGAAGAAGCTTTTGAATACGCCGTACTGGAATACTCTTTTTCTTTCTGGCAATGGGGAAGTGATTGTGATAAAATCCCTGGTGCTGATGCTCCTATAGAAGAAGCATTGTATCATTTTGTAACCGTTTCCGGTTTGGACTTTTTTGCAGACCAAAGCATGGAAGATTTTGCTTCACACTATTACCAAGCAGGAAGCCAGATGGGGTATTATGGCTACAACATCAATGATTTTAAACCTCTTTTGAAAGCTTTACCAACAGACAAAAACCCTTCAGCGGTTTTTATGCCCAATAAAATGGAAGTTAAATTCAATAATTCGACTCCTAAGAAAACGGCAGAATGGGTAAAGAAACACGGCAATAGAATGGTTTACATCAATGGAAATGCAGACACTTGGTCTGCAACAGCTATTCGACCAAATGATAACGTAGATGCACTTTGGTTTTTCCTTGCTGGAAAAGACCACAGAGCCGCTCGAATTAAAAATATGTCGCCAAGTGAAAGAGTGAAGTTAGTGAACAACTTGGAACGATGGTTGGATATGGAAATTGAATAAATTTTACCTGTATATAGAAAGAAATAATCCCCAAAATATATGATTGAGGCTACAAAAAACTGGTTACAAAATCGCTATCGAAATATCATTCATAGCATTGCATTCTTTCCAGTGGTTATAGGGTTTTCATTTCTGCTAATTTCTATTGGATTGATTTCGTTAGACTATTCTCCTTTCGGGAAAGAGTTAAAATCCAACTATGAATTCTTGATTATTAAAGATGCAGAAACTGCACGAAGTATTCTTTCTGCAATTGCTGGTGGAATCATTTCATTGACGGTCTTTAGTTTTTCAATGGTTATGATTGTATTGAATCAAGCAGCTTCCAACCTCAGTAATCGAGTTTTGGACAATTTAATCGGAAACCGACAACAACAATACATCTTGGGAACTTACATCGGAACCATCGTGTATGCGTTCTTTATTTTAACAGCAGTTCGAGATGTGGAGGCTTCTAGTAACATTCCATCCATCAGCACTTATTTTGGAATATTCCTGACTGTTTTTGATATTTTCTTATTCATCTATTTCTTGCATTACATTACTCAGTCGGTGAAGTTTAATGTAATTATCTCCAGAATTTATCAAGAAACAAAAGATTCTATCTTAGAGAATAGTGCCGAGGATGCCGATCAAAAAAAGTTTAAACTTCCTACGCCTAACTATGAAATATTGGCCGGAGACACAGGAGTTTTTGAAGGGTTTAGAACTTCAAGCATCAAGGCATTTTGTGAGAAGAATGAGGTTAAAATTGAAGCTTTACTAATGAAAGGCGCCTTTGTACTCGAAGGCACTCCAATAGTTAAAATTTCACGTCAATTGGAAGATGATAGTGTAAAGCTTTTAAATAATTGCATCCATTTAGTGACTCAAGAATCCATAGAAGGAAACTTCACTTTTGGCGTTCGTCAGCTCAGAGAAATCGCTGTAAAAGCCTTGAGTCCTGGAATCAATGACCCAGGCACTGCGCTTGAAGCATTGAAAGCAATTTTTCAGTTGTTTAATTTATTTCTCGAGTCTAAACTTAATCATACCATTTCCAATGATTCTGGAGAGCCAATAGTTGGTATTTGTCCAATCGAATTTGATCAACTTTTCAATGACAACATCCTGACCATTTGGGATTATGGGAAAAATGACAGAAGTATAAGTAATCAATTAAACTTATTGGTAAATCAATTAAACAAGAAGCACCCTCAAGGTGTTTTCAATCAATTTATAATGAAGATGAAAGAAGGGAATTGTTTATAATTTTATCCCTTAAATAACAATAGATCCTTTGCAAAACCCATGAAACTAAAAATAGAAGCCCCTTTTAAGCCAACTGGAGACCAACCTGAAGCAATTAGACAATTGGTGGAAGGAGTAAACAGCGGAGATTATGCACAGACACTTCTAGGGGTGACCGGCTCTGGAAAAACATTTACTGTAGCCAATGTGATTGAGCAAACTCAGCGACCAACATTGATACTTAGTCACAATAAAACTTTAGCAGCGCAGCTTTATGCAGAATTTAAAGAGTTTTTCCCTGAAAATGCGGTGGAGTATTTTGTTTCTTACTACGATTATTACCAGCCTGAAGCTTACTTACCGGTTTCAGATACATACATAGAAAAGGATTTGTCTATCAATGATGAGATTGAAAAACTGCGGTTAAGCACAACCTCTTCTCTTTTATCTGGGCGAAGAGATGTAATAGTGATTAGTTCTGTTTCGTGTATTTATGGTATTTCTAACCCTGCTGATTTTAAACAAAATGTAACACATATCGATGTGGGACAAGTCATCAGTCGGAATAAATTATTGCATCAATTTGTCAATGCGCTTTATTCTAGAACCACCGCAGATTTTGAACGAGGGAATTTTAGAGTCATCGGTGATGTAGTGGACATTTTTCCGGCATATGCAGACATCGCCTATAAGATTACCTTTTGGGGCGATGAAATTGAAGAAATTGTTTCATTTAATCCAATTAGCGGTGGAACCATTGAGAAGTTTGAACACCTCTCCATCTATCCAGCGAATATTTTCGTGACCACTAAAGATAGAATGACTCAATCTATTTTCCAGATTCAGGATGACATGATGAAGCAGGTGGAATATTTTAAATCCATCGGAAAACATTTAGAAGCCAAGAGAATTGAAGATAGAGTGACCTATGATTTAGAAATGATGCGCGAATTGGGCTACTGCTCTGGGATAGAAAATTACTCCAGATACTTTGATGATAGAGCTCCAGGATCTCGTCCATTTTGTTTGATGGATTACTTTCCAGACGATTATTTATTGGTGGTCGATGAAAGCCATGTAACGGTTTCACAAATCAGTGCCATGTATGGTGGTGATAGAAGTCGAAAAATAAACTTGGTGGAATATGGCTTCAGATTACCGGCAGCTATTGACAACCGTCCATTGAAATTTGCAGAATGGGAAGGAATGAGAAATCAAACCATATATGTCAGTGCAACACCTGCGGAATACGAATTGAAAGAGTCGGAAGGTATTGTGGTGGAGCAATTGATTCGCCCGACTGGATTGTTGGACCCAATTATAGAAGTGCGTCCAAGCTTGAATCAGGTGGATGATTTGATGGAAGAAATTGTGACCCGTTCTGAAAAAGGTGAGCGAACGCTTGTGACCACATTAACGAAAAGAATGGCGGAAGAATTGACGAAATACTTTGCTGAAGCAGGAATTCGTTGTCGATACATTCACTCGGATGTAGACACTTTAGAGCGTGTTGAAATCCTACATGAATTGAGAACAGGCGTATTTGATGCGTTGATTGGAGTTAACCTGTTAAGAGAAGGATTGGATTTACCTGAAGTATCCTTGGTGGCTATTTTAGATGCCGACAAAGAAGGATTTTTACGTTCCAATCGTTCGTTGACTCAAACCGCAGGTAGAGCAGCAAGAAACATCAATGGCCGTGTTATTTTCTATGCGGATACGATTACGAAATCCATGCAAAAAACGATGGATGAAACAGAAAGGAGACGTGAAAAGCAAATTGCTTATAACACTGAACATGGCCAATCTCCACAATCGTTGAACAAGAAACAACGCGGCACCATTGGAAAATCAAACAGTACGATTGAGAAAGAAGCAAATGAATATGAGCTTCAAGAGCGACGATCAATTGCAGCTGACCCAGTGGTGAAATACATGGATGAAAAACAATTGAGAAGAGCCATTACTCGGATCAAAAAAGACATGGAGATTGCTGCCAAAGAATTGGATTTTATGGAAGCAGCAAGATTGCGTGATGAAATGTATGAAATGGAGAAGTTGTTGAATAAGAAAATTTCTTAATTGTTAATGGTAAATTATTAATTGTTAATTGTTCCGCAATTTATTTTAGCCTACCAATTTCAAAAACACACAATTGAAAACCTAAATATAGTCCTGTGCTTATAGAAATTAGATAACCATGACTACTTTTTGAAAGAAAATTCAATAAAAAGAAATCACTAATCACATAAAAAGTTAAGCTCAACATTAAAAATATAGCTAACATCCATTGTATCCTTTTCAATCTTTTCACGTTATGCTCTTTTTTTATACCAGTTTATGAATTCTGAAAGTATAAATGTAGTTAAGAAAACTCCATATCCAACTGTCTCAAAATAGAGGTATTTATCATCCTCGAGTATAAAATCAAAAATAATAAGCCATATGGGAATACAATAAGCACTAATCGTTGATAAAGTTTTCCATTTCATACATTTAGACTAAGCTATTATTGAATTAATTAAAGTTATGATAATTAATTGATGAACAAATTTAATTATTAATTGACTGACTTAAGAAAACATTCTTTGCGACCTCAGCGAAACCTTAGCGTTCTTTGCGGTTAATAGAATTGAATTCGTTAAAGAATACAAATCAAACAATTAACCATTCACAATTAATAATCAACCATTATTCTTCGTATTCAAAGCGCAACTGTATCCCGTAACGGGTTTCTTCTTTTTCAAGATTAGAAAGCGAAATCCCAAGTAATCGAATCGGCTTTTCAGGCAATTCAGGAGTTCGCAATAATTCAACAGCAAGCGTCCAAATGTGATTAAAGCTAGAGACGAAACTTCCTACTGTCTTTGATCTAGTTTGAATCGTAAAGTCGTCGTATTTTAATTTCAGACTCACCGTCTTTCCTGCGTTCTTCGCTTTTTTAATACGATTTGCTACTGTCTGACAAATGGGCTGCAATGCTTTTAGTAACTCTTGTTCAGTCTCTAAATCATCCTCAAAAGTATTCTCTGCACCAATTGATTTCCGCACTCGATTGGGTTGAACTTCACGTTCATCAATTCCTCGAGCGATTCGATAATAATGCAATCCCGCTTTTCCAAAATTACCGTGCAGCCATTCATTGGATTTACTTTTTAAATCAGCTCCATTAAACACCCCAAACTTTTTCATTTTCTCAGCCGTAACCTTACCGATTCCATGAAACTTTTCAATTTTTAATTGTTCAATGAAAGCTTGTCCTTCTTCTGGGAGAATGACGCTCATTCCATCTGGTTTATTAATGTCCGAAGCAGTTTTGGCTAAAAACTTATTGTAGCTAACTCCGGCAGAAGCAGTCAATCCAGTAACAGCCAAAATATCAGCTCGTATATTCATCGCTATTTTCATGGCTGAAACGATGTTTTTCTTATTCTCTGTCACATCCAAATAAGCTTCATCCAAAGATAAAGGCTCTACTAAATCAGTATAGTTCTTAAAGATTTCCATGATTTGAAGGGACACTTCTTTGTATCGCTCAAAGCGTGGTTTTACGAAAATTAAATTGGGACACCGACGCGCAGCAGTAATGGACGGCAAAGCTGAATGCACTCCGTATTGCCGTGCTTCATAACTTGCAGCAGCCACTACTCCCCTTTCCTTAGAGCCACCAACAGCAACTGGTTTTCCTTTCAATTCAGGATTATCCAATTGCTCTACAGACGCATAAAAAGCATCCATATCAATATGAATTATTTTCCTAGAAATAGCAGTTTCTATCAATCGATTAAGTTCATTTTTTTCAGCAGAAAAGTAGCATTCATATTCTGACAAACTCCACGTTTCAATGTATAGTCAAAATACAAATCATCTCCTTTCATCTCTACTTCAAAAGCATAGTTTTGAATATTATTCGGATAAATCGCATTTAATTCACATAACGATAAATCGTGTGTAGCAATAATGCCAGACATGGGGTAACGCAACAATTTCTTTAAGAACTCAGCCGAACCAGTCGCTTTATCCCTAGAATTGGTCCCTTTTAAAATCTCATCTAATATGGCAAAAGTCGGTTGTCCTTTTTCTAATAAATCAACCAACTGCTTCAACCGTTTTAATTCAGCAAAGAAATAAGACTCATTATCGTTTAGTGAATCTTCTGTCTTCATGCTCGAAAACAAAGCAACGGGTGTATAATTTAAAGTGCCAGGTAAATTCACTCCAAGTGTTCCCATCACCATACTCACTCCAACAGTTCTCAAGAAAGTACTTTTTCCAGCCATATTCGCACCGGTCACAATATCGATTTGGTTCCAACCATCAATCAACAAACTATTTGGAACTCTTACATCAGGCTTTAACATAGGATGTGAAAGTGATTCCGCTTGATAATAAAAGCCATCTTTCTGAATAAGTGACGGAAATTGGTTTTCAGGATTGTTGAACACATAATTCCCCAATGAAATCCGAGCATCTATCTCATAAATGGCCAATAACCAACCTTCCAATTGTTCTCCATGACTTTCCTGCCATTTTGAAAAACGCAATAAGCACCTGACATCCCACAGCAAAAAAGCATTTAAGACAATACCCATGATCATATTGTTTCTATTGTCAAAGGCATTTAAAATCGACTTTAGTTGATTTAATGATTCAGATGCAGGCTGATCCCCTTTTAGTCGAGCTTGTGCTTCCTGATTTAATTGCTCTTGAAAAGTTTCGTTTTCTATGCGTTTGATATAATCAGTATAAGAGGAAACATCCTTCAATAAATCTTCTGCTTTTGTTGAAACTTCGGTGGTCTTTTTCAAAAAAGTACCGGTAAACAACAAAGCAACAATAAGTGAATAGGATAAATAATTTCCATCAATAAAATCAAACAAATACCCTACAAAAATTCCAATCACTATTACAGGAATAAGGTAGTACAATCCTTTATAAATTGCATTCGGAAAAACTTCGACTGATGGAAATTCTACTGATTCTTTATTTTCTTGACTCCGCTTATGAGCACGAAACTGGTGTTGCCACTCTGTTTTTTTCGCCAATTCCTGCACCGCTTTCTGGCGTGATTGTATGATAGCAACATCCAATTCTGGATGAAGCAATTGTCCTGCTAAAAGTCTCGCTCCCCCATTTGTGACGGTTCGGTTGAGTAATTGAAAAATAGAACCTCTCCCCAAAATCCCAAAATCGGCTGAAAAGTGGTGATCCATTTCTGCATACTCACTTCCATTTTCATTCGAAGAAAAATCATATTTCAATGCTACTATTTCTTTCTCCTGAATATCTATTAAATTCTGAACTTGAACAATCTGTTCGTTCAACCGACCACTTCGCTTTACTGATATGGCAAAAATAATAATGGGAATCAAAAAGCCTATTGCAGCGTATAGTGCATCAAAAAATAAGAAATAAAACAAAATAAATGCCGCAGCAAAACTTATGATACGAATAGCTGTTATGACTCTAGACTGAGTTTGCAGTTGAGACAACTCTGACTCGAATTGCTTCTTTCGAGTGTTGTAAAAGGAAAATAATGAATTCATAGGGTGTAAATTTCCTTCTTTTTATCGGAATAAGGTCACTTTTAAAAAGAATAATCTCTTCAATTATAAATTCAAAAATCTAACAATCAATACATTTGAATTATTTAACAATTTTTTTAACTAATAATTGTACCTACATTAAATGTATATACATATATTTGCGTCATCAAATTTAAACTAAAGAAAAATGAAAAAGATCGTATTATCAACAATGGCTTTAGCTATCGCTGCAATAACTTTTGCAGGAAATGGAGAAAAAAACACCTACAAAGTAGACAACAAGTTGTCTAACTTGGAGTGGACAGGAAAAAAAGTAACTGGTGAGCACACAGGAACAATCGCTGTTAAAGAAGGATCAATCATGGTAGAAAACAACATGATTAAATCAGGTACTATTGAGTTTGACATGACTTCTATCAACTGTACAGACTTAGAAGGTGAGTACAAAGGAAAGTTAGAAGGTCACTTAAAATCAGATGACTTTTTTAGTGTAGAAAAGCACACTGCTTCTACTTTGAAAATTAAAAGCGTAAAGAAAACTGAAGGACAAGACACTTACGAGATTTCAGGTGACTTAACCATTAAAGGAATTACACACCCAACTACTTTTCCTGCAGTTATCAAAATGGAAGACAACAAATTAGTGGCTATTGGAACTGTTGACATCAACAGAACTAAATATGACATCAAATATGGTTCAGGACAATTTTTTGATGGTTTAGGTGATAAAATGATCTATGATGATTTTACAGTAAAATTCAAATTAGGAGCGAAAAGTTAAGACTTTTCATATAGGTTGATTTTAGGTTTACCGCCGTTTCTTACTATTGGAAGCGGCGGTTTTTTTATGATGAATGATCACTAATGATTTTCCACTGACCTCCCATTCTTTTCCAAATCAAACTGTAATGTCCTTCTAAATTTCCTTTCTCGCGTTCCAAATGCCATTTTCCAATTACACTGACATAATCTTTGCTCAATTGCTCAATATATAGATTGGTAAAAGTCAACTTTCCCATCGCCTCGGCTGAAGGATAAGAGTTCTTGTAATTATCTAGGGTTTGTTGCCATCCATAAGTCAGTCCTTTACTACCGATAAACTTCAAAGAATCCGACCGCCAATAGGGCTCCATAAAGCATTCTATATCTCCAGCAGACCAACACACTTCCTGCTTCATCATTAATTCTGCAATAGTATTCTCAGTATCTGTCATTGAAGGTGGAGAACAACTGATAGAGAAAATAATAAAAATTCCACTAATTAATCGGGAAATAGATGGGATATCGGTCATTGTATTTTCTTAAAAATATGAATAATCGTTCTTCTTTTCTGCCTTTAAACTTCTTGTATTCATTCCATAAAGATGGATCTTTTTGAAAAATTGGCTCTGTGTTTTTTGAGGTAAATGTGAATACCTTTCCATTGTCAAAATTCAATAAAAATTGGACTAAAGTTCTGCTCTCAGTCGGGACTTGAAATCCATAAGGATCTATTCGATAGCTAGTGGTAGTCACATAAGCAGCAAAATGTGAGAATTCCCCAATAGATATCAATCGATTGAAATCTCCTTCAGCTGAAATATAAATTCCTCTTCCAGTAGAGTAGCCCCAGACTCTATCCGGATTAACAGGTAAGTATTCTTTTAATGAATCATCATATATCAATATCGATTCTCCTTTTCTTTGCAGCCCGTCGGTAATGCTCGGTTGGTTGTTTCTAAATTCTAAAAAAGTAAGGTAAATACCTTGATTAAATTCAAACGTGGGTTGATAAATGACTTCATCCAACTGCGCAAATCCGCGGAAGGAAATAAAAAATAAAAAGAGAATCACTGACTTTTTCATGCTTCTTTCATGCTTAATTGTATTCGTTTTCTTGACTCATCCACCTCAATTACTTTCACTTTTACGGTTTGTTGTAAGTTAACCACTTCATTTGGATTGGCAACAAAATGATTGGCTAAATGCGAAATATGAACCAATCCATCCTGCTTAACACCTACATCTACAAACGCTCCAAAGTTGGTAATATTTGTAACAATTCCGGGTAAAACCATGCCAACCTCTAGGTCTGAGATCTTGCTGACATTCTTATCAAACTCAAACAATTTAATGCCCTTTCGTGGATCACGAGCGGGCTTTTTCAGCTCTTCTTTTAAATCGTTCAGTGTAGGAAGTCCAATCTCAGTTGATGTAAAATTTTGAAAGTCGATTTGAGCAATTGCTTTTTCATTTCGAATCAAATCATCAAGAGAAACTCCTACTGATTTAGCCATCTTTTTTACTAAATCATAACGCTCTGGATGAACTGCCGAATTATCCAGCGGATTATTCCCATCAACAATTCGCAAAAACCCAGCCGACTGCTCATAAGACTTGGCCCCCATTCCTTTTACTTTTAGCAACTCTTTTCTGGATTCAAATGTTCCATTCTCTGATCGATAGTCCACAATGCGCTGCGCCAATTGAGGCCCCAATCCTGAAATGTATTGCAACAAATGTTGAGACGCTGAATTTACATTAACCCCTACTTTATTCACCGCACTTTCTACCACTCTATCGAGCGATTGTTTCAGTAATTTTTGATCCACATCGTGCTGGTATTGTCCAACACCAATAGATTTTGCATCAATTTTTACCAACTCTGCCAAAGGATCCATCAATCGCCGACCAATAGAAATTGCCCCACGAACAGTAACATCATATTGCGGAAATTCATCTCTTGCAATCTTTGAAGCCGAATAAATTGAAGCTCCATTTTCGTTTACCACATAAACTTCAACCGTTTCGTTGAATCGCATCTTTTGAATGAATCGCTCCGTCTCTCGTCCTGCGGTTCCATTTCCAATAGCGATAGCTTCCACTTTATATCGACTTACAATGGTGTTGATCTTTTTAGCAGCCATCGCACTTTCATTCTGTGGTGGATGCGGATAGATCGTTTCATTATAAACAATATCTCCCAAATTATTTAAGCAAACCACTTTGCAGCCAGTTCGAAACCCAGGATCGATGGCCAAAACATTCTTTTGACCCAATGGTGGCGCCAGTAACAATTGCTTTAGATTTTTCGCAAACACATCTATAGCCTCTATATCTGACTTCTCTTTATATGTATTTTTAAATTCCGTTTCTATTGAAGAGCTGATCAACCTTTTAAAACTGTCTTTTGCAGCTATTTGTAATTGTTCTCTCAACTCATTATTGTTTGTTTTTATGAAGGCCTGCTCAATTTTATCCAACGCTTGTTCTTCTTCTATTGCAATCTTCGTCCTTAAAAACCCTTCACTTTCTCCTCTAGTAATAGCCAAAAATCGATGAGAAGGAATTCGTTTCAATGGTTCTTCCCACTTAAAGTAATCTTTAAATTTCTCGCCTTCTTCGTCCTTGCCTTTTATCACTTTTGAGGATATGAGGGCTCCTTTTTCAAACATCCAACGAATGTTTCGACGGATGTATTCATTTTCATTTAACCATTCAGCTATAATGTCTCTTGCTCCAGATAACGCCTCTTCAACGGTCTCTACTTTATCAGTCAAATATCGTTCAGCAACCTCATCCAATGAAGTGAGATTCTGAGCCATCATTATTTTAGCTAAAGGTTCTAATCCTTTTTCCTTGGCTACAGATCCTTTGGTTGATCGTTTCTGTTTATAAGGTAAATAAATATCTTCTAAAGCAGTTAAGTCTTGACAGTTTAGAATCTTTTCTTTCAATTCTTCCGTTAGCTTATCTTGTTCTTCTATCGACTTCAAAATAGTCGCCTTTCTCTTTTCTATTTCCTCAAATCGATACTTTTCAATTTGAATACTTTCAATTTGAACTTCATCCAAATTTCCAGACCATTCCTTTCGATACCTCGCTATAAATGGAATAGTTGCTCCTTCCTCAAGCAGTTTAATAGTAGATTCTACAGACTCTTTCTGAATTCCAGTCCGTTGGGTAACATATGTGATCAAATTGATTGCCATTTATTTAAATCTTTTTAGCATTTAGTTTCGTATGTATTTTAAACAAGAGTGCTAATTTAATGGTTTATAATATACACTCTAATGATCAATTCAAAACTCATACATATGAAAAAGATTTTTACCTTAAGTTTCTTGATTTGCATTTTTTTAAGTTCCTGTGCACAAGACACTCATCAGAACGAAGACCAATCGAATAAAGAAATTAAATTGAGACCAGTTTTAACAAAAGCGGAGTATCAAAAAATATTACCTGGCGATGTTTATGAAATCGCAATGGAAGAAGGAACAGAACGTCCATTCTCTGGAAAGTATAATGATTTTAAAGGGGACGGGATTTTTACTTGTGCTGTTTGCGGAAATCCATTGTTTGATTCTAAAACAAAATTTAAATCAGGAACCGGATGGCCAAGCTTTTACGATGTATACAATGACAAAAGCATTGTAGAAGCAGTGGATAGAAGCTTAGGAATTGTTAGAGCTGAAGTAGAATGCAACCGCTGCAAATCACACCTTGGTCATGTATTTGACGATGGCCCAAACCCAACCGGTTTGCGTTACTGCATCAATTCTTTGGTATTAGATTTTGTTCCTAGATAAATTACTATTTTAAAACTTCATCTACAAACTCAGGCTGATTGGGTGCGCTCGCATTGTTATTCTTAATGCTTCCGTCGGGATTAATGATTACAAACCTTGGCAGACTCGATACTACAATGTTTTCAGTTTGCGATAACTCTACCGATTCTAAGGTAAACCACATCATTGAATTTCGGTAACTATCCCCAACCCAATAGTGATTACTCTGAGAGGGTAAAGTATCGCTATAGGCAAACCAATCATCTAAATTATGATCAACAGAAATTTTTAAAAACTCTAAGGTGTCATTTGCCATAATTGCACTGATAGAATCAAAGGAGTGAACTAGGTTTTTTGACGGTTTTGACCAAGTAGACCAAACATTAATGACCACCGTTTTTCCATAAAATTCAGAATAATCAACATCGTCCGCATCAAGACTAATCATTCTGAAAGGGAGTAAAATTTCACCTACAGAAGCTTGTTGCATCAATCCCACCTTTTTATCATTATTAGATGAAAAGCCGACTCCATTTTGGGCAATCAACCAACAATTGGAAACAAAACACAACAATATTGAAACAATTATTTTCATTAAATAGAAATGGTGTTATAATTCATTTTCAATAGCATGATTACTCTTTGTCTGTCCAGGAATCTCATATACTTCGATTTTTAACTCCCCCCTTATCATTTCCTCTCGAGGGTTAAATATATATGTTTTCAAGATAGCTGAAGAAGGAATTTCATTTATTGTGTAAACAAAATCAAACTTTATAGTTTTATCCTCAGCAATTTTTGAACTAGTAAATGGCCCAAATCCGCCATAGCTATAACCTTCATGAGTTACGGAGTCTTCAACTGAAAAAATAATTGGAAACGCTTTAATAGGACTCGTATTATAATAAACCCCACTGCACCTAATAAAAATAGGTGATATTTTTTGATTGGGCATTAAATTATAGAATTGCTCCTTCCCGTCAAAATTAACATTAAACTCATCGATTTTCTTACGCTTCAGAAATTGATTTCGCTCAAATAGAATCAATTTAGATATCGTATCTACATGTAATTCATGATATAATTCTCGAATATTAGGCCTCAATTCTTCCAATTGAACAATATAATCAAACAAAGTATCACTGTCCCAACGAGCCAATTGAAATGCGCGTATGGGATATCCTTCTTGTTTTGTGATTTCATCATCCAATTGCCAAAAACGAGCACCTGTTGCTGGTGGAGTCCCATTTACCTCATCAGGAATTAAACTAAAAAGCTCCTTATCTACATGCTCATAATAATATATCATGGTATGTGTGAAATTAAAATTTACCCAAAAGAAAAACAGCGTAACAACAGTAATTGGAACATACAACCATCGTTTTGAAAATTGATCAATTACAAAAGCAAGACTGCCATAAAACAGAACAACCAAATAGGTTGCGGCTCTATTTTCAGGATAGAATATTCCAAAAACTAAATTCTGTAATAAGATTCCAACTATTCCGACAAATAAGAAGATCTGAAATATATTTTTAGTCTCAAATAGATTCTTACTTCGAATCACGCTATAAAAAAGATGGACACTTAATAGTAAAAAAACAATGGACAATAGGACATCTAACCATGCGTTACCGCTATTCCACATTAATTCTGTTAATGAATGAATTGTGGTGACATAAAAATCAGACTCGGCTCCTAGATAAAGTTTTCCTCCTTTCTGAAGGTCTAAAGAATACTTTACTGCTAATGCAATTGGGAATAACGATAAGACGGTAAATACATTACCCTTCTTCTGCTTTTTTTGAAGACTAAAAAGAAGCAAAAACAATATTCCAAACAAAGCTATTGGCAATAAAGATAAGTTTGTATAGATGGCCAACAACCAACCCAAAGTAGCCCAACCAACATTCTTAGAATTTGCCTTCTCAAAAAAGAACGCCGTTTGTAATAAGGCAAAAGTCATGAACGAAAATGACAGACCATAACCTCTAGCGATACTGAAAAACTCTAAGAAAAAACTAGTGCAACAAACGCTTACAATTAGAAATAGAACACTCCAGTTTGATTTTAGATACCTTTTAAATCCAACTAGAGAATAATAAAACAAAGGGAATGCTAAAATACTTGGTAAACGTATAATCCAAATGGATTCAGAATTAAATATTCTATAAAACAGTCCGCCTAAAAAACTCAGGACAAAGTGATTATTGGCATCAATATAACCAGAATAAGGTAGAAAATTCCAATCAATCATGTACCCATTTTTAGTCATGATTTCATCATTGACATAAAATACAAGTACCGCTCTTAATAAAACATAAGCAAAGAGTAAAGCAAAAATTACATGAATAACTATTCCGTCATTTAGAACTTTTTGCTTACTCATTTTGATTTTCTAGTTTGTTAATTTTACCACCAATTTTCCTACTTTATTCTTTTAAAATTCAAGTGGTAGAAATGGAAATCAGGATTTGGTAATTCAATGGTAAATCCATCAGCTGAACCATCTTTTACCTCAAACTTAACATAACCTTCCGGCAAAAATCCATCGTTAAATTTGATTTGAAATACATCACCTTCCCATGGCGTCATTTCGCTATTGAACAATTCTTTAGCAGGAACTAAAACCAGCTTCAATTGCTTCTTCTCGTAAGTAACAATTGCTTTCCCATACATTTTATCCTCATAAGTTCCGGCGTACTTCTCTATATCTATAGTTGGCTTTAATTTTTTGTTTCTTGCATCTATTACCTTCAGACGATCTTCCGCTAATCTTTTCTCATATCGCTCTGAAGACTTTAAATACAATTCTGCCCAATCTCTCGCATCTTTGGTTTCCAAAAACTCATCTAGTATTTTATACATTAATGCAGCCGGCAACGAAGATTCGTCGTTGGTTAAAATCACAAAACCCAAGTTTTCTTCAGGAACAAATCCAATCTTAGAAATAAATCCAGGCAATCCGCCACCGTGATGAGCTACTTTTTTACCTTGGTAATCGAACAAAAACCAACCCAATCCATATCCTTTAAAATGAATGCTATTTGATTCATCAAAGCTTGAAACAGATTGAGGTGTTTGAAGTGAAAGAAGGTGCTTCACTGTGTTTGATTTCAATAATGTATCCCCATTAAAAATTCCATTATTGGTCCACATTTTCAACCAATTGCTTAAATCCATTACACTAGAATTTAATGCTGCTGCACCACCAGAATTGTCATAATTCAAGAACAATGAGGCCTTTCCTTTTACATGTGGAATCGCTAAATTATCCGCTTTAGTAAATTTACTGGTAGATGTTTTTGAAGAAGTCATTTGCAAAGGTTGGAAAAAACGAGTTTCAATAAATTTGTCCCAACTCATGCCACTTACTTTCGCTACTACTTCACCGGCTACTATAAACATGATGTTGTTGTAACCGTATTCCTTTCTAAAAGAAGTTTTGTTTGGCAATTCTGAGATTCTATTCATGATTTCTTCACGAGAATAATCGGTTCCGTACCACAGCAAATCACCATCGAATGTATTGTAACCCGAACGATGCGCCAACAAATCTTCAACTGTAAAATTTTGAGTGGCATAGTCGTCATACAACTTGAAAGAAGGTAAAATGTCCACTACCTTATCGTCCCACTTCAATTTACCTTCATCAACCAACATACCAATAGCTGCTGCAGTAAATGCTTTACTTAAAGATGCAATCCCAAAAAGGGCATTCACATCCATCGGAGTGTTAGTTTCCTTATTTTTTAAACCATAGGCATTTTGAAAAACAATTTGTTGGTCTTTCACTATAGCGACGCTCATGCCGGCAATTCCATAGTTTTTAAATGCCTCTCTGATGTAGGTATCCAATTCGGAATATTCACCCTTTAGAACCTGACTCGGTTCCCTGTCGATTGGAGCATTTTCAACTCTTTCTCTTGCTACTTGGGCAATTGAAGTAACACTGAACAATCCAAAAATTACTGCAAAACAAAAATTCTTTATCATCTTATTTATTTTAATACGATCCATTTCTCTTTCTAACCAACCACTCCATTGCGAGCAAGCCTAAAATTAAAAAGAAAATCCATTTTAAATTTATCAATTCTGAGAGTTTCACTTGAGAATAAGAAATCGCAGTGATGTCTTCTCTAGACTCTAACTCTTTTATTATTTCGTTCATTTGACTAGGAAAGAAACTTTTACCTCCATTCTGCCCACTAATTTCTTTCATTAATCCGAGATTCGCTTGCAAATTATTTCCTTCAACATCGATAGGCAAAATAGTCAGCGTTCCTGTTTCTTTCAATTGTTTTCCACCATAATTAACTGTGGCTAAATAAGTGTAATCGCCAACAGCTAAATTTCCTGCATTCAAATAATACCGTTGGTTGGTGGCAGTAAAACTAAACGAATATTCTTGCCCGTCTGTATTACGTATCGACAAACTAACCTCCGGTTCATTTACCAACTCATAACTCTCGTTGTACAATTCAGCATCAAAAACAATGGATTCATTCTCAAGAAAATCATTTTTAGTGGTCACTCTAAATAAACTCTTATCCACCTTTAAAGAGAGGTACTGAACCGTTTTCCCCATTAACTCCTGAAAGTTCGAACTGCTTTGATTTCGCTCAAAATCGGCTAAACTCCACCTCCACAATCCTTCTCCCAATACAAAACCTAATTTCTGATTATCGTCTTGAATAAAAAACCACAAAGGAGTCTGAGTTTCTACTTTCGATATTTTCTGATAAAGTAAAGTATAAGAAGGCTTACTAATGGATACTTCCCCAAAAGGCGAAGCCAAAGGTGGGAAACTGGCGACTTGTTTGCCAACCGATTCTTCCAACTTAAACAATGGAAATGTCGGATTTTGAATCCCTGTAACATCATTGGTTTGTTTGCCCCGAGCTGAAATAGAGACACCCAACTTAAGTTCATTTAAGTTTTGTATAGAAGTTTGATTAGACACAATAAACAAAGCAGACTGCTTATTTAACAGTGACTTTACTTTCGCCAATTGAGCCGTATTGGCAGGAATTCCATGAAAGATCAACAAACTGTATGCTCCAGTTTTGTTGTCCAATTTGTCGATTAGTTTGACGTCCACTTCATAGTTTTCATTCCGCTCAATGTTTCGTTTTATGGCAGCTACATCCGGATGCGCAGAATTGGCCACAATTAATATTTTCTCTTTCCCGTCGAGGACATCAATGTAAATGGCTTTGCTATTATTGACCAAACTCATTTCTCCATCTACTTCAGAAAGAGAAACAATATACTTCTGTAATCCAACCTCCTTTGCTTCCAATAAAATGGACTGCTCTTTAAAGAAATCTTCTGAATCAATGGAAATTATCTCTGAATACAAAATAGCACCATTGTGAGAAACCGTTAATTTCGATGTTTTTCCTGCTAACTTTTGTGCATTTATTGCTACCGAAACTGGAAATTGATTCCCTCTAAAAGCAATTTTATTGGCGATTACTTTAGAGATTTGAATGTCTTTATTGATGTTGGTATCTCCTAAAACTATGGAGTAAATGGGAAAGTTGAAATTAGCCGATTGAAACAATGGATTAGAACCAGTATTGTATATCCCGTCTGTAGCAATGATCAATGCGCCCACATTTCTGTTACTGAATCGATTCTCTATCTCATCAATTAAATTAGAAATATTGGTTTGTTTTTCACTGAAATCAATTTGATCTCCTTCTGACAATTCACTACCAAAAGTATATGACTTCACGCCATATTCTTCCAACAGTTGTGTTTTAAACGCATTGACTTGAGCGATGTAATCTGATTGATAATATCCCGAATCGCTATTTAATAAGATACTTTCGGAATTGTCTTGTGCAAAAATAACAATCGGAGGCTCTACCTCTCGCTCCAAATGCTTGATGTAAGGAGACAAAAGCAAGAATGCCAACACAGAAACTGCCACAAAACGAAGCGCCGCCAACCCTTTCACTTGCCAACCGACAAATTCGCTGTGTTTCTTATTGTTCCAATACAGGATAAAAGCATAAATACCCCCTAAGGTCAAGCAAAATAGAATAAACCAAAGGGGGTATTTTGTGATAATAGAAAAATCCAAAATAAGATCTTTAATGGGTATTTATAGCTCAATTACTCAAGCATTAATTGCAATAAATTACGTCAGCATTGCACCGCAAACATTAATCGTTTGTCCTGACACATACGCTGATAAATCAGACGCCAAAAACAAACAGGTATTGGCTACATCTTCCGTTGTTCCAGGTCGTCCCAATGGAATTCCTTTCAACCAACCTTGCATCACCTCTTCACCTAATTCAGCCGTCATTTCTGTAGCAATAAATCCTGGAGCGATGGCATTGCATCTGATGTTTCTTGAACCCAACTCTTTCGCGATAGATTTAGTAAACCCAATAATCCCTGCTTTTGAAGCGGCATAGTTCGATTGTCCTGCATTTCCATTTACTCCAACTACTGAACTCATGTTGATAATAGAACCAGAACGTTGTTTCAACATGGTGCGCTGAACATGTTTTGTAATGTTGAATACAGATTTCAGATTCACGTCGATTACTTGTTGGAAGTTCTCTTCAGACATTCGCATCAATAAACCATCACGCGTAATTCCCGCATTGTTCACTACGATATCAATCGTTCCAAATTCTGCAACTACGTCATTGATCAATTTTTCTGCTTGTGCATAATCTGCCGCATCCGACTGATAACCTTTTGCTTTTACACCAAAAGCAGCCAATTCCTTTTCTACTTCGGCTGCTCTGTCGGGAGATGACACATAAGTAAAAGCCACTTGAGCGCCTTGCTCCGCGAATTTTACCGCCACTCCTTTACCTATTCCTCTTGTAGCTCCTGTAATTAAGGCTACCTTTCCTTCTAATAATTTCATGTATGTTTTATTAATCGAATTCGAACTACCAAATATAAGTAAAGACTGTTGTAAAATGATAAGAAAGGAAGAGATAATGAAGAGGAATGTGAATTGTTCGCTTCGGCTCACTTCGGCTTCGCTCAGTGACCGAAGCTCAATGAACATTTCTAGAGTTTGATCTTTGACCAAATCAAACAAATCCTCATATATTAAAAGAAGAATTAGTTTGGCAACTTAGATTTCCCATTCTCGGATTGGCCTTCAGACCCTTTATTCTGCATTAGTTCTGATGGCTCCGGCGCCTGAGCGAAGCCGAAGGCAGTGGAGCCGAAGCCATCGGATGAAGTTTCATTCAAACACTTCGCTAATTCATGTAAATTATTAGGTTGATTATTAATCAGTGCTTCCTTCTTTTTCCTACTCCAACCTTGAATTTGCTTTTCTCTGTAAAAGGCTTTATCCACACGATTAAACTCTTCAAAATAAACCAACTTTATTGGCAATCTTTTCTTAGTATGATTAGCTCCTTCTCCATTTTTATGTTGTGCAATTCTTAGTTCCAAATTATTCGTACTTCCTGTGTAATAACTTCCATCTGAACACTCTAAAATATATATCCAACCTTTCATGAATATAAATATAGGTAAAAGTAAATTGGTCACTTCGGCTCCGCTCAGTGACCAATTTAAAGCCTCCTTAGTGACCAATTTAAGGATTCGCTGAGTGATTTTACGAAGGCAGAGTGGCCATATACTACTGTGGTAATAAAGCATTGTTCCGGTGGCTGAGCGGAAAAGTTTATACTGAGCTCCGTCGAAGTGAAGCCACCGGAATTAAATCAAAAAGCCCCTTATCTCTTCCGAGATAAAGGGCTTCATCTATTTTATTTTGAAAGAATCTTAAGCAGTAACGCCCATCAATTCGGCCATTTTTTTACCAATTTCAGCTGGAGAGTCTGCTACAGTAATGCCACATGCTCTTAAGATTCTCATCTTAGCTTCAGCAGTATCATCAGCTCCACCAACGATCGCACCTGCGTGACCCATTGTTCTTCCTGCAGGAGCAGTTTGACCAGCAATAAAACCAACTACTGGCTTTGTACCGTTTTCTTTAATCCAATGAGCCGCATCAGCTTCCATATTACCACCAATTTCACCAATCATGATAATACCTTCAGTTTCTGGATCGTTCATTAATAACTCAACTGCTTCTTTAGTTGTAGTTCCAATAATTGGATCTCCTCCAATACCAATAGCTGTAGTAATTCCCATACCTGCTTTCACAACTTGGTCAGCTGCTTCATAAGTTAAAGTACCAGACTTAGAAACGATACCAATCTTACCTTTCTTGAAAACGAATCCTGGCATAATACCCACTTTCGCTTCTCCTGGAGTGATCACACCAGGACAGTTTGGACCAATTAAACGACAATCTTTGTCTGAAATGTAATTTTTTACCGCGATCATGTCCTTCGTAGGAATTCCTTCAGTAATACAGATAATCACTTTGATACCAGCTTCAGCAGCTTCCATAATTGCATCAGCAGCAAAAGCCGGCGGCACAAAAATGATAGAAACGTCAGCTCCTGTTTCTTTCACTGCATCAGTTACAGTGTTAAAAACTGGCTTGTCTAAATGAGTTTGTCCACCTTTACTTGGAGTTACTCCACCCACTACATTTGTACCATACTCAATCATTTGACCTGCATGGAAAGTTCCTTCACTACCGGTAAATCCTTGAACGATTACCTTTGAATTTTTATTTACTAGAACACTCATTATTTGCGTTTTATTTTTTCTTTAAAAAGGATTTTTTAACGAGCCCAAATTTATGCTTTTATGGCTTCAACTGCAAAGCATATCTACATAAATAAATGAACAAAAATTAAATTCTTCCTTTTAGTCGGCTAGATTTCCATTTGCATGATGGGAGTTTTGTTATTTTTGAGAAATGAAAAAATGGGGATTAATTCTTTTATTGTTGATTGTAACTCAAGCAGCCAATGCACATAAATTCTATGTAAGTATTTCACAAATCAATTACAATCAAGAAACAAAGTCGATTGAAATTACCCTAAAATTATTTACAGACGACTTAGAATTCGCCACCTCTAACTTCAGCAAAAAACCCGTAAAAATAATTAAAGCAGAAGATGCTGATTTGCAGATTGCAAATTACATTGCAAATAAATTTTCGATTGCAGTGAATAACAAGATCAGAGAAACAACCTATTTAGGCAAAGAATTGGAAAATGATGTCAGCTGGTGTTACCTTGAAATTAAGAACATTACAAAAATAGAATCAATCAAAATAACGAATAGCCTTTTTACTGAACAATTTCCTGATCAGAAAAACTTGATTCATTTGAATATTAACGGGGTTGAAGAAAGCTCAATCCTAACAAAAAACACAATCACCTTTTTAATTGAACTGTAATGGATTTCGGTATCTATTTCACATTGGGTTTAGACCACATCACTGACTTAAACGGTTTTGACCACATGCTTTTCATCACTGCATTGATGGCCCCTTTTGCGTTAAAAGAATACAAGCAAATCTTAATTTTAGTCACTGCTTTCACTATTGGTCATTCCTTAACTTTAGCTTTAGCCTCATTAAAAATAATTCCACTCAATCCGACCGTTATTGAGCTATTAATTCCTGTGACTATTTTTATTACTGGAGCCTATAATTTAATTCGAAAAGATGCAACTTCAAATGCAAAAACAACTAGTTACCTCATCGCATTAAGCTTCGGACTGATTCATGGAATGGGTTTCTCCAACTTTTTTCAGTCCTTATTAGGGAAGGATGTTTCTATCGTTCAACCATTATTGGCATTCAACTTAGGGGTAGAGACAGGACAAATACTATTCGTAGTCATTCTATTGTTAATACAATTCTTACTTTTAGGGATTTTAAAAATTAAATTCAATTGGTGGAAGAACACACTAAGCACATTAGCTGTTGTTGTCTCGACCTTTCTTTTTATTGAACAGATTACATCTTAATATATGAAATACAAATACTTACTTTCTTTTAGCAGCCTACTATTAATAACCGTGTCTACTTTTGCACAAAGCGATAACACCGATAAAAGTTACTTCAAGCAATTGTACGATGAACTGCCAACGCCAAATGCATTCCGTACTGCTTCAGGTTATCCTGGGTATAAATATTATCAGCAAAAAGCAGATTATGTGATGGACATTGTTTTGGACGATGAGAAGCAAAAAATCACAGGTTCTGAAACGGTAACTTACACCAACAATTCCCCTGACATTCTTCCATATTTGTGGGTGCAATTGGATCAAAATATGCGTGCTAAAGATTCTGATACACGTAAAATTCAATCGATGAGTATTGGCGACAGTTTGAGTTTTGAAGCCTTGGACAAATACATCAATCCTTTTGATGGTGGATTTAAATTAGAGAAAGTAACCGATAGTCGAGGAAACAAATTGGACTACACCGTCAATAAGACGATGATGCGCATTGACTTACCTCAACCTCTAAAACCTGGAGCGACGACTTCATTTAAAATAGATTGGTGGTACAACATCAACGACCGTATGAAAATTGGCGGAAGGTCTGGTTATGAATATTTCGAAGAAGAAGATAACTACCTATATACTATAGCTCAGTTTTTTCCAAGAATGGCAGTCTATAATGATGCTGAAGGATGGCAAAACAAGCAGTTTTTAGGTAGAGGAGAATTTACTCTACCTTTTGGCGATTACCAAGTTAACATAACTGTTCCTTCTGACCATGTGGTAGCTGCAACAGGAGAGTTGCAAAACACTTCTGATGTAATGACTTCTACTCAGAAAAAGCGATTTGCTGATGCACGTGAAAATACAACTGAGCCTGTATTGATTATCACTCAGGAAGAAGCGGAAGAAAACGAAAAAGAGAAAGCGAAAGGAACAAAAAAGTGGAAGTTTAAGGCCACCAATGTACGTGATTTCGGATTTGCTTCTTCACGTAAATTTATGTGGGATGCTATGGCGGTTAAGTTTGGAAACAGAACTGTAATGGCCATGTCCTATTATCCAAAAGAAGGAAATCCATTGTGGGAGCAATATTCGACTAGAGCAGTAGCACATACTTTGAGAAGTTATTCTGAGCATACCTTTGATTATCCTTATCCAGTTGCGATATCTGTAAATGCAAAAAGCATCGGAATGGAATACCCAATGATTTGCTTCAACTATGGTCGTCCTGAAAAAGATGGCACCTATACAGAGCGAACTAAATACGGAGTGATATCAGTAATCATTCACGAAGTAGGTCACAATTTCTTCCCGATGATTGTCAACTCAGATGAGCGTCAATGGACTTGGATGGACGAGGGATTGAATACCTTTTGCCAATACATGGCGGAGCAAGAATGGGACATTGACTATCCTTCAAGAAGAGGGCCAGCCTATAAAATTGTGGACTACATGAAAGGTGACAAAAGCAATATTTCTCCAATTATGACCAACTCAGAATCCATTTTCCAATTTGGGAATAACGCTTACGGAAAACCTGCTACAGCTTTAAATATTTTGAGAGAAACGGTGATGGGCAGAGAATTATTCGATTATGCTTTCAAGCAATATTCGAAAACATGGATGTTCAAACACCCTACTCCTGCTGATTTCTTCCGTTTAATGGAAGATGCATCTGCAGTAGATTTAGATTGGTTTTGGAGAGGTTGGTTTTTTACAACTGATCATGTGGATTTGTCTATAGATAAAGTAGAATGGTTGCAAGTAGATTCTAGAAATCCTTCAAAAGAAATGGCTTTTCAAGGAGAGCAAACTAAAAAAGATGAAGAAGCTTTTATAGGAACCATTAGAAATAAAGAATTGAAAGCTAAGAATGTAGTTGTAACTGACAAAAAGGCGAACGATTTTTACAATTCATACGATCCTTTTGAACCAACAAAAATTGATGAAAAAGCATATGAAACCTATATGAGTTCTTTGGATGATACTCAGAAATCAACTTTAGATCAACCGTTGAATTTATATGATGTTACCTTTTCTACTCCTGGTGGAATTCCAATGCCTATAATAGTAGAGTTTGAATTTACAGACGGTAGTAAAACCAAGGAATACATTCCTGCTGAAATATGGAGAATGGGAGACAAAACCATCAAGAAGTTGTTCTATTTCGAAAAGGAAGTGGTAGCAGTAAATTTAGATCCAAACTTGGAAACGGCTGACATCAATAGAAACAATAACTATTGGCCGGCGAGAGTGGAACCAAGTCGTTTCAAGTTGTACAAAGAAAAAGAAGAGAAAGAAAAAGAGAATCCAATGCAAAGAATTAAGCGTGCAGAGGAAATGAAGTAACCTTTTTAATGGTTAATTAAGAATGGTCAATTGTTAATGATTAGGTGTTAATTATTAATAGCTGACCATTCTCTATTTAGGATTGGTTAATTTGTCATTTCAATAAATTGTTTCGAAGAAACACATTATTAACAATTAATAATTAACCATTTACAATTAAAAAGCTTTTCTTAAAAGTAAACTTCGACTTTCAAACCGCCTTCAGAGCTCAATTCATAACTTCCATCCAATTGCTCTACTAATGTTTTGAACAATTCTGCTCCAAACGTTCCTTTATCGAACTCCTTTTCAGGATCTTCTAACCCAACTCCATTATCTTCAATCGATAGATACCTTCTTTCATCTATATACTTTACATTAATTTCTATTTCACCAATGTCTTCTTTAAAAGCATACTTAAAACAGTTGGTCAACAACTCATTAATTAGCAAGCCCAAAGGAATTAATTCCTCAATAGTTAAATCTTTTATTTCAATATGTTTGACCACATGGATCCCTTCACTGGAATAAACATTTTGAACTCTATCCACTAATGTATTGATATACTCAGCAACATCAATTAATGTAAAATCCTTAGATCCATACAATTGCTGATGAACTAAAGCCATTGAGTTTATTCGCCCCTGCATTTCTTGGTAGTTTGCTTTCAATTGAAAACTTTTACTTGTATTGGATTGCAATCGCATCAAACTAGAAATGATTTGCAAATTATTTTTCACACGATGGTGAATTTCCTTCAACAGAACTTCCTTTTCTTCTTTGCTAATCAACGTGCGTTTTAATTCTTCATTGGTGGCATCAATGATGGCATTACTTCTTTTTTGAGCTCTGTATTTACTATAAATCAAAAACAATAAGCCAGCAATAAATAGCAAACAAATACTCAACAGGTTCCTTATATTCTGTTCACTTTCCAATTGTTGGATTCGTTTTTCTTGAGCCAATGCTATTATATTATTCTCCCTCACACGTTCCAAGCTATCTCTAAACAACTGTCGTTCTTGATTGTATTTCACCTCAATATTTTCAAGAACCTTAATTTCAACCTTATCGTAAAGTGAATCTTTAAAATTAGAATAGGCTTGTTGATAGGTTAATGCTTCCTTGTAATTCTTATTTTTAACACACAACCTCACCAATCGACCATACACTTCAGAATAGTAGCGATTAACACCAATCTCTTTTGTTAATTGAAGTGCTTTTTCTAATACTTCTTTTCCTTTTTGAAGTTGATTGCTTTGTATATACACTTCACCCATGTTGAATAGAGCAATTATACTGCCTACTTTATCATCGTTATTTTCATTTATAAGCTTTGATTGATTTAAATTGGCAATCGCAGTTTTAAAGTCTTTTCGATCCAAATAAATTACTCCAATATTTAAATAGGCCTTGCTGTTTATATGGGAAAATGCATGATTATTAGGATTATCAATAATCAATCTCAAATAATACAAAGCACTATCTGATTCTTTCATCTTTAAATGTGAAACGGCTATATTATTATATGAAATTAATAGATTCGCATTTTTCTGAAGTTTTTGATTTATCAAAGAAGCCTTTCGATGATAGGTTAATGCTTTCTCATAACTTCCAATTTCTTGATAAATATTTCCAATATTATTGTTGCTATTGGCATATTCTATCACAATTGAAGAATCAATTACATAAATATTCTCCACTTTAAATAAAGTATTCAAACTCGCCTCTTGCTTTCCTTTACGAAATAAAATGGAAGCATACAGATTGTATGCTCTCGCCAATTCTAGATTTGATTTTTCTTTCGCAAACTCTATGGATCTTAAAATTTCATTTTCTGCACGAACTAGCTTTCCTCTTTTTTGAGATATAAACGACCTCACATAATAATATTGAGCCAATAGTATACTATCTGAACTCATGTAGATCCGATCATTAATTCTATCCAAAATAAATTCAGCAGTATCCAATAACGATACTTTTGCTGCAGATCTAGCAGTTAAAAGCGAAACGCTCAAATATTCATTATGGTCTTCACTAATACTTTTTAATGCATTCTGAGTATAATGATAGAAAAGACTATCATCAATATCTTGGTATTGTTTTGAAAGCTTCAACCAATCTTGATGTGTGGCAATCTTATTGGCATTTGCTATACCTGAAATAAAGAAGATAAAAAGTAGCAGTTGAATTTTAATAAAACTCATTAAACATTTTTTTGAGGTTGCTGATTAAATGTTATTCTTCAAGCCGTTGAGATAAAATTCCTCAATCATGAAGAAATAAAGCACCATAATTTAAATTTACATATATATTTCATATTCCTTAAGGTTTTTATAAATGACTCATTATTAAATACATATTATTATTGAGGTTTTTTTGGAATTCCAATTGCATCAAAAATAACATAACCTTTAAAACTTAAAATTATGTTACGTTGGACAATCACATTCTTTATTATCGCTTTAGTAGCAGCAGTATTCGGATTTGGTGGGATAGCTGCCGGAGCAGCTTCCATAGCAAAAATCTTATTTTTTATTTTTATTGTATTATTTGTACTTTCTTTATTGAGAGGATTATTTACTAAATAAAATTACATCTTCACTCTTTTCAGCGAAAGCAGATTCATCGGATTTACACCAATTCCTTCAAGGGACTTAGGCACAAATCGAACTACTTGGTCATAAAAGAGCGGCACTATTGCAGCATCTTTTATGATCATTTTATCCATTTCAAAATACAAGGCCACTCTTGCGCTATCATTAGATTCATTAAGCGCATTCAGATACAATTTATCATATTCTTCAGAAACATATCTGGTATAATTTGGTCCATCTGGAGCTAAGTTTTTTCCATAAAACAAAGCCAAATAATTCTCTGCATCAGGGTAATCTGCAATCCAAGACTTTCTAAAAAAAGTAAACGCTCCTTGTGCCACTAATTCATTGTGTGTACCTGAAGGATTAACCTCTATTTTAAGCGTTATTCCAATTTCTTTCAGTTCATGCTGAATAAACTCACATAAATCCAAGTATTGAGCAGTCGTATTTAACACCAATGTTGGCATCTTATTTTTATCGTCATACCCAACTTCTTTCAGCAATTGCCTCGCAAGTTCAGGATTATATTCAAATCCTTCGAAAGTAGCACTATAACCAGGAAGCCCCTTCGGGATAAATCCCTGTTTTGCTGCTGTTCCAATCCCTTTCCTCAGATACAACAACATTTTCTGCCGATTAAAACCAGAATTTATAGCTTGGCGAACCTGAACGTGCCTCAACGGTGAAGTTCCATCTAAAATTTCTTTCGATTGCAAATTGAAACCTAAATATTCTGTATTCAAATAGGGAACTGTAATCATTCTTACACGATCAGAATATTTCGACTTTAATACCCCATTAGAATTTAAAATCTCATCCTTATAACTGCCATTTAAACCAGAAATATAATCTAAGTCGCCTTTCAGAAATTTCAAAAATGCCACTTCTTCATCTTTATTAAAAGTCACATTTATTGCATCCAGATAAGGGAGTTGATTTCCTTCTTCATCGACTTCAAAAAAGTCAACATTTTTTAAAAAAACCAATTTATTGGATTCACTCCAGAATTTAAATTGAAACGGGCCAGTGCCAATTGGATGCTGTCTGAAATCTTCACCAAATTGGTTCACAACCTTTTGAGGAACTACTGAGCAATACTGCATTGTTAGTATTCCCAAAAAAGGTGGAAATGCTGTTTTTAATTGAATTTCTAGAATAGTGTCCGAAATGGATTGAAATGAATAAATCCCTTTCTCATCTTTTTTTACAAAATTGAATACCCAAGCTCCAGGAGATGCCAGTTCATCGCTAACCAATCGATTGAAGCTATATACAAAATCGTCTGCTGTAACAATTCGATCTGATTTGGAAGTAAACAAATCACTTTCGTGAAACATTACATCATTTCTTAAGTGAAATCGATACACTTTTCCTGAATCTAATATTTCCCAACTTTTGGCGATACATGGAACTACATTCAAGTTCTCGTCCATTTGCACCAAACCATTAAACAGTTGATTCACAGCCGAAATATTTTCTAAATTTCTAGTAAATGCAGGATCTAAAGAGCTAATCCCATTGGGTTCGTTATACCTAAAGATGGACACGTCTTTATATTGTTCTTTCTTATTCGAACAACTTGAAAACAATAAGGTAACAAAACCAATAAAAATCCAATTTTTCACACTGCGAATATGCTAATTAAATAGCGCTTTTATTCCATTTTTAACTAAAAATTTATTCTTTCAGTGGGATCATCTTTTCAAAATTTACTCGACTTAATATTTCTACTTGAATTTGGTAACTTTGCCGCCTTATGAATCACAACAAAAAAGTCGCATTTTACACACTTGGGTGTAAACTCAACTTCTCAGAAACCTCTGGTATTGCCAGAACATTTGAAGAGGCTGGTTATGCACGTGTTGATTTCCAGGATCGACCAGACATTTTTATCATCAACACTTGTTCAGTAACTGAAAATGCAGACAAAAAATGCAAGCAGTTAGTGAAGCAAGCAAAAAAGATATCACCTGATTCTTATGTTGCCATCATCGGTTGCTACGCTCAATTAAAACCTCAAGAAATCTCCAAGATTAAAGGAGTAAACATGGTGTTAGGTGCTGCAGAGAAATTTAATATCCTAGAACACATTGATCAGGTAAATGCAGAACAAGAGTCTAAGATTGTGGCTTCAGAAATAAAGCACGTCAAAGAATTTATTCCTTCTTACTCTATTGGAGATCGAACACGTACTTTCTTAAAAGTACAAGACGGTTGCGATTATTTTTGTTCATTCTGCACTATTCCATTAGCAAGAGGACGAAGCAGAAGTAACTCTATTGCTCAAACTATTTTAGTGGCGCAAGAGGTCGCTGCAACTGATGTAAAAGAAGTAGTCTTGACTGGTGTTAACATTGGTGATTTCGGCAAAGGAACTGAAGAAAACTTTTTTGGGTTAGTCCAAGAATTAGATAAAATTGAAGGAATTGATCGTTTTCGAATTTCATCGATAGAACCAAATTTATTGAGTAATGAAATTATAGAATATGTGGCGCAAAGCAGAAGCTTTGTTCCTCATTTTCACATTCCATTGCAATCGGGCAGCGACAATATACTAAAGTTGATGCGCAGAAGATACCCTACGGAGCTATACAGAAATCGCATTGAGCTAATCAAACGATTAATGCCAGACGCCTGTATTGGTGTAGACGTAATTGTTGGTTACCCGGGAGAAACAGACGAAGAGTTTTTAAAAACGGTTCATTTCTTAAAAGAGATAGATATTTCATATTTACACGTTTTTACCTATTCAGAAAGAAACAATACCACTGCTGTGAGAAGCGAAGATGTGATTCCAATGGAGGTTCGAAAAGAACGAAGCAAGCAATTACATATTCTATCCGACAAAAAGAAACGTTATTTCTACGAACAACAATTGGGCAAACCGGTTACTGTGTTGTTCGAAACTGAAGATCACAATGGATTTATGCATGGATTTACAGAGAATTATTTAAAAATAAAGGCTCCTTTTAATCCAAACTTCGTCAACCAATTAAAAAAAGTAATTCCTTTTAAAATCGATTTCGAGGGACTAATGTTAGCAGAAGTTCAAATAGAAGAGTTGGTTTAATTTAAAATATAGATGGCAGTAGTTCCCTACAAAAACAAATCAGAAGGAAAAAAAGAACAAGTGGCAGAAATGTTTAACAATATTTCAGCGCGTTACGACTTCCTCAATCATTTCCTTTCAATGGGTATTGATATTCTTTGGCGAAAAAAGGCCATTCGATTATTGAAAGATATTCAGCCAAAAAAGATCTTAGATGTTGCTACGGGAACCGGAGATTTTGCAATAGAAGCCTTGTCTTTAAATCCGACAAAAGTAACTGGCATAGATATTAGCTCAGGCATGCTAGAAGTTGGTCGAGAGAAAATGAAGAAAAAAGGTCACGACAAGCGTATAGAAATGTTATTAGGCGACTCCGAAAACTTACCTTTCGAAACCAATCATTTTGATGCGATTACGGTAGGGTTTGGTGTTCGAAATTACGAGAATTTAGAAAAAGGTCTATCAGAAATGAATCGCGTATTAAGACCAGGTGGAAAAACTGCGGTGCTCGAATTTTCAAAACCTAAAAACTTTCCAATTAAGCAGATTTATAATTTTTACTTTATGAATATTTTACCCACTATTGGTAAAATGGTTTCTAAAGACAGTTCGGCCTACACTTATTTGCCAGAATCAGTGAATGCTTTTCCTGAAGGTGATGAGTTCGTAAAAATTTATCAAAAGTGCGGCTTTAAGAATGTAACAACCTATCCGTTGTTTTTCGGGATTGCCAGTATTTATTTGGGAGAGAAATAAAATTCTTCTGCTTACGTTTGTACATTAGAAAACACTACTTTTTACATGAAATTAAAACCATTCCTTTTTAGTCTGTTACTTTTCTCTTTTGTTTTGGCGATTGCCCAAAAACCGAAAGTTGAAAATTTGCCCAACTTTAAGCAGAAAAGGATTCATTTTGGCTTTTCATTAGGATTCAATAGTGCTTCTTATACTTTAGATAGAAAACAAATCGATTTCAAAAACGACAGCTTATTGCGATTAGATGTAGAAAGCCAAAGTGGTTTTAATTTGGGAATTGTTTCTGCATTGCATTTCAATGAATTTTTCTCCTTACGTTTTGTACCCACCTTATCTTTCGCACAACGGAACCTTAATTATACTTTCAAAAATTCAACAACAGGGCAAGAAGAAATTTTAATTAAACCTTTAGAATCAACGAATATTGAACTCCCATTATTATTTAAGTATCGTTCTCAGCGATTAAACAATTTTGCAGCCTATTTAATTGCAGGTGGTAAATATGTGATCGACTTAGCATCAAATGAAGATGTAAGCAATGCGGATTTAAGAGAGTTAATTGTAAAACAACAATCACAATATGTTGCGGCTGAAATCGGTATTGGTACTGACTTTTTTCTCCCTTACTTCAAATTTTCAATTGAAGGAAAGATGTCTTATGGTATAAAAAACATCATCGTTAAGGACAATACTATTTTCTCGAATCCGATTGACCGAATGTTGCCCAAAATGTTCATGCTCTCCTTGCATTTTGAAGGTTAAGATTTCTTAAATCATTCTATTTTTTCTTGCTGAAATGCTTATTCTTGTTGGTTGAAATTTAAATCTCAACATGACTGAATTAAGCTGGATCGACTGGACAGTAATGCTGACCACCCTTTTTACCATTGTGGCCTACGGCGTTTGGAAAACTCGTGGTAGCAAAAACTTAGAGGGCTATTTATTAGGAGACAAAGCGTCCAATTGGTGGACTATCGGGCTATCAGTAATGGCCACACAAGCAAGTGCTATCACTTTTCTTTCCACTCCTGGTCAAGCCTATATGGAAGGGATGGGTTTTGTTCAATTCTATTTTGGATTGCCTTTAGCGATGATTATCATCTCTACCGTTTTCATACCTCTATACTACCGACTAAAAGTTTATACCGCCTATGAGTTTTTAGAATCCCGATTCGACAACAAGACAAGGGCATTAACCGCCATTTTATTTTTGATTCAAAGAGGCTTAGCAGCAGGAATCACAATTTATGCGCCTGCCATTATACTATCTCAAATAGTCGGCTGGAGCCTTAACTTCACTATCCTTTTCATTGGAATTTTGGTAATCATTTATACCGTCTCTGGCGGAACAAAAGCAGTTAGTCAAACCCATAAACAACAAATGGGAATCATCTTTTTAGGGATGTTCATCGCATTTGGAATGCTAATTTCTTTTATTGGTGACTCTGTAGACTTCGGTCAATCATTGGATATTGCAGGCGCGATGGGAAAGCTAAATATCATTGACACAGAATTTAATCCAGAATCGAAATACAACATTTGGTCAGGTTTAATTGGTGGACTATTCTTACAACTCTCTTATTTTGGTACCGATCAATCGCAAGTGCAACGCTACTTGTCCGGAAGTTCAGTAAAAGAAAGCAGACTAGGCTTAATGTTTAATGGATTGCTGAAAATTCCAATGCAATTTTTTATACTCTTCGTCGGAGTGATGGTATTTGTATTTTATCAATTCACTGCTCCACCTATTCACTTTAACGAAGCTAACGTTGCCAAAGTACAACAGTCTGAATATGCTGAAGAGTTCAGTCAATTGGAAAATAATTACAATCAAATCATTGAAACCAAAAAGCAAGCACAGCTAGATTTTGTAGCAGCCAAAGAAAACGGCGAAACCAAAGTAATTGAGCTTCAGAAAAATACCATCAATGAGTTGCAGGCTGAAGCCGATGCAATGCGTGAAGAAAGCAAAGCCATCATCCTTAAGGTCGATGAGAATGCAGAAACCAAAGACGACGATTACATCTTTATCACATTTGTTATCAACTACCTTCCTATTGGTGTGATTGGTTTATTGCTTGCTGTTATTTTTTCTGCAGCCATGTCTTCCACTTCTTCAGAATTAAGTGCATTGGGATCTACCGCCACAGTAGACATGTATAAGCGAAATTTCAAGAAAGAAGGCTCGGACACCCATTATTTAAAAGCATCTAAATTATTGACTGGACTTTTTGGAGTCTTCGCCATTCTATTTGCCACTTTAGCCAGTCTTTTCGAGAACCTAATTGAGGCAGTTAACATATTAGGTTCTTTATTTTACGGAACTATTTTGGGTGTTTTCTTGGTCGCTTTCTTTTTCAAATACATCAAAGGAAATGCAATTTTTATTTCCGCTGTGATTTCTCAGATTCTAATCGGTGTATTGTTTTATTTGAATAGAAGTGGAATCTATGAAATTGGTTATTTATGGTATAACTTAATTGGTCCTGCTTTGGTAATTCTATTTGGATACTTATTTCAAGTTATCTTACCAAACAAGAAAGTGGTCTAGAAATTTGATCTACAAAACACTAACCAACACCACGTGTGCTAGATTTGAGACTTTATTAGTTTAAATAAAAAAAACCAAGTATTTTATTAAAGTGGTTATCATAAAGAATACATTTGGGACTATGTTCGTTCATTAATTTTTCTTTAATCCTCTGAACTATTTTAGTTGTTAATTAATCTATCATTACTGATATGGCCAAAAAACTTACTGAATTAGAAGCGACTGCAATTTCTGGAAATGACATTAGCTCTTCTTGTTTATATGTTTCAGCATTAGCTATTTTTTATGCCGGGCAATATGCTTGGATTTCACTATTAATCGTAGCTGCTGTTCTATTTTTATATCGAAAAATATACGGTGAAGTTGTTGGTGCCCTGCCATTAAATGGAGGAGCTTATAACGCATTACTAAATACTACTCAAAAGTCTACGGCAACCTTAGCTGCTGCATTGACTGTACTATCTTACATGGCGACTGCAGTAATTTCAGGCAGTGAAGCAGTACAATATGCCCATCAAATTTTTAATTCTATTCCAATCCTTCCAACTACTATAGGACTGTTATTAGTCTTTATGTCATTGGTTATTTTAGGAATTGGCGAATCTTCGAAAGTGGCAGTGGCCATATTTATATTTCATCTCGTTTCCCTTACATTATTATGTGGATTTTGCATCTACTTTTTCTTCACCCACTCTTTTGACACTTTGTTTGCCAATTTTAATGCTCCCATGGATGTCAGCATTATGCAGGCACTATTTTTTGGATTTGCCGCAGCCATGCTAGGCATCAGCGGATTTGAGAGCTCAGCAAACTTTGTGGAAGAACAACAGCCCGGCGTTTTCCCTAAAACGTTGAGAAATATGTGGATTGTGGTCAGCATATTTAATCCATTGATTGCTTTCTTAGCACTTGCTATTTTACCTATTGAGGTAGCCGGAGAAAATCAAGAAGCTCTTTTGTCCTATATGGGTCAAATCTCCGGAGGAAACTGGTTAGGGATACTAATAGGTATCGATGCGGCTTTGGTGCTCAGTGGAGCTGTTCTCACTTCGTTTGTCGGTGTTGGTGGGCTAATGGAAAGAATGGCATTGGATCGAATTTTACCTGACTACCTACTGATTAGAAACAAGAAAAAAAGGTACTGTTTTAAAATCCAAGTAAAACAGGAAAAATATTTTATTTTTGTATTTCTAAGGAAGAACGGTTTCGATTATTCTATCCTGCGTAGCTTCACAGCCTTCTGTGGAGCTACTCTTT